>ERZ1031191.1-NODE-1-length-717191-cov-49.875936_pt1 | contig 717191 bp, 647 predicted proteins | sample MGYA00516576_ERZ1031191 | MGnify/ENA primary metagenome ERZ1031191 (study PRJEB33718, sample SAMN03159780) | human skin metagenome | collected 2014-02-25 | study: EMG produced TPA metagenomics assembly of the PRJNA266117 data set (Human skin bacterial metagenome...
ACCCACAAGCGCGAAGCCGAAAACACACACTACACACCCCCACCACCAACACAAATCAACAAAACATCCGCATCTTCACCCCGGGCCTACCTACCCCATCGTTGCCCCTCTCGAGACCTATCCAGTCGCCGGACTCCTCATAGACTCACCCCATGACGTATCGAATACGGTTCCGTCAAACCGCAAGCGTGATCCTCAGTGCGGCCGCGCTATGTGTGTGTGCGTCATGTACTTCAACAACTCCCACGACGCCTTCAGACGAGCCGAGCCGAACTGCTTTGGTCCCGTCGTCCAAGGTCACGGCCTCGGTATCCCCGCTCGATGGCATCCATACCCGCGCGATCATCAATGAACTTGTTGCGGCGTCGGGCAATGGACCCATCACCAAGGTAGACATCACTAAGAGTGCGCTCAGCATCACCGTTCAGATCGGTAACTCCCCAACAATCTGGACCTGGCAGAACGGCAAGATCGACTCGTCAGCAACTCAGAGCGCTCAAACAGCGTCACGCCCCTTCAATCCTGGCGACTTCGCCGTAGAGAAGTTGCCCGTGATATTAAGCAGGGCCGCCGATATCTCCGGATCCCATATGAACCAGAACTTGCAGATCGTCGAGTACAACCAAGGTACTGTCCTCATGACAGTCTCGACCAAGCCAGAAACTCAGACCGTCTTCTTCCGACCCGATGGATCTGCCATCAACCACATTGACTTCGCATCACCTTCTGGCATGACTGAGGCATTAAGTGATGCTGTCGCGGGCGCTAAGCAAGTCGACCAGATCAGCTACCAGCCCGGTAAGGCCATCATCGTCGATACGCCGACAACGACACCTGGCATCGTCATGAGGCGGACCCGGTCTGCTGATATGCCCGCATGGGCGGTGCAACGCAGGGGCGACGCGTCCGCAACCTTCTCGCCTGGCCTCCTGAATCCACACGTCATCGTCCGCATCATGAATCTCGCGGCTGCGCAAGCCCACCAGAAGCCGTCCGACATGGAATGGACCATTTCTCAGGACATTAAGCTTGACGCGCCCGTCCTTCGCGTTGACATTAACGGTGTGACTAGGGCTTTTAACACCGACGGCACCGATGTCACCGACAAGATCAAGTAGCTGCCAGGTTCTCGAATAATTCAGCCCATCAAGGAGCTAGACCGCTAGCCTCGGATCAAGGTGGTTGAATGAAAGTGTGCTCATCACCGCAGTCGGAACGCCAGGCAGTGGGCAGACCCATGCCTTCCGCGTCCGCCATGGGATGAATCCACACGTCGAATTGTGGCGTCACGGGCTCGTCGTCAGAGAGTACTTATCTGCCGATCGGGTCGACGACGAGATCGTCATCACCGCCCACGTCGCGCCTCGAACGTCTAGCTCTCAGCCTCCCCGCACCCGAAAGAGCGTGCCGGATCTCTCCGAGGACAGACAAGCCGACGAACCAGTTCGTCCGTACCAACGCATTGCGGCCTACGCCGTCGTACGGTCACGGCGGGGATTACTGGGTACCGAGTGCTCGCCACGCACCGCGGTCCCTGGCCTGTGGGCGCTACCTGGAGGTGGTTTAGAACCCGGTGAGTCCCCTGCGCAAGCGGTCACCCGTGAGGTCATGGAAGAGTCCGGACAGCGTGTCCGCCTTAACCGCATCATCGATCTGCAGTCCGATCATTGGATCGGCCGCTCCCCCACCGGGGTGCTAGAGGACTTCCATGCCCTGCGGATCATCTACTCGGCCACCAGCGAAAACCCCACCGACCCCTACGTCATCGACGTCGGGGGCACCACCCAGTCAGCCCAGTGGATACCGCTGTGGCGTTGGCGTCGGCTGTCCTGGGGAACCGCGACACGCATGTGTCTTGAGACCCATCTGCGCGACGTCCCCAGCACCTGATCAGCCACAACTACCACAAGCATGACGAGGGGGCTTGGTCATCGTGACCAAGCCCCCCTGGCGTCAATGTCAATCAGCCCGGAAGTAACTGAGAATCCGCAAGATCTCTGTGTAGAGCCACACCATCGTCACAGCGATACCAAAGGCCGCACGCCAAGACTCAGATGCTGGGGCTTGGTTGCGCACACCCTGCTCGGCGTAGTCAAAATCTACGACAAGGTTCATGGCGGCCAGCACCACACCCAGCGCTGAGCACAAGATGCCGATAGGGCCAAAACTAGCAACGCCAATGTTGATCCTGAATAGCATCAACACGAGGTTGATGAGCATCGCAAGGGCAAAGCCGAAGGTGGAAATGATGACGATCTGACGGAATCGCGGCGTCACCCGGATATTAAAGAACTTGTATGCCGCCAAGGTCACGCCGGCAGCGGCGAAAGTACCCAAGACGGCCTGCACCACGATACCGGGGTAAGCGGTCTCAAACATGGCTGACAGAGAGCCAAGGACCAGCCCCTCGCAGATGCAGTAGAAGATGACGCCACCAACTGGCACCGTACGGCGAGTGCTGACGACCATCGCAGTAATGAATGCTGCGATCGATCCGACCACCAAGGCAGGGCCACTTGCCACCACGTTCGGCCCAATCAGCGTGAAGCTCACAGCGCCGATGGCAGCAATGATGAGCAGAACCAGGCCAGTACAGCCGAGGACGTCATCAAAAGTCATCGCGCGCTCAGCACTCTGCCCTTGCGGGCCGTCTAATAGAGAGCCCCACTCGCCGCCAGGCTGCCCTGATACGCCGTACTGCGACCGATACCCCTGACGTGCGTACGCCGGCTGCCCGTACGGGTTGCCGCGCGGCTGGAAGGCCTCGGCTCGGCTAAAGACCGGGTTAGCCATGTGATCCTCCTGTGAAAACTGTGGTGACGTCTACTCTAAACAACGCAGCGACGACACGAAACCTTCCCCGTACCGCGGAACGAGCTTTTCGCACTAGCGACGACTGAGGTCGTACACACTGCGTAGCTGCTCCTGGTGAAGCTGTGTACCCCCGACGGGATTCGAACCCGCACTGGGACGGGTTTAAGCCGTCTGCCTCTGCCGGTTGGGCTACGGGGGCCAGGAGCACTTCAGCTCCCCTGCGCCAGCATTGCCAGCGCCATGCCGTCAAGGATATCGGTCTCCGAGACGACAAGTTTACCTGCCGTCGCACGGCGGCATACCTCGTCAATAATAACGGCACCTCCACACAGCACTTCTGCACGGCGTCGCTTCAGCGGTCCCATCTGCTCGACTTCATCAACAGTAGACGAGAGCAACTTGCCCGCCAGGTCGGAAATCTGGCCGACCGTCAGTACCGAACGATGCATCTTGGCGCGGTCATACTCTGTGAGACTCTGGTTAATTGCGGACAAACTCGTGACCGTACCCGCAACGCCGATGACGGTACGGGCGGCAGCAACGTCAACCGGGCAGGAATCCAGGGCTTCACGAACATACTTGCGAGCGTCGTCGATCTGCTCGACGGTGGGCGGGTCGTCATGGAGGAAACGTTCACGCAGCCGTACCGAGCCGATATTGAGGCTCACCCGAGAGTCGATGCTGGTTCCGCGGCCCAGCACCAGCTCCGTCGAGCCACCTCCACAATCAATAACAAGAACTGGCTCATCGATTACCTGGATCCCAGACATCGCTCCAGCAAAAGACAAGCTCGCCTCTTCCACACCGTCTATGACTTCCGCGTCCACCCCCAGAGCTTGACGAACCCCCGCGAAGAAGGCATCGCGGTTGGAGACGTCACGAGCAGCCGAGGTGGCAACAAAACGCACCCGGTCGCAGTGGTGGTCCGCGATAGCCTGGGCGAAGGTGCGACAGGCTGAGAAAGTGCGCTCAAGGGCGTCGGAACGGAAGGAACCGGTGGCGTCAACCCCCTGACCGAGCCTCACCATTTCCAGTTCTCGTGACTGCTCGACCACACGCCCGTCCGAATCGGCTGATGCGATGAGGAGGCGAATCGAGTTCGTCCCGCAGTCGATAGCTGCAACGGTGTGGCTGCCGCTCATGCAGTCCTCCTGCCCGACTCGGGCTCGTGATGCTCAGGGGTGCATGGGTCGCACCAGAACTCTCCCAGCTCTGCAACGACCTCATCACCAAACGGATTGACCCCAGGCCCGACAGCTAAGGCGTGCCCTGCCAGAGCATGCAGACATTTCACGCGCGTCGGCATGCCGCCAGCGGAAATCCCATCGATCTCAGGAACCGGGACAAGACCGGCGTCCTCGCCGATCACAACGCGATCAGCAATATAGGACTCATGGGCGCGCCGGTACTGGTCGGCGAGCTCCTCATCCTCACCGAGTCGTTCGGTCATCCGAGCCATCAGCCCCGAAGACTCCAGGGTCCCAATGAGGGATGCAGCACGCGGACAGGTGAGGTAATAAGTCGTCGGAAACGGGGTGCCGTTCGGCAGCCGAGGCTCGGTAGCAATGACACCTGGTTTACCGCAACCGCAGCGCCAGGCCACACCAGCGACTCCTCGTGGTTCGCGACCAAACTGGTCCCGGACGTCCTGACGGTCGTTCTCAGTAAATTCTTCTAGCATGGTCACCTCATCGACGAGAAGGGCTGGGCGAAGACAACTTCGCTGAGGGTGTAGGCGTGATCATCGCCCCCGGGGTGGGGTGGGGCGGAGCGGGATGGTCAGCGTCCTGGACTGATCCCGCAGCCTCTCGCCACCACCGAGCGTCAGCGCTGGCTTCACTCGCCGGATCTTTTTCGTCCAAAGAAGTCGTCGATCCAATGACCTTACCGTTTTCTCCAATGACCTGATACCCAGTTTCGCCCGGCATCACCCAGCCGAGCTGGGAGCGCGCCTGAGCACGGACGTAGTCGGGATCGTGCCACCTCTTGACCTCGTCTTGAAGGGTCGAGATAGAAGCGCGTGTCCGAGCCTCGTCGTCTTGGGTTCGGGAGATCTGAGAACGCTGAGAGAAATAGATACCCAAACTAGGCGTAATCATGACAAGTACCAGCAGAACAGCCGCACCCATAACGACTGCTCTGAGGGTGAGCCCGAACCGGCGAGGCTGACCACCCTCCTCCTGAATAGCTCGATTACGAGGAGGCTCTGTGCGCGTAGTGCGCTGGTAATTTCCGCGGTTCCTCGGACTTGAGCGGTTCGGCGAGGACGCGTGTGTCTGTCCCCCGGCCGGTCGCTGGGATCTTCCGGACGGACGGTGTCGATTGCTTGGTGTAGTGGCCATCGTGGTCCATCATGGCACGACCGCCCCGGCAGCACCGGGACGGTCGTGTCATGTCAGGTGCTGCGGTCAGCACCTCATAGCGTCAGTCAGGCCTGGAAGCGCGGGAAAGCGGAAGCACCGGCGTACTCGGCCGAGTCGCCCAGTTCCTCCTCAATACGCAGCAACTGGTTGTACTTGGCGATGCGCTCGCCGCGGGCCGGGGCACCAGATTTAATCTGACCAGTCGATAGCGCGACGGCGAGATCGGCGATAGTGGTGTCCTCGGTCTCACCAGAACGGTGAGACATCATGCAGCGGTAGCCGTTGCGATGGGCCAGCTCGACGGCGTCGATAGTCTCCGAGAGGGAGCCAATCTGGTTCACCTTGACGAGCAGGGCGTTGGCAGCCTTGGTCTCGATTCCCTTAGCGAGGCGCTTCGGGTTAGTGACGAACAGGTCGTCGCCAACGATCTGGATCTTCTCGCCGAGCTTCCTCGTGAACTCGGCCCAACCGTCCCAATCTTCCTCGTCCAACGGATCCTCGATAGAAACCAGCGGATACTTGGCGATGAGGCCTTCGTAGTACTCGATCATCTCAGCCGAGGTCTTAGCCTGGCCCTCAAACGTGTACTTGCCATCCTCGAAGAACTCGGAGGCAGCGACATCAAGGGCGAGGGCGACGTCCTTACCAGGCTCGAAGCCGGCGGCCTTGATGGCGTCAAGAATGAGGTCCAAAGCGGCGGCGTTGCTGGGGAGGTTGGGGGCGAAACCGCCCTCGTCACCCAGGCCGGTAGCCAAGCCCTTGTCCTTGAGGACCTTCTTGAGGGAGTGGTAAACGGCAGCGCCCCACTCGTAGGCCTGCTTAAAGGATTCCGCACCGATCGGGGCAATCATGAACTCCTGGATGTCAACGTCGGAATCGGCGTGGGCACCACCGTTGAGGATGTTCATCATCGGAACGGGCAGCACGTGGGAGTTCGGTCCGCCGAGGTACTGGTACAGCGGGAGCTCCGCACAGTCAGCAGCAGCATGAGCAGCAGCCAGGGAGACACCAAGGATGGCGTTAGCACCCAACTTGCCCTTGTTGTCGGATCCGTCGAGCTCGATCATGATCTGGTCGATAATGCGCTGCTCACTCGCGTCGCAGCCGAGCACCTCCTCGGCGATCTTCTCGTTGACGTTCTCAACAGCCTTGAGAACACCCTTACCGGAGTAACGTTTCTTATCGCCGTCACGCAGCTCAACGGCCTCGAACTGACCGGTCGAAGCGCCCGAAGGAACCGCAGCGCGGGCCTGGGTGCCGTCGTCGAGGATCATCTCGACCTCAACGGCCGGGTTGCCGCGGGAATCGAGGATCTCACGGGCTTCGATGAATTCGATGGTTGCCATGGACCAACCTTTCAAAGAGGATCTTTGCGTCCACCCCAAAGCGTATCGGAGCCAACCAACTAGAGGTATCTCAGGGCTGACCGTCACTCACTGTCGTTGATTCTCCGCTGGGTTTTCAGTGATAACGAATTCGTAGGTGACGTTCTCAGGTGCATCGATATGTAGCTCGATCTGCCCGCTCTGTGCCCGCTTACCAACGCTCAGATGGGCGAACCCCTCATGGCACGGGGTCGATGTCGTCGACTCGTCATTTTCGGTGACGCTCATCAGCGCATCGGTGGTATCACACAGAAAATAGTAGTCGGTGACGGTGCCAGCCTTGACGACGACGGTCTGGGACGTGGAGCCGGTGACGACACGATCACTAATTATCCCACTGACGCCGGGAAGAAAGTCCTTCAGCCCACCTCGCTGCGGGGTTGCCGTCAACTTGGTGTTCGGATTCACATCCTGCGGGGTCGGTTTAGGTCCGGAGGATTGACTCACCGACGGCACGGAAGCTGCGGGCGCATCCGAAACCTCAGTGATGCCAGCCGGGTCGTTCGCACTGCCCTTGCAGCCAGACAGCGTTCCCAAGGCGACGACGGCGACAAACAGCGCTGCCAGGGCTCGTCGCATCGCACACCTCCTCCGTGCCTCCGACTACCGTACTGGTCTTTGTCGCCTAGTCGGCCAGACCACCGCCACAACAACAAGGGATGCCGCAGTAATAAGCGGTGTTAAACCGCATCGGTCAGTCAGTTCGCCACTCAGCCTTCCTGATCTCGTCTTCGAGATCGCGCAAACGGTCTCGTAGCGCCTGATCCGCGTCAACACCGCTTGCCTGGGCGCGAGCAATGAGAGTCACAAGCTGGTCACCAATCTCCGCCGCGGTGATCGGCTCGTCGGCCAGCTTGACGCCCACCCCACGAGTGCGTGCCCGTGAGATGACCTTAGCGCTGCGGGCCACGCTGGAAAGGGAGTGGGCAATCCCGTCCAGGCTGGACGTACGTCCTTTGGCCGCTGCCTTACGAGCCTCCCATGCGGCGTCGAGGTCCTCAGGAACCTCCTCGTCGGAGAACACATAGGGGTGACGGGCCACAAGCTTAGCGACGATTCCACCGACGACCTCGTTGATGTCGAAACGTCCCCCCTGTTCACCGATCCGGGAATGGAAGACGACTTGGAGTAGCAGATCCCCCAGCTCCTCAACGAGATCGTCATCGGTACCGGCCTCAATCGCGTCAATGACCTCGCCAGTCTCCTCGACTAGATAGGTCACCAGGGATCGATGGGTCTGACTGCGATCCCACGGACACTCGTCGCGCAACCTTGCCATCATCTCGACGAGGTCGCTGAATTCGGCCCTGGGTCGTGCGTACTCAGCCGCCATCAACGGGATCAGGAAGTCTTAGTGAAGGGCTGGGACAGGGACGAGCTGCCCTGAACGACCAGGTTGTTAGCGTCCCAGGACCCTAGGCGTGGGTTGGCCTTCACATCGACGGCGGACAGGTCAGCCTTCGCCTTCCTGTCACCCTCGAGGTCGAAAAGATGGAATACACCCGCGAAGCTACGAACCATCGTGTGACAGACCTGATCGGAATCTAAGGCAGCCATACCATTTCGAGCGACGATCTGGTCGCGTTCGGCGTCAGAGAGCTTCGCTCCGCGTTTATCCAGGACCTCTTGCGCAACGGCTCCACGAATAACCGTCGAGGCGATGATCTGGCGCGGGGTAAGTTCCGAGGACGGGTTGATGAACTTCGAGCAATGCTCGACGGCATCGTCAACGGACTTCATGGTCACCGTCGTATTTCCCACCGTGGCCGCGTTGCTCGGGGAACTCGCACACCCGGAAGCCACGCTCACCAGAACAACAGCCACCGCAGCGGCACCGAGTCGTCGTCGCATCGTCATCACATCTCCTGCCACGAAAAAGGGTACAGCTGGTCATCTTATGCCGCCAACGGCACAATTCTATGGCTCAGTGGGCCGGCCCGCGCCGACCGGGGTGTCAACAGCCAAGACGTTCGTCACGAGGTCGGCACTCCACTTCAACAAGTCGGCACCGCCCAATGGCTGGCCCCCAATCGTTGCAGTCATGGGTTTAGGCACCAGCACCAAACCCGCTGTTTGCTTGACCACCGATCCGGGATACAACCTCTTGAGGCGCATCACCCGGGATTCCGGCAGGTTCACCGGCGAAAACCTGATGTTGCGTCCAGCCGGAACGACCTCATGAATTCCTGCCTGTCGACATAGCAGGCGGAACCGCGCCACCCCAAGCAGAGCTTGGACGGGCTCGGGCATCGGTCCATAACGGTCGGCCAACTCGGCCCCGATGGCGTCAACCTCCTCGTCGCTGCGCACTTCAGCCAATCGCTTGTACATCTCAAGGCGTAGACGTTCAGTTTCGACGTACTCAACCGGAAGGTTAGCGTCAACGGGCAGCTCGATACGCATCTCCGGTTCATCGGCAGTGGTGCTGTCCCCACGGAACTCAGCGACGGCGTCACCTACCAGACGAATGTAAAGATCGAAGCCAACGTCAGCAATGTGCCCGGACTGCTCACCACCAAGCAGATTCCCGGCGCCGCGAATCTCCAGATCCTTCATGGCGATGGCCATGCCAGAACCCAGGTCGGTGTGGGCGGCCATCGTCGCCAAGCGGTCGTGAGCCGTTTGGGAGAGTGGCTTGTCCGCCGGGTACAAGAAGTAGGCATAGCCGCGCTCCCGAGACCGCCCCACACGACCACGCAACTGGTGCAGTTGAGACAGCCCCATAAGGTCAGCTCGATCGATGAGCAGAGTATTGGCGGTGGAAATGTCGATACCCGACTCAACGATCGTCGTGCATACCAGGACGTCGGCACGACGCTCCCAGAAGTCCACCATGATCTGCTCCAGCTGTTTCTCGTTCATCTGGCCGTGGGCAGTGACAATCCGCGCCTCTGGAACGAGTTCACGCAGCTTGGCAGCTGTCTTTTCAATGGACTGCACGCGGTTGTGGATGTAAAAGACCTGACCTTCACGAGCAAGTTCACGCCGGATCGCCGCAACAACCTGCCCCTCGTCATAGGGTCCGGCGAAAGTGAGCACTGGGTGACGCTCCTCTGGTGGGGTGGCGATCGTGCTCATCTCGCGGATGCCTGTCACCGCCATCTCCAAGGTGCGCGGGATCGGCGTAGCGCTCATAGCAAGCACATCGACGTTGACCCTCATGCGCTTAAGCGCTTCTTTGTGCTCGACGCCAAAACGCTGCTCCTCGTCGACGATGACCAAGCCGAGATCCTTGAACTCAACCTCCTTGGCCAGCAAGCGGTGGGTACCGACGACGACGTCGACGGTACCGCGTTGAAGTCCCTCGAGGGTTTCGCGGGCTTCGGTGTCAGTCTGGAAACGAGACAGGGCCGCCACCTTGACGGGGAAACCTGCGTAACGCTCAGTGAAGGTCTGGAAATGCTGCTGCACCAGCAAAGTAGTGGGCACCAGCACCGCCACCTGCTTGCCGTCCTGAACCGCCTTAAACGCAGCACGTACCGCGATCTCGGTTTTACCGTAGCCGACATCACCACAGACCAGCCGGTCCATCGGAACGACCTGCTCCATGTCACGCTTAACGTCGGCAATGGTGATGAGCTGGTCAGGTGTCTCGACGTAAGCGAAGGCGTCCTCCAACTCCCGCTGCCACGCAGTGTCAGGGCCGAAAGCATGCCCCTTAGTGGCCTGGCGAGCAGCATAGAGCTTGATGAGCTCGGCGGCGATCTCACGGACCGCCTTGCGGGCACGCGCCTTGCGCTTGCGCCAGTCCCCCCCACCCATACGGTCGAGGCTGGGGGCATCCCCACCGACATATCGGGTCACCTGATCCAGCGAGTTCACCGGCACGAAGAGGCGATCACCAGGCTGACCTTTTTTGGAGGGCGCGTACTCGATAACGAGGTACTCGCGGGTAGCGCCGCCGACAGTGCGCTGCACCATCTCCACGTACCGCCCCACACCGTGCTGCTCGTGGACGATGAGATCGCCCGGCTTGAGCTCCAGGGGTTGGATCTGATTTCGACGTCGTCGAGGCATACGACGTTCGCCAGTGCCACCGGGATCCTGGGACTCGGCGAGGTCACCGGTGGAGGCAACGAGCAGTTTGACAGACTCGGCCGCGAACCCATGACGCTGGTGAAGTCGGATGACCTGAACGCACGGCTCGGTGGCATCCGGGTCGACATCGTCAACCAGTCTGGCCGCGACGTTGTGCTCCCCCAACAGCTCGGACATGCGTTTGGCCATGCCCTCACCCTCGGCGCACAACAGGACCGTCCAGCCGTCGTCAAGGCAAGTCGTCAGACCCTTAACAGCTGCCTCGACGTCGCCATGCCACGGCTCAACGGCCACGAGCTGGGGATTAACCGTTTGCGGAGCACTGGTGGTGTCGTCGACGAGGACATCAGTTGCCGGAGAATCCAGAGAAAAAGAGGACATCGACCACCAGGCCATGCCGCGCTCTAGACAGTGCGATCTTACCTGGGCCAAGCTGCGATAACCCGAAGCAGCCAGGTCAATAGGAGCTTGTCCGCCACCGGCGGCAGCTGCCCATCCAGCACCGAGGAACTCTTCGGAGGTGCGAACCAGATCCGCCGCACGAGAGCGCACCATCTCTGGATCTGACAGGACGACCATGGCATGCTCGGGCAAGACGTCGACGAGTAGTTCCATCTCGTCGACGAGGGCCGGCATAAGAGCTTCCATCCCCTCGACAGCTTGACCGTTGCCGATCCGCTCCAACATGTCAGCTAATTCGGGATGGTCAGTCAGCAACGCCTTGGCTCGGGAACGTACCTCGTCGGTGAGGATGAGCTCACGGCAAGGAGCGCAGATCAGTTCTTGGTGAGTCTCGTCGGTGGATCGCTGGTCGGCTACCGCGAAGGAGGTCATTTCCTCGATCTCGTCACCAAAAAAATCGATACGGACCGGGTGTTCTAGCACCGGTGGGAAGACGTCGACGATGCCACCACGTACTGCGAATTCGCCACGGCGTTCCACCATGTCAACCCGGCTATAGGCGGCGTTGACGAGTTCAGTCGCGAGCTCGGTAAGGTCATGCTCTTCTCCCACTGCCAGGCGTACCGGAGCGATGCGTCCCAGACCGGCAACCTGAGGCTGCAGCAAGGAGCGCACCGGAGCGACCACCACCTGTGGCACCTCACCCTCGGTACCACACAGCCGACGCAGCACCTCCATGCGTCGACCGACGGTATCCGTACGCGGGCTCAGACGCTCATGAGGCAAAGTCTCCCACGATGGGTAGTAACAGACAGCGTCGGCGCCGAGCCACGTCTTCAAGGTAGCAACTGATTCCTCGGCCTCTCGGAACGTGCTCGTCACGAGTAATACTGGCAGACGTCCGGAACCGTCGAGAGACCGACCCAGTAGGGCTGCCACCGCCGGACGGGCCGAAGCTGCCACCTGAAGGTCAAGGGTGGGAGTGCGCCGGGTAAGAGCGTCCTCCACAACATGGGAGAGCACCGGTTCGCGGGAAAGAAGGGAGGTCAGTCCGCCAAAAGTCACCAACATAGGGTACGTGGTGGTACCGACACTCACCATCACTCGTGGAGTTGTTCTCGAGGACTCCCCTCCCCATAGCATGTCGAGGTGAGCACCACACCTATGCAGTACCCACTCACTCCCAAACCGGTTCGACGCAGCGGAGCCCTGCCGATAGTCATCACCGTATTGGGAGCGATTGTCATCCTCCTCATCGTCGCGCTCATCAGTGCAGGCTCACCCGTTACCTTCATCGTCGGTGCAATCCCATCGACCGCGGCCCTTATCGTGTGTCTGCTGTGCTACCGCTGGCTCGACAGATGGGAGCCCGAACCTACCCGTCTCACAGTGATGGCGCTGATCTGGGGAGGGTCAGCAGGCGTCATCTTCTCATTCCTTGTCGAGATGGCGGTTCCCGCCAGTGAGTTCGTGACGATGGCCATCGTCGCACCGCTTGCTGAGGAATTAGCCAAAGCCTCAGTATTTATTCTTGTTGCCACTGGAGCCCGCAAGCTTGAGCTCACCTCGCTAACCGATCACATCTTCTATGCCGGGATCTGCGCCCTAGGCTTCGCGTTCGTGGAGAACCTGGGTTATTTCGCTCTCTCGTCGAGTGCCGGGGAATTTGTCGTCATGACACTTGTGCGCACAGGCTTTGGGGTCTTCGGACACCCGCTTTACACCACGGCAACCGCAGTCGGTATCTGGGCGTGGCGCACTAAAGGTGGTCTCTGGAAAGCCGCTGTTGGCTACATCGCCGCATGCCTGCTTCATGGTTTGTGGAATGGCGGCCCCACATTGTTAGCGGGCAGCCTTGGCCTTGACGACACCGGCCAGTTAGCTGCGATGATCCTGGTCTACATTGTGCTCTTCGTACCAGTGTTCATTGGAACCATCATCATGACGACTCGCAATCGACGCAACGAATACGAGGCAGTGCGATCCCAGCTACCCCTCATGGTAGAAGCTGGCCTGGTGACTCCGGCTGAGGCTGACATGATCGCAGATCCGCGTAAGCGACGTACCGTCCTCGCTGATTCCGGTAAGCATGGTCGAACCGCTAAGCGGAGTCAGAAACGCACTATTACTGCCGCGACTGAGGCTGCGCTGGCACAACACCGTATTGCCGCTGGAGAAGGCGGTCCTGAGCTCGTCAAGCGTCGCGACCAGCTTTCCGAATGGCTGCGATCGCGACCCGACAAGCTAGGACAACTACCGTTGATGCCGCAATTCCCGCCGATACAACCACCGGCAACATGGTAAGCCCCGACGGTAGTGGGCTCCGACGATCCTTACAGTGATAATCCTTGTAGCGCCGCGATTCCGTTTTCTGATAATGAATAATCTCGACAGTCAACCCCAAGGCCCAATCCTGTACAGCTTCACTCGACGCCGCGAATATGGCACTCACACAGCTACCCTGCCGCATAAAGAGCCGCCCTAGACATGTGTAATAATTCACACAAATAAGGTGTCTGTAACCCAGCAGAAACAAACCCGTGCCGCTTTATCCTCATAACGAAGATCCACCCAGGGCAGCGCCAGCAGGGCGTCGGACAGCCCGGGTGTATCGAATTTCTACGGCGCACCGGTTGTGACGTAGACCATAACGGGATCAGCAGAAAGCGGCACTAGCAATGAAGGCAGCACTAGTTGAGCAGTACCACGAACCATTAGCCATCAGGGATATCCCTGAGCCAGCTCATGATTCGGACGGTGTGGTCGTCGAGGTGAAAGCCTGCGGCGTCTGTCGAAGCGACTGGCACGGCTGGCAGGGCGAGTGGCCAGGATTTACCGGCGGCTCCTTGCCTCACATCTTCGGACACGAGTTCGTCGGGCTGGTCAGTGACATCGGCAGCAACGTGAGCCGATACCGCGTGGGAGACCGGGTGATTGTCCCCTTCACATTGGGTTGCGGTCACTGCGAGTACTGCCGGAGCGGTCATTCAAACGTCTGCCCTACCGTGTCCATGCCCGGTTTCAGCTATGACGGCGGATTCGCGCAATATGTCGCCGTCCCCGACGCAGATGCCAACCTCGTGAAGCTCCCCGACTCCGTCGATTTCACCGATGCTGCGGGTATGGGCTGCCGCCTCATGACCGCCTACCACGGCGTCGTCGAGGTGGGACGGATCCACCCCGGTGACTGGCTTGTCGTCTATGGTGCAGGCGGCGTGGGCCTGTCGGCCACCCTCGTCGCTACCAGCGCAGGGGCAAACGTCATCGCCGTCGACATCGCAGATGACAAGCTTGCCTTGGCTCGCAAGGTCGGGGCCGTCGCGACCATCAATTCGCGCGAAACCGACCCGGTGGAGGCAGTCCGTGAGCTGACCGACGGAGGCGCGGACAAGAGCGTCGACGCCCTGGGCATTTCCGAAACACTGCACAACACGGTCAACTCATTGCGTTCGCGAGGAACCCATATTCAGATCGGCATGACTGCAGAGGGGCCAGTCGGCGACGTGGCGTTGACGATCAACGACCTCATTGCCAAGGAGATTGATTTCCGGGGGTCTTTCGGAATGCCTGCCGTCGAGTTCCGTTACCTGCTCAATCAGGTTGCTGCGGGCAAGATGAAACCAGGCCAGCTCGTCACCAAAACCATCGCACTGAGTGAGGTGAACGACGCTCTCACCGCCATGTCCACCTACAACACGGTGGGAACCACCGTCATTACCGACTTCACACGCTGAGGCAGACCTTCGTGGTTGGGTGCAAACCGCGCGCCCAACCACGTTTGTGTCGCTACACAGCGTGGAATGGGACGGCGCATGACTGTTGCACGGCTAATGCTAATGCGCCATATCACCCAGACCTAGAGTATTACAACACGCAACCACATTCCCTGGACTTTGGGTTGGCCACATCTCGCAACTTTTCAACGAAAGGAAAGCCTCATGACCCGGATTGAAGCATTCGATATTTGACCCGATGAAGTGACACATTTTTGAGGCCTTCCAACGCGACCTTTCCGTCAGCATCGGTCTTCACGAAGAATCACTGACACTTGGTAACCTGGACGAGTGCCGCGGGGACGACACCGTTTCTGTCCTGGGTATCTACCCCGTCGATCACGTGCTATCCGAAGCCCTAGCGGAACGAGGCGTGAAGTTCCTATCCACCCGATCCATCGGTTACGATAACATCGATATCGCTGCCGCGAGTGCGGCTGGAATACGCGTGTCTGGCATCCTCTACTCTCCAAAGAGCGTCACTGAGTGCACCCTCATGATGCTTCTGATGACAGTAAGGCGTATGAAACTTATCCTCGACCGTGGCGAGATACAAGATTATTCATTAGAAGGATCCGACGGCCGACATCTCTCAGAGATGACCGTTGGCATCACTGGTGCAGGCTGAATTGGCTCGACGGTCGCACGTCCATTGCAACCCCTTGGCTGCAATGCCCTAGCCTGCGACCTCCCGCCGAACCCACAACAAAACGACATCGTCGAGTTCGTCGACTTGGAAACACTGCTCCACAACAGCGACGCCATCACCCTGCATGTGCCCGCTATGCCGATGAGCCACCACATGATCGACGCGGAGCAATTCGCCATGATGCGCTAGGGCGCTTTTCTCGTCAACTGCGCCCGTGGTGAACTCACAAACACCCGAGCACTGATAGATGCCATCGAATCCGGAAAAGTCGCGGATGCTGCTATTGACGTCATCGAGAACGACCACAGGTATTTTCACCAAGATCACCGTCTTGACGTCCTGAATAACCACGACCTTACGTCGCTACGTTCCTTCCCGAACGTCGTCGTTACCCCGCACATCGCCTTCTACTCGGACACCGTCACAGCGGAAATGGTGCATTGTGCGATAGATTCCCTGCGTGATTTTTCACAGACCGGTGAGACCCCAATGGAAGTACATCCTGACTGATCCTTGCCTACCACCCGTTGCACGCAGCCGGGAAGAAACAGTCAGGAATTGAAACGGTTCTGGGCCGCAGCCAGCCCTTGGGTAATGATCGACTCGACGGCGTCGGCGGCCAAGGCCACCTGAACACCCATCTCAGCGCGCTGCCTGGCAGGCATCCGGGCCAGCACCCAGTCAGCCGGATCCTGATGACCTGGGGGACGCCCAACGCCTAATCTCACCCGAATGAAATCACCGGTGCGTAAGTGGGCTCGAATGGATTTCAGTCCATTATGGCCATTATCTCCGCCTCCCTTTTTGAGGCGTAGCCGACCCGGATCAAGATCAATTTCGTCATGAACGACGATGAGATGGCCAGGGATGATTCCGGCAAAGCTCGCGACCTTGCTGACGGCGATCCCCGACTCGTTCATATACGTGCGGCTGCGCATCAGGATAACGGTTTGGGCATCCACAGCTGGTACGCCCAGACCGGCCGAGCTCAAGCGGGTGCGAACGAGTTCCGCCCGTTGCCCGCGGGCTGGCGAGAGCTTCTCACCAGCCCGACGGCATAACTCGGCTATGACGTCTGCCCCGACATTGTGTCGGGTGCCGTCATAACGTGGGCCCGGATTGCCGAGCCCAATCACGAGCCACGATGGGCTCACTCTTTCTCGGCCTCGCCCTCAGCGTCTTCCCCGGACTCCTCATCATCAACGGACTCGGTCTCCGGGAAGGCGACAGTAGCGGCAACATCCTCCGCGTCGCCTAGCAGGCTAGTGCCCTCAGGGAGCTTGAGGTCGCCAAGGTAAATCGTCGTACCGGCCTCAAGACCGGTGACGTCGATCTCAATAACCTCGGGAATATTGAGGAGGTCAGCCTGGACCTCGATCTCGTTGAACTCGGTCATGGCGATGGTGCCGGGGGCAGACTCACCGGTGATGCGCAGGGCGACGTTCACGTCAACCTTCTCGCCACGACGCACAGTCAGCAGGTCGACGTGGCGAACAAATCCCTTAAGGACGTCGCGCTGAACGTCCTTCGGCAGAGCGAGCATAGGCTTCTGGCCCTCGATCTCGATCGAAAGCAGCGGATTCTCGGTACGCAGAGCCAGCAACGTGGCGTGGCCGTCAAGGGTCACATGGATCGGATCGTGATCGTGGCCGTACATCACGGCGGGAACCTTGTCATCACGCCGGATACGACGCGCGGCGCCCTTACCGAACTCGGTACGCTGCTCTGCCTTGAGGTGAATGATGTCTGCCATGGTGGCGTCTCCTTCTCGTTGACGTAGAACGGCTCGACGAGAGGAAGCCCAAGTAGGCGGCCAGTCGATCACGGACCTTGCGGTCCCTCGCCAAGCTCAAGGCAGTTTACTCGTACGATGCGGAGACCACAACCTGGCAAGCCCAGGTCGTGGCCCCCGCCGAACACATTCAGGCTACTCAGCCGATCGAACCCTCAAATCTCAACTCGGCGTACCGGGACTCCGGGTTAGTTCCAGAGAACGGCTTCCCGACCGCGTGCCAGGTGAGATCAGCTCCACAGCTAACATTCTGGGCGTCAACATCCAGCATGATGAATCCCCAGACCAGACGACCCTGGGTGTGCGGAGCAAGGTCGTAAGGCCCTACCTTCTGCGACAACTCCCACGACACCGTGTTGATGTAGTCGAAGCCATAGGACTGATTGAGGTATGTGTTCAACGTACCATCAGCCTTGATCTCACCCTTGACTTCGGTAGTCTCACTGCGTTTGACCGTGACGGTATGGGTCACGGGCATGGCGGTATCGGTAGTGTTCTCGACGCTGGCCCCGTCAGTCTGCTTGAACCACCGACGAGAGGCCGTGACGTACACGCCCCGCGTCCCCTGCGGCGTACAACGAGTGCCGGGCTTGTAGTTGTCGTTCCACCGCTGGGGCAGCTCGAAATTGATCCCGTTATTCGGCGATTCCTGAACAGCACCAGCCGGAACTGCTGAGAGCACGGTGGTCGACGCCACTGCCGCAGTTACCGCACCCACTACTGCGCGCCGCAACACACTGATCCCCCTTGGCATCTCAGGCGTCGTACTGCACATTGTCGCGGGTGCTGATCCTCACGTGATGCTCCCGCGGGAGGGTAGCGGTGAAGTGATCACCACGGCCCTGCCACTTCTTGTCGGGACCGCAGACCGTATGCTGCCCCTCAAAGTCGGAAACAATCCAACCGGCCTGCAAGACTGCGGTCTTGCCCGGGGCAACGTCGTAGGGTCCAACGGTTTCTCCAACCTCATAGGTAGAAGAAGTGCTATAGCTGCTGGAAATGGAGATGTGGATCACATCGAGCAGTGGGAAGTCAATGCCTGCCGAAACCGACCAGTTTTTCGTCTTAGTTTCTGTGATGGATCGCGTGACCGGCAGCGGAGTGTCGTTGTAGTTGGAGATCGTCCACGTCCCAGCAGAGCCATCGAAGTAGCTGCGCACCACATGAACGGTCTGCCCGGTGTCACCCGGATTCGAGCAGGGAGCGCCGATGGTGGTTGGGTTCGCGGGGTTTTGGTGCTGTACCGGCAGGGCCTGAGCGGGCATCTGGGCACCAGCGGTGACGATTGCCCCGGTAGCGAGAGTAGCAACGAGTGAGCGAATCATTGTGGTTCCTTCCAAGACGCAAATAGGAATGGGGATCAGCGGGTCGTCTGGGTGGGTACGGGAAGATGCTTCCACGCGTCAGGCGTTACGTCGACGGTGCGTTTGGTCCCGTCAGTGCCGGTAATAGTGGCTTCAGCCCAGAATCCGGCAGGCGCGGAAGCCAGTCCGTAATGCGACACGATAGATGCGACACCGTTCTTGCAACCGACCTCGCGGTAGTTCACTCGGCGTAGCAGGGTGCCATATTCGACGTGAACCTTCTCCCCAGGAGCGAGATCGACGCCCCTAAGCTCGGTCTTGACGGGTAGGTAGGCGCGGTAAATCGCCCCAACGGACTCCAGCCATCCGCGTGGTGGCCCGTCGGCGGCGGGATCCCAATTCACGTATCCAGCGAATTGAGCTCCCACGACGGTGTCAGTGACAGGAGTGAAGTGGTACTGGCCCTTGGACCAATTGAGGAAGTCCTGGGAATACCCGGGTTGACGGATGAGCGGATCAATACCGGAGATGTCCAACGGATACCAACCCCTCGCCGGGCATCGCTCCCCCTGCTTAGGCCAGGAGGGATCGCGCTGCAATGGGCTAGTCGGTTCGACCGGGACGTCCTTGCTGGGATCGGCAAGTTTCTCCAGATTCGGTCCGGCCATGACAATGTCGTGGTCATCAACGATTCGGCTGTTCTTGCCTGACCCTCGCGAGGGGATGGCCAGGGCACGATCCGAGATGGAACCATCCTTGTGGATGACGAGAGCGTAGGCGTATCGCTCGGCTGGCGCGGTGCCTTGGATGACGTTAGCGCCACCGCTGGGCTCTAAATATCCGTCCCGGCACCCCAAGAACATGCCCACGAAGTTCTTGACGGTGACACCGTACTCAACCCGGAAAGACTCTCCAGGGCCAAGTTTGACGGGACCGAAAGTCTCCTTATCCTGCCACCCGTTGGAGGCAACGATCCCTAATTCCGTCTTGAGGGTGGTGTTCCAGTTCGGGGGAAGCTTGGATGCCGAGTTGGAATCGATCTTGTGGTTTGTCGATGTCTTTACACTGGCGGTGTAGTCGACAGCATGGTCGGTTTGGTTTGTGAACTGCAAAGTTCCGTCGGACTGGTAGTGGCGGCTCGTCTCGCCGTAGTGCCAGTCAGGAGTCACGGAACCACTACACGGATGGAAAAGACCAGGAACTGGATATGCCTGCGGCTTGCTCGTTTCCCTGGTTCCTGCGGCGTGGGCCCCGCTCGTAACAAAAGCAGCTAGGGCGACGGCCGTCGCCACGGTCCCCGCGCAATAGGCCCGCACCGTCCTGATGGGCCACATATTCCCTCCAATCGAGGCAGGTCGTAGGTGCACCCGACAGCAAGGGCACGCTCCCGGCCAAGATCTGACCTTGACAGATAAACGGTATCAACCGAGAGGGTCATTCGGACCGGCGCGAAGGGGCACAACGCTGTACCCCCCCCCCAAAAAAAACAACGTCAGCGGAACAGACTCGTCACAGACCCGTCCTCGAAAACCTCCTGGATCGCCTTAGCAATAAGCGGGGCGATGGACAGAAGCGTCATGGCAGGAATGTCGATATCGTCGCGAATCTTGAGAGTGTTGGTGACGATGAGTTCTTCGATGGGCGAGTTATTGATCCGTTCCGCGGCCGGGTCCGACAGGATCGGGTGAGTGGCAGCGGCAATAACCCGCTTGGCGCCATGCTTTTTAAGAGCTAGGGCAGCCTGGCACATCGTACCCGCAGTGTCGACCATGTCGTCGACAAGCAAACACGTCTTACCGTCAACCTCACCGACAACCTCATGGGTGGTTGTCTCGTTGGCCTTGTTCGGATCACGACGCTTATGAATGATCGCCAGCTGGCAGCCAATCTTGTCGGTCCACATGTCAGCCAGGCGCACCCGGCCGGCGTCCGGGGAGACGACAACCATGTCGGAATTGTCATATTTGGAAGTGACGTAGTCGGCGAGCACCGGAAGGGCCCACAGGTGGTCGACAGGGCCGTCGAAGAATCCCTGGATCTGGGCGGCGTGCAGATCGACTGACATGATGCGGTCGGCTCCAGCAGCCTGATAAAGATCGGCCATAAGGCGGGCGGAAATGGGCTCGCGACCCAGGTGCTTCTTGTCCTGACGAGCGTAGGGATAGAACGGAGAAACCACGGTGATGCGCTTAGCCGAAGCCCTCTTGAGCGCGTCGATCATGATGAGCTGCTCCATCATGGCCTCGTTTACCGGCGCACTGTGGGATTGGATAACGAAAGCGTCGCAGCCGCGCACAGACTCCTGGAACTGCACGTAGATCTCCGAGTTCGCGTACGTAACTTGACGCGACGGGACAAGCTCGACACCGAGTTCGGCAGCGATCTGCTCAGCAAGTTCGGGATAGGCCCGTCCTGAGCAAATCATGAGGTGCTTGTTGTTCGGACGGGTAGTTCCACTCACTGGTCAGCCTCCGGGTTCAGGGTGTCGTCTTGGCTGTCGGACGTGATGTCCGAGACGGTGGCGGGAGCGGCACACTCCCGGGAAAGGACGGATCCGGCAACAATGGAGGATCCTGCAGTCACCTCGGAATCGCCAACATAGGCCATGTGGGGGATGGCCGCTTCGGTTCCGATGTGGGTGTTCTTGGTTTCAACAAAGGCTCCGACTTTGGCGTCACGGTCGAGTACGGAACCAGGACGGATGTTGGAGAACGGGCCAACCCGCACCCCCTCACCGACGACCGCGAGGGTGACCTCGGAACGGGTGACGGTGGCTTCCTCACGAATCTCGGAGTCGGTGACGGTAACGTCCGGGCCAACCGTGGCCCCAGCTCCAATGGTGGTAGCCCCGTTGAGGAATACCCCGGGATATAAAGTGACGTCATTAGCGAGGTCAACATCCGGCTGGATCCATGTCGAAGTGGGATCAATAATGGTGACCCCAGCACGCATCCATCCAGTGACGATACGGCGATTAACCTCGGCGTTCATGCTGGCCAGCTGGACCCGGTCGTTAACCCCCTCGGTTTGCCACACATCGTCGATACGGAAGGCGCCCACGCGACCGCGGCCAGGAACCTCGACAGTGCCGTCAGCAGCCATGGTGACGACGTCGGTGAGGTAGTACTCACCCTGAACGTTGTCGTTAGAAAGCTTGGAGACGCCCTCGCGCAAAGCTTCGGCATCGAAAACATAAATACCGGAATTGATCTCGCGAACGGCTCGCTGGGCCTCATCGGCGTCTTTGTGCTCGACGATTCCCACAACAGCCTCTCCCTCTCGCAGGATTCGTCCGTAACCCGTGGGGTCCTCTACCTCGGCCGTAAGAACGGTAACAAGATTGCGGCGCTCGCGGTGCACCTCAACCATCCGCTGAAGGGTCTCACCGGTAAGCATAGGGACGTCGCCGTAGGTGACAACGACCTCACCGTCGAGCTCGTCCAATCCCTCGAGACCACACGCGACGGCGTGACCAGTGCCTTTTTGCTCTGCCTGGACCGCGGTGGTGACGTCGGGGGCGTCCTCAGCGAGATGGGCCTCGACCTGCTCGCGACGGTGACCCACGACCACGACGAGATGTTCCGGGTTAAGTCCGCGAGCCGCTCCGATAGCCCACGACAACATTGGCCGACCAGCAACCTCGTGCAGCAGCTTAGACTTCGTCGACTTCATGCGAGTGCCGCCGCCTGCGGCCAACACGATGACGGCAGCCACTCCGTCGATCTCGGCTCGGTCAGCGGACGGGCTCGGCGTCACGGTGCTCCCCCCAGGTTCGGATGTGGCATGCAGGGCTTACTCTAGCCGCCACTCGGTTACACCGCACTGCGAGAGCGGGATCAACGAGCTCCCCGGGCAGGAGTCGAACCTGCGTCGCTCATCCTGATTCAAAGTCAGGCGGGCCCTGCCGACAGACCAACCGGGGAACGCTCGGCGAACCGAGTCCCCATAACCTTAGAGCATGCATCGCAATTCGGCCACGCAGCGACGCTCAGTAAGCTCAATATCATGATGTCGGATTTCTCATCCCAGCCATCACCCCCGCAGCGCCGGGCGCGGATGACCAGCGGCCAGCGCCGTGAACAGCTCATCAGCGTGGCCCGTCGCCTCTTCGCAGACAATGGCATGGCAGGGACCTCCGTCGAGGAGATCGCCGCTACCGCGGGAGTCTCCAAACCCGTCATCTACGAGCATTTCGGGTCCAAGGATGGGCTGTACGCCGTCGTCGTAGACCGCGAGGTACGCCACCTACAAGATTCCCTCAACGCCGCCATGACCCGCCCAAAGCAAGGCCCGAAACGCACCCTGGAGTCAGCGGTACTGGCCCTGCTCGACTACATCGACGACCGTCCAGACGGTTTTCGGATCATCTCGCGAGACTCCTCGGTCGGTTCAGCCACCGGTTCGTACGCGTCAATTCTCTCCGACGTCGCATCGTGGGCTGAGGGGATTCTCGCCGCCAACTTTGACCGTCACGGGTTCGATGTCTCGTACTCCTACCTGTACGCCCAGGCCCTCACCGGCATGGTTGGCATGACCGGGCAGGCCTGGCTCGACACCCGTGAACCGGCCAAAGAAATCGTTGCCGCCCATCTGGTTGACCTGACTTTCAACGGGCTTGCTCATCTGTCGGGCAGCCCACATCTCAGCCGTCACACCGAGAGAGAAAGCCTTCAGTCCAGTTCCTCATGACGGGCCAGCACGGCACGTAAACCTTGACCCACCTGTTCGACGACCTGGGCATCCATCGAGTCGAGCAAACGTCCCTCGGACTCCAACAGGGCTGCCAGGGCTCCATCGACCCGATCGCGCCCCTCATCGGTGAGTTCGACGATGACCCCGCGCCCGTCCTTGGGATGGGGAAGACGACGCACCAGACCGCGATTTGACAGCCTTGTAATGCGGTTAGTCATCGTCCCCGACGCCACCTCGAGCTCGTTAAGGAGCTGACCCGGGCTGAGTTGATAGGGCTCACCAGAGCGTCGTAGCGCTGCTAGCACGTCAAATTCCCAGCCCTCGAGGTCCCATTGGGAGAACGCTTTGGCGCGGTCACGATCCAGGCGACGGGCGAGCCTCGTGACGCGCGACCACACCTCCATTACCTCGACGGGCAAGTCAGGACGCTCCCTAGCCCACGCCGCAATGATGCCGTCGACCGCGTCCTTCCGTGGCGAATTCTGGTGCACAGCGTTCTGATGTAGCGGCCTCGTCATGCAAAGCTCCCCACCGGGCCAGGCAGGAGCTGCGCTCCCGCAGCTGGACCGCGGGCAGTTCGGGTACGATGAACCTGAGGCAGAGTGGACACAGCAGCGCTCACCTTCTTGGCGCCAGCGGTGTCCCGGACGAGGAAGGCGCAGGTCGGCCCCGATCCAGAAACCAAAGCGGTCAACGCACCCACCTCTCGCCCAACCGTCAATACCTCTTCGAGTTCAGGCCGAAGGTCGATGGCAGCGGCCTGTAAGTCATTGCTCAGACTGGCAGCGACAGCATCAAGATCGCCGCGGGTCAAAGCCGAGAGGAGGTCATTGGGCACCGTTTCTCCCCCAGGGGTGCCGCCCAACTCGTCGAAACGTCGGTAGACAGCCGGGGTGGACAGCCCCTGATTCGATGTCGCGAACACCCAGCGATGACGTCCTCGGCAGATCACTGGCGCAAGACGGTCTCCTCGACCTCGCCCTAACGCCACTCCACCGGTGAGACAGAAGGGCACGTCGGAGCCAAGCTGAGCAGCCAACGGTTGTAATTCCTCGGGGGAGTAGGGGAGCCGACACAGCGCGGCTGCTGCCATGAGGGCGCCCGCTGCGTCAGCTGATCCTCCAGCCATCCCACCAGCGACCGGGATCGACTTGTCTATGTGAATGTCGGCGCCATGGCCACGTTTCCCCCATTCTGAAGCGAATTCCTCGCGAACGAGTTCTACAGCTCGCCAAGCCAAATTCGTCTCGTCGGTAGGGACCTGATCGGCGTCCTCTCCTGAGACGGTGAGAGTGATGCGCGAATCGTCGCGACGAGTCACCGCCACCTCATCGTAAATGCAGATAGCTTCGAAGACAGTCGCCAACGGGTGAAAGCCGTCGGGCGCAAGGCCGCCAACCCCGAGCGCCAGATTGACCTTGGCGCTGACCCGCACCGTCACGGTCATCGGCCGGAGCAAGTCAAACGGATCGTCCATCATCACCATGTGCTAACCGTACCGGCAGAAGTTCACACCTGACCTGAATCGCTGAGAGCACCAGCTTGGGCTAGGGCCTCTGCAACGCGGGCCAGATCGCCAATATCGAGGGCTTCGCCACGCGCCGTCGGGTCAATTCCAGCGGCGGTAATGAGCTCGGAAGCCGCCATTGAACCACCGCATAACTCGGCCAGGGCCGAGCGCAGCATTTTGCGGCGAGAGGCGAAAGCGGCGTCGACAACGCGGAAGACTTGGGAACGGGTGACGCGCGGGTCCCGCCCGTCGACGTGGGGAGGACGCCGTCTCGTAATCCGGACCAACCCGGAATCCACATTGGGCACTGGCCAGAAGACCGTCGGGGGAACGTTACCGACCCGAAACGCCTCGGCATACCATGCCAGTTTGGCGCTTGGAACCCCATAGATCTTAGAGCCGGGATCAGCTACCAGCCGGTCGGCCACCTCCGACTGCACCATGACGACGCCGGTACTCCACTGCGGACATATTGCCAGCATGTGCAACAGCACCGGAACCGCGACGTTATACGGCAAGTTCGCCACCAAGGCGGTGGGTTCCGCACCGGGGATGACCTTGACGTCAAGGGCGTCGGACAGGACGACTTCCAACCTCTCAACAGCACCCGGCATTCGTTCAGCGACAGTATCGGGAAGCTGGTTGGCCAACATCTCGTCAATCTCGATGGCAACGACCTCCGCGCCGGTCTCCAACAGCCCCAAGGTGAGCGAACCCAGCCCGGGGCCGACTTCGATAACTCGGTCTGCGGCGCCCACCTGCGCCAGGGAAACTATCCGGCGCACCGTGTTAGCGTCGTGGACGAAATTTTGCCCGCGAGTCTTTGTCGGTCGCAGACCGATCTGGTCAGCAATGCGCCGGATCGACGCCGGGTTGAGCAGGCCGGTTTCACTCACCAGGCACCTCCATACGCGGCAAAGGCGTTATCGGTTAGTTGTTGACAGACACGGAGTTCATCCCACCCCCGCTGTTTCGCGATGAAGCGTGCAGTGTGAGGCAACAAGTATGGCCCGTTGCGCTTGCCCCGGCGCGGGGCGGGAGTTAGGAAGGGCGCGTCAGTCTCTACGAGGATGCGATTGTCTGGCGCGATCGCCAGTGCGTCGCGTTGCGGACCGGCTGAGTTGAAGGTGATGGTCCCTGAAAACGACAGGTAGGCCCCATGGTCCAAGCAGATCCGGGCCAGGTCAGCATCTCCGGAGTAGCAATGCATGATAATCCGATCGGGCCAACCTTCTGAGTTAAGGACGTCAACAACGTCATCGTGAGCCTGACGATCAGAGGGCGGCTCGCCACCCTCACCGCCATTTCGGGCGTCGCGCATGTGGATTGCCAAGGTGAGATCATGGGCGTGGGCCATAGCAATATGGGCGGCAAAGACCTCGCGCTGCAAAGCCTGTCCGTCGGCATCGGTAGTGCCGAAATGATCAATACCGGTCTCACCGATGGCGCGGACGTGGTTGCCGACGCTGGCGAGCTCGTCAATCCGTTTCAAGGCATCACCAATCTTTTTCCTGCCAAGACGGGCAGCATCGTTGGGATGGATAGCGACCGCAGCGATGACGTTCTTGTGCGTCCGCGCCAACTCCTCGGCGAACTCGGACCCCGCGATGTCACACCCAATTTGAGCGATGCGGATCACCCCGACCTCACGGGCAGCCGCCAAACTAATAGCGGGTTCGATGCCGACAACGTCCTGCACGGTGTCCAAGTGAGTGTGAGAGTCCACAATGGAGCCCGCAAGCGGCTCGGGCAGGGGCGGTGCTCCGGCCTCGCCCAGCACCTCACGGATGGCTTCGTTCACGATTCCTCCTTGTCAGTGGTCAAGGCGTTCTGCGCGGCGTCGTACAGTTCGTGGCGGTCGACTCCGGTGGCGCGGGCCACCTGGGCGACAGCTTTAGAACGCTTGATGCCGTCGGCGGTGAGCTCTGCAACCATCTCAGCGGCCTCGCCAATGCCGACGACGGTGCCCGGGGCCCCCTCGATGACAATCGTGATCTCCCCGCGGGCGTGCTCGCGGGCCCACTCGGCCAACTCGCCCAAACCGCCGCGGCGAACCTCCTCGTAGGTCTTCGTCAGCTCCCGGCACACCGCAGCCCGTCGATCGGTACCGAGGACATCAGCGGCGTCATCAAGAAGATCAGCGAGTCGGTGCGGGGCCTCATACAGGACGGTGGTGCGTGGCTCCTGAGCCAGTTCGGCCAGACGACGACGCCTCTCTCCCGGTTTGCGCGGCAGAAATCCCTCGAAGCAGAACCGGTCAGTGGGTAGCCCGGAGATGGCTAGGGCCGTCGTGACGGCGGTGGGCCCAGGCACTGAGGTGACGACGATGCCGTGCTCAATGGCCGCGATGACAAGTCGGTACCCCGGGTCTGAAACCGAAGGCATCCCGGCATCAGTAACCACCACGACGTCGTCGCCATCACGAAGGCAGTCGATGAGTTCGGGTGTGCGGGCAGACTCGTTGCCTTCAAAGTAGGACACCACGCGGGCGGAGCTCTCGACGCCGAGGCGGCGCAGCAGGTCACGCAGCCGACGGGTATCCTCGGCGGCAATAACGCGGGCATCCCGCAAGGTCTCGATAAGGGCAGGCGAGGCGCTACGACGGTCGCCAATGGGGGTGCCCGCCAGGATGACTCGTCCCGGCTGTGTCTTACTCACCGAGCTATCGTCCCACGCCGAACCGACGATGACGTCGGACCAACCCTTTACTATGGCACTGTGCCAGCACCAAGAAGATCCTTGTCGACCATCGAACGCCTCGACGACGGTCGGATGACCGATGAGTACACGAGCTGGATCATCACGGCCCTTATCACCACCGTGGCATTCCTGCTGCGCGTATGGAACGTCGGATTCCCCAACAGTCTCGTCTTCGATGAGACCTACTACCCCAAGGACGCCTGGACGATGCTCCATCAGGGGTACGAGGCCACCTGGCCCGACGCCGCCAAGGCCAATGCCGATATCGTCCGTGGGATCACGAATACCTGGACACCAGACGCCGAGTTCGTCGTCCATCCACCAGTCGGCAAATGGCTCATCGCGACCGGGGAGCAGTTGTTCGGATTTAACTCCTTTGGATGGCGGTTCAGCTCGGTGGTCTTTGGATCACTCCTCGTCCTCATGACGATCCGGCTGGCTCGACGTCTCTCCCGCTCGACCATGGTGGGCGCCATTGCCGGTATCTTGCTCGCCCTCGACGGCTTGGCCTTCGTCATGAGTCGGATTGGACTGCTCGACATTTTCCAGGCCTTCTTCCTGGTGGCAGGTGTATCCGCGGTAGCGGCCGACCGGGACTGGTTCCGTCACCGACTAGCTGATCATTTACGCACCATAGGCAACCCGCATCTCGATGGGGATTTCGGCCCCGCTCTAGGGTGGCGACCCTGGCGTCTGGTCACAGGCATCATGTTCGGGCTGGCCTGTGGCACGAAGTGGAACTCCATGTTCGTGCTAGCAACCATGGGTATCGTCTCTGTCATCTGGGACTGGTCGGCGCGTCGTCTAGCCGGCGCCGGGACGAAAGCGTGGTGGTCCTTCCTTCGCGACGGGGTGCCGGCTTTTGTGTACCTCGTCGTCGTTGCGTTGTTGACATACCTCGCCACCTGGGCGAAGTGGCTGGTCACCTACCCGCACATGGTTTTCGGTAAGTCGTGGGCTGGCCCCACCCCCAGCCCAGGCCTGTCGAAGGTAGTTGGGAAACCATTGGCCGCGCTGTGGGAGTACCACCGACAGATTTACGATTTTCACACCGGTTCGTACATGATGACGCAAACTCACGTCTATGCCTCGAATCCGTCGGGATGGCTGGTGATCCAGCGTCCGCTGGGCGTCGACGCCGTCAACGGCATCAAGCCCGGCCAGCAAGGCTGCAAGGCCGTCGGCGATACTTGCTTGCGCGTCATCTCTGCCACCGGGACCCCGGTACTGTGGTGGTTCGCGGCCATCGCCCTGGCAGCTGCGGTGATCTGGTGGATCTTCGCCCGTGACTGGCGATTCACCTTGCCCATTGTCGCCATGATGTCGACGTGGATCCCGTGGTTCCGTTACGACGACCGCCCGTTGTTCTTCTTCTACGCGATCTGCATCATCCCGTTCACCGTGACGATCCTGGCTATCTGGCTCGGCCAGATCCTCGGACCCGCTAAAGCCAGCAGCCGACGACGCATCGGTGCGATTGTCGTCGGGACGGTTATGGCTCTGGTCGCCGCCGACTTTGCCTTCATCTATCCGATCCTCACCGACGGTCTCATGACCCGAAAGGCATGGCTAGCAAGAATGTGGTTCCACTCCTGGATCTAAGCTCCGTCGGAGGCCTGGGCGGACATGCCCGCCCGACCGATACGCTGAGACTCCGGAAGGGAGCCAACCCCGGAAGGACGCGCATGATCTGGAAACTGCACAATCGCGGTGTACTAGAACCGGGTGAGGTGGTGGCTCCCGACGAGAGACTCGGGTGGGGCCGCACCATCGGGCTAGGAGCCCAGCACGTGGTAGCCATGTTTGGGGCGACTTTCGTCTTCCCCGTTCTCATGGGTCTCAACCCGCAGTTGGCGGTCATGATGTCGGGTGTGGCAACCCTGGTGTTCATCTTCGTCACTCAGCATGAAGTGCCGTCTTATCTCGGCTCGTCGGCCGCGTTTCCTGGGGTAGCGACCGCGATCTACGCCTCGGGCGGTAAGCCCAATGACGTCTCGGGCGCTCTGCTGTGTGTCGGCCTGACCCTACTTATTTGCGGCATCATCATCCAGGTCGCCGGATCTCGGGTAGTCCATAAGGTTTTGCCACCGACGGTGACCGGCGCCGTCGTTATGCTCATCGGGTTCAACCTCGCCCCGGTCGTCGCCAAAACGTACTGGCCTACCGATCAGTGGACGGCGCTAATCGTCATGTTGCTCGTCATTGCGCTGTCGGTAGGACCGCGTGGCTTCGTGTCCCGGATCGCTATCTTTCTGGCTCTGGTTATCGGCTATCTGCTGTCGTGGATCGAAGATCTCGTATTTGGCCCACTGCACCACTCCGATGGCAGCGCTGCCCCGCGGGTGGACTGGTCGGCGGTCCACAGCTCCGCGTGGATCGGCCTGCCTCCGGCGACGAACCTGGACAACTGGCAATACCTGCCTCAGGTTCACAACGGATCTCACTACGCATCAACCAATGTCGTCGGATTTCACTTGCCGGCCTTCCACGTAGCCTTCATCTTGCTAGCTTTGCCGGTGGTCATCGCCCTCATCGCTGAGAACACCGGCCATGTCAAAGCGGTCGCTGAAATGACCGGTAAGAACCTTGACCACCAGGTCGGACGGGCGGTGGCTGCCGATGGTGCGACTTCAATGCTGGCGACCTTCCTGGGTGCCGGCCCGACGACCACCTACTCGGAGAACATCGGCGTCATGGCCGCCACGAGGGTGTACTCGACGGCTGCCTATGTGGTAGCCGCAGTCGTGGCGATCCTGTTCGGTTTCTCCCCTAAGTTTGGCGCTGTCATCTCGGCGACCCCCGGCGGAGTCCTGGGTGGCATCACCGTGGTCCTCTACGGGATGATCGGTCTGCTCGGGGCGAAGATTTGGAAGGAGAATGAGGTCGATTTCGGCAACCCGGTGAACCTCGTCCCGGTGGCCGCTGGGATCATCATCGGTGTCGGCGATGTGTCACTGAAGTTCAGCAAGTCCTTCACTTTGGGTGGCATCGCTCTAGGCACCATCGTCACCGTCGGTGTCTATCATCTAGCTAAGTGGCTGGCCCCACATGAACTATCTGACGCGGCAGGTGGCACCAACATCATCCTTGACGCCCCGGGAATGTATGTCGATGATGACACCCCCAGTAATCGCGATCACGACGGGGGCGACCAACGCCGTACGCAGTAGGCTTGCCGCGCAAATGTTCGGAGGAGGCGATCAATGTCAGGAACATTCCAGCCCAGAAACACTGCGTCAACGAGCGCGAGAACCCATGGCGGAACTTCACCAGTGGCGACCGGACCGATCGCCGACACCAAACCAGGCGTCATCGACATTAAGTGGTTCGAGCAGGGAGTCCCAGCTCATCCGGAGCATCGACCTGACATCGAAACCACTCTGTCATGGTTGGACGGCCATCCGGAACGTCTAGGAATCATCGTCGAACAGAGCCCCAACCGCACCCAGATCAAGCGGTTAGTTGATCTCATGAACCTCGACCCGCTGCTGGCTGAAGACCTCGCCGAAGGCCATCAACGACCCAAACTGGAGCGCCATGGCGAGGCCCTGTTCCTGGTGCTGCATCCGCCGTTCTACATCGATTCGATCGAGGACGTCGCCTTTGTTGAGGCCGAAGTCATTAAGCAGCGCAATTGCGTCGTCGTCATCATGCAGCGCATACCCGACGAGTTGTCGAGCCTAAGGTGGACCCCTCGTCTGCCGAAAGATGAGGAGCTACTGCGTCACGGCCCTGAATCGGTGCTATACACGATCCTTGACGGCGTGGTCGATCAGACGTTCCCCGTCATCAGCGGCATCCAGTTCGATATCGAGCAGATCGAGAGGCAAGTGTTCAGCGGGGACTCGGCAGCCCCGGAACGCATCTACCGCCTGTCCCGGGAAGCCATCGACCTACAACACGCCACCAACCCACTCATCCCGGTCATCGCCGCGCTTAGGGCTGGATCGGCCAAACACCAAGTTCCCCCAGAACTGCAGGCCTACCTGGCCGACGTCGCCGACCACTTAGCTCGGATTTCCTCACAAATCACTGACATTCGAGAGCTACTCACCCAGATCCTCACCGTCAACGCAACCCTTGTCGACCAACGCTCCAACGAAGATCTCAAGATCATTTCGGGATGGGCAGCCATCCTCGTCGTCCCCACCCTTATAGGGTCAATCTATGGCATGAACTTCGACAATATGCCAGAGCTACACTGGAAGTTCGGCTACCTCTACTGCATACTCTCTATGGTGGCCAGCAGCGGAATTCTCTACGTCATATTCCGCAAAAACAATTGGTTATAACACGCTCCGATACCGGTTCACGGTATCGTCCTGTTCTCGGGAGAATGGCATACCCTGACACGGAATACGCTAAGACCACCCGGTCATCAGGACGTGTCGCGTTTTCTTCACCGGCCTCGGCAAAACACAAGCAGCAACGCTGGACGTCAGAGTCACCAGCCCAGCCTCTACGACAACGACCTATGATGGGAAAGGTTTCCGCGGGAGCCGCACGAAACAGGATGCGGCTGAGAGGGCATATTCGCCGACCGCTTTCACCTGATGCGGGTCATGCCGCCGGAGGGAGGACATGCTGTGGGCACTGCTGCCACACGACCAGAGTTCGCTGGATCCACTGTCGTGGGTCACGTCGATACGAAGAGCCACAATCACGCCGCCGAGACTTCGACTATTCCACCGTCGGAGCGTGGTCGTCCCTCCTCGGTAGTCATCGCCGGAGCCGGAATTATCGGTCTGACGACGGCCTGGCGACTGCGTCGTCGCGGGATAGAGGTCACCGTCTTGGACGACGCCCCAGTCTCCGGGGCCAGTTTCGCTGCTGCCAGGATGCTCGCCCCGGTCTCCGAGGTCGTCTGGGATCAGCCGACCCTCTACCCCCTCATGGTGGAATCGGGCCGGATCTATCGCGACTTCGCTGCCGCCATAGCCCACGACGTTGGCCACGACATCGGGTATCTGGAAAGCTCCACCTTCGTCTGCGCTGGAGATTCCGCCGACCGCCAGACCCTCAATGAACTGCTCGAACTGCAGCACCGGATGGGCATGACAGTCAACCGAATCAGTGTGTCCCAGGCACGGGCGGAACCCGCGCTGGGCCCAGGATGCGTCGGGGTCGTCGACATCCCCGGCGACCACCAAGTTGATCCCCGACGGCTGTGCGGCGCCATTCTCGAATTCCTTGGTGACCGAGTCATACCCAGCCGAGCCAGTGAGGTTCTCTTCAATGAGGATCATCGCGCGATTGGCCTGCGTGGTGCCAATGGCAAAAGCTACCGCGCCGATCACGTCGTACTCGCCGCTGGGGTGGACACCGGTGCGATCACCGGCATTCCGCAGGCCCTCACTGATCTACTGCGCCCGGTACGAGGTGAGGTGTTGCGACTCCGCGTCCCCGAAGCCCTGCGGCCATTGGTAACAAGAACCATCCGCGGCGTCGTTCAGGGCAATGCCGTCTACATCGTCCCGCGCGCCGACGGCACCATCGTCCTAGGCGCGACAACCCGAGAAGACGACATGGTCGGAGTGCGTGCGGAGGGTGTTCACCAGTTGCTGCGCGACGCCCACCGTTTGGTACCCGGAATCCTCGACTGCGAAATCTACGAGATGACTGCCAAGGCCCGCCCCGGTTCCCCCGACGACGTACCCATGATCGGACGGGTAGGCGATGGGCTCACCGTCTCAATGGGGTACTTCCGGCACGGCATTCTCCTGGCTGCGATTGGCTCGAAGATTGGCGCAGATATTGTCTGCGGCACCGAAAAGGACAACAATCCGGCATTGCTAGCGGCCGTCAATCCATTCCGATTCGGCAACCGGTAAATAGCCATGATGACAGCGAACAATGGTGAGACGACTGGCCACTACCCCACGACGACGGTCAACGGGGAGCCGTACGATCCCAGCGGTAATGAGACGATTCTCGACCTAGTTAGTGCCCGTATCGGCAAGACGTTGAGAGCCGACGGGAGAACCGTCGATGGCTCGCCCCTGGGGATTGCGGTGGCCGTAAATGGAGCCGTGATACGTCGCGCACAGTGGGCGGCAACCCCGGTGCGAGGAGTCATCGACGTCGTGACGGCGGTACAAGGCGGATGATGACGGAAGAAACAGACGTGGCGAACGTGAAGGAGACGATAGTGAGCTGTGACGGAAAGGCGGCGACGTCTTCCGACGAACCGCTGCGCATAGGTGGTCTCAAGCTCACATCACGACTCATCATGGGCACCGGTGGTAGCACGAGCATGGACACCCTCGAGCGAGCACTGGTTGCCTCGGGGACCCAACTTACGACCGTGGCTATGCGTCGATTCGCCGCCGGGCCTCGTCAATCGGTGTTCGAGATCCTGCAACGGCACCGGATCACCGCCCTACCGAACACAGCCGGCTGCTACACGGCACGAGACGCCATTCTCACCGCGAATCTAGCCAGGGAAGCCCTGGATACCAACCTCGTCAAACTCGAGGTCATCGCTGATGAGGACACCCTGCTGCCCGACCCCGTTGAGCTCGTGAACGCTGCCGAACAACTCGTGGCCGATGATTTCGTCGTGTTGGCCTATACCAATGACGATCCAGCAATAGCTAAGCGTCTGGAAGATCTCGGTTGCGCTGCGGTGATGCCGGCCGGAGCCCCGATCGGTACCGGGCTAGGAATCCTTAACCCGCACAATATCGAGTTGATTGTCGACCGGGCGAACGTCCCCGTCATCCTGGACGCCGGGATCGGCACGGCCTCGGAGGCCACCTTGGCCATGGAACTGGGGTGCGACGCGGTACTCCTGGCGTCCGCCGTGACCCGCGCTCACAATCCGGTGGGCATGGCCCAGGCGATGAAGATGGCTGTGGCGGCTGGACGGGTGGCTCGTACATCGGGACGCATCCCACGTCGGCGTCTAGCGCAGGCCAGCTCGCCGTTCGACGGGATCATCACTGAGCGAGTCCGTGGTCCGAGGGAGAACGACAGCCTGTGAGCGCTCCAAACCCGATGGACGACGCGGTATCTCGTGCTATCAACGGCCACGATGCCGTAGAAGACCTGGGCCCGACGGCGTCGCTAATCAACCGTGACCTGATCCGATACGCCCGCCACATCGTCTTGCCTGGATTCGGTCAGGAGGCTCAACGCCGACTACGAGATAGTCGGGTGCTTGTCGTCGGGGCTGGGGGCCTCGGCTCCCCGGTACTGCTATACCTGTCCGCCGCCGGGGTTGGCCACCTCACGATCCTTGATGACGACGTCGTTGACGAGTCCAACTTGCAGCGGCAAGTGATCCACCGTCAGGTCGACGTGGGACGGCCCAAGGCCCTCAGCGCCAAAGATGCGGTGCAGCGACTCAATCCGTATCTGGTGGCGGAAGCCATCGTCGCCCGGCTGGGAACTGACAATGCGCTCGACCTAGTCAAGGATCATGACCTCATCCTCGACTGCACGGACAACTTCACCACCCGTTACCTAGCCTCCGATGCTGCCGAGATCACCGGAACCCCGCTGGTCTGGGGAACGATTCTGCAGTACCAAGGTCAGCTATCAGTTTTCTGGCCCGATCGCGGGCCCATGCTACGCGATTTGTTCCCCGAGGTTCCCGCCGCTGATTCCGTGCCGTCGGCCGTTGTTGGAGGCACATTCGGCCCGGTCGTCGGTCAAGTGGGATCGATGATGACCACCGAGGCCGTGAAGGTGCTTACTGGGATCGGTACGCCGGCCGTGGGAAAACTCGTCGTCGTCGACGCTCTCGGCGTCGGTACCCGCACCCTCAGCTTCGCCGCAGACCCGGACCGTGCTTCAGTGACGCAGCTGCCCGAAGCTGAGTGAAGGTGGAGGAATTCTCGGGTGATGTCGCTGATTGATTTTTTGAATCCGGGGGCGTCGCCTCGGAGATGTTTGAGGCGTCTGTTGGTGACCTCAGTGGGGCCGTTAGGAAGTGGCTGTCGTACCTATTGAGGTCGTTTCAGCTTCATCAAGATGGCCAGGATGCTGCTAGCGAGCAGGGTGATCTTGTTACAGGATTCTGTTTGTCTGCTGGCCATCGTGAACAGCGGTCGGCAGCGACGATCTATTAATACACCGCCCACGTCATGTCGACCTTGGCATGCGCATCATGGGAGAGGACTCTCCACAGGGTTTGGGACTACCGGTCGGTGAGGGGCCTCAGTGCCAGTGCACAGTGTTCCGTAAACTGCAATAAGCATAGGCTGAAGATCGCTACGACTTTTCACACGATACGGTAAGTTGTGAATGACGTATCGTATATCGGGAGGTCTCAACGTGGAATCCTATTCGACGAATATACCTGGGCTAAGGACCAAGGCAAGTCGCCGTGAATTCATGAAATGGTCCACCGTGGTCGGCGGGACAGAGCGCCTTCGCCCAACTCATGAACACATAGGGAGGTTACCTCGACCATTATGGTAACTACTCAACCACCGAGATAACTCAGGCCTACCCGTATTTCTACGAATCATGGGTCGGAGGTAACTCATTTGATGACGCAAAAACTCCAAACTCCAGGTCATGTTTGGCAACAACCCTGCGAAAACACGCATGTCAGGCGGCGGCCAAGTGTTCGTTTCCCAGCAGACACGCAAGGCCTCGGGTGTACGCACGATAGTTATCGAATCGGCATATGAACGCCAATCAACTAAGGCCACTGCACACATGATTACAAGCAGCTCCGCTTGCCCATGAAAGTTTAGTCCCGTGTCTGGCCCCACTGCTCGGCGACCTGCATCAATTTCTTCACCAACTGCAGGGTATCGCCACCCTGTGCCGTGGCAATACCGACCAGGAATGCCGTCAGCGGAGCTCCCGGACGGGACGGTCCGTGCGAGATAACTGAGACCATGTCAAGCAAAGGCTGCTCAACATCGGTCAGAACGGATGGATCGACGTCCACCTCTCTTGCGGCGATCTCCAACCAATCACGCATCCGGGCCATCTTCTCAGGGCTGTCGTCATGATGCGACATGGCTACCTCCTCGCTTCTCAGGGTTGTCATAGGCTGCTGACCACCTGTTGGTCGTCACAACACCCACGTTTAAAACACCCTACGACCCAGCGGACCGAAGGGACGCCTGCACGTGCGGTTCGCCGCACTCAGTAAATGCAGTGTGCGCTAATTCGCTAGTCATGAACGTCAGTGACCTCCTCCGGCAAGCTGCCTGAAGATGTGTTCGAGCATCGGCCCAATCACAGTGAGGGTGTCGCGCACTCCGCCAGTGGAGCCGGGCGCATTGACGATGAGAGCCGCTTGGTCACCCCGTGAGGTCACACCTACCAGACCACGCGATAGTCCTGCCAGAGCGGAGCTACGCGCACCGAGGGCTCGGACCTGCTCGGCCAGCCCGTCTAGACGGGCCACCAACAACGGCTCGGTGGCTTCCGGGGTAAGGTCACGCGGCGAGATCCCCGTTCCACCGGTAGTGACGACAAGCCGACATCCATTCTCTAGTGCATCCCTCAAAGCACTACCCACCGAGTCGATCCCGTCAGGTACGACAGTCACCGGATCGACCTTGAGCCAGCTGTATCCCAACTCAGCAAGCAATGACGCAGCCAAGGGCCCAGAGCGGTCCAGCGCCGCGCCAGCGGCACAACGATCTGAGACAGTGATGATGCGTGCCCTGATCTCATCCACACAATCGATCTTATCGAGATCCGATCAGCGCTCCCGCCGACCCGTACTCGGCATAAGCCACTAAGAGTGCGCCTCTAGAGGGGCAGGAGTCCGCCCTCTCGCAAGACTTACGGAAAACCGAGCGATGCGGGACCACACATGCTCCACAACGCGCTTTTTAAAGCAGCGCCCCGACTAACTCTGTGCTCCTGCGACACGGAGTGTCTCGCTGTCATAGTAATGACCACGGTAACTGCATGGAGAGGATGTCTCATGATGGGCGCAGGGTTTCCGAAGAACACGTACGCTTCGGAGAATCAATCGCCGATGTGACGCAACCACCACTCCACATCGCCCGGAGTGTCAAGATCACGACAAGCCTCTGACTCCACTGGAAGGTCGAGCAAGCATAAGCCACCGAGCACGCTGTGTACCGAGCGGTTCACGACCGTGCCAGCAGCGGCAATCGAGGCTTCTAAAGGTACTCGCCGATACAACCCTTGCAGGAACTGACGATGAGGCTTCGGCACTCCCCCAAATGTGACGGCCCCAGCGAAATGGTTCAACGGATCATCCTCTAACGCTTCGCGCAACTGTCGAATCGACCTGCCAATCCCCGGAGAGTCCACCGCGCAAACGAGCACCAAGTCATCCGGTTGAGCGGGAGGCAAAGCCTGCAGCCCGGCTCTGATTCCAGCCAACGGCCCAGACCCAGGCGGGTCCTCCATTGTACGTATCACTGACCATGGCACCTCCACTGATTCGCGAGCAACGACCACGTTGCTACCTTCCAGCCCTTCACGGGCGCCATCCACCGCGTCCAACACGACATCAAGTAGACGACGTGTCCCCACACGCAGATTCGCCTTCGACACCCCACCCAATCGATGAGCACATCCACCAGCGAGGATGACGGCGTCCAAACGACGATTGGTCATGTCATGATCATGCCGCATACCGATCCATAACAAGCCACCCGCCACAGACTTCACCAAGGTTTCCGACCAATATGACCATCCAACATACCTTAGCGTGCCGACGATACGCCCCGCCAGAAATAGCAAACCACGCGATGCCGCCACGCCGGCGTTAGGGCACAAGGCAAGGCAGCCTTCACGCTGATGATTTTTTCTGATAATATCCGTGTTAATTACACGATCCCACGCGGAGACTATTGTGAGCACAAGCCCTTCCCGCCATCTCATCGAGAACTGGGATCCCGAGGAAAACTGGGATTCCGGTATCGCATGGCGAACTTTGACCATTTCGACGTTCTCCATGATCATCGCGTTTTGCGTATGGTTCTTGGTGAGTGCAATCGCACCCAAACTCAACGCCATCGGATTCCACCTGACGAAGTCACAGCTGTACTGGCTCACCGCCATGCCAGGACTCTCGGGAGGCTTCATCCGCCTGGTCTACATGTTCCTACCGCCGGTGATCGGCACTCGCAGGCTCGTGGGATACAGCTCCCTGCTCTACCTCATCCCTATGCTGGGCTGGTTTTTCGCCGTCCAGAACACGTCGACCGGGTACGGCACCCTTCTCCTCCTCGCCTTCCTATGCGGCGTTGGGGGCGGATCTTTCTCCGGTTACATGCCATCAACGGGCTACTTCTTCCCTAAAAGCAAGCAGGGCACCGCCTTGGGAGTACAGGCTGGCATCGGCAACCTGGGGATGTCCATCGTTCAGTTGCTCGGCCCATGGCTCATGGGCTTCGGGCTCCTCGGCCTCACGTGGATCGCCCCGCAGCACACCGCCGGGAGCCCCTTGTGGGTGCACAATATCGCCATCGTCTTCGTCCCGTGGACCATCCTGGCCACGATTTTGGCATTCACTATGCTCAAAGACGTTCCAGTAAAGGCGAACTTCCGTCGGCAGATCGACATCTTCACCAACCCCGACACTTGGATCATGACGCTCATGTACGTCATGACGTTCGGCCTGTTCAGCGGCTTCAGCGCCCAGTTCGGGCTGCTCATCGAGAATACCTATGGCAACTCGAGCAACTTGGCCCACGGATTTTCTAACTTGCCCACCGGGGCCTCCTACGCCTTCCTCGGCCCACTGATCGGCTCGTTAGTGCGTGTCATCTGGGGGCCACTCTGCGACCGATTCGGTGGGGCGATCTGGACCCTTGTCTCAGGAATCGGGATGGCACTGACGTTCGGGGTCTGCGTCTTCTTCCTCAACCCCACAAGTCCAAGCCAGTTCGGCTACTTCCTATGGGGAATGCTCATCATGTTCTTCTTCTCCGGCATCGGCAACGCCGGGACGTTCAAGCAGATGCCCATGATCATGCCTGCCAGACAAGCCGGTGGAGCCATCGGGTTCACCGCCGCCATCGGCTGTTTCGGCCCATTTGTCGTCGGTGTCGCTCTGTCATCGATGTCAGCCGTTGCCTGGTTCTGGATCTGCACCGTCTTCTGCATTGTGTGCTCGATCATCTGCTGGATCCGTTATGCCCGCCCGGGTGCTCCATGCCCTGGCTGACCAGCGACCCCAGTTTCGACACACTCCACCTGGTTCGGTTTTTACAAAGGAGACCCAATGACGGAGTACGACGAAACATCTGACGCCGAATCCCCCAGCGGCTCAGCCCTGCTGAAAATGGGGACGTGGCTACGCCGTGGTACGACGTCGTCCGACACACGCCAGCTATTTCTGGAAGGCGGACGCGACGCCGACGTCTTCTACCGCAAGCGTTGGTCCCATGACAAGGTCGTGCGCTCCACCCACGGAGTGAACTGCACCGGCTCGTGCTCATGGAAGATCTACGTCAAGGAAGGGATCATCACCTGGGAGTCCCAGCAGACTGACTACCCCTCCACCGGCCCGGACATGCCCGACTACGAGCCGCGAGGATGCCCGCGTGGCGCGTCATTCAGCTGGTACGAGTACTCCCCCACACGAATACGTCACCCCTATGTGCGCTCAGTCCTGCTTGACGCGTGGCGAGACAAACTCGCCGAATTCGGCGATCCAGTGGACGCTTGGGCATCCATCACCAACGACCCAGAGCTCTCTCAGGCATACAAGTGCGCCCGCGGGCACGGAGGCATGGTGCGTGTCTCATGGGAGGAAGCCACCCAGATCATCGCGGCAGCCTACGTGCACACCATCAAGGCCTACGGTCCCGACCGCATCGCCGGGTTCTCTGTCATCCCGGCCATGTCAATGGTGTCCTACGGAGCCGGCTCCCGGTTCACTGAACTACTCGGTGGCACTATGTTGAGCTTCTACGACTGGTATGCCGATCTTCCCCCAGCCAGCCCTCAGGTATTCGGCGACCAAACCGACGTGCCAGAGGCCGGTGACTGGTTCAACTCCCAATACCTCATCATGTGGGGATCCAACGTCCCCGTGACACGTACCCCAGACGCGCACTTCATGACCGAGGCGCGCTACCACGGCCAGAAGGTCGTCGTCGTGAGCCCGGATTATGCCGACAACACGAAGTTCGCCGACGAATGGCTGCGCGTCGCTTCGGGAACCGACGGAGCTCTTGCCATGGCCATGGGTCATGTCATCCTCTCGGAGTTCCATGTCAAACGTCGCGAACCAATGTTCCTTGACTACATGCGTCGCTACACCGACTCTCCTTTCCTCGTCGAACTAGACCGTTTCGACGGCCCACAGGCCGACGGCGCGGCATATGTACCCGGAAAGTTTCTCACCGCCGACAAGGTCGATCTCCAGACGCGCCCGGATCACCCCGAGTTCCGTCCCCTGGTGATGGAGGCTGACGGGTCGCTCAAGGATCCCGGTGGAACCTTGGCCGATCGATTCTCCGAGTCGGGTGTCGGACACTGGAATCTCGATCTCGATGGCGTCAACCCCGTCATGAGCATGATGGACGCCAATTCCTGGGAAGCCGTAGAGATCGCCCTGCCCCGCTTCGACCTGCCCTCCAGTCCGGACCAGACGAGCCTAGGTGCCGGCATCGTGCACCGTGGAGTACCAGCCCGTCGCATCGGTGACCGGCTAGTCACCACAGTCTACGACCTCCTGCTCGCCCAATACGCCGTTAGCCGTGAAGGTCTGCCCGGCCAATGGCCTAGTGATTACGACGATCCCACGGTGCCAGGCACCCCCGCCTGGCAGGCCGAGCTCACCGGCGTGCCAGCAGCTGCAGCCGAACGCATCGGTCGCGAGTTCGCGCTGAACTCGTTAGAGACCGGTGGACGGTCCATGATCGTTATGGGAGCAGGGGTCAACCACTTCTACCATGCCGACGAGATCTACCGGACATTCCTGGCATTGACGAACATGTGTGCTACCCAGGGCGTCAACGGTGGCGGATGGGCCCACTATGTCGGCCAGGAGAAGGTGCGCCCGTTCACTGGCTGGGCCAACTACTCGTTCGCGCTGGACTGGGCACGTCCGGCACGTCAAATGATCGCTACTGCCTGGTACTACCTCACCACCGACCAGTGGCGTTATGACGGTGCCCGCGCCGAGAGCATAGCTTCCCCCCTGGGCAGCGGCTCGTTTGCCGGCCGAACCACTGCAGACTGCATGGTGTACTCGGCCCGCCGCGGATGGACGCCGAGCTACCCGACCTTCACCCGCAACCCGCTAGATCTTGCCGACGAGGCCGCCGCTGCCGGGATGGAACCAGCTGGGTACATAGCCCAGAAGCTGACCGACGGTTCCTTGGGCTTCGCCTGCGAAGACCCCGACGCCACCCAAAACTATCCACGACTGCTGGCCAACTGGCGCACCAACCTGCTGGGCTCCAGTGCCAAAGGCACCGAGTTCTTCATGAAGCACATGCTTGGCTGCGAGAATGACGTCAACGCCACCGAGCTAACTGAGGGCAAGCGTCCTACCGACATCCGTTGGCGCGACGACACCCCGCCCGGCAAACTCGACCTCATGTGGACCGCGGATTTCCGCAACACGTCCACCACACTGCATTCGGACGTCGTCCTGCCAGCCGCGACATGGTATGAAAAACACGACTTGTCGAGCACCGACATGCATCCCTACGTTCATTCCTTCAACCCGGCTGTAGATCCACCATGGGAGGCACGTACCGACTTTGAGGTGTTCCGAACCTTGGCATATTCCGTCTCCCAGATGGCCGTAAAACATCTGGGGACCCGCACCGACATCGTCGCCGCACCGTTGATGCACGACACCCCTGACGAAATGACAACGCCCGCCGGTTCCGTCAGCCGTGAGCAAGAAGCCTGGATACCCGGAGTGACGATGCCAAAGCTTGTCACCGTGGAGCGTGATTACACCCAGATCGGCGCGAAGTTCGACACCCTCGGTCCACTCACCGAAAGCCTCGGCATGGTGACTAAAGGGGTGCCATTCCATCCTGATCCGGAAGTCGCCGACCTAGCACGACGCCACGGCGTCGCCACCTCTGGCCCTGGTGCAGGGCGCCCGCTCCTCGACACCGCGATCAAAGCTTGCGACACAATTTTGGCCACCTCGGGTACCACCAACGGCCGCCTAGCCACTGCCGGATTTGAGCAATTAGAAGCCCGCACAGGTACGAAGCTGACCGACCTATCGGTGGGGTCACAGGATCGCAGAGTGACATTCACCGACACGGTCATTCAGCCTCAACCCGTCATCACCTCACCCGAGTGGTCGGGTTCGGAGCATGGGGGGCGTCGCTACTCAGCCTTCGTCATTAACATGGAGCGGCACAAGCCGTGGCATACCCTCACCGGACGAATGCACTATTACTTGGATCACGACTGGATGCGTGACATGGGTGAGAGCCTTCCAATCTTCCGCCCCCCACTCGATGTCGCACATATCTACGATGAGCCACCCGCCGGATACACAGGTACTGATGCCGATGGTGCGGCGGTCGTATCGGTGCGGTACATGACCCCACACAACAAGTGGGGCATCCACTCGCAGTACTACGACAACTTGCACATGCTCACGCTGGCCCGAGGAGGCCAGACGATCTGGATGTCTCCCGCCGACGCCGCGAAGATCGGGGTGTCCGACAACGACTGGGTGGAGGCTTACAACCGCAACGGCACGGTTGACGCCCGGGCCATCGTCAGTCATCGGATCCCGGAAGGGACGGTGTTCATGTACCACGGCCAGGAACGCACTGTGAACACCCCGCTGACCGAACGTTCAGGAAAGCGTGGCGGCACCCACAATTCCCTGACTCGTATCTTGCTGAAACCCAGCCATTTCATCGGCGGATACGCCCAGCTCAGTTACGCCTTCAACTACTACGGCCCCACCGGCAACCAACGTGACGAAGTGACGCTCATCAGGCGTCGCGGCCAGGAGGTGACGTTCTGATGAAAGTCATGGCACAGATCGCGATGGTGATGAACCTTGACAAATGCATCGGCTGCCACACCTGCTCAGTGACATGCAAACAGGCCTGGACGAACCGTGAGGGCACGGAATACATGTGGTTTAACAACGTCGAGACCCGACCCGGCGTTGGCTACCCGCGCGGCTGGGAAGATCAGGAACGCTGGAGGGGAGGCTGGAAGCGCACCCGTTCCGGAAAACTGGTCCCCTATCAGGGAGGGCGTTTGGCCACCTTAGGCAAGATTTTCGCCAATCCGAACCTGCCCGCCAAGAAGGACTACTACGAGCCATGGACCTACGAGTACGACCAACTACTGGCGTCCCCATCGACTCAGCACATTCCCACTGCCCGAGCAAAATCAGCCCTCACGGGTGAGCACAAGGACACCATCGACTGGGGCCCCAACTGGGACGACGATCTTGGTGGCTCCATAGAAACCCTCGATCAGGACCCAGTCCTACACCAAATGAACCTCACGGTACGCAAGTCCATTGAGGATTCATTCATGTTCTATCTGCCGCGCATCTGCGAACACTGCCTCAACCCGACATGTGTTTCTGCCTGCCCATCCGGGGCGATCTACAAGCGTGCCGAGGATGGAATCGTCCTTGTCGACCAGGACCATTGTCGCGGCTGGCGCATGTGTGTGTCCGGCTGCCCGTACAAGAAGGTGTTCTTCAACCATCACAGCGGTAAAGCCGAAAAATGCACACTGTGCTATCCACGGCTGGAAGTCGGACAGCCAACAGTGTGCTCGGAAACCTGCGTTGGACGACTGCGCTACCTGGGGGTGCTCCTCTACGACGCCGACCAAGTCACCTGGGCCGCATCCCAACCCGACCCACGCGCCCTGTACGCCGCCCAGAGAGAAATCCTCCTCAACCCCAACGACCCCGAAATCATCACACAAGCCAAGGCTAACGGCGTCCCACACTCTTGGATCAAGGCAGCCCAGGCGTCACCGGTATGGCAGCTCATCAGCCACTATCAGATTGCCCTACCCCTGCACCCTGAATACCGAACATTGCCGATGGTCTGGTATGTACCACCTCTGTCACCAGTCGTCGACGCTGTCAGCGCTTCAGGTAACGACGGGGAAGATCACAGAGTGCTGTTGGCCGCGATTTCCCAGATGCGCATTTCGCTTGAGTATCTCGCCGGCCTATTCACTGCTGGAGCCACGGCTCCAGTTGAGCTCTCACTTCGTCGTCTGGCTGCGATGCGCTCCTATATGCGAGACATCTTTTTGGGGAATGAAGCAGACGAAACGATCCCCGAGGCAGTGGACATGACCGGCAAGGACATCCAGAGTATGTACCGACTGCTGTCCATCGCCAAGTATGACGACCGCTACGTCATTCCCACCACCTGTGGCGGCCTACCCGACGGAATCGCTGACCTGGGTCGCTGCCCCGTGAGTGGAAGCCTCGAAGCCTTCCACAGCATCTCCTCCCCGGTCAGCGCCCCAGAGGGCACACCCACCTTGCCGCTGGAGGTGATCTGAGGTGGGTGTCTTCTTAGGCGCACCACGCATGCCAGTGTCGACCCACGTGGATGCCTCTCTTGCCCAGCGCCGCGTGGTTCACATGGCGACGAGTCTGCTACTGGATTACCCGGACGAGCAACTCACCCAAATCATCACGGCGGTGCGCCACGATCGTGACCTCATGCCCGCCGTGGTAGCCGATGAAATTACCGCCTTCTGCGGCGTGGCAGAGAGCTGGGGGCTGCGTGCCCTACAGGAGCACTACGTCGAGACCTTCGACCAGCATCGACGTTGTGCGCTGTACCTCAGCTATTACTCAGCCGGCGACACCAGAGAACGGGGGGCTGCAATCCTGGGATTCCGGGAAGTCATGCGCAGTGCCGGGTTCGAGTTGGACCATGCCAACGAGTTGCCCGATTATCTGCCCGTCGTATTGGAGTTCTCGGCACGCGCCAGCGAGGGCGACACGTTGTTGCGCGCCAATCGAGAGGCGTTGGAAGTTATGAGGTCAGCACTGGTCACGGCGTCTAGTCCCTACGCACACCTTCTAGAGGGTTTGTGTCTCATCCTGTCACCTCTAGACGAGAAGACCCTCGCCCGCTACCAGAAACTCATCAGCCAGGGGCCGCCCGTTGAGATGGTGGGTCTCGCCGCCACGGATCCCGTATCAACCCTCGGGAGGCAGTTATGAACACAAATCTATTGGTATGGCTGGTACTGCCTTACCTGTCAATCATCCTCCTCATCGGAGGGATGATCTGGCGGTACCGCACTGATCAGTTCGGATGGACGAGCCGATCAAGCCAGTGGAACGAGCCGTCCATCCTGCGCTGGTCGTCGCCACTGTTCCACTTCGGGATCCTCTTCGTCTTCCTGGGACACGTATTGGGGCTTGTCATCCCCCAGTCATGGACCTACTCCATCGGAATCACCGAGGACACTTATCACGTCATGGCGACCGTTCTGGGGGGAGCAGCCGGGCTGGCGGCCCTCGTCGGGCTCCTCGGGCTGTTGTACCGTAGATTCATTACAAAGTCGGTGCGCCTCACGACAACCACCATGGACATCGTCACCTATGTGCTGCTCACTCTGGCAGTCACGCTGGGATGCTGGGCCACCATACACCAACAGATGATTGTCGGCGGCTACAATTACCGCGATACCATCAGTCCATGGTTCCGCTCCATCGCGTTATTTCAGCCTCGACCAGAACTAATGGCCACGGTACCGTTAGATTATAAAATACATGTTATGGCTGGGATGATTCTGTTCAGTGTATGGCCATTCACCCGGCTGGTTCACGTCGTTTCTGCACCAGTAAGTTACCCGACAAGACCATACGTCGTATACCGGTCTAAGAACGGCCATCTGGGATCTTCATCGCGACACTACGGATGGTGATATGAGCGGGCAAGGAATAGGCGAAATTCTCACCACCATTGCATCGCTCACCCCTGCACAGCAGTCAGTCCTCAAAGAGGTATCGCTCCACGCAGGACCGGTGACGATTGCCGACCTAGCCCGAGAGTCCAAATTACACGTCAACACGATTCGGGAGCCCCTTAACGTGCTGGTGTCCTTGGGGTTGGTGGAACGCGAGAAACTCCCGGCAACAGGCCGGGGCCGTCCATACTGGGGATACACGAGCCGAACCTTGTCCGGGCCAAATTCACCGGCCGATCTGTTACGGCACCTGAGCCGGTCGACAATCCGGTGGATTCGCGACACCAGCGACGATCCCGTCGCCGCCGCGAGAAGCCTGGGAGAGTACCTGGGCGACGACGCTTTAGCGATGGCCAACGTCCCGGATCACACGGAGCACTCCCCCGGTGACAAATTCAGCCTGGCCGATCATATGACGAAAATCCGCGTGTTCCTCACGGCTTTCGGTTTCTCCGCCGAGCCCCATCCGACGAATCCAACCGCTTTGATACTTCGAGCTTGTCCGTTCGTCGATCCCAATGACACCGATCCAGTTGCCATGGCAATCCAGCAAGGCATGCTGTACCGGGTGATCGAGCGCACCGGGGGCAACTCCGTGCACGTCACGCTCCATCACGAGGAAGACTCCGCGCCCTGTGAGTTAGTCCTGACCTCGAACTTCACTAACGCGGCGAGCTGAGCCGTAAAAGCCGTTTTTGGGTTCTCAAGTAACTGAGACACAACGCCATCCTCGATGATCCGGCCGTGCTCCAGAACAACCAATCGTCCGGCCACCGTCATCGTGTCGGCGACGTCGTGGGTGATGATCAGAGCCGTCATATTGGTACGATCCAACTGAGACTTCAGCAGGTCGCGCACTCGTATCTGAGCGTCAATGTCAAGTGCGGCAGTGGGCTCGTCGAGCACCAGAACGGCCGGTTCGACGGCGAATGCCCGAGCCAGACCTACTAGCGCTGCCTGGCCACCCGAAAGTTCTCCACCGCGACGTGCAGCAAGGTGAGCGCATCCCACCGCAGCGAGTTGGGCATAGGCCACCTCCTGCGCCTGTGCTCGACTTAAGCCATGACACCGTGGACCGTAGGCGACGTTGTCGAGCACCGACATGTGCTCGAAGATGAGCGCGTCCTGGGTGAGCAGACCAACTCCGCGGCGTCCAGACAGCACGATGCGACCATCTCCGGCGTCAACAAGCTGCCGGTCGATGCACACCCGACCACGATCCAAGGCAAGCAGTCCAGTCACGACACTCACAAGGGTCGACTTCCCTGCCCCGTTAGGCCCCATGACGGCGACAACCTCACCGGGCTCGACATCCAGCTTCACGTCCCACGAACGAGCTTCCACCTGCCCGTCGACGTGGATCGCGGCTGCGGCTGAACCAATTGGCTCATGTCCGAGCGAGGCACCTCTGACCCAAGGCACTGAGTCGTCATGAGCCTGAGGGGAACAGACAGTCACCGTGCTCTTACCCAAGTCAGTAGTGATCGACGATCGTTCAGGCAGATCCTTCCCAGGATCACTCTGCTCGCAGACATGCTGCTCATACGGAGTCCCCCTAGTGCCAGCCAGCTCATAATTTCCTTGTCCCGGCAGGCCTTCCTCCACACGCGGTGGCTCGTTTCGTCGCCACGATCGCTGACTCGGTTGCCACTGGGTGAGACCCGCAACTATCGCCCCGACTAACACCAAAACGAGCCCCAACGCCATGGCGGTATCCGAATCGGTCTCACGAGCCAAATACACTTGAAGCGGCATTGTCCGGGTGACGCTCTGCAGCGATCCCGCAAAAGTGATCGTCGCCCCAAACTCGCCCAAACATCGAGCCGCGGCCAGCGCCGTCCCACGTCCCAGAGCCGAAGCCACAGTGGGCATAGTGATAGTCCTGAGCACCCGCCACGGCCCCGCCCCCAAAGCTGCGGCTGTCTGCTCTAACTTCCACGACCGGGTTCGGATAGACGACTCGAGTGCGGTGACAAGAAAGGGTAATGAGACGTAGACCTGTGCCATGACGACGGCCGCCGTGGAGAACGCGATGGAGATGCCTGCAGCGTGTAACGACGCCCCGATCATGCCGTGTCTACCAAACGTCGCCAATAAGGCCAAACCGGCGACTACCGGCGGTAGCGACAGTGGTAACAACACGAGTACTCGTACCGCTGCTACACCGCTCCAGTCACGGGCCAATAACAGGGCAATAGGTACTCCCAGAAACACGTCGATGACCGTGGCAATCACACAGGTGCGCACGCTCAACCACAGCGCATCCTGAGCCTCCGGTGAGGCCATGATTGCCGGAATCCAAGCCCAAGGCACTTCATTACCCATCCCCACCAAAGGCAGGACGAGCACGCAAATGCCCACCACGGCGAGGATAACGATCCACATCGGCATTGGGGCTGGATCGAACAGTCGGCGCCGGGTTTTCACACTGATGGTCCCATGCACAGCACCACTACACTTACTCATCGCACCGCGATGTCTCCCCGGTAACCGCCCATGTCCGCTTCGCAGGGCGATTGGAACCGATACCGGGCTGTCGCTTCACACCTATCACGGCCCGGAAAACCCATTATCCGAGAGGATCTTCTGGGCATCAGCTGACATCACGTACTCGACGAACCTCTTAGCCAAGCCCTGGTGGGTGGCGCCGACCGCGGTCGCTATCGGGTAATGATTGACGACCTCATTGGCTCGACCGATCGGTATCACGTCCACTTTGCTGCCAGCCGCGAGCGCGTCCGTGCGATAGACGATCCCCGCATCGGCTTCCCCAGACTCAACTTTGCCCCGAACATCAGTGACCTTCTGTTCCTCGCTTACCGGCTTCAACGTGACGCCCAGCTTGTTGGCGAGTTTCTTCGTCGCGTTGCCGCAGGGCACCTCTGGGGCGCATATGACGAGCTTGGCGCCACGCAGCGAAGAGTTCAATCCGGTCACCCTCGCCGGATTATGTGCTGGGGTAACAAGGGTGAGCACGTTGCTGGCGAACTGACGTGGGGCATTCACTAAGTTCTGCTCAACCGCTTTGTTCATGCTCCTCTGATCAGCGGTGGCCAGGACATCAGCCGGGGCCCCCTGGGCCATCTGGGCGACCAGGTTCTGGGACCCTTCGAAGGAAAACTGCACGTCGACCCGGGGATACTTGCGCTCGAATTGCTCGCCGATCTGCTCGTAGGACTTTGTGAGGGACGCAGCGACAAAGACGGTCAACTTCGTCGGGGCTGCCGAGGGCTGGGTGGAAGACGGCCCACTGCCGCACGCCGCAAGCAACACCGCTGCTACTGCTGCAATGGCGCAGGTCCGCAGCGAGACTCTTGACATCTCGATCACCTGGTAACGGGTAGCTGAAGGGACACATTGGTCGCCTTGACCTGAGCCACAGCGATCGAGCCGACCTGCAGACCGAGCTCACGCACGGCCTCGGTGGAGACCAGTGAAACAATGCTCAGGTTGCCGGTGACCAGTTCGACCTGGCTCATCACTTTGTCGCTGACAACGTTGGCAACGATGCCCCGGATATGGTTGCGCATCGACTGGGTCTGCACACCATCAGCGAGGTCTTGACGCTCCTGCTGCTGGGTGACGAGGAACGCAGCAAGGCTGGCACCGTCCACACGAAGTCGACCTGTGGTGTCTTTAGCGGCGCGAACGTGTCTCTGATCGATCCAGCGACGCACTGTGTCGTCAGAGACCCCTAGCAGGGCCGCCACGTCGGAAACCCGATGGGAGGGAGGATGCGGACTCATTATGCTCATATCGGTAAACTCCGTAAAAGTGACCCAAAATCTCCGTATTCGCGGACGAATTTGACGCCTTCATCCGAATATCCGGAACATAGGTTATCTCATTTACCCGCAAATCTCCTAGCGTCTGGCTCACGAGCTCTGGCTCACTTCATTTGTACAGCCTTCATCTGTACAGTGCCGACGTATATCCTCGAGTCGACAGAAGTTCGGCCACGTTAGCGATGACATGACCACACCACAGGCAGACCGGGAGGACGGTGAGGTCATGAGCGCCGCGACGGGCCAGAGTGCCACCCACCATGGTCTGCCGGACCGTTTCGGACGGCTGGCTACCGACCTGCGGGTCTCGGTAACCGACCATTGCAACCTGAGGTGCACCTATTGCATGCCTGCCGAAGACATGGACTGGTTGGCCAACCGTGACCTGCTCACCGACGACGAGATCATCCGTGTCATTGGCATCGGGGTCGAGCGACTGGGCATCACCAAGGTGAGATTCACCGGCGGTGAGCCCTTGTTGCGCCCTAGTCTAGAAAACCTGGTGGCCGCAACGTCGACGCTGCACCGCACGAACGGTACCCCACCGGTCACCGCGCTAACGACCAACGGGATCGGCCTGGACCGACGTGTCGACGGTCTCGTCGAGGCCGGCCTAGATCGGGTCAACATCTCCCTGGACACCGTGGACCGCGAACGGTTTGCCACCATCTCCCGACGAGACCGGCTCGCAGACGTCGTGACAGGGATCGACGCAGCCCTCGCCGCACGACTATCAGTCAAGATCAATGCCGTCCCCCAGATCGACTCCTACCGCCGCGACATTCCCGAGTTGCTCGTTTTCTGCCTGGACCGCGGTCTAGAACTACGATTCATCGAGTTCATGCCGATCGGGGCGAATGGCTGGAAACGGGAGGCAACCGTCAGTGCCGACGACATCCTCACCGTGGTCCGAGATGCAGGTTTCAGCATCACCGCTGACCAGGCTGCGCGCGGCTCCTCACCCGCGCAACGCTGGTCGGTGAGCTCGCGGCACACACGCCCCGGATGGCTGGGGATCATCGCCTCAGTGACTCGACCGTTCTGCGCAAACTGCTCGCGCACCCGGCTCACCGCCGACGGCCAGATCCGCAACTGCTTGTTCGCTGACCAAGAGGCCGATCTGCGTTCCCTGCTACGCTCAGGAGCCAGCGATGACGAGATCATCGCCGTATGGCAAGGTGAAATGTGGTGCAAAAGCGCCCACCACGGGGTTGACAACGGGAGTTTTGCCAACTCCCGGCGTCGCATGTCTGCCATTGGAGGGTGAATATGCAAGTGCACTACTACGGCGGCACAGCTGAGGCTGCCGGAACCAGCGAGGAGACGCTGGAGACGCCAACCGGCCTGTCCGTCAATCAGTTACTCGACCACCTTCGTAGCCTGCACCCGGGCTTGGGACGACTGTTGGGAGTGTGCACCCTGTTCGTCGACGGATCTGCTGTCCGCGGTGAACAGATCGTGCCCGCAAGAGCCCAGGTCGAGGTCCTTCCACCATTTGCAGGAGGGTGAATGCACGCCAAGATCAGTGACAAGCCACTGAACGTCGCCAAGGTCGTCAGCTTGGTGAGTGACGACCGCAGTGGAGCTGTCGTGACTTTCACCGGAGTGGTTCGCAACCACGATGGCGGCCAGTCCGTTACAGCCATCGACTATAGTGCTCACCCCCATGCCACGCAGATCTTGGCAAACCTGGTCGAGCAGTGCGCCACGCGCGATGGCGTCCACGGCGTAGCTGCCGAGCACCGAATCGGCCACGTGGAGGTCGGCGGAACAGCGATGGTCGTGGCCGTATCAGCAGACCACCGCGGGCAAGCATTCGAGGCGGCCTGTGAACTCGTCGACACCGTTAAGGAAAGCTTGCCGGTGTGGAAATGTCAATGGCTCACTGACGGCTCCCACGAATGGGCTGGGCTGCCCGGGGAGGAGCCGTGAGCAGCTCTCGTTCCAGCGTGCCCGCCACGACGCCAAAGCCAGTGAGCATCGCACGGCACCTGCAACTGGTCTCCTCACTGGCCACCGCACCAAAGACAGTCGAACTACCGCTGGCCGAGTGCCTAGGACTAGTCAGCGCCGGACCAGTTACCGCCCAACTGACGGTACCTCCGTTCACCAACTCTGCGATGGACGGGTTCGCGGTGCGTCACGCCGACGTGTCCGAGGCCACTGCGCACACCCCTGTCACACTCCCGGTCACCGATGACGTACCCGCCGGATCTCCCGCCTACCGGCCTCTCGACCCCGGAACCGCCCAGCGCATCATGACCGGTGCCCGCATGCCCGAGAACGCCGACACCGTCATCAAGGTGGAGGACACCGATCATGCCCCCGGAATTGTTGACGCCCCCGCGACGGTGACGATTTTTCGCGTTCCCTCAGCCGGCGCCAATGTGCGACGCCGTGGTGAGGCTCTGACCACCGGCGCCACGGTGCTGCCTGCCGGGAGAAGACTGACCCCCGAGGCACTGGCCGCTGCAGCCGCAGTAGGTCATGGCAGTCTGCGAGTTCACCCGGCCCCTCGGGTCGGTGTCCTTGCGACAGGTTCGGAGCTTGGCGGGGCTGGTGAACCGCTAGATCGTGGCAAAATCCCCGATTCCAACGGCATCATGTTGGCTGGTCTGGTGCGCACACACGGAGGAGTCGTCGAGCAAACCCGCGTACCCGACGACCCGGAACGCCTGCGCGAGCTCGTCCGCTCCTGGCGGGTGGACCTTATTGTCACAGCTGGAGGCATCTCCATGGGGGCCTACGAGGTCGTGCGGCAGGGGCTGCCCGAACTCACCTTCCACCATGTGGTCCAGCAACCCGGAGGCCCCCAAGGGGCTGGAATGGTGGCCGAGACGCCCGTGCTCGCCCTACCGGGCAACCCGGTAGGGGCCTACGTGAGTTTCCACGTATACGTCGCCCCACTGCTGGCACGGTTGCGCGGCCTGACACCCAATCTCATTGACGCGACACCCGCCGGAGTGACAGCACCCATAGACCCGCTGCTGGGGCGTCGCCTGGTACGTGCCCGAGCCGGTGCTCCGTGGCGCTCCCCAGCAGCCAAGACTCAGTTCATGCCAGTGTGTTGGAGCGGCGAGAATGTCGTGCCGGTGCACTCGCTGGGGTCGAAATCCCACTTAGTGACAAGTCTGCCTCTGGTAGAGGGCCTGGAGGTGGCGGGGCCCGGAGTCGATCACGTGGACTCCGGCGACGAGTTGAGCATCCTGCTGACCGGGAGGAGTTACACATGACCTCAAGCCCATTCACCCACCTGCGTGGTAACGGATCGGCTCACATGGTCGACGTCACGACAAAGACACCCACGGTGCGCGTGGCGACGGCGGAATGCTGCGTGGTGTGCTCCAAGCCGATCATGACTGCCCTGCGCGATGAATCGGTCCCCAAAGGGGACGTCCTCGCCGTGGCCCGCATCGCAGGCATCCAGGCCACCAAGCACACTCCAGACCTCATCCCCCTGGCGCACCGCATCGGTGTGCACGGGGCAGAGGTGGACCTGTGGCTGGAGGCTGACCGGGTGAGGATCCGCGCCACAACCCGTACCACCGATCGCACCGGAGTGGAGATGGAAGCGCTCACCGCTGTGACGGTGGCTGCCCTCACCTTCGCCGACATGGTCAAGGGAGTCGATCGCGGCTTCGCCATCGAGCACGCGGTGATCACTCACAAAGCCGGTGGACGCAGCGGCGAGTGGACCAGGAGCGACGACCAATGAGCCCCGAGCAGGTGACAGAAGCCGTCACCTGCTCTTTCGATGACGAGCTGGACCAGTTCGCGGCAGTGTTCACCATCCTAGGTTCTTTGCACTATCAAGTCCCTGACGCTGATCATCTCCATGAGTTGCTGCAGATGATCGACGAGTGGCCACTGAGCCGCCCCCAGTCACCCAGCCGAATGAAAGAAGGCCTGCAGATGTGGCGGCTTTCACGCGAAGAGGCGGAGTCTCGACAGGACGTGGTCGCCGACCACGATCGCCTCTACGGTGACTCCGCAGTCGCCCTGGTGCCACCCTACGAGTCAGTGCATCACAACCGGGAGGGGCTGGTCTTCGACGAACACACTCTACAAGTGCGTGCCGCCTACGCCCGTCTCGGGCTTGCCGCACCTCATTTCCACCGCGAACCTGACGATCACATCGGTCTAGAATTGGAGTTCTTGGCCCAGGGATGTTTACGCGTTTTGGATGCCCGAGAAACAGTCACGCTGACGAGAGCCACCAGACGCTCGCGGTAGTCGCCAATTTCCTACGCACCCACGTGCTCACCTGGGCACCATCGTTCCTGTCACGTGTCAGTGAGCAGGCCCAAACCCCTTCATGAAAAGGAAGGGTTGCCCTACTCACTATCGCTAGGCTTGACGAGTTCGACCGATGTTTAGACAGAGTGTGGCGTGACTCGTCAACAACAGGTTACACCGAGGTATCAACGAAATCAGAGACTGGCTGTTCTTAGACGCACAACACGCCTGCCTGCCCTAAGCCGGGCCACGTTACGTAGCGCAGTTGGTGATCCCCAGCGTCCACCCCCGAGTGCTACTGCGTGCTAGCTCCCCACAGCAAAAGCCTTGTCAAATTAGCGCTGTGACGACTTCGCGCCTGCTGCCGAGTAACACCATAGCCCCCTGACCAACCGCCGTTGCCCACGAATACGCCACGATGACTCATATACCCATCTCGCCTCGCCGTTAGGTGTTCTCGTCTGATAGCAGGAACCCTTACGCTTCGCACGCCGCGCGACGACCATGCTGGAAAGCTATACCCCTACCGACCTTGTAGCGGCTATTTCTACCACTTCCGGCTACCACGCCCGACTGTTTACGCTTGTCAGCGGCGTTTCACCACCGATCAGTGGAGCATAGGGGATTCGAACCCCTGACCTTCTCATTGCGAACGAGACGCGCTACCAACTGCGCCAATGCCCCAACAACGCGGCTACGCTACCACACCTGGGCAACCCGCGCCATGCTACGAATCATTCGGCGTAGGCCACGTTAACTTCGAAGCCCTGACGATCGACCTCCACACAACGATGCCGATAACCCCGCCGGCCACCACCTGAGCACCGCACGGGCTCTGCCCAGGGCGACATGGGCAACACAAGTTTCATTGTGTCAATCCCATGTCGTCAGAACTCGGTTCAGGCCGACGCAACTCCGACGATCCCCGAGGGACCCTCGTGGGCCTCCGCAACATGCTCACCGTCGGACCGCTCGACCGGCTTCTCGGCAACGACAGGAGTGTCGACCTGACCGGGAACCGGTCCGGGAGCGGACAGGTCAATAGTGCGGACTGTCCGAGCACCCAACGGCGTCGAAACATAGGTCGGAGCAGTGACGACGACGTCGTCCCACAGTGAACCTTCCGGAGCTGTCACTGGGCGGTCGAGGTCGATCGTCCAGGAGGTGGGATCGTCCTCGGCGCGAAAGGGTTCCGTACCCACCTCCAACGCCACCGTGTCCTCGTCCCATCCCTTATCGATGAGCGCGTACCTGCGATCGAAACGCTTGGCCATGGCCACCACAGACCAGCGGGCAAGAGCAAAGAAGCCCACCAACAACAGTACGAAGATGGCCACCAGCCACCACGGCGTCACGTCAGTAATAGCAAGCACCATCGACAGCACGGTCAGCCCCAACAACACCAGCATTGTCGTCATCCGGCGTCGGGCGGCTACCGCCCATGAACGCCTCAGTTCCCAACGTGCATAAGACCTTGTGTACGGGGTAGACAGCTCCACCTGAGGGTTTTCGTCGGTGTCGTTAGGAGTGACTGTGCAAGAGCCTCGAGACACCACGCTCATGGTGTCAGGAAAGTCCTCGTGTTTGTCGTCAGTAACCTCTTGGGACCGCCGTCGATTGACGACCATGGGGACGAGGTAGGCGATCCATCCCACGAGAACAATAGCAATGAGGACAGCTTGGAGGGCTTGCACAAATGACACGCTACGGGGATGCTTCGGCGTGTCGCGGGAATCACACCCGGAGTGTCGGGAAACGAATCACAGCGATGTGGTTCAGCCTTCGTCCTCTCCCACCGCAGCCCCGGGAAGAAGGTGGGTAACCAGGTAGTTGCGCAGCACTCCGTCGGGATAATCGTCAGTTAACAAGCGGAACACGCGATGGTCGCGCCACTGGCCGTCGATATGCAAGTATGCCGGCCGCATCCCTTCCTCTGCCAGGCCAAGCTTTTCGACGACGCGCAAACTCTTCGTATTCTCTGGCCGCACGCAGATCTCGACGCGGTGCAATCCCATGACCTGGAAGACGTAATCGCACGCCAACGCCACCGCGGTCGGTGCAACCCCCCTACCGGCGTAGGCGGAAGCCACCCAATAGCCCATTGAGCACGACATCGCAGATCCAAACGAGATCGACGACACCGTCAATTGTCCGATAAGGGGCGTAGTGCCTCGGTTGAGGGCAGGATGATCGGGCCAGCCATCGTCCCACCCAATCGCCCACGGCAAAGATGTGCCTTCTTTGGCACGCCGGCGATTTCGGGTAATCATCATGCGGTAGCCGCCAACCCGCTCATGAGAGCCAGGAGGCTTGGTGGCCTCCCACGGGCCGAGCCAGTCCCAATCGAGCTCCCGCGTCGTCGTCCACCTCACCTCGTCGGCACGCCGCATCGGGCGCAGCACCACCCCGCCAGCCTGCATAGTCACTGGCCAGTGGCGATGCCGCGGCATTGACACTCCCCACGGCACACGAGACGAGGCCACGACATCACCCCAATCGCCAGCAGGTCAGCGGCATGCCGGTGGGAACTGGCTCATCCCCAGCCCCGACAACAGCGATGGCATCGGCCATCGACAAATCGACAACGTGGGTGACGTCGCCCATCCCTGCTCGCGATAGCACCGGGCGGCCACCCACCCGCGCTAGACGTACCGGGACGAACGTGGTGGATTCCGGATGCCGCGCAATCGGTCGATCTGTCTCAGCCTTGAGTTTCTCGGCCGGCGGAAGCCCTGACAATTTACGCAGCAAAGGCCGCACAAAAGCCATGAAGGAGACCAGAGCTGGCCCAGGCCCGACCGGCAGGACGATGAGAGGGACTAAACCGGGATCTATCAGGGCAAACACTTGATTTGCGCCCGGCTCCATCGCCACCCTGGCGAAGTCAGTGCCTCCCATCGGTGGCAACACCGATGACACGGGGTCTTGCTGACCGACAACTATCCGGTCGCTCGTGGCGATCACGAGGTCAGCCCCACGTCCAGCATTCGCCAGCAATCGCGTCAACTCACTGTCACTGGAGGTGTTGGTGGAGACGACAGTGACATTGACATCGAGTGCTCGGGTAGCAGACTCGATGGCTGCAGCAGTGGCATCAAGAGAGGCAATGTCATCGGCGCCATTGGCCCGCGCCTTCCGCTCAATCTCCGCACGCTGGTCCTCATCAGCGCGCACCGCAACAATGACGACCTTGGGACGCGGACGGACGAACACCTCGTCGATTCCGGCCGAAGCGAGCACCGAAATGATACCTGGGTGCAGGATCGTCCCGTTACGTACCAGAACCTCGCCGCGGCCGTAATCCGAGCCCGCGAGTCGGGCACCGGCCCATCTCTTCACCGGAGAAAACAACACGATGTCGCCGTCGGCATTGAGCAGATCCGGTGGTAGGACGCAGTCGGTCCCCTCAGGAAGCAGCGATCCAGCCATGACCCGCACAGCAGTACCGGGGATTACCGGGCTAGGTGGGCGTCGATCCACCTGGATCTCAACGGCACCGGGACGTCCGGCCATTCGAGTCGACGCCGAGTCGAGGGCGTAGCCATCAATGACCGCCGTCGTCACGACTGGAACGTCATGGGGCGCATGGACGTCCTCACAAGCAGCCAAACCGACGGCTCTCGGCACCTCTACGGCTACTGGTGGGACGGCCTGCACCAAGCTGCATAGGTAGTCACGATGATCGTCGACAGACCGACGACCTGACATATCTGTCTCCGGCGCTCCTGGTAGGCCGAGGGGCTCCGCTTCGGGTTCGGGGGCCTCGACCTGCTTTTTCCTGTGGAACAACGCCATAGCATCACCCTAGAGGGCGTTCTGCCGTCTGCCTGGCAGCGACTCGGCTAGGGCGTAGCATGAGGCAGTGACGACAGACCATGTTCCGTCAGATAGGAGACCCGCCGGAGTGGATCCTCGAATCGGCAAGGAGGAGTTACGACGTCGCTGCCTGGCTCATCGTGCCGCATTGGATCACCGAACGCGGATGAGCCGCGACGATCGGCGCACTGAACATGCTATGAGCCGGTTGCTATGGGCTCACAAGGTCGCCCTTTACCTCTCTCGTGGTGATGAACCCGACACCGTGGATCTCGCCGACACTCTCATCATGATGGGCAAGAAGGTACTGGCACCCGTTCTGACTGACGGTCATGGTCGCTCCCTCCATGAACCGGCCTGGGCGTGGTACGACAGCAAGAACGTACGGACCGGTCTGTGGCAGATCCCCGAACCGATAGCCCCTATTCTCCCTGCCTCGGCGATCGACCAGGTCGAGGTGGTGCTGTGCTCGGCGCTCTTCGTCGATCGATCCGGATACCGCGTCGGGGTGGGCGGTGGTTGGTACGACCGCGTCCTCGCCCACCGGGCCGATGACGTCCCAGTGTGGGCGGTTGTCAATGACGACGAGATCCTCGACGAGGTGCCCCACGACCCATGGGACGAGCCCGTCACGGCGGCTCTTACCCCCAGTGGACTGCACATGCTAGGCCAGTAAGTGGTCCGAGATTTCCTGGTACCCGGTAACACGCCTATCATTCGACAAGCGCCCGATACCGCCAGAACGAGGAGACCATGCCCACCTACCAATACCAATGCAATGACTGCGGCCGTGACCTCGAGGTTGTGCAAAGGTTCAGCGACCCGTCGTTGACTACCTGCCCGTCCTGCGAGGGCGATCTGCGCAAGGTCTTCAGCGCGGTCGGGGTGGTTTTCAAGGGTTCAGGGTTCTACTCCACCGACAATCACACCAAGGGCGCATCAAAGGCAGCCACCGGGGATAGCTCTTCGCCAACGGCCTCAGAGTCCTCGACGAAGTCTGAACCGGCCTCGTCCTCATCTTCCTCGACGGCGAAGGCCTCCGAGAGCGCATCCTGACATGAGCTTGGCTCAAGCACGTCAAAATTGCCCTGTGGATAACTGAAAAATCTGCTCTCCCCTGCCGATAACTGTGGGTGTGAGACTAACAGCGAAGAACTCCCAGGATCCCCGATGCCTAAGCCGTACCCATAAACCTACTGCGCGGCGGCGTGTGCACGTCATGGTGGCCCGCCACCGGCGCGGGTTAGCCGCGCTTCTCGCGGCCCTCGCAGTGCTTCTAGTAGCATCCCCAGGAATGGCAACCTCGTCATCTGGACGTGAGGTCATCGTCGCCGCGCACACCATTGAGGGCGGTCGCGTCATCCAACGCTCTGACCTGCACACCGTCCGGATCGATCCTGGTGTTCTCCCCCACGAGACGGCCACTCTTGCGCAAGTGGAAGGCCGCCAAGCATCGGTACGGATCACCGAGGGAACGATTTTGACGTCCTCAGCGGTGCTCTCCGGGACCGCCGTAGGGTCTGGAAAAGCACTCGTCGGCATTCACTTGGCCGACTCATCAATGGTCGGAATGTTGCAGGTAGGCCAGCGGGTATCCGTTGTCTCTCCTAGCGAGGACGGAACTCCGCACGTCCTGACGCGCGGCGCCATCATTCGGAGCCTGCCTACCAGCGGGGGCGGACTCATCCAAGGCTCTCCGTCAACGGAGCTCGTCGTTGTGTCCACCGGGTCGGCCGATGCCGCAGCGATCGCGGTAGCTGGCCAGGGACAGCCTTTGGGATTGGTGGTGGAGTGAGTGTGCAGCTCACCAGACACAGCGAAGAGTATTAGCGACGCCTTCCCAGTACCGTTACGGTTTTAGCAGACCCGACGTTTGCGGGCAGCACACCAACCCGAAGGGAGCCCTATGAAGGGATTCAAGGATTTTCTGATGCGCGGTAATCTCATTGAACTCGCCGTCGCATTCATCCTTGGCGGCGCATTTTCCACCGTCGTCAAATCGTTTACGACAATCATCATGGATTTGATCGGCAAGCTGGGCGGCACCCCGAGCTTCTCTGGCTGGGTTCCAGGCGGGGTCCACATCGGTGCCTTCATCACCGACGTCATCTCCTTCTTCGTCATGTCCTTCGTCATTTATTTCGGGCTCATTAAGCCCATCGAGCTGGCTACGGAGAAGCTCAAGCGCACCAAGGACGAACCGGTGGCTGCCCCCACCACCGCCGACCTACTCATCAAGATTCGCGACGAACTGCGTTCCCGTCCGGTCAGGTGAGGACACGCCAGAGCTGTCAGACTCAATGCAATAGGCTGTGCGGTGGACGCTCGGCTAACAGACGAGCTTCGTCTGGCCCAATGACCACCGCGCCCCGGTGGACCGTAGCAGTTAAGCCATCTAGCCCAGCGATCCGACGCGCCTGGGCTAGTACCGCTCCATAGCGAGCGAACTCCAGGCCTGGGGACAAATCGTCGGGAATCGGGCCGGGCCACGATCGCCCGGCTTGCTGGAATTCGGCGCGCCTGTTCGCCAGCCGGTTCGCCGGCCACCCCTCCTCGGCCAGCCACTCCACGACGTCGACGGCCTGCCACCCTGGGTTGTCAGGAGCGGTAAGTCGCTGTCCGGTCAAGACCGCGGCCACCGCCTCCCAGCATTGTTGATCCGGTGTCACTTTTTCGCGCCGGGGGCTTCGCCAGTGAGCACGGTTCCGTCCGGAATCGTCTGAGGCTTCTCAGTATCCAGCGAAACGTCCCCCGCAACAACAACCTCCGAACCAAAGGTCCAGTCTCCCTTGACCTTCAGCGAGGTAGCGCGGCGCAGCGATGGCGGCTCAGGGATACGATCGTCGAAATCACCAATCTTTTTGTAAAAATCCTTGTCAAGATCGACTGCGCAGGTCATGTCGGTGGTCTTGACGAGGTGGTCGGAATCGTCGAGGTCATAAACATCAGACCGAAGCAGCAGCAGCTCGTTGGTCGTCTTGACCGGCAAGAACCGGGACCGATCAACACAGATACAGGTAGCGCCTTCAAAGACCTCGATAGCGCCCCCCATAGCGGACTCAATCTGGATGACAGGAGTCGACGAGGAATCCTTCGGGTCGACCGTCTTCTCGTTGCGAATAATGTGCAGGCCCATCACGCCGTGTCGCTCGTCCAGCACCTTCTTGAGGGCCTCAAGGTCAAACCACAGATTGTTGGTGTGGAAGAAGGGGTGACGATGCTCGTCGGTGAAGTAATCCATCTCCTCCTCTGCTGTCTGTGCCGTATCACGCAGGATGAGCTGATCATCAGACTTACGAATGGCCAGGTGGCCACCCTTCTTGTCGTTAATAGTGCGACGGCACAACTCGGCAGCGTAGGGAGCACCCGACGCCGCAAACCAGCCGGCGAGACGACCGTCCGGAACGGCACCAAGATTGTCACCGTTGGATACCGAGGCGTATTGGTATCCAGCCTCGAGCAGATGGTCGAGGACGCCGGATCCAAGCAGGGCGGTGTAGAGGTCGCCGTGGCCCGGAGGACACCACTCGAGGGAAGAATCCTTCGGCCACTCAACCGGGGCGAGGGTCTCAGCATCGAGCTTAGGCTCCTGATCCTGCAGGAAGTCGAGCTCTAGGCCGTCGACAGCCAAGTCCGGATATTTCTCGAGGGCCTTGAGGGTGTCCTCGCGGGTATTGAAGGAATTCATGAACATCAGCGGCAGTCGAGCGCCGAAAGCTTTGCGGGCCGAGAGCACCTGGGTGGCGATGATGTCGAGGAAGGACTTGCCGTCACGCACCTCGAGCAGTGACTTAGCTCGGTCGAGGCCCATTGAGGTTCCAAGCCCCCCGTTGAGCTTGATGATGACAGTCTTGTCGAGGGCCTCAGCAGCCTGCTCCTCACTGACCTCAACGTCGTCGAGCATTGGCGGATCAGTGAGCGGGAAGATAGTGTCCTCGCGGATGAGTCCGGTATCGCCGGTCTCAAGCTGGTGGTAGTAGGAGGTGAAGACCTCGATGGCGACAGGATCGACACCTGCCTCGGTCATCTTCTGGCGTGCAGCCGCAAGTCCTTCTTCACTCATCCTGGCTCCCTTGCGTGTTAACGAACGTCGTCATTCTACCGGGAAGAGCCCACTGGCAGACCAGAGCACGCCACGACGTCATCGGTGCGCCAGGTTGCCAGGACCACGAGCTCGTCGGCTGGTCGAGGTAACCTGCCCAGCCCGGCGCGGGTCAAGACGAGCTAGTCCGGATAACCCGCCATGCTTTGCTCAATAGATTGCGGCGAACCAGCTGAGTTGGCGACAGGGACGACGGGACCGTCGACAACCTGGTTTTACGACACTATGGGGTCTGAGGTTGGTCCAGGTGGCCCTGCCGGACTACTCTAGTAGGGCCCTTTATGGGCATGGCCCCGTAGCTCAGGGGATAGAGCAGTGGTTTCCTAAACCATGTGTCGTAGGTTCGAATCCTATCGGGGCCGCAGTACAAACCACTTCCGACAGGGGCAACACTCCCCAATCGCGGTTGCCGGGGCGGATCGAGTTATCCTGGACCGCCCCTTAGGCGTAGCGCTGCCTCATCTCGACCTCGATCTCCTCCAGTGAGCGTCCCTTGGTCTCCGGCATGACCTTAATGAGGACCAACGCGATCACGAGGTTTACCAGGCCATAGGTCAGGTAGGTTCCCGCACCGCCGAGCCCCGCCAGCATGGCCGGGAAGGTCCAGGTGATCGTCGCATTAGCCAGCCACCCACAAAACACCGCAGCACCGTTCATCGCCCCGCGCATCCGGGTCGGGAACATCTCACCAAGCATGGTCCACACCACTGTGCCGTTAGTGGACTGCACGATAAGCATGAAGATACTCATCAGGACAAGCACGAGAATAGGCGCCCACTTCGGTACCCCTTGACCCACATGAGGAGCAATTGCCAGCCCGAAAGTAGCTGCAATACCAAGGAGACACATACCGACCGCCGTGACATCAAAGATAAGCAAGTGACGACGATCAAACCGCTCGATGAGCCACAAGCCTGCAGCGGCACCAATAACAGACATGACACCATTAGCCACCTGAGAAATAATCGACGCCTGGGTGCTCATTCCTGCGAACTCCAACACCTTGGGCGCGTAATACATGACGGTATTGACGCCGGTGGTTTGGTTAACTGCAGCAAGGAAAATCCCGACCAGCAGGAGGCGACGCGTCCAGCGTGACTCCATGACGACCGCCCACTGCTGACGGTGACTGAGCCTGCCGCCCTCGCCGTTGAGTTCAACCATCTCAGTGACCTCGTCGACGATGGGTTCATCAACCCCTTCGACGCGCACCTGTTTGAGGCATGCGATGGTCTCCCGGAGCTGACCGTGGCTTAGATGCCAACGAGCCGACTCGGGCATCTTCCTCATACCGATCCACAGCGCGATAGCGGGCAGAGTGCATACCACGAGCATCCAGCGCCATGCTCCACCGGACCCGGCGGATACCGACAGCTGAGTAAGGAAGGTATGAAAAGCCTCGTCGGTCATCGCTCCCCCGTGGGAGGTCGTCATGGCCTGCAAAGTGTCCCAGGAATACGTTCCCGGAGACAGTCGTCCCGTCGGATCCGCAGTCACCATCAAGCTGGGTCCCCCATGAGCCGCTGAGATAGCGGCATTGACGGAGAAAGCCAGCAGCTGACCAAAGACGATCATGAATTGGTCAAGCGCCACGATCCGCCCACGCATCCGCTTGGGTGAGGTCTCCGACAAGTAGACCGGCACTGTCGCTGAGGCCGCTCCCACGGCGAATCCGAGCACCACTCGGAAGGGGTACATCACCCACACGCTGGGGGCACCAGCAGTTCCCAAAGCTCCCACAACAAAGAGGACAGCCAAAGTCAGGAGGTTATGACGCCGACCCCAGCGGTCGCTCATCATCCCGCCTATAAGGCCGCCGAAAGCAGCGCCAAGGGTTAAGGTGCCACCGATGGCACCTTCATGTCCCACCGTCAGGGCCAAGCCGCCAGCGCCATGAGGCAGATACATGAACGGCAAGGCGCCAGAAATGACTCCAGTGTCGTAGCCGAAAAGAAGTGAACCCAGGGTAGCGACTGCGGCCACTACACCCATACGGCGCTTCGGGCCAGCCGGCTGCGTTGTCACAACGAGCTCGGCCACCTCGATTCTCGATGTCACGGACAACTCCTAGGAACAGCCTGGTCGACCTGCACACCACTGCGCTCGGCACCACGACCCGCCCTATCGTCGTCTCATGAGATATGACGAAGCACGGGCCGACAGCAGGACGCTACCACCTGCCGCCGGCCCTGAGCTCCGCGTTTCAGCTGGGTAGGGAAAACCCGGTGTCAGCCCTGGTTTTGGGCTGCGGCCTGCTTCTTGAGATCCTCGACGTCGATCTCCTTGACCTTCTCAATAAGCCCATCAAGCTGGCGACCTTGCAGCAGGCCTGACTGGCGGAAAACAAGGTATCCGGCACGGAAGGCCATGATCGTCGGGATGGAGGTGATCTCCAGACCGGCAGACAGTTCCTGCTGGTCTTCGGTGTCGACCTTGGCGAAAGTCACGTCAGAGTGACGTCCACTGGCGTCCTCATAGATTGGTGAAAACCGCTGGCATGGTCCACACCAGGAGGCCCAGAAATCAATGAGAACGACATCATTGGAATCGATGGTCGAGGAGAAGTTGTCCTTAGTCAATGCGACGGTAGCCACGTTGTACCTCCCGGTAATTGCTTGGGTTCGGTCGACCGCAACGCCGTGGCGCCTCGGCCCGTATGTCGTCAAACAGCATCAGGCGCCAGGCTATTCCCGATGCACCAACACGCGGGCAACGTCAAACCGCCTTCAATTCGGCAATCGCGGTGACTCCCAGATCCCGCAACAAATGGCCAGCTCGAATCGGCCGCGCAGCGATGACCGACACCACCCGGGCAAGGCCAGGCAGGGCCCCATCAGAGGCGTCAACGTCATACCCCGGGGCCGACGGGTCTAGCATCGGGTTGGAACCATCAGCCCACTGTTCGTTGAGCTTATTCCACGTCATCACCCAAGCATTTCCGATCTCGCTGCCCGATGGCACCCCGAAAAAATGGCCTACCGGAGCGTGATGGCGCAGAGCCACTAGACCGGACTCTTGAAAAATCCGTGCCAGGCGCACCCGAGCGTCAAGGGCTCTGCGCTCCTCCCAGGTTCCGGTTAAGACCCACCGACACGGGTCAGGGCAAGTGATACCAACGTCGGGACGCTCACCGGCATCAATAGTGGCATGATTCATCGCACACACTCCGAGTGCCTCCCCCAACCGGGAGTGGAACTTGTCGAGGTACGAGGTATACCCCTCCTCGTCTCCCTGGGCAGCATGCATGCTGCGTCGCGCGGTGGCATTCATGGCGGAGGTGTGGGCACAGCCTTGACCATCACCGCCCCATTTCTGGCCAACCTTGCCAGGCAAGGTGAGCGGATCCCCACCATCGCCTAAGACTGATTGCCAGGCCAACTGCGCCAAGTACTCCCCCAGGATGTGGCAGGTCACAACGACTTGTTGGGGCTCCTCACGACGCATCCGGATGTCGAGGACCTCGAGCATAAGCTCATACAAGGGGATGAGATCCCCAAGAGCTCCCCTCTCTGCGGCACGCGGATGGTGTGGAAAACCAGAGTCGACAAGGCGAGATCGCAGATCCGCGGGCAAAGCCTCACCGATGTCCTCAAAATCCTCGGCATCTAGAGCCAAGACTCGGCGGGCCACCGCCATCACGGCAGCAGCCTGCACCACATGAGGATTGTCAGACTCAGATGCGTGCGCCACCCTCAACATGGAATCGGCGGTGTCGTACCAGCCTGACTCGCAGAGGGCGGCAATCTGGTCCAGGTCCGGCAACTGGCTGGGACACACGACTTGAGGCACACCCATCACGGCGTAGTCAGCGCAACTCACGAATTCTGAGCGACGAACAGACCCGAGAGGATCTCCGGATCGACGACGATAGAACCACTGGGGCCCGTCAAACGAATACCATCGGCGTCATCATCGACCTCGACGCTCTTACCCGGCAACAAGCCGGCAGCGTAGACGTCCGCGAGATTACCCTCAGTAGCTTGAAAGAACTCCGACAACCGGGTGACGGTCACGCTGACCGGGCAGCCAGTATCGGCGATAACCTCGTCTAGGGGCTTGGAGTCGTCACGAAAGCGGGCGGAACCATCCGGACGGCACCCTGCCTGCTCAGGCGGCAGTGGGCACCCGTATGGAGAAACATCAGGGTTATCGAGGAGCCCCGTGAGGCGCTTCTCAACTTCACCGGAAATGACGTGCTCCCAGCGGCAGGCCTCATCGTGCACCAAGTCGGGACGAAGACCAATGATTTGGGTGAGCAGACACTCGGCCAGGCGATGCTTGCGCATAACAGTCTGAGCCACGTCGTGGCCTTCCTGGGTCAGCGAGATCGAGCGATCAGACTCGACGACCACGAGGCCGTCACGCTCCATACGAGCCACGGTCTGGGAGACGGTCGGGCCAGACTGGTGCAGCCGCTCAACGATACGGGCTCGACGCAGTTCAACACCCTCCTCGAGTAGCTCGTAGAAAGTCCGCAGATACATCTCCGTCGTGTCAACGAGTTCACTACTCACGGTGCACCTCTTCCCCGCCCTCACAGCCGAGGGACGACGCTAGCCGCCTGCCCACTGGACAAGCTAACTGACAACAATCTTTCGGGCGCCATTGCTTACGCCCGAGCGACCCTCACCATGAAGAGTTTAGTGCCCAATCACCCGCTGTGACCGTCAGACAGCCTCACCCCGGTGAATGACGCGCACCAGATGACCCTTCGCGTCAGTAAGACACAAGTCAGCCCAGTGGCCCTCTTCGATGACGCCAACCTCGTTCAAACCATGGAGTTTGGCCGGTGTTGTGGCCGCCATGACGGCGACCTGTCCCAGCGGGATACCCACAACGGACGTGACGAATTCGACCGCTCGACCCATCGTCAGAGTCGATCCTGCTATCGCTCCCAGCGAACCGTCAGCGGCCAACAAACGAGCTCTTCCATCCACAACTTTCACTGGCAGGCTACCCAGAATGTAGTCGCCGTCAGGCTGACCGGTCGCGCTCATGGCATCGGTCACCAGGGCGATGCGCTTCGGGCCGGCGCTCGACATCGCCATCCGAATAACGTCCGGGGCCAAGTGGACGCCGTCGCAAATGAGTTCGCAGACCACTCGCGAATCAGTGAGCATCGGCGGCACCGGACCGGGCTTTCGATGATGGATCGATGGCATCGCGTTGAACAGATGGGTGATGACGTCTGCTCCCGCGTCGACTGCGGCGCTAGCCGTGGTGTTGTCACACTCAGTATGGCCGATAGCAACGTGCACTCCGGCTGTGGTGAAGGTGGTCACCGCTTCCAAGCCGTGCGCACGTTCTGGCGCAATAGTCACCATCTTGAGAGCCGAACCGCCAGCTTCGATGAGACGACCCACGGACACCGGATCTGGGTCACACAGCAGCTCGACGGCGTGGGCCCCCTTCCGCGATTCAGCCAAGAACGGCCCCTCTAAATGGATGCCGGCGATCTCGTCAAGGTCAACAAGCTGGCGAAGTCGCCCAATCTGCGCGACGACGTCGTCAATCGCTGCGGTCACCGTCGATGCGAAAAGAGTCGTCGACCCCTGGCTGCGGTGGTAATGGACGGCGCGCAAAGCAGCCTCACGGTCAGGGTCGGTGAAGTCAGCACCGGCGCCACCGTGACAGTGAGTGTCGACATATCCGGGCAAAATCCACTCATCAACGAGTTCGGCCTTGGGACCAATACCCTCGCTGACGTCACTAATGCGTCCAGCCTCGACGGTGATCGTCGCTGGTGAATCACTACCATCGCGATCGACGACGTGGTGAGAAGCAATGCGGGTGATCATCGATGCCTCCTAACCGGGTTTCCCTCATCTTGCCACACGATCACAGCATGAACTCCGCCGTTATACACGACATAATCTGCAAGGATCGGGGTATGGCTCAGCCAAGGATTCCTCGTGACCTTTTGCCCTCCGACCCCCGTTTCGGGTGTGGCCCGTCTCGGATCCGACGGGAGGTGGTGGCCAGTCTGTCCGAACCGGGATCCGTGATGGGTACCTCCCATCGCCAACCACCGGTCCGTCACGTAGTCGCAGCAATCCGCGAAGAATTGACCGAACTGTATAACCTGCCGACCGATTATGAGGTGGCACTCGGCAACGGTGGAGCCACCCTTTTCTGGGATATGGCAACCGTCTCCCTCGTGGAAAAACGAGCCGCCACCGGTGTCTACGGGGAATTCACGCGAAAGTTCTCCTCGGCTCTGCAGCGTGCCCCCTTCCTTGCTGACCCCGCAGTATTTCAAGCCGAACCCGGCAAACTCGCCCTCCCGGAGGCCGTCAGCGACGTTGACACCTACGCATGGGCCCATAACGAGACCTCCACCGGCGTCGTTGCCCCAGTCCGACGGCCTAATGACATTGACGACAACTCCCTCGTTCTCGTTGACGCCACCTCGGCCGCCGGCGGCGTCGCGGCGGATATGTCAACCATTGACGCCTACTACTTTTCACCGCAGAAAAATCTGTCTTCAGATGGTGGATTGTGGCTTGCGATCCTGTCACCTGCAGCGATCGAACGCTCGAACAGGGTGACCTCCTCGGCCCGCTGGGTACCCCAGATGCTCGATCTGAGTCTCTCCGTGACGAACTCGCGAGCTGATCAGACCCTGAATACCCCGGCTCTGGCCACCCTCGCCATGCTCGAGGCGCAATGCCGTTGGCTACTCGAACAGGGCGGTATGGCGTGGGCTGCATCACGCACGGCGTCAACGTCAGGAATCCTCTACCGCTGGGCTGAGGACAACCCCCTAACGATCCCGTTCGTCGCTGACCCGGCGCTGCGCAGCCCAGTTGTCGTGACGATCGATATCGACGAGTCCGTCGACGCCGCACGACTGTGTGCCCGCGCCCGCGACAACGGCATCCTCGACATCGAGCCTTACCGCAAGCTAGGGCGCAATCAGATCCGAGTCGCAACCTTCAGCTCAATTGAGCCGAGCGACGTCGAGGCTCTGACGGCATGTCTGGACTGGCTACTAGAGAACCGCGACTAACGATGCCGCCAGGTGGTGTCCCGGGAGCGGCCGTAGAAGAACGTAACGACGCCAGCGCACAGCGCCACTACGACCGCCCCCATCACCGCGATAAAAGTTCCTGATCGCGCCTTGGACGTCGGTTTGCCATTGGCCGGGGTAGCCACCTTGGCTTTCGGAGAGTGTGACGGGGTCGGCGTAATCGAGGTCAAGGTTGTCGGGAATTTAATCCCCCTCACCTTGTTACCTGAGGTCGCAATCTCCAAAGTTTTTTGAGTGGTGTCGGTCGTGATGGCCTGACCGCCGGAGAAGGCCGCATTGGCGACTGTCTTCCAGGAGTAGGCGTCAACGATGCGCACCTCATGGTCAGTGAGTAGGGCCATTCGTGACCCATCTGGCAGGAATGTGGCGTCTTTGACCCCAGCAGGGGCATCCGCCACCTTTTCTAGTGGGTTCGATTCAGTGCGGCTCACCTGGGGACCGCCCCGATAAATCGCAGGATGTGGACCGTCGGTGATGATGTAAAAACTCCCCTTGGGGCTGACGGTCAAGACTTTGGCGTCGTGAGCGCCGTCCGGATAAGTGAACATCCACTCGTAATAGGTGGACTGCTTGGCTGCCGTTGAGGTGGGAGACATCACCCGAATCCCACGACGCTGAGCTTTCTTGTCGCCAATGTCAGCGACGTACAGTACCCCACGAGCCCACGACATCGCCTCGACATCGTGGAAGGCTGGCTCCCATGCCACCCGGTGAACCTCTTTGCCCATCTTGTCGACGGCAAGTAAAGAGCGGACTGTCGACGAAGAACCGTCGGTGATCCAGTACCAGTCATGATGAAGGTCGGCAGCCATACCGACAGGTTTGCCAAGCTTTTTATCCGTTCTGACGGTGAAGTCGACAGCTGCAGCAGGGCTAACCGACAACCCCCAAGCGCATCCGAGCGCCAGCAACGCACTCGCGGCTCGGGAGGCGCGACGTCGTGTGCGGGATCGTTGGATCACAATATTACATCCTGCCATGCCGGACCGACCTATCACAGCAGGGATCCCAGCACGACGAGGAGTACGAGGACGATGAGAACCCCGCTGATGATGTGCTGCCTGGAGCGTGGATTCATGGACGACACCTTATGTCAACCCACCATCTTATAACCTGTCACTATGGGTGGGTTGAGATTCAACGCCATCGCGATCGACGAAGTTCGCGACATATCCGGGGCCGACGAGGGTCTCGCCATGAAACTGCGTAGGTGGGCTGAGGCTCGTTTCAGCGTGCCCGTTCATCATCATCGTCGACCGAGGTGGCGCAGCCCGTTCCACCCGCTCTACAAGCCCAATGTTGAATGTTCGATGCTGCCAACCGGATGGCCGACCCCTCATGACGTCGAAGACCTCGTCTGCGGACGCTACATCGAATCCGATCGGTCGGCACGGTGCTGGCGGCTTGTCAATGAATGGCTCACCCACCTGTCATGGGGGGTGGGCCGAGATCCCCATGTCGGTTGCACGTTTCGAGGAGCTCGATCGCGATCTGGCAGCCGCTGGATTACCTAGCACCTACTCACTCAAACGGCTTATGGACGAGGACCCACAGATTCCACTGCGACCAGCACCTGGCATGAAGATCGGCTATGCCGGCACCAGGCAGATACTGGCCACCTGGGTTGAGTTGTCCGAGGTCATCGGCACAGTGCCGATTGCACGACGGGGTGAGGTTAATGCCGTGCTGAAGTTCCTCAGCTCATATCCGGGGTGGAATCATCTCGCAGTCGATCTGGGCCGCCCGGCGCCAGGCCTCTTAGTGGTCTGGCAGCCGGACACCGTCGAAGACGCCCGCCCCACTGGTCTCAGAGCTGGCCGAACAGCTTCATGAGGAGAGACTGGCTGAAATACACCACAAAGAGGAGGGCAACGACCCACAGCAGGAGATGCACGCTGCGAGCTTTACCAGCGATGACCTTCGTGATGCAGAACATAATGAGTCCAGCTCCGATACCTGTAGTGATCGAGTAGGCGAACGGCATGAGCACCATGCCTAGGAAGGCCGGTAGACCTTCCTCAACGTGCTTCCAGTCAATGTGCGTGACCTGAGCCATCATGAGGAACCCGACGAAAACAAGCACCGGTGCGGCTGCTTCAGACGGGATGATCGAAACGATTGGCGACAGGAACATCGCCAGCAGGAATCCCAGACCGGTGACGATGGAGGCGATACCTGTGCGGGCTCCCTCTCCCACGCCAGCAGCCGACTCGACGTAACCCGTTGCCGACGACGCCGAGCCAAGACCGCCAGCTACCGCGGCCAAGGCGTCAACGACGAGGATTCCCTTGAGGTGCTCAGGATTGCCGGTCTCGTCAAGAATCCCGGCGTGGTCACCGATCGCGACAACCGTCCCCATGGTGTCGAAGAAGTCGGCAAGCATCAGGGAGAACACCACCAGCAGGGTGCCCAAGAAGACCCCAATACGAAAGTGCCCGTTGGCAAGGAACCCACCAAAGAGGTCAACATGACCGAGCAAGCCCAGGTCGGGCCAGCGGAAATCCGAGACTCCGGGCAGACGGGGCACGTTGAGGGCCCAGCCAGTGGGGTTCTTGACACTTTGCGCACCGATGTTCCCCAAGGCCTCGATGGCCACACCCACCAGTGAGGTGCCGATGATCGCGATGAGCATAGACCCTTTGATGTGACGCTGATGCAACACCACCAGCAGCAGGAAACCGAACAGGCACAGCAAGATTGGCCACCCCTCCAAGCTGCCACCAACTCCGAGGGTGACAGGAGTACCCGAGCCAGGGCGAATCACGCCAGAATCCACAAATCCCACAAAAGCGATGAACAGGCCAATTCCAACACTGATCGCCGACCGCAAGGAATTAGGGACAGCCCGGAAAATCATTTCCCGGACACCAGTAAGGACGAATACCAGAATGAAGATGCCCTCCCAGACAACCAAACCCATCGCCTGAGACCACGTCATCGTCGGGGCGACGACGTAGGCAAGCAGGGAGTTAATGCCCAGGCCTGTTGCGATCCCCATCGGGAATCGTCCCCAGACACCCATAGCAATCGTCATGATGGCAGCCACGAAGGCAGTCACTGCCATCACCATGATTTTGTTGTCATCAATGCCAGCAGTATTGAGACTGGTGCCAGCAGCGTCGAGGAATTTCGGAGCTCCATTGAGGAGTTTGCCATTCTTATCCGCTGCGGTACCGATGATGAGAGGATTGAGGGCCAGGATGTATGCCATCGTGAAGAAGGTGACGATGCCGCCGCGAACTTCGCGCGACGTCGTCGAACCACGTTCTGTCAGATGGAACCACTGATCAAATCTTGCTGATGCGGTGTTGCTAGGCACGGAGGCATTCTAGGGATGACGTGTCACAACAATGTTGCAGGGCATTACGATGGAACGGTGTCCAACCATCACCTGCTTACCCAGGCGAACGTCGCCCCCGTTGACGAAAACGGGGTGACGGTCGGCATCGTGGGAACTATCGCCTTCGCAGTGGCATCCCTCATCTGCTGGATCATACTTGACCGTCTCACCGAGACTGGTTACCGCGACTGGCTGTGGGTCTGCCTGACGGGTACCGGCCTAGGTGCTGTCGGCACCGCATATTGCTGGCAGCGTTCCCGTCATTGAGTTCACCACAAACCGGCGCCTCTGCGAAGAAGGCGACTCTCAGTCGAACAACGACTCGTCAACCGAGATGGTGTCGAAAACGGGCTCTGGGAGCTCAATCCCCCGACGCTTCTCAACAACGTCGGAGTGGCCGCCGCAACCATGGTCGACGTGGACCACCGAACCGTCGGAGGGAGAGTACTCGTTCGAGCACACCCCAAAAACCCGTCCCAGAGAATGCTGTAGGCGCACGAAATACCCGCAGGTCACGCAGCTGGCTGGCGCATGATGGCTCGTCGCGTTGCCCGGGCCGCCCTCACCAGCGAGCCAGCGCTCAGCGGTGGAGTCACGGCCCTCCCGCGACAGCAGTCGCTCCCGTCCCAAACCCAACTCAGAAGCAACAGCGCGAGTGGCAGCCCATTCAGCCGGGTCCTCATCTGCGGCCAGTTCACCGCCGGTGTAACCAGGTTCCAAACGCGGGTCGTTGTCGGCAGTCGGCATGAGAGTGCCTGCGGCGATGTCACCAGCACGCACCCGATCACGCCACGGCACCCATGGGGGGGCGAGTAAGGAATCCTCGCCGGGGACGAGGACGACCTCATTGACAGTGACGTTACGGCCACGTAGAGCACGCGACATTGTCACGGCCCAACGCCATCCTCGGTAACCGGGATGCGGGCACTCAAAGAGATGGGTCAGGACTCGCTCACCTTCAGCAATAGTCCCGACGTGCTCACCCACACCGAAATCACCAGCTCGGTATTCGGCAGCTTCCCGGGCCTGATCAACAGCCTTCGCAATGGTCGCATCGGCTTTGATAGTTCGGGTCGCAGTACGCGGCTTCGACGTCACTTGTGTCATCACAGCTCCAACTCGTCAGCGACTGCACGAAGCATCTTGGCCACGGCGCCGGCAGTGCGTGGATCAGGGTGACGCCCGTGCCGATAGCCATTGCCCATCTTGTCGAGCATTTTAATGAGGTCCTCACAGATCACCGCCATGTCCCGCGGCTTCTTGCGGCTCGCTTTAGACAGCGAGGCAGGGGTCTCGACGATCTGCAGGGACAAGGCCTGCTCTCCTCGACGTCCCTCAACAATCCCGAAGTCAACCTTCTGACCGGGCTTCAGGGTATTCACCCCTGCGGGCAGGGCGGAAGCGTTGACGTACACGTCGCCGCCGCCGTCCTTCGTCAGGAAACCGAACCCCTTGGTGGCGTCGTAGAAACGCACCTTTCCGGTTGGCATCTCTGGCTCACTCCTTCTGGTCATGACGGTCGATGGACCGCCATACCAGGCTACAAGCCTTGACGACGGTCCACCACTCACCATTATCCGATATTTCGATAGCCCGGCGCGAAGACACCTACCAGGCTAGGAGCATCACCGAATCTCACATCGCTCCGGAGAGGTCACCTCGCTGGGAATCTGTCCATCGGAAGTACTCAGCCATGGTGAGTTTCGAGGCTGCAGCATCATCCGCAATCACCAAAACATGGGGGTGGAACTGCAGCACCGACGCCGGGCACATCGCCGAAACAGGCCCCTCAACAGCCCCTGCCAGCGCGTCAGCCTTATTGGCTCCGATGGCCAACAGCACAACATTGCGAGCGTCCATGATGGTACCGAGCCCCTGGGTGACGCAGTGACTCGGAACCTTCTCCCCCTCCTCAAAGAAGCGGGCGTTGTCAGCCTTTGTGCGCTCCGCGAGAGTCTTGACGCGAGTGCGCGAAGACAGCGAACTGGTGGGCTCATTGAACCCAATATGTCCATTTGCCCCAATGCCAAGGATCTGAACATCGACCCCATCAGCCTCCTGAATGGCTGTCTCGTATGCGGCGCAGGCAGCATCGAGGTCATCGGCCATGCCGTCGGGGGTGTGGACGTTGGCCGGATCGAGTCCCAGCTGTTCGGTGACGGTGTGGCGGATGGTAGCTGCATAGGAGCGCTCATCGTCTGCAGGAAGCCCAATGTATTCGTCAAGAGCAAAGGCGCGCAGATCAGTAAAGTCAGCCTTACCCTCGGCTGCGAGAGCAGCCAGGGAAGAGTAGGTCGTCAGCGGGGTCGATCCAGTCGCGACTCCCAACACCGGAGCCTTGGCCCGGCCTAAAACCTTTGCAATCCGGTCGGCGGCGATCCGCCCGACGGCCTGCTCATCAGAGCAGATGATGACCTCCATGTCGAACCTTCCTTGACGCGATCACAGCGTGCGCCACGTCCTAGATGGGACGTGCCTGAAGTGAGACTAGGGCCATGTAAGCGTTCTTGAGCGATCACACTCATCGCCTATGAGCGTTGATCGGGCATAGGTGAGCGCGCCGGATCGTCGGTCTTACCCCCTACCATGGAGATATGGCACGCAGCATCACCGCACCCGTCGACGTCGTCGGCTCCCGGCCTGCTCCGCGCGCCTTCCAAGCACCTCGGGCAGATCCGCTGGAAACCCCGACCCAACCCGTCAACCCTGCTGCTGGAAAGCCTTGTAGCGCCCCACACCACTATCAAGGAGGCGATCACCGCCCGCTCACCGAGCTGATCCCCCGTCGACGCAATAGCCGTCAGCCCCTGGAACCGTTTTCCACCCAGACTGGACTCACAGGGCCCCGTATCGAGCACCGCGATCCGCATGAACCGATCCGCACCAGCCGGCTCACTAGCGGTTATTCCACGTGGTCGGCACCGACAGAAGCGCCGATATCGACAACACCGCCGCCTCGCATCAAATCGGTTCGCATGCCTTCGCGTCTCGATCCGCGTACCCCTTCCAAGGCTGGCAGCCGATCCTTCCTCGACCTGTGCCAGGGGTTAGGATGGCTGTGGATCGTCGTCCTCATCCTGGGATGCGCATGGTCTCCAATGTCTATTCCAGCCCTCTTCGTCACATGGTGGCTGGCATGGCGTCACCCCTTTGCGGCTGGACGCCTCACCAAGGCTCTTACTGCGGTGACGGTAGCCGTCATTATTGGCGGGGCCGTCGAGTCGCCAGTACGCACCGTATTGGCACAGTTCGCATGGATGTCTCGTCTCGGTTGCGTCATCATGCTGGGTTTGGGGTTCATCCTCATTGACCGTCAGCTCGCTCCCGATGACCCGGAATCCTCCCGATGAGCGCATCCGAGGAGCCGACAACCCTTGCCTCCACTATCCGAAATCTCGATGCGCAGAGTCTGTCGCAGCTGTTAACCCTGCGTCCTGACTTAGCCAATCCCACCCCGAGGGATTTGACTGAGGTGTCTTCGCGCGCGAGCACCCACGCATCCATCATTGCGGCGATCTCCAGCCTCGATCGTTGGCGGTTGAGTCTTCTGACCGCACTAGCTGCCCTAGGGGATCTCAGCTTGACCGAGCTTGCTGAGGCGTTGTGTCAGGGGTGGCCGATTAAACCTGAAGCCATCCAGGCCGACGTCGCCGACGGCATCTCTGACCTACTTGATATGGCCCTCGTCCTGGAAGATTCCGGACAGCTGCACGTCATCCAAATCGTCACCGCTCATCTGTCTGGATATCCCGCCGGACTTGCACCAGCGTCCGTCCTGCCCATGAATCCCAACGAGGTCGCCGAAAAGTTAGCGGCGGCTGGCTCCAAGGCTCGATCCGTACTCGAACGTCTGGTGTGGTCCCCCACTGGGCACGTCCCCAATGCTCGTCGCGCCGTTACTCCCGCCACGGCCACCACTCCCGTCGAGACCGCTCTAGCCCATCGGTTATTGCGTCCCCTTAGCGACGACACCGTCATCTTGCCCCGAGAGGTGTCTCTCATGCTGCGCGGGAACTGCCTCTTCGCCGAACGGCCCAGCCCTACCCCACCGCCATGGCCCGAACCACATCAAACCAACTTGGTGAACCGGGCCGGACTCGGAACTGCCCTCGAAGCCGTCAGCGCAATGTCTGCTTTGTTGGAGGCAATGGAGCGTCACAACTGCGCTGTGCTGGCCAGCGGTGGCATTGCCAAGCGGGATGCACGCATCGTGCTGTCTCGGGTGGCACCCGGAGACGACGGATGGGTTTACCTCGCCCTGGCTGCCGCAGGCGGTCTCATCGGGGCTGACGGACGCAGCTGGCTCCCTACTTCCCTGGCCGACCGATGGCGTACCGACTCGCTGTGGGGGCAATGGGTGAGCCTGAGAGAAGCGTGGCGACGCATTCCGCAGTTGCCCGGTAACCTCGGCAACGCTCTCGACGCCTCAACACCCGCAACCGCTCAGGCATGGCGTCGCCTGATACACCGGGAACTACACAGTGCCGAGCCGGGCACCCCGATCGAGACCGAAGACGTCGCGAATCGGATCCGGTGGCGTCAGCCGGGCACCACCGTCGACGACTCTTTGGTGGAGGCTGTCCTGGATGAGTGCAGAGTGCTCGGGATGGTCGCACTAGACGCGCGCACCGACCTCGTCGATGCACGCACCTGTGCCGACATGCCGGAACGCACCGACGAGGTGATTCTGCAATCTGACCTCACCGCGGTCGCTCCCGGCCCACTAACCCCCGACACCGCTGCCGACCTCGCCCTACTTGCCGACCGCGAGTCCACCGGGATCGCCGGTGTCAGGCGATTCAATCGCTCTAGCCTGCGTCGTGCCCTCGATGCCGGGTGGACCGGTGAGCGAGTGCGCCAATGGTGGGCCGAACACTCCCTCGGAGGTGTCCCGCAAAGCCTCCTAGTACTCCTCAATGACGTCGTGCGTGACCACGGTCGGGTGTCGGTAGCGGCCGCTGGAGCGCTCCTAGAAGTCGACGACCCAGCCACCGTCGAGGCGATTCTGCGTAGCTCACTAACCACCGATGTTGGACTGCGCCGCGTCGGACCCCAAGTGTTGGTTGCCCAAGCCGAACCCGACCAAGTGCTGGCAGGTCTGCGTCAGTTGGGAATGTCCCCGGTAGCTCGCGACGCCCACGGTGACGTGTTCTCTGCGCCCCCTCCCCCGCGAGCCAAGGTGGACGTACCGGCATCATCGGCTCCTCAGGCCGACCCTGCGGAACTGGCTGCTTCATTGTTGGACAAGAGGGGACGCGGATTTTCCGATCGGCGGCAACTGATCGCCCAGCTCCACCAAGCTCAGCAAGATGGCACCTGGATGTACATCGAACGGGTCGTTGATGACGGTACGTCAGTGCGTCAGACAGTGCGGATTATGGCCGCGACCGCCGGTGCGGTGCGCTGTGTCATCCGGGGCGGTGGCGGGGTGACCATCGTGCCGGTCTCGCGAATCACGTCCTGCCAGCCTGTCTGAGGCGGGTTACCAGGGCCAGGAATGTCCCTGTCCCCCACCCACCTGTCAGCGTCGGTAAACCCAGCCAATGTCATGAGACGCCAGATCAACCCTCACGATAGTGGCGACGCTTCCCGAAGAGGCCGCGCCGGTCACCGTGGTGAACACGGTGACGGGACGTCCTTGAAATTGGATATATTCCCAGTATGCATGAGCACTCATGCTCCCGCACCCACCTTTCGCGGATCTACGTCCACGTATTCATGGATGAAGATAGTGCGCATGCCCACGGCCAGACCCACAAGCTCAGACAGTATGCGCTCAACAATCAATCACCCGACCGGCTACTGGGCACACAGCCCCTCCAACGCACACTGCGGCAGTCATCCCTGCGGCGCGAGAGGGCTTCCTGCGCTGTCATCATGGCCCCAGCGCAGCCGCAGACCATCGGAACGCGGCTGACGTGGAGCTGCCGGTTCCCCCGCCTAGCTGTGGCTATCCGGCTCGCAAGCGTTCCCTCTGCCATCTGCGGTGACAGCAGGATCCTCGCCGCGCATCATTGCCACAACCGCCCGCGGGCTGCGACACCGACGCGCTCAACCCGAACCTCGCCGGGAACAAACGCACGCTGTGGGGCGATACTTGGAGTGATGACTTCTGTACCCGGCCCACTCATTGTCCAGTCCGACCACACTCTCCTGCTGGAGGTAGATCACCCCCAGGCAGACGAGTGTCGCCACGCTATAGCCCCATTCGCGGAACTAGAACGTGCCCCTGAACACATCCACACCTACCGGCTCACCCCGCTGGGACTGTGGAATGCCATGGCTGCCGGCCACGATGCAGAGCAAGTCGTCGACATCCTCATGAGGTATTCGCGCTACCCGGTAGCCTCCGGCCTGCTCATCGATGTCACCGAGACGATGTCAAGGTATGGCAGGTTGCGCATTGAGAAGCACCCCACCCATGGGCTGGTATTGGTGTCGACTGAACGAGCCATACTCACCGAGGTGTTGCGTTCCAAGTCAGTGCGCGGTCTTGTCGGTAACCAAATCGATGATGAGACGGCTGTGGTCCATCCTTCGCAGCGCGGCACCCTCAAACAGGCGCTGCTCAAGCTGGGGTGGCCAGCTGAAGACCTCGCCGGTTACGTCGACGGCGAGCACCACGACATCGACCTTGACGAGGATGGCTGGAGCCTGCGCCCCTACCAGAAAGTAGCGGCGCAGTCTTTCTGGGACGGCGGATCTGGAGTCGTCGTACTGCCCTGCGGCGCTGGCAAAACGGTCGTCGGGGCCACCGCTATGAGCCTCGCCCGCTGCACGACTCTGATCCTCGTTACCAACACCGTTTCAGCACGGCAGTGGAAAGAGGAACTCGTTCGTCGCACCTCCCTCGCCCCCGACGACATCGGTGAATACTCCGGGTCGCGCAAACAAGTGCGCCCGGTAACAATCGCCACCTATCAGGTCATCACCACCAAACGTCACGGAGTGCACCCACACCTAGAACTCTTCGAAGCCCGCGACTGGGGCCTAGTGATATATGACGAGGTACACCTGCTGCCGGCCCCAGTTTTCCGAATGACGGCTGACCTGCAAGCGCGTCGTCGTCTCGGCCTGACAGCCACCCTGGTGCGTGAGGACGGACACGAGGACGATGTCTTCACCCTCATCGGCCCGAAACGCTACGACGCTCCGTGGAAGGAAATCGAAGCCCAAGGATGGATCGCACCTGCTGATTGCGTCGAGGTGCGGGTGAGCTTGTCGGAGTCTGACCGGATGGCCTGCGCGATGGCTGAGCCTGACGTCCGCTACCGGATGGCCGCGACCCTCCCCATTAAAAACAAGGTCGTGAGAGACCTGGTCGAGCGTCATCGTGGACAGCCCACCCTTGTCATCGGCCAATACGTTAACCAGTTGGAGGAGCTGGCCGCGGAATTGAAGTGCCCGATTATCACCGGTTCAACGACGCCGGCTCGCCGTCAGGAGATCTACCAGGACTTCCGGGAGGGGCAGATCGACCTGCTCGTGGTCTCTAAGGTCGCCAACTTCTCCATTGACCTACCAAGCGCGGAGGTCGCCATCCAGGTCTCGGGAGCATTTGGATCACGTCAAGAAGAGGCCCAGCGTTTGGGCCGTCTACTGCGTCCCAAAGAGGGCCTGGTGGCCCGTTTCTATGCGGTCGTCTCGCGCGATACCGTTGATACAGACTTTGCCAGCCATCGTCAGCGATTCCTGGCCGAGCAGGGATACTCGTACCGCATCATTGATGCAGACGATCTGGACGCATTGGACCGAACGGCGTGAGAATGGACGTGAACGCACCGGGTCCACGAACAGGAGGACATGCTTGTCTGGGAAGGCGCTAATCGCCAGACGTACAGCGCTAGGGGGCTTGCTCGTCGCTACCGGAGCTGCTATTGGTGTGCCAGTAGTGCGGGCCGCCAACAGGCCACAGAAGCAGGCGCCGCGCAAACCTGTCCCGACCACAGTGACGAGCCCTGCGGCTCCCGGCCCATACGTGCCCTTTCCCTACCAGGATGAGCTGAGCACATACCTCAATACCCGTGACGGGGAGCAGTCCGTGGCGATGCGGGTGCACGGTCAGCGCGAAATCCAGGTTTTCAATCACGGTGCGACCACCTACATCACCGCCTCCATCATCAAACTGGCGATTATGGAAACCGTGATGATCCAGGCTGTTGGCGAGAAGCGTCAGCTCACCGAGGGCGAGAAGGACCTCCTAGTTCCGATGATCGAGAATTCGAGTAACGACGCTGCGACTGCGCTGTGGAAGAAGGTTGGCAAAGCTGATGGGGTCCGCACGGCGATGCGTCGTATGGGAGCCACCCACACTACCTTCGATCCTGAGGGCCGTTGGGGTCTGACTTCGACGACTGCCGCCGATCAGGTCGTACTTGCTGACCACATTTTCTGCCCCAACACCATTATTCCCGAGTCCATGCGTGCGTACGCCCGTGAGCTCATGTCCAACGTCGAAGACGACCAAAACTGGGGCATGACGGCGGGCATGAAATCCCCTTTCGTCAAGAACGGTTGGCTGTCGCTCGACGATGGTTGGCACGTGAATTCAGTAGCCTCCACCGGGACTACGGGATATACCGTCGTCGGTCTGACCCATTCCGCTACAGCGTCCATGGACGATCTCGTAGAAACCATCGAGGGAATGGCGCGGATCATTGCCCGCCATCAGCCTCGTAGCGTCACAACTCCTTCCTCATCAACGGCGCCGACCCAGACCACCGCCCCGAAGCCTCAGGCCGTCGGAGATGATCACGGGCACGTTTCCTTTCGAGCACCGGGCACCCGGGATATCTGGATCCAAGCGTTCTGACGTGATCCTGACCTCATCCGGCCAAGCGGTCGAGGAGATCTCGCCAGGACCTCACCAAGTCAGCATCCACCCACGCTTTCCATGACCCTTGGGGCCGTGCAGGGCTACCGATGTGGAAGGCCCGGACGCCTGCCCGATACAGCCACGGGACGTGTTCAGCGCGCAACCCGCCACCAGCCATCATGAGGTCGGCTACCCGAGGATCCGCTGAAGCTCGGGCAATGAGATCGTCCAGGCCGTGCTCAACTCCTCGCGGCGATCCCGCTGTAAGCACCTGGTCAAGCCCATGCAAGCCAAGCAATTGCGCCCATGCTTTGTCCGGCTCCAGGCTGTTATCAATAGCGCGGTGGAAAGTCCAACGCTGACACCCCTCCGTCAACTCGATGACAGTCTCGACGTCGACCCCGGTGGCTTCGTCAAGAAACCCCAGCACCGGACCGTCAGCTCCCAGATCGCGGTACACACTGGCCAAACGCAGTATCTCGTCACGACGACGCGAATCAGCCCGAAACCCACCCAGCCGCAGCATGGGACGCACCGGGATGTGGACAGCACTGAGGGTACGTGCCAATAATTCGGGGCTGGGCGCCAAGCCACCGTCATCCATCGTGCCGACCAACTCGATGCGGTCGGCGCCTCCCGCCGCTGCCCGCTTAGCGTCGTGTTCGTGCAGACAGATGACCTCAAGCAATGCCATAGGCTTCATTGTCGCGCCAATCGTGTCTCATCGTCACGAGAAGGCAAGTAATAAGGGTAGCCAAGACAATCGTGTTAATGACGGATCCCTCCGCCCCGAAGGTTCCCCCAGTTAGCCAGGAGTGTGAGCCAGTTGTCCTAGCAGTCGTCATGACGCTGTGGTGAAGCTCCAGACCCGAGACATCGAATCCTAACACCATCCCCTGCAACCAATTCCAGACTGTGTGGAAACCCATCGCCGCGAGCAGGTTGCCTCGCCACACCACCAGCAGACCCTGCATGAGGCCGAACCCTGTGACGTTGACTAATGCCACCCATGTTGTGCCTGGGTTAGCCCCATGAAGCGCAGCAAAAACGACGGCTTGAATGGCCAGTCCGGCAGGAATCCCCCATTTCGCTGCCACCGACTGCATAAGATAGCCGCGCAGCACGACCTCCTCAGCGCATCCCTGCACCAGAAACAGCAGGATCGCAGCGACAATGAACACCGCAGCCATGGTGCTCGGCCTGGCCCACGACATCGTCACCTGGCCGCTGACCGTCATCACCACAACGTCGATAGCGAGGATTGCGATCGCGATGGCTACCCCAATCCAGACGTCACTGCCGGGCCCACGAAAACCAAGACAGCTCATGGGCCGCTGCTCGACGAACCGCATCCACGCCCACAACACCAGCCAGACACCAGCGAAGGATGCCAGTAACAAGATCGTCGAGGTCTGAGCGTCTGGATGACCGCCAACCAGAGCGGTGAGTACCAAGTCAAAACCAGCCTGCCCCACGCCGAGGATGATCATTGCTGCTAACAATGACAACAGCGGATGAAATGTTCCGGCTCCGGCGAGGAATTGGACAACAGGGCGTTTGCAGGTACGAGAGGGGCCAGGGGGCAGGTCAGTAACGCCGTATTGTGGCGGCACTTCGACGGGTTCAGCGTCCGCGGACGACGAACCCGTCGAGCATTGGTTATCGGTGCTCACCCCGTGATCGTACCGAGTGGCATCACAGGGCGACGACGCGATGCTCCTGGGCACTACGCGTAGCTGCATCGGCCAGGACAAGGGCCTCATAGCCGTCACGCACCGACGGAGAAACCGCGCCGCCGATGGCGATCGAGTCAAGGAAGGTTTCCAACTCGATGCGGTAGGCGTCTTCGTAACGTTCAAGGAAAAAGTCCATAATTGCGGTCTTCGCGTCGGTTTGGGTACTAGTGGCCATGCGCACTGCGGTATTGGTGAGGTTATCGGCGCTAAGCATGCCGCCGGCCCCCAATGCCTCTAAACGCTGATCGTATCCGAAGGCGCAGGTCCGCGAGTTGATGATGGTGGCGAGTTTGCCGTCACGTGATTTCAGGGTGACAATCACTTGGTCGAAGTCACCCTGCTCAGCGATCTCCGGGGAGACATTGGTGCCCACGGCGTTAACCTCTGCAATGTCACCGAGGAAATGCCGCACCATGTCGAAATCATGGATCGTCATATCTTTGAAGATGCCACCGGACCCCGCGATGTAGGACGCCGACGGGGCTGCCGGGTCTCGGGAGATGACGGTGAGCTGCTGCAGGCTGCCGATCTCCCCATCGTCGAGGCGGCTCTTCAACGCGCTGAACGTCGGGTCGAAACGGCGATTGAACCCCATCATCACCTGATCGGCGCGATCGCCCAGTTCGTTGATGCACCTCTTGGCGGACTCGACGTCCAGTGCGATCGGCTTCTCACACATCACTCGTTTGCCACTATTGACGGCCTTGAGGATATGGTCGACATGGAACTGGGTTGGAGACCCAATGACGACAGCGTCGATTGTGGAGTCGTCGAAAACCTCGTCCGGATCTAAGCAATAGCGCACGTCATACTCACCAGCGAGAGCACACGCGTTCTGCTCGAATGGGTCACAAACGAGCGCCAACGTGACATCGTTGCGTCCTTGAATGGCTCGGGCATGGACGTGACCGATGCGTCCGGCTCCAATGATGGCGATCCTGATCATGCTGTGAACCCCTGTGTTCGACAAAGCTGGATTCTCATCAGTAACGGCAAGACATTCGTAATGTTAGCACAAAGACCGCCATCAATACCGATTCCCACGCCAGCGCCAGCTATTGCCCCGCTATTTGACAGGACATATACTACCGAGAGCGGCCTGATGCACAGGAGCTCAAGCCTCCAAGACACGAGGAGCACACCGATGAAGATTGCCGGAGCGCCCATCAGCTGGGGCGTCTGCGAGGTTCCGAACTGGGGCTACCAGATGACGCCGGAGCGAGTCCTCACCGAGATGAAGCAGATCGGCCTCACCGCCACCGAGTTTGGCCCTCAGGGCTGGCTACCTATTGAGGCAGAAGCCCGCGCCACAGAAGTGAAAAAGTACGGCCTTAAGCCCGTGGGAGCGTTCTTCCTGTCCGTCATGCACGATCCGGACTTCGATCCGATCCCCATGGTGAACAAGGAGCTTGACGCCTTCGAAGCTGCCGGGGGTGACTATCTCATCCTCGCTACGGATTCCGGACGCGATGGATACGACGACCGCCCTGTCCTCGACGAGGCCGGCTGGAAAACGCTATTCACCAACCTGGACCAGATCCGCGAAATCTGCGCCAGCCGCAACGTCACCGCCTGTCTACACCCCCATTGGGGAACGATGGTCCAGAACCGTGACGAAGTGATCCGCGTGCTCGAGAACTCCTCGATCGGGCTGTGCCTGGACACTGGCCATCTGGCCTGTGGCGGTACCGACGTCGTTGAGCTGGTGCGTAAGTACGCCGACCGCGTCGACATTGTCCACGCCAAAGATGTCCATAAAGAGATAGCCGACAAGCTTTTGCCTGGCGAGATCACCTGGTCCGAAGGCATCCGCGCCGGGATGTTCGCACCCATCGGCGACGGTGATATCGACTTTGCAGCCATCGTGAGACTCCTTGATGAAGCCGGGTTCGACGGTTATTACGTCCTAGAGCAGGACATCATGATCGACGAGGAGCCACCCGCCGGCGACGGCCCGATTATCAACGCCAAGAAATCTTACGAGGCCCTGGCATCGCTGGGACGATGAGCCCTGCACGCCGCTGAGCCAAGTTGGATCACGATGGTGGCCCGTCCTCCGCGAAGGACGGGCCACCATGCGGTTCCGTTAATCTCCACACTGGCGGTTGACACTCCTGCTCCCGGCCTTGCTGGCACCATGTGCCCACCCCGTCCGCAAAGGACATCCAGAGCGGTCATCCATGTCACGGGAATACCCAACGCCTCGAAGGCGATCTCGACGCCACGGCTATCCGTAATCTCGAATACTTTCTTCCTAGCGTCTTGCATGACGGAGTTGACGGTATGGATGACGCCAGGCCCCTAGCCTCCGTCTTTGACGTCGATGGCAATGATGGGGGTCTGACCCCATCGCCCTGGCGAAGTGCAGGATGTTCGAGCCCGCCCCTGTGGCAACAACTGCCATAGACTCGCCGTATCTCAGATCTGCGCCCCGCCGGACCGCTCGATATGCGGTCATGGCAGCGCACCGATGAGGCACAGTACGGCGGCGAGGGATGTATGGCCACATATCATACACCCTTCAGCACACCAGACGAGCTCAGGAGTAGCGCTCTTCCATGTACGTTTCGATCTGCTCCAAGGACTTATTTCGGGTCTCAGGCATGATCTTGAAGAGGACTACTGCGATGACGAGATTCATCATGCCGTAGATGGTGTACGTCAACCCACCTCCCAGACTTGCCATCATGGACGGGAAGGTGAAGGTGATGACAGCGTTAATTACCCACATGAAGAAGATGGCCGTGCCATTCATGATGCCGCGGACGTTTGCCGGGAACATCTCACCGAGCATGGTCCACACCACCGTGCCATTGGTAGATTGCACGATGAGCATAAACACCGCCATAAGACCAAGGATGAGGTACGGTGCCCACGTCGGCGGCGTAGTCTTGTCAGCAATGTGCGGGGCGATTGTGAACTGGAAGGTTCCCGCAATGACAAGCAAAGTAATGCCCACGGCGGAGACGTCGAAAATGAGTAGACTACGCCGGCTGAACTTGAGGATAAGCCACAAACCACCAACAGAACCAATGACGGACATGACACCATTGGCCACCTGCGCGGTGATCGAGGCAGAGGTCGTCATACCGGCATACTCCAGTACTTTCGGCGCGTAATACATCACGGTATTAACGCCTGTCGTCTGGTTGACGATGGCAAGAAAGATACCTACTAGCATGAGTTTGCGTAGCCACAGCGTTCGCCACACATGGGCAAAGGCGTTGCCCTGGTACTTGTTCTCCAGCTCGCGCTGCTGGGTGACAAGCATCTCCTCGACCTCAGCGTCCAGAGGACCATCCTTCTGGGGATCGCGCACTCGTTTGAGAGCTCCGACAGCATCAGCCACCCGACCTTTGGCCAAGTACCAACGAGCCGACTCAGGCATGAGGCGAATACCTATCCACAGCGCGATGGCCGGGATTGAGCACAGCACCAGCATCCACCGCCAGGCCGCACCGTTACCAGACTGGATGACGAGATTCTCCACAAACGCGCGGTACTGGTCCCCCTCCAGCGGCCCGCCCTTCGAAGCCTGGAGAGCCAGAATCTGGTCCCACGAATAGGCGCCCTTGGTGATCCCGAGGCTGCCCGAATTGTTGTTGGCCTTGATGATCAACTGCGGACCGCCATGAGCGGCGTTAATGATGGCGTTCATGGAGAACGCCAGCAGCTGACCGGTGACGATCATGAGTTGGTCGATAGCCACGATCGACCCCCCTGATGCGCTTTGGCGCGTTTTCAGCAAGGTACACCGGAACAGTGGCTGACGCTGCGCCGACAGCGAATCCCAGCACGAAGCGGAAGACGTACATCACGAACACGTCCGGCGAGAACGTCGCGCCTAGGGCCCCCAGCAAGAAGATGACCGCGAGTATCGTGATGTTATGACGCCGACCCCACCGATCGGACATGATGCCGCCGGTCACGGCGCCAATTGCAGCCCCGATGAGGAGTGTGCCGCCGATGGCGCCCTCCTGCATCGGTGTTAAGGCGAGACCGCCAGCCAGGTGGGGCATGTACAGGTAGGGAAGCGCCCCCGATATGACACCTGTGTCATATCCAAAGAGTAGGGACCCCAGGGTCGCCACGGCAGCAAGCGCCCCGATGCCCCGGTGTTTGCCGGACGGCGGAGTCTCATCAACCATCCGGCTGATGTCTTCTCTAATGCGTGGAGGTGTACTCATGTCACCCTTTCAAGTCAGGGGCAGCTCCCGCCCCAGTCCATCCGGCGGAAGTTCCCACCGGCGACCTGGTTGTGCCGCCAGGCCTGGTCACAGACACGCGATGACGCGGTCACTTATCGAACGTGGTTCTCCCCGAAACCGGCTTCACGTCATGCCAGGCATGGTCCCCACAGGAGGCAACGATCGCGTCGTTGACCTCCGCTGAGGCCCAACCATCGGCGACAGATGGGCCATATTGCTGCCCATCCAAGACCCCTCGGACGAATTTCGCAGCCTCAACGACCTTCATGTCGTCGAAGCCCATGGATGTTCCGGCTCCCGGTTGGAAACGCATGAACTCCGGGAAGTCTGGTCCGGCCATGCAGTTGACATATCCCTGCAGGGCACGATTGTTTCGTCCCAGACAGACCTGCAAATGGTTGAGATCCTCGAAGTTCCACCGGATTAATCCGTCGGTTCCATAGATCTCGACGATGTACTCCGCGCGCGGCCCAACACTGACCCGACTGGACTCCAGGGTGCACATCACTCCGTTTTCCATACGGGCGATGACAGCGCAATAATCCTCGTTGCCCACCGGCCCGAGCTCGTCCGAGACGACCCACCCTGTGTGGCCGATGCCCTCCTTGAGTGGCTTGGGACGCTGACGGATGAACGTCTCGGACACGGCGGACACCTCAGTGAATCGCCCTTTAAGTAGATACTGGACGAGATCCTCTCCGTGACCCATGAGATCGAGGATGACGCCGGCTCCGGCCCGCTCCCTGTCATAACGCCATGTCAGTGGCCCGTGCAGATCAGACGCGTAGTCCGCGATGAGCCATGCCCTGGCATTGGTCACCGTCCCCAGGCGACCATCAGCTATCAGCTGGCGTGCGAACTCGATAGAGGGAGTGTGCCGATAGTTGAATCCCACCGAGGTAACGAGCCCCTTGGCCTCTGCTGCTTCAGCGATTTGGCGGGACTGCTTCGCGTTAGTCCCCATCGGCTTCTCAATCCAGAACGGCTTTCCCACCTCCGCAGCGGCAAGAGCGATATCGCGATGCAGGAAATTTGGCGCGCAGATGGAGACGACATCTACCTCGGGATTGCCGATGAGATCGTGGTAGTCCTCAACCACAGTGCAGAATCCCAGCCGGTCCACTGCTTGCCTTCGGTTTTCCGCTACCACATCGCAACACGAAACCAGTCGGATGTTTACGTCAATCTCTGGAAACTTTTCGGCAAGTGCTTTGTACGCACGAGTGTGCAGCCTCCCCATCCATCCCAGCGAAACCACGCCGACACCAATGGTTCGTCTCTTCTCCATCACTACCCCCATGAATCGCGCCAGCTCCCATAGCCGACGGACCTACGCACAACCCTGTGCATTTGTCCTGTCAAAAAGATAGCACACCGAGTGCCCCTGTCCACCCTCTTAGCCGGGCACCCTTCCAGCTAGGACACCAACCGTCATAGTCAATCATCGGCCTGAGCTGGGTTGCGCATCGACGTGCCCCTTCCCGTCGGCATAGTGACATCGGTACAAGGGTAACGAGGCGGCCGGGAACAAGTCCTGACCGCCTCGATCTACATACGCCGTGTCACTCCTCGCGCTGGAACGACATCGTTGCGGCGTAGGTCTTCTCCGTTGGCCAACGCTCGGTGATCGCCTTAGCACGGGTGTAGAAGGTAACGCCTTCTGGACCGTGAATGTGGGTATCGCCCAGCAGCGACTCCTTCCAGCCACCGAATGAATAGAACGCGACCGGGGTCGGAATCGGCACGTTGACACCAACCATGCCCGCCTCCACATCAAGGGTGAAGCGACGGGCCACACCGCCATCGTTGGTAAATATCGCAGAACCGTTACCAAATGGCTGAGCGTTGACGATCTTCAGCGCCTCCTCGTAGGTGTCGGCATGCACAATGGCGAGTAGCGGACCAAAAACCTCCTCGGTGTAGACCGGGGCATCCAGAGGGACGTCGTCAAGGACTGTCGGGCCGAGAAAATGCCCGTTCTCGTAGCCCGGGACTGTGAGGCCGCGCCCGTCAAGGACGACCTTCGAACCACGCTTCTCCGCATCATCGATGAGGCCGACGATACGATCTTTGGCCTTGGCCGAGATGACGGGCCCCATCTCGACACCCTCGCCCATGCCCTCTCCGACCTTGATGACCTCGGCATGCTTCTTAACTTTCTCGGCTACTTGTGGACCGCAGCCCCCGACGGCGACGACCACGGGAAGGGCCATGCAACGCTCACCAGCAGCTCCGAAAGCGGATGCGGAGATGTGCTGGGCAGCAAAGTCCAGATCGCTGTCGGGCATGACAATGGCGTGGTTGTTCGCACCGCCGAGGGCCTGGACGCGCTTGCCATGGCTTACGCCGGTGTCTTGGACAATGTGAGCTACTGGCGTCGAACCAACAAACGAAATAGCGTCGATACCCGGGTGAACCAAAATGTCCTGAACACTGCGGCGGTCCCCCCGAAAGCACGTTAAAGACGCCGTCGGGAAGTCCGGCCTCTTTGTAGAGCTCCGCGGTGAGGAGCGAAGCGGACGGCGTAGGCGATGCTGGCTTAAGAATGAAGGCATTCCCAGTAGCAACGGCCAGCGGGTGCATCCACATCGGGACCATGGCTGGGAAGTTGAACGGGCAGATACCCGTGACGACGCCGACTGGCTGACGGGTGGTGTGGATGTCGACTCCAGTGGACACGTCATGAGAGTATTCGCCTTTAAGGGCAACGTTGATCGCTGTCGCGAAGTCAAGGGTCTCCCGACCACGCTGGATTTCGCCAATCGCATCGGAGTAGTTCTTGCCGTGCTCCTCGACGATGAGCCGCGCCATCTCGTCCTGGTGGTCTAGCACGAGCTGGCGCATCTTGAACATGATCGCCACTCGTTTCGACAGCGAGTAGTTTGCCCACTCTTTCTGCGCATCACGGGCCACCTCTACGGTGTGGTCCAAGTCTTCCTTGGACGCCTGCAACAGCTCTGCAGTTACCTCACCGGTTGCGGAGTTCTCAACGGGAATCACTCCCAGCGGGGATCCCTCGTAGTACTCACCGCCGACCCATTGTCTGATGGTCTTCATGCTCGAGAACTCCTTCGTTGTCGATGGACATCGGGGTCGACCAGCTCCGTGGCCAACGCAGCTCATGATAGCCCATTTGACATAGTTTGTACTAACAAATAGAGATCCTGGTTCCAGATCGCAGACTCACCCCGTCCATCCAAGCGCTCGTAACGCCGCCAGAACATCTCAGTGCCCGCCAACATGCCGCTGATGAAGTAACACCACCCCCGCGACTGTTGTGTAGATCCCCTGGCAATTGTGCTAACATGTTTGCCGTTGGGGCAGTTCCCAACCGTTCGAGGAATCTTGAGCGCGCACACGGCCGTGCCGAGCACGGCCGTACGGTCATGTCTCGGCACCCGAGAGGGAGTTGAGACATCACACATGTCCTTGAGCTACGTTGACTCTGGAATCATTCTGCGCACCCCTGCCGGTATGGGGTCGGTTATGCACAGTCAGGCAGTCACACTGCTTCGCTTCGTCCCGGCAGCACTGGTTCTGTTCGCCCTAGCTATTGCCGGCGTCATCAACCAAGCTCCGATCCTCACGATCGTCTCCGGTCTCATGACCGTCGCCCTGACGATCACGCTGAGCATGGTGCACTTCTTCGACAACGCCTGAACACTCAGCTCCGCATCGCGACGATCACGCCCCACGGGAACAACAAGATAACCGGACTCACGAGGGGATCCAGCCAAAACTGGATCCCCTCGTACCATCACGACACGTCGCCTAATCCCCAACCGGAGATCGGGGATGCGGTCAGAAAAACCTGCGCTGTGCGGCAACCTGTCCGGTGTACTCGGCATAGGCTTTCTGCGTCGACTCCAGGCGCGATTGCGACGTGACCGGTACATCCCACCATCCCGATGCAGGTGGGTTGGGCCCGTACAGGTCAGTCTCAATATGGATCATCGTGGCATGATCAGACGCCTCGGCCTTGCGGTAAGCCTCCCTGAACTCCTTGATGGTACGAACCTCGAGGACATCAATACCCCACGACCTCGCGTTAGCGGCAATGTCAAGGGGTAACAGGGCGTCGTCCTCGACCACATGACCTTGACCGTCGTCGTGCTGGCGGTACTTCGTCCCGAACCGCTGGGAACCATGAGACTCCGACAGCGCCCCGATGGAGGCAAATCCGTAGTTCTGAAGCAATACGAGAATGACCTTCGCACCCTCCTGGACGATCGTTGCCAACTCCATCGGCAGCATTTGGTAGGTGCCATCACCGACAATCGCAACGACCTCGGAATCCGGCAACGCCATCTTCACGCCCAATGACGCCGGAATCTCGTAGCCCATGCACGAGAATGCATACTCCACGTGGTACTGCACGGGAGTGCTGGCACGCCACAGACACTGCAAGTCGCCAGGCATCGAACCGGCAGCATTAATGACCACGTCGTCGTCACCCATGAGCTCGTTGAGCGCTCCAAACGCCTCGGTCTGTGCCGGGAGCGGACCGTGCCCCAGGTGGTAGCAACGATCGGTTACCTCTGCCCACGCTTTGGCCTTCGCGCTAGCGAGGTCACTCCATTCTTGAGGAACGCGGTAGCCGTCAAGCTCCTTCGACAGGGCCGTGAGAGCCTCACGCGCATCGGCCACCAACATCTGCGCACCCTGCTTGGCGGCATCAAAGGACCCCACATTAACGTTGACGAACGTCACATCCGGATTTTTAAAGGCCGTCTGCGAACCGGTGGTGAAATCGGAGTACCGCGTGCCGATGCCGATGATGAGGTCGGCCTGGGCCGCCAGCGCATTAGCTGAGTCGGAACCAGTCGCACCAACGCCACCAACGGCACACGGATGATCCCAATTGATTGCACCCTTCCCCGCCTGGGTGTCAGCGACCGGGATGCCGGTAGCAGATGCGAAGTCCCGAAGCTCCTGGCTGGCCTCAGAGTAGATCGTGCCTCCACCAGAAATGATAAGTGGACAGCGTGCGGCACGGATGGCTTGCGCTGCACGCACCAGAGCGGCCCTATCGGGGAGGCGGCGATCGATGTACCACACCTTCTTGACGAAGAAAGACACCGGCCAGTCGTACACCTCGGTCTGTACGTCCTCCGGTAGACAGATGACGGCAGCTCCCGTGTCCACAGGATCAGTAAGCACCCGAATCGCACGAGGCAGCGAAACCATGAGCTGTTCGGGACGATTCACTCGATCCCCGAACTTCGAGACCGGACGGAACGCGTCGTTGCACGATACATCGGGGTTGGTGGGGTCCTCCAGCTGCTGAAGGACAGGATCAGGTGCCCGATTGGCGAAGATGTCGGATGGGAAGAGCAACACCGGTACCCGATTGGTGGTGGCGAGAGCCGCACCGGTGACCATGTTGAGCGAACCCGGCCCAATGGACGCGGTGGCAGCTAACGCCTGCAACCGGTTCGTAGCGCGGGCGTAGGCGGAACAGGTGTGAACCATACCTTGCTCGTTCCGGCCCATCCAATACTCGAGTCGGCCTTCCTCATCGTCGGGGGCCACCTCATTCTGCAAGAGCGCCTGGCCCAAACCAGTAGCATTTCCATGGCCGAAGATCCCAAAGACTCCGCGTATGAAGCGGCGTTCAACCCCGTCTCGCTCGGTGTACTGATGAGTCAGATAGCGCACGATGGCCTGTCCGACGCTGAGCCTCACAGTCTGCTCAGTCATAATCACTCCTTTGAGTCGTCCACCGCTAGCGGCAGGCGCGGGTCGATATCTTGGTCCTGCCAAGTTTGACGAATCCACCAGTAATGCGGATCGTCGACTGATTTCCACTCAGCGGCGCCTGGCCCCGCCATCACATTGAGGTAGTACAAGTCGTAGCCGGGGGCGGCTGCACACGGCCCATGCCAGCCATGCGGCACCAGAGCTACGTCACCGTTCGAAATCATCTCTGCCACGTGGATGGGACGGTCCGGCGTGCCATAGGTCCCGTGGAATGCCATCCCTGGGCCGTGCTCGTCACCGCGAATCTCGAAATAGTAGATCTCCTCGAGTTCGTGCTCGACCTGCGACTCCTCGTCGTGCTTGTGAGGAGGGTAGGAGGACCAGTTGCCCCCCCGGGGTGAGAACTTCGCAGGCCAGCAACCTGGAGGTATGCACTGGGTTAGCAACGGCGTAGTTCACCACCTGGCGCGAGCAATTACCCGCCCCACGCAGCTCGACACGCACCTCCTTGGACGGGCAATACCTGGGCTCAAGGTCCTCACTAGCGAGGGCGTTGGGCAGCGCCACCCGTCCGCCACTGACAGCAGTGACGGTGATTGTCCTGTGACGGGGCACGAAGGCATAGTCGGTGACCTCACCCCAGATAGTGCTGCGCCCGGCGAGATCGGCTCGGAACCCATCACCCTGCACTATGAACGACCCTTCCAGAGGTAGAACGAGGTACTCGTGGTCGTCGGTGGTCAGCTCGAGGGTCTCATCTTTCGTCAAACTCGCAATAGTTAGACCGGAGTACGTCCAGCCAGCGCACTCAGGGTCAACAACAACGTCGCGACAGCCCGAGGCAGTGCTCCCAGATCGAAGAACTAGTTCCGTCATGCTTGTACTCCCAACAATTGAACAGCGTTGTCAATGGCAGTTGCCACGTCCGAGTCCGGTGGATAGAGGACCGATCGTCCCAAGACGAGTCCACGGACGTGGCGGGCGGCCAGTGCCGTGGCCCAACGACGCCGGGTCTCCCCAGGATCCGTGCTCACCTCTCCCCGAGCAGGAGAATGGGCAGCGAGGTGGCTCGTACCACCCGCTCCATATCGTCAACCGCGGGCAATTTGAGCCAGGTCCACGAGGTATCGGCACCAAGACCCGAAGCCATGACTACCGATTTCACAACCGCGTCAGCGGAAAGATCGTTGACGACCTTGCCATCGTCAGCACGGTAGGAGATGAACGGTTCCACCATGGCAATTCGCCTCGCCCTGGCCAGGGTCGTCACAGCCTCAGCACAGGCCTGTGCCGTGGTAGCCGTACCTGGGTCGGACAGATCGAACCTCAGCAGCATCTTGCCACCGGTCAGATCCTCGTCAAGGATTCCTTGCACGTCGTAGCCCGTCATTCGGTCATCGAGCTCGAAGGAAGCTCCAGCGAACCCTCCTCGGTTCATCGAACCGAATACAACCTTGCCATCTAGAGCGTCGAGGTTCGCCAGGTCGGCGACCATGTCGGCAGTTCCCAGAAACCCATTGACCCCGGGACGTCCTAATGCGGTCACGCAGCGCTCGAGGAGGTGTTCCCGGTCAGCCATGGCATCGGCACGACCTCCCGCTGCGAGTGCACCGCGAGCAGGATGATCAGCCGCGACGACCATCAGCGGTTCAGTGGGGCTCCACGTCGCTCGGGGACGCTGTCGGACGCGATCGGCAAAACGCACCGGATCGGCAAGTCGCCGATCTAACAGCTTGTCAATAAGCGGGGTGCGCGTCATGACAGATGCTCCTCTTTGATGGCAATGTCCGGATGTTTCGCCATCATCGCGAACAGTTCCGGTTCCGAGGGCATCGCGGTGGAACACTCCAACCGCGTCGCAACGAGGGCTCCTGCGGCCGACGCTGCTTGAATCGTCTCGGCAAGGCTCCATCCCTCTAGCAACCCGTGACATAGGCTTCCGCCGAAGGAATCTCCGGCTCCGAGGCCATTGGTAACGTCGATTGGGGTGGGGGCGACCTCCACGCGCTCCTCACGGGTCATGGCCAAGGTACCTTTGGGCCCCTGCTTGACGACGGCAAGCTGAACACCTGCATCAAGCAGTGCATGAGCAGCTCGGTCGGGGTCGGACTCCCCGACCGCCATCTCACACTCCTCGCGATTTCCGATCGCCACCGTCACGTGCGGCAACACCGCCGAGACTGCCTCATGAGCCTTCGCCGCGGACTGCCAGAACATCGAACGGTAGTCGAGGTCGAGGACGGTGTGTTCTGCCTTACCGCGCACCTCAAGAGCTCGGCAATGTGCGTCGTAGGAAGGCCGTTGACACAAGCCAGTCACCGAAAGCCACAGGATTTGCGCATTCCTCACAGCATCCTCAGGCACGTCGTCCGGAGTGATCCTCAGATCTGGAGCGGTAGGACGCCGGTAGAAGTAGAGCGGGAAGTCGTCGGGGGGAAAGATCTCGCAAAACGTCACCGGGGTGGGCAATTCGGAATTGACGAGCACATAGTTGTCATAGACACCGAGTCTGGCCATCTCGCGGCGACAGAACCGCCCGAAGGGATCAATCGCCTACTGCCGTGACGACTGCGGCAGAATGACGCAGCCTGGCAGCCGCGACGGCCACATTGGTCGGACTACCGCCAAGGAACTTTCCGAACGACGTGACATCCTCAAGCCCCACCCCGTACTGCAGCGGATAGATGTCTACACCGATTCGTCCCATCGTGAGCACATCAAGGTCACGGCGGCGGCTGGATACCATGACGACTCCACTTCATCGAGGATGTCTAACGCCTCAGATACTACCAACCAAGAGGCATATGTCAATACAATTGATAATGTTGCCAGCTACCCTACTCCGAATACAGAAATCGCCGCCCGCTTATATCCTGACGCAGCCCGTACGATCGGTCCGCCCCTTGCACTGCCCACCAATAGACTGTGCGTCAGTACATACCCACAAATGAGGAACGACCGTGGAGAACGAGCCCTACATCGCTGACATCACCATCGACCGATCGCGCCCAGAACCACTCCACACCCAGATCGCCGAACCCCTGGCGCAACTCATCGAATCCGGCGAGCTTCCTCCCGGAACGCGCATCGAAGACGAAATGTCCATGGCGGCACGCCTGCATGTGTCGCGTCCCACCGCGCGGCGAGCTTTTGAAACCCTGACCCAACGTGGACTCGTCATCCGCCGACGCGGCATCGGCACCCAGGTGACCCCCACCCGGGTGCACCGCTCCATGAACCTCACGAGTCTTTATGACGATCTACAGGCATCTGGCCAAAGGCCGCGCACCAGCGTGCTCGACTGGACAGTGGAAACCGCCCCGCCAGCAGTAGCCGCAGCGCTTGGCCTGCCCAGCAACTCCGAAGTGACCCATTTCCGCCGACTACGAATGTCCCAGGACGAACCGCTGGCCATCATGACGAACTGGGTACCCGTGGACCTCGCGCCCAGCGCAGAAGAGCTGAGAACCACTGGTTTCTATGACTATCTGCGCAGCAGGGATGTCGTCGTCGCGGTAGGCCATCAGCGATTCAGCGCCCGCCTCGCCCTCCCTGACGAGGCACGTCTGCTCAACGAACCACCCGGCGCCGCCCTACTCACGATGCAGCGCACGGCATGTGACGAGTCCAACCGCGTCATCGAGTTTGGACAGCACGTGTACCGCGCCTCCATCTATGCCTATGAGAACACGGTGTACGCCTGACGCCGCTGCGAGATTATTTGACAGGACAAACTTTGCGGTGTTGGCTAGATCTTGTGCCGGCGGCGACGACGAGCCGGTGAACACCTCGCACAGGAGTTGCCATGAAGATCAACTACACCCCAGGTCCGCTCCTTGACGCGTCCCGCACGACCCCGACGGCGCTGTGGAACGACTCGGCCGATCTAGACGAACTTCGCCAGTCCATTGCATACGGCGGCGTCGGTGCCACGTGCAACCCGGTTATCGGTTACACGACCATCAAGAAGCATCCAGACATCTGGGAAGACCGTATTCGCGCTATCGCCGAGAACAATCCCACGTGGGGAGAGTCCCAAATCGGATGGCAGGCCATCAAAGACATGTCAGTCGAGGCCGCAAAGCTCCTCGAGCCGATCTTCGTCGAGTACAAGGGCCGAAACGGTCGTCTCTCCATCCAGACCGATCCGCGGCTGCATCGCGACGCCAAGGCTCTGGCAGACCAGGCCGAAGAGTTCAGTAATCTTGCGCCAAACATCATCGTCAAGATCCCCTGCACCTCTGTGGGCATAGAGGCGATCGAAGAGGCCACCTACCGTGGCGTTTCGGTCAACGTGACGGTGTCCTTCACCGTACCTCAGGCAGTGAGATCGGCTGAGGCCATCGAGCGAGGGCTGCAGCGCCGTGTAGCCGAAGGCAAGCCCATTGACGAAATGGGACCTGTAGTGACAATCATGGCCGGTCGCCTTGACGACTGGCTCAAAATCGTGGCCGAGCGCGATCGCCTCTTTATCGACCCCGGACACCTGGAGTGGGCCGGCATTGCCGCGATCAAGCGCGCCACCCAGATCTTCGTCGAGCGCGGATTCCACTCCCGGGTGCTGTGCGCCGCATTCCGCAACGTCTTGCAGTGGTCCGAACTTATCGGTGGCGACCTCGTGGTCTCCCCGCCGTTCAAGTGGCAAAAGCGCATTAACGACTCTGACTACCACGTTGTCCCACGCATAGATGAACCGGTTGCCGCCGAGCACCTCGATGCTCTCAAGAAGATCCCGGAGTTCATGCGCGCCTACGATCCTGATGGAATGACGATCGAGGAGTTCGACACGTTTGGTGCCACCCGCAGAACTCTTCGCCAGTTCCTCCAGGCCGATGTCGATCTCGACACCTTGGTGCGTGACATCATCACCCCAGCCATCTGATCCTTCCCGGAGTGAGCTGATCGACGCGTGAGCTGACCGTGCAGTGCCACGGTCAGCTCACGTCTGTGTTCTCATGCGAGCCGAAGACACCGACTGCCCCGTCAAAGTCGATCTCACGTACGTCAATCTGATCTGCCAACTCCAGCAGACGTCGTCAATTGGGCCCTAGTTCGCACCTGCTCGCCAGGACTCGTAGCAGTGACTGGTGCAGTCCGCTCAGCTGTACTTCGCCAGAAGTGTCGCCTCGACCTCCTCGAGAGTCGAGTTCTTGGTCTCTGGGACGACCTTGATGTAAAAGATGAGAGCGCAGACGTTGATGCACCCGAAGATCGTGTACGTCCATGCCGGTCCGAGGTGAGCAATCATCGACGGGAAGGCGAATGTGACGACAGCGTTCATGCACCACAACGCACCCACCGCAACGCCTTGAGCTACACCACGGATCCGGGCGGGGAAGATCTCCGAGACAAGGATCCAGTTCACAGTTCCGGACTGCTTCATGAATACAAACACTGAGACTAAGACGACGACCATCCACGGTAGGTAATTCGGGATCGACGAGCTGATGGATCCGTCGGCCTTGATGTACGGTGCGATACCGACACCGAAGATCAGCGCCAGCCCGAACAACGACAGTGACACTCCTGTCTCCTGATAGATGCCCACATGCCGACGCAAGAGTTTGCTGACCAACACAAAACCGAATGCGGCTCCAATGCATGAGGCGAGGCCCGTGATGACGTTGAGCTCGATCGAACTAGCTGCGGAGAACCCTGCGCTCTCGAGAATCTTTGGTAGGTAGTACATAGCCGTGTTAATACCCGTCAGCTGGTCGAAGAAGCCCAAGAAGCAGCCGATGAGAATAATCTTGCGGGTCCACTTGATGTTCCACGCCTGGCTCAGGGTCCACTCCTCCTCGTGAGCCTCGACACGGTTGATCTCGACCATCTGCTTGATCTCGTCGGCAACGTCATCCTTGTCCTCGTCACGAATGCGCTTGAGAGCCCCAATGGATTCCATGAGGTGTCCATTGGCTGCATACCACCGAGACGACTCGGGCATCATTCTCATACCGATCCACAAGCAGACGGCCGGTATGGTCGCCAGGACGAGCATGTAACGCCATGCCTGCCCGTTTCCTGCCATGACCGTGATGTCGTTTATGCGACCCACGGCATCCCAAGCCGCCCACTGTCCGTGGGAGAACTCACCCGACGGATCATGGTCCACCTGCACACGAGGACCGCCATGGGAGGACGAGAGGATGGCGTTCATCGTGTACGCCAGAAGCTGTCCAGTGACGATCATGAACTGGTCCACGGCCACGAGCGGCCCCCGGATGCGTTTGGGGGCATTTTCGGACAGATAGATGGGGACTGTCGAGGAAGCGCCACCGACGGCCCAGCCTAGAACGAACCTGAATGGATACAGGACCCAGATGTTCGGCGCGAGAGTACATCCCACCGTGCCAACGATGAAGATGATTGCGAGCATGAGGATGTTGTGGCGTCGCCCATACCGGTCCGACAGCTGTCCCCCGATGATCGCCCCGAAGGCCGCTCCGATCGCCAGGATGCCACCGACGAGCCCCTCCTCGAAAGAGTTAAGGGCCAAGCCGCCAGCCACGCGAGGTAGATACATGTACGGCAGCGCCCCGGAGATCACGCCCGTGTCATACCCAAACAGCAGCGACCCGAACGTCGCCACGGCCGCCAGGAGCGCGATGGATCGCTTCTTGCCCGAGGGCGGCGTGCGAGCCACCAATTCCGGGATCTCCGACAAAGGGATCTCATTCATATCCCTACCTTGCTGAGAGGACGTCATGGGTCAACTCCTTCGTTGGGGTCCCTCGACTGTGAGAGTTTTCAGACGGCCCGGCAGCGGTCGTCGCCCGAACGGTCTTGGCATTCAGAATGCCATGCAAGCGACCAATTGTCCATACAATTAATCTATGTTGTCAGGGCACCTTGAACTGCCCCTGACGACGAGACTGTGAGGCAACACCACATCCCGGGGCTGTCGACGCCCCTCGCAACGCTCTCCCAACACATCAACGGCGCATCGCGCTATGTCGGGAATCCCCGCATGGATCGTAGTCAAGTCAATTCCAGGCAACGACGAAATGGAGGTGTCGTCAAAACCCGTAATCCCCACGTCGGCCCCTGGTCTCAGTCCCAAAGCTCTAATACAGCCCGTCGCCGCGAACGCCGTGACGTCATTATGACAGCACAAAGCAAACCTTCGGTTGCGCACCACAAGACGAGCAATCGTCTCCTTGAGATCCGCGCCATCCATGGAGATCTCCATGGGTTCCTGCCCAATCGAAGCCATGACCAGCCGGTACCCAGCACGTCGTTCGCTCGTCGAGTCACCGTGCACATAGCGGTCGCTACCCACATGAACCACCGGACAGTACCCGGAGGCGACGAGGTGCTCAGCAACCAGCCGTCCACCGGCGGCATCGTCTACGCGCACCAAGTCGACCGAGGCCGGACCAGCGTTACGGATGAGTACCACCGTGGGCACCTGGCGCCCGATCTCGTCAAGCTCCTCGTCAGTAGCCAGCGGGGACACAAGCAATAGACCATCCACTCCCAGCTGAAGGAACCGCCGGACGGCCACCAGCACATCCCCCCGTTCGTCGCTCACGGGTGAGACGAACGGAACCAGTCCGACGCGCTCACAGGCGCCACGTAGCGCTTCCGCTAGCTCCGCGTTGAAAGGGTTCGTGAGCTGTGCAATAACGACTCCAACAACCCTCGTGGTGTGTGCAGCCAGCACACGAGCCGCCATGTTCGGGTAGTAGCCAAGGGCCCGCATCGCCTCGCGCACGCTGCGTCGGCTCTTCTCAGCGACCCTAGGGTCGTCTCGGACCACCAAGGACACCGTCTGACGAGACACCCCGGCCAGTCGAGCGACGTCAACCTGGGTAGGACGGGACCCACGTGACATGATTCTCCTCCGCTGTGGCGCCGTCCGAATCGTACCGCGACCGACGGCGCCACAACCGATGGCGAGCTCAGACGTAGAGATCGGGCTTCTCGATCATGTCAACCGCAACCTCTTGCCCACCGTCTTCCAGGGACGCGACGGCTGCGTCAACGACGCAGGTAGCCGCGTAACCGTCCCACGCGGACGATCCGGTGTGCTGGCCCTCCTCAACCGCACGAATCCAGCTCTGAACCTCCGCGTTGAACGCATCATGGAAGCGGTCAATGTGGCTGCGGCAGATCGCGTTGCGGTTGCCATTTCCGTCCCGTATTACCGACTTCTCTTGATCACCCAAACGCACCGCCCCCGACTCCATAACGAGCTCACATTCAATGGAGTATCCGAACTGGATGTTCACGTTAACCTCAACATCGACAAGAACACCAGCCGCGGACTTGGCGACCATGACGAGCGGGTCCTGCAGACCCTCAGGAGCCAAGGACGAACGTCGCGGGGTATCGACACGCACCGACATCATTTCCTCGTCTAAGAGAAAGCGACAGGTGTCGATCTCATGAATGGCCGTGTCGTCGATCATGTTTCGTGTTGTATAGATCTTCGCGGGAACCGAGGGATTACGGTGACGGCAGTGGACGAGCGTGGGCTGCCCGAGGTCTCCCGACTCCAGGACATCCTTCATCTGGCCGTAACCGACATCGAAACGTCTCATGAACCCGACGGTGACGAGTTTTCGACCCGCTTCCTGCTCAGCCGTGAGAATGGCCAGACAGTCCTCGGCCGTCGTGGCCAACGGCTTCTCACACAGCACGTGCTTACCAGCGCGAATGGCGGTGACCACGTCGGGGCATGGACCTTACCGAAAGTAGCAACGAGTACGGCGTCAATGCCAGGATCAGCAATGAGCTCGCCCCCCCCCCGATGAATATGCCTTGGCCCCCAACGGCTCAGCGACAACCTTGGCATTGTCCAGGTTGATGTCTGCGACGGCGACGATTCTCCCTCCCGACAGCTCAGTGGTGATGCGTTCGGCATGCGCGCGGCCCATGCCGCCGGCGCCGATGAGTCCGATACGAACAGTCATGGTGATCTCCGCAACTGAATGGGTGGGGTGCCACTTGATTCCGAGACCGCAGCTGGCGAGGTATTCGCGCATAGCGATGGCGTTCTGTTTCGGGAAGGAGGCGTTGCAGGGGTAGCAATCCTGCTCACAGATGGCGTACATAGGCTTGTCGAGTTCGGCGAGGGCATCGACGAACGAATGCATCTCCGGCAGCCCTTGAGGAGGGCAGACTGACGCGCCCTTGGTGACCGCCTCACCGAATGGCCAGTCTTTCTCATGGGCCTCACGCGTAATATCAGCATCGAAAGCCTTAATGTGCACGTAGTTGATCCGGTCCGGGTACGCGTGGCAAAGCTCGACCGGGTCGCCACCTCCATAGACAACGTGGCCGGAGTCAAGACACAGATTGACGTATGTCGGGTCGGTGGCCGCGAAGATGCGAGCGATCTCATCCGGCGTCTCGATGTGTGAGTCTCCGTGTGAGTGTAGGACCATCTTGAGGCCATACTCGTCAAGGAGCATCTGCCCTAGTGCGTTGGCATGCTCCACATACAGTTTCCAGGCGTCGTCCGACAGGACTCGATCATCCGTCCATTCCCATGTCTTGTCATCCCGATAGAGAGGGGGCAGGTGGACGATGTACTCGGCACCAACCGCAGCATGCGTCTCCGCGATGGCGCGAAAGGTCTTGAGAGTCGTCTCCCAGGCCTCGGGCTTGTGCAGGATTCCCCATCCGGTCCCTGCCACAACCCGCATTCCGAACTCGTCACACCACTTCTGGAGTTCCTTGGGGTCTGTGGGGAAGTAACCATACGGACCGGTCTCAATGATCTCGAACCCCGCCTCTGCCATTTCCTGCCAAGCCTGTCGTGGGTCCATCTGCTTGGGGTCATCAGGGAACCACACACCCCACTGGTCGGGGCAGACCCCAATGGTCAACTTGGAGTATTTGGGATCATTGGTGTTGCAAGCCTTGCTGTTCATCACAGTCTCCTCGTCATCGAGTTGTCCTGGGCACCCCTTTGACCTCCGCCATGCGAGAAGCACTTATTGGAGCGCTCCAATAAGGCTATGGACCCTCCGGTCAATTGTCCAGTCATTTACTCGGACTCGCCCCCCAGATAAGTCGGAGTGGCTGGACGTGGCGATCCGCCGTGTTTCCTCACATGTCTCCACACAGACGATCGTCTGCACCAGAGCCAGAACGGCAAAGGTCCCGACAATGATGGCGAGCGGGTGAGCCGTCATGTTCGACGACTCGACGACTTGACTTCCGTTGGCGGAGTGACTCGGCGAGCTCGACAACATGACCGCGATCACCAACTACGAGCCCGCCTTCCAGCGGCTGCGCGACCAGCGCGGCACGAAGGTAATTCTCACGGGTGGGCGGTACCTCTCCTGGGCCGATGCCTTCGTCGGACCTCTGACGACCCACACATCTCGAGCATGCGCGCCGACGCCGTGGTGATGTCACTGCAAGCGGTGGGGCCAAGGCCATACCGAGAGCTGCGATCTAACGCCTCATGGGGTCCTCTACTTGTGACCGCCACTAATGGTACCGGTCGCCCCGGTGGGAGCTCGTGTCACCGGATAGACACGACGGCGGCGGGACACCCCGAAAGGTGCCCCGCCGTCGTCAAGGAGCGGGAGCGATCACATCATGCCGCCCATGCCGCCCATACCGTCCATGTCACCGCCACCAGCGGGAGCCTTAACAGGCTCGGGCTTGTCAGCGATGACGGCTTCAGTGGTGAGGAACAGGGCCGCGATGGACGCGGCGTTCTGCAGAGCCGAACGGGTCACCTTGGCCGGGTCAATGATGCCGGCCTCGACCATGTCGACGTACTCGTCATTGGCCGCGTTGAGGCCCTGTCCTGCGGGCAGACCAGCGACCTTCTCAGCCACGACGCCGCCCTCAAGACCAGCGTTGATAGCGATTTGCTTGAGCGGGGCAGTGCACGCGGCCAGAACGATCTGTGCACCGGTGAGCTCGTCGCCCTCCAGGCCCTCGATTTCAGCGGCCTTGGAAGCCTGCAACAGGGCGACACCACCACCAGGGATGATGCCTTCCTCAACGGCGGCCTTAGCGTTACGCACGGCGTCCTCAATGCGGTGCTTGCGCTCCTTGAGTTCAACCTCGGTAGCAGCGCCCACCTTGATGACGGCAACGCCGCCAGCGAGCTTGGCGAGGCGCTCCTGCAGCTTCTCGCGGTCGTAGTCGGAGTCGGAGTTCTCGATCTCCTTACGGATCTGAGAAACACGGCCGGCGATCTGCTCGGAATCCCCGGCACCGTCGACAATGGTGGCCTCGTCCTTGGTGACGACAACCTGACGAGCGCGACCCAGCAAGTCCAGGGTCACCGCGTCGAGGGACAGGCCAACTTCTTCGGAGATAACCTGGCCACCAGTCAGGATGGCGATATCATTGAGCATAGCCTTGCGACGATCGCCAAAGCCTGGAGCCTTGACGGCGACAGACTTGAAAGTTCCGCGGATCTTGTTGACGATGAGGCCAGCCAAGGCCTCACCCTCGACGTCCTCGGCAATGACAAACAGCGGCTTGCCCGACTGCATAACCTTCTCAAGGACCGGCAGGAGATCCTTCAGCGATGAAATCTTGGAGTTGACGATAAGGATGTAGGGATCCTCGAGGACAGCCTCCATGCGCTCGGCGTCAGTCACGAAGTAGGGCGAGATGTAGCCCTTGTCAAAACGCATGCCCTCGGTGAGCTCAAGCTCCAGGCCGAAGGTGTTGGACTCCTCGACGGTGATGACGCCTTCCTTACCAACCTTGTCCATGGCCTCGGCGATAATCTCACCGACGGTGGGGTCGGCGGCCGAGATGGAGGCGGTAGAGGCGATCTGGTCTTTGGTCTCGATGTCGATGGCCATGTCGGACAGACGAGCACTAACAGCCTGGACGGCGGCCTCGATGCCCTTCTTCAGGCCCATCGGGTTAGCGCCAGCGGTGACATTGCGCAGGCCTTCACGAACCATGGCCTGCGCCAGAACGGTGGCGGTAGTGGTGCCGTCGCCAGCGACGTCGTCAGTCTTCTTGGCGACCTCCTTGACGAGCTCGGCGCCGATTTTCTCGTAGGGATCGTCGAGCTCGATCTCCTTGGCGATGGAGACACCGTCGTTGGTAATGGTGGGAGCGCCCCACGACTTTTCGAGAACGACGTTGCGGCCCTTGGGGCCGAGGGTGACCTTGACCGCGTCGGCGAGGGTATTCATGCCCGCCTCGAGCCCGCGGCGGGCCTCGATGTTGAATTCGATGAGCTTTGCCATGTTTGGGGGATTCCTCCGCTCCGGTGGGCCTGGTAGCCCGTGGACGTCAGATGATGTGGCGGGAGCGACCCCGCATTGTGATTCCCCGTGATGCCCGCGACGGACGATCTGGTGATCTCATCACCGGGAGGACCACTCGTACCGGCGCTCGCAACACCAATCCGGGCGGTAGCACTCTCGCTTGTCGAGTGCCAATGACATGTTTAGCACTCACACCCAGCGAGTGCAAAGAGTTCGTGAGCGGAACATGTCCAGTCGTACTGCCAACGATGACGACGGAGCCCGCAACGTCACCCACCCGTTTACTCCGGGATGGCCCCTAAACTGGCACTGTGTCAGATTCCATCACCCCCGAATCCGCAGAGCCCGCCGAGTTGTGCGCCTCGGATCGCGCGATTTTGGATCTTGAGGAGTCCTGGCAAGCCGGGAGTCTAGGCGTTGACAAGGAGACCGCCATTCGCGACAGCCTCGGCCTATCGTCCCCCCGATACCACCTGCGACTCAACGAGCTCATCGACGACGAAAAGGCCGCCCAGTACGCGCCGTCCCTGGTGGGACGGCTTCAGCGGGTTCGCAACCAGCAACGCCGCTCCCGTAGCGCACAACTGCTCAGATGACACCTACGGCGTCGACAACGATGCGACACGACGAGAGGCACATTATGAAACGCCTGACCGGAACGGTTCGGACGTACTCCTGGGGCTCCTACGATGCGATCCCAGACATCCTCGGAAAAGAGGCTGATGGAAAGCCCTGGGCCGAATACTGGCTCGGAGCCCATGAAACCTCGCCGTCGACCCTCGATGGCATACCGCTCACCGACTACATCCACGCTCACCCTGACGAACTCGGTGATCGCAGCCGAAAAATCTTCGGTGCCCGCTTACCCTTTCTCCTCAAAATCCTCTCAGCCCACCACCCGTTAAGTCTGCAAGCTCATCCTGACGCCGCGATGGCACGGGCTGGATTCGCTCGAGAGAACCAGGACGGCATTGACGTTGACGACCCCCATCGCACCTTCGTCGACGATTGGCCCAAGCCCGAGATTCTCGTCGCCCTCAGCGATTTTGAGGGGTTGTGCGGATTCCGCGATCCGCACGAGACCCGTCAGCTGTTCGATGAGCTTGAGGTCCTCACCCCGACTGACCCGGTGTTGGGATCGCTGACCGAACGTTCCGGTTCGGCCGCTCTTGCCGAAACCTTCCTCAACTGCCTCGCCGGGGACGACGTACGGCGTCAGATCGTCACCGAGGTGGTCTCAGGAGCCGTCAACCACGTAGGAGAGGACACACCCCTGGGAGAGTTCGCTCGCACCACCGTCGAGCTCGACGAGTACTTCCCCGGGGACCCCTCGATCCTGGCAGCGCTCATGCTCAATCGAGTTCACCTGAAACCGGGCCAGGCGCTGTCTGTACCCCCGGGACTCATGCACTCATACCTATCGGGCACGGGCATTGAGATCATGGCCGATTCCAACAATGTCGTGCGGGGCGGACTCACCAACAAGCACATTGACATCGATTCTCTCATCCAAATCGTCTCGTTCCAGACCCAGGAGCCACGGATCATTGCGGCGGAGGAGGTAGACCCGGGAATGCGCGTATTCCCCGGCATTGACGACCAGTTCCGACTCTGGCAGCTCGACCTCGACACCACCTGCCCCGCCATGATGCCGGCAAGCGAGCTAGCTCGAATACTCCTCATTACGGATGGGTATGCGGTCTGTTCAGGCCCTCATGGAACTGACGAGATCGTACGCGGTCAGGCCGTCTGGATTCCGGCTGGTGAACGGGTACAAATTGACGGAGACTGCGACGGATTTATTGCTGCCGCCGGGCTTTAACCACAGCTGGCTGGTTGCCCGTGTGGGATTCGTGTCTATGCGAGAGGATGGGTTCATGGCACACAAAATGAACGTCGAGAGTTTCAACCTGGACCACACCAAGGTGGCAGCACCATTCGTGCGTGTGGCCGACGTCAAGCACCTACCCGCTGGCGACACCCTCACCAAGTACGACGTGAGGTTCTGCCAGCCCAACAAGGAACATCTGGACATGCCTGCGGTGCACTCCCTGGAGCACTCCTTCGCCGAGTGCGTGCGAAACCACTCCGACGCCGTCATCGACTTCGGGCCGATGGGATGCCAGACCGGGTTCTACCTCATCATGATCGGAGAACCGGATGTCCCAGGCACATGCGAACTCGTCGAGACCACCCTGCGCGACATCCTCAAGCTCAACACCACCCCCGCCGCTAACGAAGTACAGTGCGGGTGGGGAACCAACCATTCCCTCAAGGCCGCCCAAGAAGCCGCCCACACAATGCTGAACCACCGCGACGAATGGGAACAGGTAATGGCCTGAGGATTCGGCTACCACACCGAGCTCGTCAAGACACACCGCTTGCATCGTCTACCGCCCTCAACTACGAAGATGAAGATATCGGGTTGTGTTCGCCACAGCAGTAGAAACCCAGCATGGGTTTCTTGGCGCGCAGAAAGCACTCAGCGCCCTACCGGGTCAAGGTTGGTTGGGGGCGTGCTTCTGTCGTTCGATGGCCCTATCGAGAATGGGTTCGGTAACAGTGGTCATAATCATCACCACAATGCTCGCCCAAAAAGCATAGCTAGTCGGGTGCATGAGAGTGGAATAAAACCACCAAAGCACAAGGAACTCAAGAATCCCTTTAAAGACCCTGTTGACCACAGGATAAGTCAAGGGGGGCGACGACCCTCGCCAACATCCCCATGAGCAGGGAAACACCCATCCCCAGTGCGAACAGCACTAATCCGCCCAGGACAACAGTCTCCCACGTCCACGGCGAATCTAGATAGCACTCCTGAAATACTAAGACGAACAACACTGGAATCATAATGAAGGGGGCCATGAACAAGGATAACGACGCCGAGAAACAAAGACAATTGCGCCTAACATCCCCAGTAAATCATCGAATTTCTTAGATACTACCACGTCAAACCTCAGCCCAGGAAGAAAATGATCCAACCCGCAGTCGCCTTGGCAACATCGTACGGGATCCCAGCTTTACCCAAGGCGAAATAATAGGGGCCTTTTCCCATATCTCTGTTTGCTCAAGAACATCTGCGATTTTGTTGACCCAAGGCCAGATTTTGGCTGGTAGTTTGTGCACGGAATGGCGCAGCACAAAAAGGGCGGCTCTGCTCCCCCATGATGTCCAACCATACGTGGATACTTGGTGAGAATTGGTCGCTTCCGCTACTGGAATTCCACCATGCCATCGCACAACTTCACGATCACCAACAGCGATACAACCATCGCCGCCATGGGCCAGATCGCTGCGATCCGACAAGGCCTGCATCGCTAAAGTAACCGTTTGACTCTTGTTAGATATCGACTCCGCATGTGCAACTACAGTCATCGAGCCAGCAGTGCCACCGAAAAGGGCCGCAACGATAACCGTCGCCACCACAGCCGAGGCGGACTTCCTTATCCTCATATCGATGCTCCTTTTGTGGGTTACACTGCGCTTCTTAAAATAAAAGCCGAGCGTTATTTTACCCCCGTCTAAAGGTTTTTGTCAATACCTCGAGTTGACTCAGCCTCAACCCTCTGCCTGGGCAGGGCACGTTGCCTCACGTAAAAATCTCCGACTAGACATGATCGAGTATGGAGGTGACGCGAGCACCGGAAAGCATAATTCTGGCACCATTCATGTCAGCGCTGATTCCGCTGCTGCATGCCAAGAGTGAGATCACGCTCACCGATACCCGGGTCACACTCACACCAAACCCGGATCATTAGCCAACCACCAGCCGATCCGCGCCCAGCCAGGCTCGTCGTCAGCTCGTCGAAGCGATTGACCACACCGCCAGGCAGTGAGCTTGTTCGCCGCACTGAATGTTTACGACGGAACGGTGATCCCCTCGATCCACCGACACCACCGAGCAGAAGAGCCTAAGAAATTCCTCCAGAAGATCGACAAGACCACCTCCAAGCATGTGGACGTGCACGTAGCATGCGATAATTACGCCACCCACAAACACTCTTCAGTAAAGACGCAACTAGCCAAGCATCCTGATCCCATATGCACTTCACTCCGACATACTCATCGTAGATAAACCAGATCGAGCGACTCATCGCCGACATCACCCGCGGTCTCCTCCAACGCCCCGATCACCGCACCGTCCAATCCCTAGAAAGAGATTTCTGCAAACTGGGCCAAAGCATGACACGAAAACTCCAAGCCCTTTATCTGAGCTAAGACCGTCGAAGACATCCTCGAATCCATCGCCAGATATCTGAAACGTATTCAAGTATCAGGGCACTAGGGACTCGTCGTGGCCACCCTGCGCGACATCCTCAAGCTCGACACCACCCCTGCCGCTAACGAAGTACAGTGCGGGTGGGGAACCAACCATTCCCTCAAGCCCGCCCAAGAAGCCGCCCACACAATGCTGAACCACCGCGACCACTGGAAACAGGTAATGGCCTGAAAGCCGTGGCCTTTTACCCTCGTGAGGGCGTACGCTATGGCTCCCACAGCGATGGAAAGGCCCCCACGGTGATTGACCTGACAGACCTCCTGCCTCCAGCCGCCATTCGTCTGGACGCACACGTCAAAGATTGGCGAGAAGCTCTCCAGGCCGTCGGGCATCTGCTGGTGGCCACCGACACCGCTACCCCCAGATACACGCAGGCCATGATCGATAATCTCGAGAAAAATGGTCCTTACATCGTCGTCGCCCCTGGATTTGCACTGGCCCATGCCAGACCGGACTCCTCAGTGCTGCGGACAGGCATGTCGTGGATACGTCTTGACGAACCGGTGGCATTCGGCCACGAGACGAACGATCCTGTAACTCTAGTAGCAGGACTCGCAGCCACAGACGCCTCTGCCCACCAAAATGTTCTGGCTGCGTTGGCGAGCGCACTGGCCAATCCACACAGACGCAGCGCCCTCGACACTGCGACGACTCCCCAGGAGGTCGTGTCGATCCTCTCCAACGAGGCCGGACACCGTTCAACTGAGGCATCGACATCCCAGAATCTCTTGCTCACGGTCTGCGGCAACGGACTAGGCACCAGTCTGTTTCTTAAGAACACCACTGAGCAAGTCCTTGATGCTTGGGCGTGGGCCCCCTACCTGTCAGTCGAGGCAACCGACACCATCTCTGCAAGAGGGCGCTGCATCGAAGCAGACGCCATTTTGACGTCGGGAGCCATTGCTCAAACTCTCGGTGAGCTATCCATTCCCGTCGAAGTCATCGACGATTTCACATCAGTGTCGCAGGTCGATGCTGCTTTACGCCGCATTTACGACGTCTAATCGCTGACCATCAGTCGCCACGCCTACATCATCCCCGGAGACTAACCTCATGAACATCGCCCTGGCCATCGTCCAATTCCTCGTAAACGAGATCCTCAGCGTACCCGCCTTCCTCATCGGCATCATTACGGCCGTCGGACTGGCAGCTATGCGCAAATCCGTCGGCCAGATCGCCGGTGCTGCTATTAAAGCCACCCTCGGTTTCCTCCTCATTGAGGCCGGAGCAGGGCTGGTTGTCAACTCTCTCGGGCCGCTGGGAAAGATGATCGAGGGAGCGCTGGGGGCTCAGGGCGTCGTACCCACCAATGAGGCGATCGCTGGCATCGCCCAACAACAATTTGGATCCCAGGTCGCATGGATCATGCTCGCGGGGTTTCTCATCTCGTTGGTACTGGCCCGCATCACCCCACTTCACTACGTGTTCCTCACCGGGCATCACATGCTGTTCATGGCGACCCTCATCACCATCGTCATGGCATCGACATCGATGCCCACTTCCATCGTCATCGGGCTTGGCTCATTGCTGCTGGGGGTGCTTATGGTGAGCCTTCCCGCCTTAGCTCACCCCTTCACACGAAAGATCACCGGCGGGGAGGACATCGCCATCGGGCACTTTGGCACCTCGGCCTATATCGCCGCTGCCGCCACCGGCCGCTTGGTCGATCCGCACGGGAAAAGCCAGTCAACCGAGAACATAAAAGTTCCCGAGGGTCTGCGGTTCCTCCGAGACTCTATGGTGGCCACGGCACTGTCAATGGTTCTTATGTACGTCGTCGTTGCCATCATTTTCCTGGCTCGCCGTGGCGAGAAGGCCGCATTCCAGACGTTCTCAAAGCCAGCAACCGGCACTGGAAACTACATCATGGCGTCGGTTACTCAAGGGCTCGAGTTCGGCATCGCGGTGGCCGTCATTCTTTTTGGCGTCCGCACCATCCTCGGTGAGCTCATCCCTGCCTTCCAGGGAGTCGCCAGCAAGGTGGTCCCCGGCGCCATCCCAGCACTCGACTGCCCCATCGTCTTTCCCTACGCTCAGAATGCTGTCCTCATCGGATTTATCTCGTCGTTCATCGGAGGGCTGGTCGGGCTAACGATCCTCGCGACCTTGCTCGGGCCGGCATGGGGGCTCGCTCTGATCCTGCCCGGGCTTGTACCCCACTTCTTTACTGGTGGGGCTGCCGGGGTCTACGGAAATGCAACTGGCGGACGACGCGGCGCGGTCGCGGGAGCGTTCGTCAATGGTCTACTCGTGACCTTCCTACCAGCTTTCCTCCTCAAAGTTCTTGGGCCATTCAGTTCAGCCAATACAACCTTTGGCGATGCCGATTTCGGGTGGTTCGGGATACTCATCGGATACGGGGCCAGAACCGGCACCTTCTCAGGATCCATCATTCTCGCCCTCATCGGTGCCACCATCCTTGGTAGCGCCATCCTGGTGCAACGCCGCGCTGGCGGTTGGGACCCGGCTCCGGCACGAGGATCGTCATCCGACGGTGTGACGGCCGTTGTCACCGCCGAGGAGGTGAGCGATGACCCAGACGAGGCCACGCGAACCGCAACGGCATCCACGATTAGCCACCGCCGCATCGCCCCTCCTGTGGGGGCACCAACACCTCCGTCCCGGGATGAGTTGGGGTTGTAATAGCCTCCGCGGTCGGTGTCGCAGGAAACGTCAGAAATCATTTAAGCGATAAGGCCATCCTCCGCGGGTCACCGGTGGACCCATGTGGAACCCTATAGATGAGCCACTTGCGTGGTAGCGTCTCGGCCAATAACCAGCGACGACCAAAACCCTTGTCTAAGGATGGTGCCGTGATCAAAACAGACATTTTGAGGCACCATGAGTCGTCAATCGCAGCATCCACCATAGGTTCACCGTATATCCACGATTAACTGACGTCGAATGATGTCCTATTAAGAGCCAATCGTTGACACAACCTACAACAAAATGGTTGCACGCACTTCGTCTGTTTGGTGACAAGGGAGACACCAGCAATGCTCATCTCAAAGCGACCCCTAATGCTCGCTGCGACCCTCGTGCCGCTCATCGCCACCGCCGTGTCAGCCCGTCTGCCGTGGCGACATCAATATCCATTGCCGGCCCAAGGCGGGCCAGCATCCAGTAATTCTTATCCCGAACACGGCAATATCACTGACGACCCGAACGTCACCCACATGGTCGATAACGAACTCAACCCGACTCACGCACACACCATCCGGTGCACGCCGATGCCATTCATCGAATGACCAAAACGATCAACGCTAGAACGTAGCTACTCACCAAGGACACGGTTCGTATGAAATCACACAAACTACTCACGTTTGCGGTGGCTGCAATCATGGCTACCTCCGGCCTCAGCACCATGATTCCTACTCAGTCCGCTCTCGCGTCTGGACCATCGCAGGGGGCACAGAGCCAACACGTTGGCCCCATGACGTGTGTGCCCTTCTTCGGGCGCCCCGGTAGCTCGGGACAACTCCCCCTCGGAGTCATCCCACCAAACTGGGGAACCGACGGTTGGCAACGAATGGATTCCACCAGCCGTTCCGATCTGCCCAGCAAGATTGTGATGCGTGACAACACCGAGGGTTTCAACCAGCGCATGGATTTCGCCCTGCGTGACGGCAAAGTGTACGGACGTTTCCAATCCGAGAACCAGTGGCGTCACATCGACACGCCATCCTGCCTCGACGGACATATCTCAGCCATCTCCGTCAATGACGCCATGCTGGTCGCTGTCGATTCCAACGGTTGGGTGTATAGCCTTAATAATTTGCTCTCCTCTCCTAAGGACTGGGGCTGGTTCCGAGCATGGGGCATCCCATTCTGGTTTGGCCGTGGGCTCAAGCTCGACAACCACGACCAAGGTTGGTGGGCCCTGTCCCTCATCGACAACCAGACCGACCGCACCTATCGCGGTGTCGACGGTCATGATCACCCAATCTCATTGGCGATGTGCACCGAGATCATGATGGTCTCCAAAGACGGAGCTCACATTTACCAGCACGATCCCTGGCTGCCGAACGACTACTCCTTCGAGGCTTCAACCCCGTACAACTCGAGGTTCCGTGTGCATTCCATGTCCGCGTCGGGGTCAGTGGCGCTGATCACGAATGATCACGGCGACATGTTCACGAGGCTCTGGGACTACGACATCGCCGGGACCGATCCGGCCCAGTTCCGCTACACCTGGCAGGACCAGAGTAATCTTCCCAGCCCTTCCACGTGGCTGCAGGGCAAGGTCGATCCTCGCTACGCTGCCATCAAGCTTCCACCGGCCGGGTGGAAGCATCAGCCGAAGATCCCCGGCGAGATCACCGACAGGCTTACCGTGGTGTCAACCGCTCCCGGATCCCAGAACCGGGAACTTCGTGTCGAGGGACGTCGTGAGGGCCATACCGGTTACTGGTCCAAGATGATTGACGCGAAAGCCTGGAAGTTCGTTCCCACCGGTCAGAATCTCAAGGGCAAGCCCCTTGACAACCCACAGCGCGATACGTCGAAAGTGGATCTCGGATCTGCCAGCGGGGTCAACTACTCGGGAAATCTGCAGGGCAAGGCGAACATCAACATCAAAGACTTCGCCTACCAATCAACGACCCGAACGATCGAGCTCACAGTGGGTGAGAAAAAATATCCGGTAAAGCTCCACTCGATTGACGGCCGTCTCAAGACAACCTTGTCAATGCTGAGCCACCGGGAACGTGGACTCACGAGCACCCCACGGTACTACGACGCAGCCATCGAGGTTCCTGACTCCTATCTCAACGACCCGGATTTTTCGCCTTTCATGAAGGGATACCTCAAAGGAGAGAAAGTCCATGAGCTTTACCTGGAGGTGACGAAGGATTCATTCAAGGTGATCAACGACAGCCACCCCGAAATCGCACTACGTACCGGACGAAACATTTCCACCCTTAACCGGGCGAAGTAACACACCGAGACTCATCATGGCGGCGCTGATGCTTGGGCGTCGGCACCGCTATGATGGCCTGGGCGTGGTCACGACTCTAGCTAAGGAGTATGGAGCCTCTGACAGGAATCGAACCCGCGACCATCGCTTTACAAGAGCGGCGCTCTACCAACTGAGCTACAGAGGCATGTCACCTCGCGGTGACGTGGAACATTGTGGCACATATCGCCGATGCGGCGTCAATAACCTCAATGCCGAGGCGAGGTAGCGACGCGCACCCACCATGGACGGCCCGTACCACGCGAGCTTCTGACCATCGACAAGACGCACGTCGAGGCCAGGAAAGGCGGATACATCGTCAGGACCGAAGTGGTATGGCTCGTCGGGAAGGATAACGCGATCCGGATGGGCCGCAGCGATGTCAGTCAGCTCGACGTGGGGGTACCGGGACTCCCACGGCAGGTCGACCAACTCTATCCCGACCCGCCTGAGCACATCAGAGATGTAGGTGTCCTTCCCCACACAGATCCAGGGATCCCGCCAGACCGCCGTCACAGCCGAAAGTACCTCATCGCGGCACGGTTCACGCCATTCCCGACCGGCTTCCTCCAGCCACTGTGGGCACCTGACGCCAAAGCCTTCCTCGAACAACCTCGTCAAGCTGGAGATGGCCTCCTCAACGGTGTCGATGCGCGTCACCCACACTGCCACCCCAGCCTCGCGCAACAAAGTGACGTCGTGCTCGCGGTTCTCCTCCTGGTTGGCCACCACGAGGTCCGGTCGAAGGTCGATGATCGCCTTGCGATCCGGGTTCTTGGTGCCCCTCACCCTCACCACTTCGTGCCCGACGATTTCCTCGAGATGGGTCGGACGGATGCAGTAATCGGTACAACCCACCAAGACATGTGGACAAGTCATCGCGATAGCTTCGGTAATCGACGGCACTAAGCTCACCACCCGCTGGACAGGTCTCGCTACCGAAGCCTTCACACCAAGATCATCGATCATGACACCACCGCCACGGTCAACGCCGTCAGGACCCAAAACGTCATCTGCGTCACCTCATTAATGCTTCCAAAGGTGTCACCCGTCATCCCGGACAGGCGTCGCACTAGGTGATGAATCCATCCTCGCGCGATAAGCAAGGTCAGCGTGGCACAGCTGACCGTTACCAAGCACCACATCCAGCCTCTAGCCACCAATCCGGCTAAGGCACACACGCATCCCAACGCCGTGAGGTTGATCGCCGCAGACCTCGGCGTCGTCACTCCCGCAACTAAAGACCCGAACCCGCCCGGACGGGCACACGGCACTCCGGTCATCGTCGCGAGAAGGATCGCCGCACGAGCCAGCGCAGGGCCAAGTCCCACCAGAATCGCCACGCGCCACCATGCCCCCGAGCCAACTGTCCCAGCCAGACTCACCACAGCGGCCGCGTCAACAAGTAGCACCAGCACGATACTCATGACGCCCATCGGCCCGATATCGGACTTCTTCATGATCATGAGAGCCTTCTCCGGCGCCGCCCGGGATCCCAAACCATCTGCGGTGTCAGCAACCCCGTCGAGATGGAAGCCGCCTGTCGCGCCGGCAAGCCAGCACAGCGCTAGCACTCCGGCAAGCCACGGTCCAGCCCCCAGTCCCAGGACCAGGGCGACGATCCCTCCCGCCACCACGCCCAGACACAGACCCAGCCACGGGAAGGCGGTAATGGCACGACGGGCTAGTGGACGGTCAATGTCGTTCAGATATGGCCCGGGCAAAATCGTAAAGAGAGACAAAGCCTCAGCAACCCCACGCAGTGGCCCGAGTCTCCCAAGATCTGGATGCTGCTCGTCCGTCATGCCCACCTCTTGGGGATCCCGGCCACACACATCCACACCTCGTCGCATGCTTCCCCAACGGCTGCGTTGAGACGCCCCAACTCGTCGCGGAAGAGCCGTCCAGCCGGGGTGTCGGGCACAACCCCCATCCCCACCTCGTTAGAGACAAAAATGACGTCACGACGGGTACCACGGATAGCGCTGGTCAAGTCATCAACGTGGCGTCTTAGGTCGTTCTGCCAGGCTCCATCGCCAGGAGCGGCAACCCAGGCGCCAACCTCATCAAGAATCCGAGCGATCCACACCCCAAGGCAATCGACCAGCACCGGGGAGTCGTCGTCGGCCAGCAGCACTGAAGCGATGTCAGTGGTCTCGACAGTCTGCCACGTGGCCGGGCGGCGAGCTTGGTGCAGGCGGATTCGCTCCTCCCACTCCGCGTCGCCAGGGTTGCGCTGGGAGGTCGCAACATAGGTGACACGGGAATCGCGAGGCAGCCTCGACTCGGCAAAGGTCGATTTTCCCGAGCGGGCACCCCCCATGACAAGCATTCGACAAGGAGGAACACTCGTCTCGACGGTATCGGGAATCTCGGTTTCCCCGCTCACTTTGATGTCGATGACCTCAGCGTCCTCAAAGGTGGCCATCTCGTTAAGGATGTGAGCGCTTGCCTGCACGATCGGTAGAGTCAGGATAGCCCCGGACCCCTCTCCTAGCCTCATACCAAGGTCCAACAGAGCGGGCAGGCCCAGGGCAGAGGTCGACGCCGTGATTCCTGGCTCGGCACCGGCGTGACTCGTGATGATGAAATCTCGCGCTTCGGGACAGATCGCGGTGGCCGTCAGGGCGGCAGAACAAGCGATAACACCGTCAATGAGCACGGGGATCCGTGACGACGCTGCAGCCAGAATAAAACCGGCCATGGCGGCGTGCTCAAAACCTCCCACCTTCGCCAAGGCCTCAACCGGATGTTTGGCCTCGGGTCGATTAACCTGCAAGGCGCGAGCGACGACTCCGATCTTGTGCTGGTGACGACGATCATCCGACCCGGCTCCCCTGCCAGTCACCTCAGCAGGCGGCAACCCGGTGAAGACGCTAATGAGGGCCGATGCCGGGGTGGTGTTGGCGATACCCATCTCTCCGGTGACGAGGATGTCAGCCCCCTCCCCGACGGCTTCCAGCCCGATCTCAATGCCGACCTCAAGGGCCTCGACAGCCTCGTCGAGGCTCATCGCCGGCCCCTGAGAAATGTCATCAGTGCCGCGGCGCACACACCGCTGGCGGATCGGGGCGTCTACCTCGTGACGAGCACCGACGTCAGTGATCCACAACTGCGCACCCATCTGGCGCGACAACACGCTGATCGCCGCCCCACCAGCCGCCATATTGATCATCTGCTGGGTGGTGATCTCCTGAGGATCAGGGGAAACACCTTGCGCCCATACCCCGTGATCACCGGCAAACAACCCGACAACCGGATGACTCGGCACCGTCACTGGCACCTGCCCGTACATTCCGGCCAAACGAATCGACAGATCCTCCAACAGCCCCAGCGACCCCTCGGGCTTGGTGAGTAGCTGCTGACGGGCTCGAGCCGCCTCCAAAGCTTTCGCATCAGCTCCTCGGATGCCTCGCACCGTGCGTGCAAGCAAGCTTTCGGCGGATAGGGATTCGGGCAGGCGGGCCATCATGCTCCATCGTCGGGGACGCCGCCGCATCCCCCGGGTCTGTGTCCTCGCAGGCCTGGGCGCCGCGCGCGTGCGCCGCAGTGGTCCCACCCCGGTCGGGGTGGGTGAGCGCGGTTCTGGTCTGACTTCGCCCGGGAGGCGTCACAGTGGCGGGACCGTCCCGGATTCACACCGGTGTTCCACCGCGATTGAGGCTCATTGTTCCACAGGCTGGTTTGATGGACTCATGGACGTCCTCATTCTCGGCGGTACGACGAAGGCCCGGCAGTTAGCCACCCGATTGATCGATGAGGGGGTAGACCTGTGCAGCTCGTTAGCGGGGCGTACGAAGTCCCCCCGGCCAGTTCCTGGCCCGACTCGGGTGGGTGGTTTCGGCGGCGTCGACGGTCTCAAGGAATTCCTGACTGATAACGAGGTCAAGGTCATGGTGGATGCCTCCCACCCCTTCGCCGCAGCTATGCACGGCCACGCCGCTCAAGCATGCCGCGACCTCAACCTTCCGCTGGCACGGCTGGCACCACCAAGCTGGCGCACCCAACCTGAGGCAGCCACCTGGCACTGGGTTGACGACCACGACGGTGCTACTCAAGTCTTAACCGACTTACCCGACGTCATCCTGCTGACGGTGGGACGCCAACCCGTCAGCCACTACCTGAGACTCGGCCCACGTCGGGTGATCGTGCGCTGCGTCGATGCCCCCGAGGAGGAGCTTCCCGCAGGCTGGACGGTACTGCGGGAGCGTGGACCGTTCACCCTCGACCGCGAGCGAGAGATTTTCTCGCAGGGTGTGGCTACCCTCGTCTCCAAGGATTCCGGAGGCACCGGCCTCGACCCCAAACTCAGGTTGGCGGCCGAAACCGACGTCCAGGTCGTCATGGTCTCACGTGGTCCGGCGCCCGGCTGGGGGGATGAGCTCAGCACAGTTGACGACGCAGTGCAGTGGACAAGCGACCACATCGCCACCGTGATTGAGCAGTAATCCCTCACGGAGCACTATTTCAATGATCAGACGGGGCGTGGACCTGGGTCTCGTCGAGGTCAAGCCCGGCGACATCGCCGACGACGGTGATGGCCGGCGGGTTGATCTCGGCTTCCGCCATGTCTTCGGCTGCCTTCTCGAGAGTCGTCGTCAGAGAACGCTGGGTGGGCAGTGAGGCATCGGCAATAATGGCGACCGGTGTGTCGCCGGCCAACCCGCCGTCCATGAGGCGGGTAGCGATGTCGCCAATGTGGGCCACGCCCATGAGAATCACCAGGGTAGTGCCCGTCTCGGCGATCTGAGCCCAGTCCAATTCAGACCGGGTATCGCCAGGGGCGACGTGACCCGAAACGACGGTAAACCCCTGCACCATATGACGATGTGTCAGCGGAACCCCCATGAGCTCGGGACCGGCTACGCACGAAGTGACGCCGGGGATGATGCGCACCGGAACGCCAGCAGCAGCGCAGGCCTGCCACTCCTCGCCACCGCGGCCAAAAACGAAGGAATCGCCGCCTTTGAGGCGCACCACCTTACGCCCAGCCTTGGCGTGCTCGATAAGCAGTTCGTTGGTGCGCTCCTGGGGGACGTAAGGCCCGCGCGGCACCTTACCGACCGGGATCCTCTCGGCCTGGGGATTCCCATCCATGACGGCGGCTGGGGCGAGCCGGTCGTAAAGTATGACGTCGGCCTGGCGCACCGCCTCAAGTCCTGCGACGGTCAGCAATCCGGGATCACCAGGGCCACCTCCGACGAGGGTCACGGTGCCGGGAACGAGGTCTGCGGAGTAGGTCATTGGTATTCCTTAGTTGCGGTGTGCTGTCAGATCGGAGAGAGCTCGAGCGAGCTCGGCATGGATGTTCAAGTCACGGACTGCGAGCCTGATCCAGGTGGGCCCGAGGCCGGGGAACGTCTCCCCTCGCCTCACCGCGAAACCACGCTCGGCAAGGGGCTGGCGTATCGAATCCCTGCTGAGGGACGATGTGTTGACCAAAACAAAGGGAGCCTCAGAGTCAACAACGCTCAGCCCGAGGCCTTTAAGCTTGTCGACGAGGTCGGCGCGGGCGGCTGGGATGTCGTCACGTAACTCGGTCCGAAAACGTCTAGCCTCTTCGCAGGTGCAAGCGATCATGGCTGCAATTGCTGGAGTCGACACCGACCATGGGGTCTGGTGAGCTGCCAACTGTGCGACGAGCTGTGAATCACCGACGACATATCCGGCCCGGATTCCAGCCAGACCGTAGGTTTTTGTCAGGGAGCGCAGGACGAGGAGGTCGTCCATATCGCTTCCAATAAGGGACTGGGACTCATCGGTGGCGTCCATGAAGGCCTCGTCCACGACGAGGACCCTTCCGGGGCGGCGCAGAGCCAGCAGGTCGGTAGCCGGGTGCAGTCTGCCAGTGGGATTCGTCGGGTTCCCGACGACGACGAGGTCGGCATCGTCGGGGACGAGGTCCGGGTCAAGGGCGAACCCATCGGACATGTTAAGAATGTGCCGACCGACGCTAATCCCGGCCGCTCTCAAAGCAGCTTCGGGCTCGGTGAACTGGGGGTGGACGACGATTGCGTGACGAGGTTCGAGGGTGGCGACCAGCGGTAAAGCCTCTGCAGCACCCGCAGTGGGCAGCACCATGTCGGTAGGCACCCCGTGCATGGCCGCCAGGGCCTCGCGACCTGGCGTGGCGTCGGGGTAACGGGCCCAGTCATGCTCGGTGGAGATGATGGCGTCGCGAAGCCACTGCGGCGGCTCACTCACGCGCACGTTGACGGCCAGGTCGACCAGACCGTCGGCGATGTCACGATCCCCGTGATGGTTGAGATCGGGCTCAACGACTTGATCATCTCGACCCTCGTGGAACTTTGTCACCGCGCTAGCAAACCACGCTGCTTGGGTGGGCTGGCCGGCCCAGTGCAGGTGCAGGTAGGACGCCTGGATCGTGGGTCGGCCCAGCCCTGCCGGATCCCCCAAAGCCCCCTCCGCGCGGCCGGTGCCGTCGGGCATCGTGATGTGCCATGCCGGGTCGAGGTCGGCCAGCGGAGTCGTCGTGGTGCGGTGAAATTCGTGGCCAACGACACTGATGGAGTCACGTGTAGCGACGCGGTACCCCATCGTGAGCCGCTTTGCCATGGCCGCATCCATCGGCAGCACGCCAGCCATCTCGTGCCCGTCAAGGTGACGGCACAGATACAACAACCCGGCGCACTCGGCGACGATCGGCATCCCGGCCTCAGCGTGGGACCGTACGTCGTCCGCCAGCTCCGAGTTGGTTTCCAAATCGGTAGCATGCATCTGGGGGAAACCGCCTCCCAAATACAGTCCTTGGATGCCGTCGGGAAGGCGCCGATCAGTAAGAGGATCAACGTCGACGAGCCGGAACCCTGCCGCTGTCAGCATCTCGGTGGTCTCGAGGTACCGGAAGGTGAAGGCCCGTCCGGCGAACATACCCACAAGCGGCGACTCACCGAATGGATGGCCTTGCCAGCCGGCGGATTCCAGGGCAGCGGCGGGGTCCCACGGCTCGACGTCGAGGTCGGGGGCAGTGGCAGCCAAATCCATGACAGCGTCAAGATCGACGTATTCGGCAATAAGGTCCCCCAGCCCGGCAACCTTGGTCGCGGAGTCTTCCCATTCTCCCGCTGGCACCAGACCGAGGTGGCGCGACGGCACAAAGATCGACTCGGTACGCGGGATCTGACCGAGCACCGGGATGCCCAGTTGGGCTAAGCCCCGAGCGACTTCGGCACCGTGACGGGGTGAGGCCACCCGGTTAAGAATCGCCCCCGCAACGGTGACGTCCGGATCGAACGTCGCCAAACCGGCCACGACGGCGGCATGGGTGAGCGAAGCATGCGCGGTGTCAACAACCACGACAACCGGAGTTCGGGTCGTCGTGGCGATCTCGGCGCTGGAGCCACGACCAGTTCCAAGCTGGCCGTCGAACAGTCCCATAACCCCCTCAATAACCGCAACATCGGCCGGATCAGGGGTGACGAAACCGTGGGCTAGCAGAGGGGCCATGAGCTCGTCACCGCACATCACGGAGTCGAGGTTGCGACCGGGACGTCCACTCGCCATCGAGTGGTATCCGGGGTCGATGTAGTCCGGTCCGACCTTGAAAGGCGCCACCGTCCGGCCACTGGCTCGAAGAGCTGCCATGAGACCGGTAGCAACAGTCGTCTTGCCGCCACCCGATGCCGGGGCGGCAATAAGAATTCGTGGAAGGCGCATCACCACTCGATTCCCGCCTGGCCGCGCTGACCAACGTCAAACGGGTGTTTGATCTTCGTCATCTCGGTGACGATATCGGCCACCTCGACAAGCGCATCCGGTGCTCGACGCCCGGTGATGACGACGTGCTGAGTTCCCGGGCGGTTAAGCAAAGTCTCGACGACTTCATCGACGTCGAGCCATCCCCAATCCATTGGGTAGGTAAATTCGTCAAGGAGGTAGAAGTCGAGGGCCTCGTGCGCCAACAGATTAGACACGTGGCGCCATCCTTCCCGGGCGGCCGCCTCAGGGTTCTCCGCAGTATCAAAGGATCGTGTCCACGACCACCCGGTACCCATCACCTCCCAGGTGACCGGCCCTCCGACGCCGGTCTCCTCATGCAGCTGTCCGAGCGCCCGAAGAGCATCTTCCTCACCGACGTGCCAGCGCCCGGACTTCACGAACTGAAAGACCCCAACTCGCCATCCTTGATGCCAGGCACGCAGGGCGGTTCCCATGGCCGCCGTCGTTTTCCCCTTACCCTCACCGGTGTTAACCACCAGCACCGGGCGTAATCGCCGCTGCCTCGTGGACAGTCCGTCGTCGGGTTCGGCACTAGTGCGCGCGTGCGGCATGGATGACCTCCTTCGGGTCCGCGCCCGTGGTACCGCGGCGTTTCCGCGACTTGACTTGCGGGATAGACCTGGCTTGTGCTGGGACGCTCACAGTGGCGGGACCGCTCCGGATTCGCACCGAATTCCTCCCCACGAGTCCCCTTGATTGTGTCACACGGGCTTCGGCTCCCCCACCCCGCGTTGGCCCGGATCCGGGGGCCAGCTTGCGCACTGGCCTAGGCTTCACCCATGACCCACGATCCTGATACCTCTCTCCTCGGACGTACCCCCGGCCTGGCCGAGGAGCACTTCGCCCACGACGGACTTATCACCAAGCACGCGGTACGAGCTGTCGCGCTGGCAGCCCTGCGGCCCATGCCTGGTCAACTGCTGTGGGACCTCGGGACCGGAGCCGGGTCGATCGCGGTGGAATGGTGCCGCACCGACCCGACCTGTCGGGCGATCGGGCTAGAACGCAAGGCTGAGCGGGCCGCCAACGCACGCACCAACGCGTCCGAACTCACCCTTCCGGGCCAGTTCGACGTGATCGACGCCGATCTAGCAAGGGGGCTGCCCGAGGGGCTTCCTGACCCCGACGCGGTGTTCATCGGCGGTGGAGCCACCAAGGCCCTGGTGAATCAGTGCCGACCACGACTCCCCATCGGTGGTCGGCTCGTCGTTCACGGTGTCACCATGGAGGCCGAAATGCTAGTGGAGACCCTGCACTGTGACCTGGGTGGTGATCTCATCAGGTTCGGAGTCGAAACCGCCGATGTCATCGGTCGGTTGCACGGCTGGAAGCCAGCTCGCACCGTCGTGGCGTGGACCTGGCAACGCACTGAATGACGTGCCCGACCCTACTGGCCACTCAGCTGATCTGGGAAGCGAGCAAACAGGCGGCACGCATCTGCTCGGCGGTGGGACGCACGTGACGCGATGCCGCCGAGATACGGATGTAGCCACCGGCCGCGGGGAAACAGATGAAGCGATCGGTCGGGAACCCCACCCGAGAGGGATCCTCCAAACCGACGTCGGTGCGCATGGCGGTAGCGCCCTGAATGACAGCCTCCCCAGACGGTGGAGTTCCATCCACCCAAGCTCCGGCCTCAGCCCCGACCAGACCGGCCAGACGCTGGGCAACCTCGTCACGACTCATGTCTCCCGACCTCGCGTCCAGAGCGTAGGTGACATATCCCTGTCGCCGCTCAGCCAAATCTGAGGCCGTCAGCGCCCACCGCGAAATACCCGCGATAGCGGCACCGACGACAAAGAGCACAATCGTCACCTCGATGTCGGGACGCGAGGCGATCTTCATGCTCCGGTAGGGGTAGGTGAGGAAGAAATCAAAGCCGATGGCACTAACGACGATGACGAGGGCGTCGACGAGCCACGACCCTCTCAGACAGACGATGACAATGACGAGGACGAGCACGAGGGCCGCTGCCGGAGCGACGAAGACGTCGATGAGGGCGCTCAACACCGCACACACGGCAATCGGCACGGCGACGGCGCCGATGAGCAGCGCAGCACTCGACGATGACCTGTTCATGGGGTCCATCGAACCACCGCTGCGCCCAGACTGCCAAGATCGCTGCGCAGCACTTTGACCATCAATTCAAGGGAACTGGCGAGGGATTGTCGGATAGCATCGCCACAACCTCGTCCATCGTCCTGGGAAGGTCCCGAACACCGAGGCGCCGGGCGAGTTCGAGGGGCCACGGAAGGTGCAAGTGTGCCCGTCCCACCATGTCGGCGTCAGCAAGTAACTCGTCGATCGGCCCTTGATGCACCTGACCGTCGACAACGACGAGGGCCTCCTGGGCCCACGCCAGAGCCAGGTCGACGTCGTGCGTGGCCATCGCCACCGTCGTTCCGTGATCGCGCAGCCGATCCAGGGCCTCCAACATCTGGGGGACTCCAACCGGGTCAAGTCCAGCGGTGGGCTCATCAAGGAGCAGCAGATCCGGGCGCATGGCCACGGCACCGGCAACCGCGACCCTCTTGCGCTCACCGTAGGACAGTTGGTACGTGGCACGCTCAGCCAGGTGACTGGCCCCAAGCAGTTCTAGGGATTCGGAAACCCGGTCACGCACCTCGTCAACGTTGAGGCCCATATTCATGGGGCCGAAGGAGACATCCTGGCTGACATCTGCGCTAAAGAGCTGGTCGTCAGGGTCTTGCAGCACAAGCTGGACGGCTCGTCGGTGCTCACGAAGTTGGGCGCGCCCGTAGCCGACAACGGTGTCGCCCCTCGTGACGTGGCCCTTGGCGGGTTTGAGGGAACCGGACAGGCAGCGCATGAGGGTCGTCTTACCGGATCCATTAGCTCCCAGGATCGCTACGCGAACCCCGGCGCGAAAAGAGACATTCACGTCGGTCAGTACCATCGGACGGCCCGGGTGGGTGGCGTACAGGTGCTCGGTCGACAGCAGGACCTTGGCACTCATCTGAAAATCCTTCCGGTCGTCGTCCAACTGATCACCCACAGGACGGCGATGACGATGACGACGATGATCTTGTATCGCACCGAACCGGTGCGTTTGATGGGCAAGGTGGCCAGTGCGGCCTCGAAGCCGCGATTAACGAGTCCATCGTTGAGACGGTTAGCCCTCGTCCATGCCCGGATCCCGACTGATCCCAGCAGAGCGGCCGTGTTGTTCATGCGCCGATTGAACCCGCCGAATCGTCCGGCCGGGGTATCTCCCAGGCGGGCGTGCTGGGCCTCGCTGGCTGTGACAACGGTATCGAGTAGCACGAAGATGAGTCGGTAGGTCAGGGAGGCGATTTCCAACAACGGATCAGGGATGTGGAATTTCCGCAGCCAGGTGAGGAGATCAACCATCGGCGTGGTGACCGCCAGCACCATGAGGGTGAGGGTGCCGCATACGCCGTGTTCGATCAGGGACATCGCTTGGGCGCTGGAAACAGGTCCGATGCTGAACGCCCCGGCATGCCACCAAACCGTTCCAACCGGGGTGGATCCAAGGCTGACGAGAACGGAGATGCCGCCAATGACGAGGAAAACGAGCGGGGCGACAACGGCCTGCCACAGCACCCGTCCAGCAATGCGGGCTGGTCCCAGGACGACGATCACACTGATGATCCCAGCCAACAGCGCCCCGGGCCAAATGCCGGAGCCTACCACCGGCCTCACCCACCGCGAGGTCTCCATTGACGGGGTGCACAGGGCGGTCAGGAGCAGGGCTGTCGACAGGGCGACTTTTTCCCCGACCGGGCGACGCCGCCAGGGGGAATCCCAGGCGGCGTCGTCGAGAGAGGTAATTGTCATGACTTCGAAGTCGACGTGTCCTCCGAAGAGGTGACAGCAGCCTGCGGCACGTCGTCGACACTGTTGAGGTCGGAGGCGCGCTCAGCCTCCTCACGACCCTTCGCACGGCCACTCATGCGACCCAAGGCATATCCAACTATGCCGGCACCCAAAGCTGCCTGGAGAGCGAAGAGACCGGACTCGACTTCAGAGGAGTTCGGCTCGAAGATCGGTCCGATCCACTTCTTGGCGCCGGCCTTCTCAGCGGCCTCGGCGGCAGCGTCGTCAGTTCCTCCGAAGCCTTCCTCGCCGCCGCTGGTCTTCTTGGCACCCAGGACCATGCTGATGACGAAAAGGCCAACCACGAGGACGATGATGATCGGGGTTACCCACTTACTCTTGCTAGTCAGGGAGTTGTCCTGATGGGCCTTAGCAACAGTGCTCTCAGGCATGAGCCACCTCCGGGTTGTCGTCGAGGACGCCGAGCTGCTTGAGCTGCGGGGCGGCGACCTTGGCAAGGAAACGGAACAACAGGATGCCGACGAGACCCTCGATGAGAGCCAGCGGGACTTGGGTCATGGCGAAGATGCCGAGGAACTTGCCGACAGCTCCCCAGAAGCCACCGGTGGCATCCGGGAAGGCAAAAGCCAGCTGGAAGCTAGTCACGACGTAGGTGATGAAGTCGGAGAAGACCATACACAGGAAGATCGCTAACGCGTCAGGCCCACGTAGTTTCTTGGTGAGCTTGTAGAAGGCGTACCCAGCCCACGGTCCCGCGATAGCCATCGAGAAAGTGTTGGCTCCCAGGGTGGAGATTCCCCCGTGAGCCAGGAGCAGGGCCTGGAAGATGAGCACGATCATCCCCAGGAAGGCCATGACAGGAGGTTTAAACAGTGCCGCCCCAACTCCCGTTCCGGTGGGGTGCGAGGACGATCCCGTAACGCTGGGCAGTTTGATGGCCGAGAGCACAAAGGTGAAAGCGCCCGCGGTAGCTAGCAGAAGCTTGTTCTCAGGGTGCTCCTTAACCTCTTTGACGACCCGGTAGCCGCCATGAATGACGAACGGTGCAGCTGCGGCATACCAAACCGCACATTGGGCCGGCGAGAGAACCCCCTCAGCGATATGCATGGGGTGTCATCTCCTTTCTCGGGAGTCGCGTCCCGTCCTGGAAAGGCCTGACGTGCATGGCAGATCTGACTTTCGAACCGCATAGGGTCGTTCACAGTGGCGCGTCCGTGCCGGCACTTCCCGGCTTCAACCACGTCATCAGGACATTCTCGAGTTGTGCGCTAACCAGTTAAACACAGCCGCTCCTAAAGTTGTATCCAAGGGCTGCCTAAGCTTGGTTGTGCCCCCGTTGCAGCACAATGGTCCAGTGTTACGCTTCCACACAATCACCACCACAAGTCTTCACCGTCGTCAGGAGCAGCATCGTGGCCCATGAATACGTCAACAACGGATCCGACATTTACCGCGAATCCTTCCGTATTATTCGCTCCGAGGCGAACCTGGATCGCTTCCCCACCGACGTTGAGGGGGTTGTCGTCCGCATGATCCACGCCGCTGCCGATCCGGCCATCGCCGATGACATCGCTTTTACCCCAGCAGTAGTGACGGCAGCTCGCAAGGCTCTAGGTGGCGGTGCACCAATTCTGTGTGATTCCTCCATGACGGCCACCGGCATTATCCGATCCCGACTGCCGCGCGACAACGAAACGATCTGCTACATCAAGGACCCCCGCTTAGCCGAAATCGCTCAGGCGAAAAATATGACGAAGACCTGCGCCGCGGTGGACTTGTGGGCTGAGGAAGGCAAACTCGACGGCGCCATTGTCGCTATCGGCAATGCCCCCACGGCACTGTTTCGAGTACTTGAGGTGTGCGAAGAGACTGACGCTCGCCCGGCAGCCGTCGTTGGTATCCCGGTCGGGTTCGTCGGTGCAGCAGAGTCCAAGCAGGCCCTCGTCGACTCGAAACTGGGGTTGGAGTATCTCACCTTGCTGGGACGACGCGGTGGATCGGCGATCGCAGTGGCCGCCGTTAACGCCATTGCATCGACCGACGAGTTGACCAACAGTCATCGCTGATGGCAGCGAATCGCTCTTTCCAGGACAGCGAATCGTCATTCTAGGCACGGCGTTTTGCTGATTCAGCGGTAGCAAACTGCATTATCTTAGCATGCAGCTGCTACAGCGCAACATCACTGCTTGGGTGCAAGAGTTACTGGACATCTCACCAATCGTGGTCATCGAAGGCGCTCGGCAGGTCGGCAAATCGACATTGACAGGCATGATCGACAACGCCAACACCACATTCACCACTATGGACGATGACCTCACCCGCACGTTCGCCCATGACGATCCGGCGGGCTTCCTTAGCTCGGCCAAAGAGGGGCGTCTCGTGATTGCCGAGATCCAACGTTGCCCAGAGCTCATCCTTCCGCTCAAGGCCGTCGTGGATAACGACCGCCGCCCCGGTCGCTTCGTACTCACTGGCTCAGCAAACCTGCTGAGACTTCCCGGCGCCCAGGATTCTTTGGCCGGACGCGCCATGACCGCCCGGCTACATCCATTTAGCCAAGGAGAGTTAGAAGGGCATAAGGAGGATTGGGTCAGTTGGTTGCTCAGCCCGGACCGAAGAACAGCCCCAGAAGCCGACCGTTCAGACGTCATCACGCGCCTCACAGTCGGGGGATACCCACTCGTTCAGTCCATGTCACCTCGCGTACGAACCGCATGGCTCAAGGACTACGCCAACAGACTGGTCCAGCAAGATGCCTCCGACATGGCACAGACCCGAATCCCCATCCTTGGCCAGTTACTCCAACTGCTGGCGGCTGCCCCGGGGCCGAGCTGGTCCAGGACAGGCTTGCGCAGAAACTCAAGATGACACGCGGGACCGTGGTTCGCTATTCAGATCTCTTGGAATCCTTGTTCCTTATCCACCGTTTGCCGGCGTGGTCCCGCAATCTCACGAAACGACAGATCCAGCGTCCCAAAGTGTTCCTCACCGACACCGGACTCAACGCCGCACTGTCAAATATGGACGCCGCCCACCTGAGCTCGATGCAGGGTGCCGACCACCTTGGTCCTCTACTCGAGCAATTCGTGGTTTGTGAGCTGCTGCGGTAACAAGGATGGTCGGCAACACCCTTCAAACTCTTCCACTATCGGGATCGCCAAGGTGCCGAAGTAGACATCATCGTGGAAACCCCGGCAGGCATCATCGCGGTAAAGGTGACATCTGCTGTTGCGGCCACTGCCCGGCACTTCCAGCACCTCAAGGCTCTCCGAGATCGGCTTGGTGACGAATTCCTTGCCGGTATCGTCTTGACGACCGGCACGGGACAAAAAGCCGGCGATCGGCTCGAATCGCTTCCCGTCTCGTCACTGTGGTCGCGATGAGACGAGACTCGGCCACATAGGCCTGGTCGGCGCCGCACGAAACCAACCGGAGCCTCATCAGGACGGCCCCGATCCCTCAGCCCTCGTGCCCCGGCACGGATGCAGGGATGGTGAGTTGCGGCTTGATCGACGACTTAGGCTCCAACCCAGCACGTTCGAACCCCACTACACCCCATCTACGAAGAGCCGCTCAGGCCTCTGAAAATCAGTTCTGCTACTCGTCTCCAACACCATTCTGACGCCGCAAGAAAGCAACACGGCAACCGTCTCAAATCTCTTACGGAGGGCTCACCGCTATGCTGCAGCAGCGCACTTTCCCGCAGAAAATCAGCGACATCTATCTCCACCCAACTGCGGAGGGACTATGTAGAGCCAACGGCACCACACCACTCCGGATCAGACGCCATTCACGCTGTTCAGGTTCTGGCGTAATACATCAGTAGCGTTCGCTCCATAACGTCACGACGATCGCTTGCGGCATCACTGACAACAGTCGGTGTTGCACCAGCAACGGACTCACCGAGCAGCTCGATGCCGACGACAGACAGCGCAAACAGATCAAGGGGCTGGAAAATTAACGTTTTAGTACATCACGAAACTGCCGAGGGCTCACGCAAGTTATCCACACCAATTCATTTTAAGCACAAAGCTTATTTCAGGTACCTCCTCTAGTCCAATGCTCATCGACAGGCCATATTCGATGCGTACGCCACGCAACATTTGGCAAATTCATTATCGCCATACCGGCAATTCTGACCGTCTTATGGAGACTTCCTATAATATCGAAGCAGCCATGATGGACAATCATAGTCCGTCTTTTTATCTGACTATTCCACTCATCTAAAAAGTGGTTTTTATCTGTTATGACCCTCTCGGCTCAACTGCTATAACTTCTGACTACTGGCACGACGAGTTGGACTACAAAATATAGTTACGTGTCCAGAACTTACGTGAAGGCAAGCCATACCTCGAGGTACAGTCGTCAAAGCCCGGGTAGACTACAGTGAGAGCCCATGCAACGGTCAAAAGCACAAGATTGTCGCCATACACGGCGCTGAAGTTGATGAGAACTCAAACGTCCGCTGCGCACAGCGGTAGACCATGTAAGCTTGATACTGGTACCATTTGAGTCACTCCAGGATCAAAGCACGGCCAGCACATAACACTTATACCCACATCTTCGTGCCATGCTGAGACCCAAAATTTCCATTATCGCCGTATAATACAGATAATAGAGAGTCGAGTAAGATGCGAATTGATATACATGCAGTCATCGCAGCCCAACCTAAAGGGTCTTTCAATTTAAGGATCCCAGAGCTGCTTATTGATGAAGGCCAGATGGTCGTCGCGGTCGGGCCGTCCGGATCTGGCAAGTCGACTCTCCTGGACGTGTGCGCTGGAGTAATCAAAGTTACCAAGGGTCACATAGCCGTACTGAACACAGATCTATCTTCAAAAAAGGCTCGAACCAAGATCCGTCGTATGGGTACTTACATGACGCAGCGCGGATCAGTGGTGGATTATTTGACCGCCGCCGAGAACGTGCTGCTTGCTGGCGACCTTGCCGGGGTACGACGTAATCGCCGTACCGTGTTGAATCTTTTAAACGAGGTCGGTCTTGAGGCCCAAGCGAATAAGAAAGCAGCAAACCTCTCCGGCGGACAGCGCCAACGAGTCGCCATGGCTTCAGCTCTTTATCGGCACTCCCCTTTAGTGTGGGCCGATGAGCCAACTTCTGCTTTGGATAGCGAGACCGCTATGACCGTATTCAAAGGGCTGCGATCACTAGCCCATCATCATGGTGCAACTGTGCTATGTGTGACTCACGACGTGCGGCATGCTAAAACAGTCGCCGACACGATCATTGAGGTTAACGATGGCGTGGTATCTCCCGGGCAAGTTCCGCTGTGCCACGGATCTCGAGCGCCAGAGGAGCGGTCATGAGTATCCCGCTCCGGGTGGGCACCCTAGCACTAATACGTTCACCTCGTACCTTTCTTGGACCATGGCTAGTCGACGTACTAGCTATAGCCACATTGTGCTCACTGACGGCCCTAGTAGATGCTGCCGCCAGGAGCAATAGCAACGTTGGCGCGTTGACGGTGTTTCTGGTTACTACAGCTGTTGGACTTTTTGCGGTCATGGGCAGCGTCTTCAACGTGGTTCGTGCAGGTTATGAGCATGATATTGAAGCGCTGAATTCTTTAGGTGGCCGACAAAGTTACGGAAAGGCGATAACTGTAACCCAGTCAGTTGGGACCTGCCTTACTGCTATTCCATTGGGTCTGCTAGCAACGTTCCCTACATACGAGGTTATCATCGCTTTACTGCGCACGGGAGGATTCCACGGCGTACCTTCAGTAAGTCCAAGCTGGATCACGTCCTGTGCTGTAGGGATCGGCATCGGTGTCGTCCTTGCTGTCGTTGGCGGATGGCGAGCCAGACCCTTGAAAGTCCACTCTGTTAGTCCGGACTCTTCGACGGTTTCGAAGCTCGTCCGCTACTTACTAGGTGCCAGTACTATCGTGGGATCTCTCCTCCTGCTGAAAGCGGCCTCCCATACTGGCCTAGGAGCACTATTCGGCGCGACACTGTTATGGATATCAGGCTGTGTGCTGTTGGTGGCCCCGATCTTATTCTTTGCAATATGTAGAGTATTATCGGGCCTGCCCGGTACAAGTTGGGCGTGGCCTGCTCGTATTAGCCTCGTCCGTAATCGCGTTTTCAAACTCTCTGCCAGTGTCACCGTGGTTGCGCTAGCTGCAATATTATTTTCCTCGACTGTTTCCATGATCACTGGTGCTGAGCAAGCACAGCGCGAAGCACTTGCTAAGTCCTTCCGTCCGACGGCTATTGTCGCTACGACCCCGAACGGCGCTCCGCTAGACACGGCTACTGCCCGACATATATGCACCAGCACACCTGACTGCTCCGGCATCGTGCTGATAGCGCCCGAAAACAGCTCACAGTCAGGAGAAGCGTATACCACCTCGCAAGTAATCGACACTTTATATAGCAAGGGTCCCCGCAAAATAGTACCCGGTGGCTTATCGGCCTCACCATGGAAGCACCTGAATGTTAGCCACCCGTCTGGCCTTTCGGAAGCTTGGCATGGAATCCCAGTCTTCAAAACACAGTCGGCCCGCCTTCGCTCGAGCCTGCGACATACATCTGGGATCATCACACAACCAGCAACATCGTGGGCGCACACCGGCCCAACACAAGCTATTTTAAGGGGGAGTGGAGCCGCAGACATTGGTCCGATGATGGCTCCCATGCTCACCATGGCGCTGCTATTCGCTGCAGCCTCGGCGTACCTTCTCCAAGCAAGCTTCCACCGCACAACCCACACCATTGACATGCTGGGATCAGACAAATTCACCGATATGATAGTGGTATTAGCTGACGCCTTAGCTCGAACCCTAACCGTTTACGCCATGACGTGGGCCAGTTGGATCTTGATGGCCAGAGCACTGATGGCGCTTGGTCACTCGTACGGGCTACACACTATTCCACATCCGCTACCTAACATTGTGCACGCCGCGTTCATTGGATTGTTTATCATTACTTTCTTCGGAGGGTTACTTGGTATGCGCGCAGGACGAAAACTTTAGTGGAGTTAAATCACGATGCTAACCCAAGCAACAAAGCGCCGTGTAACAATACTTGGACAAAAATCTACGGATAAGGTTCGCTCATGCTCGAAAGTTTTGACATTTCTGAATCGTCATCACCTGAGCGTCGTCTGATATCGATTCAATTTTAATTGTATTACACACCCATGACAGCGCCGGGTGCCATAGAAAACCGAGATCCAAGTGGCTATAGCTTATTGGAGCAGCGTGGGACGCCCTCCTTGCAAGGAAAGTGCCTTTAGCTGCAACAACTATTGGAGTACTCCTAGTCTCTGGTGGGGGCAGAGACTAGGAGACAAACACTGTTGACCTTGCAACACGGTTCATGTTAGGCGGTCTAGTTGCCAGACCATTTGGAACCTCGATCAGTCAAGACGCGACACGATACCGAAGAACGTTGCGAGATATGCAGAGGGTTATCCGCCAAGTTCATGACATTATCCACTACGCAGGCGAGATTACTTTCGTGCAACGTATAACACTTAGAACTGTGGCCCTCAAAACTAGATACGCGCAAGTCCTGAAGGGCATTACCCTTGATTTAATTATGAATATGAAAACTACGCTCCTAGGAGCTTCCAGAAGCGGAAAAACCACCCTTTTTTGGATGCTTCATCCATGAGTTACCGCAGCCACGGTATAGCAATACTCCAGCCGTGTGTTCATACCGAAAGAATACGATGAATTACGCTGATCGGGAATGTTGTTTACCGCCTCGCAGCGCCGAGCACAACGAGCGCGATTTCCTTTCAGCGTTACGTCTTTTATTAGAAATCCATGATCGTCACATTGCCAATTCTACCTCATCAGTGGCAGCGCCGTCGATATGCTTTCGTCCACGCTTTAGCACTTAATCGCCAGGCCAGCATTAGCAAATTCCCGTGACGGTGATTCCTCAGCCCTCGTGCCCCGGCACGGATGCAGGAATGGTGAGTTGTGGCTTGATCGACGACTTAGGCTCCAACCCCCACTTCTCCAAGCTGACCCGCAGGTGCTCAGCAGCATCAATATTGAGAGGGCCAGAGGTCCACATGGCGTAGGGAAGGTTCAGGAAGCGCTTCTTCTGCACTGCAGCAAGATTTTTGGTCGCCGGGTTGGATTGCAGGATCTTTACCTTCTCGGAGAAGGGCTGGGCATCGTAATCAACGAAGGCGATGGCATCAGGCTTGAGTGTCGCCACTTTCTCCCAGCTGATCCTTACCCACGTATCGTTGACATCGTGGGCTGCATTCTATCCACCCGCAGCATTGATGATGGCCTGCGGTCCGCCCTTATTTCCGCTAGTGAAGACCGTGTCCTTGGCTGAGTCGAACAGCAAAACCACAGGGGTTTTCGCAGCCTTCGGAGCCTTGTTAAGAGCGTCAAGCCGGTCGTCGAGGTCCTTGACCGCCTTTTCCCGGTCGGTTCATTGCCGGTGAGCTTAGCCAGGTTACTCAGATCAGTACGGACGGCGTCCCACGGCTGCATGACACCACGAGCCTTCTCACTGCCCTTCTGCCGACAGGATTCGCTGAGCAGATAACTGCCAATGCCCCGCTCATGGAGCTTGTCCGGGGTCAGATTGCTCTCTTCGGAGAACCCATAATTCCAGCCCGCGACAACGACATCGGGCTTGTTGGCGATGATCGATTCCAGCGTCGGATACCCCTTGACAGCCTCATGCAGGTTGTCAATGACATGCGAACCGTACTTGGCAGCAAGAATCGTTTTGTCATCACCCAGTGAACTTACAGCAGCGATCTGTTTAGCGGCCCCCGCGCTGAGAGCCATGGCGATGATGTTGCCGTCATTGGCATAGAGACGCTGGGCAATCTTGGGATACGTCACCTTGTTTCCACAGTTGGTCAAGGTAACTTCGGATGAGCTCTTGGCGTCGTCGCCCTTGGAGGTGGATCCACTGCTGCATCCGGCAAGAGCCATGGCTAGGCACGCAACCACGGCGATGGGCAAGCGAGGAATAGACATTTCAGATTTCCTTTCTAGAGGGCTCGGGCAGCGCTGCGGTACAGACGAGTTCCCGGCTGCCTTCAGGGGTGGTGACATGATGCGCAATGACATGGAAAGCCGTCGCCACGTTAGACGGGCTGAGCGCCTCCTCGGCGGGTCCCGTGGCAAGAACCCCACCGTCAGCCAAGGACGACCACGCGATCGAAGTGTGAAGCGGCCATGCTTAGGTCGTGGATGGTGGCCACGACCGTCCGCCCACTGGCACGCAGCGTCTCCAACAACTGCAACTGGTGCCGAACGTCGAGGTGATTGGTCGGTTCGTCCAACAGGATGAGATCGGCCCCTTGGGCCAGCCCACGCGCGATGACGGCACGTCGCCGTTCACCGCCCGACAAATGGTCACACCGACGATCGATCAAATGATCCAACCCGACCAAAGCCAAAGCGTCACGAATGATCGCGCGCTCGGAACGCTGCCCCACCTGCCACGGCTTGCGATGCGGCGTGCGTCCCAGCGCCACCATCTCTCCCAACAGGAGATCCGGGGAGGGAGATTCCTCCTGTCCGACGAACGCCATGAGCCGAGCCCGCTGCATGGGTGTGTACTGGTTCACGGATTTCCCGTCGAGCAGGACATCCCCGGCATTGACCTTTCTGACGCCGGCGATGGATCGCAACAACGTGGACTTACCCACACCATTGACCCCGACGATGGCAGTGAGTTGTCCCGCTTCCGCCGTGAAGCTCACGTCGTCGACGATGACGCGATCACCGATCCGGCACTGCACATTGCGAACGTCAAGACACGTCATGATTCACTCGAGAATCGGTATTGGCTGCGACCCATGAGGTACAGGAAGATGGGCGCACCAATGAATCCAGTTACGACGCCGAGGGGCACTTCTTGCGGAGCCGCAATAACTCGCGCACCGACGTCCACCCACAACAGGAACAAGCTGCCCACGGCGGCAGCGATTGGGAGCATCGACCTATGACTGGCTCCCACGAGCAATCGAGCCATGTGGGGGATGACAAGCCCCACGAACCCGATGCCGCCGGAAACGGCCACGAGCACTCCGACGAGCACTGAATTACCGACGAACAGCGCCTTGCGGACGCGCGTGTCAGGTATGCCCAGGGAACGGGCGACGTCGGTGCCGGCCGCCAAAGCATCTAACCACCCGGAGAACGCGATCATGAGCACGGCGATAACAACAGTGACAAGGGCCGCCACCCACAGGCTGTCCCAGGTGGCACCCGCAACCGACCCCAACATCCAAAACAGCACCGACTGTGCCGCACGCGGGTCGGGACTTCGGAAGACGAGGAAACTCGCCAACGCCGAGAACGCCGAGGACAACACCACGCCCGACAGCACCAACCGAAGTGGCGTCATGCCTCCTTGCGCCATGGAAATGAGATAGACCAATGCAGCTGCCGCCAAGGCCCCTACAAGGGCACCAAGAGTGAGTCGGTGAGTTCCCCACGAAGTGAACATCCCCAAAGCGATGACTGCGGTTGCTCCCACACTTGCGCCAGCCGATACACCTAGCAGGTAAGGGTCAGCCAACGGGTTCCGCACCAAGGTCTGCATGCCACTTCCAGCCAGGGCAAGACCGGCGCCAACGATAACTGCCAGTAGAGCCCTCGGGGCACGCAGGTCCCAGACGATGACGTCGATTGTCGGATCAGGTCCCGGTTGACCGGTCACCCGAGCCCCAACGGTGCCAAGGACTCCACGCAGCGGCAGTGGTTCGGATCCGATGGCCAACGAGATGACGGCGCTGACGACGATGAGCACCACGAGGACCAGCAGCAACGGTGCCACCGGCAACCTGCGGTCACGCTCAACCGATCGCCTCGATGAGGGCATGACAGTTCCTTCTTGGTGCGAGGACCTTGATGCGAGATCCGAACGACACGGCGCCATGCATGGGGCCTTCGGACTTCGGATCACCCTCGGCCGGCCCTTCCCAGGATCACTCCCAGTGGTTTCACCGACGTCGTCACCGTCACCGCTGCGCAACAGTCCCGGATTCACACCGGGTTCCTGCGACCTCATCAGGGCCGCACCATACAGACCCATGAAGGAATCAGGGACCTCCATTCCATGCCGCACAGCCCCCGTCAACGTACCGGGCCACAGAATCGGCTCGGACCACGAGTTCGTGGGGCGAAAAGCTACACGGTAACCGCGAGGTGCCCACTTCCGATCGCGTCCGAGCCAAGCTCCACCGTGATGCAAACTTTGCGTGAAAGCATGCCGCTGGACGCGAAAGCGTCAGGACGCGTTGTCACCGCACAGATAGTGGAATCCACGATCCGCCATGCTCGTTGACGAAAGCCTCGCAAACAGCGCGTTCGGGCAGCAATTCGCCGTCTTTCCCCCTCAGCCGGCGTCCCCGTGACGTCAACGCGCTTGTGTTCCCCATCCTAAGACCCTCATCGAGGTGCTCCAGTGCTGCTTAAATCTCGACTGTGATCGGATCCGGCCCGATAGTCGCACCTCCGGCGTCAATGCAACAGGCAGCTACAACTGTCGACACTCGACGTGAAACATGGACGCCCGCGAAGGGGTCCCGCTGCCTGCCACAGGAAACCGTCCGCCACGATCCACATCGAAAAACCCCACGCCGCAACCCAGAAAGCTACACTTCAACTGACACTGCAAAATTTGAAGTGTCAGTTGCAGTGTGACGTTCCCACACTGCAAACATGACCAGCCCGTCATGACGATGAGGTGTGGGGCGTCGCAACACAAGGCCCGCTCATTGCTCACCCCCAGAGGGCGTCCCCCTCCCAGGTTCCCGTCGACACCACCGGGACGACCTGCCCAGTGACGACTGACCCCACATGCGGCACACGAGGAAGGTTCGCAGACACGGCCAGAGTCATGGGAATCGAAGTGTCACCCACGATCCGGTACCAGTCCACCCCGGTAAGCACGTTCGTGCGTTTCTCAACTTTCTTGCACACCATCGTCATCTCAGCAACAGCACTAGCCTCACCACGGGTAGCTCGCCCGGCGTTAATCTCCATGAGCCAAGGACTGATCAGGGTTCCGGCGGCGAATTGTAGCTCGCTGCCCAAGGATCCCTCGTGGGAACGCCCGTACTCCTCCTCGGATTCAAAAACCCGCAACATCTGGTTGGCGACCGCGCCCACACGGAGATGCTCAACAAAACGAGGGGTGTCGTCGCCAGGCTCGGCACACAACGGTACCTCGACCGGATCGTCGACGTTGGCCAGGAACCGCGCCACGTGCCTGCGATTCGTCGTCGGCAATGTGAGGACAGACTCCCCGGTGAGCATCGAGGCAAGACCCGCATGGGAATAGATGTCGACTAACGCCACCGCTGGGCTGAATCGCACGAGATCCGCCGGATGCGTCGTCGGGGCGACAAGGGAGGCCATCGTCTCCATCTCGTCGTGACCCTTTTGCTTCATAAAAGCTAGCCGAGCTCCAGACGGATCAGTATAAGCGGCCAGCAAGTCAAATCCGCCGACATCTTCCACACCGACGGCACCAGCCTCAGCCGCAGAGTTGACAAGAGCGTCAAGATCGGGAGCATCGAAGCCCAGGGCATGCAGGTCGTGGGAAATCACCCGACGATGATATGCACCACCAGACGCGCCCGTCATGGTCGAGCGATCCCACGCCGTGTCATGAATGACCCTATTGATCAGCCTTGCAGGGCTCGCAGCACCTCATCCCGCAGCCTGGCAGAACGACGTGGGGTGCGGTCACCGACGACGCTGACTGTCATGCCGCCAGCCTGCTGGGTGGCCGGGGTGAAAGCACTGCCCTTGCGGCTGTTATCGCCACGCACGCAGAAGATGCCTCGCCTGTCGGCCTCTTCGGCCACCAGGGCATTGACTTCTGGATCGTTCGTGAGTGCCTGGACGAACCAGACTCCGTCAAGATCCTCAATCTGGAAAGCCCGACGCTCCAGGTTCACCAGTCCTTTACGGGACATGCGGGTGAGCTGGATGCCAGAGTTTGGGGCAACGACATGCACGTCGGCGCCCGCCTCTAACAACCGCACCACACGACGCTCCGCCACGTGCCCAGCACCGACGACCAGCACCTTGCGCCCCTGCAACCTCAGGCCCGACATATAAACGGGGGCCCCTTCCCCCAGACCGACCTCGTCGAGAGGCTCGCGGTAACGATCGACGACGACATCTGCGACCTCGTCGCAGTCACCAATCACCGGAGCAATACGGATCTCGACTCCGGGGTGGCTAGCTTGCCAGGCCTCCACCTGTTCGGTCATCCACACATGTAGCAGGCCTGGGAACAAGAAATTGCCCTGCACGACGATCCGGTCGGCCCCCTGCGCTGCTAAGGCAGACAAGGCTTCCGGGACTGACGGACGAGTCACCTGAATGAAAGCCGGCTCGACCCACGACAGGTCGTTTTCCTCCCAGAACATTCGCGTCAGGGTGTAGTGAGAGGCGTTAGCGTCAGGCACTAGGGCGCCACGCCCCACGAGCACTGCCGACGTGTCCCGGGGCCTCCACTCCTCGCGTCCTTCACCGGCGGCAAGGGTCTCGGTGAGACGATGGTTGAGGGCCTTGCGCATCCGAACGTCCGGCAACAGCGGGGCGGAATACATCACCCGGGCGTCCCCGCGGCCCTCGTCAATTGCCTCCGGAATATCCTCGCGGACGTGACCGCCGGTGTTGAACATCAGTGGCACGACGACAGCGGCTGCCTCCTCGTCGCCGTCGGCTCCCTCGGGATTGTCTGGGGCCTGGGCGACGGCGGCACGGACGGCCTCGGGGATGCCAGGTTCGGCGAGCTCGACGAATCCCAGTTCCACTGGGATACCCGGCAGCTTACGGGCAACGCGCTCAGCCAAGGCACGGCACTCGGCCACACCTGCTTCGTCGCGGGTGCCGTGAGCAGCGATGACCAGCGGGGTTCCGCTGGCGAGGGGATCGGTCATTTCGAATCCTTCGTGTCGTTTGTGGGCTCAAGCATGCGGGTGGAGTAGGCCGGAGGCTTGGAAAGATAAGTCTCTTCGTCGGCCTTGGGCAGGTCCTTATGGGTGTAGTTCTTGCGAGCCTCACTACAGACGTGCCCGTCCATCCAGTGGTAGTCACGCGGGGTGACCATGAGGCGTCGTCCGTCACCGGAACTGACGTACTTGGTCGTCGTCGAGCCGACGACCACCAAAGTTGTCATGCCACACCACTCGGGCTTGAACTCTTCGAGTGTAGACATAATCACTTGCTGTTGACGGCGCTCAGCATGGGAGACCAGGGCCACCGGGGTGGAGGGTGGACGGTGCTCGGCCATGATCGCTAAGGCATCGGGGAGCTGGTGGGTACGAGTGCGCGAACGCGGGTTATAGAAGGTGGTGACGAGGTCTCCCTCAGCAGCCGCCTTGACGCGCTTGAGAATGAGGTCCCAATCGGTATGCAGATCCGACAGGGAGATAGTGGCGTGATCATGTCCCAACGGAGCACCGAGGATCGCCGAGATGGCGAGCTCAGCGGTAACTCCAGGGACGATCTCGACGTCGATACCGTCGGTACCCATCTCCAGAGTAGGGGAGGCCATCGCGTAGATGGCCGGGTCGCCACCACACACGAAAGCTACATTGCGGCCGTCCCGGGTGGCCTCGATAGCGGCCTGAGTGCGCTCCTCTTCGGTGCCCATCTTGGTAGCCAGGATTGTGGCCCCTGGGCGCACCAGGTCTCGTATCTGACGCACGTAGGGGGCGTAGCCGGCAACGAAAGTCGCATTGCGGATGGCCTCGACGGCGCGCGGAGTCAGCAGATCACGGGAGCCCGGTCCGAGCCCAACCACCGACAGATGGCCACGTGCCGGGATGCGGCCGATGGCGCAGGTAGCCTCCGAGGTTTTGGTCTTATGTACCAGCAACTCGGCCCCCTGGCACAACACCGCGGCCTCACTGACGCTCGGCGTCCCGACCTCCCGAGCAACGACGTCGGAAGGTGTCGGGACATCGTGGGCGGCCAGAGCCTCGGCGGACTCAGTGCGATATTCCACACCGAGTTGGTTAGCCAGCTTCACCAAACCAAGCTCGCCGGCCTTGACCTCGTGGGACACCAAGCGGGTCACCGAACCGAGAGCCAGGCCGTTATCCTCCAAAGTCTTAACGAGGAGTTGACGCAGTGACTCGACCTCGGTGCCCTTGTTACATCCCATCCCGACGACTAGACAGCTCGGATGCAAGACAACGGTAGGCAGGTCGTCACCATGATCGGCGAGGACACGCTCTGCAACCCGCTCGGAAACAATGATCCGAGCAGCCGGGGTCTCGACGTCCTCGGTAACGTTCTGGGGTAGCGGGGGCAACGGCCAGGGCTGCTCGCGCACGACGAGCACCGGACGTCCAGCGATGATCGATCCGGTTACACCCGCGACATCACCCTCGTAGGCCCAGCCAAGCTGGTCGAGGGCCGGTACACCGAGGGAGTCGGTAGCAGTGGAAACAACCGCGGTGCCGCTGAGGGCCTCGGCAACGGTGCGGGAGAGTTCGTTGGCTCCACCGACGTGACCACCCACCAACGAGATGGCGAAGCGTCCAGCCTCGTCAACGACGACCACTCCCGGGTCGGTCTTCTTGGACTCCAGTAGTGGGGCAATGATCCGCGTAGTAGCGCCCAGGGCCAAGTGGGAAATGATGAGATCGCACTCCCCCCATGCTGCAGCCAGACCGGTGCGCGATGGCCCGACATACTTCTTCGTCTCACGCTTGAGAGCGTGGTCGATGGCCTCGGCGTGGGCTACGGCAGCGTCGGAGTTGATGATCTGTCCGATAATCGGGTCACGGTCGGAACCGTCGGGGTTGGTGTCGGAACCTGGCTGCGGGGCGTCGGGACCGTTGACGTTGACATCACCAGCGAGCTCGGGGTTGACGCCGAGGGCCTCCGGAGAATCCGGATGGTGCTCAAGCACCAGCACGACGTTGGGACTAAGGATGTCCTCATCGGCGATAACGGCTTTGGCAGCGTCCTCGTCCAGAACGCGTACTCGCTGACCCTCTTCACCGATCTTCTCGGCCAGCACGAAGGTCTTGCCACGACCTGCAAGCCCATCAACCAGCTCAGCGAGACCTCGATTGGGCGCCGTCAGCACGCCAACCTTGGGATGGATCTTCGCAAGCCGAACGGCCGTTTCGATGTCCTTAGAGTGGGAGGAGACAAACTGGGCGTCATCCCACGGCAGGGCGACCGCGGCGAACGCTGCCTGCAAAGAGGTCGGAGCCGTCACCACCTCGACACGCAAACCGGCCTGTCGGATCCGGCGAACCACACCGAAAAACAGCGGGTCACCGGAGGCGATAACAACGACGTTGGCGTCGTCAGGCAGCGACTGGATCCGCTCAATGGCGGGCCCGATAAGACCAAGTTTCTGACGCTTATCGGCGGGGACAGCAAGGGCATCAAGGTGACGCTGACCACCGACGACGAGATCAGCCTGGGTAACCTCCTCACGCAAGGCGTCGCTAATAGTGCCGAGATATCCGTGGACGCGAATCATGAATTGCCCTTCGTGTCGGGGTTCGTGGAGTTCCGGTGATAGACGCCGCAGGTGCCGTGAGCCTTGAGGTCAGCGTGGGCCTGAGCGTCGGCTGCGCGATACTCGTGACGAAAACCAGGATGGTAGAGGTGGCTGCGGGTGGAGATCGGCCCCTCTGCCAGCGCCGGGCCCACGAGAACGACCGCATGCTTCCACAGCTTGTGGTTACGCATCGTCTTCGACAAGTGAGCCAGGTCGCAACGGAACATCATCTCCTCAGGCCAGGTCACCGCATACCCGATGATGCAGGGAGTCTCCGGCAGATATCCGCCCTCTAGTAAAGCCTCCTGAAGCGCCTTGTTTCGGGCCGCTGACAGGTAGATTGCCATAGTCGCCCCATGGCGGGCGAAGGAGGCAACGGTCTCACCATCGGGCATGGGCGTGCGCCCGCCCTCGAGCCGGGTGAGGATGAGTGACTGAGAGACTTCCGGGACAGTGATCTCGACGTCCATCCGTGCAGCGGCGGCCGAGAAAGCAGAGATGCCAGGAATGGTCTCGAAGTCAATACCAATACGACGACACAGGTCACGCTGTTCTGCGGTAGCCCCGTAGATGGACGGGTCACCGGTGTGGACCCTGGCCACCACCAGACCCTCGTCGCGGGCACGGGTGTAGAGGGGTTCAAGGTCCTCCAAGGGGATGGAGGCGGAGTCGATGAGCTCAGCGCCCTCCTTGTGCCGAGCAACCATGTCGGGATGTACCAGGCTGGAAGCCCAGATGATGATGTCGGCGGTCTCAATAACCCGAGCACCACGCACACTCACCAAGTCTGGGGCACCCGGACCGGCTCCAACGAAAACGACCTTGCCGGCTCCTTCGGGGATGTCATGACGGGGCACCGGCGGTGGCTCGATGGCGTTGTGGTCTAAATCCTCCAGAGCCTTCTCAGACACATGCTGGGTGGGTCGTGCGGCCTGAGGTTCGTTCACAGTTTCCCTCCTGTGGTGGTGCGCTCCGGAGTGGTCAGGACGGTCGAGAAATACGGCAGAGTCTGCGCGTCAGCCACCTCGTCAAGGGTGATGATCTGCTCGGATTCCAAGGTGACGTCGGTGCCGATGACAGCCTGACGGTCCCGGCTGCGCAACTGCTCGACGACGTCGGGGAGTTTACGTCCGCCTTTGTAGATCGCAACCGAGTCAACGAGGTCGAGGACCTGCCCAAGTTTGTTGATGCCGACGGTAGCCGGGACGAGGGCCAGGATCTCCTTGCCCTCGACGAGTGGACGCCCGGATGCAGCCGACAGGGCCTGCATGGCAGTAATGCCAGGGCTCAACTCGACGGTGACGTCGGGCAGCCTCTCCTCGACGTTGGCACGCAGATAGGTGAAGGTAGAGAAAACAGTCGGATCACCGACGGTGGCGAGGGCGACAGTACGGGCTCCCTCATCGAAGGCTGTAACCACGGCGTCGGCGGAGACCTGCCAGGAGGCCTTGCGCTTTTCACCGACACCGGACCTCTCCCGCATTGAGAAGGGGATGCGTCTGATACGCCCGGTGATCTCGGGGACGACAGCCGTGATGATGCTCTCGGCACGCCCCGGACCATCAGTGGTGGCCTCGGTGTAGGGAACGAGGATCACGTCTGCCTCGCGCAAGATGCGTACGGTTTTCACGGTGACCAGTTCCGGGTCACCCGGGCCGACCCCTACTCCGAAAAGGGTGCGTGACGTGGCATCGTTCATGTGGTTCTCCTCAGGTACCCTCGCCTGACGGTCTGTTCGGCAGGAATCGGGCAAAGTGTCTGGCTGCACCGCATGGGGGGTGTCTCACAGTGGCGGGACCGCTCCGGAATCTCACCGGATTGCTCATCGCTCGATCGCATATCGAGCATAGCCGAGACGAGACACCACACACACCTAATGCTGCGGTAGCGAGGAACACATCGCCGCACCGCATACCGGGTTCTCTGTCGCCGCCGTGGTGTTCTTGCACACTCACAACCTGAACCAGGTCATCTGAGAACAAGGTGGCCGAGTTCATCGCTAAGTAAGAAAAGATCCTCAACCGCCAGGTCAACGCGCCAGGTGCAGTATCCGATCGACATCGACGTGAGCCTCTAACGCGTCGGCAAGGGTTTCGATCATCGCCTCGCGTCGAGCCTGATAGCCCAGCTCGTCGGCGCGCGGACGCCAGGATGAACCAGCGTGACGGGCCGCGTCAGCCAGCCACGTGCGACGGAATTCGTCGTGCTCGAATGCCCCGTGCCACATCGTCCCCCATACCGGACCGACGTGTACGCCGTCGAGGAAGGCTTCAGCGTCCTCAAGCGAGCGACAGACGCCGTGATGGATTTCATAGCCACCAACCTCGATCCCCCGCCATGTCCCGTGCGACAAGGCAAGGGTCTTCGTGGCGGCGAAGTCCACCTCGACCGGCAGCAGTCCAAGCCCTCCGACGACACTTCCTGGAGTCGTCTCCTGACCATCGGGGTCGAGGATAGTGCGGCACAGCATCTGGTACCCGCCACAAATGCCCACCACGGTGCGCCCCTGCTCGGCACGGCGAGCCACGACGTCAGCGATGCCCGAGCGTCGCAACCATTCCAAGTCGGACACAGTGGACCGCGACCCCGGCAGGACGAGAACGTCAGCGGCCTGACACGTATCCGGGTTTGTCGTCACCTGGACGTCCACTCCCGTCTCGCCAGCCATGGCGTCGACGTCGGTGGCGTTGGAGATGCGCGGGAACCGCACCACCGCAACCCGTAAGGATGACGGGTCGACGGCGTCTCCCTCGTGACGCCACCGCCCCACTTCCAAGGCGTCCTCGCCATCGAGCCACACCCCCGGGACCCAGGGCAGCACCCCGAAACTCGGCATCCCGGTACGATCGGTGATCTCCTCAAGTCCGGGAGCGAGGATGGCATCGTCACCACGGAACTTGTTGACGATGTAACCGGCCAACAGAGCCCGGTCGTCATCGTCGAGAAGTGCCCAGGTGCCAAAGAGACTTGCCAGAACCCCGCCGCGGTCAATGTCACCGACAAGCACGACCGGCAGGTTCTTGGCCCGAGCCAACCCCATATTCGTGTAGTCGCCTCGGCGCAGGTTGATCTCGGCCGGAGACCCAGCTCCCTCACAGATCACCATGTCGTGGGACGCGGCAAGCTCGTCATAGGCAGCCCATGCGGCCTCGGCCAGGTGTCGCCGTCCGGTGGTGTATTCCCCCGTCTCCAACACTCCACCGGGCTTTCCCCGCAACACGACGAAGGAGCGCCGATCAGTGCCCGGTTTAAGCAACACCGGATTCATGGCAGATGTTGGTGTGACCCCGGCTGCAGTGGCCTGGAGGTACTGGGCTCGGCCGATTTCGGAACCGTCTGCGCACACCATCGAGTTGTTTGACATGTTCTGGGCTTTGAAAGGCACCACGTCGACGCCGCGACGTCGGGCGACCCGGCACAAGGCGGTAACGACGAGGGATTTACCCGCGTCCGACGATGTTCCGGCAACGAGGATTCCGGTCATGGTGAGTCTCCTTGTCATCAACGCCCTTTGCTGTGCGGCAGAAGACCGCGCGGAATCAGGCCGCCGTAGAACAGCACATGGGCCACACTGGCCAGCCCTGCGACAGCACACCAGGTGGCTGCCGTGGTGACCGTGGTGACCAGGCGCGCCGCGTCGGCCGTCTTGTCAGCATCGGGACGGGGCCCCGACCCCAGTAAGGGGCGGAACTCCACCCGGTTGCGGTAGTAGACGTTACGTCCGCCGAGTTGAACACCGAGGGCCGCTGCCCAGGCCGATTCGCACCAGCCACCGTTGGGACTGGGATGGTGGCCATGCTCGGCCCGCACCACTCGCCAGGTAGTTTTCCGATCGCCTCCGACCGTTGGGGCACACACAGCGGCCAAGGCTCCGGTGAGCCGAGCTGGCACCCAGTTGACAACGTCGTCGAGGTAAGCGGCCACCTTGCCGAAGTGCTCGTAGCGGTCGTTATGGTGGCCGATCATGGCGTCAAGGGTGTTGGCCCCGCGGTGGACGAACAGCCCGGGCAACCCGGCAACCGCGCCCCACCAGAGCGATGCGACTGCGGCGTCGGAGGCGTTCTCGGCCATCGACTCGACGGCGCCCCGGGCTATCTCGGGGGCGTCGAGGGCGTCAGGGTCACGCCCACACAGGTGCGGTAGACGTTTCCGCGCGGCAACCAGGTCGTCATTGGCCACATGGTCGGCCATCGCCCGGCCTTCGCGAGCCAGAGATGCGGACCCGACGACGGCCCACGTGGCCAAGGCGGTGGTGGCGATACGGAGCGCCGGTCGGTTTCGGGTGAGGCGATCAACGGCGCCTCCGATCACCGCAAGCGGCGTCAAGCAGGTGACAGTAAAGAGGGTCCCGCGTCGCGTCGAATCCGCGTACATGGTCTTTTCCAGCCGGGCGGCCGCCGCACCGAAGATGGCCACCGGATGGTGGGTTTGCGGGTCAGGCACGATGTGGTCGGCGATAATGCCCAGCCCCAGACCAGCAGCCCGGCAGAGCAGACCGACGGCGACGTGGCGGCGTGGCGTGATCGACATGCCTCACACCTTATCGAGATCGAGTTATCGAGCGGCCCCGGTAGCCTTCTTAAGGTGAGCTGCATCGTCATCGTCAGGCACGGACAGTCGACATGGAATCGTCAAGGACGCATCCAAGGACAGACCATGGGTGTTCGGCTAACGATGCGCGGGCGAGGTCAGGCTCGCCAGGCCGCTCGCGCGGTGGCAAGCCTGGTGCCCCACGGCACCCCGATCGTCGCCTCGGACCAGAAGCGAGCAGTGCAGACGGCCCGTCCCATCGCACGAGTTTTGGGAGTGCAGGTGATGACGGATCCGCGGCTGCGAGAGCAGGGGCTGGGGGCCATGGAGGGGCACACCGCCGATGAGCTCGAACCTCTTCCTCAGCCAACGGGGGTACATCCGGCCGACGTGCGATGGGCCGGCGGGGAGTCGCTCGCAGACGTGGCTGAGCGGTGTCACAGCCTGCTAGACGACTTAGCAGCTCGTCATCTGTCGGCAACCGTGCTCGTCACGCACGGTGACACCATGCGGGTCCTACTGGGGATTCTCGATGGTCGTAGTCACCGGGACCTCGACTGGGATCTCTCGTTGACGAACGGAAGCGTCATGGTACGAAATGTGGACCTGGGCGAGTTACATTGACGGCCTTTGCGGTCGTAACCAGTCAACCGAACGCTCCATCCCCCACCCCCGAAGCCCGCAAGACCGTACTTTCCACGTCATCGAGCGCGTACTCGACGATCGTCCGAAAAGATGTTTCCCGTAGCACTGGGAGACGTGTAGCGGGATTCGCGACCGACTCGAACGCTGCGGACAATCTGCGTCATACTCTCAGCCTTGGCGATGTCAGACTGTTGGCTGGCTGCATCCCTGCCGACGAGCAATGATCTGGGCCACATCACGAACCACGACCCTCACAGCCACCCCCGATGTCTAGCCGTGACAGCCGCCTCAGTGCGATTCGCCGCACCCGTCTTGCCGATAGCCGAGGACACGTGGTTGCGCACCGTACCCACTGACAAGCACAGCTCGGAAGCGATGAGGGAAATCGATGCTCCCGACTCGGCCAGCCGCAGGATCTCCCGTTCCCGGTCTGACAAGGGATTGTGACCCTCGATGAGAGATTCAGCGGCCAAGGCCGGGTCGATGGCCCTACCTCCGGCGTGGACCTTGCGCACCTCCTGGGCCAGATCCTCGGCAGGGGTGTCTTTAACAAGGAACCCAGCCACACCGGCATCCATGGCTCGCCGCAAATATCCCGGTCGCCCGAAGGTCGTCACGATGAGAATTCGACACCACGGCGCCTGCTCCCTCAGCTCGTCGGCGACTGTAATCCCGTCGAGACCAGGCATTTCGATGTCGAGCAAACACACGTCAGCATCAGTAGCCTGCACCAGGCCAACCACCTCGTCACCTCGCCCGCACGTGCCGACGATCTCCAGGTCGTCCTCCATGCCGAGCAGGACCGCCAGAGCTCCGCGTACAAGGGTCTGGTCGTCGGCTAGCACGAGCCTGATCGGGGTCTTGTCGATCATGGTCTCAGCCTGTCACGACAATCCGGGTACCGTGACCACGTTCCCCCGGCCCGACCCACAACTCTCCCCGGCTGCCTCGACCCGTCGACGCATACCCGTCAAACCGTTGCCCTCGGGAGCGCCTCCTCGGCCACAACCGTCATCGCTGATGGCCAGAATCTCGTCATCGATCTCGACGAAGCAGGTGTGGGCCTGCGCGTGACGCACCACATTCGTCACCGCCTCGCGCAGCACCCATCCGCGCACCGTGTCGAACTCCGAGCCCTCACCATGGCACCCGCGTTGGACATCGGTACGCGTGTCGGAGACGACACACTCGAGACCGGCAGCCTCCAGTGCGGCACGGGCTGCGGCAAGTTGAGCATCGACTCCCATGTGAGCCATGTCACTGACCAGTTCTCGCACCTGCCCCAGGGCACGGCGCGACAATCCGTGCAGTTCGACCGCCTGGGCACGCGCAGCGTCCGGGTCGGTGCCAATGAGGCGTTCCACCAACTGGGCCTTCATGGCTATAACCGTGAGTGTCTGACCGAGCAGGTCGTGGACATCGGAGGCGACCCGTTGGCGTTCCTCCAGACGTGCCAGGACGTCCTGCTCGGCTTGACGAGCCAGCTGCCCCCGGCAGGCCGTCCGCCCCAGGACCCCCACCACCGTCACTAGAGCAACCGAGATGGCCGAACAGATCGCCCACGGCATCAGGTCCGGCGCGGTCCACACCAGGACGGCCATCCCGACGACCTCGATGGCAAGCGTGATCTCTAGGGCTACCTCAGGCATCTGGAAGACAGCGAAGGCTATCGGGTACGCTAGCGCGCTGGTCACCATCTTGGGGCTGACAAGGGCCAACAGGGCGCACAAGACCACGAGCACAACCTGACCCACGATGGCACTTCTACGGACCTGACGTTTCGTGTACCACAGTTCCAGCCCGTCAACATGCCACCAGAACAGCGCCAGGTAGAACAGCGCGAAGATGGCCAGCCCCACCCAGCCCAAAGCGATGCGCCATGGCGGTAAAGGCGAACTCTGAAGGGACACTACGGTATAGGCGAGGAAGACGAGCCAGATACCAGCAGCGAGGGCGTTGCGGTTGCGACGCCGCAGGGGAATCGGATGCGATGTCCCTACGATCACTACCATGGCGGAATCCTTCCTGCTAGCCCCGTGCATTCCAGGGGTGCTGTCCTGATCGATTTCGTCACCGAGTGGATTTCTCGTCTGCTCCGATCCTCTCAGCGGTTCTGACGACGTCTGCCCGCCAGCACTGCCACGATCCCCATGACGATCGTCCAAGCGATGATACTGACGATAGGACGCCACACCGGCTCGTCGATCACGCCACGCATCGTCACCATCTGCTGCCCGATGAGCGGCATCCGCGTCAGCTGACCGGGCCCATACATCGGGGTGAATCGTGACAGCTTGAGCATGAATCCATTCAGCGGGATGAACATATTGCCTAGAAAAGCCAGGGCAACCGTACAGAAGGAGGTGATCCCAGTCGCAGCCTCGCCACGCACCAGCAGAGCGACGGCCAGACCGAACAAGGTGAAGGGCATCGAGCACACCCAGCACAGCAGGAAGGACCACAACCAGCGCAACCCGTCGACGCGGGCATGGGTGATGGCACCCGTGGCGAAAACGACCGCCAGCGGAACTAAAGCCACAGTTTCGATCGCCAGCACCTTTGAAAAGACGTATTTCAACGGCGTCATCGGGGTGAGTGCCAGCTGACGACCCCACCCGCGCTGCTGTTCGAGAGCGGCGTGGGATCCCCACGTGGTGACGACCATGACGGCCCCGTAAACGGCCATGGAGACCATGATCGTTGCCTTGACGTTTCCGTGGGCAACGGCGGCGTCGGTGTACGACTGGGTGGCTCCGAAAATGAGGTAGAAGCCGGCAGACATAAGTACGGTGAAGATGGTGCCGCCGGTGTTGCGAAGCAACCTGCGGATGTCGAGAAGCGCATAGGTGATCATGCTGCTGCCTCCCAGTCGTCAACATCGTCACGGGAATCATTGGGGCCTGTGAGCCGGACGAAGGCGTCCTCAAGGGTCGTCGTCGAGATGAGCAGCCCGTGAGCGTCGGTGTGGGTCAGAAGGTGACGAGCCAGGTCGTCAGGCTGACTAGTGTGCACGATGAGTTGCTGGCCCTGGACGGTGATGTCGTTAATCCCGGGGAAGGTGTGCAGATCCTCGGCCAGTCCGGAGGGATCGGTGAGGGCTGCCCTGACAGTGGATCCGGACACCGAGGCGCGAACCTCATTGATGGGACCGTCCGCGACGAGCTGTCCACCACTGACGAGGACGACGCGGCGGGCGAAGGAATCGGCCTCCTCGATGTAGTGGGTGGCGAAAATGACCGTACGTCCGGCGTCGGCCTCCTCACCCATGACCTGCCAGAAGCGGCGACGAGCTTCAACGTCCAGGCCGGTCGTCGGCTCGTCGAGAATAAGCACATCAGGGTTAGGCAGCATCGCGAGGGCGAAACGAAGTCGCTGCCGCTGCCCCCCCCCGAGCATTTGCCGACCTTGGTTCCCGCGAATGGGGCCAACTCCCACCTCTCGATGAGGGGCTTGACCCTCGAGCGCTGCCCGTGTGCGGCAGCGAGGGCCTTCATGGTCTCTGCGACGGTGAAGTCGGGTAGCAGTCCGCCGGTTTGAAAGACGGCGCTGATGCAACCAGCACGTGCGGCTGTTCTCGGATCGGAACCCAGAACAGTGACCTTCCCACTATCGGGGCTGGTCATGCCAAGGAGCATGTCGATGGTCGTAGATTTTCCGGCGCCGTTGGGCCCGAGGAAGGCCACGACTTCTCCGCGGTTGATCGTCATTGACAGGTGATCGACGGCAATGAGGCGTTCGCGGCTGCCGGCGTGAGGGAACGACTTGACGAGATCGCGTATCTCTATCGCTGGTTTGTCCATGGCTCCAGTCTCGAATCGACAAGACTGGAGCCACCATCCTTCAATGTCACGACTTGGCCATGACATTCGTCACGGTCATTAGCGTGGGCTGCCAATCAGAACGTGCTGAGGAGTTGGCCCGCCCCCGCGACTCACAACCGGACTAGCATCTTCCCGGTGTTGGCGCCATCAAGCATGTCGATGAACGCTTGTGGAGCGGCGTCGAGGCCGTCACGGAAAGTCTCGTCCCAGTGGATTTCGTCGGCCGGCAGCCACTCGGCCATCCGCTGCTGAAACTCCGGACGAACCTCCTCGGCATACTTAGCGATGACGAAGCCACGTAGAGTGAGGCGTTTCCCGATGGCCAACGCCAGGTTTCGGGGGACACCAGGCGGTTCGACGGAGTTGTACTGGGATATCGCCCCACACATCGCTACCCGACCGTCGATATTGAGATGATCAATGGCGGCCTCCAGATGATCGCCACCGACGTTGTCGTAGTAGACGTCAATGCCCTCGGAGGCCGCCTGCCCGAGCAACTCGGTACTCGGACCGTCGTGATAATTGAAGGCGGCGTCGAAACCGAGCTCACGCAACCGGGCAACCTTAGCGTCAGTGCCAGCCGAACCAATGACCCGAGAGGCACCGAGCAGCCGTGCCAGCTGACCAACCATCGATCCGACGGCTCCGGCAGCTCCAGAGACGAAGACGGCGTCACCAGCCTTCATCTCGGCGGCACGGGTCAAGCCAGCGTAGGCAGTGAGCCCAGTCATTCCCAACACACTCAGATATGCCGACGCAGGGGCGATGTCGGTGTCAATGATGTGTGCATCACCGGCGTTGAGGACAGCATGCTCTCGCCACCCAAGCTGGTGAACGACGTGGCTACCTTCCGGAATCTCCTCGCTGCGCGACTCGATGACGGTACCGACGGCACCCCCGTCAAGGGGCTGGTCAATGTGGAAGGGCGGCACATAGGACTTGACGTCGTTCATCCGACCACGCATGTACGGATCGACCGACATGACGTCATTGGCAACCAGGATTTGACCGTCGGATAACTCGGGGAGGCTGATCTCCTCGATGCGAAAGTTGTCCTCGATCGGTGCGCCGTGCGGGCGCGAGGCCAGGTGGACGGCACGGGTGGTCGTGGGACGTGTGATGCTCATGGGGGTACTCCTCTTCTCGACACCGCTACAGCATTACTTGCCAACTCTCGCGCGAGCATCGCGGTCACACCAGACGATTCCGCGGAGGGTGATCGCGGGTCATGCACAATAGGGACCATGGCTGACATCACGATCCTTCGAGCAGACATCACCACCCTCGACGTCGATGCTGTCGTCAACGCAGCAAACCGTCAGTTGGCTGGCGGCGGCGGGGTTGATGGAGCCATCCACCGGGCCGCTGGACCAGAACTGTCACAGGCATGCCGGAAGCTACGCGACACCACCCTGACCGATGGTCTGCCCACCGGTCAGTCGGTGGCCACTACTGCCGGAAAGATGCCTGCGAAGTGGGTCATCCACACCGTCGGCCCGGTATGGGCTAAGACCATCGACAAGTCTGACCAGCTCGCCTCCTGCTACCGCACCTCTCTGCACGTGGCCGACGAGATCGGCGCGCGAACCATTGCTTTTCCGACCATCTCTGCGGGGGTCTACGGCTACCCGATGGACGAGGCGACTCGGATCACCGTCGAGACCTGCCAACAGACCGTCACCAAGGTAGAAACGATTTACCTCGTTGCGTTCAATGCCGAGGCCGAGGCCGGTTATCGAGCTGCCCTCGGGGAGGAGTGATCCGGGTATTCGGGCGAGGACACCCGCAATTTAGTTAGCTAGCTCGGTAAGGATGCGTTCCAGCACAATAGCGTGATTGACCTCGCGATCACCGGCACCATAGAGCAAAATCACCTCGTCGCGCCCGGCACTTTCCTCCAGGAATGTCTTCGCGGCACCGGACTCGTCAAGCTCAGCCTCATAGCGGCCTGCGAACTCGTCGAAACGCTCAGGATCGTGGTTCCACCACGTACGCAGCTGGGAGGACGGGGCAAGATCGGTGCGCCGCTCGTCGAGTCGAGCGTCATCCTTCTTGACCCCTCGCGGCCACATCCGATCAACCAATACCCGGTACCCCTCGGCAGGGCCTTTCTTGAGGTCATCACGAATGTTCACTGCGCGGAAAATCGTCATGTCTTCCACTGTGTCACGCGAGGGTCAAGCCTTCTGCTTCTTTTTGACGAAAATGGGTGCCAAGATGACGATGATGAGAGCGATAGCCACCCAATTGGCAATCTTGGCGTAGTACTTGAGGGCCTCAACGATGGGACCGCCCACTCCCCAGCCCAGTCCCAGATATCCTAGGTTCCAGATGGTCGCTGCGACGAAGTCCAGAGCAATAAACCACCTCACCTTCATCCCAGATGCCCCCGTCAAGACGAACACAACCGGCATGATCGGAAGCGGGATCGGCACATAGGCGACGAGCACTCCCAGCCAGCCAAGCTTGCGAGCCCATTTCTCCGCCTGGTCATACCTGCGATGCGCCCGCTCGGATCGTCCAGCCCAGACCTCGATCATGCCTCGGCCCCACAGCTTGCCGGCCCACCAGTAGACCCAGTCGAGTTTGATCGACATAATCGAGCCCAACAACAGCCACCAAAGCCAGTACGGAACCTGCCCCACTGATGCCAGCGCCCCGGTCGCAGCCGCACCGGTACGAGACCCGGTCAACCCCATGAGGATGGGCGGATCAAGACCGAGCAGCCAACCGCGCAATGGGAGCATCGCCAAGGAGAAGATGCCAAGGAAGCCGATCCACCCCATACACCAGTAGTCGGAGCGACCCGGCTTGTGGTTCCACGGCATGCCCTCGGCCTTCCACCACTCCTCCTCTGCTGAGGACTCGGTTCCGGTGGAGGATCGCGCCAGCTCGTCTTCAGCCACAGCCAGAGAGGTGGCGGCAACGGCAAAGGAATCCTTCTCACCTGCCGCCGCAGTGCTCATCTCATTCTGCACGCCGTTGAGGATACCCAGAACCGGTGACAACCCTGCATCGGCAATATCTGCCGAGAGGGGAACACTCTACTCACAGCCCTATCTCAGCGGTAGCGTGGTATCTTGCTTCACCCAGCACACCCTAACCCCGCCGGGCGAGGAAGGACCACATGATCCGTTTCGACCACGTCAGCAAGCGTTTCGATGACGGAACAGTCGCCGTCGACAACTTCGAACTGACAGTGGAATCACACCACCTGGTGGTCCTCCTGGGGTCTTCGGGGTGTGGCAAGACGACCCTGCTGCGGATGGTCAATCGGATGGTTGATCCATCTGAAGGACGAATACTCATCGACGACACTGATGTCGCCACCATCAATCCGGTCAAGCTGCGCCGCCAGATCGGATACGTCATGCAATCGGGCGGATTGCTCCCCCATCGCACTGTTGTTGACAACATCGCCGCTGTGCCCCTTCTCTCGGGGGTTTCGCGGACTGCTGCCCATACCCGAGCGATGGACTTACTCGAAAGAGTCGGCTTCGATTCTTCCTTGGCGCGTCGATACCCCACCCAACTATCAGGCGGGCAGCGACAACGAGTCGGGGTGGCACGCGCCCTGGCCGCCAACCCCGACATCCTCCTCATGGACGAGCCTTTCGGTGCTGTCGACCCGGTGGTGCGGACCGAGTTACAGCAGGGTCTGCTGCAAATTCAGGCGGATCTAGCGAAGACGATCGTCTTCGTCACCCATGACGTTGACGAGGCATTCCTACTCGGTGACGAAGTACTCGTCTTGCGGCGGGAAGCCCAGGTCGCGCAACGTGGGCGCCCCGACGACATCCTCCTCCATCCGATTGACGACTTCGTCTCCTCCTTCATTGGTGGCGATCGCCGGAACCTTCACATGGAGCGACATGATGACCACCCCACCATCGTTGATGCCGGTGGCCGACTCGTGGGGCGTTTCGCCAACCAGCCATCGACAACCGTCCGGGAGAATTCGTGAACACCCGATGGATTAGCGAGAACTGGGATCAGATTTGGCAGCTCACAAGCCACCACGCGGTGCTAGGCGTCACTCCCGTGCTACTGAGCCTAGTACTGTCGGTCCCGTTGGGATGGTGGGCGCACCGCGCGCGAACCGCCAGGCGCATTCTTGTGCCGGGCGCGTCAATCCTCTACGCCCTCCCTTCTCTGCCACTGTTCGTCCTTTTGCCGCTCATCCTCGGAACGAAGATCCTTGATCCGATCAACGTCGTCGTCGCGCTGACCCTGTACGGCATTGCCCTGCTGGTGCGCACCGCCACTGATGCCTTCGATTCGGTGGGACGATCGGTACGCCGGGATGCCGTCGCCATAGGCCACTCGGATTCCCAGGTGTTCTGGCAGGTCGCCTTGCCGCTCGCCGTTCCCGCGCTCGTTGCCGGAATGCGGGTGGTCTCGGCGTCCACCCTGTCCTTAATCAGCGTTGGAGCCCTAGTCGGTGTGCCCTCTCTGGGTTACTTCTTCACCGATGGCTACCAGCGCTCCTTCCCCACCGAGATCTGGGTAGGAATTATCGGAACCCTGGTACTGGCGATCATCTTCGATCTCGTCATCGTCTGCGTCGGTCGCCTCCTGACCCCGTGGCAGAGGGCAGCGACGATATGAACCACATCGCAGCAGCTCTCACTTGGTTGACGACTTCCTCCCACTGGGCCGGTTCCGGATCTATCGGGGTCCGCATCGGCGAGCACCTTTGGTACACCTTGCTGGCACTCACCGTCGCCGCCATCATCGCCATTCCTGCTGGGCTAGCTATCGGTCACACCGGTCGTGGAAAGACCATCGCAGTAGCTTGTTCTGGAGCTTTGCGTGCTCTCCCCTCTCTCGGCTTGCTCACTCTGCTAGCAATCTCGACAACGATCGGAATCGAGAATCCCATCGTACCTTCCACCATCGTGCTAGCTATCCTGGCGATTCCACCCCTGCTGGCCGGTAGCTATTCCGGCGTAGACGCCATTGACGACGAGGTAGCTGACGGCGCTCGAGCCTGCGGCATGACAGAGATGCAGGTACTGAGCCGCGTCGAGTTGCCGCTAGCCACTCCCCTCCTCTTGGGCGGGTTGAGGTCGGCAGCCTTGCAGGTGATCGCGACGACGACAATATGCTCATATTTGGGCATGGGGGGTCTCGGCCGTTTCATCCTTGACGGGCTGGCGGTCTCCGACTACCCACAAATGCTCGCCGGATCCATCGTCATCATCGTGCTGGCTCTGGTTGTTGACGGGCTGCTCTGCCTCGTTACCCGCTTACTCACTGGCCCGGGTATCAGACACGCCTTGGCCCTCACCCCGCAGTGACCCCATCGAATGGAGCACCCGATGATCACAACGCCCATGACCCGCCGAACCCTGCTCGGAACAGCGTTGCTGACCGGTCTGGCAGCATGTTCCTCAAACGACCCCCTCAATTCGGATGGCTCGGGATACGGTAGCGCAGACCTGATCGTCGGTTCGGCGAATTTTACCGAATCTGAGATCATTGCCGAAGTCTACGCCCAGAGTCTCGAGGAGGTCGGGATCACGGTCAAACGTCGCATGCAGATCGGTGCCCGAGACGTTTACGTCAAGGCCCTTCAAGACGGTTCGGTCGACCTCGTCCCGGAGTACTCAGGAAATCTGCTGCAGTTCTTCCAGGGGGCATCGTCCGCCTCCGATGAGAAGTCCGTCATGGCCGCCCTGCGCAAAGCCGTGCCCGCCGGTATGTCGGTCGGAGAACCCTCGCCAGCTCAAGATGCCGATTCCTGGTGCGTCACCACCGAATTCTCACACACCCACAAGGTGACTTCCCTCACCAATCTAGCCACGTTGGATTCCCTCAAAGTGGGCGGCAACCCCGAACTCAAAGAACGACCCTACGGCCCGAAGGGGTTGACGAAGGCGTACGGCGTACCATCCTCCATAGTCAAATTCAACGCCCTATCAGATTCCTCGGGCCCACTCACCGTTAAGGCACTCACCTCGGGGACGGTTGATCTCGTTGACCTCTACACAACGACCCCAGCGATTAAGGAACAGCACCTCGTCGTCCTCTCCGACCCCAGGCATCTCATCGTGCCGCAAAACGTCGTCCCACTTTTAAGTAAGAAGGTTGACGACAAGGCACGTGCCCAACTGGCCAGGGTGTCGAAAGCGCTGACCACCGACGATCTCATCGGGATGAACCAGCGCTTTCAGGGAGACGAAAAAGCCTCCGCAGCCACCATCGCCAAGGATTGGTTAGCGCAAAAGGGGCTGGCCTCATAATCGGCCAGCCTATGGTTTAGCCTATTTCCGCGCGTGCCTCCTCGAAGGCCTTAATAGCCTTGTCGAGCTGTTCCCGGGTGAGCCCGGCAGACATCTGGGTACGGATGCGAGCCTTCCCCTTGGGAACCACTGGGTAGCTGAAGGCGCGAACATAAATGCCCTTGGCGAGCATAGCGTCGGCCATCTTCGCGGCCTTGACCGCGTCACCCACCATGACGGGCACGATCGGGTGATCTGACTCGGGGATCTCGAAACCACGACGAGTCATCTCGGAGCGGAAGTACTCGGTATTCTCGCGCAATTTGGTGAGCAGGTCGCTGGAGGACTTGAGCAAGTCAAGGGCAGCAAGCGATGCTCCGGCAATCGATGGGGCAAGCGAGTTAGAAAACAGGTAGGGCCGCGAATTCTGTCGCAGCATCTCGACGACCTCCCGATGAGAGCAGGTGTAGCCGCCTGAGGCACCGCCCAATGCCTTGCCAAGAGTGCCTGTAAGGACGTCAACGCGGTCGCGAACGCCCCACTTCTCGGGGGTCCCGGCACCGTGTTCACCGACGAACCCGACAGCGTGGGAATCGTCGACCATAACCATGGCACCGTACTTTTCGGCGAGGTCACAGATCTGCGGCAGCGGGGCAACGAACCCGTCCATCGAGAAAACGCCGTCGGTGGCGATCATGATGTGCCTGCAGTCCTTCGCAGCCTGCAGCTGGGCCTCAAGATCGGCCATGTCCTGGTTACGGTAACGGAAGCGCTGGGCCTTGCACAACCGGACCCCATCGATGATCGAGGCATGGTTAAGCTCGTCGGAAATAATCGCGTCGTCAGGGCCGAGAAGGACCTCAAAAAGACCGCCGTTAGCGTCAAAGCAGGATGAGTAAAGAATGGTGTCCCAGTTGTCGGGGTCATCGGGGTGAAGGAACTCGGTGATGGCTCGCTCGAGCTTCTGGTGGAGGGTCTGGGTGCCACAAATAAACCGCACCGAGGCCATCCCAAATCCCCATTCATCGAGAGCCTTCTTGGCAGCCTCAATGAGCACCGGGGAATCAGCCAAACCGAGGTAATTATTCGCGCACAGGTTAATGACCTCGCGCCCATCATCGACGGTGATCTTGCCCGACTGGGGGCTGGTCAACGGGGCTTCAGCTTTATACAGCCCCTCCTCCTTAAGGGCTGCGATCTTGGCGCTGAGTTCGTCTTTCATAGGTCCGTACATAGTTGTCCTTCCTCTAAGTCGCTTATCAGTCGAGGCATTCCCAGTTCATGACAACCTTGCCGCCGTGGCCTGAGCCTGCGACGTCAAAGGCTTCCCGGAATTCCGTGATGGGGTATCGGTCGGTGATGATTCCGGAGATGTCCAGACCGGAACGGATGAGGGAGGCCATGGTGTACCACGTTTCGAAGATCTGACGCCCGGTCACTCCCTGAATTGTGATCATGTTAAAGATGATCTTGGAAAAGTCGAGGGTGATGTCATTGCTTGGGGTTCCCAGCAACGCAATCCGTCCACCATGAGTCATATTGTCAATCATGGATGTTAAAGCTGCCCCCGACCCGGACATCTCCAGGCCGATGTCGAACCCCTCCTTCATGTCGAATCGGTCCCACACCGTCTCCAAACCTTCGCGGGAAACATTGACGGCGTTCTCCAGGCCCAATTGCTGAGCCAGCTCCAGCCTCTCGTCGGACAGGTCGGTAACGACGACGTTGCGCGCCCCTTGGAACTGAGCGACCAGGGCCGCCATGATGCCGATCGGCCCAGCACCTGAAACGAGGACATCCTCGGCCAGGCAGGGGAACTGCAAGGCGGTGTGTACGGCATTGCCGAACGGGTCAAAGATCGCCGCGACATCGGGGGCAAGGTCCGGGATGTGATGTACCCAGACGTTGCCAGCCGGCATGACGAAGTACTGGCAGTAGGCACCGTCGACCGCATATCCAATACCTTGGGTGTTGCGGCACAGGTGACGTTTGCCTGCTAGGCAGGCCCGGCAGCGTCCGCAGACATAATGCCCCTCGCCGGAGACGAACTGTCCGACCTCCAGATCATTGACCTCCGAACCGAGTTCAACAATCTCACCGCAGAACTCGTGGCCGAGGACCAGCGGGGTGTGCACCGTCTTGGCGGCCCACCCGTCCCATTTATCGATGTGAACGTCGGTGCCACAGATTCCCGTCCGCATCACCTTGACAATGACGTCGTTGGGGCCAGCAACCGGGTCGGGGACCTCTACCAGCTCCAGACCCGGCTCCGGGCGGGTCTTGACCAAGGCCTTCATCGAGCCTCACTTTCCGGGGCAGCGCCCCACACTTCCTCGTGTTGACACCACTGTGCCACCACCGTCGCAGCAGCACAGCGGTTATGATAACCCCCTGTGAGCGTTTTCCCGTAGCCGCAGACGGGCGCTGTTGACATGTGCCAGCATTCGACGGACGGGCACGTCCTCACGCTATTTAGCCTGCAACTCCTCCATATCTCACGTGCAGTACTTTACGAAAAGAGGTCTCGCCTGAGCATCGTCATGACAGGTCCATCCGTCGCCACATGAGCCATATCGGCTCGCTCGAACCACTTCCCCGGAAACGTCTTGGCAGTGCCGGCAGAAGCTCCCGGCAACCAGCGACGCGCGCTCAACCCTTGAGCCCCGAACTAGCGAGCCCCTCGATGACCTTGCGTTGCATCGAGAAGAAGAGGAGGAAGATCGGCGCCATGGCCATCACGGAGGCCGCCATCATGAGCGCGAACTCGCTCGAGTGCTGCCCTGCAAGGGTCGCGATGCCAACGCTCAACGGCATCGACTCCTCCCGCGTCGTGACAATCAATGGCCACAGCAAGTCATTCCAGGACCACAACACGGTCGTGATCATGACCGCGAACAAGCCCGGTTTGACGACGGGCACCATGACCCGCCAGAACGTCTGCCACGGATTGCAGCCATCGAGCCTTGCAGCCTCCTCCAGCTCGGCCTGCAGGCTCATGAAGGACTGCCGCATGAGAAACACTCCGAAAGCCGAGAAGAAGCCCGGAAGAACGATGCCCCATGGCGTCTCCAACAACCCTAGTTCGCGAATGATCTCGTATTGGCCGATGAGATACGACTGCCCGGGCACCATAAGGATTGCAAGGACGAGCCCGAAGAGAACCGACTTGCCACCGAACTTCATTCGCGCGAAGGCATATCCACCCATCGAGCACAGAATCAGTTGAACGACGGTTCTCAACACCGTGATCGTCACCGACACCCCAAACTGCTTGAGGAAAGGAAGACGGGTGAACACATCGGCGTAATTGTGGAACTGCCAGCGGTCGGGAATGAGCTTCGGCGGGACGGACTGGATCTCCATGTTCGTCGACAAGGACATGAGGATCTGGTACACGAATGGGAACACCATGAGCACTCCGCCGAGCAGCAGCAGGATGTGCACCCCAACGAAGCGCCGCTGCGAGACGGTGTTGCCCCGCTTGGCAAGGGCTGCCACCTCTACAGCGGAGAGTTCGGATCCCGTAATCACCTCAGACATAGTTCACCCACCTCTTCTGCCCCAGGAACTGGGCGAGGGTCACGATGGCGACGAGGGCAAAGATAACGATCGCCACGGCAGCACCGAGCCCCTGGTCATGGTTGACGAAGGCTTGTCGGTAGAACAGCGACACCAGCGAGCGAGTCCTCGGCTCAGCCGAGTTCCCCGTTCCGATCATCGCGTACAGCGCGTCGAACAACTGGAACCCACCGATCGTCGTCATGATCGTCAGGAAGAAGATCGACGGGGACAGCAACGGCACCGTGACCATCCGGAACTGTCGCCAGGTGGAGGCACCGTCAATGGACGCGGCCTCGTACAGCTCCCGCGGGATCGACTTTAGCCCCGCAGACAGAATGATCACGTTGAACCCGATCGACGCCCACAACCCAAACAGGGCAACAGCGAACAACGCCCATCCAGGTGACACCAGCCAGTAGGGCGGATCGGAGACCCCCACGCTCCGAAGAATCTGGTTGAGCAGACCAAACTGACCGTTGTAGACGATCTTCCACACCTGAGCGACGGCCATCGGCATGGCAAGGTACGGCATGAAGTAGAGGATCCGGTACAGCCCCTTGAACCTCAGGCCGGGCAGCTCGATCATGGCCGCTACAGCCACCGACAGTGGAATGCCGAGCAGGACGATGACCGTGTAGAGCAAGGTGTTGCCGATCGCTGACCTAAGGTCCGGGCTAGCAAACAGTTCCCGGTAGTTCTCGAATCCGACGAATTGTGGATTCCCACCAAAAGCGTTCGTCTGCTGCAGCGACGCAACAACGTTTTCGAAAATTGGCCAGTAGTAGAACACTGCGATGCCGAGCATGAGCGGGCCGATGAACAGCGCCGACCACGCTCCGACGCTGGTCGGATCCTTCTTCTTGCGGTGTCCTGACCGGCTCGAGAGTGGGGCGACGGCGGTGTCGCCCCGCGTGCCGGGGTGGATCATCCCTTCTCCTTCGCCAGCGCATCGTTCATGAACGTCGCGAGCTTCCTCGCCGTCTCCGGGACAGGCATCTCACCGGAGAATGCCGGGTTGACGTAGTCAGCCTCTTTATCAGCCCACACGCTGGTATTTCTGCTAACCGGGTACGTGGCTGCGTACGTCGTAGCAGCATCAACGAACATCTTGCAGTTCCACTGCGGGAACGCCTTGATCCAGGGATCCTGAGTCCCGTGGAAAGCCGGGATGGCGGTACCATTCCGAGCTTCCGTCTCCTGTGCCTGCTTGGAGCCCATGTGGGCGACGAGGGCTAGTGCGGCGGCTTGGTTGGCCGACCTGGCCGAAACCACCCATCCCAGGCCGTGAATGACAGTGGCCTTCCTGTCTTTTTTGGGCAGGGCAACAACGTCATAGTCGTTCTCGTGTCCCTTGAACTCCTCAGCAAGTTCCGAGGCGGTCCAGTCACCGGACCAGTACATCGCCGATTTCCCGCTCTTGAACATCTGAGAGAGTTTGGTGTCGGTGATAACCTTCGGGGACGCCACCGAGCCGTCCTTGACCCAATCCGCCCAACACTGCAATCCCTCGATGCTCTTCGGATCGTCAAACCCTGACTTGCCATCCTTGATGACGAATCCACCAGCTTGAAAAATGGTGTTGTAGTACGTCCCTTGGCCATCACCGTTGATAGTCGTCGCACACCCGTAAATCCCCTTCGACTTGCCCCAGTCAGAGATCTTCTTCGCCTTGTCATGGAAGTCATCCCATGTCCAGCCAGCGGTCGGCAGTTCAACACCAGCATCCTTGAAGATTTTCTTGTTGTAAAAGACACCGATGGTGTCAAAGTCCTTGGGGACGCCGTAGTGCTTGCCGTCGTAGGTGTACAGCTTGACGAGGGCTTCGGGGTAGTCCGACCACTTGACACCGGCATCGGTGACCTTGTCGATCGGCGCCAGCATCCCGTTGCCGGCATAGAGCTGAATATTGGGACCATTCATCCAAAAAACATCGGGCAATTCATTTTCCTGCGCCTGGGTGCGCAATTTCTTCCAGTAGTCCTCATATCCAGCCAGATTCGTGGTGACCTTGACATTCGGATATTTCTTGTTGAACGACTTGATGTTCTCCTTAACGGTCCTGGTCTGGTTCTTGTCCCAGTAGGCGAGAACAAGTTCCGCCGAGGTGTCGGGGGGCGATACTGGCGGTCCCACTGCCAGCCTCCTTCTTGCTCGACGAGCAACCTGCGACAGCCAGAATGGCGAGCGCCGCACCTGCGATGAATCCTCTTCGATCCATAATCGTCCTTCGGTCGTGGTCCTTACTTGACCTGGTTGTTGTTGAAGTACTCCACGAGTTCCGCATCCAGGGACGGCACCATCCTCGGCGTCGACCCGTTCCGCAGGGACTCGGTGGCTTCGATTCCTGCCGCGACCGCATACCAAGCTCCCAGTGGGGATGTGTCGGTGCGGGTTCCGTTGCGCACGAAGTTGAGGAACTCAGTGACGGTGAGCACGTCAGCGTCTCCGTGACCGTTGGCGTCCCCGATGATCGGGAAGGTCTCGTCCCCCTCGGCGTTGTAGTGGGTGCGCGTGTTCCACAGCCGAATGACGCCGCCCTCACCGTCACCAAAGTTCTCGATGCGTCCCTCGGTCCCGATGACGGTGTAGTTGCGCCAGTAGTCCGGCGTGTAGTGGCACTGCTGGTAGGAGGCGTACACCCCCGACTCCATGCGCATGAGCACCATCGACAGGTCCTCGACGTCGATGACCGGGTTGAGCCCCTTCTGGGTCAACGGCGGCCAATTGTCCAGCGAGTACCAGTCTCCCATGAGTTCGTCGGAGTGGTCACGGCGATCGTTAATCTGATCGTAGAGAGTCAGTCCCCCCATACCCACGACGTCGGTAGTGTGGGAGCCGGCGAACCAGTGCATGACATCGATGTCGTGGGCCGCCTTCTGCAGCAGCAGCCCGGTGCCATGCTCGCGCGTGGCATGCCAATCCTTGAAGTAGAAGTCACCTCCAGCGCCGACGAAGTGGCGGCACCAGATCGCCTTAACCTCACCGATCCGTCCGGTACGGATGAGGTCACGCATCGACCTCACGACGTTCATGTGGCGCATATTGTGGCCGACGTACAGCTTCGTCCCGGTCTGATGGGCTGTCACCAGCACCTTGGTTGCCGACTCCAGGGTGATCGCCAATGGTTTCTCCAAGTAGACGGGGACACCGGCCTCCAACAAGGCGCAAGTCACCTCGACGTGGGTGTCGTCAGGGGAGGTGACGAAGGCGACGTCGATCCCTGCCCTGATGAGCCCCGCGACGTCGCTGGTGATGACGATGGAGTCGGGGTCCTTGCCGAGACGATCCGCCACCCGTCGGCGGGCCAGGTGGTGAGGCTCGCAGACGGCCACGATGGCACCTCCATTGCCTTCCAGCTCGGCATTGAGGGCGAGTCGAGAACGCGCCCCTACTCCCACCACGCCTACTCTCAGGACCTCTATAGTTCGCTTGTCTCTTGTTGTCGCCATAACGCTGTGATGACCTTTCTCGACCTCTTGGAGGATTCGCTCGACACCCTGTAAAGCCACCGGGTGCGATCGCTCAACACCAAGGAACGCCGCGGACGCATGACCTAGTGCGACGTCGACGGCTCCGACGACGGAGGCAGCACGGTCTAGGGCGGCGACCTCGGCCGGTACCGGGACGGAACCGGGTACCCGTCGTTGATGCAGACGCGCAATGACCTGTCGAATGACGTCCAAAGATCGGCTGGTCGGCCCCGCTACGACAATGAGATCGGGATCCACGACCCCGGCCACCGACCCGATGGTCAAGGCGGCCCGATCGATCCACTCGTCGTCGGGGTGCTGCCCGTCCTCCAGACGCAGGTCGAAGACGTCGCTAATCTCACCGGCGTTCCACTGCCGACCACGGTGGATTCGCCCGCTCAGGACCAGACCGGTGTGCAGCCCTTTGGTCATCTGCACCAACAGCATGTCGCCGTCGGAACTGAGGCGCTGGCCACGCCGGCAGCAGAATTCGCCCCAGGCTGCCATGTTAATGTCGTTCTCGACGCTGACAGACACACCGAGCCGCTGCGCCAACGCGGCAGTCAGATCAAGACCCTCCCACTGGGGAACGAGATCACTGCGCAGCACGGTGCCGTGACCATCGACGATTCCGGTGGTGGACACCGCGACCTGCCGGAGCAGGCCGAACCCTTCCGACCAGCGATCCCGCGCCTCCCCGATCACACCGGCAACGACATCGAGCCGCGCTTCACGACACCGGTCGACGAGTTGGTCGGTCCTGACCTCGAGAACCCTCCCGTGAAACGTGGACACTACAGTCAGCATCGAGTCGACCAGGACGTCAGCACCAATGACGATCCCCGCACGGTTAGCCGGAGCCCACGCGGTCGCAGGCCGTCCAGGAGCACCGTGACCACCCATTTCACTGGAAACCCATCCATCCTTCTCCAGCTCACGCAGCAGGGAGATGATGGTGGGCCGCGACAGACTGGTGCGTTCGACTAGCTCAGCGGCAGTCAGAGCACCGTCAGCACGCAATTCGCGCAGCACATCGTCTTTGCGCTGGCCCCGACCGGCCGGCCTCTCCTGTGAGGTCATCGTCAGCCACCCCTGCCCGGGCTTACCTCGTGCCCGCTCTTGGAGACTCATGGAAACTATTTCGAAAGTATGTTTCAAAAGGTGATTACATATTGGACCCGGCAAGCACGCTCGTCAAGGTGTTTGAGCACATCTGGTTGGCATCGCGCATCCGGGACGAGTGGTTATAGGTCGAGCAGGGCCACCCCGGCCGGTTAGCCGCCCCAGGAGATCATCGATGGTGCATAGAACCAAGGTGCATAGGACCCAGGGACAGGTCCGAGGACCTCGGTGGTCTATTCGGTTCGCGAACCATGCTTCACCGTGAACCGATACAACCTTTTTGGACAACATTCCAGCTCCGGGTTTGGCAGAATCGTGCTTGTGGCAGTCAGCGTTTTCGATATCTTCAAGGTCGGCATTGGTCCGTCTAGTTCTCATACCGTCGGCCCCATGCGAGCCGCCCGGATTTTCGTGACTGATCTGGCTCAGTCACCGGTATGGCCTGAGGTCACCCGTGTGCGCGCGGAGCTCTTCGGTTCGCTGGGAGCGACCGGGCACGGACACGGGTCTGAGGCCGCCGTCTTGCTGGGTCTGGAAGGTGAAGATCCGGCCACTGTCGACACGGATCAGACTCCGGCTCGAGCCGCGTCTATCGCCAATGACGGCTGTATCACTCTGGATGCTGTCCATGGCGGTCGAGAGATTTCCTTTGCCGTCACGACCGATCTTGTCCTTCACCGCAATCGGTCCCTCCCTTTTCATCCCAACGGCATGACGTTCACCGCCTGGTCTGGCCAGGAAGTCGTGGTCGAGCGCACTTTCTACTCCATCGGCGGTGGTTTTGTCGTTGAGCACGGAGAGGACGAGCACCCCGCCATCGTGCGCGACTCGGCACCGGTCCCTTACCCCTTCAAGACCGGCAAGGAACTTCTCGAGCAGTGCTCGGACTATCGGATGAGCATCCCCGAGGTCGCAATGGCCAATGAGATGACCCTCCGTACAGAGGAGGAAATACGCGGCCAGCTCCTCGACATCTGGGCAGTCATGCACGCCTGCGTTGAGCGCGGCTGCTCGCGCGCTGGCGTTCTTCCGGGCGGTCTGCATGTGCGCCGCCGCGCCATGAAGATGCACCACGATCTTGTCACCCGGGAGCGGATCGCCCCGGGCAAGCCGGAACCATTCGGCTCGGTTGACTGGCTAACGGTGTGGGCGTTGGCAGTCAATGAGGAGAACGCCGCGGGTGGACGTATTGTTACCGCCCCTACCAACGGCGCGGCCGGCATCATCCCGTCCTGCCTGCATTTTGCGGTGAAGTTCCTCTCCCCCGGTTCGGATATCGATTCGGGCACTCCTGGCGTCGACACCGGTGATGACGACCTCATCGTCAATTATCTGCTAGCAGCCGGCGCCGTCGGGGAGATCTACCAGCAGTCCGCGTCGATCTCTGGAGCCGAGGTCGGCTGCCAGGGCGAGGTCGGCGTGGCCTGCTCAATGGCTGCGGCTGGTCTAGCCCAGGTCATGGGCGGGACGCCGGCCCAAGTCTGCAACGCCGCCGAGATTGGCCTAGAACACCACCTCGGGCTCACCTGCGACCCCGTCGGGGGCCTGGTACAGATCCCGTGCATTGAACGCAACGCCCTTGGCGCTATCAAGGCCGTCACAGCTGCCCGCCTAGCCATGGCTGGGGACGGCTCCCAGATCGTCAGTCTGGATCAGGTCATGAAGACGATGATGGAGACCGGACGCGACATGAAGGTCAAATACAAGGAGACGGCGCGCGGCGGGTTGGCCGTGAATATCGTCGAGTGCTAGCAGCTCGGCGCATTGGGAACGCGAGTGCTAGCAGCTCGGCGCATCGAGGGGCCGGGATTGGCGGTTCAACAGGTTGTCCCCTGTTTTTCACCGCTGATCTGACAATTGTCCATTGCATTTTGCAGGAACGGGCACCACAGCGGAATCCGCTGACAACCCTGGTACGGCCGAGCCCGCACACACTGACCCCGAACGCCACCCACACTTTCCACCATACAAGGCGGGATAAACCGTGGGAAGATCAAGCAAAAATCCTAGGGAACCTATTACACAAAGCTGTGGATAATAACCCCACATACCGTCACTGCTGCAAGGGAGCGACCGGTGGTTAAAGAAGCGGAAAAGCGAACCAAGCTGAACCAGCCTGGCATGGGAACAACCGTGAATCCACGGTCCGGTGGGGCGCGATGTAGAAGAACATGAGGGGTGATCCTCGGCGCACATCCCGGGACGACCATCCTGTGCCAGATTGCAGCAAGACCTCATTCATAGTTCCCCTCACGCGGAAAATTCGCCACTTGACAAGGAGAATCGCTGCATCTTCACCCCCGGCCCACCTTTGTGGGTTGTGTCCATTATGATCAATTCTGGTTCCTCGAAACCTCGGAGGGACCCGGTGACATCCGTCACCGATTTTCCACAACGGATCGTCGGGCACGTACCTGCCCGTGGAAAGGAACAACGGTCATGGCAACCGTGCAATATAAGGAGGCGACTCGGGTTTACCCGGGCACCGATCGCGCAGCCGTCAGCAAACTCGACCTCGACATTGGCGACGGGGAGTTCATGGTCCTCGTGGGGCCGTCTGGCTGCGGTAAGTCGACCTCTCTGCGAATGCTAGCCGGCCTCGAAGAGGTCAATGCCGGCTCCATCTGGATCGGGGACCGCGATGTCACCGATCTTCCCCCGAAGGACCGTGACATTGCCATGGTCTTCCAGAACTACGCCCTGTACCCCCACATGACCGTGGCCGACAACATGGGCTTTGCCCTCAAGATGCAGAACGTGCCGAAGGCTGAACGCCAGCAGCGCGTCCTGAAAGCCGCCAAGCTTCTCGGCCTGGAGGACTTCCTCAACCGTAAGCCGAAGGCACTCTCCGGTGGTCAGCGTCAGCGCGTCGCCATGGGCCGTGCGATTGTTCGTAATCCGCAGGTCTTCCTCATGGACGAGCCATTGTCGAACCTCGATGCCAAGCTGCGCGTCCAGACCCGTACCCAGATCGCCGCCCTGCAGCAGCGCCTTGGCGTGACCACCGTCTACGTGACCCACGATCAGGTTGAGGCCATGACGATGGGCGACCGCGTTGCTGTTATGAGGGACGGCGTTCTACAGCAGGTCGATTCTCCTCTCGCTCTTTACGACACTCCGAAGAACCTCTTCGTCGCTGGCTTCATCGGCTCCCCCGCTATGAACCTCATGGAAGGTGATGTCGTTGACGGCGGCGTCGAGCTCGGTGACTACGTTGTCCCGGTTTCTCGCGACGTCCTAGCTAAGGCCCCGAACGAGACCAAGCTCACCCTCGGTATCCGCCCGGAGGCATTCACCCTCGCCAGCGAGGGCATCGGACTCGACGTTGCTGTTGTCGAGGAGCTCGGAGCTGACGCCTACCTGTACGGCTCCCTCGTCGGATCCGGCAAGCAGGCCTCCATCGAGGATGGCGAGGCTCACCAGGTTGTCGCCCGTATCTCTTCGCGTCGTCCTCCGCAGCGTGGCGAGCAGGTACGTCTGGGCGTAGACCCTGCCTCTGTCCACGTCTTCAGCCAGGAGACCACCGAGCGCATCTCCTGACCCTCGATGAACGCCACGAGGCCCCCGGTATGACCGGGGGCCTCGTCGTGTTTCATGGGTTCAGATCACTCGTTATTGGGCTCAACTTTGGAGACGACAATGTCTACCTTGCCTGGAGTGCGTCCCGATTGAGTAATGGCGGTAGAAACCCGGTGACGAAGGTCTTGTGTCAACTGCACGATAGGCACCGTCAGGTCGACAGTAACCTCCACCTCCACATCGCTGAGCCCATTCTCCTCGCTGATCCGTATCGCTGAGCGGTCGTCATCACCAACCCGACGCCACCACGGCTTCACGACTCGCGTCACCCCCGGGGTGTTACGGACGGTGGTGACAATGATCCCCGCTAGGTCATCGATGACGTGTTCGCCCGTCAGCAGCGTTCCAGAGACGACGTCGTTCTTGAGCTCAGACATGGATATCCTCCACGATGATGTCGATAGCTTCCGGACGGCCACCAAGCTCGCGGGTCATCGCCGTCGAAATGCGGTGACGCACCCGCTTGGCACAATCAGGTATCCGCACCCCACGTGCGACAGATAAATCAATGCGAAGTCTCAATGGGGTGTGGGGCACCGAGAACCGAATCCGATTGAGTCTCCCGTCCTCGCAGTCGGCAAGGCTGTTACGCACAATCGCGGCCAGCACGGTTTCTCGAACTTCCACTTGACCGCCGTCGTCATCGAAAACACAATGGCGCGGCGAAAGGTCAGCAGCGTATGACCTCCACACTGAGCTCAGCTTCAGTGGATCGACGACTACCTTGGTCTGCGCGTCCTCAGCAACCGTGTCGTCACGCAGCTGATCAGCACGAAGAGCCTCCGTGCGCACGGCTTGGCAAGCTAGGCACTCGGCCTCATGTTCCGTGGGAGGCTGTGTCGCTCCCTCCCAAACGCGGTTCATATCCGCGCCACAAGCGAGCTTCACCTCCATGACTCCATCTCCTTTGCAATGGTGGCCCTCGCCCGAGCTAAACGACCCCGGACGGTAGATAATGGTAATTCCTCAATATCGGCAATCTCGGCATATCCGAGACCGTCTATCTGGGCCATTACCCAAATACGTCTCTGGCTGTCCGGCAACCCAGCAACACTTTTTCGCAGCGCCACCATTGCTGCGTCTCTGGCATGAGCCCTCGCTGGGTCCTGCCTGGAATCGATCTTTACCGCAACCTCCTCCGGGGACACCGGATCGGTAGCGCGCCTGCCTGCGGTCCGAATAACCTCCCGGCACCGATTACGAGCGATGGTGTACATCCACGCCCTGAATCTGGACCGGTCGTCGAAGCCAGGCAGTTTCTGCCAGGCAGTGAGCAAAACGTCCTGAACGACATCTTCAGCATCTATCGTAGCCGGAAGGTTATTACGGCAGAATCTCAGAAGCCGCCCGCCCCACGATTTGACGATGCGAGCATAAGCGCCGGCATCTCCGTCCTGAGCAGCGCGAATGTCTGCCAGGATGACCTCGTCGCCACCGTGACCATCGACTCTGCTGACCATGGTTAGACGCTAGCAACGGTCGAGGGCACTTCTGTGTCCTCGACCGCCAGCGCGCCTTAGGCGAGCACCTTCCCCTCGCGAGTCCTCGGCTTGGCCCGGTCGGACTTTTCTTGAAGAAATGTCGATTTCGGCATCGGGTTGGCGGGAAGACTGTCTCCCGAATCGTCAATGTTGGGCACTTCGGTCACACCGACGTGACTCACGCCCATTCCAGTGACGTGTGCTCCGGTCCGCAGCTTCGTCCCAAACCGCACCAGCTTCGCGTCCAGGGCCGCCTCGACGTCGCGAGCCACTTCGGACTCCAACCGGTCGACGAGCTTTCGTACGTCGGCGCGGTCATCGATATCGATCTGAACCATCATCTCGGGAGCCACACGGGCTCCAAAGAATCTCACGCTAGCGCTACTGACTCCGGGGAACTCCTCGATCTGCTCCTCAACGGCCCTTCCCAGGGCGTCTGTGGACAGTACTGTTGAGCCCTGGTCAGCCTCATGGCTCATGCCGTAGGTGTGGGCCCGATTGCTCGACGAGAACTGACGAAGCAGCCAGACCAACCCAATCACCGCGATGAGGATCCCGACAATGAGCAGAGCCCATGATGCGTAATCCGTTCGCCATGCCTTCGGTACGTCGACGATAGGGGCGTCGGGTTTGGGCTGCCGCCATCCCCACGACGCGACGACGTTGAACCGCACCAGCATGAACCACGCAACCACCACCAGACCGATGATCCCGACGACGGCGAGTCGTGTTCTATTTGCGCGGCCCTTCATCGCAACCTCACTTCCACCTTCAGGGGTTGTTCCAACCCCAGCGAATCAACGCGGGCAGCGATTCTCGTCGTGAGCTGCTCCCGCATCACCTCTGGGTCCTTGACGTCAGTCTCGGCGTGGACCTTGAGAGTTTTGCCACGACGTTTTACTACTGATGATGCGACGCCGTCCTCCTCGTCAAGCCAGCGAGACAGCCACCCTGTCAGGTCCGAGTTGTCCATGACGATCTCCCGATTGTCAGGAACACCCTCGCTCGGTTGAAGAAACACCCCGGATGTCCGTCCCGGCTTGAAGGCCCATATCAGAAACAGCAGCGCGACGACACCGATAACAATGGCCACTGTCAGGGCAGTGTCGTTGAGCCATGATGCGGTGGTCATGTGACCACGTCCCCAGGCCAGCCACTGTGGCAAGGATCCGTGCTGGAGTCGTTGGATAGCAGCGATGATGGCCACCACCCCGGCTGCCAGGAGCACGACAGCCAGGATCGTCACCGGAAGTGTCCGGGAGGGTCGACGAATGAGAGGAGGAGACACGTACTGCTTGCTCATCTCAGGTCAACTCCTTCATCGTCGGGGCTTTGCTGACGACCCGGCTCACCAGGATGTCAATCGTGCGAATATCCACTCCGGACATCTTCGGTACCTGCTCGGTCAATCGGGCTCGCAGATCATCACACTGAGCTTGAACGGGGGCGGGGTAGCCAATGGCAACCTCTACCTCAAGATCAGCCGTACGGCCGGTGAGGACCGCACTAACTTTCGGGCCTCGGTCGAAGTCGGCGCGTGAGCCTGATCCGAAGAAGGACGAGGTGGGAGCCCCGAAACCCTCACTTTGAGCCGCCACGCGAGCAGCAACTTTCTCGACGACCGCTGTTGTGACCGTTAGAGTTCCACGACTAGCCTTCTCACGATTGTGGACCGCCAGCGAGGGCACCGAACGTACGCGTGTGGTGCCGGCGGACATCAACGGTTCCGTTGACTTGGTTTGCCGAAAATGTCGTGCACGTCGAGCTGACCGTCAATGATCCGGCCAATGATGAGACCGAGCAGCCCCAGCACCAGCACGACAATCGCCTGCCACACACCAACACAGACTGCAATCACACCCAACAGCAGTCCAACGAGTGCTCCGATGCGCGATGCATTCATAGCGTGGCCTTTCAGGAAAGTTCGGTGTTCTTGCGCTGGCCGGCAACCTGATCAGACTGGTCGTCGTCGTGATCGTCCTCACCCTGAATGTAGACATCGGTGACCTGGACATTCACTTCAACGACCTCAAGGCCGGTGCCGTACTCAACGGCGTCAATAATGGTTTCGCGAAGCTTATTGGCGACCTCAACAACTGAGTAGCCGTACTCAATAACCACGGACAGATCGATAGCGCACTGACGCTCGCCCTTTTCAACCTGGACGCCATTCGACACGTTGGTAGTCGATCCGGGGATGCGATCGGTGATAGAGCTGAGCATCCGGCGACCAGTGGATCCCATGGCGTGCACACCGGGGACTTCACGGCAGGCAATACCAGCAATCTTCTGGACTACCTGCTCAGCGATAAGGGTGGAGCCGTGATCGGTGTGCAGCGGCGAGGGAGGCAGGGTCTCTTTGGTCGTTGTCTCTGGCAGGTTCTCGGTTTTCGTGGCATCGGATTTAGCGGAAGTGGTCTTGTTGTCAGTCATATCGGCTCATCTCCATTCGATGTGTGGGGACTTTCATATGTGTAGATGTCTAGGGGGAACATTCGTCACGGCGGATCCGGAAATTGGTCGAAAAATTTCCGACGCCTCGGCTTAGCTACCCCCAGAAACACCCGATGACAAGAGGGACCATGACGATGTCCACCACCATGCAGGGACTGACGGTCCTCGAAGGTGGCGCCGCGACTGTCTGAATTCCCCCCTCTGACTAGGTCACACACCACCTAACCCGAGTGTGGGTGGCAAACTGTTCCTCGTGACCCGATTCCTCAGCGCGAAGCCCGACTCCCGCCTGCTTCCGTTGCCATGGAGCACACCGTTGGCACAGTGGCCGCAGGAGCGGCTCGTCGCGCTGCCTCGGGGCATCTCTCGTCACGTGGTGCGGTTCATCACTGTCGACGACGATGTCTACGCCGCCAAGGAGGTCGTCGAGCACCTCGCGATTCACGAATACCGCTTGCTGCACGACCTCATGAGGCTCGATACCCCGTCGGTCGAGCCCATCGGCGTCATTACTGACCGCGTCGCGTCCAACGGTGAACCGCTGGAGCCGATCATCCTCACCCGCCACCTACGGTTCTCTTTGCCCTACAGGTCCCTTTTCCATTCTGGTGTGCGTCAAGGAACCGTCATGCGGCTCCTTGACGCCCTCGTCGTTCTTCTTGTGCGACTTCATTTGGTGGGCTTCTTATGGGGTGACATCTCGCTGTCGAACGTATTGTTCCGACGAGATGCCGAGGCCTTCGCGGCCTATCTAGTCGATGCCGAGACCGGTGAGCTGCACAACCACCTGACCACCGGCCAACGCGAACACGACCTACAAATCGCCCGGACGAATCTCTATGGTGAGTTCCTCGACCTTGAAGAGGGCGACATGCTCGACGATGCCCTGGACCCCCTGGGCTTGGTCACGACTATCGAGGACCGCTATCACGACCTGTGGAATGAACTCACTGCGGCCGAGGAATTCGACGGAGGCGATTACTCCCAGGTCGAGTCGCGGGTACGTCGCCTCAATGCTCTTGGCTTCGACGTCGCCGAATTGGACATCCAAACCTCGCCGGACGGCCAGCGACTACGCATCCAGCCCAAGGTCGTTGACGCCGGGCACCACCAGCGTCGCTTGCTGCGCCTAACTGGCTTAGACACCGAAGAATTCCAGGCACGGCGTCTGCTCAACGATCTCGACACTTTCCGGGCGCGCAATGGGCTTCAGGGGGTTGACGAGGCAGTCGCGGCTCACCGCTGGCTCACCGAGTGTTTCGAGCCAGTCGTCCAGCAAATTCCGCCGGAACTGTCCCGGAAACGCGAGCTCGCGCAGTTTTACCACGAGGTCCTCGACTATCGGTGGTACAAGTCTCAGCGTCAGCAACGGGAAGTCCCCCACGTTGAAGCAGCCCAGGGCTACGTCCGTGACATTCTCGCCAAGTTGCCCGACGAGGCCATAAGCACAGAATCCGTAGTACCGGTGGACGGTTCACCGGCGCACAGCGGACATGAACTGGTCAACGTCTACGACCCGTCGCTCGGATACGTTGAGGACGAAGAGGAAGACGCCCCCTACGACCCCTGGGAGGCCCATGCCGAAGCTATCGACGTGGAGTCCGCGTCGCGTCTCGACATCGACGCCTTGCGAGCCCGAATGAAACGCTAGGACAGCCTGATCAATCTGAGGATTTCGGCGGCATCGCCACAGTGAAGGACCCCCACTGGGCGGGACTTGCAGCAACCGATGGGGTGGACTCGAGCTTCGTCTCCGGCTCCTCAACGCCCTTGTCGGGGCGCGATCCGGGGACAACCGGCTTGATGGATTCACCCATTGCGGCCTCCAAGGCCCGGGCGATGGGGCTGGACGACGGCTTGTGCTTGCGAATCTCGGCCATACCCCCATGGTAAGTGATGTGTCAGGGTACACCGGTAACCTAAGTCATGTGACGTTTAAGCTCTACAACACCGCTACCCATGGCATCGAAACCTTTAAGCCCCTTCGCGAGGGCCAGGTGTCGATTTACCACTGTGGAATGACGGTGCAGTCCAGTCCACATCTGGGCCACATCCGCAAGGAGGTCGTCTTCGACGTCCTGCGGCGCTGGTTGGAGTGTTCTGGCTACCGGGTGACCGTTGTCGCCAACGTCACCGATATCGACGACAAGATCTTCGCTAAGTCCGCCGCTGCCGGCACCCCATGGTGGGCCCATGCGTACCACTACGAAAATGAGCTTCACGCGGCGTATAAAGCATTGGGATGCCGTCCGCCGACCTATGAGCCTCGAGCCACCGGTCACATCCCGGAGATGATCGAGCTGGTGAAGACCCTCATCGAAAAAGGTCACGCTTATCCTGCCCCCGATGGTTCCGGTGACGTCTACTTCGATGTTCGATCCTGGCCGCGCTACGGGGAATTGTCCGGGATGCGTGTCGACGACATGAGCCCGGCCGAGGATTCAGACCCGCGTGGTAAACGCGACCCACGTGACTTTGCACTGTGGAAGGGCCACAAAGAGGACGAGCCCGAAACAGCGTCGTGGGTGTCTCCATGGGGACGCGGTCGACCTGGGTGGCACCTGGAGTGCTCGGCGATGTCCGGGAAGTATTTGGGCGAAGCCTTCGATATTCACGGTGGCGGTATCGACTTGCGGTTCCCTCACCATGAAAACGAGCTGGCTCAGTCAGCAGCAGCTGGGCGTCCTTTCGCCCACTATTGGATGCACAACGCTTGGGTGACGATGTCTGGGGAGAAGATGAGCAAGTCCCTGGGTAATACCGCCCAAGTGACTGAGGTCACCAAGACCTACAGCCCGCGAGCCGTCAGGTACTTCCTGCTGGCCCCGCATTATCGCTCCATGATCGAGTTCAGCCCCTCCGACGAGGGCACCAAGGGCTCCCTGGATGAGGCCACCAAAGCCATTGAGCGCATCGATTCCTTCCTGGACCGCGCCAGCAACCTCGTTGGCGAGCAGGTGACGGCCTCGCATGAATTGCCGGAGGCGTTCGTCACTGCGATGGACGATGACCTTGGTACTCCCCAGGCGGTGGCGGCCCTGTTCAGCCAAATCACCGAAGGTAATAAGTCCGTGTCGATCGGCGATGCCGAGGCCACCCGTCATCACCTGTCCCAGGTTAAGGCCATGCTCGCGGTATTCGGACTCGATCCTCAGGCCCCCGAGTGGGCCGACACCGCAACAGGCGACGCCCGTCTAGAACCGGTCGTTGACGGCTTGGTGCAGGCCATGCTGGACCAGCGTGCCGAAGCTCGCGCCCGCAAAGACTGGGCTACGGCTGACGCCATCCGCGACACCCTGACAAACCTTGGATTGACGATCGAAGACACCCCCACTGGCGCCCATTGGTCGCTGAGCTGACAAGGAGACTGACATGGCAGGAAATTCCCAGCGCCGCGGCGGGGGGCACAAGAGCAAGAGTTCCGCTGTCGGCTCCGGTGGGCGAGGCCGCAAAGCACTCAAAGGCCGAGGTCCCACCCCCAAGGCAGAAGACCGCGTTTACCACAAGGCGTACAAGGCCAAGCAGGAGAAATTGGCTCGCGCTGCGGCCCGTAAACCGGCGAATAAACAGTCGACGGGGGCGGGCCCGGAGTGGGTTATCGGTCGTAATCCTGTGCTCGAGGCCCTACATGCTGGTCTTCCAGTACGCACTGCTTACGTTGCCGAGGGGGCTGAGCATGACTCTCGACTAAGGGAGATCCTCACCTTCTGCGCTGATCATGGCATCGCGTTGATGCAAGCCACTCGCGGCGAACTCGACCGCATGACAGGTGGGTCTAACCATCAGGGAGTGGCCCTGCGCCTGCCCGAATACGAGTACACCACCGTCGGTGACCTCATCGCAGCAGGTACCCAAACCTACCGCGGTGGGCTCGTGGTGGCTCTCGATAAGGTCACCGATCCGCGTAATCTGGGAGCGATTATCCGCTCTGCTGCGGCCTTCGGCGCCCAGGGTGTGCTCATCCCGTCGAGGCGGTCAGCATCGATGACGGCTGCGGCGTGGAAGACTTCAGCCGGGGCCGCGGCGCGCATCCCGGTGGCGATGGCAACGAACCTCAACCAGGCTCTCGGCAAGTTCGCTGCGGCTGGCTGGATGATCGTCGGGCTAGCTGGCGAGGCCGACTCGGACTTCGCTTCAGCTCCTGGACTCGACGGCCCCCTGGTGATTGTTGTCGGTTCAGAGGGAGACGGTCTGGCCCGACTTACCCGTCAGTCGTGCGACGTGCTGGCGTCGATCCCCATCAGCAGCGACGTTGAATCCCTCAACGCTTCAGTCGCAGCGTCCATTGCGCTATATGAGGCGGCAAGAATGCGTGGGAGCGCACAATTGTGACGTCCGAGTGAGAGCCGCAGCCCTGTGGACTATGGGGTAGGTTCGCATTCGCGAGTATGCCCTCGAGCATGGACGCCCTACACACTGGCACCGGCTGGCGCAGCTCAGCTCGCGTTCAGCTATGTGACGCCGACCTGACGGCCATCGCAGGTGAGATGGGGAAGGTCTTGGCGCTTGAGTTAGCACGTATGTTCTTCCTCGTTCTGCCCATCAGTACCGATGGGCAGAACCCTCACGATCCCGTCCTGACGAGTTCCGCTGACCATCCATCCGGGAGCAGCGATGATCCCACTCTGCGCCCACACCGCGCAGGAAAGTCTCGACGATAATCTGAAACCAGATCCCGTTGTTGTCGGGAATCTGGGGACTTCGTAGGTCCTGAAACCATTCGACCGCTTGTTCCCGTGTCTGCGGAGACAATCGTCCCATCCATAACCGACCGATACGGCACCGATCGAATCCGCTACGGGAAATCGTGGCAACTCGTCGCCGTGGCCGCCGACCGCTAGACAACCTTGGACAATACCCAATGTCGGAGATCGAACATGAGCAATGAAGCACTCAACACTGTGTTGTCACATCTGGTCATCCCAGTAGTCGTCATCCATGACGCCGCCACCACCCCAGCCGTCACCGACGGGCTGGTCGTCGGTGACCTTCCGTACCGATGCCGCCCCGGCCGCCATCGAGTCCATGGCCGGTGACGGCCGGATCACCGTCGGCGCCGGAACCGTCATCAATGCCCGCCAAGTCGATGAGGCGGTGAGCGCCGGGGCGAGCTTCGTCGTCTCTCCCGGCCTCTCCCGCGAGGTCGTCGATCGATGTCGGCACCATGCCATCCCGGTTCTGCCGGGGGTCATCACCCCGACCGAAATTATGGCTGGCATCGACATGGGACTCGACACCTTCAAGTTCTTCCCAGCCGGCACCTTCGGCGGTGCAGCCACCATCGCGTCGCTGGAAGGCCCTTTCCCGCACCTACGTTTCGTCCCCACCGGTGGGGTCAAGCCGCACAACCTCACAGATTTCCTCTCCCGCGCCAATATTCCTGCCGTCGGAGGTACCTGGCTCACCCCGACTGATGCCGTCGCCGCCCGGGACTGCCACACCATCGCCAACCTAGTCCGCGAAGCCGTCGATAGCGCCCACCACATCGTCAAGGAGCAGTCATGACTAACCCCGTCACCCTTCGCCCCACAGATCAGTGCTGTTACGACATCGTCTCCCTCGGCGAAGTAATGCTGCGACTCGACCCAGGTGAGCGTCGCATCCGTACCGCTAGGTCCTTCGACGCCTGGGAAGGCGGCGGCGAGTACAACGTCAGCCGCGGCTTGTCCCGCGTCTTCGGTAAACACGCCGCCGTCATTACCAGCCTCGTCGACGATCCGGTTGGGCGCCTTGTCGGTGACCTCATCACTGCTGGCGGGGTCGACGACCAGTTCATCACCTGGGTGCCCTCTGACGGAGTTGGCCGCACAGTACGCACTGGACTCAACTTCACCGAGCGTGGTTTCGGTGTCCGCGGCGCCGTCGGGGTCTCCGACCGTGGCCATACTGCTGCCAGCCAGCTGCGCGCCGAAGACATCGACGTCGACCGTCTCTTTGGACAACTGGGAGTGCGATGGTTACACACCGGAGGCATCTACGCCGCCTTGTCACAGACCAGCGCTCAGACCGCGAAGGCCGTCATGGCAGCTGCCCACGCTAACGGCACCGTTATCTCCTACGACCTCAACTACCGCCCGAGCTTGTGGAAGTCGGTCGGCGGTCAAGAGGAGGCACGCCGCGTCAACCGCGAATTGGCGAGGTTGGTCGACGTCATGATCGGTAACGAGGAGGACTTCACGGCGTGTCTGGGATTCGAGGTGGAGGGCAACGACGAGAACCTCTCCCATCTCGACGTCAACTCGTATGCCACCATGATTGACAAGGTCGTCGAGAAATTCCCGAATATCTCCGTCGTCGCCACGACCCTGCGTCAGGTGCGTACTGCTAGCCGTAACGACTGGTCAGCTATTGCGTGGTCGAAGGACACTGGTTTGGTCCGCTCGGTCGAACGCCCCAACCTGGAAATCCTCGACCGCGTTGGCGGTGGTGACTCCTTCGCAGCTGGTCTCGTGGCTGGTCTTATGGAGACTGGAGACCTGCAGAAAGCCGTCGAGTTGGGAGCCGCCCACGGCGCTCTGGCCATGACGACGCCCGGCGATACCTCGGGCCACCCGCTGCGAAGTGGAATCGTTGGCAGCAGGCGGATCTGCACGAGTGAAACGCTGATCCGATCCGTGGCAGGACGGCGAGCCACTCGCCGTCCTTTCAGGCTATAGCCCCAAGTGGCTCCCGGGACGAGTAGATTTGTGCTTACCGTCCCGTCTTGACAGGAGCCATCCGTGAGTGATCCCAGTGCCGTCGATCCCACTGCCCGTGACATTGCCGAGAAGCTAGCCCCGGCCTACCACACCATGCTCGACGCGGTCGCACAGGTCGAGCCGCGGATCGCGGGGGCCACCCGTGCTGAACTCACCGACCAGCGTCATTCCCTCAAACTCATTGCTTCCGAAAACTACGCATCCTTGCCAGTTCTGGCGACCATGGGTACCTGGTTCTCTGATAAGTACGCCGAAGGTACTGCCGGCCACCGCTTCTACGCCGGCTGCCAAAACGTTGACACCGTCGAGACGATCGCCGCCGAGCATGCCTGCACTCTGTTCGGCGCTGAGCACGCTTACGTACAGCCCCATTCCGGCATTGACGCCAACCTCACCGCCTACTGGACGATCCTGGCCCACCATATCGAGACCCCAGCCCTGTCAGAATTTGGCGCCCGCACTGTCAATGACCTCACTCAAGCTGACTGGGACACCCTGCGTCATCGTTTCAATGACCAGCGGGCGATCGGCATGAGCCTTGATGCTGGTGGCCACCTTACCCATGGTTTCCGCCCCAATATCTCCGGAAAGATGTTTGACCAGCGCTCCTACGGCACCGATCCGCAAACGGGCCTACTCGACTACGACAAGGTCGCTGAACTGGCCCGCGAGTTTAAGCCGCTTGTCATCGTCGCCGGATACTCCGCCTACCCGCGCCGCGTGAATTTCGCAAAGATGCGCGAGATTGCCGACGAAGTCGGTGCTGTGCTCATGGTCGATATGGCCCACTTCGCTGGCCTGGTAGCTGGCAAAGTCTTCACTGGTGACGAGAACCCCATCCCCCACGCCCAGGTCGTGACGACGACGACCCACAAGTCGCTACGCGGACCGCGCGGCGGCATGGTGCTGACGACTAAGGACTACGCCGACGACGTCGACCGCGGCTGCCCGATGGTGCTCGGCGGCCCGCTGTCCCACGTCATGGCTGCCAAGGCCGTCGCCCTGGCAGAAGCGCGCACCCAGGCCTTCCGCGACTACGCCCAGCGCGTCGCCAATAACGCGAAGGCCCTAGCCGAAGGGCTCATGAAACGTGGCGTCAAACTCGTCACCGATGGGACTGACAACCACATCAACCTGCTCGACGTCACGACGAGCTTCGGGCTGACCGGTCGTCAGGCCGAGGCCGCGCTGCTGGACGCCGGTGTGGTCACCAACCGCAACTCCATTCCGACTGACCCGAACGGCGCCTGGTACACCTCTGGCATACGCATCGGCACCCCGGCACTGACCTCTCGCGGATTCGGACCCGACGAATTCGATCAGGTCGCCGAGCTCATCGTCACTACCTTGGAGGCCACCACCCCGATGACGGCCTCCACCGGCAAGCCTGGCAAGGCCAAATACCAAATTGCCGACGGTGTGGCTCAGAAGGTCCATGACGCCGCCGACGAGCTGTTGGGCAACTTCCCCCTCTACCCAGGGCTGGATTTGGCCTGACGGGGCTCAATCCCCCTTGATTCCTAGTTCGGGGATTCTCACCAAGTATCTACTCACGAAATTTCCGCACCGTTTCGATCGGCGGTCCACGTTCTGCAAAGAACAGAACATGGGCCGTCGATTTCTCGTCGCTGCCCTTTTTCTTCCTCCTGTGGCTCCCTGGCCCTGATTCTGCGACCTCGACAGCCTGGGGCCGAGACGCCCCAATCGTCCATCTCATCAGACGGAGCCTTATCACACGGCCACGCCGATAATTCAACCGGCCCACTCGTTTCTGATCCGTTTGTAAAGATACTTGTTTTCGGTGCAGAGTGGCCCCTTCGGGGCTAGCATTCCCGTGCTAGACCGGGTGGTTCCGTCACGAGGAGGTTCTCATGCAGGAAGGTGATCCTGTTACCCTGCACACCAGCACCACCGTTGATAAGGGGGATGCCGGCTACGACAAGGCCTTAAAAAACAGGCACCTGCAGATGATCGCCATCGGCGGCTCAATCGGCACCGGCTTGTTTCTAGGTACGGGCGGACGTCTTGCCCAAGGTGGCCCCGGATTGGCGATTAGCTACGCCGTCTGTGGCATCTTCGCTTTCCTCATGGTGCGGGCCCTCGGTGAGATGGCTATTCGTCGTCCGTCCTCGGGCGCCTTCGTGTCCTACGCGCGTGAATTCATGGGTGAGAAGGGCGCCTACGCCACCGGATGGTTCTTCTTCCTTGACTGGTCGGTCACGGTGATGGCTGACATCACCGCAGTGGCACTGTACCTGCATTATTGGACGCCCTTGCGTGCCATCCCACAATGGGTGTTAGCGCTCATCGCCCTCGGCGTGGTGTTTACCCTCAACATGTTGAGCGTGAAGATGTTCGGCGAGGCCGAATTTTGGTTCGCTGCTATCAAGGTAGCCGCGATCATCCTGTTCATGATCGCGGCCATCTGGGCCATCGTCACGGGTGCGCGGGTTGGCAACTACACCGCAGGCTTTCACAACATCGCCCAGCATGGTGGATTCTTCCCCGCTGGGCTGGCGCCGGTCTTTGCACTCACTCTGGGAGTGATCTTCGCCTTCGGCGGCACCGAGATGGTCGGCGTAGCAGCAGGCGAGACCAAGGATGCGAGCAAGATCTTGCCCAAGGCCATCAACTCGATGATCCTGCGTATCTTCGTCTTCTACGTCGGTTCGATCATCTTGATGGCGCTGGTACTGCCGTACACTGCCTATTCAAGCAATGAATCCCCGTTCGTCACCTTCTTCACCGGAATCGGAATTCCCTACGCTGGTGACATCATCCAGGTAATCGTCCTGACGGCTGCCCTCAGCTCGCTCAATGCTGGCCTGTACTCGACCGGGCGCACCCTGAGGTCATTGGCGGTTGCCGGCGAAGCACCAAAGGCCGCTGCCAAACTCAACCGTCACCACGTGCCTTCTGGCGGCATCGCCATGACCGCCGCCCTCGGTCTGCTGGGCGTTGCCCTCAACGCCTTCCTCCCGGATAGCGCCTTCGAGATCGTCATGAACCTCGCCGGCATCGGTATCGCCGGCACGTGGGCGATGGTGCTGCTCGCCCACACTCGTTTCGTGAGCGCAGTCAGGAGGGGCGAGGAAAACCGACCGGAATACCGCATGCCTGGTGCCCCGATCACGAACTACATCTCATTGGCCTTCTTGCTGATCGTCGTACTGTCGAACGTCACTTCGGAATCGGGGCGCTGGACACTAGCCCTCTTCGCCCTGGTCGCAATTGCCATGGTCGCCGGGTGGTACGCAGTGCGTAACAGCATCAAACCCGATCTGCTCGACAACGTGGTCCCAAGCGACGAAGGGATGTGAATGATGCAAACCCACGTTCTCTACACCGGCGGAACGTTAGGAATGGTGTCCACTCCTAACGGCTTAGCTCCAGGTGCTGATCTGACGGGTTGGCTTAACCAATTACTATCTGGCACCGAACTTGCCGGAACCTTTGAGACCCTGAGCTTCGAGCATCTCATTGACTCGGCCAACGCCACTCCCGATGACTGGCGCCGAATTGTCGACGATCTGTGGGAGCATCACGACGACGCCGACTCATTCGTTGTTCTTCATGGAACCGACACCTTGGCCTACACCTCAGCCGCGCTGTCCTACGCCCTTACCGAGTTCAGTAAGCCGGTCGTCGTCACCGGAGCACAGTACTCATTGGGAGTCGTCGGAACAGATGCTGCGCCAAACGTCACGGGAGCGCTGCGAGCCGCCACGAGCGGGCGCCTCAATGGGGTCGCGGTCTTCTTTGGCCACAAACTGCTGCGTGGCAATCGCGTCACGAAACTCTCCTCGTGGGCCTATAACGGATTCGATTCGCCGGCCGTCCCACAATTAGCGCGCACCGGAGCACCGTGGCAATGGGTCGAGAATGAGTCGACAGGTTGCGGTTGGCTCAACCCCGGCCCATACCAGCGTCACGACGTCCTCGTCGTTGATCTATCTCCGGGCATCAGCGCTCGACGCCTCCGCGCCGTCCTCGACCCTTTGCCCGAAGCCGTCATCTTGCGCGCATTCGGGGTCGGAAATATCCCCAGTGATGAACCCGGCGTCGTTGACGCCATCCTCGATGTTATCTCCGCCGGCACCCCCGTCGTCGTCGCTTCCCAATGCATGCAAGCTGATGTCCAACTGGGTCAATACCAGTCAAGTCATGCCCTCACGGAGGGCGGAGCTGTCAGCGCCCATGACATGACTCTCGAGGCTCTCTATGCCAAGCTAATCTTTCTGCTCTCCCAAGGGCTGCACGGCAAAGAGCTCAAGCGATGGATCGAGACCGACATCGCTGGTGAGATCAGCGTCTAATTATCACGCTTTCCCACCAAGGACCCAGTGTGATGCACGTTCGTCGCAAAAGGTGTGAGATTTTCCACTAGCACTAGCTAACGGCCTGTCCGTGGACAATCATGGAGGCACAGTGGGCGAATATGAGGGCATCGCCGCCCCCTTCGTGCCGCACCCCGAAGTGGCCGACGAAGTGGGTTCGACATCCACGTAAGGAGAGGCATTGATGGTCAACAAGAAGGTTCTGGTCTGCTGCGGCACCGGCATCGCAACCTCCGTCCAAGTGGCCAACAAGTTGCAGCGGATGCTGCGTGATCGGGGTGTCACCGCGACGATGAAGGAATGCAAAACGGCCAACGTCTCCGCCCAAATGACGACATTCCAGCCTGATGCCATCGTCGTCACCACCGCTATCACCCCTCCAGATGAGGAGGTCAAGGTCTACCGAGGCACGCCACTGCTCACCGGTGTGGGCGCCGAAGAACTCGCAGACCAGATCGCTAGCGACCTCAAAGCCTAACAGGTCACTAGCTGTCATTGCTGCAGGTGGAATAGGCAAAACGTCTCCGTCGTCTACCTCATGGGCGTAAATACACATAAGTGCGTAACTAACGTGGTTAGTCCCTCGATCTGTCGGGCAGAACCGAACATATGAGCCGACCACCTCACCCCGATCAGACGCGCAAAGGTGTCCGGATTCGCTGGCCGTGTCGAGGGACACACGTCACCGGTCGAAGCCCCCATAGGAAAGTAAAACAATGCCGACACCCCGTCTTATCGTGGCCGACGTGACGGCCACCAGCCAGAATGACCTTTACGCCCAGGTTAATGATCGTCTCACCGCTGACAACATGGTGAAATCCACATTCCTTAACGCGGTAAGTGCACGAGAGAAGAAATTCCCCACCGGGCTTGACTTCGGCTACGTGTCCATCGCTATTCCGCACATCGATCCCGAACACGTCATCTCCCCGGGGCTACTGGTATGCCGCAACAGTGCATCGACAACCTTCCACGCCATGGACGATCCCGAGCGCAACCTCGACGTCCAGCTCAGCATCTGGCCCCTAGTCACTGACCCCGGCAATCAAATCGACATGCTCGGAGCTGTCATCGCACTCATCCAAGACGAATCGTCGTACCGCATTCTGCTGCACGGCAACCACGCGGAGGTCGCGAATACACTCCCGGACGTCCTCGCAACGGTAGAAGACTGACGGTGTTGTGTCAGGGCGAACGCCGAGATCACCGGATCTAACTACCGAGGGACATAACGACTGTAATCCCGCGGATGGGGTAGGGGACGCGAATATTATTCCCCAGACACACTATGGTGGAACCATGACTGCAAAGCTCATCCTGCTCCGCCATGGCGAGAGCGAATGGAACTCCAAGAACCTCTTCACCGGCTGGGTGGACGTCGATCTCAACGAGAAGGGCGAGGGCGAAGCTCGTCACGCCGCCGACCTGCTCAAGCAGGAAAACCTCCTGCCCGATATCGTCCACACCTCGCTGCTACGTCGTGCTATCCATACCGCCTACCTAGCCCTTGACGGCTGCGACCGCCATTGGATCCCGGTGCATCGCTCCTGGCGCCTCAACGAGCGTCACTACGGTGCGCTGCAGGGTCTCAACAAGGCTGAGACCAAGGAGAAGTACGGCAACGACCAGTTCATGGCTTGGCGTCGCTCCTACGATGTTCGTCCACCGGACCTTGACCGCGACAGCGAATTCAGCCAGTTCCATGACCCGCGGTACGCCGACATCCCGGAATCCGAGCGTCCGGTCGCCGAGTGTCTCAAAGACGTCGTGGCCCGCATGGTGCCGTACTTCACCTCTGATATTGCTGCCGACCTTAAGGACGGCAAGACGGTGCTCGTGGCTGCTCACGGTAACTCCCTGCGCGCCCTCGTCAAGCACCTCGACGAGATCAGTGACGAGGACATCGCCGGCCTCAACATCCCGACCGGTATTCCGCTGTTCTACGAGCTTGACGACAACCTCAAGCCCGTGACTAAGGGGGGCCGCTACCTCGACCCTGAGGCCGCTGCCGCCGGTGCCAAGGCAGTCGCTAACCAGGGAAACAAGTAAGCCTGCCCGCAGGCCGCTGAAGCTGCTTGATGCACTTCGACGGTGCCCCCAGAAATATCAGGGGCACCGTCGAAGTGCATGGAGCTAGAAATTTAAGCGATAACGCCGAACTCGTAACCCTGGCTCTTGAGCCACGCGAGGATGGAGGGCATGGCTTTAGCCGTCATCTGTTTGCCGTAGGTGTCGTGATTAAGGATCACCACGACGTTCGGGTTATTGGACTCCTTAATGCTCTTCTTGACCATCTCGAGATATCCAAGAACAGTCGTGGGGCGCTGGGCGTCAGCGTCTCCACTCATCGCGTTCCAATCGATCCAGCCGACCCCGCGCTTAGCCAGTGCAGCGTCAGCCTGAGACAGATTAGTCCAGGACATGTGGCCGCCCGGGTAGCGGAAGGCCGAAGAGAAGTAATTCGACCCGAGGATGGCACGACTCTGAGCCATTGCCCAGTCCCAGTCACAACCTATGTGCTTAGCCTTGTTCGCAGCGCTGCCGTGGTACAGGTATTTGTAGTCGTGGGAGTACGAGTGGATGGCCAGCGCATTGCCCATCTTGAGCGAGCGGCTGAGCAAGTTCTTGCCCACGTCACGCATTTGCGGGGGGATCATGAAGAAGGTGGCACGAGCACCTGCCTTCTCCAGATTATCCAGCTGCTCGCCGGTGAATTTGGTCGTTGGACCGTCGTCAAAAGTGACGAAAACGATCTTCTTGTTCTTGGGTTGGGTGGAAGGCTTCTCCAACCACTGATTCACCACCGAAGCCGAGTAGACATACTTGTCGGCAGCCCTGCCGTGGTTCGTCCCCGCTTCCAGACCGTCGATGTCCTTGACGACAGTGCCCGGAACCTTAAGCGGGGAGTAATTCGACGGCGGCTCGGCGCAGGCGGGCTTGGTGACAGCCGCACCAACACCGAATGCGCCGGCGGGCACCGGACCGCTCGGCAACCCCGCCGGGGCACTAGCGCCGCTGGAGATGCCGAGCTTCGCGATGGGGCTCTTCGACGGCGACGGCTGCGAAGATGGCTGGGCCGAGCTCACACCCGATTTCAACGGGGAGCTAGCAGACTCTGGATCACTATTCGCGCACCCGGCGATGGCCATCGAAACGGTAGTGACGGCAACGACAGCACCAGTTATCGTTTTGCTACGGAAGGCAAAAGCCATATGACAAAACCTCACTGAGAATTATCAGCCATGTACCACGACACATTAATCACCCCAATTGTACGTACTCAGTACAAGGCATTCTCACTGCGACACGGCAAACCCCTCACACCGACGGGAAACGCCGACGTGAGGGGCAGATTGATCAGTACGCGCTCGGCCAGTCTTCGCCAGCGGGGCCCTCACCAGTGACGATGTAGATGACACGGGAGCCGACGGCCACGGCGTGATCGGCGATACGCTCGTAGTAGCGGCCCAACAAAGCGGTGTCGACGGCGCTCTCCACCCCGTAAGTCCAGTCGTCGCCCAGTAACAGACGGAACTGATCGCGTCGCAGATCATCCATCTTGGAGTCCTCAGACGCCAGAGATTCGGCGGCCTCCGCGTCGCGATCGGCAAGAGTCTTCTCAGCCTTGCCAATCATGGAGTCGGCAATCTTCGACATCTCGACGAACTGGTCAGCGACCTGCGGAGGCACCGCAACCTCGGGGAAACGAAGGCGGGCAATTTTAGCGACGTGGGCAGCAAGATCGCCCATACGTGCGAGCTCGTAACACATCCGTAGCATCGCGACAATGGTGCGCAACTCGCCGGCCACTGGGGCTTGACGGGCCAGCAGATCAAAACAACGACGCTCGATCTCCTCGTTCAGGGAGTCGACCTTGGAGTCGTCAGAGATAACACGCTCAGCGGTAGTCAGGTCCGCACCAATGAGAGCCGCCGTGGCATCTTTGACGGCGACCCGAACCAGCTCCGCCATCGTCAGAATTCTGCCGCTGGTGGCATTGAGCTCGTCGTGATAGCTCTCACGCATGCCGGTGTCCTTCCATAGTGGGGTGCAGCCAAGCCTATCGACCTTGTCGACTAAGACATTTCTCCCGTGTAGCGCCACCGTGAACCTTAAGTGAACGGCCAGTAACCTCGCCAGCCCTTCGTGACACGCGGGTGACAAGCATGACGATCATCCCCCTATTATGCGAACTGTGGGCATGATTCTGTCAGCGATCATTGGTGCCGTCGTCGGCGCTGGATTGACGATCCTCATGAGCCGCGTGGTGGAGTCGTCTCGTCATCCCGTAGACACCCTCGCCACCGACATCGAGGCTATCGAGGTAGATTCGGCCCTCGCCCGAGCTCTCGACTTAACCACCGAGGCAGCCGTCATCGTCGGACCGCATGACGAGGTTCTCCACACCACACTGGGTGCGCGATCGATGGAACTCGTACGCGGTTCACGTATCGCTGATGAGGCTCTGCTCAAACTGGTGCGTACTGCCCGGCGCGAGGGGCGCGACATCGTCGACACCATGGAGATGAAACGGGCATCCACGGGGGCCGACCTCATTCTCACCGTGCGAGCCGGCCCTCTCGATGATCACGGCAACGCCATTATCGCTGCCAGTGACAGCTCGCGACATGTCAGGCTGGCCGAGACCCGCCGAGACTTCGTTGCCAATGTCTCTCACGAGTTGAAAACCCCCATCGGTGCTGTCTCTATCCTCGCCGAAGCCATCGAAGGTGCAGCTGACGACCCGGAGGCCATTCGACATTTCTCCCAGCGGCTAACAGCAGAGTCCTCGCGACTGTCTGCCCTCGTCACCCAGATCATCGACTTGTCCCGGCTACAAGCCGACGAACCACTACTGCGCGCCGAACCAGTGGCCGTCGCAGACGTCATTGACGAGGCCGTCTCACGCCACCGCGAACAAGCTGCCAATCGAGAGGTGTCCTTGGTAGTGCGCTGCGACGACGACCTGTGGGTCCTCGGGGATCAAAGCCAGCTCACCGAAGCAGTCGCCAATCTTGTTCACAACGCCATTGTCTATTCCGAGCCAAAGGCCCGGGTAGCGGTCTCCGCCCGGCGAGTCCGTGACGTCGACACCGACGTCATCGCGATCGCCGTCGCCGACAACGGAATCGGTATTAGCGAGGCCGACCAAAAACGTATTTTCGAACGGTTCTATCGGGTGGACTACTCCCGTTCCAGGGAAAACGGTGGAACCGGCCTGGGATTGTCGCTGGTTAAGCACACCTGCCAGGCACACGGGGGATCTGTCGATGTGTGGAGCAAGTTGGGCCAGGGGTCCACGTTCACCCTTCGACTTCCAACCCTCGACGTTGATCACCACAACGAATCCAATCAGGAGGAGCCATGACCCGCGTACTCATCATCGAGGACGAAGAGTCCTATCGCGAGGCCACCGCCTTCATGCTGCGCAAAGAGGGATTTGAGGTCAACACTGCCGCCAATGGCGCTGATGGCCTCGAAATCTACTCGCGCAACGGTGCCGACATCGTGCTGCTCGACCTCATGATGCCGGGGCTTCCAGGGACCGAGGTCTGCCGTCAGTTACGCCAGCGCGGCAATGTCGGGATCATCATGGTGACGGCTAGAGATTCAGAGATCGACAAGGTTGTTGGGCTGGAGCTCGGAGCCGACGACTACGTCACCAAACCGTTTAGCCACCGAGAATTAGTCGCGCGCATCCGCGCTGTGACTCGTCGTGGCGGCCCTGAGGTAGAGGTTTCCCCCGATGTGCTCGAGGAGAGCGGGGTAAGGATGGACGTCGAGCGGCACGAGGTCAGCGTCGAGGGGACGGTGGTGCGACTTGCCCTCAAAGAGTTCGACCTGCTTGAGGTGCTGCTGCGCAATGCAGGACGCGTCATGACCCGAGCCTCCCTCATCGACCGGGTATGGGGAGCCGACTATGTCGGCGACACTAAAACTCTTGACGTGCACATCAAAAGGCTGCGCGCAAAGATTGAAGATGACCCATCCCGTCCGGTGCGCATCACCACCGTACGCGGACTGGGCTACAAGTTTCAGGCCTAAAGCAACACCACACAGGAAAGCAGCACCACGCAGGAATGGTGTATTCGGCTGATCAGGACCGAGCCGACGGAATTCCTGAGGGAGCGTACTCCGCGAAGTCCGGATGGGTGGACGACACCACTGGGGCATCCAGAGTAATCGGCGCTGAGTTCGCGAACTTGATCGTCACCTTGGCCAATAGCCCGTTCGACAGCCCTTCAACGGGGGCCTGAAGTTTGGACTGAGTGAGGTTCACCGACGTTTGGGCCGGAAGTTTGACGTTCACCGTCCTCATAGTGAAGGACCGTCCGGATAGAGAGTTGTTCGACGTGAGCGGCTCCCCCGTAATCCCGACAATGTTGTCGTCCTTGCGAGAAACAACTGCGGCGGATACACGGGCCTGACCGCCGCCATTGATGAGCACCAGGTTCTGCACCTTGACGGTGGCGGACTTGCCATTGACACCAGCCGCCGGAGTGTAACTGGTAAGGACCTTAGGATCGGCGCCACAAGCTGCCACACCAAGGACCCCGACGGCAGCAAGGACAGCAGTCGTCCGGCGACGGTCGATCATCGTAGAATCTCCTCTTTCGGGGTGCATATCGTCGTTGAGTTTAGCCGAATCGGCGTCCATGAGAGCCTCATCCGCCAGAGCAAGGCGACCCATCGGCAGCGCCAAGGAACCCCGGGATCATGTGTAAGGCCTTCAACCAATGAGGCCGGCGCACCGTAACGCTATTGAGGACGTTCGTACAAAATTAATATTGACCTCAACTATTATTATGTGATATACTTAGCTCCCGAAAGGGGCCGCACAAATGACTTTCAACGTTGGTGAAACCGTTGTCTACCCGAATCATGGCGCTGCCGTGATCGAGGATATCGAGACTCGCACTATTAAAGGCGAGGAAAAACTCTACCTCGTTCTGAGGATTCTCGGACAAAATGATTTGGTTGTGCGAGTGCCAGCCAGCAATCTTGACCTTGTCGGCGTTCGTGACGTCGTTGACGACGAGGGCCTCGAGAATGTTTTCGAGGTCCTTCGTAAGACCAATGTTGAGGAGCCATCCAACTGGTCTCGCCGTTACAAGGCCAACCTTGAAAAACTCCACTCTGGCAACGTTCTCAAAGTTGCCGAGGTCGTCCGTGACCTGTGGCGCCGCGAACGTGACCGCGGTCTGTCCGCCGGTGAGAAGCGAATGCTCTCGAAAGCTCGTCAGATCCTGGTATCTGAGTTAGCCCTCGCCAAAAAGGTAGCTGATGACCGGGCTGAGGAGATGCTCGACGAGGTTCTCGCCTCCTGATTCATTCTCACTGCGAAAACGGGGATTCACCACACTTCGGGTGAATCCCCGTTTCTCATGCCTTGTCGCCTGTCACGGAATCGTCACGATTTCAATGCGTTCGCAATCTCGTCTGCCAACTGCCCTTCATCAACACCGGTAAGGAATGCAACGCCGCGGAACATTTTGACGTTCTCGGTGGGCTGCTTCACTGCGGTCGTTGAGACGATCGCGTCAGGGCTAAACCTCTCAGCCACCCGCGGAACTTCCGCGACACGGCAGTGCTCCATCCGGGCGTTGATCCCACGCTCACGCAGCAACCGCTGAAGTTTGTTGGCGACCTGCACTGACGTCGCAGTACCAGTGCCACAGCAGACGAGAATCTTCTTCTCGATCATGGTGACCACTCCTCCTCTGGGAAACTTCGTCGCTCCTTGGATGTGGTCTACCAAGGGCTTCCTTACAGGATGTTAAACGCACCCCTTGTACCTGCTTCGTTGGGGGTTGGGCCGCTACGATCATGGCACCTTAAGAGGCTGACGGTGATGGTACCGTGCCGTGAAGGGCACAGAGCCCATACTCAAAGGGGTCCGCCATGGCGACTACGTCTAGCACATTGTGGAACGCCGTAGTGCTCCGCATCGGCAAAGGCGTTCAGGACATGTTGGATACCGGAGTCATCGTGCTGTTCGGAGAGCCCGTGCCCGATGCCTTGTCTGATATTTGCGTAATTCACAATCGCGGTGGTCGTTCCCCGCTGGCCCCTCAACGCGAACTGCTCCCCGGAGATGTCCTCACTTTCGCTGGCACTCGCTACACCATCGATGAGGTCGGAGAAACCGCAACATCAAATCTGGGCGACCTCGGCCACGTCGTGTTGTATTTCAACTCCCCCAACCAATCGCTACTTGCTGGAGCTATCAAGATGTCCGGGCCACCACCGCAGCTACCGGATCAGGGAGCTATCCTCACCTTTGAGCCCTCGAGTGACAAGGGCTGACGCAATCGCCGCTACTCCCTCACCACGTCCGGTAAACCCCAAGTGATCGGTCGTCGTCGCCGACACCGAAACCGGAGCCCCGACGGTTTGTGCCAAGGCGGCCTCCGCCTCGGCCCTGCGAGCGGCCATACGCGGTCTCTGACCAATAACCTGCACCGCGACGTTCTGGATTGTCCATCCTTCCCCGGTGACGAGAGCTACCACATGACCAAGTAAGGCGACACCAGCCGCCCCAGCCCACTGCGGATCCACGGTGCCAAATATTGAGCCAATGTCGCCCAGTCCGGTCGCCGATAACAGCGCATCGCATATGGCGTGGCAGGCAACGTCACCGTCAGAATGACCGGCCAGCCCAACCGTCTCATCAGGGAAAGAAAGCCCGGCAACATGCATCGGCACGCCCGCGCTTAACTGATGGACATCCGTCCCGATCCCCGTCCGAATGTCCATCACCGCCGACTCTCGAGACCCAATTTCCTAGCAACGGTAGACGGCTTGACAGCACGCAGCATCCTGCCAATACGTCGTCCCGAATGACGCCCGGCACCGGCAGCCGCTTTCGCAAACACCTCCGCGATGTCGAGATCGACCGGCTCAGTGATCTTGAGGGACATTCTGGAGCCTTCGACGAAGGTGGCATGGTGGCCGTATCGCTCACAACACGAAATGTCGTCAGTCACCGAACCGCCCTCGATAGATAGCTGCTCGTGACATTCAGTGACGATGGCCCGTTTAAAACCCTGGGGGGTCTGAACAGCACGCAGGGTCGAACGGTCAACGACCGACGACGTGTCTCCGTCAACCTGACGTATGGTGTCGACCACATCGACCACCGGAGTCACGGCAACAGCGCCATTCTCCACGGCCGCGATAACATTCTCGACGACGTATGCCGGTACCAGCGGACGCACTGCATCGTGAATGAGCACCGTTGTAGCGTCGCTCAACCGATGATGTTGAGCGATAAACCTCAGCCCGTTGCGTACCGATTCCTGGCGCGTATTGCCCCCAGTAACGAAGTGAACCGGTATCGGAGATGCAGCTAGAGCTAACTGTAAATGGTTGTGCATGCCCTCCTTCACGACGACAACGGCCTCGTCACAACCACCAGCAGCTAGGGATTCCACAGCAACAGCGACGACGGCCCTTCCGGTCAGCGAGGTAACTTGCTTGGGAACCGGACCGCCGAATCGTGTCCCCAGACCGGCTGCGACGACAACCGCGACGACCGGCGGGGTGTGCTCATCAACCATGGTTGGCACTCTATCGGCCCCGACCCACCACGTCGTATCATCGCGCAGTCGGCTATCGTCGTCCCTGATATTTTCAGCCCACCAAGGAGGCAATCATGCCGAGCCGCACCACCACTATTGCAGCCGAGAGCGGCCTGCACGCCCGTCCCGCAGCTATGTTCGTTCAGGCGGCGTCGAAGTCCGGCCTGGCCGTCAAGATCGGACGCCCTGGCGAAGAGCCGGTGGATGCCCGCTCGATTTTGTCGGTGATGGGGCTTGGCGCCAAGCACGGCGAGACCGTCGAATTGACCGCAGAGGGTGATAACGCCGACGAGGTGCTTGATGCCCTCGTTGCGAACCTGCAAACCGACCCGGAGGCCTGATCCCATGCGGACCCTCTCGGGGCTCGGGGTCTCGGCAGGAGTCGGACAGGCCCACGCGCTTGTCGTCTCCCCCGCCCCCGGACTGCCCGCTTCAGATCCCAGCCGAGGCGCAGAGGCAGACCTGGCCAAGGTTGAGGCCGCCCTCGGCAAGGTTGCTGATCGTCTCGATGAGCGTTCCCTTCACGCCGATCCGTCGGCCCTTGCAGTACTGCAGGCCACTGCCATGATGGCTCGCGATCCCGGGCTGCTTACCAGCGTCAAGTCCCACCTATCCGACGGGCATGGTCCGGCCCACGCGTTGTGGGCAGCCTTCGACGATTTCTGCGCTCAGCTGAGCGCAGCTGGCGGCTATCTCGCCGAACGCGTCACCGACTTGCGCAACGTCCGCGATCGCGCGGTCGCCGTCATGCAAGGACTGCCTGAGCCCGGTGTTCCCTCCTTTGATTCGCCAGTGATTCTCGTCGCGGAAGATCTCGCCCCGGCTGACACTGCGACCCTCAACCCAGAGCTGGTCCGTGGTCTCATCACTGCGGCTGGAGGCCCGACAAGCCATACCGCGATCCTGGCCTCCCAGATCGGTATTCCCGCTGTGGTGAGGTGTAGCGAGGCTCGTGACATTGAAGATGGCACTCCGCTAGCCCTTGACGGTGTCACCGGCACGGTCCTTGTCGAACCCGACGAGGCATCCGTCTCCGAGCTCACCGAGCGTGCCAATCGCCGCGCCGAGGTGTTGGCATCAGCCCCTGACGGGGACGCCACACTGTCTGACGGCGAACGCATCCTCGTACTCGCCAACATCGGCAACCCTTCCGACGCCCCCACGGCGAAGAAGAAAGGCGCCGAGGGAGTCGGCCTGTTCCGCACCGAGTTCCTCTTCTTGGACCGGCAAGACGCCCCCACTATTGACGAGCAAACTGAGGCGTACGCCACCGTACTTAAGACCTTTGATGAGGGCGCCAAGGTTGTCTTTCGTACCCTAGACGCCGGAGCCGACAAGCCGTTGGCGTTTGCCAACCTGAGCGCTGAGGAAAACCCGGCCCTAGGACGTCGCGGGCTGCGTCTGTCCCAGGTGCGCACCGACCTCATCGACGCCCAGCTGGAGGCACTCGCCAAGGCTGCTGAGCAGACAGGTCGTGACCCGTACGTGATGGCCCCAATGGTCGCCACGAAGGCAGAAGCCGAGTGGTTCTCCTCTCGTGCCCATGCCGCCGGTATCAAGACCGTAGGCATCATGGTCGAGGTGCCCTCGACGGCTCTACGGTCGTCCCAGGTACTGGAGTCGGTAGATTTTGCCTCCATTGGCACTAATGACCTCACCCAGTACGCAATGGCCGCTGACCGCCTGCAAGGCGAGTTGGCCGAACTCTTGACGCCGTGGCAGCCCGCCGTCATTCAGCTGGTCAAAGCCACGTGTGATGGAGCTGGCGATCGGCTTATTGGCGTGTGCGGAGAGGCTGCTGGTGATCCTCTGTTGGCCTTGGTCCTTGTGGGCGTCGGAGTCCGTTCGCTCTCGATGGCCGCAGGCAAGATCACCGCCGTCAAGGCGGCCCTATCTCGTCATAGCCTAGAACAGTGCCGCCGAATCGCCGACGCCGCTCTGGCCGCTTGCAGCCCAGAAGAGGCCCGCACGGCCGCCCTGGAGCTAGCTGACCCGAGTGTCGAGGTTCTTGTCAGCTGATACACTCCTCAATCCGCTAAAGCCCCCCGCAGAGGGGGCTTTAGCATGCTCCGCGGGGGAGGACAATAGGGCCATGATTAAAACTGCAGTGGTCACAGGAGCAAGTTCGGGAATCGGCGCGGCCACGGCCCGCGCTTTAGCGGACGATGGCTGGCACGTCATCTGTGCAGCCCGCCGAGTCGAGCGCATCGAGCCACTCTCCGCCGAGATCGGTGGGCAAGCCGTAGTATGCGACGTGACGAGCGACGAGTCTGTCGCCAACCTCGTCAAGACTGTCGGCGGCAAGGTCGATCTCCTCGTCAACAATGCTGGTGGCGCCGTCGGTCAGGAACCCGTCACTGAGGCTGACCTCGATGCTTGGACGACGATGTACCAAACCAACGTGCTAGGCATGGGGCGGGTCACCAAGGCTCTCCTGCCCGCGCTCGAAATTGCTGAAGGCACCATCGTCACCATCACCTCCACCGCCGCAGAATGGGGCTACGAGGGCGGTGCCGGATACTGTGCTGCTAAGTCTGGCGAGAGAGCTGTTGTCGAAGCCCTGCGCCTAGAACTATGTGGCCATCCGGTGCGGGTGTGCGAGGTGAGCCCCGGCATGGTGCACACCGAGGAGTTCTCCCTGGTGCGTTTCCACGGCGACCAGGCCAAAGCTGACAAGGTTTACCAGGGGGTCGGCTCTCCCCTGGTCGCCGCTGACATTGCCGAATGCGTACGTTGGATCTCTGGGCTGCCCAGCCACGTCAACATTGATCGAATGATCGTCCGTCCTCGCGCCCAGGCCGCCCAGTACAAGGTGGCACGCGAATCCTGATTCAGGAGGACTCCCTTGCCCGTCAGTTCAGCTGCTGGACCTCCGCGGGCAGGTGGATGTTCTCGTCGGGCTCAGCTGTCTCGTCAACACCTCGGGAAGAGACCTTGTCAAAGAGGATCTTGATGGTCTGGATCATGATCTTGACGTCCAGAACAAGTGAGTACTGCTTGATGTAAATAAGGTCGAAGTTGAGTTTGGCGGCGAAATCTGAAGCATATTTACCGTAGACCTGCGCGTACCCGGTGATGCCAGCGCGCACGTTGTGCCGCAATGTGTAGTGGGCGTTCTGCTCTTGGAACTGGTCGACGAAGAAGGGTCGTTCGGGGCGAGGACCGACGATCGACATGTCGCCGATGAGCACGTTGATGAGCTGCGGGATCTCGTCGATGCGCAGGCTACGTAAGTATTTGCCCACTGTGGTGACGCGCGGATCATTGGTGGTGGCCAACATGGGACCGGATTCTTGTTCGGCCGTCACACCCATGGAACGGAATTTGAGGATCTTGAACTCGCGTCCGTCCTTGGTGATGCGGGTCTGGCGGTAGAAGACCGGACCGGGAGAGCTGGCCTTCACCAGGATCGCGGTGACGAACATGATTGGCGACGCGATGACCAGGGCGATCAGCGACAGCAAAATGTCAAAGAACCTCTTGACAATATCCATTTCTGCTGGAATTTTAAATGGACTCGCAGCAATGATCGTCTCATCCTCAATCGACATTATTGTCGGATTGATGAGCATCATATGCTCAAACGAGGTGGACATGAAGATTTCCTTGTCCTCACTCAGCAGCAGATCATAAATAGCGACGCGTTCAGAGGACGGAATATCGTCAGAAACGTGGGCAGTATCAAACTCGTTGATATGAGATCGAATCTGCTCCAGGTAGTGGCCACGCACCACATGGGTAAGACGATGACGGGTCGCCTTATTCGCCATATAGTTCATGACGGCCCGGTTGAGCATCTCAGGCGGACCGAGCAACATTACCCGCTTAGCCCCTCGCAGACGGCGATAGGCCACGACCTCGACACTGCGCCACACAAGGAGCAAGACGATGCCAACCACCAGGTTAATGAGGAGGACCGAACGCGGGAAGGCAAACCATCGCCCAAAGAATGTCAACGCCATAATCACGATAGTCACCATGACCTGGTCAACAACCGTGATAATTCCTATATCTAACAATGTCTTGTTATACAGGACGTAAACGCCAGACAAGACATTGATAATAAGGAACGCAATAACCGACGCCATGAGCGCGGCTTTTCCGTCATCTAGATTTCGCTGCGGAATGACCATCCCGAAACGCATCCAGAATGACAGAAAGATGCCGACCACGAAGACGGTAGCGTCAATGAGGACCGTCACCAATTTCTGGGTGCGGTTGAAATAATCCTTCTTCACGTACTTCCTCCTCAACCCTGGTGGGCACAGGGGCACAGACTCACATTACCGGGCGGACGTGCAAGCCAACTTCAGGATCGACGAGGGGCTGCTGACCCGCTGCGATCCCGTCGACTTCCAGCTCCAGACCGACATCGACACCACGACGCACTAGGGCCAAACCGATCGGACCGTCGACGCCATGGTTGGCGGACGACCCCATGGCCCCGACCCGACGCCCACCAGCGTGGATGTCGGCACCGACCTCGGGAAGTTCGGCGCGGGAGCCGTCGAACTGCAGCAGAGTCAACCGACGCGGCGGGCGCCCCAGGTTGTACACCCGGGCAACCGTCTCTTGGCCGCGGTAACACCCCTTATCCATATGAGTGCCGTAGAGACCAATCTCATTAGGGATGGTTCGATCGTCGGTATCCAGCCCAATCCGCGGAATGCCGGCAGCAATCCGTAACGCCTCCCAGGCCAGCACCCCGACCGGATCGGCATCCCCAGGGATCTCGGCGCCAACGGGCAGGATCACCTCGTGTCCACCGGCCACCTCCGAGTCGAGGACCACGCCATCGGAAACGGCGACGTCATGGCCGAACCATCGGACGGTCATGTCCGGGCACAACGCAACTTCGACCCTCATCATGAAGCGCATGGAGTCCAGCCACGCCGCCAGGTCAGCCCCGCGACCCGGCTCCGTCCAGGCCCAAAAGATCTGGCCATCATCAACGCCGTGCAAGACGTGCTCAACATGGCCGGTCGGCGACAATATGAGGCTCGTCGTAGTGCGCCCCGGTTCCATGCCGTCAAGGAACTGTGACGTCAAAGAGTGCAGCCAGCCCAGCCGGTCGACACCGGAGATTGCCAGCACCTCGCGATTGGATAGCTCGACGCTCCCACCTCCGTCGACCATCAGGCGCTGCTCAGCGATCGGGTTCCTCATGTGGGAGACCAGACCGGTGTCCGGACCGTCGGTCAGCAATACCGGATCAGACATCTCAAGACCTCTTGAGGCGAGCCCACATGTAGGGCTGCAGGGGGGCATCGACGGTGGCCCGGTCGAAGGTCCACAACAGATCGCCTTCGACCTGACCATAGAGACGCTGCCCGCCGGTGTAGGGCACCAGGGCCTCCTCAGTACGAGCCACCGCGTCGGTGACCAGCTCGATCTTGGCGCCGTCGATGTTCCCGGTCCACACCTCGGCCCAGCCCTCCGGGGCAGCCATCAGGACATCGACCTTGCGAGTATCGACGTTGGGACGCCAGAAACCGGTCTCCATGCGCAACGGTGCGGCCGGGGTGCCGTCGGGATTCATGGTGAACGTTTGGCAGATGTAGTGCAAGTAGTCCCCACCATTGTCAGTGAAGTCGACCTGGCACCCGAAATTGAACTCACCGTCGTCTGGAGTGTTTCCGTGTCCCTCCCCCCCCCAGTGGCCGATCATCCAGGCCAAGGGCATGAGATCACGATTCAGGTCGTCAGGAATCTGGAAAGGCATGGGTCCTCGTGTCGTCGTAGATTTTCGGGAAAGACGGAGCGATGGCCGTGCTCAGCCTCGCCAAGCTGCGATCAGAGCCCTGGTCACAGCAACCAGCGGTAACACGGCACCCACCACCGCAACGGTCACCAGAACCACGAGATCAGCTTCAGCCACGTCACGATTCTACGAGGTCAGCTGCGTAGACTCGATTCCATGCGGGTCGTCATACAGAGAGCAACCAGTGCCGAGGTCGTCGTCGAGGGCCGGACGGTCGGATCACTGACGACTCCCGGGCTGGTGGTGCTCGTCGGGGTCACCGGTACCGACACCGCCACCACGGCCGAAAAACTGGCCGAGAAAGTGTGGGGGTTGCGCATCCTGGCCGAGGAGAAATCTGCCAGCGACCTTAATGCCCCGCTGCTCGTCGTCAGCCAGTTCACCCTCTACGCCAGTACCCGTAAGGGACGCCGCCCGTCGTGGAGTGCTGCGGCACCCGGGCCGGTGTCCGAACCGCTGGTGGACCACTTCGTAACCCACCTGCGCAGCTTGGGAGCCCACGTCGAGACCGGAATCTTCGGTGCCGATATGAAGGTGGGTCTAGTCAACGACAACCCGATGACGATTCTCATCGACACCGATGATTGGCACTGAACAATCCGTACAACTCAAGATTCCTCGTACAACTGCACCGATGAGATGAGCACCGAGTCCCGAGTGGGCTCGCCGAGCGAACCGGGTTGGGTCGACGCGATGATGGCGAGGGTGATGTCCCCCTTGACGGTACGTGGGGCGATCATGACCTTCTGCAGATCTTGATCGTCATCGGTGAAATCCTGGTTGAACCACGTCCCGTCAGGCATCGTCCAGCGCACCGTGCGCACGCGACGGTATTGCGGATAGAGGTCGACGTTTCCGAACACCTTCGCATAGCCGTTGATCATCCCCACACCAACAATCCGGGAGGGGTGGGGCAGAGTGAGGGTGATCTGCTGCCCCTCGCCCGAACCGTTGCACCGCCACGCCGTCTCCGGCTTGTCGTCGACCACGTACTTAGCGTCATAGCGAACTAGTTCATGCCGAGAGCCAACCGCAGGGTCGGACACGCACGATGCCGTGGCCTTCACACCGCTAATCGCCTTGACCTTCCCTTGGTATGGCATGTCTGCTGTGGAGGTCGACGCAGGCATCACGGCCCTAGGGGCGACTTGCGCCGCGCCGGTGCTGTCACGGGACTGGGTGATGAAGGTACCTAGCACCAATCCGACGACTAGCGCAGCCGCCACCCCCAAGATCCAGATCGGGAAATGCCGGCGATGTGAGGACGCCGAGGCGCCAGTAGCACGGGCGTGACCAACCACCACACTCGGCCCGGTGTCATCGGTCAGGACGCGAATTGTGCCGCTAGTCGTTGAGGAGATCGGAATCTCCTCGGAGTCCGCATGACGAGAAGGAGGATTCTCGCTTTCTTGAGGCCCCTCAACGCTCTCCGCCGGGCAGGGTTCGCCCGGCCCGGACTCCTCCTCATCCGGACGGAACCACTCGTCAGGCATCCTCGTCACGACACAAATCGTAATGCCGATATTGTGAGACGGCTCGGTCGCCCGTGGGATGATGGGATGCGACATCGCTGACGACACGATCTCGAACAACGCGATTTCAGCATGGGAGGGCATCCGGATGGCACGACTGTCCTTGCTGGGTCCGTTGGATGCCCCGCTGCCTCAGGCCTTGGAACTGTTACCGCACAGCATCTCTCGCTACGACGACCTGAAGGAGTGCATGTCTCATCTGGAAGGGGTCGACGTCGTGCTCGTCGACTGCCACGACGAACCGGCCAAGGCGCGCGAGGCTTGTCTGCGGCTGTCCTGTCACGAGAGACGAGTGCCGGTCCTGCTGTTGGTCGGCTCCGACACTCTCTCGGTCATCAGCCCCGACTGGGGAATGGACGACTTCCTGTGCGATTCGGCAACCCCGTCAGAAGCCGAGACCCGGCTTCGCTGTCTGTTTACGATCCAGGTCACTAACCAACTCGTGGCAGGACCGTTCACCGTCGACGAGGACGGGTACACAGCGAGTGTCGGGGACAAGGACCTTGACCTCACCTACACCGAGTTCGAGCTGCTGAAGTACCTCGTCGGACACCCCGGTAGAGTACTTACCCGAGACCTCCTGTTATCGGACGTGTGGGGTTACGACTACTACGGTGGTACCCGGACCGTAGACGTCCATATCCGTCGCCTGCGCGCCAAAGTCGGCCCAGAGTACGAAGGCCACATCCAAACGGTGCGGTCGGTGGGCTACCGATTCCAGGCGGAACGTTAAATTCGCTCGGACGGTAGGGCCAACTGAAAGTTGCACGCCCTGCAAGCGGGCTCCGTCCGATAGATTGAATGCAGCTGCGCTCACCCAATGGTGAGCGGACGAATCTCCAAGGAGTGTGTCCATGGCCAAGAAGCCCACCCCCGGGACTTCCCCGTCTTCTCCCGACGAGCTGCCGGAGGGTCGCTACAGCGATCGTGAGCTATCGTGGCTCGCCTTCAACGAACGGGTGCTGGATCTTGCGCGCGACACCGAACGCATCCCTCTGCTCGAGAGAGCGAAGTTTCTGGCCATCTTCTCGTCCAACCTCGACGAATTTTTCATGGTGCGAGTCGCCGGTCTCAAACGTCGTATTGACGCTGGAGTCGCCGTACCCTCCGTCGCTGGGATGCTACCCCGTGAGCTCCACGACGCTATTCTGGCCCGCACCCATGACCTAGTTTCTGAGCAGTCTCGAGTGTTCGCTGAGGAGGTGCGCCCCGGGCTGGTCGATCAAGGCATTGAGATCCTGCGTTGGGCCGAGCTGTCCGATGACGAAAAGGGCCGCATGCGCACCTTGTTCTCGGAACGGATTTTCCCCATTCTTACCCCCTTAGCCGTCGACCCATCCCACCCCTTCCCGTACATTCGCGGCCTATCGATCAACCTGGCCGTTATGCTGGCGAATCCCATTACTGACGCAGAGCAGTTCGCTCGGGTCAAAGTGCCGTCGGTGCTGCCTCGGCTGGTCAACCTGGGCGAGGGACGATTCCTTCCGCTAGAGGAAATCATCAGTCGTCACCTCGACCAACTGTTCACCGGCATGCACGTGCTGCAACACACCACCTTCCGCGTCACTCGAAACGAGGACCTCGAGGTCGAGGAGGATGACGCCGAGAACCTGCTGTTCGCTCTCGAGAAGGAGCTGCTGCGCCGCAAAGTGGGCCGCCCTCCGGTGCGATTAGAGGTCCAGGACGACATTTCCGCGGAGATGCTCGAGCTACTCACCCGTGAACTTGACATCAGGGACAAGGAGGTTTTCCGGCTGCCGGCCCCGCTGGACCTGACCGGCCTGTTCTCGCTGGCCGACGTCGACCGCGACGATCTGTCCTACCCGAACTTCCTGCCCATCACGCACCCGCACTTGGCCGAGGTGGAGACGGCTCGCCCAGCCGACATGTTTGCCGCGATCCGTCGTCGCGACGTGCTCGTCCATCACCCCTACGACTCCTTCGCCACCAGCGTGCAGCGGTTCATCGAGCAAGCTGCTCAAGACCCCCAGGTGCTGGCCATCAAACAAACCCTGTACCGCACTTCCGGCGACTCCCCCATCATTGACGCCCTCGTCGATGCCGCCGAGGCTGGCAAGCAGGTGCTGGCGGTCGTGGAGATTAAGGCGAGGTTTGACGAACAGGCCAACATCACCTGGGCCCGACTGCTGGAACGGGCCGGAGTCCACGTCGTCTACGGCATGGTGGGCCTCAAGACCCACTGCAAGTTGGCCATGGTAATCCGCGACGAGGGCGAAGGGTTGCGCCGCTACGCCCACATCGGCACCGGAAACTACAACCCCAAGACGGCTCGCCAATACGAGGACCTCGGTCTACTAACCTCCAACCCGATCATTACCGAAGACGTCGCGAGGCTGTTTAATCACCTGTCCGGGATGACGGCTGAGAAACGTTACCGCCGTCTCCTGGTAGCCCCTGAAAGCATCCGGAGCGGCATCATCGACGCGATTGAGCGCGAGATCGACAATAAGAAGGCTGGGTTGCCTGCCGGAGTGAGGATCAAGGTCAACTCCATCGTCGATGAGCGCGTCATCGACGCCCTTTACCGCGCCTCCCGCGCCGATGTTCCAGTAGACCTGTGGGTACGTGGTATCTGCTCTATCAGACCAGGGGTTCCCGGGCTCAGTGAGAACATCCGGGTCATCTCTATCCTGGGCCGGTTCCTAGAACACTCCCGCATCTTCTGGTTCGCCAACGGTGGTCGCCCGATGGTGGCAATCGGCTCAGCCGATCTCATGCACCGCAACCTGGACCGCCGGGTAGAAGCCCTTGTCGGCTTGTCCAACAAGCAGCACGTGGCGGAGGTTGAAGAGATGTTCGACATGGCCTTCGACCCAGGTACGGTGTCGTGGCACCTGCAGGATCGCACTTGGACTGAGGTGTCACGCGGACCGGACGGCATCCCCCTAACTGACTTACAAGAAGAACTCATCCGACGCACCCGCGGCAGGAGGCGGTGAAACCGAGATGGGGGGACACAAGGGGCCTATCCAGGCAGCCGGCGCCGTCGTACTACGCGACATTGATGACGGGGCTCGTGAAGTACTCGTCGTCCATCGTCCCAGTTACGACGACCTTTCCCTACCTAAGGGAAAGCTCAAACCTGGCGAGGATCTTCCTACCACTGCAGTGCGCGAAGTCGCCGAGGAAACCGGCATTAATATCCGGTTGACGATGCCTCTGCAACCCATCGAGTACACCGTCAAATACTCCACACGTGACGGCAAGCCAAAGTCGCGCGCCAAAGTCGTCTCCTGGTGGCTAGGGGTCGCCGTCGGAGGGTCCATTGAGAATGCGACAGCCAGTCCTGAGGAGATCGATGGCGCCTTCTGGATGCCAACCGACCAGGCTCTTGAGCGCCTCACCTATCCCACCGACGTCCAGGTGCTCGAGGAGGCCCTCGACTTGCCGTCGACGTCAACAATCATCCTGGTACGACATGGCAAAGCTGTCTCACGCAAAGAGTGGAACTCCCGTAAGAGACACGGTAAAGACGCCACACGCCCGTTGGAAAGGCGCGGTCGCCGTCAGGCCAAGGCCTTGGCCGACTTGCTGAGCGCCTTTAGGGTGGCCCGCCTTGCAAGCTCATCATCGACGCGATGTATGCAAACTCTTCAGCCGTATGCCGACACCATTGGAGCGCAGATCACCGGGCTTGATGCTCTGAGCGAGGAGACACACGAAGCCGACCCCCACAAGGCGGCGTCAGCTATGAGAAAAATTATTGGCCGCGCGTTGGCAGACCCCAACCAACCAATTGCCATTTGTGGCCATCGTCCGGTACTGCCGACGATGCGAGAAGCCCTTGGCGGGGCGAATCGCCCTATGTCAACTGCGGAGTGCCTGATTGTTCACCTCGATGAAACGGGACGCACAATCCGCCAAGAGTGGCACTCGTCACGGTACTGAACCAGCAGGTCACAAACTGCGTCTTAGGCGATTTCCTTCGGTCAAAGTGGCGACGGTGTTCACGTTGCGTTCACCTTGACGCGATCCCTGCGACATTTCCAAACCCTAACGTCATCCCTGTACCAAGGACCGCAACGGCGGCCCCAGTACATCACTCGAAGAAGGATGTGCCGTGAATCGTTTCGCCAAAATCACTGCCCTGGCTGCTATCAGCGCCATCTCTCTCACCGCTTGTGGCGCCAATGGTGACAAGGGTTCCAGTTCTGCCTCGTCCTCCAAGGCCACCTCGACTGCCAGCTCCGCCGCCCAGTCCAGCGATTCCTCGGCTGACGCTGCCTCGTTCAAGCCCGCCTGCCCCGGTGGCAGCATCTCCGGTGCTGGTTCCTCGGCTCAGCTGAACGCCATCAACCACGTTATTTCCGACTACAAGGCTGCCTGTTCCTCGGCAACCATCAACTACTCCCCCACCGGCTCCGGCGCTGGCGTGAAGTCTTTCATCGGGAAGCAGACCGACTGGGCCGGTTCTGACTCCGTCCTCAACGCTGACAAGGGGGAGCCCGATAAGGCCAAGCAGCGCTGCAACGCCGACCCATGGCACCTCCCGATGGCTGCTGGCCCGATTGCCGTGGTCTACAACATCGACGGCGTCAAGGATCTAACCCTCTCCACCGCGACCCTCGCCAAGATTTTCTCCGGCGCCATCACGAACTGGAACGACGACGCCATCAAGAAGGAGAATCCGAAGGCCAAGCTGCCGTCGGCCCAGATCGAGGTGTTCTACCGCAAGGACGAGTCGGGCACCACCGACAACTTCACCAAGTTCCTCAACAAGGCGGCCGGCGACATCTGGACTGAGAAACACTCCAAGACGTGGAAAGGTGCGGGCAAGGGCGCCGATAAGTCAGCCGGCATCGCCCAGGCCGTCAAGAGCACCAAAAACTCGATCTCGTACGACGAGTGGTCCTACGCTACAAAGAACAGCCTCGACATGGCCGCCATCGATAACGGAAACGGTCCGGTCAAGCTGACCGGTGAGTCTGCCGGTAAGGCCGTCTCGGCCGCTAAGGTCGTCGGACAGAGCCATGACCTGCAGCTCGAGCTCCAGTACAAGAACACCCCGGCGGGCGTGTATCCGGCCGTTCTCGTAACCTACGAGATCGCTTGCTCCAAGGGCCAGGACTCCGGCAAGGCCGCGCTCTTGAAGGACTTCCTGTCCTTCTACGCTTCTGAGAGGGAGCAGAAGAAGATCCAGGACCTTGGTTACGCTCCGCTACCCTCCGACGTTGCTTCGAAGGTTCTAGGTTCCGCCCAGGCCCTCTCCTGATTGACTCTCTGCCCGGGGACAAGCGCCCCGGCGCGCCGGGGCGGGAGGACGCCAGTCGTCTTCCCGCCCCTCACCACGACACGACCATGATCGCGACGAAGGAAGCCCATGGCTGAAACCACATCGCAGGCACCGCGAAAACCCACGGCGGCATCCCGCATGAAGCCGGTGTCGCGGGTCGGGGACACGATTTTCGCTGGCGCCTCGTCGGTTATTGCCATAGCCCTGGCCGTCATCGTCATCCTGATGTTCGTCTTCCTCATGAAGACGGCAGCCCCGACGTTGTTGGCTAACACCGATAACTTTTTCACGTCCCGGGCTTGGACAACGGATCAGAACCCGCCGGCCTTTGGTATCCAGGCCCTGCTATGGACGACAGTCATCTCATCCCTGCTTGCCCTGCTCATCGCAGTGCCGCTCTCGGTGGGCATCGCTCTGTTTATCACCCAGCTCGCACCTAGGAAACTCGCTAACCCGGTCGCGTTCGTCGTTGATCTGCTGGCTGCGGTCCCCTCGATCGTCTTCGGTCTGTGGGGCGGCATCGTCTTCGGATCGTCGGAAATCGTCAATGGTTTACGCGGGGCCATAATCACAACACTCGGCTGGATCCCCATTTTTTCCGAGGATTCGTCGTGGTCCTCGGCCACCGGCACCGTCTACCTTGCCAGTCTCGTCCTGGCCATCATGATCCTGCCAATTATCACTGCTGTTAGCCGCGACGTCATGGCCCAGACGCCCCATGATCAAGTCGAGGCCGCGCTCGCCCTCGGATCGACGCGCTGGGAAGTCATCAAACTTGCAGTGCTCCCCCACTCACGGTCCGGCATCATTTCCGGAGCCATGTTGGGTCTAGGACGCGCCCTCGGCGAGACCCTGGCTGTCACCCTCATCCTGCAGACGATGAGCCCCATGGCGCTCAAACAGAACCTCAACCTGTCGATCTTCGTCGGTGGTGAGACATTCGCGTCGAAGATTGCCGGTAACTTCTCCGAGGCCATTAGCGATCCCACCTCGCTGGGTGCCCTGGTGGCGTCGGCCCTGGCCCTGTTCGTCATTACCTTCGTGGTCAACGCGACTGCCCGGTTAATTGCGGCGAAGGGAGTTAAGCGATGAGCGCCACCATCCCTGACCACATCACTCACCATGGCGACAACACGCCCGGACAGCTGGATCTCTCCCGCCCGTCTGGTAAACGGACTACCAAGAGCGGCTGCGCCTCAGCATTCATGATCGTGGCCACCGTACTGGCTGTTATCCCACTGGCCTGGCTGCTCTTCTCGGCCATCCAGCGCGGCATCGGATCACTATTCCACGCGTCGTGGTGGACCCACTCGATGGATCCCTCCTTCGACTTGGCTGAGCAGGGCGCCATCCACGCCATCGTTGGAACCCTTGAAATTGGCCTTATTACATCGATTATCTCGGTACCGATCGCTCTGATGACCGCGATCTTCCTAGTCGAGTACGCCCGCGGAACTAAAATCGCCAAGGTCATTAGCTTCGCCGTCGACGTGCTAACCGGTGTACCTTCAATCGTCGCGGCCCTCTTCGTCTTCGCCGTAGTCGTTACCACCTTCGGTGGCACCCAATCCGCGTGGGCCTCCTCTTTGGCCCTCATGATCCTCATGGTTCCGACGGTGCTGCGATCAACCGAGGAAATGCTCAAGCTCGTGCCAGACTCTTTGCGTGAGGCCTCCTTCGCCCTGGGCGTTTCCCAATGGAAGACGATCATGAAGGTCGTCTTGCCAACCTCTATAACTGGCATCCTCACCGGTATCGTGCTGGGCTTAGCTCGAGTTATGGGCGAAACGGCTCCGCTGATCGTGTTGCTGCAGTTCAACACCAAGTTGACCTTTAATCCGTCAACACCAAACTTCGCGACGCTGCCGACCGTCATCACTAACGCTTACACCCAGGGCGGCGTCGATACCCCGGTGGTGTGGGGAGCCGCTATTACCCTCATCATCGTGGTCATGGGACTTAACCTCATTGCCCGTCGGATCTCCCGCCGCTACATGCGCCGCATGGGCAAGTGACACGAAAGTGAGCTGCATATGGCAAAGCGCATCGAGACCAAAGACCTCAACATTTACTACGGCTCCTTCCACGCCGTCGAGTCGGTAAACCTGATCGTCGAGCCTCGCACCGTGACAGCCTTCATTGGCCCGTCCGGGTGTGGCAAGTCGACGGTGCTGCGGACCCTCAATCGCATGCACGAGGTCATTCCGGGCGCCTACTGCACCGGCAAGGTGGAGCTTGACGGGGTTGACCTGTACGGCAAAGGCGTCGACCCGGTGGCCGTGCGACGCAATGTTGGCATGGTCTTCCAGCGAGCCAACCCCTTCCCGGCAATGTCCATCCGAGATAACGTCGTAGCAGGGCTGAAGCTCAACGGCGTACGTGACAACAAGTTACTCGATGAGGCTTGTGAGAAGTCGCTACGCGGCGCCAACCTGTGGGACGAGGTCAAGGACCGCCTGGAGCGCTCCGGCGCTTCCCTTTCGGGTGGCCAGCAGCAACGACTGTGCATCGCCCGAGCCATTGCCGTCGAGCCCGAGGTCCTACTCATGGACGAGCCCTGCTCGGCCCTGGACCCGATCTCAACCCTAGCCATCGAGGATCTTGTCAGTGAGCTCAAGGAGCGCTTCACCGTGGTGATCGTGACCCACAACATGCAGCAGGCTGCCCGGGTCTCTGATCAGACCGCCTTCTTTAACCTGAAAGCTCAGGGAGAGCCCGGTCGTCTCGTCGAGATCGACACCACCGAGCGAATTTTCTCCAACCCAAAGGAAAAAGCCACTGAAGATTACATCTCGGGCCGCTTCGGCTGAGAGACCTCGACAGCTCCATCACACCGCTGCGTTTCAACCAGCATGGCAACGAATGTCTCCGCGCTGACCTGACCGGCTTCCCCTTGCTCGATTCCTAATCTTAGGGTTGACTAACAGCGCCAGCACTCACCGGAGCTGCTCGCTGAACACCGCTGCCCCAGGATCATTAACGATCCGGAGACCGCCTCACCGATCGTCGTTCCCCTCGAAATCCTGGAGACCAACCATGGCTGAGTACCGTCCCTACCTCATGAGGTTGTTGTCGCGAAGCCTCGTCGAGCCCAATTTCATCCGACTCATTCTCACCGGCGACGAGGTGCGATTCCCCCAGCCGTGCCTTGACCGGCGGATCAAACTGCTGTTCATCGGGGAGCATCCAAACCCGGCGCTCACCGATCCCAAGGTCGGAGACGGCTGGTACCAGCTCTGGCTCGACGATCCCGCCCGGCCCGAGATGCGCACGTACACCGTGCGCCGGGTGATAGAGAACGGCATCGTCATTGATGTCGCCTGCCACGACGGGGACGGCCCGGGGCACAGGTTTGCCACCAGTGCTCCGTTGGGCAGTCAGGTACTCGTCATCGGGTTGGACGCCACCGCCCCAGGAGCAGAGCAGACCGGTATCAATTTCCGCCCCGGGGATGCTAAACGGCTGCTGATCCTGGGTGACGACGCTGCTGCACCCGCAGTGTGCTCGATCCTGAAGCAACTGCCCACCCATGCGGCAGAGGTCGAGGCCGTGGTGGAGGTACCACAGCTGGCCCGGAGGATCGAAGCCGGCCCGGACGACCACTGGACCGACTCGCGCGGCAATCGGATCAACATTAGGTGGCAGGAGCGGTTAGGCGAGCGAGGGGACCGTCTGGCCGAGGCCATCGAGGACCACCTGCATCGGTTCCCATTGCCGCGCTGCCAACAGGACTCTCCTGAGGAGGGACCCGACGATCTGTTGTGGAACACCCCTGCTAGCCCGCCGCAAGAGTTTTACTCGTGGATTGCCGGCGAGTCCACAATGGTGCGCCGCCTGCGACGGATCCTCGTCAACGATCACGGCGTCGATCGTCGTCACATCGCCTTCATGGGCTATTGGAGACACGGCAGCGCGGGGATGTGAGTGCGCCGGTTCAGCCAGATGAGGCAGTACTAAAGGCCAGATGAGGTAGTACTAAAGGTTGTGCTAAAGTACCGCCGTCTGGAGCAGGGAACCCCGTGAGAATCGGGGACTGACGCGCAGCGGTAACGCAGACGGGCGAGTAGCAAGCCACTGGGAACACCCCGGGAAGGCGCTCGTTCGGATGATGCCAAGTCCGAAAACCTCCCGGACCACACTTACCCGACGGCCGCGCGACTCGGCCCCAACGAGGATGGCTTTCTTGGTTCGATCCCTGCATCGCCGCACATCAGTGCGATTCATTCTGCTGGTGGCGTTGCTCATCCTCACCCCAGTGCTGTCCATCGCCTTCGGCGCCGCCCCAGTGCCCATAGGCCAGGTGCTCGGGGTCCTAGCCGATCACTGCGGACTACCAGTCCACCTCTCCTGGGACTCCATCACCGATGCCATCGTCTGGCAGAACCGAATGCCACGGATAGTCACTGGGCTGGGGGTAGGAGCGATCCTGGGAGCGGCCGGGGTGACCCTGCAAGCGGTGGTACGCAATCCGCTCGCCGAGCCGTATGTGTTGGGAGTCAGCGCCGGAGCGTCGTCGGGGGCTGCCACAGCAATCATCCTCGTCGGTATCTCCTCAACTTTCGGAGTGGCCAGCATGGCGTTTCTGGGAGCTCTTGCCTCAACCGCCATCGTGTTGTTCATGGGCGGCGAGCGCAACTCGTCGACCCTTCGCCTCATCCTGGCCGGACTCGCAGTGGGATTCGTGTTCCAAGCTCTCACCAACTTCATTATCTTCTCGTCCGACTCTCCCGAGACCGCCCGGGCGGTAATGTTCTGGACCCTCGGCGATCTGTCCCGGGCCAGCTGGGCCCAAGGGTGGACGAGCATCGTCGTGGCGGTCGTGCTCTCTATACTGTGCTCCTACTGTGCTCCGTGGCTCGACGCCCTGGCCTCCGGTGATTCCACAGCCACTGCAGTGGGAATCGACCCGGCGATGATCCGCGTTCTGCTCCTCGTCCCCGTTTCGGCCGGGGTCGCGATCGCCGTCGCGATTTCGGGCGGGATCGGTTTCGTCGGGTTGGTGATCCCCCACCTCATGCGCTCCTTCATCGGACACGGCCACCGCCGTCTGGTCGTCTCCTCAGCGATTGCAGCAGCGATCTTCCTGGTGTGGGCCGACACGTTTTCCCGCACAGTCTTCAGCCCGGCGGAACTGCCGATCGGCGTCATCACCGGTCTACTCGGCGCACCCTTCCTGCTCGTACTCGTAAAGAGGGAGACGTTGGCATGATCAATGCCTCTCAGCTGGTAGTCCGCCGCGGGCAACGAATCGTTTTAGAGAACATCGATTTTTCCGCAGGCCAAGGGGTGACAGTGGGGGTCGTCGGCCCCAACGGTGCCGGAAAGTCCACGTTGCTGTCGGCACTCTATCGCAACGTCTCGATCGCCTCGGGGCAGGTCACGGTCAGCGACCACGATCTAGCCTCGATGAGTCGACGGGAGATCGCCCGCGAGGTGGCCGTCGTCTCCCAGACCCCCGATCCATCCTTGCCACTGACAGTTCGAGACACCGTTGCCCTCGGTCGACTGCCGCACCGGTCCCTCATGGGATACGGGGACGCTGCAGATCGCAACATCGTCGAAGAGGCCCTAACCCGTACCGACCTCACCGACCTGGCTGACCGACTCGTCACCCAACTGTCTGGCGGGGAGCGTCAGCGGGTGCTCGTCGCCCGGGCCATTGCCCAACAAGCCGGCCATCTCCTTCTTGACGAACCCACCAATCACCTTGACATCGGCCATCAGTTCGCCCTGCTCGACCTCGTCCGAACCATCAAGGCAACCACCGTCATCGTGCTACATGACCTCAATCTGGCTGCCCGGGTATGCGACCAGCTGGTGCTCCTCGCCGAGAAGCATTTGGTCGCCACCGGCTCCTGCGAAGACGTCCTGCAGCCCGATCTGCTCTCGAAGGTCTATGAGGTGATCGTCGAACGGATCACCCACAACGGCCACATCCATCTTTTGTTTAACCCACCACGATGAAGGAGAACGTCATGTCCACCCCTCACACTCGCCGTCGCGCGACTCGTATCACGGCAGCAGTCCTCACCGGCTTGTGCGCGATATCTATGAGCGCCTGCGCCGGATCATCAACCGAGAAGTCGACCTCGTCCAGCTCGGGGCCAGCCCGCACTGTCATGAGCTGCAACGAGAAGCTCACCTTCACCAGCGTTCCCAAACGAGTCATCATGCTCGGCGACACCGACGCCTCCACCATGAATGCTCTCGGGGTGCTCGACCATGTCGTCGCACGGGCCGGTCGGATCAAGGAGGGGGCCTACGACGCCAAGACCCTTGCCAAACTCAAGGCCATACCAACAATCGCCTCGCAGGAGCTGAACACCGGCGGTGTCAAAGTGTCCACCGAAACGATCCTGGACCAACACGCTGACCTCGTCATCGGTTACGACACCGGGGTTGACCGCGACGCCCTGCGCAAGTCCGGCGTCAAGATGTACAGCACCGACGCCATGTGCACCGACAAGAAACCGCCGGCTCCCGCCACCTTCTCCCAGGTCAAGGACGAGGTGACCAAGGTCGGACAGATTTTTGACGTTCCGGATAAGGCCAAACAGGTCAACAAAGAGCTCGACGCCAAGATCTCCAGAATCCAGAAGCAGACCGCTTCTGGGGCCAAAGCCAATGCCGTCGCCCTGTACATCACCCCGGGTAGCACCGAGTTCTACACCTACGGTTCTTCGAGCATGATCGAACCGATGTTTGCCGCCAACGGTCTGCGCAATATGTACCACTCAAACACCACGCGGGTCTTCGACGCCGACATGGAGGACCTCCTGCATAAGAACCCGGAGTGGATTGTGCTGTTGGCCGGTGATGGCGCGATGTCGAAGGTGGAACCGACCTTCCTATCCTTCAAGGGAGCCAAGGAGCTTAAAGCCGTCAAGAAAGGTCACGTGGTGACGATGTCCTTTGCGCTGACCGATCCTCCGACCCCGCTGACGATCACCGGCACCGAGAAACTGCACGATCTCATCAAGGACAAGAAGTGACCACGATGAGTTCATGAGGGCGCACCGCCTCTCATCCCCGAATGCTCCGCTGCGGGCATTCGGGGATGCGGGCGGCGACCCGTCACCCCGTAGTATCCATTTCCTTGCCAAGCCCCAGCAGGGCGCTTTCGACGACTTCAGAGAGGGCAGGATGGATCCAGTACTGCCCACGCGCCATTTCGTCGACCGTCTGCCCAACGCTCATCCCCTGAATACAGGTCTGAATGAGGGTGGACGCTTGGGGCCCAATGATGTGCGCTCCCAGCAAAGTCCTCGTCTGCGGATCTCCCAGCAGCTTGACGCAGTGCCCCTCGTCCTCCATGGCCCAGCCATAGGCGACGTCCGCGTACTCCTGAAGGTACACCGCGTAAGGAGTGTCGGATTGCAACAGTCCCTGCTCCGTGGCACCAACCGACGCCACCTGCGGATTCGAAAACACCGCGTGCGGCACGAAGCGATGATCAGAACTAGCCAGATCGTCAGGATGCAACAGGTTGTGACGGACCACACGCGCCTCATGATTGGCCACGTGTTTGAGCTCCCAGGGGGAGCACACGTCGCCTAGAGCCCAGATATGCTCAACGTTGGTGCGCTGGTGCTTATCGACCACCACGAACCCGTCGTCGTCAACATCAACACCAGCCGCCGGCAGGTTAAGGCGATCCCCGTTGGAAACCCGACCGGTGGCATTGAGGACGACATCTGCCGGATAGTCGTAGTCGACCCCATCACCGTCGACGGTCAGCACCACCAGGTGACCGCCGGGGTCACGGTCAACACCCACCAGCCCCTCCGCCATCCGCAGACGCACCCGGCGTTCCATCTGTTCAGTGAAGCGCTGCGAGATCTCGCGATCCTCATGACGCAGCATCCGGCCAGAACGGTTGATAACAGTCACCTGGGACCCGAGCCCAGAGAAGATGTGGGCGAATTCCGCCGCGATAAGCCCGCCACCAAGGATCACCAGACGCTGCGGAAGCTCCGCTAGCCTCATGATGGTGTCGGAAGTGTGAATCAACCCAGCCATGCTGGGATCGTCGAGACCAGGCACATCAGGCACTCGCGGACGCGATCCAGCCGCCAGGACAATCTGGTCAGCAGTAATACACCTGCCTCCCACCTCAAGGGTGTGTGCATCGATAAATGCCGCCTCGCCGGTATAAACGTCAATATTGTCTAGTCCCTGTCGGTACGAAAGCCCGGCCTTAGATATGGAGTCGATTCGGCCAAAGATCCGGTCACGGATCGAGGCAAAGGATGCTCCGCGGAACTGCAGGTCGACTCCCACTCGGACAGCCTCGGACGGCGAGGACGCAAAGTCCGCCGGGAGCACGAACATCTTCGTAGGTATGCAGCCGACGTTGAGGCAGGTGCCCCCAAACGCGCCAGAATCGATGATCGCGGCGCGTCGATCTGCGAAGTCTTCATCCAGGATCGTGTTTCCCGACCCCGAACCGATGACGACGATGTCGTAATGCTCCATGTCACCAGTGTGTCATCCCGGGCCCACGCGGATCCCGTCAACCTGCTGCAGGCGCGGATCCAGTGATGTCGAGCAATGCCATGTAGGGTGATCGCCAGCCCCCAGCCGGTTTCACAGGAGCGGAATGTTCACCCTCACCTCAACGCCCGTCACCTTCATCGGGCTATTGATCCTCTTTGCCTGGTCACTCGTATGGTCAGTACGAGATGCCATCAAAGCCCCCACTGTCGTGACACGAATTTCCACCTGGGTCCACGTCGTCATGGCCGTGACCATGATCCTCATGGTGCCGAAGTCATGGTGGAAACCCATTGTCCCTGCCATCGGCGGCCCCATTACCCCTGTCATCATCTTCGCTATATGCACCGCATGGATGGTGTTCATGGCCGCGTGGCGATCCTCGTGGTCGTCATGGGGTCACGCCGCGATGTTCGCAGCGATGGTCTGGCACCTGGTCGCGATGCGCAAGATGTCCTCGCTCATGACTGCCCCCCGGGATTCTGGCATGGGCCAGATGAATCACACTCACAGTGGCATGCATGGTCCCGGCATGCAGACGGCTATGAATGCCGCCATGCACGACTACGCCGTGGTCGGTGTTCCGCTTATGGTCGCCCTGCTAGCCATGGCCGTCGCCGGGCTATGGCGGGCCATCAGCGGCCGCGCGGAAAACCCAGGCAAGGCGCCCACCTGCCACGTAGTCGCTACCGAGCCCCTCACAATCCGGCTCTCCGGACTCGCTGACTTCGCCATGGCCTTCGGCATGGCGTGGATGAGCACCGGACTGTTATCCCCCGTCATGCCTTTCACGGCACACCTGCACCCCTGACCTGCGACGTGGAAACCACTGGTTGATACAGGCATGCAGCAATAACGCCCCCAGACCATCAAGTCCATATGCGGGCAGATCACCGAACAAGCGGGGGTCGATCGGGACAAGTCGGCCGGCGGCGACGGTCAACCCATCGACCCGGACTCCACGACCAACATTCGACCACTGCAGGATTAACTATCACATCATCTGACCTCTGTAATATCACCACATGAGCACTAGCAATCAAAACACAACAGAACCCAAAGACGCCGAAACAATAAAAACAGAAATATTCGATCTATACAGTGACGTCACCGAACAAATAGTAGCATTAGGGGGAGTGGCTGCCAAATACAACAAAAGTATTTTTGATGTGTGTGAGATACTGCACGAAAAGAAAATAGAACAAAAAAAGAAAGAGCGACAGGATTATAGACTGTTCAATAGATGCCGTTTCCAGCTAGAAGACCTCTGCAATAAATTTAACTCACTTTACTACAGTAAAGCCACAACAGCAGATCAAATAAAATTCTACGAGATATGCTCAACCTACAAACAAGATGCCAGGCCAGCAACAAGCGTAGCCGAGCTCCGCTCATGCCTCTGCGACACCGCAGCTAGATGCAATGCCACCCCGCATGCCGTCTGGGCAGCAGCGGAACAATACATGTCCCACAGTCTTAGAGCCGTAAAGAATAGCCTCGACTACACAAAGCCAAACTATTGGATCCGGCTTCTACTTTCAGTAATTTTTATAACCCTCGTGTGCTTAGTCTGCGATCTGCCACACGTCATAAAATCTCTATCACTTATAGAAAGTATAGGGTTTATCATTGCCATTGCACTATTTACCGCAGACTTCGTTTTGGTTTTTCTCCCAGTGACAACCCAATGGCTTAGAGTCAACAAGTTGCCAACCAAAGTCCTTGAGGTTCCGTTTTCAGTATTTTCATTCCTGATAGTATATCAGTTCCAAGCTTCAAAAATGACATCAGCATCGATGCCATATCTGATGGTAGATATTTGGCTCATTGTTGCCATTTTTGTTATGTGGCTTATCACTCATAATAAGGCCAATGAAGTCGTCTCTCAGCAAGATCATATTCGCGACCTGCAAGATCAGCTTCAGATATTGAGAATGTCGGATCCGCAACAAATAGTCGAGCCAGACACAGTTGGACGCACCTCGAAGGAATCATCCCACCTCCGGCTCCTGGGAATAGTCATTCATCCGTTCCAGCGTCCACGTTCCTAACGGACCAACCACCCCACAGATCCAGACATTTAGACGCAAAGCTGGCTGCCAACCCGTTCCCGGGCTGGCATGTCCGCCTACGACCAGCCTGACTGTCAATCCCCCAGACACCACTACCAAGGCCCACACGCACTACAGATGATCGGGCGTCCCGAACTCACCTGCGTGGATACACTCCGCTGGGAGCGTGGAAGACTTGAAACATGAATGACATGGAGGCGACTCGCGACGAACGCCCGTGGGCACTGGTGAGCGGGGCCAGTGGTGGTCTAGGGCAGGCATTTAGCCGCCATCTGGCCAGCTGCGGCGTCAACCTCGTTGTAACCGGACGGCGACATGACGTCCTCGACGACCTCGCCGACCAGCTCACCACCAGGTACGGAATCCAAACCATCGTTCATCCTTGTGACATCTCTTCGGCATCAGAGCGGTTAGCCCTTGTCAACGAGATTGCGGGACGCGGGATCATCATCGACACCCTCGTCAACAATGCTGGATTCGGTGCTGCTGGCCGCATCGCTGAGACCGACCCGGAGCGTCAAAACTCCCAGGTAGAGGTCAACTGCGAGGCTGTCGTGCACCTGTGTGGGTTACTGCTGCCTGGCATGATCACAGCCAAACGTGGGTCGATTATCAATGTCGCCTCCACTGCGGCTTTCCAACCCATTCCGCAGTTCGCCACCTACGCGGCATCGAAGTCCTTCGTGCTGTCCTTCACCCGTGCCCTATGGGCTGAGACCAATGGCACCGGGGTACGCGCCACCGCGATCTGCCCTGGTCCCACCGAAACCGGGTTCTTCGACGTCGCCGGGGTACCGCGTATGGCAGCCGGTGCTCGGCGCAACCCAGACGACGTGGTCCGTACCGCCTTCGACGCTCTAGCCCGTCATCGCCCCTACGCCGTTGACGGTTTCGTCAACCGCACCGTCGCGCGGCTGGCGCCACATCTACCGGCGCGGCTGGTGATGACTCAAGCCGAGAAGTACCTCCAGGTCTGAAGCCAACGCACCTACTTGGCCGTGATGACCTTCTCATCGGCGATGTGGGTTCCCTCGCGGATGATTAAGTCGTATTCCCCTTTCGGCATGGTGAAGGTGGCGTGCCACGGCCGCCACTTGTCACCATCGTTAGCCGATAGATTGATCTGTCCGCTCGTGATTATCCGGCTACTCTGAGGGGGCCTTACTTCATAGCTCATGACGGATACCGTCGGCTGTGCCACACCACTAATGGTGATCGTGCCAGCCGACATGTCGGCACCAGCTTGAGGCGAGTCCACCCACACCCGGGCGCACCGAGCAAACCCCTCGTCGACGAAGTCCGTCGCCGGCTTGCCGATAATGGGCAGATTCGGAGAGCCGTCAACAAGGATGCGCACTGATTTGTCGCCGGTACGGTCACCGACGGCAGCCGTAGCCGTGACGACGAGCTGCTGAATAGCGCGTTGCACCTGCTCACCGTTCTTGAATTGACTGAAGGCTAATGCGGAGAGGTCGAGAGTGATCCGGTTACCTTTCACCGTAGCCCGATTCACCTGCCCAGCTGCCCAACCCGAGGTGTAATTCGGGTCTAGAGGTGCAACATTGAGGACGGCGCCGACGGCCGTTCCTAGCCGGTCACCAGAGGTGGGAAGGTCACGCAGCTCACGGTGGATGAGGCCGTCGTCGCGACCCAGGTAAAACACGTCGAGATCAGTCTGCAGAGTCGACAGTGACTGACTATTGGACTCTGGAGTCCGGATAGACGGTAAAGCCTCCGGATCCCCCATCGTCGAGCCGTTGCCCGACCCCAGCAACGGCAAAAGTACACCGACTAGGAAGGCTAGCCCACAGGCAAGCACAATCACCCAGGTGGTAGGCCTGCCGCGATGGGGGCGGCGCGCGATCTGGGATATGATGGCGTCATAACGCGACATCGGATGGATCGACTCCGCGAAGGTTTCTAACGCAGAACGCACGACTGCTTCGACTCGGGGGTCGGCGTGGCCCGGATTCGTTTGCGATCCCGGACGCAGCCTCTCTCCAATGGCAATAAGGCCTTTGGTCTCGTTATTGCGCACTGCGCTGACACTCATGCCAAGGGTCTCAGCGATGTCGTCGTCGGAGAGGTCCGGTGTAGCCAACTTAAGAACGAGCACCTCGCGCTGACGGGCCAGCAGACCCCGCAGGCACCAATAGGCCAGGTCCTCAGGAGTTTCGGGTGGGGTGGCATCCCGCTCAGCCGGCTGACGGCTCCTCGCCTTGTTCACGACAGCAGTACGCACATACGACACGGCATGCTCATACGAATGTAGTTTCGGATCACGCAAATAACTTGTGGCGAAGGCCGCGATCACCGCATCCTCAGCCACTTGCTGGTCCGCCAACAGCAAGGTGGCCAACCGCACGAAGGCGTCCCACCTCTCTTGGTAGAGCTGGGGAAGCCAATCGTCGCGGGATTCAGAAAAGGAACCTGTCATGTCAGATTCCGGCATACGAGTGAAGACCGTTAAAGATCAAATTGACACCGACGAAATTAAACCAGAAACAGGCCGCACCAACGATCGCTATCAGGGCGGCCGGGCGACCGCGCCATCCGGCAGTGGACCGGGCGTGGAGGTAAGCCGCGTAGACCACCCAGGTCACCAAAGACCACGTCTCCTTGGGATCCCATCCCCAGAAGCGTCCCCAGGCGTAGTCAGCCCACACCGAACCAGCAGCGATAGTGAAGGTCCAGATCGGGAAGCCGATTGCGTGGGCGCGATATGCCAGAGTGTCCATGGATTCCAGGGTAGGCAATTTTGCCACCAAACCCTTAACAGGAACTCCGGTCCGTTGGGCCTTTGCCTGGGCGTTCGTGGCGATGAGGTACATGATCGAGGCAATAGCCCCGACGTTGAGGGCGGCCGCAGCGATACAAGCGGCAACGATGTGAATAACGAACCACACGGAATGCAGAGCCGGCACGAGCGGCGCTACGGCCACGTAGAACACCGTTGCTGCCAGCCCGTTACCAACTGCTAGCAGCAGAGTGACGGCGATACCCATCCATCTGATGTGGTGGATGGCGACGAGCACAAGGTAGGCGATGACGACGAAGAACAGCGCCGAAGTAACGAATTCGTACATGTTGCCCCAGGGCAACCGATGAGCAGCAATACCACGACAGACGACACCGATTGCTGCGCAAACCGCACCCAGCACGGTGAGGTTGAGCCCCATACGGCCCCACGTTTCCGAACGCAGACGCTCCTCGTGGCTGGGATGTTCGGTCCCCCGCACACTGGCCCACTCCACGGCGTGGGCGAGGAAGGCAAGCATATAGAGCACCGCCGCAGTGACGATGCCAACGGCAGACAGATTCTCCACACTCACGAGTGCTCCTCCTCGACATCGCCAGACATACTATCCCCATGTAGCGCAGCCAGCAGAGAATTTACGTCGTCCACAGCCCCGGATCGGGAGTCACTGCGATCCAGGCCACCAATCTCTACTCTCAAGCCGTCATCACCAGGAATAGTCCTCACCCACACCCGCCGGGACCGCGAAAACAAGCTCACACATAGCCCTGCCACTGACAGCACCACAGACAAGAACGTCAACGGGAGCCCCGGGTTCTGGGACACCTGGATCTTGGCCCACCTCTGCCAGCCATTGAACTGGATCGACCCCTTGCCGTCGGGCAGTTTGTACCTCTGACCTGGGGATAGCACAAAGCGGGCCTTGTCCTTACCGTTCGTCACCTGGGTCAGTCTCGTGGTGTCGAGGGTGTAAATATTTGACGGCACCCCCGTCTCCACAGTCGGTTTGCCATACCAGGCGGTCAGATACAGCTGCGGGTTAAGGGCGTCGGGGAAAAGGGACGTCGGACCACCGGCCGTGATGGCGCCAGTCGGTAGAAAGAACCCTTGAAAGGCCAGACGATCCGGACGGGCGTCGGGAGCTTTGATGACGCCGACAGACTTGAAGTTGGCGTCCTGTGGCAAAAAGACAACCGGTCCGGAATAAGCCACCTTGCCATCACCGTCGCGGACGACGACATCCGCAGCGTATCCGTGCCCAAGCAGGTGTACCTTTGTTGATCCGATCCGCAGTGGGTGGTTGACCTGCAAATCTCGGGTCTGCGTCTTGCCGCCCATGGTGAGGTCGACAGTGGCGTCGAAGGTGCGGACGGCGCCGCGCTGCACCGTACCAGTCTCAAAAGAGACCACGAATTTGCGCAGCTTCATGGAAAACGGGGTGAGATTATCGGTATCGACCATCGCCCCAGCCTTGAACTCGTCGTACTGAGTGATGCTGTTGGAAAAACCCTGACCCTCCACAACGACGGAAGTTCCCTTGAACCCCCATAAAGTGTTCCAACCGACGCCAACAAGGACAAAGACCAAGAAGATATGGAATACGAGGTTGCCCGTCTCGCGATGACGTCCGGCCTCGGCGCGAAGGGAGCCGTCGTCGTCAACAACGAACCGATACCGGTGTGATGTCAACCACTGCTGAGCGCGTTGACTAACCTCCGCTGCGGAAGCGGAGGTGGTCATCGAGGCGTGGGCTGCTAGCCGGTCCAGCCTGGCCGGAACGCGGGGAGGTTGACGGCGCAGGGCCTTCGCGTGGCTGACGATGCGCAGAACAATGCAGCCGATAAGGCTTATGAACAACAGGAGGTAGATCGCCGAGAACCACACCGAGGTGTAGACGTGGTACATCCCCAGCGGACGACATATGCGGTCCAGAGTCGGATGGTTGGCGGCGAAGTCAGAAACCTTCATCGCGCTCTGAGCGCTCTGCGGCACCACCGAGCCTGGGATGGCAGCTAACGCAAGCAAAAAGAGCAAAATGAGGGCCGTCCTCATGCTCGTCAACTGGCCCCACACCCAACGCATGAATGGACGGAAACCCAGCCCGCTGTTCCCAGACGGTGAGGTCTTCGTTACTTTCGAATCCGTCACGGAATCACCCATCAGATCACCGCCCCGAACTTAGCTGCCCAGGCTCGCAGCATCGCCATAATCGATTCCCACCATCCGGTGACCAGCAGCACACCGATAGCCATCAGGAGTATTCCCCCGAAGCGCTGCACGCCGTGCTGATGGGTCCGCACCGCGTCAATCGTGCGACCCATCCACACCACAGCAGCAGCCGCCGCAATAAACGGAATTCCCAAACCCAACGAGTAGCAAGTAGCCAGTACCGCACCTCGGACCGCTGATCCCTGGGTCAAAGACAGTCCATAAACCACCGACAGCGCCGGCCCAATGCATGGGGTCCAGCCCAACCCGAAGACGATTCCTAAAATCGGTGCGGCGGCCAACCCTGCTCGGGGCAGACGATGGATCCGCAGTTCGCGCCGGCCTAGCGAAACAAGCCCAGCAAACATCGCCCCGAGTACGACGGTCAGCGCTCCAACAATGATCTCGATGGCGCGACGATGGCCCACGAGTACCTTGCCGAGGGTGCCAATAATCGTCCCAGTAGCGACGAAGACGACGGTGAAACCCACCACGAAAAGGACTGTGCCCACCACAGTACGTGCCCGACGCTGTCCTTCAATGACGTCTGCGGCCCCCAGGCCTGTCACATAGCTGAGATAGCCAGGGATGAGAGGCAAGACGCAGGGGGAAAAGAAGGACAACAAACCGGCAAATACCGCCACCGGGATCGCTCCGGCCATCGATCCAGTCAGTGCCCCGGCTGCCCACGATCCCAGGTCGAGCGGCGTCACTGGCCCTCCTTGGCAACATCATTAATCGCCTGGACCAGGGTGGCGGTACTCACCTCTCCCACGAATCGGGCGGCCGAGCGGCCCTTGCGATCGATGACGAGGGTGGACGGAATCGCTTTGGGAGGCAATTCGGTGAACTTGAACAGTAATGCCCCATCGGGATCATAGAAACTCGGATAGGAGATATGGAACGCTCGGGAGAAGGCCTGCGGCGGCCCAGGGTCAAGATCGCGCGTATTGATCCCATAAAAGGCTGCGACGTTCTTGGTACTATCAGCCGCTTTCACCAAAGCAGGAGCCTCATGACGGCACGGCGCGCACCATGATCCCCACACATTGACGACGATGACCTTGCCCTTGGCGTCAGCGGTGCTGATCTTCTTACCGTTCAGATCGGTCCCGGTGAGGACCGCGGCAGGCTCCCGCTTATCGGCTGGAAGTTTTGACCAGGATCCGTCTCCAGCTGCGAATCCTTTGTCATCACTGGCCGAGGTTGACGAACATGCCGAAACTCCGGTCACCATAAGAGCCGCCGCAGCAAGGGTGGCGATGAGCCGAGTCTTCACCCCTGGGCACCACCTGCAGAGATATTGGCCCGACGATCCTTCGCCGGAATGAGGTCACGTGCCGGCTCGCAATAGTCAACGCGGACGATGCGACCATGTAGCACCCCAAAACTCGTGACCGAGGCTAGGGTGCACTTACGAAAGCGCGGATCGTGAGGAAGGCGTCGTCCCTCGGCTGCGCAGCGCGCAATCCAAATCGGCAGTTGGTGGGAGACGATGAGAGCCTGACCGCCTACGGGGACCTCTTCCGCCGCTCGCATGATAGCCCGGGTCATTCGCTCGGCGATCTCAACGTAAGGCTCACCCCAGCTAGGGGTCAAGGGATTCGACAGATAGCGCCAGTTACGAGGACTGCGCAGGGCCTTGTTGCCTTTGCCAAAGACCTGGCCTTCGAAGACGTTGGCCGCTTCAATGACGTCAGAATCGATGCGCACCTCAAGTCCAGGATGCAGCGCGGCGATGGGGGCCATCGTCTCCCTGGCGCGCTCCAAAGGGGAACTCACCAAGGCCGATAACTCGGCACCGGCAAAGTGCTCAGCTGCACGGGCAGCCATCCTTCGCCCCAACGGAGATAGGTGGTACCCAGGCATACAGCCGTACAAAACCCCGGTCGGGTTATCGACTTCACCATGGCGCAGCAGGTGGACAGTCGTCGTGGCGCCCATCGTCTCCCTTTCCGATACCTCGCGGGCGGCAAACCCCGCCCTGCCCATGACCTTACGTCATGGGGCTGTGTCAGCGTGACGGATGACGGCCACGACGCTTGCGCTGGGAGGGCCGAACTACCGGCAGGCCCTTGGCAACCATGTCGTCACGGCGCTTCGCAGCGAAATCCGCCAGGGCGTCAGCCAAGCTCAACGCAGTCGGCTCGGGGGCGATGACGTCGACGGTCAGGCCGTGCTCACGGCAGGTTTCAGCGGTGCGCATACCAACGGCGGCGACCACGGTGTGCTTATGTGGTTTTCCGGCAATACCGACGAGGTTGCGCACAGTCGTCGAGGAGGTAAACACGACGGCGTCGAATTTGCCGGTCTTAATGGCTTCACGGGTCTCAGCTGGCGGCGGGGCAGCTCGCACGGTGCGATACCCGACGACGTCTTCGACCTCCCATCCCAGTTCAGATAGGTCGGCCGACAGGGACTCAGTGGCGATGTCGGCACGCGGCACGAAAACGCGGTTAATGGGGTCGAGGGCCTCGTCAAAGGCCGGGAATACTGCGGCCAGAGCTCGGGTGGATTGCTCGCCCGATGGCACGAAATCGGGTCGAACACCCCATTCAGCCAAAGCGTTGATAGTCGAGTCGAAGATCGCGGCAATCCGCAAGCCTGAGTACGCGCGAGCGTCCAGACCGATCTGCTCTAGCTTCTCCGAAACGGCACGTACCGCGTTGGCAGAAGTAAAGACGACCCACTCGTAACGTCCCTCAACAAGACCGCGAATAGCTTTATCCATCTGCTGAGGAGTACGCGGAGGCTCCATCGAAATCGTGGGAACATCAAGGGAATGGGCACCGTAACTCTGTAGTCGCGAGGGCAGGGTCGCGGAGTGGTCACGGGTGCGCGGAATGAGAATGCTCCAGCCAAATAACGGCTTGGACTCGTACCAATCGAGCTGCTCACGTTCGGGGGCTTCGACAACTTTGCCGATGGCGACGTGAACCGGCTCAGTGTCACTCAGGCGCGCTGTCTTAGCGGTCTGTGGTAACTCACCGAGGGTGACGGTATGAGTGGTCTGCTGGGTCGTCGCGCCATGACAGATAAGGGCCGCGGGCTCATTCTCACCGCGTCCAGATTCAATCGCGTGTTTGACGACTTCTTTAAGCTTGCCAGCCTCGGTATTGACGACGATGAGCCCCTGATCTGACCAGTTCGAACCATGTCCAGCAATATCGCGCTGACATGCAGCGTCCCCGATGAGCTGGACGTCATGGCCATGCAAGGTCAGTCCGGCGTACTCCGGGACAGCGGTCATGCCAGTGACACCGGGAACAACGTCGACGTCATAATCAGCGCGAGCCACAGCGGCAGCCTCCGCGCCAATATCGCCATCAAGGAAAGGATCTCCAGAAACGAGACGAACGACTTCAAGGCCTTGGGAGGCGGCATCAATAACGGTGGCAGTGACGTCAGCGCAGTGCTCGTCCACGTCGACGGGAGTCGAAGCGCCAGTCCCTGGCTGACTGAGTAGGACGGCGGCTTCTTCATCAATACCACCCGCCAACACGATTCTGACGCCGGGACGAAGCCCAAGAAAATCACTGCCCAGCAGCATGCGGTGCTCAGCGCACGAAATGACGATGACCTGAGCGCGATTGATGGCGTCAACAGCTCCAAGGGTCAACAGATTCGGATCTCCTGGACCGGTACCCACAAACTGCACCCTGGCCTGAGACGACGCAGTGCCCAGATCACCGACCGGCTGCGGCGTCGGCTGGTGAGCCTCGTCAGTCATCTGGAGTCCTTCCGGTGTCTGTCGTCATGCCAGGCGGTATGCTCCGGCATCGGGCATCGAGGTCAATAGTGCTGGTCTGTGAGGAAAGACGCAAACCTGCCCGTCAACTGGACGTCCCGGCTATCAGGGCAACACTGCCGGGAGCGAGGGGCCATCACGTAAGGCTGACAGGAAGGTGTCAGCGTCAAGAGTCCAATAGGAGATAAGCGTGCCATCAACGAAAATTACCGGGACATGATCGCCCCAGCGGGAGCGAAGGTCTTCATTGGCATCGACGTCAACGATCATCGGTTCAGGCACAAGATCGCGATGTTCCTGTCTCAAACGTGCAACGAGGCCGATGGCCTCATCGCACAAATGACAGCCCTGTCGGGTGACAATAATGACGCGCCCCTCGACCGGCGGGTCAAGGGGCCGTAATTCACCGCTGCGGAGGGCAGCCATGCCATGTTGATGCCGCCACATGTCACAACCGCCCGAAGTGTCACTTGCCGGCGCGACGACGCTGAATGCGCGTCTTCTTGAGCAACTTGCGGTGCTTCTTCTTCGCCATACGCTTGCGACGCTTTTTGATCACGGATCCCACGGTCAACCTCTTTCGTTGAAACTGAAAGCTTGGTGCACCCAGGTAGGTGCGAAGTTCTTGGCCCACCGACAAGGCGGACAGAAGGGTACTTTACGCTGTGTCGACCATGGGGTCCAAAATTGCCGCGCCAACCCATCAGGACAGGCCAGCAGCGCGGTCCCGACATGCCGTCATCGCATCGGCGAAAGCGGAGCGCACACCTCCGGCCTCCAATGCGGCTACGGCAGCCGCAGTGGTACCACCCGGGCTCGTCACCTTGGATCGCAGGACCGCAGGGTGCTCGCCTCCTGCCAACAACTCAGCCGAACCGGCTAACGTCGCTACGGTAAGTTGGCTAGCCTGGTCGCGCGGCACACCCAGCGCGACGGCAGCATCGATCATGGCCTCTGCTACCAAGAAAACGTACGCCGGACCCGATCCCGACACGGCTGTGGCAGCATTATGCAGCTCCTCAGGCACAGTGACGACGACTCCCACCGATTCGAGTAGGTCACCCACCTTCGTAGCGGCATCCTCGGAGCCGGGAGCGGAACTCACAATGAACGCCCCTTTGCCCACCCGAACTGGGGTGTTTGGCATAACACGGACGATCTTTCCCTGCCATGCCATGAGCAACTTCTCAGTAGTGACACCGGCGGCGATGGAGACAACGACCGCATCAGCTTTCAGAGCGCCCGAGACTTCTTCCAGCACTTCAACGGCCGCGTAATGCTTGACGCCGAGGATGACGAGGTCGGCGTCCCGTACAGCTGTGGTGTTGTCACCGCTCGTGGTCACACCCAAAGTGTTGGCGATTTCGTCGCGATGGGACGCCGATCGCGCGGTTGCCACGACGTCCTCGGCCTTCATTTGTCCAGCGTCAATGAGTCCACCAACAAGCGCCCCAGCCATCGTTCCACAGCCCAGGACGGCAATCTTCCCGCTCATTCGGCAGCCACCAGCTCAGCGAGCTGCACCGCATTGAGGGCCGCGCCCTTGCGCAAATTGTCCGCAGCGCAGAAGAACACCAGACCTTTGCCAGCCGGCGCGGACTGGTCAGCACGAATACGACCAACCAACGAGGGGTCAATTCCGGCTGCCGACCGGGGATCCGGGACGTCGACGACCTTGACTCCAGGTGCCTGCGTCAATAGCTCAGTGGCCTTCTCAGGGCTGAGGCTCTCACGGAACTCAGCATGGACGACAAGCCCATGACCGCTATACACCGGAATCCGCACGCAGGTCCCCGCAACCAGCAAATCAGGAATATGAAGGATCTTGCGAGACTCATTGCGAAGTTTCTGTTCCTCGTCAGTCTCGCCGCTGCCATCGTCAACAAAGTTTCCCGCCACCGGAAGAGCGTTGAACGCGATCGGTGCGACGTAGGGCCCAAGGTCCGCCACCGGCACATCACGGCCGTCCAGCGCCAGGCCTGCAGGATCGTCAATGGCCGTGGTTTGATCGGTGAGGGCTCGTACTCCGGCCGCCCCAGACCCCGAAACAGCCTGGTACGTAGCGACGACAAGGCGAGTCAGACCGGCAGCGTCATGTAGCGGTTTGAGCACCGGCATTGCGGCCATCGTCGTGCAGTTGGGATTAGCAATGATCCCTTTGGGACGCTTAGCGACATCTTCGGGATTGACCTCGCTGACAACCAGCGGGACGTCAGGATCGCGTCGCCAGGCGGAGGAATTGTCGATAACGACAGCCCCGGCAGCCGCCACGCGAGGGGCAAACTCACGGGAGGTTCCGCCACCCGCAGAAAAGATCGCAATATCAAGTCCAGCAAAGTCAGCCGTCGCGGTGTCCTCAACGACGACTTCGCTGTCACCCGAACCGTTATTCCACGACAACTTCTGGCCAGCCGAGCGAGCGGAAGCGAAGAACCGCACTTCATCGGCGGGAAAATGACGCTCGGCTAGCAGGGTGCGCATCACCCGGCCAACCTGTCCAGTGGCTCCGAAGACTCCAAGCTTCATGACCCCATGGTACGGGCAGGGGACGACAGGTTCGGTGAGTGTCCGAATTGCCTTATAACCAGCTGACGCGACCAGCCAGATAGGCGTATCCCAGGAAGGAGACGATGTCGAGGAAGGCGTGCGCCACGACGAGGGGTAAGAGCCGACACCGACGAGAGAAAACCCAGCCCAGGAATAGGCCCATGACGATGTTGCCGATGAAGCCGCCCCAGCCTTGGTAGAGGTGGTAGGTGCCGCGGATGATGGCCGAAGTGACGATAACCATCGTCGTCGACCATCCGATCTGACGCCACCTCGTAAAGAGGTAGCCGATCATGACAGTTTCCTCAAGGACTGCGTTCATCCCTGCCAGCCCGATGAGAACCGGGGCCGTCACCACACATGCTGCAAGTCAGCGGCCCGAACAGTGGTGTTGAAGCCAAGAGCATGCGCCGCCCAGTAGAAACCAAGCCCAGGGATACCAATAATGGCGGCCAGCATCACCCCAGCTCCGACATCACGTCCCCATCCCGGCGCTTCCAGCCCTAAAGCGCGACAGACACCTTGTCGCGGCGGCTTGATCTGGGCGAGCAGGAGGACCGCCAGCAAGGCTGGCACGACTCCGAAAGCGATGTCAGACAGTTGATACAGCAGATCGAGCCACGGTCGCCCCGGAGTCACGGAGGAGTTGAGCGTGGAGGTCTGCTGGTTCATCGGCACGCCTCGAGTGAGGCGCTCGATCATCCGCAGAATTGAGTACCACGCTGACTGCCCTAAGCTGACAGCCAACACGAATATCGTCTCCCAGAGCAGGCGCAGATCCGCCGCGCGATCCCTCATTATCCCCCGACGAGGCCTCTCATCCAGGCACCGGCGAGGGCCGAGGGTGCTCGTGTTATCCTGCATCATCAACGCCTCTCCACCAGCGATCGCCCAAACAGCCAAATATTGCCCGGCCTCTCGACGATTCGTCGAGTGCAGTACCGGTACCAGTCCTGGCCATAGGGCAGATAAACCCTCATCCGATGGCCAATATCCACCAGTCTGCGCTGCTCAAGGGGACGGATTCCTTGCAGCATTTGGAACTCCAGCTGACGATCCAGACTTGCCATAAGTTGCTCGCCGAGCGCCACAAAGACGGGATCATGGCTGGCTAACATCACCGTCGAAGGACCGGTCATGAGAGCGCGCAGACAAGCCGCCATTCTCAGATCGACGTCGTGCGGACGGATCAAAGTAACTGAACGAGGGCCGGTGTACGAGCCTTTGCACAGCCTGATGCGGCGTCCCGGAGCAGCCAGTTCTCGAACCTGCATGAGGGAATCGTGGCGTGCAGCCTGGATGACGATGCCGGTGTCTTCGTATTCGCTCAGCAGATCCATCACAATGCGATGCGAGCGGTCATGGATGTCGGGGCCTTCATCGTCCACAGTCACAGCAACGTGGTTGTCGCGAGCAACCTGGCAGACCTGTCGGGCGTGGTCCCGGGCCAGATCGTCGCTGACTCTCAGCCCCAGAGCCGCCAAGCTGATCGACACTTCAGCATGGCCATTAAAGGCCGGATCAGCGCCGAGTCTCTCGATAACCCCGCACAGCCTGACCATTGCTCGTCGGGCCTGGGCTAGGTCAGCGGGATCGGGATCAAGGGGGTGCAGGCTGACGTCTAGGCCCTTAGACACCTGATCGGCAGCCTTATCGACCGCCGATGCGACGTCTTCCCCCGCAACGTACGTCACAGCAATCTCACGCGCGATTTGAGATCGGGACACCTTGTGAGCGATCGTGGGGTCCATCGCCAATCGCATCGCAAGACGTCGACCCGATGCCAGCAGAGCTCTGCCCCGGAAATCATGTCGACTCTCCGTCACTACCGGGCCCCTTCCCACGCCTGGCCAGATCGGCGAGCAAAGATGCCACGATCAACCGCCATCCTGGTCTGCGTCAGAGTTTCAGACAATGCTTCGAAGCGAGCACCTTGGCCCGCACCCTCGCCAGAGAACTTACGAGTGTTGACCTCTAACACAATGTCCCCGTCGAATCCACCCGTTACCGCTCGCTCGATGACCTCCCAGGCATGCTGGCTTCCCTGGCCGGGTAGAAGATGCTCGTCCTTAAAGGTGCCAGAGCCGTCCGTCAGGTGGATGTGACGCAATCGTGAACCCCACAGATCAACCAGGGTACGAGAATTCATCTGGGCGGTTGCAGCGTGAGAGAGGTCCAAGACGAGGTGGTCGTAACTGAGGTTTGTGGGGTCAAACCCCGGCGAATAAGCAGCAAAGCGACCCGCTGGAGTGCGCCACGGATACATGTTTTCTACGGCAAAGACGAGCGGGAAGTACTTCTCGTTAAGTTCGGCAATGCCTTCTTCGAATCTACCGGCATAGTCGCGCTGCCAGCGGAAGGGAGGGTGGACGACGATGAGCCTGGAGCCGAGCCGTCCCGCAGCTTCGGCGGCTTTATCCAACTTGCCCCACGGGTCACTACCCCACACATTTGGCGTAACGAGCAGACACGGCGCATGGATTGACGACACTGTGACGCCATACTCAGCCGACAAATCGACGATCCGGTCAACGTCTGCGGCGACTGGATCGATACCGACCATCAACTCGACTCCGTCATAACCGATAGCCTTAGCGCGAGCGAAGGCGTCGGCGGTCGACTCAGGATAGACCGAAGTCGTCGACAACGTCACACGGGGGGCGACTGAGGCAGACGTGGTCGTCGTTTCAGAAAGTCCGAAACAGTCAGGCACGTGCTCAACCTACCGTGCCCAAGCCGATACCGTGACGGAGGCGCCGGATGCGCTGTGCCCACGTCACAATGAACCGTGATGCTAGACCGCATTACGGTGGCCAACCGGGGGCCGATTTCATCGTGGGAAGCACAAAGAGGACAATACTGCCATGCACGTCGACCATCTCATGTTCGCCGCTGGCCCCGCAGGTCTCGATGAGGACGCCGCTCGCCTCGGCGAAATCTTGGGGACCTCCTTCATCAACGGCGGAGTTCATCCCAGCTTCGGCACCCGCAATCGCATCTTGCCGCTGACCGGCCCGCGTTACATCGAGATTGTGGAGGTCCTCGACCACCCTGCCGCAGAAAAAGCCGTCTTCGGACAGGCAGTGCGTGCACGCCAAGAGCAGGGCGGCGGTTGGATGGGATGGGCCGTCTCCGTCGACGATCTCGCCCCTTACGAGAAGCGCCTTGAACGTCAGTCGGTGCCCGGTAAGCGTACTTTCCCAGACGGCCGTCACCTCGAATGGCGTCAAATCGGGATTAAGGGGCTGATGGCAGACCCGCAGTTACCCTTCTTCATCAAATGGACCTCTCCGACCGAACTGTTGCCTTCCAGCCTGAGTGGCAACGTCACCTTGACCTCCGTCGAAATGTCCGGATCGCGTCAGCGTGTAGAGGATTGGCTGGGAGAGACGATCCCGGACGAAGTCGAGGGAATCACCTTCCACTTCGCCAGCCCGAACGGTCACCCTGGCATTGACGCTGTAACCTTCAACACCCCCTCACGCGGGTGTGTTCGCATCTGACGTTTCAGCACTGACAGATCCTCCCGGTAGTGTGAGAAGAGAAGCCACCACCGGGAGATAGCCGTGTCACGAAAACCTGAGCCCATGACCAACCCGATCTCGAATCGGGGGACGGCCTTTACCCGAGCTGAACGGTTGGAACACGGCATGATCGGAAGCCTTCCGGCGGTCGTCGAGACCCTAGAGCAACAGGCCCAACGCTGTTACCGCCAGCTTCAGGGATTGGGCTGCAATATTGATCGTTACGTCTTCCTGGAGGAGCTCCAAAACCGTAACGAGACCCTCTACTACAAACTCCTCGTCGATCACCTCGTCGAGCTGTTGCCGGTAATCTATGATCCCACCGTCGGTGAGGCCATTAAGAAGTGGAGCCACGCCTACCGACGCTCCCGGGCGGTCTATTTGTCAGTAGACCATATCGAGGACGTCCGCCCCTCCTTCGAGACTCTCGAGCTGGGTCCTGATGACGTCGACTTGCTCGTCGTTTCCGATTCTGAACAAATCCTGGGAATTGGAGATTGGGGCGTCAACGGAACCGATATCTCCATCGGCAAGCTCGCTGTCTACACTGCGGCCGCCGGTATTCGGCCGGAACGCACCATTGCCGTCAATTTGGACGTCGGCACCGACAACGCATATTTGCTCAACGACCCGTCTTATCTTGGCAATCGTCACGCCAGGGTGCGCGGGGAACGCTACGACGAGTTGATCCATGAGTACCTCGAAGTCGTAAGCGAGCTGTACCCACACGCACTGTTACATTTCGAGGACTTCGGCGCTTCTAATGCTCGTCGCATCCTGGTACAGAATGCCGCAAACCACCGCATTTTTAATGACGACATGCAAGGCACGGCAGCCATCGTGTTGGCAGCCGTCATCTCTGGGCTCAAAGTGACCCGGCAATCCTTCGCAGATCAGCGCCTGCTCGTATACGGGGCAGGTACCGCTGGCACCGGAATTGCTGACCAAATCCGCGCAGCCATGATGAGTGACGGATTAAGCCAGCAGGAGGCAATCGATCGGATTTGGCTCATCGACCGCGATGGTCTGGTCACTGACGACATGGAGGGCCTACCCGACTACCAAGAGCCCTACGCTAAGCCGGTTGAGAAAACTCGTCATTGGGCTCACACGAATCGACACATTGGTCTTATCGAGACGATCCGACGAGTTCACCCAACGATCCTCATCGGAACCTCCACTGACCACGACGCTTTTACCCAGCAAGTCGTCGAGGAAATGTGCCGAGAGGTCGAGCGTCCCCTCATCATGCCGTTGTCGAATCCGACTGAGAAGATCGAGGCGATGCCCGCCGATGTCATTGCGTGGTCAAAGGGGAAAGCTCTGGTTTCCGTCGGAATTCCGGTAGCGCCCTTCCACTATGAAGGCACCCGTTACGAGATTGGGCAGGGCAATAATGCCCTCCTCTACCCGGGCTTGGGGCTAGGGGTCATCGTCTCGGGAGCCGAACGGGTGAGCGCCCGCATGATCCGTGCCGCCGCCGAAGCGGTGGCCTCCCAAGTTGACCCACGCCCGGCTGGGTCATCCCTGCTGCCGGCAGTGGAGAACCTACGTGCCTCCTCGGCCACCGTTGCAGTGGTGGTCGTGCATGCTGCCATCGAGGAGGGCATCGCCACCAAAAAGCCCAGCAACGTCGTCCAGGCAGTGCAAGATGCCATGTGGTGGCCGCATTACCCGCCGGTGGGCTGACCGAAACACAGCGTGGAACACCGTCGTCGTCGAACCTGTCGGTTCCTGCTGGCAGGGTAAACGCCATGGCGAGGAAGACGCAGACTCCGACGTGGGTATGCACCGAGTGTGGCTGGACGACGACCAAATGGGTTGGCCGATGCGGCGAGTGTCAAACCTGGGGTTCGGTAGTTGAGAAGGGGGTACCGAAGCTCACCGAAGTCACCTCGTCGACGCCCACGTCGAAGGCTGTGCCCATCAGCCAAGTCAATGAACAAGCCGCTAACCGTCATCTCACCGGGATCAGCGAACTCGACCGGGTATTGGGTGGTGGTCTAGTGCCTGGGGTCGTGGTTTTGCTCGCCGGAGAGCCAGGAGTCGGAAAGTCGACCCTGTTGCTCGACGTTGCGGCCAAGTGGGCTAAAGCGGGCAGGCGCACCCTTTACGTCACTGGGGAAGAATCGGCTGCCCAGGTAAGGCTGCGAGCTGGTCGCACGAAGTCGCTAGCCGACGAACTCTACCTAGCTTCTGAGACCGATTTAGGTACGGTGCTTGGACATATCGAGCAAACCGAGCCCTCCCTCATGGTGTTGGACTCCGTGCAAACGGTTGGCACCAGCCAGGCTGACGGCTCCCCCGGCGGCGTTTCACAGGTTAGGGAGGTCACCGGGGCCCTGGTACGGGTGGCGAAGAGACGCGGGATGGCAGTCATCATCGTCGGCCATGTCACCAAAGAGGGGTCGATCGCTGGCCCGCGCACCATGGAACATCTCGTTGACGTTGTCCTCAACTTCGAGGGTGACCGCCATTCCGGATTCCGAATGGTCCGTGCCACGAAGAACCGCTACGGCCCAGCCGACGAGGTAGGCTGCTTCGAGATGACCGACGCCGGAATCATGGAAGTTCCGGACCCGTCTGGCCTATTCACCTCAGACAACGCCGATCCCCAGCCGGGCACCTGTGTGACGGTGACGATGGAGGGACGCCGCCCCCTACTCTCAGAGGTGCAGGCGTTGGTAGCTCCGTCAGCTTCCGAGAAATACCCGCGTCGCACCACCCATGGGGTCGAGGGCGGTCGGGTGGCCATGATTCTGGCCGTGCTGGAACGTAAAGCAGGTTTGCCGTTAAGCAACCGAGACGTCTACGTCTCGACGGTGGGTGGCGCCCGGGTGTCCGACCCGTCAGCCGACCTAGCGATCGCGGTCGCGGTCGCCTCCGCAGTTCTTGATACCAATTTCCCAACCCGAATCGTTGCTCTCGGAGAAGTCGGTCTGGCAGGAGATTTGCGCCGCGTTCCAGGGCTAGAGAGACGAGTGGGCGAGGCGGCACGGTTGGGGTTCGACTTGGCAGTGGTGCCACGCAACTCTCGGGAGGCACATACCAAGATCCCGACGATGCACGGGTTGCACGTCATCGAAGTCGGGAGTGTAGCCGAAGCTCTTTCGGTACTTAACCTGCGCCGACAGCGGAAAATAAACCAGTGATAGTAAGGACATCTGAGGTGAGAACCGCGGCACAGCGAACTAGAGTCGACTCATGAACGACGTCCAGCCCGATCCCGAGACGTCCCGGGAGATGCAGGCGGAACAGGTGCGCCATCTAATGGCCCTCTTGGCCCCTGGAACGCCTATCCGGGAAGGACTAGATCGCATCGTTAACGGACGCACTGGTGGTCTCATCGTGCTCGGTGATGGGCCAGAGATCAACGGGGTTTGTTCCGGCGGATTCCCCCTTGACGTCAGGCTCACCCCGCAGGCCCTGCGCGAGCTATCCAAGATGGACGGGGGGCTCGTGGTCTCGAGTGATCACGAGCGCATCAAAGCAGCCGCGGTCCACTTCGTCCCCGACGGTAGCCTGCCCACGTTGGAGACTGGTACCCGTCACCGCACGGCAGATCGGCTCTCCCAACAAACCGGTGCGCCGGTGGTAGTCGTCTCGGCGTCGATGTCAGTGATGTCGCTCTTCCTTAACGGCCGTCGGTACCTGATCGAGAGGCCTGAACAGTTGCTCGCTCGAGCCAATCAGGCCCTTGCCACCCTGGTAAGCTATCGAGGACGTCTGGTCGACGAGGCCGAGAACCTCACCACCTTAGAGATTCGCGACCAAGTTCAGGTGCGTGACGTCGCCGCTGTCGCCCAGCGGTTCGAAATGTGGCGTCGTATCGATGTCGAGGTCCGTGGATATGTCTCTGCTCTGGGTGTGGAGGGACGCCTTGTCCAGTTACAACGCAACGAACTATCCCTAGGCGTAGAAGACCTAGGCCGGTTGCTCACTGATGACTATCGCCCCAATTCCGTCGCCCCTGGCGGGTTTTCCCTGTCCGGATTACAGAAACTGTCCTGGGAAGATCTGCTCAACGTGACCAAGGTGGCCGAAACCATCAACCTCGGTCCTGCTGAGCATCCGCTGGACTCCCCCATTCGGGCACGCGGTCATCGACAGCTGACACTCATGACGGACCTGTCGTCACGCACAATCCAGCGGATCATCGACCACTTCAACGATCTGCAAAGCCTAGTGTCGGCATCCACCTCCGAACTCGGCGATATTAAGGGGGTCGGCCTCAGACGGGCCCGTGAAATTCGCCAGGGGTTGGAGTCGATCTTTGAAGGCGATCAGCGCACCCATCACCGTCATTAGATCCGCATATGCATTGACACGTATGTCGGCAGGGCTCAGGCACCCATCCGCATAACGAAGCGGCCGCTGGGGCCACCACCGAGATTGACAGTGGCGACATAGTACCCCGCACCTAGGGACTCCTGAGACAGCTTGCACTTACCCGTAGAACGCTTCGTAGGCCATGAGACTTTGTAGGTCCAGGGCCAGGGGTTTTTGGGCTTGATCTCGTGCACGCCCTTCGGCCCCCAGGAACCGCAATCATCGGTCGACCAGATGCGATCCGACCCAGACGTGACGGTGAGGGTCTGTTTCACCTTCTGGGTGTCCCAGTGGCAACTAGTTGAGCTTCTCACCTCTACGGTGAAAGTCTCGGTGTCACCCACATGGGGCTTTTTGGTATCTCCGGTCACCTTCACCGACAGCTGCGAACCCTCACACATCGCTGACGGCGGCGGAGTCGATGCCGAGGCCGACGGCGATGGGGATTCCGTCCGGGGCGCAGACCTACTTGGGCTCACTGCGGATGAACTTGCTGAAGGAGTCGCCGACGCCCACGCAGTGTCCGTCCACGACGGGTCCGGAGTGAACGACGAAACCGCCGGAGCAGCCGACTCTTTCGACCCCCCTACCAGCTTGGCAATTCCGGCAATGACCAACGCCACGACGACGACCGCGGCAATCAACAACACCAGTCGGCGCACCCAATATGTTTGCGGAGATTCTGGCCCCACTGAGTCAGTCAGACCACGCAATGGCGTCATCAGGCTCTCATCTGACGGTCGGCCCACAGCACCGGAGAAACGCGCTCGCCGGTAAAGAAGGGGATATCCACGTCGACATAACGACGGGCTTCAACGTAACGAAGATCCTTCATGACATCAACAACACGGGCGAGGTCGTCACCTTCCAAGGCGAGAATCCACTCGTAGTCCCCGAGCGCGAATGCCGCCAACGTCGACGCCTTGACGTCGGAGCTGGCCGCGCCGACGATGCCGTGTTCGCGCAGCATGCGGGAACGATCAGCCGCCGGAAGGAGGTACCACTCCTTGGAGCGAATGAAGGGGTAGAACGCAGCCCAACGCCTCGGGGCGATGCCGGCGAAGCATGAGGGCAGGTGAGACTTGTTGAACTCCGCAGGACGATGAACTCCTACGTTCGACCACACCGGTTCCAGGTGGCGCCCCAGTCCAGATGCGCGGAAACGATGGTAGGCGTCCTGCAGCACCGCCGGATCGTCGCTAACCCACCACACCAGCAGGTCGGCATTAGCGCGCAGGCCTGACAAGTCGTACCATCCGCGAGTGTCGACACCGGAGTGGCCCGCCCACTCGTCGGAGCCCTCAACAAGGCGGCGACGCTCGTCATCCTCGGTAGGAAGCGCGGTCGCGACGCGGAATACCGAGTACATCGCCCACTTGCTGGAGGCGTTGACCTCCTCGGGAATGACCGGGGTGTCGCGAGGATCGGTCGGTGCGGTGTAGGAGCCGGCGGGAACTTCGTCGTCGCGTGGTCCCTCAATCACCGAATCAGCACTCGAATGGTCAGACATGGGGGTCTCCTTAGTCAACGGGTTGTAGGGGGAAAGAGGAGTCTCCAGTTCGACCGCCTCTGGCCCCGGGCGATCGACTGCACTCGCTGAGCCGCTTGGCACAAAATCCGCACCTCCTGGTTCAGCATCGACTACATCGGCGCCGGCAGCTACAGACTCGACATCACTACCGGAGACGGCTGGAATGTCCTCAGCGTCCGGATAGCGTCGGCAACAGCCGGCGGCGCAGGGAGCCGGCCACGACGTTAGATTGCCCCCCTCACCACGAGCCGCCGCGGCCTGGGACAAGATGAGCCCGGCGAGATCAGCGATAAAGGCGGGATGGGTGCCAGCGGTCGCCGCCCGCGTGAAGGCGAGCCCGGACACCTTGGCTGCCTCGGCAGCCTCGTAATCAAGGTCATTAACGACCTCCATGTGGTCAGCAACGAAGCCAATTGGAGCGACGACAACAGATTGCACGCCCTGCTCGGGAAGATTGCGGAGGTGATCGATAATGTCCGGTTCAAGCCACGGGTCGTTGGGACGCCCCGACCTCGAGCAATAGGCCAAGTCCCACTGCGGCATATTCCCGAAAACCTGACGCACCTGGCCGGCGACCCTCTCACAAACCGCCTTGTGCTGGGAAATGTAGTCCGTTCCCGGCCGCCCAGCGCCGGATGCGTCCTGCATAGAGTCAGGGATGGAGTGAGTGACGAAAACGACGCGGGTAGCCTCGAGAGGAGTAGGTGGGATCCGCATAAACGCCTGCATCAGAGCTTCCGCGTTAGCGCGAATGAATCCCGGCGCCTCATTGAAGGGGGGTACCTTGTCGACCTGCATATCGGTGATACCGGCGTGAGCCAGGGCAATCGCGATCTCCTCGCGATACTGACGGCACCCGGAGTAACTGGCGTAGGCAGAGGTGACAACCGCTAACACCCGACGTACCCCGTGCGCGTGCATGTCAGTCAGCGCTTCCTCAAGGAAGGGGGTGCCGTTGCGGTTCCCTAACAGCACTGGAACTCGTACTCCGTGATGGCGCAGTTCATTCCCAATCGCGTTGACGAAAACGTCCGTCGCATCGTTAATCGGGCTAACACCGCCGAAACGGTCATAGTGTCGGGCGACATCAGCCAAGCGTTCTTCAGGGATGCGACCGTGGGAAACCCTTCTCAGAAAAGGCATGACCTCTTCGGGCGAACGCGGACCGCCAAAAGAAACGACAAGCACGGCGCCATAAGGGGCCAACGGATCCGTGGGGGCAGCGTAGGGGTTAGCGGTCACGATGTCCTCTCCTCACCTCGGGGCGCCGCATCTGTGGCAAGGTCCTCCACCCGCAGGCCGGTAACCGGACACGTCATGCAGTCAGCATTGGCGAAGCTGGACATGTCGATGACGGGTGCCGCGATGTCCACGTCGATCCCCAATACATCCGACAATGAGTTGAGCCAGCGATCTCCCAAACCCTGCTCAGAGGCCATCCTGGCTCGAGCCGACGGGATGTGCGCCATAGACGCAGCGAGTCGTCGAAGGGACGCCGCTACCTCATCGACAGGGACCGAGCCTTCTTCGGGTAGACGCTCCAGTTCAGCAGTAACGAGATCTGAAATGACGTCGCGCAGAGCGACGACAGCCGGGGCCATCCGACGACGTTCGAGGTCTACGGCAAAGTGACGGACTCCCGTAGCGATGATGTGTTCGGCGGCGGCCCGCTCAGCTTCTGCAGAGGCGGGAACAGCCTGCCGGATCGTCTCAAGGTCGATGACCTCTACCCCAGCAGGGACAGGCTCCTCAACGTCCCCGCTGATTGCTAAATCGAGCACCATGAGATCTCGGCCCCTTCGAGCGTCGACCGCGCGCCGAGCAGCCTCAGCCCACAACGCAGGAACCCCCGACCCACGGCAGGTGACGACAAGATCAGCTTGTGCCAGCGCGGCGTCGATGTCGAGAGCCTCACTAACCCGGTGGCGTCGAGCGAATCCGGCGGCACGTCCGGAGGCTGAATGGACTTGAATCTCGGCAACCCCCCAAGAACTCAGCTGAGCGCACGACGCACCGGCATAGGAGCCAGTCCCCATAACGAGCACCCGAGCGCCATCCAAGTCCATCCGCTGGGCAACGAGGTCAAGCCCGACCGCGACAACGGTGCGTCCCTCAGCTGCCAACGCAGTCTCGGTAGCGACATGACGTGACGTCTTGAGAGCTTCCTCAACGACGTGACCAATGGTGTAGGAGACGGTCTGTTCACGGCGCGCCTCACTGAGAGCACGCTTCATCTGTCCGGCGACCTCACGTTCCCCGAAAACCATCGACTCCATGCCCGCAGCCACCCGGAACAAACGCCAAACGGCGTCGTTCTCACAGACGAGCTGGGCAGATTCAGCTAACACGTTTGCTCCGTGATCGGCAATGCACCTGCGTAACGCAGCCTCGTCGAACCCTTGCGCGACGGCGTCAGGGGAGGTTTCAACGATCAGGCACACCCGGTTGCACGTTGACAGCACAAGGGCGCCCCGGATCTGGGGATGATCGGTCAATGCCAGGCCAAGACCGTCAATCTGCGCGGCCGCCTCGGAAACGACGCCAAGCCCCTGCTCGGCATGATCCACGGTCAAGACACACAATCCCACGAAGCGTTATTCAACCATGCTGTAACGACGAACCCCAGTACATATGAAGCTCATAACTCGCCCAATAACCGTCCCATGGGCGGCATCCGCACGTGGTGGGGCACAATCGGGGTGATGACTGAGACCACTACCTTCACGGCAGATTCACCGCTTCTGCAAGCCATGACTGGGCACCGCCCTACCGTCACCCCGGTGTGGTTTATGCGCCAGGCAGGCCGTTCGCTACCGGAGTACCGCGAAGCCCGAGAGGGCACCACGATGCTCGAGTCTTGCCTTAACCCTGAGCTCGCCGCCGAGATTACCTGCCAACCTGTGCGCCGCCACCACGTCGACGGGGCCGTTCTCTACTCCGACATCATGGTGCCGCTAGCCCTGGCGGGGGCAGAGGTGCGCATTGAGCCAGGAGTCGGGCCCGTTCTCGACGAGCCCGTCCGCACTGCCTCCGACGTTGACCGCATTACTCGACGTCATGTCGAGGACCCCTCAGTTATCGAGGAGGCTGCACGCCTGGCGATCACCGAGTTAGGCGACGCCACACCGCTCATCGGTTTCGCGGGTGCCCCGTTTACTATCGCCGCCTACCTCGTCGAGGGCGGCCCCTCCCGCGACCATCTATCTGCCCGGGCGATGATGCACTCAGACCCACAGACCTGGGCAAGGCTCATGGAGTGGGTTGCCGACTTGGATGCTGCCTTCCTGGCTGCTCAGCTGCGCGGCGGGGCGCGTGCCATCCAGCTCTTTGATTCCTGGGCTGGGTCGCTGGGCGTGAGCGATTATCGAGCCAGCGCCGCACCGTTCTCTCAGCGGGCTCTGGCTACCGTCGATCCGAACATCCCGGTGGTTCACTTTGGCGTCAATGCCACCCATCTGCTATCTGAGTTTGCGCAGGTGGCAGCTACTGCGTCACGGTACCCAGTACTTGGTGTCGACCACCGGATTAGCCTCGATGAGGCCTGTGCCACTCTTATGGTCTCCGGGATGGAGATGCCGGTTCAGGGCAACATCGATCCCGCCTTGCTCTTCGCCGGATGGGAACCGCTGGAGTCCGCCACCCGCGATATCGTCGCGGCAGGACGTCAGGCCCCTGGACACGTCGTCAATCTGGGTCACGGTGTGCCCTCCAACACCGACCCCAACGTCTTGACACGGCTGGTGGAGCTGGTGCACTCCCTGTGAACCGAGTAGCGACAATGAACATTTCTGATCCGCAGCACGTCGACGCCGTCGTCATTGGCGGGGGCATGGCTGGCCTCGTGGCCGCCTGGCAGTTCACCCAGGAGGGCCTGCACCCGGTACTTGTCGAATCCCGCGGGTACACCGGCGGGCTGATTGCCAGGTCGACGCTGGCCGGGATCAGCTACGACATCGGGGCCGAGGGGTGGGCGGTCCGTCTACCAGACACCGCTGAACTGGCCACCGAGTTGGGGTTGACGGTTGAGAAGCCGACCATCGCCCCGTCTTGGGTGTACTTCGATGACGCCTGCTTCGCGATGCCCGATAATGCCATTCTTGGCATCCCGGCGAACTTGTCGGACCCAGCCGTCGTCATCGCCCTGGGAGCGAAAGAGGCTGCTCACGCCGCTGAGCTCGATCGCGCACCTATGCCTGAGGATCTCCCTCGCGACCTGGGTGCGCTCGTTGCCTCCCGGATGGGGCCAGAGGTACTGCGGCGTCTCGTCACCCCGATCGCTGGGGGAATTCATGCCGCCGATCCGCATCTACTGTCGGCCGACGTCGTCTCCCCCGGCCTGAGGGCTGCCACCCAGGCCACCGGATCGCTAGCCGCGGGAGTTGCGCTGTGCCGCTCACGGATGCCAGCGGGGCCTGCAGTCGCGTCGGTAGCCGGTGGCATGTTCATCATGCCGGCCGAGCTGCGTCGTCAGGCAGAACAGGCCGGCGCGACGACCATGACCCGAGTAGGAGCTCGCGGGCTAACCCGCCACGGAGATCAGTGGCTCGTGGAGACCGCTGGAACCTCCCGCAATCCGGATCCATCTTTGCCCCCCGTCACCGACGGCGAGATTCGTTCCTTCCTGACCCCTCGAGTCGTTGTAGCCTGTTCGGCTGGACCTGCCACAAAACTGCTCAGCAATGTCATCGACACCGTTGGACCCGAGATGGCGCCAGGCGCGCCGATCGGTCACGTCAATCTCGCTTTGCAGGCACCCGAGCTGGACTCCAGCCCACGCGGAAACGGCATGCTGGTGGCGCCCGGAACGACCACCGTTACTGCCAAGGCACTTACCCACATGTCGGCGAAGTGGCCCAGCTTGAGAGAATCATGTCCCGAAGGCCTCCACTTGCTACGGGTTTCCTATGGTCGATCCGGTGAAACGAATGTCTCTTTGAGCGTCGACCAGGCGCTAGCGGACGCCTCCGTCCTACTCGGTGTGGATCTCTCGGCGGAGCAGGTCGTAGACTCCCAGATCATTCACTGGACAGGTTCCCTCGCACCGACAACTCCACAAACCCGAGCATGGCGCGACGGTCTGCACCGCCAGCTAGAGGCATTGAACCAGTCTGGACGGGGACGAATTGGCTTAGTCGGGGCATGGGCATCGGGTTCGGGCATTGCCGCTCTGGTGGCGCAGGCCCGCCGAACTGTCCGTCAACTTGTCTGATGGCAGACTGAATCGGCGTCGGTACTGAGTGCCACAATAGACAATATGTCTGCGATCCGTCTGGGAACCCGTGCCAGCACTCTGGCCACTACTCAATCAGAGATGGTTGCGGGGCTGCTCAGATCGGAGGGGCTGGACGTCGATCTGACGACGATTACTACTCACGGAGACACCTCGACGGCCTCGTTAGCGGCGATGGGAGGAATCGGGGTGTTCACCTCGGCGATCCGTGCGGCCCTCCTCGAGGGAGAAGCCGACATTGCCGTCCACTCCTTCAAGGACCTACCGACAGGACGTCCGCTGGGCCTGGCGATCGGTGCCGTTCCAGCTCGAGCAGACCCGCGTGACGCTTTGGTGGCCCGTGATGGGCTCACCCTTCACGACCTCCCACAGGAAGCTAGCGTCGGGACGGGCTCGCCACGTCGGGCCGCACAGTTGTTAGCGGTCAGACCGGACCTGACGATCGTCGACATCCGTGGAAACGTCGACACCCGGCTGGGTCGCGTCAAGGGACTCGGCCGCTACGCCAAAGGTGGTGGCAAGGAGGACCTCGACGCCGTCGTGCTCGCGGCGTCCGGACTAGCTCGACTGGGTCATAGCGGCGCCGTCACTGAGTTCCTCGACCCGTCGATAGTGCTGCCTGCCCCTGCCCAGGGAGCGCTAGCCGTCGAATGCCGGACCGCTGATTCGCGTCATGGCAAGCTCGCCAAGGCGCTGGCACGGATTGACGACCGCAGAACCAGGCTGGCCGCCACTGCGGAACGTGCGGTGCTCTCCCATCTGGAGGCGGGGTGCGCTGCCCCCATCGGAGCATTGGCTCAGCTCAAGCCAGTTTCGGGAAAATCCCCACAGGTGTTAACCCTGGATGTTGTAGTAGCTGCTGTCGATGGCTCCCGTACCATTCGGGAACAGGTCAGCGTCGAATTACCCGCGGAGGTGGATTCAGCACTGGCTGCGGCGCATACGCTAGGGGTGACGGCTGCCGAGGAGTTGCTGGACGATGGTGCCGCCGACGTTGCAGATCTCAAAGCTTCAGGAAGCACTCGATGACCACAAACCCTGCCGATCTCGTCAAGCCCCCGGTTGTCGTTCCCCGCGACGACTCCCACGACAAATTCGTGACGACTTTGAAGCAGGCCGGTTATGGAGTGATCCACACAGCGCTGACGCGCACCGTCACCTTGCCGGATGCGGAGGGGCTCACTACCCCTGACCTGTGGCATGCCGACTGGCTGGTCGTCACCTCGAAGACCACCGTCGGATTGCTCCCTACCCCGTTGCCAAATCCCAACATCAAAGTAGCCGCGGTCGGTGCCGCTACCTCCGCTGCGCTGCGCACACGTGGGATTGACGTCGACTTCGTCCCCGGCGATCACAGCGGCGCTGGTCTGGTCGCCGAGTGGCCAGGCGGAGCCGCCAGCATCCTCCTACCAACGTCCCAGTTGGCCGCCGACACCGTACCGCTGGGACTAACGAAGATCGGCTGCACAGTGAACCGATTGGAGGTCTACACCACCGCTACCGTCGAGAAACTGCCCGAGGTCATCGCCCAGTCGTGGCCGTCTGTCGGGGTCGTCATCGTCACTGCCTCCTCGGTGGGACGTGCCCTCGTCGAGCTGGTGGAGCCGCTGGGATGGCGTCATCAGAAACTCGTCGCCCTCGGCAAGCCCACTGCAAGAACACTCGAAGAGCTCGGTCACCCAGCGCATGCGGTGGCCTCCTCCCCTACTCCTGAAGCCGTCCTTGAGGCGGTTGAGTCCTTGGTCGCCTGACCGACGGCCGTTCGCGAAGGAAGTTGATCATGAACCCGTACCTGCCTGATGCCAGTGATCCCCGCATGGCTGGGGTCAAGCCATTGTCCGAGGGGCTGCGTCCTGTTTCTCGTCCGCGTCGACTACGCACCACTCCTGCGATGCGCCGGATGGTCGCCGAAACCCGCGTCGTCCCCGCCCAGTTGATGCTGCCGGTGTTCGTCAAGGAGGGGGTCGATTCCCCCGTCGAGATCACCAGCCTGCCCGGCCAATTTCAGCACTCCACCGAGTCGATTAAAGAGCTCGCCACCCAAGCTGCCGAGGCCGGTATCGGTGGTATTGACCTGTTTGGTATCCCGGAACATAAAGACGAGATCGGTTCTCAGGCGTGGGACCCGAAGGGCATCCTCAACGCCGGCATCTCTGCTGTGCGCGAGGCCGTCGGCGACGATCTGGTGATCTGTGCCGACACCTGTCTAGACGAGTTCACCGAACATGGACATTGCGGAGCTCTGACCCCTGATGATCGCGTCGATAATGACTCCACTGTGCCGCTATATGCCGCGATGGCGGTCTCCCAAGCGCGCGCCGGAGCCCACATGGTCTCCCCGTCGGGGATGATGGACGGTCAGATCGCTGTCATTCGCGATGCTCTGGATCGCGAGGGGTTCACCGACGTGTCCATCATGGCCTATTCAGCTAAGTACGCTTCAGCCTTCTTTGGCCCCTTCCGGGACGCCGTCGACTGTTCCCTTAAGGGTGATCGCAAGGCTTACCAGCAGGATCCATCGAACCGCCGGGAAGGCCTGCGCGAAACTCTTCTCGACCTCGCCGAGGGAGCCGATCTGGTCATGGTGAAGCCCGCCTCCCACTACCTCGACGTGTTGTCCGATGTCGCCGAGGTGTCGCAGGTACCGGTTGCCGCTTACCAGGTCTCTGGAGAATACGCCATGCTCGAGGCCGCTGCCGCCAACGGTTGGATCGATCGCCGACGGTGCATCGGAGAGTCCCTGACCTCGATCGTGCGTGCCGGTGCCGATCTCGTCTTGACCTACTGGGCAATCGAGGCGGCCCAGATGTTCCGCGAGGACCTCTGACCCGTCGTGATCATGCTCACCACAAACCCCACACCGGAAGGAAGACATGACCTCCAACGCCGAACTGTTCTCCGCCGCCCAGGCCGTCATTCCCGGCGGGGTTGATTCCCCGGTGCGGGCTTACGGCTCGGTGGGCGGGGTTCCTCGCTTCATCGAGAAGGCCCAAGGCCCGTGGATCTGGGACGCCGAGGGCACGCGCTACGTCGATCTGGTGTGCACCTGGGGTCCCGCTTTGCTTGGACATGCCCGTCCCGAGGTCGTCTCTGCGGTTCAGGAAACCGCGTCGAAGGGGCTGTCTTTTGGCGCCCCGACCCGCACCGAAACCGAACTAGCGGATGCCATCATCGAGCGGATGGATCCGGTCGAGAAGGTGCGTTTCGTCTCGACAGGCACTGAGGCGACAATGACTGCGGTCCGTTTGGCCCGTGGCGCCACCGGTCGTGACGTCATCGTCAAGTTTGCCGGTAATTACCACGGCCATTCTGATGCCCTGCTCGCCGCCGCCGGTTCCGGTGTAGCGACGGCTGGTCTGCCCGGTTCGGCCGGTGTGCCAGCCGCCTCGACTGCCGACACTATTGTGGTGGATTACAACGACGTCGCCGCCCTCGACGCGGTGTTCTCCGAGCGTGGCGACCAGATTGCTGCAGTGATCGTGGAGTCTTGCCCGGCCAACATGGGAGTTGTTCCGCCCGAACCCGGCTTCAATGCCGCGATTCGTCGCCTCACAACCGAGCACGGTGCCCTCATGATCACCGACGAAGTACTCACCGGATTCCGGTGCAGCCCGTCGGGATTCTGGGGTTTACAACAGCAGGCTGGCGAGGACTTCGCTCCCGACATTTTCACCTTCGGCAAGGTCGTGGGCGGAGGCATGCCGCTGGCTGCCCTAGGGGGGCGCGCCGATGTCATGGACTTGCTGGCTCCTACCGGCCCCGTCTACCAGGCCGGCACTTTGTCCGGTAATCCGCTGGCCACCGTCGCGGGTGTCAAAACCCTACAGCTGGCCGACGCCGGGGTGTACCAGCGCCTCGATGTCCGCTCCGAGAAATGGCGCAATGAGCTCGAATCCGCACTTGACGCGGCCGGCGTCACGTACCGTCTGCAGAACGCCGGAAATCTCTTCAGCGTATTCCTCGGCGTCGACTCCCCGGTGCGCAATTACGACAACGCCAAGTCTCAGAATGCCGAGGCTTACACCGCGTTCTTCCACGCGATGCTAGATGCCGGGGTCAACCTGCCGCCATCGTGCTTTGAGGCCTGGTTCCTCTCCGACGCTCACGACGACGAAGCTTTCGAGGTTTTCCGCGCCGCCCTGCCGAAGGCTGCCCAGGTGATCAGTGCCTGACACCGGGCTGACTTCGCAGGTCATCGAGGAAATCTGTGCCTGGTTCGACGCCAACGGACGCGATCTGCCGTGGCGCCGACCCGGCACCTCCGCGTGGGGCGTACTTGTTAGCGAGGTCATGAGCCAACAGACCCCGATGTCCCGGGTGATCGGACCGTGGCACGAGTGGATGAACCGCTGGCCCACCCCTGATGATTTAGCGGAGGAGGATTCTGGGGAAGCGGTTGCCGCGTGGGGGCGCCTGGGTTACCCGCGTCGGGCCTTGCGCCTGCATTCCTGTGCCGTCACGATCGCCACCGAGCACGACGGGGTTGTGCCCAACAGTTACGACGAGCTTGTCGCCCTCCCGGGTATTGGCGACTACACCGCTAGCGCAGTCGTCTCTTTTGCGTTTGGCGGCCGCGCCACAGTGCTTGACACCAATGTACGTCGCCTCATCGCTAGGGCAGAGTCTGGGATCGCAAACTGCCCAACCTCGGTAACAAGAGCTGAGCGGGTAGTCGCCGACGCGTTGGTTCCCGACGAAGACGCCCGAGCGGCCAAGTGGGCGGTGGCGTCGATGGAATTGGGGGCACTAGTATGCACGGCGCGGTCTCCGCAGTGTGAGGTCTGCCCGATCCGGGACGGCTGCCGGTGGGTGATCGACGGCAGGCCGGACAATGCCCCGGCCCGTCGAGGACAGCCATGGAAGGGCACGGATCGCCAGTGCCGCGGCGTGATTATGGACGTGGTGCGCAACAGCCCTCACGGAGTGAAGGTCCAGATGGCTCTTTCCGCCTGGCCCCAGCCCGATCAGGCATCGAGGTGCCTGGAATCCTTACTCGATGACGGTTTAGTGCACCGACGAGGTAACCTCATTAGCCTGTGACCCGAGAAATTCTTGGACCGACCACCCAAACAGACCGAGTCCAGCAGTGATGCCGCTGGGTTATCCTTAGAGGTGGTCCTCAAATTGGATCAGCCAAACTACGTCACCGATCAAGACACCATGAGCACAACACCCAAACAGCCGCGCACGGCAACAGCTGCCCGACGCCGACACATTGTCGACCATCTGCGTTCTTTGGGGCACTCGGAGTCCATCGGAGATCTTTCCCGACTGTTCGGTGTCTCTACATCGACGATTCGCCGCGATGTCGATGCCCTCTCGGATGAATCCAAGATCTGGAAGATTTCCGGGGGAGACGTCATGATCCGACGACACGAGCCTACCTGGCACGAGAAGGAACAATGCGAGCACGTCTCCAAGGCAGCAATGGCCACATATGCCGCCGAACACCTCGTGAACGAGGGTGACCTAGTTCTGCTCGATTCCGGAACGTCCACCGCAGCACTGGGCCGCCTCCTGTCGACTCGCGACGACACCACCATCCTTGTAGGCGGCCTGTCCGTGCTCCAGGCCGTGGCCGAAGGCACCGCCAACGTCATGGTGCTCGGCGGGGCGTTAAGGCAGCACAGCGGAAGCCTTCTGGGACCGTGGGCGACATCGAACCTGCGCAGCATCACCCCTGATGTCGCGTTCATCGGCTGCGACGCAGTCTCTGCGACCGACGGGCTCAACTGCCCACTCCTGGAGTCCGTCGAGTTCAAACACGAAGCGATGACGCGGGCTCGCACGTCGTGGATCCTCGCTGATCCCACCAAGATCCTCACCACCGGTAGCGAACCGTATTGGGCATCGATACCGCCCCGGACGGGGATCGTCACCGTCCAGTCGTCGAACAGTGAGCTGAGCGAGAAGCTCGGTGCCTTCCGCCGGAGCGGACACCGCGTCGTCCAAGTGCCCCTTCAGCCTGCAGACGCCAACTGACGGTCCCTAGCTGCTCCAGCGGACCCTTCACCGGTCGCTGTCCCGCTAGTCCCATTATCCCGTCCCTATTTCAACGCACGAACACACCACTAGATGCGTCATCTAGTCATCTTTTGACCAGTTTTCTGCATACAAGCCGCATTTTATGGCTTATCTTGCTATCGTTATGCATGTTCGCACGAGAAAGTGAGCATGACGCTCATGTGCATTCCCCAGGCGAAGGAGCTAGGAGTCGTGTCGGAGATCCTCGTCATTGGAGATGACCTCACCGGTACCAACGCAACCGCGTCCGCCTATGCGCGAGATGGGCTGCGGGCAGTGACCGTGCTCGACCCGACCGCACCGGTCGACCTCGATGACTCCATCCAGGTCATCGCGTGTTCGACAGGCTCTCGTCACATGACACCCGCACGCGCCGCACAGACCGTGGATGCAATCGTCAGGAACTTTGGGTACGACGTCCGGGCCATCGTGAAACGGTTTGATACCACCTTGCGCGGCAACATTGGGGCTGAGATCGAGGCAACCCTCACCGCTGCCAGGGCGATGCATCCCGAACGACGGATATGCGGTCTTGTCGTCCCTGGTTTTCCGGCGGCCCACCGAACCACGGTCGGCGGTTATCAACTTCTCGACGGTGAGCCCATTCTCATGGGCCCGGCTTCGCGTGATCCCTTCACACCGGTTCGACATTCCGGCGTCGCAGGCATCATCCACGAACAAACCCAGTTGACCACGACAAACATTGGTCTGGATGTCGTCATGGGTGACACTTCTACGCTCGCCGATAGGCTCACAAGGGCAGCACAGGACGCGGAGCTCGTCATCGTCGACAGCGTAACCGACGACGACCAGCAGAGGATCGCCACGGCAGCCAGCGCTCTTGAATCAGATGAACGCAGCTGGGTCGTGTTCGAATCGGGCCCCTTCGGTGCCACCTATGCCCATGCGCTGGGAATTCGTCCACATGTCGATCGAGCCAATCCCATTCTGGCGTTGATCGGTTCACCCACCGAACTCACGAAATTGCAGTCGGACCGGCTCGAGAGCCAATCCGGTGTCGATCTCATCACCGTCGACGACCCGGCTTCCGATGTTAGCCAGCTCTTGTCCCGACTTCGGGCATCGGCCGAGGTTGGGAAGACCGTCATCGGAATCCATACCACGTCACGAGACGGCTCAGCCCCCGACCCGCTGCACGCCTCCCAGATGCTCGCGCTCATCATCGACCTGGCAGTGGAATACGCGGATTCAATGCAATTTGACGGAATCTATGCGTCAGGGGGTGACGTTGCCTTCGCCGTCCTCGATGCCTTGGGCGCCCGTGGCTACGAAGCGGAGAACGAGGTCGTCCCCCTGGCCGTGTCCGGAAAACTGGTCGGTGGCCCTCATGACGGTCTCGGATTTGCCACCAAGGGTGGCCTCGTCGGGGACGCCGACGAGGCCGTCGAATGCATCAACCAGCTCCGAAGCCGAATACGTCAATCCGAACCGCGGATCGTGTAGACGCGGGCCCATCACGATCGCATCATCAATCCCGCTCACCCCGAAAACCATCAGACGATAAAGGAGAGTAAGTCCATGTCAAAGACACCACTTCTTGGAATCACAGAGGGTGACCCAGCCGGAATCGGACCGGAAATCACGGTACAAGCCATCCACAACATGGCCGACGACCGATCCTTCATCCCAATCGTATACGGCGATCCAGCCATCATCTCTCGGGCGTGCTCCGTCACCGGATTGAGCGAGACCGTTCGTCGTGTCACCTCCGAGGAGCAGATCGAGCCGGAACCGAATGTGATCAACGTCGTCGACACCGGCACCATTCCTCATGCCGATTCCATTGAGTGGGGAAGCGTCCAGGAACTCGCTGGGCGCGCGGCCATCGCTTCGATCGAAGCAGCCACTGCTGCGGCACTTTCGGGAAAGATCGACGGCGTTGTCACCTCCCCGATCAACAAGGAAGCTATCTGGAAGACTGGCTCCGAGTTCCTAGGGCACACGGAGATGTTGGGGAGCCTATGCGGCACCCCGGACACCGACACGATGTTCGTCGTCAGTGGGCTCAAGATCTTCTTTGCCACCAGGCATATGTCCTTGCGCGAGGCAGTTGATTCCATCAGACGCGATCTCATCGATCACGAGATCCACAAAGCGCTTCGAGCCCTCAAGGTGTTCGGCTGCAACTCACCGAAACTGGCGGTCGCCGCGCTCAATCCCCACGCTGGCGAGGGTGGACATTTTGGCACCGAGGAGATCGAAGTCCTTCGCCCTGCTGTCAAAAGCGCCTGCGCCGAGGGTTACAACGTCGTCGGACCGGTTCCTGCGGATTCCGTCTTCCATAAGGGCGTCATCGGGGAGTACGACGGTGTCCTTTCCCTGTACCACGACCAGGGTCATATCGCCTCGAAGACCCTTGACTTTGACGGCACGGTCTCTGTCACAGCAGGACTCCCCATCCTCCGAACGTCGGTCGATCACGGCACGGCCTTCGACATCGCCGGTCAAGGTGCCGCCTCCCCCATGACCATGCAATCAGCCCTGCACGTTGCCAGTGATTTTGCGAGATTTGTTCCGGCAATTCGAGAGGAGTATTCACCGAACACAGGCCGCAGCTGATGATTTCGAGGACGTCTATCTTCGATTATCTCAAGGGGGTATTCCATGGCCATTAACTCAGTCAATAATTTAGAAATGACCGACAAGGCCGACGCGAGCAAGCCTCCGGCGAAGCGCTGGGTCTACGTGATCCCCGTAGCCGTGGTTATGTACATGTTGGCGTACCTCGACCGGACCAACACGGCAATGATCTTGCCGTACATCAACTCGGATACCTCTAGCCAGATTCATCTCACCAAGGCCGATGAGGGCATCGTGAGCGGCATCTTCTTCTTCGGCTACATGTTCCTGCAGATCCCAGCCGCGATCCTCGCAGAACGTTGGAGTGCGAAGAAGACTGTCGCGATCCTCATGTTCCTTTGGGGATTTGCCGCCATGGCGGTCTCCTTTGTCCAGTCCAACGGCCAGTTCTACACCGCACGATTCGTCCTCGGTTTTTTCGAAGGTGGCGTATGGCCCTCGGTGCTCATCCTCATCGCCAACTGGTTCCCGCTCAAAGAGCGTGCCAGGGCCAATTCCCTGTGGATGTGCTGCCTACCCCTGTCATCGGTGCTTATTTCCCCGATCACTGGAGCACTCCTCGACCATTTCAGTTGGCGGACGGTGCTCTTCGTGGAAGGAGTCCCGCCACTGATATGGGCGATCGTATGGCTCTTAGTCGTCTCCGACCACCCTCATGATGCGAAATGGGCATCCGGCGCCGAACGCGAATACATCGAGGCCGAACTGGCCGCCGACGAGGCCAACAAACCCATCATCGATGGCGACGGTGGGTACCTAGCCGCCGCCCGCAGCGCACACGTGTGGCAACTCATTGCCATCTACCTGTGTTTCATGGGCGGTTTCTATGGTTACACCCTGTGGCTTCCCACCGTCGTCAAAGGGCTCATGTCCGGCTCGTCGGCATCGTCCGTCGGACTCGTCACTGCCATTCCGTACATCTTCGCGGTCGTCGGGATGCTAGCTGTGTCGTCTTGGAGTGACCATACCGGAAACAGGCGTGTGGCTATCGCGGTCCCGCTCGCCATCGGTGCCATCGCGCTCACCGTCGGCCAGTTAGTACACCATCCGATCGTCAACATCGTTCTCCTGGTAATCGTTGCCATCGGGGTGTACTCGCCATATGGCCCGTACTGGGCCGTTCCAGGGGCCTACCTCAGAATCGAGGTTCTCGCAGGAGGACTCGGTCTAATCAACGCATTAGGCAACCTGGGTGGGTTCGTCGGCCCGTACCTTGTCGGTTGGCTGACCAACCTCACGGGATCCGCTGCGACGGGCTACTACGCCCTAGCAGGATTGCTCGTCGTCGGCGCAGTCCTCGCATGGGTTGTCGTCAAGCCGAAGATCACTCCGACAACACCGTAAGGTTCCGTCGAAACTCCACTCGCATCTGCCCCAGGACTGTTCGCGTCGACCCTTTTCTGGACAGGCTCAATGTGACCCATACCCGGAAGTTCAGTCAATTTGACCGAGTACTCACGGCCAAATTGACTGAACTTCACACAGAAACCTCAGATTTCGGTTTGGCAGACACGGCTGTGAGTCTGACCACACTCGTACTGCGACTCCCCCACCCAAACTTCACCGACAGAGGCTGTGCTAGCGTCACAACAGCAGTTCATGGATCTCAGGCTTGTAACTTTCGGCAATACCTGATCCACCGGCAGGCACGAGCGTGTTCAGGCCGGTATACCCACGTTGCCGGAGGTTCGCATGAATTCAGTCGTTCAGTCCCTAACGAAGGGACTCATCGTGCCGTGCCAGACATTGCCTGGTGAACCCATACATTCCGAGAGTGATGGCGTCACGCCCCTATTCGCGACGGCAGCTGCGCAGTCCGGGGCCGTCGACATCTGTGCCAACTCGGTCCGCGACATCAAGACAATCCTGTCCACCGGAGCCGACATCGTTGCCGTTGGTGGCACAATCACCCGTCCCGCCCACATCTGCACCCACTTCATCGACGCGATTCGCTCCCGCATCCCCCACACGTCCTTGGAGAACTGACATGTTCAAGACCCTGCAGAAGATCGGTAAGGCGTTCATGCTACCGATCGCCATCCTCCCTGCCGCAGGTCTGCTGCTAGGGATCGGTGGTGCACTGTCCAACCCCACCACCGTCAAGAGCTACCCAGTTCTCGACAATCCCATCCTCCAAGACATCTTCCAGGTAATGAGCGCAGCTGGAAATGTCATCTTCGAAAACCTTGCCCTGCTACTGTCCATCGGCTTGTGCATCGGCCTGGCAAAACGTGACAAGGGAACCGCGGCACTCGCCGGCATCACCGGTTTCCTGGTCATGACAGCCACCACGAAGGCGCTTGTCGTTCTCTCCCGTCACCCCGATCGGACAATTGACACCGGTGTCGTCGGTTCGCTCGTCATCGGTGCCATCGCCGTATGGCTTCACAACCGCTATCACAACATCGAGCTCCCCGCTTTCCTCGGGTTCTTCGGAGGCTCACGCTTCGTTCCCATTGTTACGGCTTTCGCGGGAATCATCATTGGCGCATTCTTCTTTGTCGTCTGGCCACCAATCCAGGCCGGGATGGTGTCAGCCGGCACTGCGATCGCCGACTGGGGTGTCATTGGTACGTTCTTCTATGGCTTCCTCATGCGGCTAGCCGGCGCCGTCGGCCTTCACCACATGATCTATCCGATGTTCTGGTACACACCCCTCGGCGGTACCGAGGCAGTCGCCGGTAAAACGGTTGTAGGCGCACAGAAGATTTTCTTCGCCCAGCTGGCTGATCCCAACCATGTCGGACTGTTCACCCATTCCACCAAGTACTTTGCCGGTCGCTTCGCCACCATGATGTTTGGACTGCCTGGGGCCTGTCTGGCGATGTGGCGCTGCGTTCCCAAGGGGCGTCGCGCCAAGTACACCGGATTGTTCGCCTCCGTCGCCTTCACGTCCTTCCTGACTGGAATCACCGAACCCATCGAATACATGTTCCTCTTCGTGGCCCCGCTGCTCTACGTGTTCCATTCGGTCCTCGATGGCGTCTCCTTCCTGGTGGCGGACCTCATCAACATTCGTATTGGCAATACCTTCTCGGGTGGTGCTATCGACTACCTCCTGTTCGGTGTGCTGCAAGGTGAGGCCAAGACCCACTGGCTGTATGTGTTGCCTGTCGGCGCGCTCTGGTTCGTCATTTACTATTTCTCCTTCACCTTTTTCATCAAGAAATTCCGGATCGCCACCCCGGGACATCTCGAGGACACCATGACTGCCGCCACACCCACCGATAGAAGGTCCCAGGAAAAGTCCGAGCGGAGGAACGACGGGATCGACGAGACAGCGGCGGAGATCATCATTGCCTTGGGCGGTGCCGAGAACATCGAGGACGTCGACGCGTGTATCACGCGTCTGCGTGTGTCAGTAAAAGCGCCTGATCAGGTCAACAAAGCCAGACTCAAGAATCTCGGAGCGACCGAGGTCTTCGAGGTCGGCGGCGGAGTCCAGGCCGTCTACGGGGCCAAAGCCATCCTCTACAAGAACGCCATCAACGCCCAGCTCGGAATCGACGACTGAAAGGTGTCGACATGTCCATTTTTCGCAAGCGCCGCAAGGCCACACCCCTAACCATCGCAGCACCGGTCTCGGGCGAGATCATCGATATTGCTGACGTACCGGACCCGGTATTCGCAGGCAAGCACATGGGCCCAGGCTTTGCGGTCGCCCCGGTCTCGGGCGACTTCACCTCGCCCATCGACGGCATCGTCATGCTTGTCGCGCCGACCCTCCACGCCGTCGGCCTGCGCGCAGACAATGGGGCGGAGGTTCTGGTCCACGTCGGCGTCGACACCGTTGAGCTGAAGGGCGAAGGTTTCACTGCCCACGTCAACGAGGGCGACAGGGTCAGGACCGGCGATCTGCTCCTGAGCGTCGATCTGGACAGCATACGGCCACGCGTACCGTCGCTGATCTCCCCCGTGGTCGTGACCAACGCGGCCGGGTTCACCATCTCGGAACGCAGCAATGATCCGGCGTCAGTACTCTCAGTCACCGCAGGATGACCCGGTGCAACGTCCGGATCGCTCACGGCACGCAACGACGAAGCAGGGATCGCTCAAACCCGGGCACGTCATCGTCAAGAAGATTTACAACAACAATGTCCTTCTCGGCGTCAACGGTTCGGGGACCGAAATGGTCGTCAATGCTCGCGGTATCGCTTATGGACGACACCGCGGGGAGATCGTCGATGCCTCATCGGCCCAGCGATATGTCGCAGAGGGTGCCTATCGCACGACCGCCATCGCATCACTGCTAACGAACGCCACTCACACCGAGGTGCGAGTGGCACAGGCAATCGTCGAATTGGCGCGCGAAGAGCTGGGCACTCCCCATGCCCGACGGATGATGCTGCCCATCCTCGATCACCTCGTCGCAGCTGTGCACCGAGCTAAGCAGGGGGCCGTCATCGATTTTCCCCTGGAATGGGAAGTCCGTCAGCTCTATCCCGATGAGGCGGAACTGGGCCGACGCGCTGTCGAAATCGTCGACGGTGCTCTCGGAATCCATCTGCAACCCGAGGAATGGGTGGCATTCTCCCTGCACTTCATCAATCAGCGGTGGGACAGTAAGGACGTTTCGCAGACCATGTCGATGACCCAGACGATCTGCGACGTTTTCACCGAGTTGGAGGACCTGTGGCACGTTGAGATCGACCGTTCGTCCATGAGCGCATCCCGCTTCGTCACCCACCTTCGCTATCTGTTCGCTCGGGCCTCGGACAACAAGCAGCTCTCTCACGTTGATCTAGACATTGTGGGGCTCATGTCAGATCGCTACCCAGAAGCCACATTGGCAGCTAGCCACATGGCCGAGCACATATCGAAAGCAATCGGCAACGACCTGACGGAAGCCGAAATCAACTACATCGCCTTACACACCACCCGGCTCTACAACGAGGTGATGGGGATGGATGACTGACGATCGCGCACCTGTTAAGGCTCATCGGTAGTGGGCAATACACAAAATGGCGATGACCTTCCTGCCGGAAAGCCAGCACCAAAGTCACCCAGATCAAAATTCAGATGCGTGCCTAATTCCCACCCCGACATCACGAGGTTCAGCCACTGCGATCCATCGCAGTGGCTGAACCTCGGGCTAATCAGATTCCGGTGATATCCTTAAATTTCACGGTCTTAATCTCACTAGGGTCTTTGGAACAAATCGCATCGAACTTCCACTTGCCGTGAGCATCGATGGTGTTGGTGTTGGCCATACAGGTGTCCGTGTTGTTGCCGGACGCGTCATAGGCGTTGAATTCGATCTGGACGTAGTTGTTGATCGACTCGTCAGAGTTATTGCGTACGTACCCCATCACATGGACCGTGAACTCGTCCTTGTTCAACTTCCAACCCTTGAGCAGGGCAAGATCACCTTTGACTTGATCCTCGTCGGTGGTCTTCGCGGCAGGCTTTTCGACCTGCTTGGCCTGGCTCGTAGCTGGGGCCGACGCGGCCTTGTCACTACCGGATTTCTGCCCGTCACCTCCTTTCGACCCTCCTCCCAGACCTGCGCAAATCCCCAGAACGACGACGGCGATGACAATCCAGAACCACACCCGCTTGTAGATCGGCTTTTTTGGCTTCGACGGCGGCATCCCGCCCGAGTTCAGGGCATATTGGGGGGTTGGGCTGACCTTGCGGACCTTCTCCCGGGTACTGCGGTTGTGGGTAGTGGGGTGGTTGCTGGTCATTGGACATTGATGTCTCCTTTCGGCTCCACACCAGTGCATCCCGGGATCGGGCCCTCCCGCATCGGCCGAACGGACAGACCGCAGGTGGCCGATTGGGCAGGTGTCTTCGCCCATCCGATCGAGGCAGCCCTACCGAAACCGCCCTTAGGATGAAGGCATGATCGAGTACGAAGTCGTGGGCGACGATCGCAGGCCCGCCGTTTGGCTATCCATCGTCCTCATCGCCATCGGGATACTCGGATGCTTCACCTCGACCGCGTTCAGTCCACTGGCCCTCCGCATGACGGCACAGAATCCCTCTGGTCTCACCGTGCTGCACGGAGTCGCCACCCTCGCCGCAGATGTGGTTTTGCCGGTCTGGCTGCTATGGCGACATCGTCACCCGTTCACAATCACCCTCGTCACAGCGGCAATCAGCCTGGTCCTACCGATCGGTAACACTGTTCCTCTCATCGCCCTGGCATGTTTGCTGGGACGACGACGTGGCGCGGCATCATGGTGGGCCACCGCAGCCGTGACGATCACGACCACCATCGTGGGAGTTGTGGACGCCGCCAGGTCTCCGAAAGCCGCGTCGACGATCAAAACTCTCTTGTCCCCAACAAACGCCCCTGACACTGCTGACCTGACGGTCTCTTGGTTCACCGTTGCGGCCTTCATCGCCGCCGGGCTCATCATCTCCATTGGTTCGGGGCTGTGGCGCCGCACCCAACGCGCCACGACCTCACTGACCCGGGAGCGCGACGTCGCGCAGGCCACCAACGCCAAACTCGGCGACGAACTATCACGCCGTGAGGAACGCGAGCGCATCGCCCAGGAAATCCACGACCAACTCGGCCATCGATTATCCCTTCTCAGCCTGCAGTCCGGAGCGCTAGAGACCCAACTTCGGGACAATCCGAACGCCGTCAAGGCCGCCCACGAGGTACCGGCTGGGGCAGCTGCAGCCGTCAATGACCTGCATTCCCTGCTGTCGGTGCTTACCGAGTCCCGCGTGACACCGGACTTGCCCCTGTCGAAACTGGCCGAGGTTATTGACGAGTCCTTCGGCGCCGGTCAGCCCCTCAATTCGAGCGTCTTCATTGAGGACGCCGATCGGGTCGATCCCGCCGTGTCGAGGGCCGTCTACCGCATCGTTCAGGAGCTGCTCACTAACGCAGCCAAGCACGCACCCGGGCAGACGACGACCCTGCGCGTACGCGGGAATCCCCGAGACGGAATCAGCATCGACGCGACGAACGGCTACATCGGCGGATGGGCTGGAGGACCAAGTGCCCATTCCCGCGGGCTTAAGGGGATCACCGAGCGTGTCGAGCTACTTGGGGGCAGCCTTCACTACGGTCTTGACGACGATCTGTTCCACGTCCATGTGGACATCCCGTGGCGGTGATAATCATCCCCGCCCGCTCCCAATAGACCACGGTGGAGCCGCAACGAATCGCAAACGGTAAACATCATAAGATGTGGCCATGCTGCCCGTTCGCGTCTTACTCGTCGACGACGACACGCTCGTACGCAGGGCTGTGCGCCAGATCCTTGAGGCCGCTGATGACCTTGAGGTGGTCGGTGAGGCCAGTGACGGCGACGGAGCCGTGAGGCAGGCTCCCCAGGCCGATGTAGTCCTCATGGACCTGCGAATGCCCGGAATGAGCGGTGTGGAAGCGACATCGCGAATCACCCATTCCCCGAGCTCGCCCAAGGTCGTCGTCCTCACTACCGTCACCACCGATGCGGCCATCACCGACGCAATTCACGCCGGGGCATTGGGGTTCCTACTGAAAGCCTCCTCACCTGAGGACATCGTCAGTGCCGTGCGTGCGGCCCACGCTGGGGATGCCTTCATGTCCCCGACGTCGACCCGCCAACTTCTAGAACAGTTGCGGAGCGACACTGGTAGACGGGACCACCGGGCTGCCCGCAAGACCCTTTCCGCCCTCACTGACCGGGAGCGAGAGGTTGCGATAGCGGTGGCCGAGGGACTAACCAATGACGCTATCGCCGCGCGGTTAAACGTTTCGGCAAGCACCGTCAAGGCGCATCTGTCGACGATTCAGACCAAGCTCGACGTCGACAGTCGAGTCCGCATCGCGGTACTCGTTGAGCGGGCTGGGTATCTTGCTGCATAGGCGCAACGGCGCTGATAACGTGGGGCCACTGCGTGGAACTACTCACCTGATGACGGGCTGACCGCCCCCATCGTTGCTTTCCCTGGCCCAAGGCGACGAGACTGGTGAGGTGTTCATTGACGCCAACCGCTTTGACCTTCTGGAGGAACTCATCCTCGCCGAACCTTTAGGACACGGGCAGCCGGTTGTCCTCATCGATGGGCGCTCTGGGGCAGGCAAAACCACCGTAACCAATACCCTCATCTGTCACCATGCCGACTGGCAGCTCGTCCACGCTGACGACCTGTACCCCGGCTGGTCCGGATTGTCAGCGGTGTGGGATCTGCGTGATCTCGTCGCTAGACGCCGGTACCGGCGATGGGACTGGTATCAAAACCGCTTCGACGACGAAGTCATCCTGGATGCGAATCGTCCCCTCGTTATCGAGGGCTGCGGGGTGCTGACGCCGACGAATGCACCTTTGGCATCCTTGCGTGTGTGGTGCGAAGTCTCCGCACCGCTCAGGCGCCACCGGGCCCTAACCCGGGACCCAGAATTTCGCGACCAGTGGGCCATGTGGGCCGTTCAGGAGGGGCTACACATCGCACGTCACCGACCAGCTGATCTCGCCGATCTCACCATTTCCTGACCGCCACCAAACGCGTATCAGACCACCAGATATTTGACCACCAGCGCAGCCACCATGGCAAACAGTAACAAAGCCATTCGAGGCCATGTCTGCGCGGACTTGCCAGCCTGAATACGTTTGGGGTCCTCGAAGAAAATAACCCCGCACATCATTCCGACGAGAAAACCCCCAAGGTGGGCCTGCCATGCGATCCCAGAGATGAAAAGCAACAGGGCGGCGTTAATAGCCAACACGACCCATAATTCCCGCGTCGAGACCCCGAGCCGTCGCTGCACGATGAGCAGCACACCGAAGAGACCAAAAATCGCACCCGAGGCCCCGACGACACCGTCATCAACGTTCGACAAGATCGTCCTGCCCCCATCCGCAGTGGCCATCAGGCAGAACAGCGCCCCACCACCCAGGCCAGACATGAGGTAAGCAGCGAGGAACCTGGCGCGTCCGAGGAAGGGCTCCAGAGATCGACCAAGGGCCCATAACGCGTACATATTGAAGCCAATATGGAAGATACTCAGCGCGTGCCCGAACATCGAAGTGACGAATCGCCACGGCTCAGTGAATCCGACTCGTGGGGCCAGCACAACGGCCTCACCCACCTGAGGGCTTAACCACTCCCCCACCCACACCAGGAAACAGATACCAATAAGGGTCCACGTGACGACCGGAACATCACTGCGACGCTTCACTCGGGCAACCGGTCGGGGAATCGCCTGCTGGTACGACGCCGAAGGAGGCGCCCATGAGGGGTCTACGTCAACCGAGCGGTAAGGCTCAGGCTGAGATGCCGTCGATTCGTCTCGTTGCGCCGGTCTAGCGTGTGAAGCCGCCCCTGTCACATCGCCGTGGTTCTGCTGTAGTTCGTCCTGCCACGATCCCCACTCATCGGGGCGAGAGAAACCGTCGGGACGTTGGTTATTCTGACTCATCGGCGTCCTGCAAGTGCTGAAGTTATTGACTCGGTAATGGAGGTGTCACGAAACCCGAATTCGTGCTCAAGGAGTTTGGCTGGTTTAACCCGCTGCCCCGAGCACAGCGCTTCGTCGACGAGTTGAGACCCGAAGATCATCTTCGCTGCCGGAACCGGGAATGGGATTACAGACGGACGGTGCATCGCCTGAGCCAGCGCCGTGGTGAACTCGGCATTGGTGCACGGGTTCGGACTCACGAGGTTCACCGGCCCGCTCACAGCGTCGTCAGTCAGAATCTTCATCATTGCTGATACGTGATCGTGCAGGCTAATCCACGACATGTATTGACTTCCGTCGCGGATCTTGCCGCCCAGGCCGAACTGGAAGAACGGTCGTTCCTTGCCCAACATGCCGCCGAAGGAACTCACGACATGACCGGTTCGCAGGGTCGCTACCCGCACCCCGTCAGGGGCGGAGTTTGCGGCTGTCTCCCAGCGTTGGCACACCTCGGCCAGGAATCCCGCACCGGCGGGATCGTTCTCGTCAAGCCATTCATCGCCGTGCGGACCGTAGTAGCCGACCGCCGAACCATTGAGGAAGATCCTGCAGCGCGGCGAGGATGCTAAGGCGCGGACGACAAGGCGTGTCGAGTCGATGCGGGAGGCGAGGATGCGAGTCTTGCGTTCATCAGTCCAGCGTCCATCAGCGATCGGTGCTCCGGCCAAGTTGACCACAGCGTCAACGTCGTCGAGGAAAGGCGGCGCGATGGAGAGGGTGTCAAGATCCCAGCGTCGATCAGAGGGCTGGATGGGTTCATGACGAGTCAACGTGACGACGTCATGGCCTTCTTTGCGCAGACGTTGCACCAGCGCTGTGCCGATAAGACCGGCGAACCCTCCGATGGCAATCCTCATATGATCATCCTACGGGTCCAGCGAAGGGCGTCTCTGCGCGGTCCGCCGGCCTCACAGATGAGTACACTCAAGAATTGCGCTGGCGCGAACGCTGAAAGTTCGCAAAGAATGCACAGACGATTACGCAGATCGTTCCAGCAGTAATCGTGATAAACATCGACTCACCGAGACCTCGCCCCAGATCGTGACGAGCCATGATTCGGGCATCCATCATCATCGCGATGAAAGCCGACCCCAGCGCTGACCCGACCTGACGGGTGGCGTTATAAACACCTGAACCGGCTCCAGCGTCGGCCTGACCGAGGTCATCGGTACCAACCAGGGAAATCGGACTCCAGGTAAGAGCTGCACCCACACCGGTGATGGCAGACAGCAGCGGGAACACCCACAGGCCGGTGGACGGCACCGTGAACAGCCACCATCCGATGGAGGAGATCGCATATAGCGAGACGCCAATCGCAGCCATCCGGCCAGACCGACGGTGCTGGAGGACCCGTCCAACAACCGGAGACAGCACGCCGGAGACGACAGCGGTTGGGATCAACAACAGGGCGGCCACCGTCGGGGACTTGCCACGCACGTTCTGCAGATAGATGGCCGTCGGCAGAAAGTAGGCAGTTACAAGCATGCCGACGAGGAAAATCGCGATATTGGCGAGAGTGAAATTGCGCTTGGTAAACAGCCGCAGCGGAACCAGTGGTTCAAAGTTGGTCGAACGAGCATGCAAGCGGGTTTGCGCCCACTGCGTCTGCGAGACGACGAAGAGCACCATAAAGACCACACCGAGGACGACGAGCAGCGGCACGGAAATGATGCCGGTGATCGTTCCCCAGTTGTACTGCTCTCCCTCCTGAATACCGAAAACCAGCAGGGTCATGCCGATACCCGACAAGACAACACCACACCAGTCGAAGGCGTGGCCGTGGGTTTCGAGGGCAGGCACATTACGGATAGCCAGCCACAACCCGATGACGGTAACCGGGACGTTGACGAAGAAGATCCACTCCCAGCCCAGGGTGTCAACAAGGATGCCGCCGAGCACAGGACCAACGAAACTCGCGACACCGGCAGTGGCTCCCCACAGGCCCATGGCAGCACCGCGCTTCTCCGGTGGGAAAAGTCGGGTGATCATCGACAAAGACTGTGGGGTCATAAGGGCAGCTCCGATGCCCTGAACCGCCCGAGCAGCGATAAGGACACCAATCGTCGGGGACAGACCACATGCCAGTGAAGAAACTCCGAAGACGAGCATGCCGATGATGTACATACGATGCGGTCCCCAGCGGTCACCCATGCGTCCGGTAATCAGCAGCGGGACGGCGTAGGTGAGTAGGTACGCACTCGTGATCCACACGCCTTGGTTGAGGTTGGCGTTGAGCGCGCGGATGGTCGCCGGCAGAGCGGTCGTGACGATCGATGTATCGACGAGGATCATAAAGAAGCCGATAAGGAGGGCCCACAGGGCACTCCAGGCCTGCTCCTCAGTGACGACATGCCCGTCTCGATCCCGGGCAAGGTGTTCGACATGGGCAACGGACGACTGCTCAGGCGACAAGGGGTCTCCTAGGGAAAGAAGAAGTTAGGCCAAGAAGCGATCGTACCTCCCGCAGGTCGGCCGGGGAACGTACCGCATCGTCACCGAAGCCTGCACGGTTGCGTCATAAACAAGCCTTGGACTAGGCATTATGCTTATAGCTAAGACTTCAACGTCATGCTCGTCACCAGTCATGAGCGGTCATCGCGAACCTCACGACGACCCCTGCTCGAGCCTGAGCAAGACGGTCAGCATCCTCTGGATCGACAACCCCAATAACTGGATAACCTCCAGTCGTCGGATGGTCCGGCCCAAAGACCAGAGGCACTCCCGAGGTAGGTACCTGGATCGCGCCTCGCATCACCGGCTCACTCGTTAACTCCCCGGTCACCGCTCTTTCCAGGGATGGTCCTTCCAACCGTGTGCCCACTCGGTCGCTCGCCTGTGCGACTCGCCACGGTGTCTGCTCGAGGGAACGCCGCCCAGCATCAGTAAACCAATCGTCGCGAGGTCCCCATACCCCATGAAGGACGAGTTCCGTTGGCGCCTGCTGAATGTCGACAGGAGTCGTCGAGATGAGACCAGCTGGGCCATCACCGACGCTAACACGGTCGCCTGCCTTCAGCGGGGCCGGGCCCATCCCACGAGTCGGATCAGCCGAGACACTGGCAAAGGTGGGCGACGCGTTAATCCCTCCGGTTACAGAAAAGTAGCTCCGCAAACCGGTTGCTGGCATGGCGATGCTCACCGTCTGACCATCTGTAACGAGAAATCCCCAGCCGCTAGGACGCGGCGCTCCATCCACATCGATCTGGGCATCCGCCCCTGTCACCGCAACGAGGACAGGACCCCCGACATATCTCAGCCGCACCGGTCCGAGCAGAATCTCCAAACACCCCAATCCAGCACCATTACCGACGAGCCGAGCGCCGTCCAGATAGGCCCGGCGATCCCATGCTCCGCAGCCACTGATTCCTAGATCTGCCCAGCCGCGACGGCCAGCGTCCTCAATGAGGGTTCTCGGCCCGGCTGTCTCTACTACGAAGTGGGTCATGAGTCCACCACCTCGAATCTGATGACGGCTCCCGGGAGCAGTAGAGCTGGCGGGTCGGCCTTCTCATCCCACAGGATTGCGTCAGTCGTGCCAATAATCTGCCAGCCGCCCGGGGAGGCTTGCGGGTAAGCGCCGGTGAATCCATCAGCCAAGGCGATACTGCCCGGCGGAATCCTGGTTCGAGGGCTATCCCGACGCGGGATCCGGTACGGCCAATCAGCTCCGGACATATACCCAAATCCGGGCATGAACCCGGCAAATTCCACCGTCCATTGCTGATCGCTGTGGCGTCTCACCAACTCGTCCGTAGTCATACTGAGCAATTCCGCCACGTCAGATAGATCCAGCCCGTCATAGCGAACTGGCACCTCGACGACTTCCCGCGCCCCTTGTTCAACGCAGTCCAATCCCGCGGCGATAAGCTCCTGGATATGAGCGACGGCTGCCGGTAACTGATCGGGCGACTCGACGTCGATGAGCACCGTCGTCTGGGCCGGGACGAGATCGACCGTTCCCACCGCCGGATGCTCACTCAAAGTCCGATGCAGGCGACGACGCTGACCGGCATCATCCAATTCGACGAGCACCGCCGTCCGTCCAGCCGGCAACAATCTCATGCGGCAGCCCGCAGTTCGACCCCAGCGGAGGCAAGGCGATCACGCACTGCCGTGGCCATCGCAACAGCGCCCGGGGTGTCACCGTGAACGCACACCGAATCGGCCTTGATCGGTACCTCGGTGCCGTCGATAGCCGTTACCGATCCCTGAGTCACCAGGGTCACGACGCGCTCAGCGACCTCGCCCGGATCATGCAACACCGACCCCTCCTGGCGACGTGATACCAAGGTGCCGTCGGGGTTATAAGCCCGATCGGCGAACGCCTCACTCAAAGTGCGGACGCCCTGCTGCTCAGCGAGGTCAAGGACGAGAGCTCCCGGCAAGCCTAGAATGGCCATATCGGCGCCCGCGGCGGAGTTGACAGCGCCGATCGCCTCGACGACTGCCTTGGCCTGAGCCTGGTGGTGAACGATCGTGTTGTACAGGGCGCCGTGAGGCTTGACGTAGCGCACCGCGGCGCCATGAACTGCAGCAACTCCACGCAGTGCCGACAACTGGTAAATAACCTCATCACGCAGCCGTCCGGGGTCAACGTCAATGAAATTGCGACCAAACCCGACGAGGTCCCGGTAAGACACGTGGGCGCCGATGCACACCCCGTGTTCCGCAGCAGCCTTACAAGTCCGGCCCATGACGACGGCGTCACCGGCATGGAATCCGCAGGCCACATTCGCGGAGGTGACAATTCCCAGCAGGGACTCATCGTTACCTGTCTTCCACGATCCGAAAGATTCCCCCATGTCCGCGTTGAGATCAACAGTTACCATGGCATAAGGGTGGCGCCGAGATCCTTCCCGGTCAACACGTTTTCTGGGTAGAGACACCTTCAGGCGGTCCGGTCGCTTCTAAAGTGACGCCACAACACCCCAAAACGCGAGAGGAGCGCACCATGTGGGTTTTACTCGCCGTGGCGATCGTCGTCGTCGGCTTTGCCTTGCGGCTCAATGCCATGCTCGTGGTAGCCGTCGCAGGAATCACTGCCGGCCTCATCGCCGGAATGTCACCGGTCAAGATCATCGAGACCTTCGGAACTGGATTCGCCAGTTCGCGTTCCGTGACGGTCTTCATCGTCGTGTTACCCGTCATCGGGTTGCTCGAACGCCACGGTCTCATGCAGCAGGCCGGCCGCTTGATGTCGAAGATGAAGTCCATGACGGCCGGAAAGCTCCTTGCCGTCTACCTTGCTGTGCGTCAGATCACCGCAGCTGTAGGGCTGTCGTCCATTGGTGGGCCAGCCCAGGCGGTGCGTCCCCTTGTCGTACCGATGGCTGAGGCTGCGGCTCGACGCACCCATCCGCGATACACCCGCAAGATGCGCGAGAAACTGCGCTCCTACGCGTCCTCAGCAGACACCATCGGACTATTCTTCGGCGAGGATGTGTTCATTGCCATCGGGTCGATCCTGCTCATCACTGGATTCGTTGACGCCACCTACAACCTCAAACTCGAGGCTCTCCAAATCGCCTTGTGGGCCATTCCGACGGCCATTTGCGCCTTCCTCATCCATGCACCTCGACTGTGGTTGTTGGATCACAAACTCGCCAAGATGGCTGCCGAGGGAGGCGACGACGTCGACGTCGATGAGATCCCTGAGCCTGGCCACACCGTGAGTCTGCCTTCCGGTGGCAACCCGGAGCAGGGGGTCCGCGAATGATCAAGGTGGAATGGTTCTACTGGTTGTGTGGCTTCCTTTTCCTCGTCACCGCGGTCGTGCGGCTGCGGGACCGCGAGGACAACAAGCGCTTCGGATCGGCCGCTTTTTGGGCAATTCTGGCTTTCTCATTTGGCTACGGCAGTTTTGTCATCAACAAGACTGCACCTGCTCTCGTCGAGGGTATTGCGGTACTCCTCCTGGTCGTGCTGGCCTCTTGTCATTTTCCAGGTCGCGGCTCTACCGAGACGACCATCGACGCCGAGCGAGAAAAGTCAGCAAAGAAATTCGGCAACAAGCTCTTCATGCTTGCCCTCATCATCCCGTTCGTGGCTGCCATTTTCGCAGTGGCTGGGATGCGCAACGTGTCGTTTGACGGGTCGCCGCTACTAGAAACCGGCATGGCAACGATCATTGGTCTAGGAGCGGCGTCCGTTATTGCCCTTGTCGCAGCCATGATAATGTTCAAGGTGCGTTCACCGATGATGGCTTTCAAAGAGGGCGACCGATTGCTCGGTCATATCGGATGGGCAGCTATCCTGCCGCAGTTCCTGGCGACCCTTGGCACTTTATTCAACAACGCCGGTGTCGGCGATGCGGTGGGGCGTATCACCTCGCGGATCCTTCCATCAGAAAGTCTCTTCGCGGCGGTGTGCGTCTACTGCCTTGGGATGGCCTTGTTCACCCTCATCATGGGTAACGCTTTCGCGGCCTTCCCAGTGATGACTGCTGCCGTCGGTTGGCCGCTGCTCATCCAACACTTCCACGGCAATATGGCCGCCGTCTTCGCCATGGGTATGCTGGCGGGGTTCTGCGGCACCCTGTGCACGCCGATGGCTGCGAACTTCAATCTTGTTCCGGCCGCTCTACTTGAGCTCGACGACAGCTATGGTCCGATTAAGGCACAGATACCCACTGCAGTTCCGCTACTGGTCTGCACCATCCTCATTATGTACCTGTGCTGCTTCTCAGGAGGTTTGCTATGACTCTCGACGATGACGCCCCAATCTGGGCGAAAACCATCATTGACGGACTCAATCGTCCCTTCCCGTGGGGGTCAGCCCACCAGCCCTCGGGACCAGACGATGTCGACGTCACTCCATGGCGCCTCCACCCGGCCTTCCACGGTTGCTTGGACTGGCACTCGTCGGTCCACATGCAGTGGTCGGCGGTCACCCTGCTCCGCTGCGCGAATCAAGTGATCGACCACACAATAATCGACGCCTTGACCGGCGTTCTCAATGACCGTCTGACCGACGAGAACGCTCGCGTGGAGGCCGAGTATCTGCGTATTCATCGCGGGTACGAGCGTCCCTACGGCTGGGGATGGGCAACCCTGCTCGCTGCCCAGTGCGCTCCCCTCACGGGCACGACGTGGGCGTCGGCCACCCGCATCATCAGCCTTCAAGTTTTCGAGAATCTGCTCGCGTGGCTGCCGACCCTCACCTTCCCGGTACGCACTGGCACCCACGACAACACCGCCTTCGGCATCGGTCTGTGTCTGGACGCTGCCCGGTCGCTGCAACGCCCTGAGGCCATCGAAGCCATTGTGGAACACTCTCATCGCTTGTTCGACGCCGACGCTGACTACCCGTCTTCGTGGGAGCCGAGTGGCAATGATTTTTTGTCGGCGGCGTTGAGCGAAGCCCACCTCATGGCTCGGGTGTATGACGTCGAGGGTCGAACCAACGAGTTCGGGACGTGGCTACACACATTCCTGCCGCGTCTGGGACAGTCTGACGATAATCTCCTGGACGTGCCCAGGGTGACAGACGGCACGGACGGCAAGCTTGCTCACCTATATGGGCTGAGCCTGTCGCGAGCATGGCAGCTGCGCGCACTGGCCACGTGGCTTACCGAAGACTCCCGCCATCGCATCGAGAAAGCCACCGCCCGCCAGATCAACGAAGTCTCCCACCAAATCACCCATGGCGATTTCATGGCTACTCACTGGTTGGTGTCCTTCGCCCTGCAGGCGGCGCTGGTGTAAGGAACGGGCCCGGCGCATAATGGCACCGGGCCACGGCCATCGTTGTCAGGGAATCAGCCCTGCTGCCCCTTGTTATTTTCCCCTGCCGAAGATGTGAGCTCAGGAGGAATCTCGTCAGGCAACTCTGAGCGCTCCGTGCCGGTGAAGACGAACGGCTCCTCGGAACCCTCCGGGGCAGCATCGACCACCACGATCTGACCAGGTTTGACTTCCCCGAAGAGGATCTTCTCGGCTAGGACGTCCTCGATGTCGCGCTGAATCGTCCGGCGCAGTGGACGAGCACCGAGCAGCGGGTCGAAACCACGCTTGGACAACAGTTCCTTGGCAGCCGGAGTGACCTCGATACCCATATCCTTGTCGGCCAGACGATCCTCCAGTTGCCCCACCATGAGGTCGACAATCCGTAGGATGTCGGGCTGGGTGAGCTGATGGAAGACGATGATCTCGTCAAGGCGGTTGAGGAACTCGGGACGGAAGTGTCCCTTGAGCTCCTCGGTAACCTTGGCCTTCATCTTCTCGTAGCTGGACTCGACGTCGTCGACCTTGGAGAAGCCGAGATTGACTGCTTTGGAAATGTCGCGGGTGCCGAGGTTGGTCGTCAGCACAATGACGGTGTTCTTAAAGTCCACTACACGGCCCTGGGCGTCAGTAAGACGTCCCTCGTCAAGAATCTGCAATAGAGAGTTGAAGATATCGGGGTGGGCTTTTTCGATCTCGTCAAAGAGAATGACGCTGAACGGCTTGCGGCGCACCTTCTCGGTGAGCTGGCCGCCCTCCTCGTACCCGACGAATCCAGGCGGGGACCCAAACATCCGCGAGGCGGTGTGTTTCTCGGAGTACTCGCTCATGTCGAGGGTGATGAGGGCGTCCTCGTCACCGAAGAGGAACTCGGTGAGCGCCTTGGTGAGCTCGGTCTTACCAACACCCGACGGGCCAGCAAAAATGAACGAACCTGCCGGACGCTTCGGATCCTTGAGGCCGGCGCGGGTGCGTCGGATAGAGCGGCACAGGGCTTTGACGGCGTCCTCCTGGCCGACGTAGCGCTTGCCGATCTCGTCCTCCATGTGGAGCAGACGCTGGGATTCCTCCTCCGTGAGCTTGAAGACCGGAATACCGGTAGCTCCAGAGAGCACCTCGGCGATCTCGTCGGGGCCGACCACGGCTGGCACCGACTCGTCACCCTGCTTCCACTCCTCCTCCTTGGCCTCACGTTCAGCGAGAAGTTTCTTCTCGTCGTCGCGCAACCCAGCAGCACGCTCAAAATCCTGGGCGTCGATGGCGGCCTCTTTCTCCACTCGCACACGAGCGATCCGCTCGTCGAACTCGCGCAGATCCGGCGGAGCCGTCATGCGGCGGATGTTCATCCGGGCACCGGCTTCGTCAATGAGATCGATGGCCTTGTCCGGCAGGAAGCGGTCTTGGATGTAACGGGACGCAAGATTCGCCGCGAAGGTGATCGCTTCGTCGGTGATGGTGATCTTGTGGTGGGCCTCGTATCGGTCGCGCAGACCCTTAAGGATCTCGATGGCCAGGGGGATCGAGGGCTCGTCTACCTGGATCGGCTGGAAGCGACGCTCCAGGGCGGCGTCCTTCTCGATGTACTTACGGTACTCGTCGAGGGTTGTCGCACCGATAGTCTGCAGCTCGCCTCGAGCCAGCATCGGCTTAAGCATGCTGGCAGCGTCGATTGCCCCTTCGGCGGCACCGGCGCCAACAAGGGTGTGGATCTCGTCAATGAACAGGATGATGTCCCCGCGGTTTTTAATCTCCTTGAGGACCTTCTTCATCCTCTCCTCGAAATCGCCGCGGTAACGCGATCCCGCAACCATGGAGCCAAGGTCCAGGGAGTAGATCTTCTTGTCGCGCAGAGTCTCGGGAACGTCTCCACGCACGATGGCCTGAGCCAGGCCCTCGACACAAGCAGACTTACCGACGCCGGGCTCACCAATAAGAACCGGGTTATTCTTGGTGCGCCGGCTCAGCACCACCATAACCCGCTCGATTTCCCTCTCACGCCCGATAACCGGGTCGAGCTCGCCGTCGCGAGCGGCCTCGGTAAGGTTGCGACCGAATTGGTCAAGAATCGTCGCCGAGGACTGCTGCGGCCCGGCTTCGGGGGCGCCGGAAGTGGCAGCCTGACGCTCGTCGCCCTGATATCCCTGCAACAGTTGCAAGACGCTATTGCGCACCGTATTGAGGTCAGCACCCAGCCGGATCAGTACCTGAGCAGCGACGCCTTCTCCCTCCCGGATAAGGCCAAGCAGAATGTGCTCGGTGCCAATGTACGAATGATTCATCTGGAGGGCTTCGCGCAGGCTCAGCTCAAGAACCTTCTTGGCACGCGGGGTAAAGGGAATGTGGCCCGTCGGCGTTGAGGTGCCGTGGCCAATAATCTCCTCCACCTGGGCGCGGACAGCCTCCAGTGAAATGTCAAGGGACTCGAGAGCCTTGGCAGCGACTCCCTCGCCCTCGCTAATGAGCCCGAGCAGCAGGTGCTCAGTGCCAATGTAATTGTGGTTCAGGGCCTTGGCCTCATCCTGGGCCAGGACGACGACCCGGCGGGCCCGATCGGTGAACCGTTCGAACATGAACTCTCCTTGTATGTGGAGCAGACCAATCCCCGGAAATACCGGATGACCGAATCTACCCGCGGTCGCGTGAAACCTTCATGCAACCAACCGACGGCACTGGACCGTCAGTCTGTGTGCTCAGTCTAATAACCGCCGCCGACAGATCTGCGATACCTGTTTACGCCGCTGGCACAACCCACGTAGAACAGCGCGACGCCGGAGCTATCCCGCTCCGGCGTCGCAACCGACTCGCCTTGTCAGACGGTCACATAAACTGGAATCAGTGAGTGCGCTGGTAGGCCTCACGGATCTCATTGGAGACGCGGCCACGCTCCGAGACCTCGTAGCCCTGGCTCTTGGCCCACTGACGAACCTCGTTAGCGGTCGGGCCCCCGGTTGGGCGACGACCACGAGTACGGCGGCCACCAGTGCGACGAGCATGATCAACCCACAAGGACAGAGCATCGCGCAGTTTGGAGGCGTTCTCGGCGGACAGGTCAATCACATAGTTGACACCATCAAGAGCGAAATTGACGGATTCCTCAGCTGGACTTCCGTCCACATCATCGACAAGATCAACTCGCACACGCTGTGCCATGGCATTCCTTTCAGACTTGCGCCGTAGATACAACTTCGGCTTTCAGACTACAGCTTATATTCATGATCGCGAAAATCACAAGGCGGCTCCAGTTTTTTGTTGACGAATCGTTGTCGTGAAGATGCATCTAGGCGTGCAATGCGGCATCCTCAACCTGTGTTCAGTTCCACACGAAAGATCATGTTCGTCATCGGATCGATGCCGTTAACGCATCCTAGTCAATCCACCGATGGCGACCCTGGCAGAAAATACGAGGTGACTTGGCTAGATCTCGGGCACCTTCACCCCAGTCGGCCGGGACTCGTCACTATCACCACAACTGTCGATGATGACGTCATCACCTCTTCCCAAGTAAATGTCGGCAACCTCCACCGCGGTGATGAAAAACTTTTCGAAGCTCGCGATTACCGCCAGATTCCGATGCTTGCATCACGTCATGACTGGACAACTCCATTCATCGGTGAGACCGGCGCAGCCCATGCCATCGAGGACGCGATGGGCATTACCATCCCAACTCGCGTGGCATGGATACGAACCCTGCTCGCTGAGTTCAGCAGAATCACCTCACACTTCACATTTTTGTCATGGGTAGGCCATCACTGTGATGATGCCGGCCTTGAAAATGCGATCGCTACAGCAATTGAAAACGCCCGAAGGATCTGGCAGAGGTGCTCTGGAAATCGAATCCATCCTATGATCACCCGTATCGGGGGACTTCGGATCTATCCAGACAGTGAATGGCAGCCCGCATTGGGTGAGTGGCTTGACGACGCTAATGCGCTTGTGACGCGGCTGCGTACCGCTCTCGACGCCACCGTCGGCGTGCGCGGCGTGGCCGTCATACCCACGAATATGATCGATCGCTATGGTTTGTCAGGACCCGTTTCCCGGGCTAGCGGGGTCGACCTAGATACTCGACGGCGCACCGCGGTGTACGACGAGCTGAAGTGGCCTGAGGTCGTTATAGAGCCCCGTGGTGACGCCTACTCACGACTGGCAACGTTATGTAACGATGCAGCGGTGTCGTCGAGCCTATGCCGTCAGATCCTCGACCGGCTACCGAGCTTAGACGGGCCTCTGGAGACTCGTCTACCGACCGCCATCAAGGCCCCTCGGGGACGCACCTGGGCGACTATAGAGGCTCCCTGGGGACGCGCCGGATACCTGCTAGAGTCCCGCGGTAGCACGACACCGTGGCGGATGGCCTTGCGCACCCCGACCTTCGCCAACGTTCAAGTCTTGGAGGTGGTGCTTCCCGGCACTCGAGTTGACGACGTTGAAGCCACCATTGCCTCCTTGGGGTGGACGCTAGGAGACCTCGATAAGTGAGCTGGTATCGGGGTGACGCAACAACGCGGGGCCCAGCCGGAAGCTAGCCCGCGTCACATTTGGCAAGCTAAGTGCGTCAGGCCTGGCGACGAGTCTCGCGAGGCCCCTCAGATAAGCGCGGGAAAGCGACTCGGGACAGATCAGCGATAGTCGCGTCGTTACCGCCCTCCCAGATCTCCTCGGCGGTGGGGACACCTGCATCAGTGACGGTACGCAGAGTGGTCAGGCGCCCGGACCGACCGTCAGCCAGCAGAGCATCAAGCTCCGTCTCCAGCTCGGTAATACGCATCTCAAGGAAAGCAACCTTCTTGTTGCCAGCGGTGACCTTGTACTGCAGAGCCGCCTTGTCGCCGCGTAGGGTCGACAGCTCGCTCTCTGCACGATCGAGCTTGGCGCGGGTATCAGCAAGGGTTTTCGAGATAGAGCCAACCCGGCGCGAGAAGGTATCAATCATCTCCATGGACTCGGCATGATGACGCTTCTCCTGCTCCGAAGTAGCGTGACGAAGATCCTTGAGGGTGTCGAAGTGCATCCGGCGAATGGCATCAACTTGGCGCCACGCCATAAAGACAGAAACCCAAGCCCCGACGAGAGCAACGAGCACACCAGCCCGGACCGCCCAAATGGAAGGAATTACCCCGCACACAGCGGCAACAATCGTTGCCGCTGTGAGGAGGGCGAGCACACCTCTGCGCTCGCCAGTGTCCTTTTCAACCCTTTTGAGATCATGCTCACCGCTCACGGGCATCATCATACCGTGTAGGGAGGCCACAAGTACAGCCCGTTTAGCCTCTGGTCAAGCACTAGATTCCGGCGAGTCGCGATCCTATCCGCCGTCACCCCTTGGGATGCTTTTCGGAATCATCAGGCCCTTTAGGAACTTTACAGGCGTTCTCCAGAAACCATCCAGCCCAAGCCATGGCGGCGCAGGTGATAGCCGTCACTCCTCCGACGATGGCGCGCTGGCGCGGATAAGGAATGTTGAGATGCCACACGAAGGTCAGCACGTACACGATACAAGCGCCGACAAACGCAGCGCCAGATAGGGCGATCGCTTTACCCAATGCCAGCGAGACGAGCCCTTGATTCGCCTCGACCTCACGTTGTGGATCAACAACCTTGGTACGGAAAGCCCGCGCGTACCCCCAGGTTGCGATGGCGGCAACAAGGATGACCACCGGCAAAGACCACGGCAGGATCGGCACGGTAACGTCATTGATCTTATAAATACTCAGCGCAAACCACCCCAGGGCGGCCCCGCACAGGGCCGCCACGATGATGACCTTCCAATCGGTCGGAGCGATGTTGCCTTGAGGGTTACCGCCGCCGCCAGGTCGCCGGTCGTCATCCCACTCGGGTGGCAAGCTCCGTGTCATACATCCTCCTCGTCGTGCCTCTCGTCCCATTCTCCTGCAACGGTGACCCCAGCTACGTCAATCTGACGCGAATAAGGCTTAACGGCGTCAGCCAGCTCGTCAGCATCGAAGGAGGCGACCAGATCGGCGATCCGACCGTACCCGGGCAATTCGGCCTCAGGGTCGGCGTCGCGCCACGGCACCAGAACGAAGGCGCGCTCATGTGCACGGGGGTGTGGAAGGGTCAACTCGTCGGTGGTGACGGTCTCGTCGCCGACGCGAATGAGATCAACGTCGAGGGTGCGGGGACCATTCGGGATGGTGTGATCGCGCCCGTGGGCCTCCTCGATGACGTGGGCACGCTCCAACAGGACTGACGGAGGAAGGTCGCTAGTCGCAACGACGACGAGGTTGAGGAAGTCATCCTGCTCCACTCCCCCGATCGGAGCGGTGACATAGACGGGCGAAACGACGACGTCGTGAATACCGGGAGTTTCGGCGATCAGACGGACGGCGTCTCGCAGATGGGCAAAAGGGTCTCCCATATTGGAACCCAGGCTGAATACGGTTTTCACTCGGCATCCTTTCGGTACGTGACGGCCACGTCGTCGAGGGCAACCCCCACGGGGGCATGTGGCTTGTGAACGGTTACCTGGACAAAATGGACACGCGGACTGATCGCAAGAACGGTGTCAGCAATCTTGCCAGCCAGGGTTTCGATGAGACTCACCGGCTCTCTGGTGAGAATGTTGAGCACCCGCTGTGCGACCGTCGCATAGTTGACGGCCTGGGTGAGGTCGTCAGAGACGGTATCCATGTCGACGTCAAGGCTCACGTCGACGCTGAAAGGCTGACCGAGTTCACGCTCGCTGGCAAGCACGCCGTGGTTCGCGTGGGCACGGATGCCCGTCAGGGTGATCTGTCCGTAGGTCATGGCGGAAGGTTACCTGTTCGCCACAATCGGACTTTACCGACAAGTGCGCAGATTACCGCGTCAGGCGAGAAGGCGGGCAACGGTCTCCACGGCGTCGCGGTTGGCCCGAACTTCGTGGGTACGCACACACCAGGCGTGATGAAGGGCGAAATAAGTCGACAGGGCCATGGTGCTCGCATCGCGTTCGAGGGCCGGACGGTCCTCCCCGTTCTGGGCGAGAAGTTCACCAAGGAAGCGCTTGCGACTAACTCCCCACAGGACACGAAGGTCGGCAAATCCTTCTTGGAAGGCGTCAACGGCGTTCATGAGCTGCCAGTTGTGCTCGGAAGTCTTGGAGAAACCAATGCCCGGGTCGACGATGATGCGCCTACGGTCGATTCCAGCGGCAATAGCTGCGTCGACCTGCTGGGAGGTCTCAGAAATGACGTCGGCTACCACGTCGTCATAGTCGACAAGGTTCTGCATAGTGGCGGATTGACCGCGCCAGTGCATGAGAACGTAATCGACGCTAGCGTCGGCAACGACATCAAGGATTTCCGGTTCAGCCTTGCCCCCAGAGACATCGTTGACGATGGTGGCTCCTGCCTCGACAACAGCCTTGGCCACGGAGGCGCGCATAGTGTCGACGGAGACGGCTACCCCGTCGGCCACCAAAGCTTTGACGACGGGCAGGACGCGGCGCAATTCTTCGTGCTCGGGAGTGCGTTCGGTGCCCGGACGGGTGGATTCACCACCGACGTCGATGATGTCAGCTCCTTCAACAACGAGGTCGCGAGCGTGGCGGATGGCCACCTCAGGATCGGCCCACATGCCTCCGTCAGAGAACGAGTTAGGAGTGACGTTGACGACCCCCATGACGAGGGTGCGGGCGGGATGCGAGTTGGTAGCCGAGCCGACATTGATCATGCAGTGGAGTCTAGGACTGCCTCGCAGGCACTCATCGAGGTCTGCGGGGAATCACTTACTTGCACCCCTCACTAATCTTGGGGACACGTTTGCCGTTCTCCAAAAGATAACCCATCTGACCGGTGGACGAACTGGATTCCCTAGCATCTTTTTCTCCGACCTTCGCGACCAAAATGTCATATGAATCGTCCTTCAAATCGGAAGTCTCACTGCTCGTCTGCGTGTCGATCTGGGTGTCCTCAGACTGGTAAAGAAACTTAGCGAAGTCGTTAGTGGCATCAGCGTCCAGCGAGTTCATAAACCGCGCCTTGACCAGCAGTGGCACTGCGTTGGAGAGGCCGACATTGTTACCCCCGAGCCACTTTTGGACCTGACTCCGGTTCTGGTCGTTGACGGCTACCCGGATGGTGGTCGTCTCACGACTCTTGCGGTCACCGTCGGACTCCTCCTCGTGACCCGGCTTCTTAGACAAAGTACTCCCCTTGCCCTGCTTGCCGTGGCGGCCCTCATTGTTACCGGCATCGCGAGTCTTATTGGGCTCAGGCTTCCACCTAACTGGACCAGGAACAGGCCTCGGCTTTCCCGGATCAGGAACAAGCCTCGGCTTACCCGGCTCAAATTTGAAGTCACCATCCACGCCGAAATCGGCGCCTTCGGCACCGCTCCTGGTGATGACAAGCTCTGTAATCTTCCCAGAATTGTCTTTGGTTACCGACACCGAGGTATCGTCATCAATCCCGGCATGACCGCCGACAGTTGGTGTTTTGACGCCGTGGTTACCCATCGTCGCGCCCGCGTTCGCATGGGCATCACCATTAGCCGATCCCAAAGCTTCAACCGTGTGCGTTACCGCACCGGTCTTCGAATCACGCTTAGTTATGTACTGAACAATGCCGTTAACACTGCCGCTGGCACCAGCATCGGCTGAACCGTGACCACCAATTTTAGCCTTAACTTTGAGATCCGCCTTACCTTTGACATCGACTTCTACTGTCCTCGACGAAGAGAGCCGAGAGTTGGGGACATCGGGGGCACCGCCAAGATGCATGACCGCCAGCGCACGTCCCCGAGCGTACTTGTTCAAGTTGTCCCGATCTGCGCGAGCGGCGGCGACGCTGTCGTAATGGACAGTCTCACCCTTCGTGTACTTTGCCGACCCGGTGATGGACGCGTCAAGGCTGGCGGGGCCTTTACTCCAGCCAGACGCTGCGGCGCCAGCACTTACCCCGACGTTATAGAACAATTCAACGTCAGCTTTACCATCGCTGTACTCAACCAAATGGTAGCCGTATCCACCTTCCCCACCGACCGTGACCCAGGTGATCTTTCCCTCGGCATAGATTGACGTGGCGTTCTCGTCGGAGTGAATCAAGCAGCGCTTAGGCAGCTGCTGGGCCGGCGGCTTCGCCTGGCTCGCCGGAGCACACGAACCCTTCCCGAAGATAACCGCCAAGGCCTGGCACACCTTCTGCTGCACCCATTCCGGCTTGACGCCGACCGCCACCGCACTGGTGAACATAGCCGCAATAAGGAGAATTGCGATGTATTCCGGCGCGGCAGCACCCCGATCGTCCCTTATCCGCATGGGTCTCCCCTCCACTACCTACCCAATACAGGTGAGAGCATAAAAAGAAACCCATAGCCGCACCTGAGCCCATGGCCCCAAGCCGGGCCCAAACCATGGGATCAACCGGATGGCCGTACATCACGCATCGGAACCGAACGGCTCCTCCACCGCGCTAGACAGCTGCCTAGTCCCGGTTCACAAGCTGCAATGGTCTGCCACGAGTCGCGCGCACAACCGCCACACATACCCCGTACCGACCGCGGTACAAGCCGCCACCGGAAGAATCGGAGCAAGCGTTTCTACAACCACGGGATCCACCGGGCTCAGACCCGCACGCACCCACGCGTACACGGCCATCCCCACCACACACAGCAGGACCAATCCGCATGACCACCACGCCGTCGCCAACGCCCGGCGCGATGCCCATACATGCGAAAGCACCAACGCACCCAGGCACCCCAGAAGCGCTGCCCCTAGCCGCGTGTCATAGACGAGAGCACACGACCACACGACGACGACATCGGCGATGCCTGCTGCAACGATGGTGAGCAACACCCCCAAAACAACGTTAAACGTCCGAGACCGTCGCTTCGGTGCTGGCGACGTCAAAGTAGGGTCCGCCCATGCCGACCGAGTATCTTTCCTCATATCTCTACCACCTCAAGCAGGGCGCAAGATCACGCCTTGAACGACATCGACGTAATAATTTTGTCAACCAGATTCGTGTCATCGCGGGGAAGACGGAGAAGCACGATCGCGGAACCCTCGGTGGGCAACACACCCGAAGCAACAAGCCAATACCCTCGCGCAGACTTCCCCTTATAAGTGAAGTCAAACGGGCACTTGATCGCCCTGGCAGCGCCCTTGACGGTGATCTCCTGGTACCCCTTGGAGTCGTAGCCCTCGAACGTTCCGCTGATCATGAACTCAAGCACGGACCATGCCAACGTAGGTTCGGTGTCGTCGCTGTAATGACCCGCAATCTGCATGTCATGGGGGCCGTCAGTGAAATTCTTGGTGAAATTTTCATTCTCCGGTGGCTTCTCCACCCACTCCGTGGGATGGCTCACCGTGATACGATCAACGGTTACTGATTCCCAACCCTCCTCCGAATCAGAGCAACCCACCAGCCCAACGCCAAGCATCAACCCGCCCACACCGAGCAACGTCCTACGCGACACGCCATAGTTGTTGGCCATCATCCCTCACTCACTTACAGCCCGAAGCCACCGCTTCAACGAAACGCGGTACGTCCTGGTACTCTCGAAATACTTGGCCCACATGGGCATCCCGATAGTCACCACAATGCCGCGATGATCATAACGACGAAGCTGTCAAACGCACCTGAGCCCGTGGCTCTAAGACTGGGCCTAGCTTGGGCCCAGACCTCAACATCGTCCCCTCAACGAATCACCGAGATATCAGGCGACGTCTTGGCTGACCCGACCGCGATCTTCACCTTCGTCACCGACTTCGGCAAAGGCGGATACGACGCCTGCATAACATAGACGCTCGTCGCATCGATCTGGGGCTCCTGGCTACCAACCACTTCCCGCGGGTAGAGGGGCTTGTTGAAGTAATTCACCCCATATTTAACGCCTCCAGCGGCGTCGATAATAGACGGAAAGTTCTCGGGAAGATTATGGAACATCACGGCATCGTCACTGTCTTGTGAAGTCACCCAGAAAGTCAGGACAGTCCCAGTCGGCCCAGTACGCACCGATGACACATGCAAAACCACTTCCCGGGTATAAAGATTCGGGCGAAAGCGAATCGCGGCAGCCTCTTTGGGAATTGGGCCACCATCCTCTTTCACCTTATCCCGAATCGCCTTACCCGCCGCCGACTCCACAGCCGCAGCCTGCTCCGAACCCATCACACTAACCGACGCACTCGGCGACGCCGACATACCCACCACAGACACACTTGAAGAAGCAACAGCAGTATGAGGATGCGACCCAGCAGACACACCAGCACCACCACAAGCCGTCAAAACCAACACAGCCACACAGCCAACGAAAACCGGACGACCCTTCATCATCCCTCCTTGACAGTAATCGTGACCCGACGGTTCAAACGGCGCCCAGCCTCCGAATCATTACTCGCCACTGGATCAGCCTCCCCCTTACCCGCCGTAACCAAGGTGACCCCCTTGGATAGCTGCGATCCGAGAACCTTGGCCACCGACGCAGCCCGCCGACGCGAAAGATCCAGATTATGAGAAGCAGAACCACTACTATCGGTATAGCCAGTCACCTCAATCTTCCCCGACACCTTGCGAGCAACAAGTTGCTTAGCGGTCCGGTCAATGATCTGACGACCAGCCGGCTTAACCACATCCGAGTCCAGATCAAAAAGCACACTGGCATCCAAATCAATCTTCATGGATTCCTCAGTCACCCGCTCACGACTAGCATCAGAAGCATCACCAGTCGTAGTCACCAACGCATTCACGAACTTCGACACATCGACACCAGCCAGATCCTTCGGATCCAGAGCCGGCCAAGCCACACCCAACGGCATACCCTCATTCCAGCGACCCGTCGCCGCCTCTTTATCAATAGTGGGACTCAACAACCCATCACCCACCGGCACATCATGAAAAATACGATTAGCAACCGTGACATCAACCCGCGACACATCAGCAGGCAACGGCGGAGTACTAAACCAACCAAGTGTAGAATGCCCGGGAGCCGTTTCCCATATCGGTGCACCTTTCCACCACTCGCTAGCGCACATCTTGCAACCCTGAAAGTCACCAATCGTGCGATACAGCTTATGATTCCCCATATCGATAACGGCACCATCGGCACTGAGGGTTCCGCTGTAGTGTGCCTGAGCACCGCCACGTCCGACGAGGTACCCGTAGTCCTCAAGCGGGCCAGGCACCGAAGCGTCCACCGACACCGAGTAGTACACCACCGTGACATACGGAAGACGCCGCACGGCGTGCAGCGCCAAAATCACCGACCCCGGCTTCTCCTTCTGCCGCTTGGCCGACCCATAATGGCTCACCGCCACCGCATCAACCAGAGGCACCGGCACAGCGACACTCTCATCAGAGTGCGCCGGTAACGCCACAAACCAAAAACGACAGCAAGCCCACCAATAAAACCTGCCGCCCTCATCTTCCGATTCCACATTCCCACAACACCTACCCAATCCCATACACAAACAAAGCCCCACGAGCCACAACCAGGGCTCACCTAACTAGAAAACCCCTACCGGAAACGAATACATCACCGCACCAGCGACGCCCTACGGCCCCCAAGAAGAAAATCTCGAATCTCACGCGGAGAAACCCAGACCTCAGCCCCACTACGCTTACCAACACCCACGTCAATAACCTTGTCACCGCACCGCATGTGACCAGAAGTCGGCTCGATGGGCACAGGAGCCGGATCACCGGCATCACCAGGAGTCGACGTAGTACTCACAACCGGACCCGACAACGGCGTCGGCGTCGGCACATCGAGTGCGCACCCGGCCCCAAAAGCAAAACCTGAGTCTGCCACCGCATGGCCCGTATTCTGCATGCCATTCTCTTGCACTTTATTGCTTCTCACTGTCACACTCACCAACCCGTCTACGGGTGTGTACTGATACATGACAACATGCGACCCATTTCGCTCTGCAAAGGAGATGGCGGCCTCTGCCCCAATCGACCCAACCTCCGGGCTTTCCCCGCCCGACCAAGCATAGGCCTCGACGATTTGCGGGAGCATTTCCTGGACTTGCTGCGCCCCCGCCAAAGCAGCGACATCGGCAGCGCTATCAAGTCCAGTGCGCTCAGTTCCTGCCTTGGCGAAACGTGGAATTGCCATCACCGCCACTAAGAGCAAGACGAATGTGAATGATAAGAGGAGGGCGGTGCTAGCCTGCCCCTCTTCATCTTTGCGTAACACTAATTCCCCCCATCCCCGACACATTTTCACGGTAATCCCACATCCACCTAACGTCGACATATGTCTGCGTCGACACGCACCGATGCGGTAGACACCATCGGCGTCCACCGCATCGAGCCCCTCACGGGTGGAGTTTCATCGTTCGCTCCACTCCCGCGACCCCTGACCAATCCGAGATCACAGATTGATACCGTCGATGACCTTCGTCGCACCCTGGACCCACTTCGTGACCTGGTCCTTGTTAACAGCAGCCACGACGCCGGCAACGAACATGGCACCGACGAGCAACATGCCGACGTACTCAAGAGCGCTGGCACCACGCTCGTTCTGACGAAGTTTCTCAACCATCGACTTGATGGCGAGCTGCGTGTGAACAGTGGTGGTGAGAACCAGACCGTTCATAATAAATTCCTCTCCTCGTGGTTCGATGTGTACCCGTGATATCCCAACGAAGGCAACCGGGCGATTTCCGCCCCCTCACTTGACGTGTACGACATTACGGAACCGAGGTAATCCGCCACAGGGTCCGCAGGCCTAACTGTGGACCCAGGCCGAACCCAACTCTCGTTCGGGCCCGTCTGGACCCGAGCCCTGGAGCCACAGAACGATGGCCTGAGCCCTCGTCGTTACCCCGAGCGTGGCGAAGATTTGGTTGATGTGGTTCTTGACCGTCTTCTCGGCTAGAAAGAGCGTCTTGCTGATCTCCTTGTTGGACTGGCCCGCAGCGATGAGATCCATCACCTCGGCCTGGCGCTCGCTGAGACCCATGTTTCGACGAATCCCCGGGAGTCGAGCGATCTCCGTCCCGTGGCCCCGACCGGCCAGGGCCGACATGACCATAGGCGCCACGGGCATAACGCCGGCCTTCGCACTGCGGATCATGTGGCCCAACGAGCGGGCGTCGAAAGTACCGTGCACGAGGTATCCCGCAGCGCCTTCGTCCATAGCCCGTCGGATCGCGCCAGCGTCGTCGGTGAAAGTAATCATGATGACCGTTGACCCCGCAGCGAGCTGAGACAGCACTGACAGTCCGCCCTGCCTAGGCATCCGGATGTCGAGCAGAATGACATCAGGATGAAGCTCGGTGGCGCAGCGCACTGCGATGTCACCGTTCTCGGCTTCGCCCACCACCTCGATGCCGTCGTCCTGGTCGAGCAGGGTCCGCAACCCCAGACGCATGACAGCGGAATCGTCGACCACGAGCACCGTGATCACCTTGTTTTCACTCACGTTCCTCCAAGGTTCGTCATGCACCACCATCGTCACCGTCGTACCCCCGCCTACCTCACTGGAGACATCAGCAAGGCCACCGACACGTACCAGACGACGCTGCACGTCAAGCACCCTTTGATGACCGACTCGCTGGCAAGCCCGCAATTCCGATTCGGAGAACCCCTTGCCGGTATCGCGGACGACGACGGTGAGGGTGGATCCCTCCTTGCTGACTATGACGTCGACATCGCAGGCCCCAGCGTGCTGGGCAATGTTGTCGAGCGACTCGCCGAGGGCGGCCAGCACCTCGAACTGGACGTCGGGTCTCCGGAGCACCATGTCCTCATCGATGGTGAGCTGGACGTGCCGATCCTCAGCGCTCTGCCACATGCTCACCAAACCGATGACCGCCTCCCCGAAAACGAGATCAGTACCGTTGTTGCGCAACCCAGACATCACCCCTCGTAACTCGGTGACAGCACGAGCGCTCATCTGATGGGCCTGACGCGCCGCGGTGATAGCCGATACCGGGTTGGTCTCCACCGCCGCTGGAATAACCGAGGTCATCAACGCGACACTCTGGATCGTCTTGGCCAGTTTGTCGTGGAGCTCGGTGGCCAGCTTGGCTCGTTCCTCGGCAGCGGTGGTCGCCATGAGACTGGCACGCAGGATCTTGTGGCTGAGCGCCTCATCGTCGGAAGCCTTGCGCATGACCAGTGCCAAAACCCACAACACGACAAGCATGAACGCCATGACAAGATGCGAGGCCCCATTGGTGTCCGACCTCATGCCCATCTCGACGAAGTAGACGACGAGCATGAGTATCGCGATGGCTCCGCCGAGCCGATCAACCCACAGGCCGACAAGGAAAGCGGTCGTCAGCACCGTTAGCTGCAGGCCCGCGGTTTCCCCGGCCGCGGCGACAAAGCCGACGACGATAGCCAGGTCGACGAGTGCCAGCATGGGGTGAGCCTCGAGCAACGCCAAGTACTCAGTAAACTTCAGCTCGGCGATCGACATCGCCACGATGATGACGACGGCGATGATCTGCACCGGCGTCATGAGTCGGTCGGTCGGGTTCAGCAAACCGACGAAGACCGCCAGGAGGCGAAGTGCCAAGGCCGCTCGGCTGAGTCGAACAAGTTGGGACCAGCCCGCAACCGGCCGCGATGGCGCAATCATTTGAACATCCCCCGAGATCTGGTGGAGCATACCGGTCCCGATCAATAGACCGCCGATGAGTAACACGAGGATGCCGGGCACCATGACCGTCGTCGTCACAAGAGAAACACGCGGCTCGATTCTCGAGGCCCGCTGGAGCGCTGCCTGGGCCGACGAACGGCGCATGTCGGCGGCAATGTGGTTGAGGGTATCAACCAGGGGCGCACCGAGCTCCTCGGACTGCACGTATGCCGAGACGAACTCGTCGACGGCAGCCGAACCAGTCCGGTCACGCAAAGCAGTGAAAGCCTGGCGCATACTCGCCCCGTTGTCGATGTGTTGCAAAGTGAGCTGGATCTCGTCGGCGAGGGGCCCACCGTACCGCTCGGAGACGGTACGCAGAGCACGCCGGAAACCGATACCAGCGGTGACTGTCACGGCCAGCACGTCCATGAAACTGGGCAGATCCTGGTCGATCCGCTCCTTACGCCTCTTGACGTCGCCGGTGAGCTTACCCAGCGGGATGATGGGCGGGATGAAGAGCGCAAGCAGGGCGATGAATGCCATCCCCTGTACCAACACGAAGACCGCCAACGGCACGACGATGACCGCCCACCTGAGCATATCGGCGAGCACAGTATCGACAGTCATGCCGTCGGGGCGACCGGCAGCGTTGACCTGCTTTTGGATCCACGAGACGGCGCAGGTAGGCAACGCGCCGCGAACCACTGGCAAAAATCTCATTGCCAGTGACTCGAGTGGGCCAGCATGGCGGTCCCGCTCAGCTTTCTTGAGCAGTGCTACCTCGTCTAAGTCGAGCACCTCCGACGGGTCGGATGCGGCCAGATAGATGCCTCGGACGATGAGGAGGACAGCGCCAAGGGCGACCACCCCCGGGATGAGGCCGATAAAGAGGGAACTCACAGCTTCACCTTCGTCATCTGACGAATGACAACGAATCCCACCGCAAAGAGCGACAGCCCAGCGATGAGACAAATGCGACCAACGAAGGAATGGGTCATCAACTCCACCGTTCCAGGTTCGAACATGTTGAGGGCGACGAGCAGGCCCAAACCGATGATGATAATAAGGTAAGCCGTCGCCAACGACTGGGAAAGGATAGTCGTCACCTCACGGCGGGTCTCCTTGCGCTCCTCAAGGGAGTCGGCGATGCCGCGCAGTGCTGTAACCAACGAGCCGCCACTGCGCGCCGAAACGATGAGAGTCGACATGAGCACCGTTACTTCACGAGATCGTACGTGAGACGCCAACTCGTCGAGGGCCGTCTGCAATGGCGCGCCGAAACGTAACCGGTTCTCGACCTGTGCGAACTCCGAGCGGGCCGGCTCACCGAGTTCATCGGAAACCATAGCGATCGCGGTCGGCAACGACAGCCCCGCGTGGCTGGCATTGGCCAGCAATCGGGCCAATTCGGGAAGCTGATTGACAAATTTAGCGGTGCGACGCTGCTGAGACCGGCGTACAGACTCCCACAGGCCTGCCAAGCCGAGCAGGACGCCGACCACGGCCAAGGCTGGGGCGAGCATATTGTAGAAAACCACAGCCACCAAGATGGATACCAGAATGGTCACTGCAGCCACCACTGCCGGCGGCTGGGTGATACCGCCCAACTCCAGCTCCCGGGCCAGCCACCGCCCCGGACGGGTGCGCACAAACCTGGCATTGACCTCACCGAGGAGCGTTTTGGAATGCAAAATACTCGGCGTAGCGCCGCTGACTGCCCGACGTCGCTGTGCGATCACCCACGCGAACTCGCGCATGGCCAAGATAACAAGCCCAGCCATGAGTAAGCCCTCGGCGAGCATGAGCCAGAAGTAGGTCATGCGGCCCCCTCGTGATTCACGGAGACACCGCTAGCCGCCAACCGCTCGCGCAGGGGGTCGGACAAGCCACGAGCGTGGAAGGAACCCTCGCGCGGATTTTGCGGCACATGGACCCATTCCATGATCGGTTCTATGCAGAAAGGCTCCTGCCGCCGACTAGTCACGTACGAGACGGTGGTCACCCGGCGAGCTCCGTAACTGGTGCGCTGGAGCTGGACGATAATGTCGATGGCCGAGTTGACCTGATCATGGAGCGCTTGGAAAGGCATGTCAACATCGCTCATGGAGGCCAAGGTCTCAAGCCGCACGAGAGCGTCCTCGGGGGAGTTGGCGTGCACCGTCGTCAGCGACCCCTCATGGCCGGTATTCATCGCCTGAAGCATGTCGAGCGCCTCACCGCCACGGCACTCACCGACGATGATGCGGTCTGGCCTCATACGCAGCGAGTTACGCACCAGGTCGCGGATCGTGACCTGCCCGCCACCCTCGACGTTTGCCGGGCGGGTCTCAAGCCGAATGGTGTGGGGCTGGTCAAGAGTGAGTTCGGCGGCGTCCTCGATAGTGATGATACGTTCCGCCGGGTCAATGAAAGTCGACAAGGCGTTAAGCAAGGTCGTCTTACCCGAACCGGTGCCTCCCGAGACGATAATGTTAAGACGAGCCTGCACAAAGGACTGCAAGAGCCGTGCCATAGCCATGTCAAGCGACTTGCGTTCGACCATCGCCTCAAGGCTGAGGGCCTGCGGGAACAACCGGATCGTCACTGTCGGACCGTTGAGGGCCAGCGGGGGCAGGACGATGTTGACCCGAGCACCTCGGGGCATGCGCGAATCCGGTGGCAGCCGCGCGTCGACCATCGGGCTGGACTCGTCGACACGTCGGTTGACGGTCGAGACTATGCGGTCGATCGCCTGCATGAGCTGTTCCTCGGAGCTGAAGGCCGTTGGCCACAGTTCCAGGCGACCGGCTCGCTCAACATAGATGGTCTGGTGGCCGTTGATCATGATCTCGCTGACGCTCGGGTCCGAGAGGATTGGTTCAAGCACACCCAGACCGACTGCCTCGTCGACGACCCGACGCACCAATTGGTTGCGCTGAGAGGTCGACAAAATAACTCCCTCGCGGGAGACCAAGTGAGCGATAACCCGCTCCAGGCGCACCCTACGCTGGGCGGTGTCAAGCTTGGACAACTCTCCCAGGTCGACCTCCTCAAGAAGGAGACGGCGAAAAACCGACACGAGCGACTCGCGATGATCGTCAGCCTGGGTGTTGCTGGGTCGAGAATCCTCGAACGCTGCGTACGACCTCATGCGTGCAGCCTCGGCATCTCTGCAACGCGAGTCACGGTGCCCACCCGAAAGCCGATGAGGGAAGGCACCTTGACCGTCAGGCTGACGCGACGACTGTCTCCTCCCACAACCGACATCGACTGTACGTGCAGGACCCCAGTCAGGGAGGCCTCCGCCGCCGACTGCGCATCCTCGCCGAGGGATGCGGCACGAGCGGCATCGCGGGCGGCATGCTCAGTCTCAATCGAGGCCCATCCGGCTAATCCAATCTGCAGGGTGGCGATCGCCGCGACCAGGAACAGCGGGAGTAGCCCGATGCACTCGATTGCGGCCCCTCCACGGTCGTCACGGAACTTCGGACGTGATGCCGGCTCGTACACGCTCATCGAGATTCCTCCACGACATTTTTCGACGTTTCCACCACGTCCATGACGCCCCACACACCGGTGAGGGAACCGGGCACCCGCAGCTTGACGTTTATGGTGCTGTCACCACTCACGGTGACGTCGTTGAACGGGGCCGGGACGCCCGCGCGGGCCGTGTCGGTCGCCAAGGCCAAAGACCCGGTCACTGCATACTCCCGTGACGCCGCCGAAGCCGCACGGCCGAGCATGACGTCGGAGACACCCACAACCAAGATCTGCCACCCAGCTAGCACCACCAGCAGCATGATCGGCAGCATGCCGAGGTCTTCCAGAGTGGCTGCGCCCCTCTCGTCCCGGAATCGCCATCCGAGGTCTCTCAGCAACGTCATCACCTGACGCCCCCGTCCTCATTGGCTGTTCTTCTGGCAGATCGATGCGTCTCGTCTGGGAATCGACCGAGGTCGGGAAGGATTCGTCGGCGCCGACCTCATGGCGCAGACTCGAGATGAGACGCCACCACGACACCTCAGTAAGCGCCCGCGGGTCACGATCGTTGGACGCCACCTCGAGGGCCCGCGGCATAAACGGCAGCATGACGTCGACCACCTTGGCCACCGTGAGCTTTGCTACTGCGGAAGCTGGGAAGATCGACCTCTTGTCGACCTTGTTGACGACAACCTTGAGCTCCGCCTCGTCACGCACTCCCAAGGACTCCCAGGCCGCAGCCCGCTTGCGGAAGGCTCGCATGACCAGGGCGTCGGGGCTTGTCACGACGACCATCTCGTCGGCCATCTGAGCGATCGCCGCCTGACTAGGAGAAACGTGTCCACCGGCATCAACGATGACGAGCGGGAATTCCATGCGCAGCAAGTCAAGAATGGCGTGGATCGCCTCTGGGGTGATGTAGTCCGACTCACGCACGTCGACTGGGGCCAGCATGACGTGGATACCGCTCTCGTGCTGGATGACGGCGTCCCCCACAGTGTTCGCCGATAGGTCCGAATAGACCTTAGCAATGTCAGCGATGGAGACCGACTGGCGAATATCGAGCACCGCAGCGACATCCCCCTTCTCGACGTCGGCATCGACGACGCAAACCCGGGACTGCGGATGAACCCGCAGGAAATCGGCGGCCATGTGCACAGCCAAGGTCGTCGTGCCGACCCCACCCTTGGCACCAGCAACACAGATCAAACGGCCGCGGCGCCGCCGCTGCGCCACAGTGCCAGCGATGACCGTCCGCATCGTGTCGGCGTACTCCAAGGCTCTACCGATACGTTCGGAAACATCCTCGAAGGCGAAAGGCTGGCTGACGACACCGCGCGCACCCGCCTCCATAGCCCGCAATGCCGCTTGCGGCGACCGGTGAGTCAGCACCTGGATGACAGCCGTTTCAGGATGGACGGCGAGGAACGATCGACACACGTCGTCGGCCGAGTCGGGCCCGGTCTGGTCACCAATAAGCACGAGATCGGGAGCACCTTTAGCAACGGCCCTGTGCAACTCGATCGTCGTTGAGACAACATGGCTGATTACGAGATCCAGAACCTCATCCAGCACGGTTCGCAGGTCGCCTACGACGTTCTGATCAGTGTGACAGATGATGACGGTACTCATCGCTGGCCCTCCGGAACAGCCTTGCCACCCAGGCTTGACGCATCGTACTCGTTCTTCTCGCCATTGCGATTCGCGCCCGTATCGGTCGGCAAGGCGACCAGGCGTACCTCCTTGGCGAAGGCCGCAGCATAGGTCACTGCGGTGGCGTCATTCGGGGTGAGGGCCAAGGTAACCGGGATGACCTCAGTCTCGGTGACCCCATTGCCAGACTGCCCGGTGACATTCATTTTCCCAGCGATCGAGACGACCCGAACGTTGCGGGTGAGAACCCGCACTGATTTAGGTAGACCAGGCACATCAGCGAAGACCGCATAAATGTCGACCCGGTCACCCGGCTTTACTCGCCCAGCGACCCCTGTGACCGAGTTAACGTTAATGGCGATCTCCCGCTCGTCCGGATTGAGGTCCGACGGCGCGATGAGCATGTCTCGGGTAATGACAGTGCCTGCTTCGACGCGGAAGCCGATCCGACGTCCCTTGAGGTTTGACAAACTCACCATTGAGGAGTCCGAAGTCCACCGACGCGGCACCTCAACCGGTTCGAGCACAGACTCTGACAAAGGAGTGTACGGCGAAATGGCCGTTTTCGCCCGGTAAACGGTCACCCGCGAGCCGACCTGACTATTAACCGACGCCACGTACCTGGTCACCGTGAGGAAGGTCGCAATAGCGACGACGACTGCGATGAGCAAGTAGATCAGACCACGACGTTGACGGGGATTCACGCGACACTCTCCTGCACGAGGACATGGACATGACAGACGGGGCACACCACCGAGACGCATTGCACGCCGCACACCGGGCAGCAACCGACGTACTCCCGGTCGCCGGAGGGCCATCCGAGGAGGGCGAACTCTCGACCGTGGCCGCCGTATTCGGCCCGCACGTCAGCGACAGGACGCTCGACCGACGCCAACTAGAACGGACAGGGCAGGGGACCATCACCCTCGGTGACGTGCCAGGACCCGACTCCACCTTCGAATAACGAGTCCGAGTTGGGAAGTCGGACGAACTCAACTCCCGGGGTGAACTGGACGACGAACGGTGGGCCCCATGGCAGCAATGAGGCCAAATGCCTCATGATTCCGGGATTCGGATCGTGCAAACCTGCCACCGACGACAGCACGACCCCGGATCGCGCCGTCGTTAAGATTCGTTCGAGCCATTCGACCTTCGAGGCCAAAGGCTCACGCCAGGGTGCAACCTCCCTGCAGGCGAGGGCAGCCGCCAAGGCCGAAGCCCGGTGCGTCACCGTCGTCACGGAAAGGCCAGGCACAGCTCCACTAGCAAGGTTCGCCATGAAGCGGACCTGCCGATCGGTCTGTGCCCGATGCACGATGACCACACCGCCAACGTCATACTCGCGCACCCAGACAGCCAAAGCGCTGGGGTTGTCGACTCCCATAACGAGAACGAAGGGATCGTCGTCTCGCCACGAACTCGGCGAAGGCCAGTACGGGTGCGCCTCAGCGACGACGAAGAGATCACTCATTGTCAGCAAAACTCCTTGGTGTGGTCGGGTCGATCAAAGTGCAATGGTTCGTAACTGATTCGTGTAGATCTTGAGACGGAACAATCAGCTAGGCCCGAGACCGAGGACACTCCATAGACCAATACCGCGAGGTCGGGTGCTGCCCAGAACTGGACACATCGAAAGCGTGCGTCCGCGGCGGATAGGGTCGATACATCCCAACTCCGCCGTAAAGGACGACCGATGGAACGACCGCTTGCCACACCCCGGCACCGAAGCAAGTGGCGGTATACCAATTCACGGCGATTACAGGCCGTACGCGTCATCCTCACGATCGTCGTGTCGATCGGTTCCATCGTGCTACTCGCGCTAGGCATCGCCGCTTGGAGCCTGCCCGAGACCGAAGACATTCACTTGATCTCCGCATCCACCGTCCATCTTCAGAAGTCACCACCGTTGTCACAGGGGCAGGTGGTATTCATCAGCAAAGACATCAAGCTCGACGGGACTAGACCTGACAGCACCCTGTCATGCTCCATAACCCGAGAGTCGAGCATGTCGAAAGTGACGGCCCCCGCCGACCCGTCCATTGGCGAACGTGCACGCGAGGACACCGCTTTGCGCCCAGTGCTGCAGATCGGAACCACCCATGGTGACGAGACCCTCCACTGCTCCGGGACGGCGGCCGAATCAGGCGCCGTGTGGATTATGCCGGTGCGCGTCGGTGTCCCGTTCCGGGCGCTCGTCGCCACGGTCTCCGGAATAGGATTACTGGGCTTGGCCCTCCTTATCCACTCCGGACGTCTGCTGGACCGAGAAGGCTGACCGGCTGCCGTCATGACCACAGTCCCGACAGAGCAGGCATAATGAGCACCAACTGGGCACCGGCCACCATGTGCGGGCCGAAGGCGAACTCACGCGCCCCCTCTCGTCCTTTGACGACACGCAGTCTCAGACCCCAAAGTGATCCAATGAGCGCGCCCGCCAGCGTGGCAAAAAACACGTGTACCTACGACAGGTATCCGTCCATGAGGCCGATAGACACCGACAGCTTGACATCGCCCATTCCCATGCCGCCGCCTCCACTGATGAGGGCCAGCGCGAAAAACACGAGGAAGACGAGAAAGCCCGCACCCAGCGAACGTCCGAAAGCAGACCAGGCTGAGGTTATCGCCGCCAGGATCCCCAAAGCGACGGCCAGCACCGCAGCGGTTGTAAGGGTAATAGCGTCGGGCAGTCGCTGGACGTCGGCATCAACGACGCAAGCCGCAACCATTGGCACTACCAATGCCAGAACGATTGCCATGTACGCCGGGGCATGCCACCACGAAAAAGCCAGACTGACGCAGGCGAAAACCGTCCAGACGGGTACCCACCACCGGCTGCGCACCGGAAGGTCGGCCTCGTCGCCGTACCGATAACGCCTCGGTGTGACGAAAGCCAGGATAAGTGTCCCCTCAGCCAACCCGGTCATCACACCCACCGTCGCGGCAACCGGTCCGCCCACAGCACTGAACACTGTTACCATGCTAGGGAAGTCAAAGCTTCAAGCGTTAGGCCCCAGGGCCCGGGTAAGGACCTATTGAAATGGTCAACGTCCAGCCGTGATCAGCCCCATCGCCTCGGCCCGCGTCGCCGGGTTGCGCAGAATCCCGCGCACCGCGGAGGTCACCGTCCGGGCCCCCGGCTTGCGGACCCCCCTCGTCGTCATGCACATGTGCTCGGCCTCAACGACCACGATCACGCCACGAGCGTCCAAATGTTCTACCAAGGCGTCGGCCACCTGGGTCGTCAACCTCTCCTGTACCTGGGGTCGACGCGCATAGACCTCCACCAACCTCGCGATCTTGCTCAACCCCGTCACCCGGCCGTCCCTAGCCGGAATATAACCGACGTGCGCTACCCCGATGAAGGGCAGCAGGTGGTGTTCACACATCGACTGCAACTCAATATCACGCACCAACACCATCTCGTCGTGGGAGATGTCGAAGGTCGTTGCCAGCAACTCCCCCGGATCTTGGCTCAATCCGCCAAATAGCTCCTCGGCCGCCTGGGCCACTCGCATTGGAGTATCGCGCAGGCCTTCCCGATCGGGATCCTCGCCGACCGCCAGAAGAAACTCGCGGATAGCTGCCGCGGCTCGCTCGCGATCAACGGACAATTTCATGGAACTCACAGCGGACAGCCTAGAACGACGGCCTGCCGCGATATGTGCGGCAGGCCGTTGATAATCAGGACCTTGGCGGACCCCAAGGGTTACCGTTTGACGGAGGTTGCGGGCCCTCCCCCGGATGCGTCGGGCTTGGCGGCTCGGGTGACTTACCTCCCCCAACACTTGGCGGCTGCCAATCGGAGGGGGGTTCCCACTCACCAGGATTATCGCCCGGTAGATCCCCACCCGGTTCAGGAGTCGGCGGGGCGATGACGCCACGACGAGGAGCACCAACCTCCGGAGCATCCTCGTCCACGCCAGCGATCTGCGGCGGCTTGACCGGCGGGATAGACGAGGGGACACGCTTGTCCGAACCAGTGAAGGTACCGCGCTCAGGCCAACGCTTGAGCGGCTTGAAAATATCGGCTACCTCAGCCTTGCTCAGCGTCTCCCGTGCGAAAAGCTGACGCACCAACTCATCAAGCACCTCGCGGTTAGCGTCCAAGCAATCGAAGGCTTCCTGGTGGGCATTCTCGAGAAGTTCCCGAACCTCGTCGTCAATAATTTTGGCAGTCTCGTCAGAGTAGTCACGCTGCTGTCCGGCGGTCATGCCGAGGAAGGGCTCAGCGTCCCCAGACCCCAGCTGCACGGTGCCGACACGAGCCGACAGGCCATACTGGGTAACAAGAGCGCGAGCCACCTTGGTAGCCTTCTCAATGTCATTGGAGGCACCCGTCGACGGATCATGGAAGATGAGTTCCTCGGCCGCACGACCACCCATCATGTACGCCATCGAGTCCAGCAGCTCGCTGCGCGTCTGGGAGTACTTGTCGGAGTCAGGCATGACCATCGTGTAGCCCAGCGCCCGACCACGCGGCAAGATCGTGATCTTCTGCACCGGATCAGTACCCGGCATGGCCGCGGCCACCAGAGCGTGACCACCTTCATGGTAAGCGGTCACCAAACGCTCATGCTCGTTCATGAGCCGCGTCTTCTTCTGCGGTCCAGCAATAACGCGATCGATAGCTTCGTCCAGCTCAGCGTTACCAATCACCGGCAGGTTGGCACGAGCCGTCAGCAAAGCGGCCTCGTTGAGGACGTTAGCCAGGTCAGCACCTGTCATGCCAGGGGTACGACGGGCAATCGACGCCAAGTCGACATCGTCGGCCATGGGCTTACCGTGAGCGTGAACCTTGAGAATCTTGAGACGGCCATCGAGATCCGGAGCCTCCACTGCGATCTGACGGTCGAAACGCCCAGGACGTAGCAAAGCCGGGTCAAGAACGTCGGGGCGGTTCGTCGCCGCGATCAGAATGACGCCGCCATGGACGTCGAAGCCGTCCATCTCGACGAGCAACTGGTTCAAGGTCTGCTCACGCTCGTCGTGGCCACCGCCCATACCGGCACCACGGTGACGACCAACAGCGTCAATCTCATCAATGAAGATGATGGCCGGGGCGGCCTCCTTGGCCTGCTCAAAGAGGTCGCGCACTCGGGAGGCGCCGACGCCGACGAACATCTCGACGAAATCCGAACCTGAGATAGAGAAGAACGGCACCCCAGCCTCACCGGCTACCGCACGAGCCAGGAGGGTCTTACCGGTACCAGGCGGGCCATACAGCAGCACGCCCTTAGGAATCTTCGCACCCACCCGCTGGAACTTCGCCGGCTCGGCGAGGAATTCGCGGATCTCCTGCAGCTCGTCGATCGCCTCCTGGCAGCCAGCGACGTCGGCAAAGGTCGATTTGGGGGTGTCTTTGCTACCCACCTTGGCCTTGGACTTACCAAATCCCATGACGCCACCACGGCCACCCATGCCCTGTGCCGCGTTCATGGCCCACAAGAAAAACAGCAGGATGATGACAAAGGGCAAGAAGTTAATGAGCAGAGCCTTCCAGATGCTCTGCCCGGGGTTCTCACCCTGCCACGACTTCAGCGTCTTCGCTTTAACTCGGTAGTTGAGCCTGTCAACGAGCTGATCGGACTGGTTGCCAACCCAGTACGAGCGATACTTCTTGTTCTCGTTCTCAGTGATCTTGATGACCTGGTCGCCGTCAGTCAGCGTGACGCTATCCAGCTTCTTGGAGCTGTTGATGATGCTGACAGCCTCAGAAGTCGGGATGTCCTTATACCCGTTCCCCGATCCGGCGAACTGTAAGAACACAATGATCAAGCCGATGCACAACAGGATCCAGATCAGAGGACCTTTGAAGATGCGGGACGCGTTTTTCATAGACTACCTAGAGGCATGATGGGTGGAACTCAGAGCGTCACGATACCAGCGCATGACAACAACCAGCCCTTGCTACGTTCCGCGGACAGCTCAGAACAGAAATAGATCACTGGCACGACGTCACGACTTCGGATCGCACCCTCAGGATTTGTAGACGTGCGGTGCCAGCGTCGCCACATCCGTGAGGTTGCGGTACTTATCGGCGTAGTCAAGGCCATATCCGACGACAAACTCGTTTGGGATGTCGAAACCGACGTATTTGACGTCCAGCGGACAGGTAACAGCCTCAGGCTTGCGGAACATCGCCATGATCTCAATCGAGTTCGGGTTGCGGCTACGCAAGTTCTGCACCAAATAGCTCAGCGTCAACCCGGTGTCAATGATGTCCTCAACAATGAGAATGTCACGACCATCGATGTCCTTGGTGAGGTCCTTGAGGATGCGCACCACGCCGCTGGACTTTGTCCCAGCCCCATAGGACGACACAGCCATCCAGTCCATGGACATATGGGAGGTCATCGCGCGACATAGATCCGCCATCGTCATCACGGCCCCATTGAGCACGCCAACCATAAGGATCTCTCGCCCGGCGTAGTCAGCGTCAATTTGGGCAGCAACCTCGCGAATACGGGAGGCCACCTGCTCCTCGGTGTACAGAACGTGGTCGAAATCTCCAGGAATGTCAGAAGCTCGCACACCATCAGCCTACCGACTTATGTCCCATCACAGGCGCCGGGCTAGATACAGAGTCCCCTGACTTATCTCGATGCGTCCGCCCGGGACGTCCACCCCGGCACCACCAGGCCCGTCCAGCAAGCCCAAGACGGCATCGACGTGCACCATCCTCGCCTGCGGCAGCCACTCCTTGACGACGCGGCGCGCCAGGCCGACCTCAACCCCACGCAAACCGGGCAATTCATTGGCATTCACCCCGTGCTCATCCGCCCACATCCGCGCAACCCGGGCGACGACCTCATCTTCCCCTGCCAGCAAGGTCGCGCTGCGAGCCAGGGATGCCGCCACCTCTGGGCCCAGCACCTCCTCCATAACCGGCATGAGCTCAGTGCGCACCCGAGAGCGCAGGAACCGTGGATCACCATTGTGAGGGTCCTGCCACGGCTCAACCTCCCACTCCCGGCACGCCTGCACCGTCTGGGCCCGTCGCACCTCCAACAGCGGATGCCAAAACTGACCGGAACGCGGCCGAATACCTGCCAGCGACGTCGCCCCGGAGCCCCTGGCCAGAGAAAGCAACACCTGCTCGGCCTGATCGTCACGGGTGTGCCCGAGCAACACCGGCTCATCCCCAGCGACGTCGAGCAGTGCTGCCCGACGAGCAGTCCGCGCCGCCGCCTCGGGGCCATCGGGGTCATGAGCGTCAACGTCGACGCGACGCACACATGCATCCATACCGCGTCGCGCCAGCAAGTCCCGGGTCCGCTCGGCCACTTCGTCGGACCCCTGCTGCAATTGATGGTCGACAATGACGACCCTCACGCCAGATTCGCACCGCCGCGACGCCCACTTTGAGGCCAAAGCCAAGGCCAGCGAGTCCGGACCGCCCGAGCACCCGACGACGAACCGATCAACCCCTCGCACCATCCGCTCGACGGCCTGGGCGACTGCCAGGGCCGCTGGCCCTAATTCCCGTCGTGCCATCAGCGGGTGCAGCCGCACCCGGCCAGGTTGCCGTAGACGACGTCAAGCCACGACCGGGCACTGCCGTCAGTCTGATTGATGATGAAGGAAGCCACCAAAATTCGCCCGTCAGCGTCACGCAGCCACCCCGACATCGAGATGACTCCTTGCAGACTGCCCGTCTTGGCGTGAACGACACCGCGTCCGGCTGCCGTGCTCGGATCGGAAAATCGTTTATGAAGGGTCCCAGAGACCCGACCCACTGGTACCGCATTCGCCACCGGCTGCAGCTTCAGGGTCGTCAATACTTTGCGCCAGGCACGAGAAAGCATCAACGCGGTGATCCGATTGCCCTGGGACAATCCCGATCCGTCCTGGATGACCGCGCCGTCCTGCCAGGCACCTATGTTCTTGAGGTGCTCCTCGAGGGCTTGGGTACCACCAGCAAAGGATCCCGGCTTGCCACTAGCAAGAGCCATCTGTCGGCTCAAGACCTCAGCGGCAGAGTTGTCTGACTCCTCCAGGGTGCGGGTGACAAGGTCCTCCACCGGGAGCGACTGCACCGCCGCAATCTCCTTGGCAGACCTGTCAGCCTTGTGACGAGAAACCGAACCATTCACCGTTATCCCGGCACTACGAAGCGAGCCGATGAAAGCGTTGGTAGCAAGTACGGCTGGCGTCTTACTGCGATTCCATGGGCTGTTGTTGATCATTCCCTCGTCGACCCACAATGACGTAATTGGAGTGACCTCGTCGGAGTAGTTGTCGACCGGCCAGGCCCCGTTCCAATCCGGCCCAGTAAACAGAGTGTCGTCGAAGCTGACGGTGACCTTCGTCGTCCCCGCTTTCTTGAGAGCCGCCGCCGTACGCTTGGCAAGGTCTTCCATCGACGGATACTCGGGGTGCTGGGCCGAAGACTTCGAGCGTAGGTAGGGGTCGCCACCACCGACCAACGTCAGTGCGGACCCATTGGCGACAACCTTCGTCGTGTAACGATGCCCGGCGTCGGTGCAATCCAACAGCGCAATCGCAGTAAGCACTTTGAGATTGGAAGCTGGAGTCAGGAGGGAATTCTGACCCGACTGGTAGAGGGTCTCACCAGTTGCCGCATCCATAATGTCAGCACCTAGTACACCAGGGGCTGCGCCTGCAGACTTGACGCGATTGGCGATCGTGGCAGCAACTGGCTTGGCCGAAGGCGTCGTCGGTGCCACTGCCGCAACAACCCCTCGTCCCGGCTGCACCGCTTGAGCGGTGTTCTCGTGGCGATGAGGAAGGATTCCTCCTCCGGTCCAGCGCGCAGGTGACCCGCTCCGCAGCGAACTGACGATAACCGCAACAACAACAATGACGACCACTGCGATGCCGACAGTAACGGGTACCCATCCCGGCATGCGCCGTCGTGGCGCCGACACAGCTCGCTTCGACGTAGGTTGATCTGAGTGTGGCACGAAAATCCCTCCTGCAAACGGATACAGTGTCGATCATCACCGTGTCCAATACAAGAAGAGGGGCCCCTCGTGACCGACGATTTCACCAATCCATTCCAGGGAGAACAGCCTGAGAGCTTGCACTTCGATGTGACGATCGAGATTCCACGTGGCAACAAGAATAAGTACGAGATGGATCATGAGACCGGTCGCATCCGTCTCGACCGCACCTTGTTCACCTCTACGCAGTACCCGTATGACTACGGATACATCGAGGGCACCCTCGGCGAGGACGGCGACCCGCTTGACGCCCTTGTCCTGCTGACTGAGCCCACATTCCCCGGCTGCCTCATCGAGTGCCGCGCACTGGCTATGTTCCAGATGCAAGACGAGATGGGTGGCGACGACAAGGTGCTGTGCGTGCCTGCCGATGACCCCCGCCGTGCCGGCCTCATCGACCTTGACGATGTCGGCAGCATGACCCTCATGGAAATCGAGCACTTCTTCACCGTCTACAAAGACCTGGAGCCCGGAAAGTCGGTCGAAGGAGCCACGTGGACCGATCGCGACGAGGCTGAGGCCGAGATCAAGGCTTCCTTCGAGCGCGCCAAGGGCACTTCCTACGAGAACCTGCACACCGCCTGATCCACTCGTACCCCGGCACCGCCCCAATTCCGGGCCGCGAGTCATGACGTCAGTATTCGACACCCGCATCGCCGCGGATGCCGAATGCTGTTCATGACACAATGTCACCCATGTCCGAAACCCTCGTTCTGCTCGCCCCTGCAGCAAACCACGTCTATGCCGGGCAGGCGGGACGACTGTGCACCGCCGAGCTGTCTCTCACCTGTCCCAACGCCACGTCAGTCGCCCCGGTGACCGTGGCCGGGATCGAGTACCTGTCGATTCACAGCGAGGGTCCCCTCCCGCCAGCAGATCTGGCGGCGGTGGCGCGATCCTCGGCGGCTCTGGCCTGTTTCGAATACCGCGGCGATCTGCTGGCTCCCCTCGAGTTGCCGCAAGTTGACGTCGTAGACGAGGACCTTGTCACCATCCCGAAGTACCGAGGCAAGACCAACGAACAGTTCACCCGTCTACTGCTCAACCTCACTCTCGCCAGTCTGGAGGGCCGCTGCGCAACCCGTCGTGACGAGGGCCAGCGGCTAGCTATCCTCGACCCGCTGGCCGGGCGCGGCACCACTCTGGGATGCGCCTGGAGGGCCGGGCATAACGGCTTCGGTGTCGAGCAGGATGCCAAGGCCGTCGAGGCTCTCGCTGCTCACGTCACGACATGGCTGCGTCGCAAACACCTCAAGCACAGCTGCGGCACCCATCCAGTGCGACGTGACGGCCGCTCGCTTGGCAAGCGGTTTGACGCTAAAGTACGCCTGCCACAAGCCGAACCTTTGGTCATGGGCGTTTTCACTGGTGACGCCGTTGATTCGGCAGTGCTGTGGGGACGCAAGACCTTCGATGCTGTCGTCACCGACGCCCCCTACGGTGTCGTGCATGGCTCCCACAGCGGAGCATCTCGACGTCGTTCCCCTACTGATCTGTTGCGCGAGGCCATCCCGGTATGGGCCGGTCAGCTGCGTCACGGCGGCGCGCTAGGTATGTCGTGGAACACCCTGGGTTTGTCTCGAGAACACCTCGTGACGATTCTGTCTGCCGCTGGTCTCACGCCCCTTGACGACGACCTGTGGCATCAGTTCAGCCACCGCGTCGATTCCTCGATACACCGCGACCTCATCGTCGCCGTCAAACTGTGAACTGACCTTGGCTCGTCACGAAAACAGCTGGGCCAGCACTCCGAGCTGATTCCAGCGCTGGACGTCCTCCCCAGCCGCGTGACCGGCAAAGGGGTAGACGGCAATGTGCTTATCAGCAACCATGCCGTCGCCCCAAGCGTTGTACGCCGCCCACACTGACGACGGCGGTACCGCTTGGTCCATCATCGCGACTGAAAACCAGGTAGAAGTTCGGGCCCGACGGGCGAAATGCAGGCCGTCGAAATACCCGAGAGTCTGGAAAGCACGGCCGCACAGTGACGGGTGGGCAGCCAGGTAACGAACGACTTCCAGGTATGGGCCATCCGTGGCAATATCGCAACTGCGCCTGATATGGCACAGGAACGGTACGTCGACGAAAGCCCCAGCCAGCTTGATACCGCGCATCGCCGCCAGCGCGCACACCGCAATAGCCCGACCACCACCCTGGGAATGACCGAGAACGGCGATTCTGGTGGAGTCGACCAGCTCCATCTCTCGGGCAGCCTGAAGGCAACGGAAAGCGTCGGTAAAGAGCCGACGGTAATAGTGGCCGTGGGGGTCGGAAAGAGACTGGGGCATAAACCCGGGAGCGCCTGACCCGTCGTGGACATCCGGACAGTTTTCCGTCAAAATTGGGTGGCCCCACCCCTGACCACGTGGATCGACGACGATATGTGCATAGCCAGCAGCAGCGAAGGCTGATCCAATCGGCACACCACGCGAACTCGAGTACCCGAGGTACTCGATGACAAGGGGTAATGGACCGTTCACAGCGGCTGGGCATGTAACCACCCGCTCACCCGAGAGTTGTGATATCCCGCCCACGACAAATCCCAGGTATCTATCAGAGCCTGACGGTTATCGAAAGGCACCGCCGTCAGATCTTGGGGAACGCCGGAATACTCATCGAGGGTCTCGGCCCAAAAAGAGTCGAAACCATCGGGTTCAGGGACGTTCAGGCGGTAGGTACGCGCCTCATCAATGCCCAAATCCGTCAACGGCATGCCAACATCGTAGAACCGCGGCGACCGCGAAGTGCAACGATGGATCCATGCACACTCTGTTCCTCATGAGACATGCACAGCCCGCATCCCATGCTCCGGGCGGGGATCGGGAGCGTCCGCTCACCGACGTGGGGCGCCGTCAGGCCCGTGAGGTCGGCACGCGTTTAGGACTGCGCAATGTTGGACATGCTCTGGTCTCCGATGCCCTACGCACCCGCCAGACCTGGGACTGCCTCCAACTGGATTGTCCGGTCGAATTCATGCGAGCCCTCTATTACTGCGGCACTGATACCGTGCGTCAGCGCATCGGAGAAATCGACGACGATGTGGATAACCTGCTCATCATCGCCCATGCCCCGACGATCCCCGGACTGACAGCGCAACTTGCCGCCATGAGTGGAGCCGAGGACGAGGTCGGCTGTTGGTACCCGCCCGCGACCCTCACCGAGGTAGAGGTCGACGGCACGTGGGCTGATCTCAAGGATGAATATTTCGACAAGGTGAGGCTCGTCGGGGTTCAGCGACCGATGTGATTTCAGGATCCGAGCCCTCAGCGCAGAATGTGAACTTTCGCGGCGATGCCACCCGTACAGGTGGTGTAGCTCTCCTGCGTCTCGCACTTCATGGTGTACGTCTTACCCGTCACCGGGCTATACGCCTGCACCTCATAGTCGCCCTGGGCACCCGCCGGGATGGCATTAGCCACCTCAAGAGCGAACGGGCATGATGTCGTACTGACGGCACCAACCGACGAGGAACAAAGGGTGTCTCCGTCGGGCAGTTTGTCAGCCACCTGACGAGCGCTCCATATCGGAGACTGCGGGCTCAACGGAGTTGAGGTTGATAAGGCTGGACTCGACGGAACGGGACTCGGCGAGGCAGGCGAGGACATCAGGAAGCTCGGGGTGGTGTCAATCGATGTAGCCTGCGGATCCTCCGAGGCTGACTGCTTGGGCTGTGAGCTGGCCGACGGGGTCGCAACCACAGCAGGCTCACTACTCGACCGCCCTTTGAGACCGCCGGCAAAAAGCAGCACAGCTCCCAGGACAACCAGCACCAACAAACCCACCACTAAGCCAATCAATACTTTGCGATGCCGTGGGGAGTCACCCGAAGGTAGCGGCGGATATGCCATAGCTGGCGTCGACGGCGGAGGCGGAGGGGTGAACACGGGATTCTCAGGAACCGCGGCCATCACCCGGGTGCGCTCAGCCTCCGGGTCACGGAACCAATCGTCGGGCATCTGGGAAGCCCCAAGATCTCGGTATTGCCCTTGAGAAGGTTGCTGCGGCCTCGACTGACTATTGGTGGTCCATCGCTGAGTTGGCGTCGAGTCCTGGACCGGCCACTGCTGGGTCGGCATGGAATCCTGCCACTCCACTGGCTCCGACGGCGTTTGCACCCGTGGGATCTCCCGCGTCGGTGTCGCCCCTTCACCCACCAGGCTCTGGACCCGCGTCTCGTCATAGGAACCCGGGTCGGTCATGCGCACGGCGCCAGGCAAACGCAAATTCAGCCCGCATTGTGGGCAGACTGCATCGTGTGCACCCACCTGGGTGCCGCATCGCGCACAAAACATTCTCATCTCCATCCACGAGTGGCTGCTCAAGAATATGGCATCCTCTCACCAGCTCCCTCACTTTGGCGCTATCGACGTAACGCCGCCGTCATTCTGCGACCTGCTTTTTCACATATCAGTAACGTCGACCAAGCGCTTCCGCAACAGCCCCTCGGTGCGACCTTCAGGCATCTCTGTGGCTCCTCCCGGTGACGTCGCCCCCAGGCTGAAGTCAGCGATGGGAGTCGCCGCGATGACAGACAACCCTCTGACGCTGGCCTCGTGGCAAGGTTCGCCGCAGAAGTCAGTGGCTGATCGTCTTGGCTCAGAGCAGGTCGAGGACCTCCTGAGCAGCGCGAGCAGCAGCGCGCAGTGCGCCCTCCATATAACCGTTGAAGGAAGAGGCGTACTCAGCCCCCGCGAAAAGCACCCGGCCCAGCGGCTCGGCAAGGATCGGCCCCGTAGTCGTCCACAGACTGGGAGCGAAGTGGGCTCCGTGGCATCCGCCGGTGTAAGGCTCAGAGAGCCAATCGCGATCAAGGTACTCGATCGGCGAGCTGGGGGCCTTGCCGAAGGCCGACTCGACGACCTCTTCGAAGGCACGTTGACGCAGACCGATCGAAAGTTTCCCGTAGCCGGAGGCCTCGGTGCCCTCGAAGAAGCCCATGAGGATTCCCTTGCCGGTCTCGTCGTCAGAGGTATCAAAAATGACGCGGACAGCGCCCTCGTCAGCACCCATCTGGCCGGAAGCACCAGAGGTGCGCCACCATGGGCTGTCATAAACGAGGTAGGCCTTGATGACATTGCCAGCTGGCACCTTGTCAGCCATCTCAAGACGCTCAGCAGGCAGCGCTGGCTCGAATGTCATGTCCTTAAGTAGCCGCGGCGGCACGGTGACGATGACGCTACGTCCCTGATACTGCGTGCCATCAGTAGTGGTGACGATAACGCCGTCGTCGTCACTATGAACGGATCGGACCGGGCTGGAGAGTTTAAGATCGTCACCGAGAGGCTCAGCGAGGTTGCGGGTAACCTGAGCAACCCCGCCCTTAACGCGCTGCTGCTTAAGGCCACCGTTGACGGCGACGAGGGATTCCAAGTCCACACCGGCGTTGGCCTTAGCCAAACCGTTGAAGAGAGGAGTGTCATTGGCAGACACACCGAAGGCTTGACGGAAGAGGTTCGTGATGTAGCCACGACCGGCCTCGGTACGAACATTCGAGACTGTCCATTGGCTCAACGACTGGTTCAACCAGGTGACATTAGCCGCCGCCCAGCCCTTGTTATTGGCAACACGATCGGCCAGCCGACGGAACCTCAGCAGGCCCTGGCCGAGGTCAGCCAATTCGAAGGGGCTGAGGGAATGAGCGGACGGCTCGGACAAACTTGTGACGTGAGAGACCCTGCCCCTGGCCTTGACAACGACGTCGCCGTCGGTTGAATCAACCAATTCTAACCCTTGTGAGGAGAGGAGGGAGCGAAGTTCCTCATGCCCTTCTCCAACCCACTGGCCACCCAGTTCAACGACCTGTCCGTTGGATAACTCGGCGTTTTCCAAGCGGCCGCCTACCCGGGCTCGGGCCTCCAGGACCACCACCGAGTGTCCTGCGGAGGCGAGCTCTTCAGCAGCCGTGAGTCCGGCTAGACCCGCGCCAATGATGATGCTGTCGTACATGCGTCCCCTTGCAATTCCGCTGGACGGACCGAACTCATGGCCGGACCGTGATCGATGAATCGTGGTGAGTTGATCGTACCTGGCGCCTCTGACGAGCTGAGCGTCGCCCCTGTTCGATCCGCAGGTTTGACCTCGTGGGACGAGCGGTCGCAAATCGGGATTGAGCGGACCGCTGCGGTACCTTATCAGCAATGCTTTGGGAACGTGGAGCCAACTACGGGAATCGAACCCGTGACCTACGCTTTACGAGAGCGTCGCTCTACCGACTGAGCTAAGTTGGCACGCCTGCTGCGGCAGGCCTCGAAAACTATACCGGCACGATGACCTCTTCACGAAACCAACACGCTTTTTGCTGGAACACCGCATGTCACCCGCCCGTCGTCGGCTCGGTATAACGTCATCGTTGTGACCACGGACAATGCACACACCACCCACCAGATGGGATCAGAGGTCGACGAGGTTGCCGACCACTATTGGGCTGCCCTCGTCCAGTCCAGCCCTACGCTCGCCACGGCGCTCGGTCTGGATCTTAACCAGGACGAATACGACGACCTGTCCCCTGCCGGCCTGGACACCCAATACCGCCTCGCCATGGTCACCCTCGACCGGCTCGATCAGGCTATGCCCGCCGACGATACCGACCGGATCACGGTCGCAGCGATGCGTTCTAGCCTGGGTTTAGAGGCGGAAAGTCACGATAAGGGGTACGACCTCCTTTCTCTCAATGGCATCGCGTCGGGAGTCCACGAGATCCGCGAGGTCTACGACGCCATGCCCACCGAGACCCCCGATCAGGTGTCAACGGTCGCGCGTCGTCTTCATGCCACCGGCCCTGCCCTGGACGGCTGGCTGGCAACCCAACGAGCCTCGATCGACGCCGGAATCCCGCCGGCCATTCGCCAAGTCGACCTCCTCGTCGAACAGATCACCGCATGGACCTCCGACGGCGGGTTCTTCGACGACTACCTCAAGCGAACCGCCTCCCGTGACCTACCCGACACTGTGACAACCGCACTCGCCGAAGGTATCGACGCGGCCAAGAGGAATTTCCGTCGCACCGCCGAGGCCCTCTCGTCCGAGATTGCCCCACTGGCCACCGAAACCGACGCCGTCGGCATCGACCGCTATCGACTGGCCTCCCGCCAATTCGTCGGCACCACCGTCGACCTCGCTGAAACTTACGAATGGGGAAAGCAGGAGCTCGCCCGCATCGAACAGCTGCAGCGCGAGATAGCTGAGCGCATCCGCCCGGGAGCGAGCATCAAGGAGGCCATGGCCGTCCTCGACGCCGACCCCGCCTACCAGATCACCGGCACTGCGGCCCTCAAAGTCTGGATGCAGGAGCGCGCCGACGAGGCGATCTCTTCCCTGGACGGCACTCACTTCAAGGTACCCGAGCAGGCTAGGCACATCGAGGGCATGATTGCTCCCACCCACGACGGCGGCGTCTACTACACCCCTCCATCCGATGACTTCTCTCGTCCCGGCCGCATGTGGTGGTCGGTGCCCGACGGCGCCAACACCTTCACCACGTGGCGAGAACTCACCACCGTCTACCACGAAGGCGCTCCAGGCCATCACCTGCAGATTTCGTCGGCCATCGCGGCCCGCGAGGAACTCAATTCCTGGCGCCGCAACTACTGGACGTCGGGTTATGAGGAAGGCTGGGCCCTCTATGCCGAGTGGCTGATGGCCGATTTGGGGTACATGGACGATCTCGGCCACTTCATGGGCTTGCTCGACGGGCAGTCCATGCGCGCCGCCCGCGTCGTACTCGACATCGGCCTGCACTGCCAGTTCGAGGCTCCCGAGGAAATGGGCGGCGGCGAATGGAATTGGGACAAAGCCTGGGCCTTCTTCAACAACCACGTCTCGATGGACGAGGGCTCGGCCCGCTATGAGGTCAACCGCTACTTCGGGTGGCCCGGACAAGCTCCTTCCTACAAGCTCGGCGAGCGCACCTGGCTGGAGCTGAGGGAGGCTGCGAAGGCCAAGGATCCGAACTTCGACCTTAAGGAGTTTCACACCACAGCGCTGCGGATGGGAGCTCTGCCACTGGATGTGCTGCGTCGAGCGATGCTGTCCTAGCTGGGCTCCTAAGTTTTGCGGGGGCGTGTGTGATCAAGGATTACGCACGCACAAGGCCCCGACATACCCGGTGTCGTGGCTCAACTCGTGGCGTACCGACACCCGGGTCAGTCCCTTGGGACACTGCGATGAAGGCTTAACAACATCTTTGACGTACCGGGCACCATTCTCATGGCACCCCACCGTCGGGACACGCCCATCGTCAACTCTCGCACCCACGAGGACGCACCGTCCGTCCACGGCCTTGAGATCGTTCCACGCATGCGTGCGCCATGCCCACTCCAGTGCGAGCAAAATACCCGCGAGCAGGGCAAGGCCCACGGCACGCACCACGATGCCGGCGACATGGCGCTGATCCAAGGTCATGAGCGATCCCTCCTCCCGAGAACAAGGGTAACGACGTCTCCCAAACCTCCCGACAACCGCGCACGTTTGCCTCGCGGCAGGTAACAGCTAGCACACCGTGTTGTCCTTGGGGGTCTTTCCGTCATTGACATATCCCTCGACAGCCTTCTTGACGCATTGGTTACCCAATTCCCACGCGGAGTGGCCGGAACCTCGCCACGTCAGCAGCACGCCAGACTTGAGCTGGCCAGCCATCCATGTGGCCTGCTCGTAAGGGGTCGCAGGATCGCCGGTGGCACCCAGCACAAGGATCGGCGCCGCTCCCCGAGCGGTCAGGTATAGCTGGGGAGCCGGACGAGCCGTCCATACCTCACAGACCGGTGCCACCCCCAGAGCTTTACCTAATGTTGGGGCCTTGGCGACCTCTTGAGGCCACTCTTGACGCGCGTGCTTCAAGCCAAAATCGGCCTGGTCGAGACACGAGATCGCGGGGAAAGCCGAAGCGATCGTCTCCCACTGACCGTCTTTTCCACGGCCGTTGAGGTAATCGGAAGCCATCAATAGATAGCCGCCATTGCCATCCTTCATGGCTCCAACGAGGGCAGCGGTCAGATACGAGTAGGCCTGCTTGCCCGAATACAGGAACAAAGCGATGCCGGTGGCCGCCAGGCTCTGCGTCAATTCTCGCCCCGCGACCTTCATGGGATGAGCATCAAGACGGTCTAAAAAATTCAATGTCGCCTTGCGAATTTCAGCCTCGCTCGTTCCCAAAGCGCAGCGGTTTTCCCGATTGGCACACCACTGTGCGAAATCGCCGAAAGCTCGATCGAATCCAACAGCCTGACTGACAGTGTCATGGTTCGTGATGTTCACTGTCGAGTCCAGCACCATATGTCCGACACGGCCTGGATACAGCTCGGCATAGGTAGCACCGAGGAAAGTGCCATATGAAACACCGAGATAATCAAGCTTCTTATTTCCCACCAGATACCTCAAATAGTCGAGGTCACGAGCGGTGTCTATCGTCGAAACGTGGTCCAGCAGCTGCCCCGAGTACGCGCGACAACTGCGCGCAAAGTCCCTGGTACCGCGGATAAGCCCATTCCACTCGGCTTCGTTATCAGGGGAGGCGTCCAGACTGAACAGGCCATCCATCGTCTTCACCGGACCACAATTGACGTGAGTCGACGCCCCCGTACCGCGCAGATCCCACCCAATGACGTCATGGTCGGGGAAGGCCGACGACTGGAAGGAGCTGACCATTTCCTGGCCGGAACCGCCTGGACCGCCGGGATTGATGAAAAGGGTCACCTTGGCAGCACCCTCAGCCGGTTTGCGCTTGAGCGCCAAGGTGATTGCTGGACCGTCCGGATCATCCCAATCCAACGGCACCGGGATGTCTGCACACTGGAACGTCCCGCAGTCATGCCACGAAATCTTGCGAGACAGGTACCGATTTATTCCCCTACCAGCAGGAGCCTTACTGAAGGGTTTGTTGTCTCTAGCTGGGTGCATCACCTGCCGATCAGGGCTCTGCGGACCTTCCATGAGAACGTGCGCCTTCGGGTCAAAGGAGGCTACCGGCGGATTGGCGTCAGCCTTATCCTGAGCCGGTACAACCGAGGCAGTCACCGACGGCGAGGCGCTCAGCTTGTGCGGCGCAGACTGTCGACTCGCTGAAGCCGACTGGGGCGGCCTAGACCCCGCAGAGGCACATGCGGTGACAGCAAATAGGGAACTGGCCATCAAAGCCGCGACAAACATGCGTCGTCGCGAAACGCGTGGTGTCATTGAGTCCCTCCTGGAGTCAGGCGTCCTTGTGCTCCTGGTCCCGTCTGCGAGAACATGTCGACATTAGCGGACATCTCGGAGCATCCGGGACCCTGACCTCTCCGAGGGCAGCCTCGAAATCAGCGTAATAAGGTGACTCGTAACGCAGGCAGCACATAAGTTTGCCGCATGCCCCAGTCACCGCCAAGGGGTTGGAGGCCATCCCCTGCTCGCTGACAAGGCGATTCGGCACCGACGACGGCTCAGGCAGGAAGGTCGAACAGCACAGCGAACGACCGCACACCCCGACACCACCGACGACCCTAGCGGTATCGCGGCCACGAAGCTGGCGTAAATCGATTCTGGCGTGTAGCCGCCGAGCGAGGGGACCAACGATGGTGGCAAACTCCACTCGGTGTGGGGCTCGGAAATACACCGCGATAGCACGGTCATCGCCGGATTCGACGAGGTCGATCGCCAACACTTCCATGTCGACTCCCGCATCCTCGACGGTGCGCCGAACGGTCTGCAAGATCTCGGCTCGGGTGCGTCGATCACGCGCTGCAGCGGCGACAGCGGCACCGTCGGCCTTACCAGGGCACGTCGGCAACTTCCCCTCGAGATCGACCTCTTCAGGACCCCATACGCACCGGCATACCAGTGGCCCCTCTGGGGTGGGATATAGCAACCACGAACCCACCTCGACGTCAAGGGTCCCGACGTCGAGGTGAAAAAGTTGACCGTATTCGCGGAAGGCTACCGCTACGATTCGGCTCAGTCGCCGACCTCCTCTGCCTTCGCAGCAGCGCGGCTACGCCGGTAGGCGGCGTCAATGGACCAGCCACCGGCACCCAGGAACAACAACAGCACGCCGCATGCAGCCAGCAGCAGCTCCAGCTCGCCCTTGAAGCCCATCGCTTTGAAGATGGCAAAACTGCCCCAGAAGATGAAAGTCAAGGTCAGCACCATAATCGCGATGATGCCGGCTCCCGCGACGCGAGTAAACATGCCAAGGATGATGCACACCGCAGCAATGCACTCGCAGATGCCCAGCACCCACACACCGGCCTGGGCGTATCCGCTGGGTAGTGGGAGAGCCTGCACCGCGCGCAATGTGAGGTCTCGCTGGGCGAGGTGCTGGAATCCGTGAACCCCAAGAATCCCGCCTACGATGAGGCGGAACAAGAACAGGCCCAGGGATGCCATGACCTTGTCGGTGGTGCGCTTGGGGGCCGGTTCGGCAACCCGCTCCGGCTCGGGCTCGGCATGGGCGGCGCGACGCTGACGCTCGGCCTCGATGGCCTGACGGTCGGCACGCTCGCGGGCGCGCTGCTCAGCCAATTCGCGACGGCGACGCTCCTCCTCGAACTCGCGATCGTCCACAACACGAGTCGTCTCGGAGTCAGGACGGAAAACATTGTCGTCGATGACGCTGGTGCGCTCCGAGTCCGCTGAATCACTGGGCTTGATCACCTCAGTGGGGTTGACATCGGCATCCACGCGGGAGGCCCCCGTCCGGATGACCCGGGTGGTCTCGGCGTCGGTGGAGTCCGCTGCAGTCCTCTTGATCGCCTTGCTCACGCTCAATCCTCCCGATTTGGGAACCGCACCGAGGATACGGCACGGCACATTCACACTGTGCCACGAAACTCGCTGCCACAGCGGCGCAACACACCGTTGTTATTCACTTCATCATGCCATGACAGGGGGGATTCACCAGCGGGCGCGGTCTACTCCCGTCATGGCGATAAGGAGAGTTTCCATCACAAGCAGGGGGGTGACGCCATGTTCCAGGCTCTTGCGCGCCGCAAGGATCGCATCGATCGTGGCAACAGTGTGTTCAGGACTCTGCGAATCTGCGATCCGATGAAGGGAGGCCGACCAGCCAGCATTGACAAGGCGGGCTCCTCGTAAAGCGTTCTCCTCCTCAGGGCGCACAGCACCGGTTTGGATAGCCAATACATCACGGTGGTAAGCCGTCAACTCTGTTAACACACGATCCAAGGCGTCACGCTGTAACCGCTTCAACCGAGCGGATTGCTGCTTTTCAAGGTCCCGCAAAGCAGCTTGAGCATTGCGCGGTCGAGCACCAGAGGAGCCAAACCCCAGGGCTTTCTCCAGCTCGGCCCGCTCGGCCGCATTAACCTCTGCGGTAGCGGCTGCGGCCTCCTCACTGGCCTGATTAACGAGGTCCTCGGCTGCTTGCAGACAGTCCCCCAAGCTCCGCAACCGGGTAGGGAGCTCACCAATGGCGTTGCGTCGCGCACGAGCCTCCTCGTCCCAGGCCAGGCGCCGCGCCCGCCCGATATGCCCTTGACCAGCGCGGGCAGCCTCAGCAGCCACCTCCGGGGCAACGCCGTCACGTCGGGTGAGCAGATCTGCCACAGCCTCATCACGCGGCGTAGCCAAGTGAAGGCGCCGACATCTCGACCTGATTGTGACGATGACGTCCTCTGGAGTAGGGGCACACAGCAACCAGACGGTTTTCGGCGCAGGCTCCTCGATAGCTTTAAGCAAGGCGTCAGCTCCGCGTTCAGTGATGCGGTCGGCATCTTCGACGACGACAACCTGGTGACACCCGTGGACCGGATTCATCGCCGCTCGACGAACCAGTTCACGCACCTCATCAACGCCGATAGACAGCGCCTCAGTACGCACGAGGGTGACGTCAGGATGGGCGCCTGACAAGGCGGTTCGACAGGCATTGCACTGCCCGCATCCATGGTCAACGCACTGTAGCGCCGCCGCAAAGGCCTTCGCAGCATTCGACCGACCTGATCCAGGCGGACCCGTAATGAGCCATGCGTGACTCATCGCATGGGACGAGCGCCCCGGCTGCGATTCGGCGGCACGACGCAGTACCTCGACAGCCTTCTCTTGGCCTACAAGATCAGCCCACACGCCGGTCAACACATCGCTCACAAGATCATCGTTGCAGATCGACCCGACATCGTACCGTTCGATTCCTCACCGGTTGAGCAATCCAGTCACGCGCTGACGGATGGCCTCATTGATCTCCTTGCGACTCTTCCGCGCGTTTAGCACGAGGTATCGCTGCGGATGGGCCGCAGCGAGGTCAAGAAAATGTTGACGCACCCGAAGGTGGAACTCGTCACCAGCAGCTTCCAGACGATCCTTGGCGGCGATCTTACCGGCCCCTTCGCATGGATCGACGTCGAGCAGAACCGTCACATCAGGTACCAGGCCGGTCGTCGCCCAGCACGCGAGCTGGCCGACCTCGCCAGGGTCGAGGACCCTGCCAGCCCCCTGATAGGCGATAGTCGAGTCAACGTAGCGGTCGCAGACGACGACCTTGCCCTCTCGCAAAGCCGGAATGACAACCTCGTCGACGTGTTGGGCCTTGTCGGCGTTGTACAGTAAAGCCTCGGCGCGCGAGGAGATCGGCCCGGAGTCGGAAGAGAGCACCAGCTGGCGGATCCGCTGCCCAAGCCAGGAATCCCCGGGCTCGCGAGTCATGAGGTGAGGGATTCCCTCGATCGTCAGCCACTGGTCAAGTAGTCGGGCCTGGGTCGTCTTACCGGCACCGTCCCCACCCTCGAAGACAACGAATACACCGCCCAGATCGCGGCCAGTCACCGTCTGGTCAGTCATGGATAGCCTTAAGGATCTTGCGGCGATGCTGTTGCCAGTCATCCCTAAACGATTGTCGGGCCGCAAACAACGATGCCGACGCCCGCTCTACCTCGCGTCCGGCCTCAAAAGCTTCTTGAGGAGACATCTGGGAGACGTCAACAGCCTCGGTCACGCTGCGTTTCGTCTGCGCTATCTCCTTGACGACGGGACGCAGCCGCTTAGCCACTTTCCCGGCGCGACCCGTGTCGAGAATTCCGGCGACTGCGGCTGCGTGGCGAACTGCAACTTCGGCTGTTGACCACCCCTGCACATCCTCAACGTCATCACACTTGGCCACTGCGTCAGCAACCGACTTCCGAAGCACGCGCTTCATGGTGGGACGTGCGGGCTGGTCAGGATCAACAGTGAGACGCGGGGACCGCGCCGCCGCTGTGATCTCCTCGAGCAACTGGTAATACTCCCGAGAAAGGTTATGGATACTGATGTGACCGGGATCCAGACCCATCACCCGCAAGCACAAGTTCTGGGCACGTTCGACCCAAGCCTGATCGAGCAGACCCGACATTGCGTCCAGGGTCTCCGACAGCGCCCGAATCGCCTTCTGAAGCGGCCGAATAGACCCGTGGTTACCGTCGTGGGTACTGGGGGTCGACATCGTTACCGGGTCGTACCCCATCCCCACAAGATCAGTGCGATCTGGGGACTCTGGAAGAACGCGCGGCTCCGTCCGTGTTGTCTCGGTGGGGCCTAAATCCATCCCCTGGCAACGAATCGCCAGATCAGCCTCGATAACGTCCCGCAACTGTCCGGCCAGCTGAGCCGATACCCAGGTCTGTAATCCGGCACCATGATGAAGGTGCGGACGCGGGTAGTCGGTGAGCGCGCCAGCCCCTGGGCCAAGACGTCGCAAAACCGAAGGGTGCCGGGAGACTGGCACACCGCCCAGTGCCAGGATGCGGTTGGTGAGCCACTCCCGCTGCCCCTCAGCGAGACTCCGTTGCGGGGTGATCGTCAGCTCACGAACCCGCGACGTCGTCACTCCAGACTGGACGACGGCAATACGGTCGTCGCGGATGAGGGCCAGTTTGGTGCAATCGAGGGCCTCCAGGATCGTCTCGTTACGCTCCCAGGACAGGGCCGCGACCGGGCAGAGGGTCGCCCCGCGCAGGAAGGGACGGGCCAGACACGTGAAATCTTGAGGCAGTTCACCGGCGGCATCGAGGGCTACCGACCGAGCAACCGGTAACCACGGGGACCACTCGGGAGCATCCATGTACCACTCCCCCAGTCCATCTACGACGCGGTGGGCGACGACAATCCCCGACCTCAGCAGCCGGTGGTCCGGGGAGTCCAGCAAGGTGACCTTGCACTCAATGGTCCGACGGGCCCCGCCGGCGGCGACGGTTGTGCGCAGGTCGACTGGAACCGGTCGAGCAGCCGTCCATGCCAACTCGAAGTACAACGGTTCGGTGCTGCCCGAATGACACCCCGTCGTCATCTCAGCTTCCTGACGACGTTTTCGCGTTCGCCTTGGCCACCTTGACGGACTTCGAGGTGGCCTTGGTCGTCGACTTCTTCGTGGTGGCTGTGCGAGTGGTTGTCTTCCTGGTCGTCTTCTTCTTAGTTGGGCTCTTCTTAGCTGGCCCTTTAGCCCGCTTCTCGGCCAGCAATTCCTGGGCCCGCTCCGGGGTGATGTCCTCGACCGAATCGTCCTTGCGGAGGGTCGCGTTGGTCTGGCCGTCAGTAACGTAAGGGCCGAAACGGCCATCCTTGACCACAATCGGGCGTCCCGAAGTCGGATCCTCGCCAAGCTCGCACAACGGCGGTTTAGCCGCAGCACGACCGCGCTGCTTAGGCTGGGCGTAAATAGCCTCGGCCTGCTCCAAAGTGATGGAGAAGATCTCGTCCTCGCTACCTAAGGAACGCGAGTCCGTTCCCTTCTTGAGATAGGGGCCGTAGCGCCCGTTCTGCGCAGTGATCTCAGTGCCGTCGGCGGCCGTTCCGACCACCCGGGGTAGTGAAAGCAACTTGAGAGCCTCGTCAAGGGTGACGGTCTCAAGGCTCATCGATCTGAACAAGCTGGCAGTGCGCGGCTTCACCTTGCGCTTGGTGCGACGCTTCTTGCCATCCTTGGTTGTCGTCTCAACGAACTCAGTGACCTCGTCATCGTCAAGGACCTCGGTGACATAAGGGCCGAAACGCCCGTTGCGGGCCACGATCGGACGATGGCTGTGCGGATCCAGACCGAGCTCGCGGTCCTGACCGTTCGGGCTTACCAGCAGCTCCTTGGCGGCCTCGACGGTGAGCTCGTCAGGGGGCAGAGCGTCGTCGACATTAGCTCGATTGCCCTCCGGATCCTCAACGTAGGTGCCGTAGCGGCCCACCCGGACAACGACGTCAGAGTCGTCGAGCGGGAAGGTGCAGATCGTGCGCGCGTCGATGTCACCAAGCTCAGTGACAAGCTGATGCAGCCCCTCGTGGCCCTCGGTGGGCGTCGGGACGTCACCGTCGTCAGTCTTGGTCTGGCCAAAGTAGAAGGCTGAGAGCACCGCCACCCGATCGGCATTACCACGGGCGATCTGGTCGAGGGTCTCCTCCATGTCGGCGGTGAACTGGTAGTCGACGAGGTTGGAAAAGTGTTCCTCCAACAGCCTAGTGACGGCGAACGCTAGCCAGGTCGGCACCAGGGCCGAGCCCTTCTTGAAAACGTAGTCACGGCTGGTGATAGTGCGGATGATTGATGCGTACGTCGATGGGCGACCGATCTCTAGTTCCTCGAGCTTTGCCACCAGGCTGGGCTCGGTGTAGCGGGCCGGCGGGCGGGTGTCGTGCCCCTTAGCGGTCACCTCGCGCGGGTCTAGATCCTGTCCCTTCGACAACTGAGGCAGACGTTTCTGCGCGTCATCGGAAGCTCCTTCGTCGACGGACTCGACGTAAGCGCGCAAGAAGCCATGGAAAGTGATGGTGCGCCCAGACGCGGTGAAGGTAGCGGTGGTGACATCACCGTCGGGCAGGTTTACCGGCGAGACCGGGGTAGCGTCGATAGTCACCGAAAGGGTTTCGCCTTTGGCGTCGGCCATTTGAGAGGCCAGGGTACGCATCCAGACCAGCTCGTAAAGCCTAAACTCGTCACTGGTCAGGCCAGTTTCAGCTGGGGTGCGGAAGTGTTCGCCGGCAGGCCGGATGGCCTCGTGGGCTTCCTGAGCGTTTTTCACCTTAGAGGCATAGATGCGCGGCTTATCCGGAATGTGGTCGGAACCATAGAGCTCGGCAGCCTGGTTGCGAGCCGCGTGAATGGCCTCCTGAGACAGGGCCACCGAGTCGGTACGCATGTAGGTGATGTAGCCGCCCTCGTAGAGATTTTGGGCGACCGACATGGTGCGCTGGGAGGTGAAGCCGAGCTTGCGGCCTGCCTCCTGCTGCAAGGTCGTGGTGCGGAAGGGAGCGTAAGGGCGGCGGGTGTACGGCTTGGACTCCACCTTGGTGACGGTGAACGGAGCCTTTTCGAGGGTCTTCGCGATAGCGGTCGCGGCAACTTCGTCAAGGCGGCGCACGCTGGAAGTGAGGTTACCGTGGGAGTCGAAGTCGCGGCCAGTGGCGATCTTGGTGTCATCGAGGGAAACCAAGCGGGCCTGAAACTCATCCAGGTCGGCGGTTAAGGTGGCTTCCATGTCCCAGTAGTTCGCGCTGGTGAACGCCATCCGCTCGCGCTCACGGTCGACGACCAGTCGGGTAGCCACCGACTGCACGCGACCTGCCGACAGCCGCGGCAGTACCTTCTTCCACAACACCGGGGACACCTCGTAACCGTAGAGACGGTCAAGGATGCGTCGGGTCTCCTGGGCATCAACGAGGTCTGTATCAAGCTCTCGGGTATGGGCGACGGCCTCGTTGATGGCCTTCTCGGTGATTTCGTTGAACACCATGCGGCGCACCGGCACCTTCGGCTTGAGCTCGTCAAGCAAATGCCAGGCGATGGCCTCCCCCTCGCGGTCACCATCGGTAGCGAGCAGGAGCTCGTCAGCGTCCTTGAGCAGGCTCTTGAGTTCGCGGATCGTCGACCGCTTTTCTGGGGAAACGACGTAGACCGGGGTGAACTTGTTATCGACGTTGACTCCGGTACGCGCCCATGGCTCCCCTTTGTACTTGGCGGGAACCTCGGATGCGCTGGTGGGCAGGTCGCGCACGTGCCCCTGACTGGCTCGCACGGTGTACTTGGGCCCCAGGTACCCGGCGATCATCGTGGCCTTATGGGGGGACTCGACGATGACGAGGCTCTTGGTCGGTGACATTCCTGCCTTCTCCGTTGACGTGATGTGAGCTGCCGGGCTGCCCAAAATGGACGGTCCGCGGCCCAATGTAGCGGCACCGTCACCGGTGGTCGCGCGTCAACCGTAACAACAGCCGTCGCATCCGGCACCTCGGGTATGCCAGAAACGTGAACACTTCGCCCCCGACGGACCGGCTACACATGAGGTGCCGGAGGTCGGGAGCGCGTCCGGATCCTCAGAGCATCAGGCCTGTTTGGTGAGCTTAAGGTGCCATTCGTCGGGACCCTCGACGAGGTACTCGACGCCAACACTGCCGATCTGCTCAAGCTGGCTCAGCAGGGGCAACGGGTTATGCGGGGCAATAAGGACCATCGAGGCACCTGGCTGCAACTGCGCAAAGGCACCGATGACGGCACCATGACGGATAGCGTGCGGAATAGTGCGCACATCGAGCTCAGGCAGCTCGGTGTCGCTTTCACCGCAGCTGCAGTGATGGGTCTCGGTAAGCGGTATCTCCTGGTGGTCAGTCATCGGTCCTCCTTTTTAATGATTGCTTCGCCAAAAATAGCGCACCCGGGATCGAAGTGTGGCATGACAGGTTACAGCGCTCAGCGTGCACCCGGTCATGCCGTCTCGAGGATGCCGTAGCGCAGGCACTCGCGAACTAGAGGCAGCACCTCGATGAGCAAGGCATCATGGTCAACCTCAAGAATCGCAGAGACGGCATCGGTGATCTGGGCCAAGGTGAGTTCGCCGTCGCAAGCACCCAACACTCCGCCAGAGGCCGTCGTCATCTCGACAGCCCGGCACAGCCCGCGACGCTGACGCAGCACGATGTGCTCAGGGTCGGTAGCACCGGGGCGTCCGGTAGTTTCGCTGTCAACGTTGGGGGCGATGCGCCAACGTCGAGCAAGCAGGCCCTCGTCACTGAGACGCGCCCAGGTGACAGCCTGGGCGCGTCGGGCCATCGTTTCACCAATCGGTTGTGCCACCTGCCAGGGCCATTCTTCGAAGCAGAGATCGGGATTGTCCCGGCCCGCCTTGGTCAAAGTGATCCACCCCAGGGACACACCGGTGACGTCGAGATCGTCGAAGTAGGACAACCACTCGTCGTAGCGAGACCGCCACTGAGCAGACCCGTCTAGGCCAGCATCGGTAAGCCAGGTCTCGATGTACTCGCAAACGTCGAGGTGCTCGCGCTCGACCACCCACAGATCGCAGCCAGTCTCCTCGACCCAGGTGGCGAGCCTTTCGGGCCACGGTTGATCACCGATGTGGGCCCAGTTGGCAAGAACCTGGAGCATCCCGCCGTCATTGAGACGGGCAGGGGCACCACGAACCACGGCCTCCACCAAGCCGTCCCCACAGAACCCTCCCTCCCGGTAGATCAGCCGTTGGCCATCACGGCTAGGCGGAGCCATGACGTAGGGCGGATTAGTCACGATGAGGTCGAAGGTGTCGTGGCCGCAGGGGTCGTAGAGGGATCCGTCCCAGATGTCCACGTCGGCGTGAGAAAGACGGCAAGTGAGCTGGGCCATCTCGAGGGCTCGAGGGTTGACGTCAGTGGCGACGACATGATCGGCATGACGCGACAAGTGCAGGGACTGGACGCCGCACCCGCACCCCATGTCGAGGACGCTCCCCACGTGAGTTGGTACAGCCATCTGGGTCAGTGAAACTGATGCTGGTGAAACGCCTAATACGTAGTCAGGGCGGATTTTAGTGATGGCCTTATCCAAGCCCGGGGTGAGGTCGGAAACTGTCCACCCCGAAGCGCCGTCGTCGGGGGACCCGTAGGGACGCACGTCGACCAGGGCGCGAGCTGTCGATCCCGCAATGCTGACGATGCCGGCCTCGGTGAGGGCTTGCAGCGGCAACGGTGCCAACTGTTCAACGGGAACGGGCTGCTGCAACAGCCATAGACGAATAGCTCCGGCCAAGGTATCCGTGCGCCCTGCTAACGCCCGCATAGCTGGTGTGGTGCTATTTCTGGTCAACCCGAGCTGCCCAGAGTCGCCGATGGCGGCCATGACGGGATCAGTCACGTACCCGATATCGGTGAAGATGTGCCGCAGCTGTTCGATCTCGTCGACGGTGAGGTGTCTGCCCATGGTGGCAATCTTGGCGCGTGATCGTTCCATCTGTCTCGTCAACCCGTGACGCTGTGTCGCGGCTGTTGGCCAGCCCCCAGGTGGTCTACCTCGATCATCGCGAGGCCGCAGCAGGACGCACCTGCGAGTGGCCTTCGTGGTTCCCCGAGGATTGTCGTCAAGCCGTCGAAGCGGCTGGGATTCATCGGCCATGGCAACACCAGGCACGCTTCGCCGAGCTGGCAAGAGCAGGCCGTCATGCAGCGATCTGTACCGCAACGGCGTCGGGAAAAACCTTGGCCTATTTGTTACCGATCATGGCTGCGACGGCATCGGCCACCCCGGTGATGCCGGAATCGCCAACTCCTGGCCTGCCGGCATCTTTGCGGGATTCCCTACACCGCAACAGTGCCCTGTACCTGGCTCCCACGAAGGCCCTGGCTCACGACCAAGAACGCGTTTGCCACGAAGTTGGGCCGAGGGATTGGCTGGTTTCGACCCTTGACGGCGATTCCGATGAGGCTGAGCGTCGTTTCGCCCGGGAGCAGGCCCGATACGTCCTCACGAACCCGGACATGTTGCACCACACGGTGCTGCCGTCTCATGCACGGTGGGCTGGGTTGCTCGGAAGCCTGCGATATGTCGTCATTGATGAAGCCCACCGATATCGCGGGGTCTTCGGGGCACACGTGGCCCAGGTTATTCGCCGGCTGCGCAGGCTTTGTCGGATGCATGGCGCAGATCCGGTATTCCTGCTTTCTAGCGCGACCTCGACGAACGCCGCCGAAGCCGGGACCCGCCTGCTCGGGGTAGAGAAGGTCGAGGTCGTTGATGAAGATTGCTCCCCGCACCCGGGCCGTGACGTCGTCTTGTGGCAGCCAGCCGAGTCCATCTCAACCGATGCGACGGGGCTCGTAGCCGACCTGGCCGACGCCGGATTACAGACGATCTGTTTCGTCGCCTCGCGTTCGCTGGCAGAGGTCATTTCTGCCCATGCCCAGGACCGGGTAACTAGCGGGGCTCGGGTTACCGCGTATCGGGCTGGGTATCTTCCCGAGGACCGACGACGTATCGAGGCCAGACTGCAGGACGGCTCGGTGCGAGCGGTCGTCGCGACGAATGCCCTGGAGCTGGGTGTAGACATTTCGGGGATGGACGCTGTCGTTATCGCCGGGTATCCGGGACGACTGTCGGCCTTGTGGCAGCAGGCTGGTCGAGCCGGACGGTCGGGCCGTGACGCGTTGGTGGTGCTCATGGCCCGGGAAAATCCGCTGGATCAATACCTCTTTGAGCACCCCGAATTATTGTTCTCGTCCTCGGTGGAATCGACTGTGTTGCACCCGGATAACCCGTATGTGCTCGGCCCGCACGTGGCCGCGGCCGCCCAGGAGGCATACCTCTCTCCTGCGGACGAAGAGTTTTACGGGTCGGCCTTTGCCCGGATATGCAAAACGCTGACAGGCCAGAACGTACTGCGACGTCGCGGAAATCGGCTGTTCTGGACCCGTCCGGAACGGGCTGTCGACGCCATCGACCTGCGATCGGCGGCAGGCAAAGGGATTGACATTATCGACGTGTCCACCGGGAGGGTCATCGGGGGAGTCGACGAAGCCGCCGCAGACCGTACCGTGCATCCAGGCGCGGTGTACCTGCATCAGGGGGATCAGTGGCTGGTCGACGAATACAACCCGGTCGAGCACCACGCCCTGGTGCACCAGGACCTGCCGGGATATTGGACTCAACCGCAGTCAGCGTCGACGGTGAGAATCCTTCGGGAGGAGAGACGTCGCGCTTGTGGTCCCGGATATGTGGCGTGCGGGCAGGTGGAACTGACAGAGCAAGTTGTTGGGTATCTGCGTCGCGACGAAATCACCAATGATGTGTGGGACTCGGTGGCCCTCGAGATGCCCACCCACACCATGATCACCCAGGCCTGCTGGTGGGTTATTCCCGACAAAGTCGTGGACGACCTGAAGTTCGATGCCGTCCATCTGGCAGGGGCCGCCCATGGCGCTGAGCACACCACGATTGGACTACTGCCAATGTACTCACCGTGTGACCGATGGGATGTGGGTGGGGTGTCGACGGTGATGTTGCCTGACACTGGAGCGTGCACCATCGTCGTCCACGACGGTCAGGCCGGTGGGGCTGGATTCGCCGAGGCCGGTTTCGAGAAGGCCGAGGAATGGTGGCATGCCACCACCATGCGCCTAGCCCAATGTGGATGTGAGTCTGGATGCCCCGCCTGCGTCGTCTCGCCCAAATGCGGGAATGCCAACCAAATGCTCGATAAGGCCGCTGCTGCCGCACTGACGGCAGCGATGGATCCGCTGGCCTAATCGGTCATTCGACATGGTTTATGGTGCGGCTTCGGTATCCCCTCCTCGCGGATGTTTGTGTTACCACCCCTGCAACGTCCCCAGCACTACTCTGGGCAGCTCAGCACCCCAGGTTGGTGATTCGCATCTGCTTACGGACAAGCTCGTGACGGGCAACTGACCCAGGTCGTCTTCGGCTGCCTGGGCCGAAATGGCCTCGCTCGGCGCCATTCTGGAACCATCCGCAACGCTCGATAGAGGTACAATTCCCCGGTCCTATGAGCATCAGGAATGACGGTGATCCGTCCCAATTCCATATCGAGATCTCGACACAGCATCCGTGCAGCGACACCTGGAACTCATGCGCTAGGACGGATCACCGACGCCCTTAGGGCCGCCTATGGTTCCCCTGACATTTCTGGGCGAAATTCTCACTCCATCGGGCCGGCCCGAGACGATTTCACCACCCTGGTAGGCATTCCCGGCAACTCCCATCCGCGGTGAAGCTGTACCCCTACCTCGACGGTCACAGACGGCCCGTTCTCCGTGTTATGCACAACGCATGAAACCAGTTCAGCCCCATTGGCTTTGACAGTTCGCTCGGCCACGGGGCAGCCAGGCTCCCCGACGGCCTGGGCTCCCCCAGCGGCCAATGCGGCCATGTCAGACGTCTCTTCCGCACGATGAGTAGCTGACCACCATCCCGTGATTAACAGTGACATCCACACTGCCACGATGAACCCCACCCCGACAGCCGCCAACAGCAGGGTTCCCGAGCCTCGTTCTCCACCCGCTTTGGTGCCACGAGACCGGATTCTCGACAAGGCCAAATTCATCATGCCTGCCCCGGTTCCATCGGAGAACGGGCCTGCCCTCGCAGGTGTACCGGCCCGATCCTCCCCAACGACCTGTCGACCTCAACGGTCACGTTCACCCAGCCGCCGGATGTGGTCGTAGATACCTTGGCTCCGGTGGGTGCATTGCTCTCGGCCTGCCGAGCCGACGCGGTATCCCCGCGAGCCACCTGACGGGCCACCTGAGCGGCCGTCGTACGGCAGGCATCCTCGACGACTACCAGCCCCACCACCCAACAACTTGTCGCCACTACCAGGGTGGCTGCGATGAGACTGACAGCCATCTCGACTGTCACCATCCCCCGCGCTATACGCTGCCGGGATCGCTGCGGGGAGCGACCCGGCGTGGCGGACACCCGCGAGCGTCCGCCACGACGAGCCAGACCGGTCACGGCAGCATGCCTCCTGCCTTGCCAATGATGCTGACAACCAGTTTGAGCAGCTTCGTGAAGACCTCCTGGTGGGTGACGATCTTGAGCAAGACCAGCGCGAGCGCGACGGCGGCAAGCATGCCGACGGCGTACTCCGCGGTAGCCATGCCACGATCAATGATCTTGTTGCGCGCTGCTCGGTAACGCCCTCGATGACGGGGCTCTACCACATCAGTAGCGCCAACCAGGTCGAGAGACCTAGCAGAGATGACGGGGTCCATCGTTGGATCGGTGTTCTCAGACACTGTCGTCTTCTGTCTGTTTATCAGGCCGGGCCACTCCCGACCTCTGTGAGGCGTGTGCCTCACATCTCCAGTTGTCGTCTGAGCTCCCAAAATCCGTCAGTCAGTTTCGTTTCTGTGGATAACCCGCCTATGATCACCCAGGCCCCCTGTGGACAACCAATGACGGGCAGGACGACATGCCCGTGCCCTCACGGCACAGCCCGTGTCGTCACAGCGCCCCCAACACCATTCCGGCGATAATCGGCACCACCCCAACCAACAAAAAGGCTGGGAGGTGGCAGCACACCAGCGGACCGATGGCGTCAACTCCCGCCTTACGTGCCTTTTTCTCGGCCTTTTCTGCGGCTGCAACCTGAAGTTGCGCAGCATGGGCCGACAACAGTTTACTAATCCCTTCACCAGAATTCACGGCTCGTGAGACGTCCTGAGCAGGATCACGCCACACTTCTACCGACGCGAGATCGTTCCAAGCCCTCGAGTCCGGCACTCCTGCCGCCAGAGACGACGCCAACCGACGCAAATCCTCAGCGCATGGTCCTTCCAACGATTCGGCTACCGTTGTTACTGCCGACCGCAATGGCAGCCCAGCCTCCATCGCACTCGAGAGCATCAGGAGGGCCTCAGGCAGCTGGGCCGCCCGACGCTGTTCCATCCGTCTATGCCCCGATGACTCAAGCCGGCCAGACCCCCACCACATCACCGCTCCCACAAGAACGGATAAACCTGCCGCTGCTGGAAACGGCCACGGCACGCCGACGAGGACTGCGCAGGCCGCAACTAGCCCCGCTAGCACCCGTATGCGCGATGCTGGGGCTCCGGGGCGAGGAGCCAGCCAAGCGGGAGGCGGTTTCCGACCCTGAGTACGTGTTCGTGCCGTCGCCGGAACGAACAGCCACGCTGCGATCGCGGCCATGATCATCGCCGGAAGGAGGGTTCCCGTCACATCGATGTCGCTCATGGCAGTGCCTCCTTCGCTACCCGATCAGCCAGAGATTCACTCCACAGCACCCCCACGCATGCCAGCAGGGTCGATCCCAACAAGCAAGCCCTCCCTAGCCATGTGGTGGTAAGGAACACCGTCGGATGCGCTCCGACGACATGGCCCATGAGCAATCCGACCAGAGGTAGCAGACCCATGATCCGCCCCGACGCCCGAGCCGCCGCGAGTTCGGAGTCGAGGGTGGCTTCTAGACGGGCTCGCCGAGCTGTTCCTTCAGCCACGGATTTCGCCGCTGGGGCGAGGAGCGCACCTGTTGTCGCCGCCAAGTGCCACGCGTGGGCTAGTGGCACCAGACCAGCCATCCCTGGTTGCCGGGAGGTGGCAATGAGGGCGTCGGAAACGCTTCCGCCCACTGCCTGAGCCCGCCTAGCCTGGGCCAATACCTCCACGTCATCGGCCACGTGCTCTAGCGCAACTGAGGGGATCTCTCTCACCGACACCCGTCCAGCCAAGGCCCTTGTCGCCCGGGCAACCTCGCGACCACCTTTAAGAATCTGGGCTCTTCGACGCTGACGGCGCACAACGACGAGCACCGTTTCGCCCCACGACTACCGTCATAACGGCCCACACCACACCGCTCGCGCCAAAAAGCAACCAGGCCACCACGAACCCCACCGGTATCCCCGACCACGCTGGCAGATGCCGTCCCTCCTGCTTCCTTGTGGCAGATGGCATCGCTATCCATACCGCCAACCCCATAAGCAAGGAGGCTCCGATGACCGTCATCGCGCCACCTCCATTCCGAGCAGCTGCGACAACCTCTCCGCACCGTCGCCAAGAGTCATCACGCCGTCGGCATCCCACCGCACGGCGGGTAGGACCACAGCTCGGCCCTCGACATCGACGAAAACCCCAATCTCCGCCACCCGTCGTCCCCTCTCTCCCCTCTCCACATGAATGACGGTGTGGAGGGCTGCGGTGATCTGAGCCGATGCCGCCTCCCGAGATAACCCATCCAAAGCAGCCAGAGCCTCCAGACGAGCCGGCACCTCGGCCACCCCGTTGGCGTGCACCGTCCCGCAACCACCCTCATGACCGGTATTGAGGGCCATGAGGAGATCTCGCAGTTCCGCCCCTCGCACCTCTCCAAGGACGATTCCGGTCGGGCCTCATTCGCAAGCACTGACGGACCAAGTCGGTCAGAGTCACCGATCCTTTACCCTCAGAGTTGGCTGCGCGGGCCTCCATTGACACCCAGTGCGGATGGTCGATCCAGATCTCCCGGGAGTCCTCCACAATGACCAGCCGTTGGTCCGACGGCAAGCTCGTCAGCATCGCGGAAAGCAGGGTCGTCTTTCCGGTCCCGGTACCCCCAGTTACCAAGAAGGCCAACTTCCGGCTCAAAATTGTATCGATCATCCGTCGGCACCCCGGCGCCATCGATCCTCCGGTTACCCAATCGTCGAGGGAGAGGCAGCGTCGAGACGGCACTCGCAAACTAAGACAGGTTCCTGGCCTCGCTAGCACATCCAAGACAGCGTGAACCCGGGTGCCGTCGGGCAGCCTAGCATCCACCCACGGATTGCCGTCATCGAGCCGACGCCCCACCGCTGCAGCCAGCCGCACTGCTAAAGCCCTTACTTCCTCAGGTCCGCTGAAGGTGACGTCGGTCAGTTCCAGGCCTTGCCCGCGATCGATAAACACCTGGTTGAGACCGTTGACGAGGACGTCAGTGACCCCGTCCATTACCAGCAAAGGATCTAATCGCCCGGCCCCAGTGCTGGTGCGGCGTAGCTCTTCGACGACCGCCAGTACGGTTTTGTCTGAAGCCACCCGGCCACAATCGAGAATGGCGTGAGCGACGTCCATCGGTGTCCAGTCCCGCGCAAGGCCAGCCAGTCGACGTCGCACCTGCTCGACGAGCTTGAGATCCGGTTCTTCTCTGCTCATGATCCCATCACCTGATCAACGAGCTCAGCGCACCCGCTACGCCATCGTCGGGAGGCCACCACCCATGGCGCTTCCCCATCCCCCTGGCCACGAGCCAGTCGGCGGTCATCCTTGATGGTCATATCGGGCCGTACCCCCAACACCGACTCGATGTCCTCGTCAAGCATGGAACGTCCTGGCCCTCGCCGCGCTACGAGGAGGTCCGGAAGGTTCTGCCCTCTGGCCGTCATCACAGATCTGAGGTCAGCCGCCACCACCCCGACCTTGACGTTCACCGTGACCTCCGGGGTATCAAGACCTCCTGGATCCACGACAACAAGATCGTGATCGCCAGCCAGGGAATCAACCACAGCTCTACGAGCTGCTGGAGGCACGTGAACACCCACCCTGCCTGCACTCACCACCTCAACACCGTCGAGGGAAGGCACGTGAGACCCCAAATCAGTCGTCACCCCGCGGGCCGACGCCAACTCAGGCCACCGCCACCCTTCTTTTCTCTCGATGCCTAGCAGCAGGTCGATCCCACCGGCACTGGGATCAAGTTCAACCAGCCCAACCTTCATCCCCGACCTCGCGGCGGCCCATGCCAGACCTGATGCCAAGGTGCTGACCCCAGTACCGCCTCCACTCGAAGTCACCTGCACCACTGTGGCCCTCGATGTCGTCGCCAGTTCGTCATGGAGAATCTCAGTAAGCACCTGATTGGCTCGCGGCACGACGATGACGCTGGCCGATAGTCCCGCCGACCAGCGTGCCGCCTCCTCAGCGTCGAAACCGACGACATGGGTGCCCGGCCGTGGAGACAACCCCCACGCCATCACCGACCCAGCCATGTCCGCTCCTACCAGCAATGGACCATTCCTCGACCAAGCCCGTGACACGGCTTCGCGGCCCCCTAGGACTTCCACACCAACCCCACCGCTGGCTGCCACTGACCCGACGACCTCCGCCAATCGACTGTCCCGGGTCACCAAGGCGACCGCTGTCTCCTCCGGGGCAGCACTATGCGCAGGCCGATGCACCGCAGCGCCCCGTCCCTGTCCAAGAATCTTCATACCTTCAGTTGTCGTCGGAAACCGCAGAATTCGTCACCCAATGTCAGATCTGTGGAAAACCGTGCCAACTCGCCGACGAGCCCCTGTGGACAACCCTGGCCACCACGATCCCCTCTACAATCGGGGCCATGGCAGTCTCTTCGGCACCGCATCTTCCCAGCGGCACATTCGAATGGCTGACTGCCGGACGTGTGGACCCAGGTAGTCGAGTCGTCGTGCTGTGCCCGACCGTCGCCCATTGCCGAGCCGTTGCCTCCCATGGAGCCGACGTCCTGGCCGTTCACCGCGATCCCGATACCGCGGCAAAACTCAACCGTATCCCTGGCGTCATGGCCGTCTGCGGGTCGCCCGAATCGTTACCTCTTAATTCATCCAGTTTCGATGCTGTCTTGGTGCACCAGGGCTTTCACGAATTAGCCCCCGACCTCGCCTTACCTGAAATCGCCCGCGTCCTGCGCCCAGGCAGTGTCCTCGGCGTCTCCTGGCTGGTACGCGATGACACTGTTCCGTGGGTCAAGCGGCTTGCAGCACTACTGCGCACCGTCGATGAAAATGCTATGAGCGGCGACTACGGCACCGAGTCAGTACATGAACTCATCTCCAGCAAGTACTTTCCGGAGGACGAGCACACCACCAAGCGCCTGTGGGTGCCGGTCGACCGTGACTCTCTCGTCGCCATGACTGCGGCCCGACCGGCCGTCCGGGCCCTCGACTCCAACGCCCGCTCCAACGTGCTCACGAAAGTTGCCGCACTCGCCGACGATTCTGCCGGGACTAGCGGGTTACATCTGCCCTATCAACTTGAATGCTGGCGGGCTTGGGTCGACCACGATGAGCTCACCACCCCTATTCGACCCCATGACGACGGCCTGACGATCACGCTCTGATCCCGCTCACACTGTGCCTTAACACGGTCCGTCCACCCTATGAGCGCCGATCGGTGACATCACACCAATTTGGTATGCTGCTACACAGGGTGTGCCGGGAAGTCTGGTCGGCGTGACTCTGTCCCCTATCCCGCTGAGCCCGCGCCGCGGGTTCCCGAGAGGCATTTATGACGGATTCCCGCAAGAACAAGCGGCCTCGCAAGAGCATCCTTCGACCGGTGACGGGCCCGAACGCCCTTCACCTGTCTGACATCTTCCGAAACGAGACCACTGGCGGCATGCTGATGCTGGCAGCCACGGTCGCAGCCCTCTTGTGGGCCAATCTTGGTCATCACTCGTACCATTTCTTCCGTGAATTGGCTCTTGGTCCGCTCACAATCGAGCAGTGGGCGGCTGACGGCCTTCTAACGGTCTTCTTCTTCATCGCCGGCCTCGAGCTCAAGCGAGAGTTCGTTGAGGGATCGCTATCGCGACCTGCTGACGCATTGGTCCCCATCGTTGCCGCAGTATGCGGAATGGTGTTTCCGGCTGGCATCTACACGCTGTTCAACGTGTTAGCCAGCGACGGACACCCGGCAGGTTGGGCCATCCCGATGGCAACCGACATCGCCTTCGCCTTGGCGGTACTAGCCATCGTCGGAGCAGGCTTGCCACAGGCCGTACGAGCTTTCCTGCTCACCTTGGCCATTGCCGATGACCTCGGTTCGATCATCGTGATCGCAGTCTTCTTCTCCACAGGCCTGGACATCTGGTGGCTCACCGGTGCGATCGCCTGCATCGGCCTCTGGGGAGTGATGCAACACTTCCACGTCGATAACGGCTGGTGGTACGTGCCGATCTTCATCGTCGGGTGGTGGTGCATGCTGCGCTCCGGCGTCCACGCCACCATCGCCGGCGTCGCTTTTGGCCTCCTGACCCGCACTGAGGAAGACATCCTGGACGACCCCGTTGATCGCTGGCAGCACAAAGTGGAGCCATGGTCGGCCGGTGTCGTCGTCCCCTTTTTCGCTCTCATGAGCGCCGGTGTCCACGTCAGCGGGAAAACCTTCCTGGCCCTGTGGACTCACCCAATCTCGCTGGGTATCGTCTGCGGGCTCATTCTTGGAAAGGTCATCGGCATCACCCTCGGATCCTGTCTCACCGCCCGATTCACCTCAGCTGAGCTAGGTCGCGGTGTTGTATGGCGCGACATCATCGCGGTAGCTATGTTGGCGGGCATCGGATTTACCGTCTCGATGCTCATGACCGATCTGTCCTTCCCAAAGAACCACGAATTCGCGAACGAGGCCAAGGCATCCGTGCTGATGGCATCCTTCTTGGCGGCCATCCTTGGTGGTGGCATGCTGCACCATCGCGGCAAAAGTCACGCCATGCGCCAGACCAAACATTCCCACGAGGTTCCGGTAGCAGCCGGTACCTGCAACGACTAAAGCCAATTCCTGCGACGACAACTCAACCCGAATACAGCAGATCGAACCTATTCCCGTTAGGCTGAAATCACCACATTCATCACGCGGAGGCATCCCATGGCAGACAAGCTCCCGGTTGGCGATACGATTGACAACCTTAAAACGGACGGCCAGAAGTTCGTCCAGGATTCCAAGGCCTTGGTGACGGCGGAGATCAAGCCTGCCGCCAAGCACGCCGGGATTGGTGTCGGTATGTTCGGAGGCGCTGGTTACTTCGGTATCGTCGGCGCACTGTTGCTGTGGCTGTGTGGCGCCTTCGCTTTCTCTCTCATGTGGCAGCATATTGGCAACTGGGACATCCTGCTGTCTCTCGTTGTCGGTTTTGCGACGATGGCTGTCATCCTATTCATCCTGGCAGGCGTCCTCGCCCTGGTCGGCAAGGGACAGATCTCTCAGGTCAAGGCCCCGACCGGCATCGTTGACGAGGCTAAATCGACCCTCGGGGCGGTCAAGTCGGCCGTCGCCCGTGGTAAATACAACGCCACTGCCCGCAGCAGCATCGACGCCAGCGACGCTCCTTCCCCTGCCGCTCCAGTGTCGGTTGGCGGCGCTTCCGCTCCCCGCCGCGCTAGCGGTGCCACTGAGCGCGACTGAACTAACTGTTACGGCCCTCCCACAGCTATGTGGGAGGGCCGTTGCTTTATGATGTAGCCGCCAAGGCACGCAATCCGCACCTCAAGGAATGTCATTCGGCGTCGTCCCCTCCGGCAGGCGTCGAGCCCCTAGATATCCTTCCGGAATCTTCACCATGCGCTCCCGATCCCACGGCCGGGACCATCCGCCGCGATCCAGCAAAGCATCGAGAACGTGGGCAGTGAAACCCCACACGAATATATCGGGTAGAACGAAGGCCGGACCGCGATATCCCGAGGGGTGACGTGTGGTGGCACGAGCCGCCGGATTTGCCAGGTCAGCCAGTCTGACACGCTGCACCATGGCCACCTCGGCGGGATCCACGACCCCAACTGTCCCTGCCCCACTCCAGGTGGCGATGACGGTCGTGACATCAGAGCCGCTAGCAGCCACGTGGGCAGTCGGCAGCACTCCCCTCACGGTGACGAGGCGTCTGTCCAATCCCACCTCCTCGTGGGCTTCCCGCAGGGCGGTATCGACGATCGTCTCGTCAGTGTTCTCAGCCCGACCCCCAGGTAGGGCTACCTGTCCAGCATGGTGCCGCAAGGACAGTGGTCGTCGAGTCAGGACAATGTCGTTCCTTTCCTCGCTGATAAGGGCCAGCACCGCTGAGGATCGTCCGCCGCCAGGTCGTCGTCCCACTGAAAAATCAGGGTCGTCACGGCCAAGACTCGCGATGAGGGCACTTAAGTGGCTCACGGCGTCCTCTTAATGGCCTTGTCAATAGCAGAGTCAAGCTCCCGCTGGGAGCGCCACTGTCCACTGTGGCGGGTGACGATAGTTCCGTCGCGCACGATGAAGGTGACGGGCACCCCACTGATCTGCCAAGCGCCTTGGATAGTGCTGTCAGGATCCTGCAGGTGAGGGAAGGTCAGACCCGCGTCACCCGCAAACGAAATGGCCTCAGATGCGTCAGATTCAGCGTAATCGATGCCAAGGAAGTGCACCCGGTCGTGATACCTGCGGTACGCGTTTGCAATGAGCGGAGCCTCACTACGACATGGTCGACACCATGACGCCCAAATCGTCACGACGGTCACGCCCCTCGACGTCGCCCGAGACATGGAGATCGTCGGCCCCTCGCCAAGGCATTGCAAGCCGTGATCGGGCATGGGCCGGCCCTCTGTGGCCGTCCCGGAACTTTTCGCAATCGGCCCCGACGGCAGATGCGAGCACCCCGGTATTCCGGCATTTTCGCGCTGATGAGCTATGCCCGCATCTCCCCCGCAGCCAACAAACATCAAGGCGGCCATCACCGCGCCGAAAACCTTCATCCCCCTCATCGACGCGGCTCCCGGACTAACGTGGCGGCCTCCTCGGGATCCGTTGGACCTTCCCCGAAGGAGGGGCACCGCTCGGCAACCGGGCATACCCCGCAGGCAGGACGCCGCGAGTGACAGCGCCGCCTCCCGTGCCAGATGAGGCGGTGACACAACATCACCCATTCGGACGGGTCAAAAAGCTCAGCCAGGTCGGTTTCCACCTTGGCGGGGGTAGTCGCATCGGTCCAGCCCAGACGTCGAGACACCCGCATGACGTGGGTGTCCGGGGTAATTCCGGGGATGCCGAAGGCATTACCTAAAACAACATTGGCGGTCTTACGACCGACTCCGGGTAGGATCACAAGAGAGTCAAGATCGTCAGGGATGGCACCGTCAAAATTGTCGACGAGCTGTGCCCCCATCGACACAAGGCGCGCTGCTCGGGTTGGTCCACATCCCAGCGGGGCGACTACTGTCTCGACGTCACCAATGTCGGCATCGGCCAGGGCCTGGGGGCCAGGCCAACGGTTGAACAACGTGGGTGTGACGGTATTGACTCGCCGATCCGTCGTCTGGGCCGACAGCACCGTGGCAACGAGCAATTGGTACGGACCGGCGTAATTCAACTCGCAGTGAGCGTCTGGATAGGCCTCGGCAAGGAGTGCTCGCACCTCGTTGGCGCACGCGCGGCAGTCCTCCCGTTGAGGTCGAGATGCGCTAGGGGATGCTGCCATGGAGCTAAGCATAGGAGGAGAATCGAGGCCCGGTGTCAGCACGGAATGTGACAGCTGCCACAATGTAGGCACACGCCCGATCACGAATGGTCGAACGATGCACGTGCTCATGAGGGGAGATGTTCGGATGGCAAATGTGGTGGCAACAGCGGCGACCCAACCGTTCTTCGCAACTCTCGGCGCTGCCTCGGCCGCCCGAATCATGGCCATGTGTGAGGCGTCAGTTTGCCCGCGAAATACCGTGATCTTCGAGGCCGGAGACTCGGCTGACAACCTGTACCTCGTCGTCGAAGGAAAGGTGAAGCTCACTCGCTCCACAACTGCCGAAGACCTCACTCCCCGCGACTCCCTGTTGTGGCTTATGGGCCCCAGTGACATGTTTGGGGAGCTGTCGCTGGTTGACGGCGGCACCCGCTCCACGACGGCCACCACTGTGACCCGCTGCAACCTGCTCAAGGCTCCGGGTGCGCAGATGCGCGAGCTCGTTAAAGGCCGTCACGACGTCGCCCTGGCTATGTTGGGACGCCTGTCGGAGCGCCTGCGTCGAGCCGACGACAACACCGCCCATTTTGTCTCCGGTGACGTCCCAAGTCGATTGGCGTACACCCTGCTCGACCTGGCGCGACGCTTCGGTACCGCAAACCCGTCAACTGGGCACATCGTGGTGCGTCACGACCTCACCCAGCACGAGCTCGCCCAGGCCGTCGGCTCCTCCCGAGAGACCGTCAACAAGGCGCTGACGGATTTCGCCGCTCGGGGATGGATCGCGGCGCGACCCAAGGTTGTCACCATCATGGAGCCGGAGAAGCTGGCATCACGGGCCAACTGAGTTCGCGGCATCTCACATCCACAAGTGTGGGGACCAGGCGTTGACACCTGGCCCCCACAGTATTGTTCTGGAACCGGTGTGATCAGACTTCGACGGTCAGTTCGACCTCGACGGCTGATCCGAGTGGCAGGGTGGCCACCCCGACGGCACTGCGGGCGTGTCGGCCATGCTCACCAAAGACCTGGCCAAGCAGCTGCGACGCGCCGTTGGCTACCCCAGCTTGACCGGTGAAATCCGGGGCGGAGTTGACGAAGACGACCACTCGGACAATCCGCTTAATGGCGTCCAACCCACCGGCCACGTCAGCTGCAGCAGCGATGGCGTTAAGAGCAGCGGCGCGGGCAGCCTCAGCGGCCTGCTCAGCGGAAACGGCGTCTCCCACCTTGCCAACGGCAGTCAACTCACCATCAACGAAGGGTAGCTGACCCGAGGTAAGAATCTGTGATCCGGTCTGAATGGCCGGCACGTAGTCGGCGACCGGAGCCGCAACTGGAGGAAGAGTAATCCCCAATTCGGCACACCTCGTTGTGGCGCTCATCGGGGTTCCTCCTGGTCAGGCAGCGGACGTTTGAAGTAGCCCACTAGCGAATCGGGGTTGGGGCCGGCGACGATCTGAACAAGTTCCCAGCCGTCGGCTCCGAAGTTATTGAGGATCTGCTGCGAGGCGTGCACCAGAATCGGTGCTGTGAAGTACTCCCATCGGGTCATGACTTCACCCTAGCCGTTTTCGTCAGAGTTCCCCGGTCAGCGAGCAGCACATCACGCCAGCTCGTCACGTCTGGACGCTCACGCAGCAGACGCCGCCTCTCACGCTCGGTCATCCCGCCCCAGACCCCCCACTCAAATCGGTTATCCAGGGCCTCAGCAAGGCATTCCGGACGGACGCGGCAGTCCGTGCAGATACGCCTAGCTCGGCGCTGCTCTTTTCCATCCGGAAAGAGGGCATCTGCCATACCGCGGCAATTTGCCTGGAGCGTCCAATCGTCAGCTTCATTGCTTTCCACGAATCTCACGGTACGCGATACGGATGCTTTTTGACAAGGGACGAAATAGTCAAACTGACTGCACGGTGGGCCGTGGTATCGCATACACCTATTCTAGAGTTACCCCATGGACACCACGGCCACCATCGGTTGGGGAATCGCGGGCACTGGACGTATCGCCCGCACAGTTCTTAAAGACTTCGCACATGTCCCGAGAGCACGCATCTGCGCTATCGCGTCAAGGTCGGCAGCCCGCGCCGATGCTTTTGCCGATCTGGTTACTCAGAACCTGAGCTGTCCCCGCCCAGACGCTCATGATTCCTATGTCGACATGATCACCAACCCCACAGTGAACGTCGTTTACGTGGCAACCCCGCACCCTCAGCATCGACCGATCACCCTGGCTGCCATTGACTCCGGGAAGGCTGTTCTCGTCGAGAACAGCCTTCGCCGCAACTGCCCATGCGGCTGCCGAAATAGCTGAGGCTGCTCGGGCTAAAAAGGTCTTTGCCATGGAGGGGATGTGGACCCGGTTTTGCCTGTCGTCACCGAGATGATCGACGCCGTCAACAATGGCGCGATCGGCGAGCCGACGGGTATCCAGGGAGATTTGTTCGCCCTGCGCGATTATGACCCTGACGACCGTCTCTTCTCCCCAGCTCTAGGTGGTGGAGTAACCCTTGACCTCGGCGTCTATGCCCTCGGTTTCGCCATTCGCCTCTTTGGAGAGCCCACCGAGGTCATCGCCCGTGGCAACCACTTCCCCAATGAGGTGGATTCCGACGCTTCGATGCTGCTGACCTTCCCAAAGAACAAATTTGCCACGCTGGCCATCTCGTTCACCTCCGACGGTCCGGGACGCATGACTATTCAAGGCACCGACGGCTGGATAGAGGTCGAGCCTAGGTTCCACCACCCCAGCCGTATCCTCATCCACCGCCGCGGAGTCATCCCGGAGGTCCACAACACCCCCGCGCTGGGCCGCGGCTCCTCGGATCACTCGCCCACTCCTCGCCCCCAGGAAATCGTACGGACGCTAGTAAGTCCAAAACTCCGTGACTGACGTGCCACTTCCCTTACGTTCCTGCGGGATAATCATGGTCACATCCACAGCTATCTGTTCGATGCAGGGTAAGGAGTATGCTAGCATCATCAAAAATCCGAATCTCGACGAAGTTGATTCCCATGAATACATTGGTCACCGTTGACCGACCTGCCAGTATGACCGAGCAGGAATGGCGAAAAGCCATCAAATTTGACAGCACCGACTGGGGCTGGATCATTATGAGCATCGGCATGGCTATCGGTGCTGGTATTGTATTTCTTCCAGTGAAGATCGGCTTAGTCGGATTGTGGGTTTTCCTCGTCTCATCGGTGATCGCCTATCCCGCGATGTACCTGCTCCAGAGGCTATTCATCAACACGTTGGCCGAATCACCTGAATGCAAGGACTACCCTAGCGTCATCTCAGGTTATCTGGGAAAGAACTGGGGCTTTTTTATCGGTGTCCTCTATTTCATCATGTTGGTGATCTGGGTATTTATTTATTCGACAGCCCTCACCAACGATTCTGCCTCTTTCCTCCATTCCTTCGGAGTGACCAAGACTGTGTGGTCGCACAATCCGTTCTATGGTCTGGTCATCATCTGCATCATGGTGGCGATCGCCTCACGAGCAGAAAAGATCCTTTTCCGAATCTCTACGGTGATGGTACTCACTAAGCTGTCTGTCGTGACTTTCCTCGGCCTCGCGATCATCGGCAGCTGGAACCTGGCGAACGTCGGGGCCTTCCCGAGCTTGGGCCACCTAGTGAAACAGACCATCGTCATGCTTCCATTCACATTGACCTCGATACTCTTCATCCAGTCACTCAGCCCGATGGTCATCTCCTACCGAGCCCACTACAAGTCAATCGAAGTGGCACGCCACAAGGCCTTGCGCTCCATGAATATCGCGTTCAGCGTGCTGTTCATCACGGTCTTTTTCTACGCCATCTCCTTCAACTTGACCATGGGACATGACGTAGCGGTGAAAGCCTACAATCAAAACATCTCAACCTTGGCGATGGTGGCCCAGGGCATGGGAGGCACGACCGTCAAGATTTTCTCCTTGATTCTCAACATCTTCGCCGTAATGAGGCGTACTTCGGGGTGTTCCTCGGCTTCCGTGAGGCATGCCAAGGAATTGCGATGAACGTGCTACGCCGCCTCATCCCCGAGGAGAGAATCAACAAGAAAATTGTTTCATGGTCCATCCTCGTCTTTGCAATCCTAGTGTCTTGGGGTGCCATCCTCCTCAATGCCCCTGTGCTGAGTTTCACCTCCATCTGCAGTCCCATCTTCGGCATGATCGGTTGCCTCATCCCAGCGTATCTTGTATTTAAGGTTCCCCCACTTCATAAATTCCGAAGCCCGAGTCTAATTCTCATTATCGCAACAGGAATTCTTCTAGTTGTCTCGCCATTCCTGGCTTTCAGCTAATTCTTATCAGAAAGGTTGATCATGACACCCTTGGCGACCGGAGGAGTCCGGAATGTCGACTCGATGCAGAAAACACGATGTCAAACCCCGCTTTCTCCCTCTGAGATCAACAACCTCATTGAGGCGCTCCACCAGGGCGTGACCCCAGCCACCGGCTGCACCGAACCCATTGCCCTGGCCTATGCCGCGGCACGCGCCAAACGAGCTCTTGGAAGCGACGCGAAACAACTCGACTCTCTCCACATTGACGCTCGAGTATCCCCCAACATTATGAAGAACGGCATGGCCGTCATGGTCCCCGGCACCGGACGGCCCGGCCTCGAGATCGCCGCAGCGGTGGGAGCCCCCGCAGGCAACCCCGATGCGGGGCTAGCGGTCCTGGCCGACGTCAGCGAAGACGCGGCAGAGAAGGCGCGTCACCTAGTCGATTCAGGAGCCGTCGAACTCACTGTGGCCGATGTGGACGATGACCTCTATGCCGAAACCGTCCTTCACCTCGATGGTCACCACGCTCGAGCATGCATTGCAGGCGACCACACAAATGTATTCCTTGTCAGCCGCGACGACGAAGTCCTTGAGAGCAAGGAACGCCCGGCCGCAGGCCACGTCCCCCCGACGGCCGCACTCCTCCAAGGCCTCAGTCTGGCCAAGATCTACGATTTCGCTACCACCGTGGACATTAAGCTCATCGAGTTCATTACCGAGGCCGAACGCCTCAACAACGCCTTGGTCGACGCTGGACGAGACGGCTCCTACGGGATTGGTGAAGGTGCCGCCTTACTCGGATCAATCGACCGCGGCATGGCCTCAGACGACCTGTGCACACGCATGACCGCATACACTGCAGCTGCCTCAGACGCACGAATGGGCGGTGCCCCGTTGCCGGCAATGACCAACAGCGGATCCGGCAACCAAGGCATCGTCGCCACCGTCCCAGTCACGGTCGCAGCAGACTACGCAGGTGTCGACCACGAACGGCGCGTACGCGCCCTGGCCCTCTCTCACGCCGTCGCCCTCTACGCCCACGCCGGGCTTCCCGTGCTCTCCGCTTTCTGTGCCGCGACCACAGCAGCAATGGGCGCGGCAGCCGGGATCTGCCTGGTGTTAGACGGCTCCTACAGCGCGGTGGAACGCGCAGTCGCATCAATGACCGGCGACGTCGTCGGCATGGTCTGCGATGGTGCAGGCTGCAGCTGTGCGTTGAAGGTCTCCGCCTCAGCGAATGCAGCCGGCCGTGCCGCCTTGCTCTCGCTGGCAGGCCGACGCGTACCTGGGACGAACGGGCTGGTACACGACGACGTCGACGCGGCGATTCGCGGCATCGGCCGGCTGGGAACCGAAGGAATGAAACAGACCGATCCGGAGATCCTGTCGCTGATGATGGCGAAACAGACCGTCTGAATCACGGAACCATCGGCCCAGCCTCAGCCGGGCCGATGCGCGAGGTTCCGCGTCGCGATATTGCTCCGTCGATCCACACCTGGCGACTGGCCGGCACGGCGACCCTCCGTGTCCTCAGACCTTGACGACCTTGACCGCCAGTCCTAGGTCCGGCTCGACGGCCCAGTCGTCGGCGCGGGGCCCACGCGACATCTGGATCGCCAGCACCTCCTGACTGATCTGCTCAGCATGTTCCTCGATAGCTTTAGCCAGATCGGCGCTAGCAGACCACGCCAAGGTGATGCGGTCGGAAACGTCGAGTCCAGCCTTCTTGCGGCTGTCCTGGACGAAACGGATGACCTCACGGGCTTGCCCAGCGCGAGCCAACTCGGGGGTAATCTCCAAATCGAGAGCCACCGTCTCACCCTGCTCGTTGACGACGCTCCAGCCTTCCCGAGGACGCTCGGAGACGATCACATCGTCAGCGGTCACGACGGCCTTACCTCCCTCGACCTCTGGTACATCCAGCTCGACGGACCCCTTGATGGCCAGTTCGGAGGCAAGCCACTCAGGATCGGCAGCGGCAATAGCAGCTGCGACCTTCGGAGTGGCTTTAGCGTACTTCTTGCCTAGAGCCCGGAAGTTGCCCTTCGCGCAATGATCAACGAGGTCCCCAGCCGCAGTAAAGGAATCCAGGGCCATGACGTTCAGCTCGGACCGGATCTCAGCCTGCAAATCCTCGTCCAGTTTAGCCAAGACGGCACCAGAAATGAGGGCGCGAGACAAAGGCTGACGGATCTTGGCCTTGGCCTCTACACGGGCACCGCGCCCCAGCTCGACGATGCGTCGGGCCAGATCCATCGATTCGGACAGGGACTCGTCGATGAGCGAGTCGTCGGCCACCGGCCAACTTGCCAAATGGACCGACTCCGGGCCGTGCGGATTTGTCGTCACGAAGAGGTCCTGCCAGACCCGCTCGGTGATAAACGGAACCATCGGTGCCATCAACTTAGTGAGGGTTTCGAGGGTCTCGTGCAACGTCCACAGGGCACCCTCATCGCCGTCCCAGAAGCGACGGCGGGACCGGCGCACGTACCAGTTAGACAGCTCGTCGACGAACTGAGCAATAAGGTTGCCGACGCGCTGGGTGTCGAAGTTGTTCAGCGCCTCAGTAACGTCGCGTACCAGCACATTGGTGGCGCTGACGAGCCAGCGATCCAGCACGTGACGCTGTGTTGCAGCGGGGGGGACAACCCCCCCGAACCCCCTCGAGTCCACAGCGGGGGGGACAACCCCCCCGAACCCCCTCGAGTCCACAGACCCCCTCGCCGGGTCGGCACCATGCTGCGTGCCTTGAGCTGGAGACCACCCATTGGCGCGGGCGTAGAGCGCCTGGAAGCTCACGGTATTCCAGTACGTCAACAGAACCTTGCGGACCGTCTCCTGGATGGTCTCGTCACCGACGCGCCGTGCACTCCATGGGGAGCCGTCGGCCGCCATGAACCAACGCAGCGCGTCGGCACCATGAGAATCCATGAGCGGGATAGGCAACAGGATGTTGCCCAGGTGCTTGCTCATCTTGCGACCGTCCTCGGCCAGAATGTGGCCCAGACACAGCACATTGCGGTACGAGGACTCGTCAAACACCAGGGTTCCGACGGCCATCATGGTGTAAAACCACCCGCGGGTCTGATCGATGGCCTCACAGATGAAGTCACCCGGGTAGTGAGACTCGAACTTCTCCTTCGACCCGGGCACATGCGGGTATCCCCACTGGGCGAAGGGCATCGAGCCCGAATCGAGCCAGGCATCAGCCACCTCGGGCACCCGGTGATAGGTATGACCACCCCGGGTGAAGGTCACCTCGTCAATGAACGGACGATGCGGATCCATCCCGGTGAGGTCACGCCCAACGTACTGGGATAACTCGGCCAGCGACTCCACACAGATGACGTCGGAGCGATCGTCGTCGTTGCGCCACAACGGCAACGGGGTACCCCAGTAGCGCGACCGGCTGACAGCCCAATCGATGTTGTTCTCCAGCCAATCACCAAAACGGCCATACTTGATCGTCTCGGGATACCACGTGGTGCCCTCGTTCTGGGCCAGCAGTTGTTCCTTAACCTTCGTCGTGCGGATATACCACGAGGGCTGGGCGTAATAAATCAAGTGGGTATCACAGCGCCAGCAGTGCGGGTAGGAGTGCCAGTGCATCTCCAAGCGGAATAGAACTCCGCGCCTGTCGAGATCTTCGCATAACGGCTTGTCGGCGGTCTTGAAGAACTGCCCGCCCACCAGCGGCACGGATTCCTCGAAGGTACCGTCGGGGCGAATCGGGTTGACCAGCGGCAACCCGTAGCGACGGCAGGTCTGTAGATCGTCGGCGCCAAAGGCTGGGGCCTGATGCACCAGCCCGGTGCCATCTTCGACGGTGACGTAGTCGGCTAGAACGACGAAGTTTGCGTCAGCAGGGGTGGGACGTCCATCAACCGTCACCCGCTCAGTCTTTGGCCACTCCAGGAAATTGTAGGGGCGCTCGTAGGTCCACAATTCCATCTGCGAGCCCAAGAAGGACTCGCCGGTAAGGCTCCACCCCTCACCCAGCACTTTTTCGAACAGTGGCTCAGCGATGATGAGGTCCTGGGAGGCCGGATCCTCTGCGGAGGCAGTAGCGACGGCATCGGATCCCTCCGGAACCGGATCCTGGTGGGCGACGACGTATCGCACCTCGGGGTGGACGGCCACAGCAGTGTTCGATACGAGGGTCCAGGGGGTGGTCGTCCACACCAGCAGCTTGGCGCGTCCAGCCAGCGGGCCCGACGTCACCGGGAACCGCACATAGATCGACGGATCGCGGTCATCCTGGTAACCCTGAGCCAGCTCATGGTCGGACAGAGTGGTACCGCAGCGCGGGCAGTACGGGGCCACGCGGTGGTCCTCACCGAGCAGACCCTTATCCCAGATTCGCTTAAGACCCCACCACACCGACTCGACGTAGGACGGGCTCATCGTCCAATACGCCTCATCCATATTGACCCAGTAGCCCATTCGCTCGGTGAGTTCGCTAAAGGCATCGACGTGGCGGGTAACGGACTCGCGGCATTTGGCATTGAACGGTTCAACGCCGTACTTCTCGATGTCAGGCTTACCGGAGAACCCGAGCTCCTTTTCAACGGCCAGTTCGACGGGTAGACCGTGACAGTCCCAGCCTGCCTTGCGGTCGACGCGGAACCCCTGCATCGTCTTGAAACGCGGGAAGATGTCTTTGAACACCCGGGCCTCAACATGGTGGGTACCTGGCTGGCCGTTAGCGGTCGGCGGGCCCTCAAAGAAGGTCCACGGTTGGCCGTCCTTGGTGGCCTCCAAGGACTTATCAAAAGTGTGCTGACGAGCCCACAGATCAATGATCTCGTGGTCCATCGCGGGCAGGTCAATCTGTGGCGGCACGTTGTTGTACTGCCTGCAGTTGTCGGAGCGAACTGGGTTCACATCGGTCATCGCAGCGGGTGGTCCTTCGTCTCGGGTCACCGAGGGACGAGCACACCGGATTCTCCGGGCACCCGCGGTACCACCCTCCTTGCACGACGTCAACGACATCGGCCTCTCGGTTAGTCGATCGCTGCTGGTTCTACTAAGGCGGTGTATGCACTCGCCCGTTCTTCCAGCGACTCCGGGGTGATCGCCCCATCACTGCCTTGCGGTCGCAAGCATCTTACTCCAACTGGAGAAAACTGTGGCGGGTCTCCGGGCACGGTGGCAATGATGTCGCTCTACGGCATTGTTGTCACCATAGACGCCAGGAACGCCCATCACCTACCGAAATGCCACACACCTGGGAGCTCCCCCGGCCTGCACGTAGTCACTTGATCGAGGCCTTGCCGCAAACACCGGTGACAATCAGGTTTCAGAGTCAACAACGGACCACTGAGATGCTCTGTGCGCGGTAATAGCCACCGTGGGTATCCGGCATCCTAGACGTCTTCAGCCATGGGTGACACGAGCTAGGTTGACATGAAAAGAACACCCAAGTGTGCTTGAGGTATTGCTCGTTCCCGTCTCGACGGTCCCGCCTCACCATCATGCTCGTGTGCCGGAGGGACCCCACCTGCCCACACTGGTCAGTTGACCTCGCGTATGAGAATCACCCACGATTACGCCACGGGCGGGGCTTAACCAGCGAGGCAGAGATCCCTAGAAGGCAGAGAGCCACTGAAAGCACTGCAGACAATGCATCTGTGCGATCCTTCACCGGCCAAGACCACGGAGCTTCGAAACGTGCGGTACTCCCCGCCAATAGACTCATGAGAACCCAGATAGTCGCAGGTAGGGATGACAGCCTCGTGACGCCAAGTGCGTTGACAAGAAGGGTCACCCCAGACAATCCGACAATATTTCGCGTGGCAACCATTCCGACAGGGAGATTTCCCACATACGCCACAATTCCAACAAGGACGGCCGGCGTCATTGACAAGAGACAATCGGCAAGTGCAGTCCGCCGCTCGGATCCTGCCTCCAGCCGCGTGTCACGCCGCGAAAGACACCAACCTTGCACGATGACCACGCACAGGGGAACCACGGCGGCATTAGGAACGTCAACACCTCTGCCTGTCAAAAACGGGGGGATCGCGACTATGACTTCGGACGTGAGCCCGATAAGGACACAACAAACCACAGTCGCTGCAAGCAAAGATAACAGGGACCGATTTCGAGCCCAGGCTCTCCAGCCCAGCAGCACATTACCGCTCAACATGTCCGAAGCCGGGCTCGATCATGTTCAATAATGCTGGCCTGCTTCTCGATCGGCAGTCGATCGATGGATTTCAACCACTCACGAGTCTCTGGGGATAATGCCGTGTCTCACACCTCGATGCCTGAATGTTCCACCAACCACGCGACAACACGATCCTGAACATTTTGCACCCAGATCTCCACTTCGTCTTGACGAACTTGACATGGAGCAACAGCCAGGCCCTCCGCGACTGCCGATTAGTGCGGGTAATGCCGATTCAGACACATCCTCTGCCGACGCCGACCACCAAACGGTTGTTTGAGTCGATTGCCCAATGCCCTGCCGGTATGCCCTTGGAACGTGAACCCCGTTAGCCCTCCACGCAGCATCTGCCTTCTGCACTATGGGCCCCAGCAGTTGGAGGTCGTGCACATCCCAGGTACACACCGTGGGATCCTTCAAACACGCCTGCGTCCCAGTTCGAGGCACGGCAGGAAAAGCACCCACACCCTCCACCTCACGGAATCCAATTAACACTGTTGAGACCAACCCGATAATCAAGATCACGGTCACGATGGCACTTGAATGATAGCGCAGCCTACTCGCAATAAGCGCCACCATAGACACAACAAGAACACCGCATGCCATCGTCATGCCGGCCGCAAGGACTTGCGGATCTAGCATCTCCCCTGCATTACAGCAGTTCATGTAATAGCCAACCAGATACCTCAATTCTAGTACCGATACGGCCGGACCATACAAAACGAGTATAAATGGGATCAAAAGAGCCGTCGGTGCCGATAATGCCAATGGCCATGACATTCCAATCACGGCGCCAAAGACACCCCACGCGAGCATCCAGACAACACCAATCAACGACATTTTTACAATTTGATCCCCAGATCCTGAAAGCAGAACGAAAACGCCTACAGCTATCGTAGAAGGAAGAACAGCAATTGCCCACCACGGCGCCACAATTCTCAGCCGAGACCGCTTGGATAATCTCTTTAGAATCTGGCCTTCGGTAAATCTCCGAAGTTCCAAGCAAGCACTCAGCGCGACAGGCCCCGCAACCATCATGAATGCGTAAAGTATGCTGGAAGCTCGCTCAATAGCTGAGCGTGCCGGAGGATTCCCAAATGCTCCATACCACCACATGAGCAGCATTACTGGCACAAGACGCACGCCATAAGACCGTCGAAGCAGAAGACGCCACGTCATCGCGCCTGCTCCGATACACCCACGACATCGAGAAATGCCGCCTCTGCCGCGTGAGAAGATCCCGCACCATGCATCAGGAACTCATCGGTAGATCCGTCATAGGCAATGCGCCCCTTATGAAGTATTACGACCCTGTTATACGTTGAGTCAACGTCGGAAGTATCGTGAGTGGACACCACAAAACTACGAGTAGCGCCGAGCTCCGTGAGCAGATTCCGGAATACGTGCTTCTGCGCTGGGTCAAGGCCAGCAGTTGGCTCATCGAGCAAAACAATCGGCTGTTCTCCTACCAGAGCTTGAGCCAGACCAACTCGACGCAGCTGTCCCCCGGACAACTGATTGGGCTTGTCCTTCAGGCGGTCTTCTAATTGAACTGCCTCTAGCGCCATAATTGCCCGCTTCTCACTCTGGGACGAACTACACCCGCCGAGCCAAGCTGAATATGCCACTTGCTCAACTACCCGGAACCCAGGAATTGGCCTGGTCTGCTGGGGCATCAGAGACACAACGGAACGAGGGTCTTTACCCCCATCCACGGCTATTAACCCCGCCGAGGGCCTAAGCTCACCCGCACATAGCCGCAGAAGGGTAGTTTTCCCCGCACCATTAAGGCCCAAGAGAACCGTTGGCCCGGTGGTATCACCCAGAACCAAGTTCAGTTCAGTGAAAAGCCGGGATTTGCGTCGTGGATAGGAGAAATGAACCCCTTCGAGCTGTAGAGTCTGAGTCACCATCGAATCCGGAAATCACGAACAGAAAGCTTCAACCACGTAAAAGCCCTCACCTGGCGCACCCAATTACGTCGAGGCACGTGGCCGCTAGGGTCACGCTTACAACCGTTCGATTCTTCATGCTGCTTGTCCTCGTAGACCAGTGCCCGCCGCCGCTCGGAGGGCCGTCGCCAGCTCAGCATATTTGCAGACTTTAATTGTAGTCAAAACGTTGACGATACCTATATTAAGATCGCCTACGAGAGGGGCGTACCTCATATACCGGTCAACCGCTATGTTGAGCTCCGAATCGTTCGTCACCGTTCTCTCATCGCCAGCAGCTTCTCGATGACCTGCGCAACCCCATCCTCGGCATTCGACGGCGCCCGGTGACGGGCCGCTGCGACCGCCAACGGCACCGCATGAGCCTCGCGTAGGAGTCTCCCGCCCAGGCGAGCATCTCGACGTCATTAGCTCCGTCACCGAAGGCCACGGTGCCGCGTTGCTCGATGCCCAGGTGATCGCACAGCATGGACAAACCGGAGTCTTTGGCCACCCCCTTAGCACTAATCTCTAGCATCGGCTTGCCCGAGGTAGTGACGTGTACCTCGCCAGCCATACCGACGCTCGCCGCGCGCGCAGCGAGTTCCTCGACGGGCAGGTTCGGATGGCGGGCAACCATTTTGAGGCAGTCTCCGTCAAGCACCTCGTCAAGATCCAGGGCGGGCATGTCGGATGGCTCGCGGGAATGGTCAGCGAAAGTCGTCAACTCGGCATAGCCGCGCTGGGAGGCGAAAGTGAGCCCGTCGTCCTTGATCGTCAGAAAGCGGGTGCCGGGAGCGGCATCGAGGAGACGGTGGGCGAACTCGTTCGCCACGGCACCCGGCATGAGTTGGCGAAAGAGTACGGTACGAGCCTGGAGGTCCCAGCAAATGGCGCCGTTGGAGCACAGTGCCCAGCGGCCTAAGTCGTCACGCCACTTCTCAATACCGTAAATCTGCCGTGCGGTGACTGGCACCACCGGCACCCCGGCCTTCTCTGCGACGCGAATGGCATCACGAGTGCGAGGGCTGATAGTGCCGTCAGGAGTCAGGAGGGTTCCGTCAAGGTCAGTTGCGATGAGCACACTGCGAGATTATCGAGATGCCAGCAACTCCTCGACAACAACGGCGAAACCATCCTCCTCGCAGGAGGGAGCGCGCCTGTCCGCGGCAGCAATCGCCTCCGGCTTGGCGCCGCCCATCGCATAAGACACACCGGCCCACTGCAACATCTCAACGTCATTGGCCCCGTCTCCCAGAGCGACGACATGGGCACGATCCTCCCCGAGGAGCTGGCAGATGCGTTCTAGACCACTGGCCTTTGTCCCGCCAGCTGGTCCGGCTTCCGCCACCGTGAACCCGGCCCACGTAGCGTGAACTCCGGGCACCCGCAGACGCCTGGACAGCTGGTAGATATCTGAGGCAGGCACTGTCGGGTGCACGATCATGAGCTTGACGGCTTCACTAGAGCACAGCTCCTTACGACTGACGAGAACGTGCTCGGCGGGATCGTTCTCAGACTCAAAGGCAGGGACAATCCCGTCGTACCCCTCCTCGACGAGGAACACTGAAGAATCCCCAACCTCCGCACAGAACACCACCCCCGGACACTCGGCAGTGAGTTGGTCGACGTAGGACTTCACGGTGCGAGCCGACATCGTCTCGGTGAAGAGAGTCTCGCCAGTGGACATGTCCGTCCCGACAGCGCCGTTAGACACCAGAGCATGCCGGTGAAAGACCGGACCGATGACGCGCAGCCCACCAATAGCCCGTCCCGTTACCGGAATGACGTGAATACCAGCTGCCTCGGCGGCCTTCACGGCAGCCCGGTTTCGAGGAGACACGGTGGCGTCGGGGGTGAGGAAGGTTCCGTCGAGGTCGGTCGCGATGAGCACCCCGTCACCCTATCGACAAGTCCCGAATCCGTCCCCGTTTGGGTACCGTCGGTAAAGACCATCACAATGGTCCTGCAGGGCGTTCCTGCGTGGCGCGAGGAGGGTGTCAGATGGCGGAGAAGCGGTCGGGTGCTCGTAGCGGATCCGCGTCCCGAAATCATCCGCGCTCCTGGCACGGCGACGACCCGATCCCACGAACTGCTGACGGCATTGACGCCCGTATTTTCCGTCCCGGCCAGGCTTCCGCACAGCCCGCTACCCCACCACAGTCGAGCGCCACCCGTCCTGAGTCCCCGGTCGATGAGGAAAACCCGACAAGGATGGCCCCGGTAGGCAACCTTTCGAGGTCGTGGCCTCTGACCCGTTCAAGGACGGCCTCTCCCAACAATGGCCAAGCCAAACTCCGCCATTCCAGGCCACCAAGGGCGCACCGAACCCGACGCGTCCCGCTGGAAAAACTCTTTCGCGCCAGGACGCCAGTGGAGCCGACTCTGGCTCTCAACCTGGGCGACGCCGAGATGGCGATCATGCAAGCTCGACGTGTCGTCGACCTCGTCACCCGCGTCGCGGTGATGGCGATCTCGGTAGGAGGTTCCGCGTCTGAGGCCGTCGCAATAGCCCTGCGCATTACCGCGACCTACGGAGTGACCGTCCACATCGACATTACGAACACGTCCGTCATCGTCACCCAGCATCGTGGACTGGACGAAGACCCCATCACCGCGTTGCGGGTGGTTCGTTCCCGCAGCAACGACTACCAGCGCCTGGGTGAACTGCAGTTGCTCGTCGATGACATTTGCGACAAGACCGTGGGGCTCGAGGAGGCCGCCGACCGCTTGGCCGCCATCACGCGCAGCCCCCGGTTGTACCGTCAATGGTTCGTCACTATGAACATTGGTCTCATGGGGGCAGGGCTGTCTACCTTGTTCGGCGGTACCGTCATGGACGGCGTGCTGAGCTTCTTCTCGACGTGCATCGTTGACGCCACCGTTCAGGCGATGGCGCGCAAGCGGATCACGAATTTCTTTGCTCAAGCGGCCGGTGGCGCCATCGCGACGGCGTTCGCCCTTATCGTCATGGTGTACATGGCGGCTTCCAATCGCCCTCTGCCACTGTCTCCGTCCCTCATCGTCGCCTCCGGAATTGTCTCCCTGCTGGCCGGCGGCTCCTTCGTTGCGGCCTCCCAGGACGCCCTCGACGGCTACGTCGTCACAAGTTCCGGACGATTCCTGGAAGGGTTTGTACAAACCGGTGGCATCATCCTCGGCGTCATCACGGCGATGTGGATCGGTCTGAGACTTGGGGTGCCCGGGTACATCTCGCCCTCCCTGGGGTTCTCCACCAACCCGATCCTCCAGATGGTCGCTGCCGCAGTCATTGCCGTGACCTTCGGCATCTCCTCTCACGCTGGATACCGCACCCTGGCGATCTGTGCAGCCTTGGGAGCGGCGGCCTGGGCCGGATACCTCCTCGGCATGCAGTTGACGGGATCTGTGTCGGCAGCGTCAGGACTCGCAGCCATGGTGGCAGGCTTTATCGCAGGCCTGGGAGCGAAGCGCTGGAAGGTGCCTCAGCTAGGTTTGGTGACGATCGCCATCGTCCCCCTCATGCCCGGCGTCATGATGTACCGAGCCTTGTACATGATCGTCAATGCGCAAAACGAGACTGGCGGCACCTCGAACGCCGGGTGGACCCTCTTCCTGGAGGCCCTGCTCGTCGGTGTGGCGCTAGCCGTCGGCGGCAGCTTCGGCGCGCTGCTCGCCCGTCCGTTCACTCTCCCGAAGGATCTGCGGTCCCGGTTGGCAACCCTTGCTTCTTGGGGCGCTGGTCAAGCCGTCCCGCGTGAGCGGCGCCGTCGGCGATCCCAGCCCCCTGCGGATCCGCGCCATCCAGCTCTTAACAACACTGAGACCGACCCGACTATGACGGGAACCTGGGCGCGGTAGGCGTCAGTCCAGTCGCTGCATCCGTGGTCGCGGCACTGGTACGGCGACCATCGTCACTAAAGCCAGCAACACCGGTGGGACGAACACGATGAGCGCCAGCCACGGCAGTGGCATCGGTGTCGGCCAGCGAGAGTCGGCGCACGTCATAACGACAACCGGCACAAACCCCACGAGAAAGCCAAGGACTTGACCAAGCCCTGTCGTCACGAGGGCCTGTGCTGCCACCATTCGTCTCAGGGTCGCCTTCGACGCCCCCCACCGACGCGATGGCGGTGCGCGACCCCCTCGAGTCGGACAGGGTCAAGGCCAATACCACGGCGCCCACGCATACCGCCAACAGCGTGCCCACTACCGCCGACCAGCGCATCACAGTCCCGAAAACATCCGAGTACCCCTCCTCCCATATGAACTCCGAGGAGGACCCAGTGACGTCCATGAGGGAATGTTGCAGACGGTCCCCTTCCTTCGCGGTCGGAGTGTGCGGCAACCGTAACCACACCGTTGTGGATTAGGTTTTCACGTTGTCGGGGCTTACCCCGAGCACCTTGGCCGCCGTTCTACGGCTGATGAGGTTGGGCAGACCGTATCCCAGGGCATGGTGGGGAGCATGGATGGCTGGAAGCACGGTGGTGCCGGTACTGTCACGTCCGTCTTTGTTGGAGATGATGGCCTGCGAAACCCGTGTGGCATCGGGCGAGAACAGCACGACTCCGTCATCGAGAGCCTTCATCACCCTGCCTTCTCCCCAGTCAGCAGCTCATACAGAGTACCATCGTCGATGGCCACCGTCGACGACATCGCTCCGTACGACATCGCTCCGTTAGGTACTTTGGGGGTGACTTCGAGACTGCTAGTGCAGTATTTCCCGTCCTGGCCGCATATCACCGGCTCCTCCGGACGTAGATATTTCACGTGCGGCCCGAAAACCGCAGTGACTCGTTTGATCTCCCCGGCAATACGATCGTCCGAAGTCCTGACCCCATCATTGTGTTCGCCAGCGAGAACCCCAATGTGGTCTCCGAACTCCGGGACGTATTCGGCCTTGTCCTGGATGGCGAGACTGTCGCAGAGCGCGACGGCGGCGCATGTCAGCACGGTGATAGCCATAGAGGCGGCAACCCCTGGTACCGCCCTTCCTCGGTTGCGGTTGAGATCGCGCAGCGCGAACCGGATCGGTAGCCGCGACGATTTGCGTCCCGACACCTTCTCCACCAACCAGGGCATGGCAGACACAGCGGCCAGGTACAGCACGACAATGGTGATGATAATGCCAATCAATATTCAGGCGCACCATCACGTCGCCGGTCGTTCCACGACGGCCATATATGACGCCACCGACACCAGCGAGCACACCGATCGCCGCGATGACGATCGCTAGCGTTGGTCGCCGCGCGGGCCGTGCCGCAGATTCGGCATGTCTGACCCCCATGAGGGCGTCTTGACGGGCAACGTCACGAGCCGGGAACCAACAAGCGGTCAGTGCCGCGAGCAGACCGACCACCGACCCTACGGCGACATATCCCCAATCGACCCCATAGGTGATGTAGTCGGGGTACACCATTCGAATGATGGCCACCGCGCCATTACCCATGCCCACGCCGAGGCCTACCCCAAGGAGGGCCCCCGAGAGGCCCAACAGCAGTCCCTGATGAATCATCACACCCATGAGGTCACGTCGAGCGGCCCCGGTAATGCCGAGCAGGGCGAGCATCCGCCGCTGTTGACGAGCGCCAATAGCGAATGCTGCGGTTGCGAGGGTGGCTACGACAATCGCCGAGAGCACCCCAGCGGCCAGTATCAGGGCAAACATGTCCCGCTCGAAGGTGTCTCCTTGACTGGCACTCTCTTCGGCACGGCGGTCAGTGACGCCCAACCCCGACGCATTAAGCTTCTCGACTTGTTGCCTCGTGAGTGACGCACCGTTGACGTAATACGTGAGCTCTCCACCACGGGCCAACGGGCTGCGAGGGGCTACCCAGAACGTTGGACCATTTCCCGACCATTCTTCCCGGACCACCCCAGTGACGGTGTACCGATGCCCGTTGACGGTTACTCGGGACCCCACCGACCAGCCATAATCTTTCGCAGCACCGGTGGTCACCCACATGTTATTGCCGGTAGGCATGGGGCCACGCGGGAGCTCCATGCGGTAGGGACGCATAGTCGTCAGGTCCATCGCCTTAACCGTTGCCGACAAGGTGGCAAGCCGCCAGGAAACGCTAGCCTCGGTAGTCCTCAAGGGGTGCAGCTTGTGGCCGGGCAGCCTCAGGTTGGCCAGAGCCGTCTGTTGCTGGGCTCGTTGGTGCGCATCTGGCTCGGCACCGTCGTCACAGTACGTGTTAGTCGGCCCCTGCTGGGAACAGTGACCATCCCAATTTGATATCGGGCTGATGACCATGTCGGCGTCACCATAGTTATTGAGGACCTGGCTGCCGGAGACACTGCCATCCGAGCGCAGGAGCACCCCTAATCCGGACATGATGGCCACCGGTAACGCTATGAGCACCACGATGAGTAGGGAGCGCAACTTGTGCCTGCCGATGTCACGTACGGCCAGGCGATTGATGAGATGGCGGTGGGGCCATCCTCGGGCAATGGCGTCTCCGGAGAGGCGAACCGTGCTAGTCGGCGTTTCGGGCGTGGTCCACGCTAACATCACCACCGGCCACGTTTCGGGTTGTCGTTGAGTAGTTCCATAGGATCGCTGACGACCTGGGACTCGTCGACGAGCCTGCCGTCTCGCAGGAAGATCACCCGGTCGGCCCACGCCGCATGACGGGCCTCGTGGGTCACCAGGACGACGGCGACTCCCTCGTCAGCGAGAGTCCGGATGAGGGCCATGATTTCGTCGCCGGTGACCGAGTCAAGAGCGCCGGTGGGTTCATCAGCCAGTAAAACGCGGCGATCCCCGACGATGCCGCGGGCGATGGCTACTCGTTGACGCTGCCCTCCCGACATCTTCTCGATGTGGCGATCAACTAATTCCGGGACGCCGACGCGGTCGAGGGCGATCTCGGCGGCCTTGCGGGCACGAGTGGCCGACACCCCGTCGAGTTCCAGCGGCACAGACACGTTCTCGACAGCAGTAAGGGTGGGCACGAGGTTGTAATCCTGGAAGACGAAACCAAGCTGACGACGTCGCACCCGCGCCAGGTCGTCGCGGGACATGCCGCCAAGCGGCTCGCCACATACCGGCACAGTTCCAGAGGTGGGCTGGTCCAACCCACCAGCCAGACCGAGGAGGGTGGATTTACCGGACCCCGACGGCCCCATGACAGCGGCAAAGGTACCAGGGTTGACGCCTAGGCTGACGTCGACGATGGCGTCGACCCGCTGCTCACCCTCGCCGAAGGAACGACTCACATGATCCAGGGACAACACGGTGCGCTGCACCGTGGGAGTGATCTGGTCAGCGGCGCGCGACGGGGGCGACGTCATCCGGTTCAGGCTTCCTGGACGACCTTAGAGCCGTCGGTCACTGGCTCGACAGGCTGATGGGGGCGGGCGTGAGAAGCCTGTACTGCCTTGGATTCGCAGTGGTCAAGCCAACGGATCTCTGCCTCGGCAGCGAAAATCATTCCATCAACGAGTAGCTGACCGGCGAGGTCGTCCTCTGCGACACTACGGCGTGCCTGACGACACTCTTGCAACTGGTGCATGGTGGCGTGACGCTGATCCTGGATGAGGGCGGCGACGTCAACATCTTTCGACGTAGCCGCCAGGGCGATCTTGATGGCCAATTCATTGCGAGGCGGGGTGGCTGGGGCGATCGGGGTAGTGAACCATCGACGCACTTCCTCGCGACCCTTCGGACTGATGGTGGCGATAACCCTGCCATCAGGGGTCTCATCTCCGCGGTAACACAACCCGTCACGCTCAAGACGGTCCAACGTTGTGTAAACCTGTCCAATATTCAAGGGCCAGGTATGATTTGTGCACCGATCGAACTCGTTTTTGATCTCATACCCGTGACGAGGCTTCTCAGCCAGTAAAGCGAGGATGGCGAACTTGATGGACATGTAACCTCCGGGTGCCGTGCTTCGATCTCGACCAATAGTCGCATACGCAATATTCGTCGGTCAAGGACTTATCCGACCTTTGACCACTTAGTGAGACACAGCGCTCATCAGGCACCAACTCCCACATGGAGACGTCCCTCGAAGGCGCGCCCCAGGGTGACCTCGTCGGCGTATTCCAGGTCACCGCCAACCGGCAAACCAGAGGCTAGTCGGGACACCGTCACGCCCATGGGCGCGATGAGGCGGGAAAGATACGTTGCCGTTGCTTCCCCCTCAAGGTTCGGGTTGGTGGCCAGGATCACCTCGGTAACGGTTTCGTCAGCCAACCGCTGGCACAATTCACGGATGTGGAGATCAGCTGGGCCTTTTCCGTCTAACGGCGAGATCGCTCCGCCAAGAACGTGATACAGACCACGGAATTGTCGGGTACGCTCCACAGCAATAACGTCTTTGGACTCCTCAACAACACAGATCATCGACTGGTCCCGACGCGGATCACGGCAGTACTGGCACACCTCGTCGGAGGAGACATTAAAACAAATCTTGCAGAACTTGGCCTTCTCTTTGACCTCGCGCAGGGCGTCGGCCAGTTCATTGGCCTCCTCCGCAGGAGCGTCGAGGATATGAAAAGCGATCCGCTGCGCACCCTTCGGCCCGATCCCCGGTAGCCGAGAAAGGGCGTCAATGAGTTCTTGCAGCGGACCGTCGTACATCGATTCTCCTGTCTAGTGTGCTGGGGTAGCTCACAGCCCAAGGCTGGGCACCTGAGGCATGAGAGACTGCTGCATGGCGCGGGCCTGGCCGGTGGCGTCCTTGACGGCAGCCACAACGAGGTCCGCGAGGGTTTCAGCGTCGGTGTCTTCGAGGGTTTCAGGCGCGATCGTCAGCGCATCGAGTTCACCAGTTCCAGTAACCGTGGCGCGAACAAGGCCGCCTCCAGCGGTGCCCTCGAAATTGCTCTCCGCGAGTTGGTTCTGGGCCGCTTCAAGCTGGTTCTGGACAGACTGGGCCTGCGCGAGCAAGGCACCCATGTCAAGTCCCCCGAGGTCAAATCCTCCAGTGGTCATAGTGTCTCCCGTGTGTGGCCCCTGGTCCTCGCCGGTGGGGCGGTGTCGTCATCCACAGTAGCCGTCGGTGACGACGAGATCTTGGGTTGATATGTTCCCGCTCGCATTCATCTGGCGGTTGAGTCACCGTCGGTGTCTATGACGACCCCACCTAGCTCGCGCATGATGAGGTCAATCGGGCTCTCGTTGGACTCCTCCACAACGGTGTCGTCCCACTCCCCGCCGTCATCAGGCGGCTCCTCGACCTGGGCTGACCGCGAAGTCACCTCAAGAGGGCGAACACTTCCTTTAGCGCGCTCACTCCAACGATGCGCGGTACTGACCGCAGCAGCGGAGGGACGGCCTTGCGAGGATGCGCCACCGGGGTCGATCTGCCGCGCAGACTCAGCGTGTCCGGCAGCCTCGACGTGATCCTGGCCTGGCACCAGATCGGGTTTAGGTTCGGCAGCTCCACCGCTGTCAGGGTCTGGGGCGCCAGCTACGGGTCCCGATTCCACGACCTCATCGCGGACATCTGCAAACTGGTCCTCGGTCGTGGCATCAGGGGCAGAATCGTCGTCCCCGGCCTCGCTGGGATGGGAGCTGGTCACCGGCGGGGGTGGCGCATCCTCTGAAGCGTCGTCGGAAATCGCCTGACGGTCACCCGGTCGGCCCTGAGGATCCCGACCGGGATGAGTAGGGTCCGACGGTTCGCCACCCCGCGTCGAGTCTTGATGGTGTGGCCCTTGCTCCCAGGGATCGTCACCCGGTGGTTCCTGGGCAGCCGGTTCACTCTGAAACTCAGCAGGATGGGACTCGGGGCGGACGGCGGCCGGAGGCTCCCCGACGACCGCAGTGAAGGCCAGGTCCACTCCCAGCACCTTCACAACGGCGTCATGCAAGACCTTCGGGTAATTACCGGCAGCAAAACTTTCCCGGGCTCCGATATTAGAGAATCCCAAGGTGGCCTGATTGCCGTGAACCTCAAGCACCTGGGCGTACTTATTGAGGACCATCCATGCGACACGTCCGCCATCCTTGACGGCTTCGAGGACCTGAGGCCACTCGCGACGCAAGGTGGTGATGTTTATGGCATCGTCGGCGCGACCGCCTTGTTCGGCGGAAGGCTGTTGAGGTTGGGCCGGTGGGGAGTCCTGACGATCCCGCTGAGACGGCTGGTGGTCCTGAGGTCTGGGTTGCTGGCGCTGACTGGTTGACGGACCGCCCTGCTGCCTTGGTCCCTGCGGCATCTGACCATCATCGCCGTACTGGTTGGACGGCGGCTGTTCAGCAAGCTGATTGCCGGGCCGGTAATCCTTACGGCTGGGACGTGGACGCCCAGATGGACGCTGTCCGGGCGACGGGGCGTCGTGGTGTTCTGGCGCGGACCGACGCTCCGGGTTTTGAAGGTTCTCCGCTGGCCAGTGCTGAGGAGGACTAGCCTGCTGTGGTGTTTCCGCATAGCGAGTGGGAGGCTGGGCGGTGACCGGACGCTCAGCACGTTCGACCTCCTCAACGGGGCCGGAGACGCCGATCCTCCTCTCTAACCGCTCCAAACGTGCATGGATTCCACGACCATCCGTGTCGGCTCCGGGTAGGAGAATCCGCGAGCACATCAGCTCTAGATGAAGCCTGGGGGCGGTAGTGCCGCGCATATTCGTCAGCCCAGTGGCCAATACTTCGGCAGCACGCGTGAGCTCGCCTGCGCCGAAACCGGCGACCTGATGAGTAAGCCGGGTGGCCTGCTCCGGTGAGACATCGATGAGTCCGCTCCGGCAGGCGTCAGGGACCGCCGAGACGATGACGAGGTCGCGCATGCGACGCAGCAGGTCCTCAGCGAAACGGCGAGGGTCCTGACCTACCTCGATGACCTTGTCGATCGTGGCAAAAACCTGGTGGGCGTCCTCAGCAGCGAAGGCGTCGACGATCTCGTCCAGGAGAGCCTCTGGGGTGTAGCCGAGTAGGGCCGCCGCCTGCTCGTAGCTGACGTGGCCGTCAGCAGCACCGCCGAGAAGCTGATCGAGCACCGAAAGGCTGTCTCGCACCGACCCACCACCGGCACGCACCACCAGCGGCAGGACGGCGTGGTCGACGTCGATCCCCTCCTTGCCGCATAGCTCAGCCAGATAATCGACGAGCACCTTCGGCGGCACAAGGCGGAACGGGTAGTGGTGAGTCCGGGAGCGAATCGTCCCGATGACCTTTTCCGGTTCTGTGGTGGCGAAGATGAACTTGACGTGTGGCGGGGGCTCCTCGACGAGTTTCAGCAAGGCGTTAAAGCCCTGCGGGGTGACCATGTGGGCCTCATCGATGATGTAGATCTTGTAACGCGAATGTACTGGGGCGAAAAAGGCGCGTTCGCGTAAATCACGTGCGTCATCGACCCCGCCGTGGGAGGCAGCGTCAATCTCGATGACGTCAATCGATCCGGGGCCACCACAGGCCAGGTCGCGACAGGACTGACACGTTCCGCAGGGAGTCGGCGTCGGGCCCTGCTCACAGTTCAGCGCTCGGGCAAGAATGCGGGCGGTCGTCGTCTTTCCACAGCCACGTGGCCCTGAGAACAGGTAGGCATGGTTGACGCGGTTATTAAGGATCGCGCGCTTGAGAGGCTCAATAACGTGATCCTCGCCAATAACCTCATCGAAGGTCTCCGGACGGTAACGCCGGTAGAGGGCCAGCGGAAGCTCTGGAAGATCGTCATCGGGGTTGCTGTCAGGGGCTTCCCCGATTAATTCCTGAACCCGCTCAATAACGTCAGCCCCATCCTCCTCGTCCTCGTCTGTCTCGAGGCCGTCGGGTTCCTCAGGGGTCTCGGGGCCGTCCAGCAACCCTGGATCGCACGGATCCGAGGGAAGGTCATCATCAGGGGTAGCTTCGTCAGGAGGCATGACGGGGCGCGGCGACTCCTCGTCACCGAAAAGATCCGGACCGTCTTGCTCGAAGACCTCAGGCTCAACGGCCTCATTCTCCATGCCCGGTTCAGGCACCTTCTCATCCACGGTGAAAACCCTAGTTGACGGCTGCGACACATTCTCATCGGTCCGCCCAGCTCCGCGCGAAACATCCTCAGCCAAAGAAAACCAGCAAGAAGCTGATCACCGTCACAACGGTGAAGGTGGCCCACGAGATCTGAACCGCAGAGCGCACCGGGTGGCCGAGCCGCTTAGCTTTACGGCCGCACGAGGTGGTCACGAGCGGGGGAATGAAGAAGGCCACAACGTCTAGGCCGACGACTGTCCAGGTCAGCCAGGTCGGCACACCGCTGTCGTGAAGCTGGGGGTAACCGAGATTGGCCGGCAGCATTGTTTGAGCCATCATTCCGATGATGCCGGCGACGATAAATAGCAACAGCGAGAACCAGGTGATACCTGCCCAGATGGAACCAGCACGGTCGGTCGTGATGATGCGTCGCTGATCGTCCATAGCGACCCTCCTCCCGGGCATTGATCGAAACCTTATAAGGCACGGCTGCCGCGGACATGAAAAGGGCTCCCCGCGCACCCGGTAGAGCCAACCTACCCTTGCTACCTCTCGGTCCTGGGGGAGTTCAGTCAGGTGCCGCCGCACGGGGAACCGAGTTCCACTTTAACCGACGCCCTGCCCGGGGAACAACCCGTGGCAATGCTGCGCGAATCATCATCGGCTGCAACAACGCGTGACTCGCCATAGCATTGCTGACACGTTTTCCACGGCAAGGGAGGCATCATGACGAGGATCGACGTGTGGCTGTGGTCGGTGCGCGTCTATAAGTCCCGGTCGTTGGCTACCGCCGCCGTCAAGGGCGGCCACATTCGCCTCAATGGAGACCCGGTCAAACCCTCCCACGACGTGAAACCCGGCGATACCGTCACCATCCACACCCCCGGATGGGACCGGGCCCTCAAGGTCGTCAACCCGATCACGAAAAGAGTCGGCGCCAAACTCGCGGTCGAGGCTTACGAAGATCTGTCAGCTCCCCGACCCGCCTACCTCTCTGCTCCCCTCGCCCGCCGCGACCGTGGGACTGGACGACCCACCAAGAAGGATCGTCGCGAGATCGATCGACTCCGGGGCCGGGACTTTCGCTATTGAAGGCTCTTCGCCCGGCCCAACACACCACGGCTCGCGGCCGAATTGGCGCCACGCGTCAAATCCATGTACGCTACTTGGCGGAGGATTCGCCTAGAGGCCTATGGCGCTCGCTTGGAAAGCGGGTTGGGTTCACGCCCTCACGAGTTCGAATCTCGTATCCTCCGCGGCAAGTCTGCCTTTCGGTCTATCCGGGGGCGGACATTTCCATTTGAGTTCACTGCATTCTGTCAGGGACCATCGCGAAATAGTACTTCGGGTTTTCGGCCAGCGTCACTCGCTCACTCCTCAAGGCCGGTGGTTATGTCCTGCCGTAAAGAGCGGGTATATTTCTCCGAAAATAAATCAAAACGGCGCAAAGGTGACCACAGAATGACCAAGAAATTGACAAAAACCTGTTTGCTGGGCATGGTCGGCATCATGGCGATCGGCCTTGCAGCGTGCGGGGACAAGACAAACTCGTCATCCGATACCCCCGCAAACCCCTCGCCGTCCACCAAGGCGGTCAAGCGAATTAGCAAGGACGACTTCACCAAGGCGTTCTCCCACAAGAAGATCGATGGCCACACGTTTGTCATCCAGGACAACTCTCAGCTCAGGCCCGTTGTGGACAATCTCGACAAGACGCTCAGTCAAGCGAAGATCTCCCCAGCTGGATGCGATGCGGCTCTCAGGCAGTCCTCCCTCGGCCTCACTTCACACGAGATCAGCGACACTCTCGTGGCCGTCAGTGACAAACCATCCACACGAATCATCGTCACCACGGCCATGTCCGACCGACAGAAGAAGGCATACAAATCACAAGAAGAACAAACTTCCAAGTGTGGTCATACCACGTTGTCCACGCAAGGTGTCAATCACGGCCTGGAAATAAACATCAAGGCGTCACCCATCAAGGGTTACGAAAATATCTCCAAGCAAGCCGCTCTTTTCGATGTCTCCATCAAAAGGAGTACCGGAACCTCTGATCACGGCTATCAGGCATACATCTGGCTCAACAATGATCAAGCGATCCGCATCTTCGGACGAGACGCCGGAATAGTCAAGTCCACGCTGCAGTCAGCCACCAAAGCACTGGGAATCGCCAAGAAGTGACACAGGACGTATAGCAGCCCTCAAAAGTCTAGCGCCTGCCGACTGCGCTCAGGACATGCCGGCAGGCCAGGCAGTGGAGCATCAGGCTGCACTTTGCCCAAAGAGCAAGGGAGCATTCAGTGGTCGATTTCAGTGTTTTCGGCGACTACCAGAATCCCGTAGAATTCAATTTCTCAACAGCCGAGGGGGTCTCTAGCCGGCTGCGTTGGACCTCGCAACGCATAAACATTTTTGACGCGCGAACGTCGCTTGTTGAGTCCATCGCCTCACGAGGGTTTCGGGGATTCTTCGCGACTGTCTTCACACAGAACATCCACGTGTGTTCCGCGGACGCTATGGCGTTGTCAGAGGCATTGACCACCGCCGCCGACATGGTGGACTATCTTGCCGAGCAAGCTCGGTTAGAGAATAAGCGACGCCAACAGGTTCGCGATTTCGCTGCGCAACATGACGATTTTGGTGACCATGTGCGCGATTTCTTCACCGGCGTCGATGTTCCGCCCAACCTCACTCCTGCCGAGCCTCCCTCCCCCCAGCTGCTCCATCCGCCTGTGACAGGAGATCGTCAGCAGGATCGGTCGATTCGAGGCTCATCGGATGGAGTGTCTGCGGCGGACCCCAAGGAACTCACCAGTGCGGCGCAGGTGCTAGGAGAAGCCGCAGCCCAGGTACCCGCAGGATCGGTCTTGGCGGGCTGGTTCGACGACTTCACCTCCCAATGCAAGTACGGCACCGTGGAAGTCGGAGATTTATTCGTCCAGCTGGATCGGTAGCGGGGCCTCAATAACGGAAACATCGAGTGGCTGCACGCGGTAGCCAAAGCCTTTTCGAGCTGCTGGTTCGGGCGTTATCGCCTTGCCAGACTCTTCCCTACGAGCCGCCTTGCGCGCTGCTGGAACCCCTTTGTGGCGCACCGACCTTGACATCACATCCCCGGGGCTGTCGGGTATTGATCCGCGCACTGGATACCTTGAGGATCCCATCAACTCGGCAACTGGTAACTTCATCGAGCCCGAGACCGATCTGGCCTTCACGGCAGCGTCAGCGCCCCTTGCCCTCAGCAGGATGTACAACTCTATCCAGGCCGTTCGAGGACAGGACGGGGTCTTCGGCCCGGGGTGGGCCACCATCCTTGACCAGTGCCTGCTCGTCAAGCCAGGGTGCGTCGAGTGGGTGCGTGAGGATGGCAGACATATCGTCTTCGCGGTGGAGGCTGCACCAACAGCAGTCCTGCCGACGACCAATCAGCTGCCCAATCCGGCAGAGGAAGACGAAAAGCCTGTCGAACAGTGGCGAGCTCAGGGTGAGAATCTGTGGCTCAGCCGGGTCTCTGCTTCCCAACTTCCGGAGTTCCTTCGCGATCCGGCCGCATCAAAATGGGTGTGGGTGATCTCGGACAACCGAGGAGGTCGATGGGTCTTCACTGAGGGAGGCGCATGGATGTGTAGCGGATCTTCACAAAGAAACGTCGTGCATGCCATACGGGAAGACGACCTCGTGACTGCGGTAGAAACGTCGTGGGGTCACAAGATCACCGTGTCGTATGGCGGCGCCAGAGTGGTGTCGGCTATTTCCAGTGATGGCCGTTGTGTCCGGTACTCCTATGATGACGAAAATCGACTCGTCCAGGTGGACGGGCCTGACGGTTCACGGCGTTACGAGTGGGATGACACACTCATCACGACCGTGGTGGATGCATGTGGCAACGCGGAATGCATCAACAGTTATGACGGCCGGGGCCGGATCACGTCCCAACAAGCCGCTAACGGTCGTACTGTCCATTTCAGGTATCTGCCTGGGGGCGTCACCGCCGCCAGCGATGCGGATGGCACCAATGCCAATACCTGGATATGTGATGCCCACGGTCGCACCACAGGTGTGGTCGACGCCCATGGTGGCCAGGTTTCGATGACCTACGATTCCTTCGGCAATATGGTGCGTTGCGTCGATCGGGCTGGAAACGTTACCTCACACCGCTATGACCAGCGAGGGAGACTGACGCACACGGACCTTCCTACTGGGGGCACGATTGACTGTTCGTGGGACGATCTGGACCAGCTTATAAGCACAACCTTAGCCAATGGCGCCCGCACCACGCTCGACTACGACGGCACTGGCCGTGATCCGGTGCGTGTCACGGATCCGTGCGGTGGCGTCACCGTTGCGGAGTGGAAGGATGGATTGCTCCTGTGCGCCACGAATCCTGTCGGGGTGAGCCTGAGGTTTTCCTATGACCATCACGCAGAATTGGTGCGCGTCGAGGATGCCCATGGGGAGGCTTCCCGCCTCATCCGTGACGAGGCGGGACGGATCGTCGAAACGATCTCGCCGGGTGGTGCCACGACACGGTTCAGCTACGACGACGCTGGCCGCCTGGCTGCCGTGGTCACACCGGATGGCGCGACATGGGAGCATCGTTATGATGTGGCCGGTCATCTGATCGAGTTGGTTGCCCCCGATAGTGGGGTCACAAAGTGGGAGTATCACCCAGACGGCCAGATCTCCAGGGTCATCGATCCTCTCGGGCGCGTCATTGAACACTCCTACGACCACTTGGGGAACCTGGCGGGCATGCAGCTCCCCGACGGCAGCGCTTGGAGCTTCATCCATGACGCGCTATCGCGGTTGACGCAGGTGGTGGCACCGGACGAGGCCAGGTGGACGTATGCCTATGACGTTGACGGCAATCTTTCCGGCGTCACTGATCCAGCCGGTTTCGCCAGGGTCTTTACTCACGGTCTCACTGCCAGCACCACCTCGGATAGTCACGGGCACCAACTCCACCGCGTCGATGCCGATCCCTACGGTCTTACTACTGCCGTCACCGATGTCACTGGCGCCCAGCAGATCGTCACGCGTGATTTGTGTGGCCGACCGGTTGAGTTTCAGGACGAGTCTGGCGCGGTGACCCATGTGGAGCGCGATCTAGCGGGCCGCATTGTGGCCCTCGTCAGCCCCACCGGACTGCGCACGAGTTACAGCTATGACGCGTGTGGGAGGATGGTTGATGTCACCGATCCCCCAGGCCGCGTGACGCGCTATTCCTACACCTCAGATTTCCAGGTGGCAACAGTAACTTATCCAACTGGCGAGACCGCGCGCTACGAGTATGACGCCATGGGACGTGTTGTGCTCAGTCATGTTCCTGGCGCTGGAGTGAGCCAGTACCGATATGACCCATGCGGCAGACTCGTGTTCAGTTGCGATCTAGTGTACGGACAGCGTCACTTCAGTTACGACCTTGCTGGCCAACTGGTGGCAGCGACTAACCCGACTGGTGGCGTCTCATGGTACGGCTACGATCGGTGTGGCCGACTCGTCACCCGCACCGATCCAGGTGGTGGCCTCACCACGTATCAGTATAACGAGTGTGGGCAGATGATCGCCGCCACCGACCCACTGGGGCGAGTCACCGAATATACCTGGGACAAGTCCGGAACCCTGGCCGCCATCACCCGCCCGGATGGCACGGTTGTCAGCCGTCGTCTTGGCCCTAAAGGCGTCGAGGAATACATTGATGACCAGCTGGTCAGTCGTATCCTCATCACGCCGACCACCCGCACGGTCACTATTGATGACTACACCGATCCTGCTTTCCCGTGGCGCCACCTGTTGGGGTACGACCCTCGTGGGCTGCTCTTGACCCACAGCGTCGCCCCCGTGCCGGGAGACGAATCGATTGTGGACGAGGGGCCACTCACCTCGTCCGAACAATGGTGGTACGACGCCGAGGGCCGTCGTGTACGTCATCTCACGTTGACTGGTGATTCCATCGATTACGCGTACACCAACACCGGTGTATTGGGGTCGATTCGCCATTCTCGATTGGGTGAGGTGAGCTTGGAATGGGACGCGGTCGGTCGTCTCGCGAAGCTAGGTAGTCCTCTGGATCAACAGCAGTGGGGGTATACTGATGGTTTCGTCACTAGCCACACCTCCTCCCGCGGGTCCACGACCATCAGTCGCGACGAGATGGGCCGAGTACTCCGGGTGAGCGCACCATACGGGGATTTCCGGTACGGGTATGACGATTCCGGCTCGCTCACGTCCGCCGACGGCCTTGATGGATCGAGCCGCCGATGGATTTATGACACGGCGGGACGGCTCGTCACCACGACGTGTCAGGACGCCGGCACCAGTCAAACCTGTCACTACAACTACGACCTCGCCGGCGAACTCGTCAGCACGGTGACGCAATTGGGGCCTGGTGACAGCACAGTAGAGACGCACTACCGATACGACCCATGCGGCCGACGAATCGAGGCTGCATCCTCGGCTGGGATGCGCGAGGAGTTCAGGTGGGATTCACGGGGCTGGCTGGCGGGAGTGATGACTCTCCGAGCAGGTCGCTCACAGGAATTTGCCACACATGTCGACGCTTTCGGATGTCTGACCGACGTGTCCGGTCCTGCCGGACGAACCCCGATTGCGTGGGATCTTGCGACCGGTGAATCTCGGTTAGTACAGGTTGGCGACATACCAGCACTGCCACTTCCCGACGGTAGTGTTCTGACACCAGTGAGCGCAGACAGCGATCAGGATGAGCCGTGGCGTCGCCCAGCCACCGATCCCCTCGACCCGTATACGTTGATCCAGGAACACCTGACGGCGGACATCAGTATGACGGGAGGTCATCTTGGTGTAGCTGGTTTGGCATGGATGGGAGCGCGCGTTTATGACTCCACCACGGCGAGTTTCCTGACCATTGACCCGCTTGCGGCGCCACCAGGATCCTTGTGGGAGGCCGCCAGCTACGGATACGCCGCCACCAATCCCCTTGCGCTAGCCGATCCATTAGGCCTCAGACCCGTCACTGATGCCCAGATGCGCCAATTCGCTAGCACTATTGACACCCGAAACCTGTGGGACCGCCACATCCGCAACGTGTTCTCGTGGGAGACCCTCGGGGGTGTTGCTCTGGCCACCGCCGGAGGACTCCTGATGTGTTTTGGGGCTGAGGTGCCCGGGGCGATGCTGATCGGCGCCGGAGGCGACATGGTTTTCCAGCAAGTCGTACGCGACCACGTCGACTATGGGGAGGTTGCCTTGTCCGGAACGTTGGCACCTACGGGAGGCTCGGGACTCAGCGAAATCGCAGGTCTCGGGACTCAGCGAAATCGCAGGTCTCGGAACTCGAACTCTCCTCACCCGCGGGATAGAAGCCGGCACAACCTAAGGCTACGTGATGGGCAACTACCACTGGATAACATCACCCGGGCCCCACAACGCCGAAACCTACCTGAGCAAGTAGGCGGAGAAACACTCAGCGGCGCCGCCTTCGGAGGCATCACCGCCAAGATGGGAGGAAAAGCATACGACACACTCCCAGACTCAATACCCACCGGACATTTTGGACCCCATAACACGATACTCCGCGTTGGTAAACAGCCCGAGAAGTTCATTCGAAAATACCAAAGAAACGGCAAACTGGACTTCGGACAGGCAACCTCATTCCGTGGAGCCACATTCAAAAGCAAAATCGCCATAAAACCCATCACAACCTACCGTAGCTGGAGTGACCCAGACTACGAGGTCGGCGGCTACGTGTCCCGGACACGACCAGCGGGACCCCTCCAAACCCAACTCGATCTAGCACTGGCCCCTCAATGGGGCAACAAGGCCAACCACATCTCCGAATACGAGATACCACAATTCGCGCCATTCTACGAAGGTGCAGCCGGAGTGCAACCCGTCAAAGCCATCGAAGACTCAGACACCTTAGGCCAATTACCCGGAGGCGGAAACCAAATACTCATCACCGACAAGCAGGTACTAGACCGATGGAAATCCAAGAAGTAGAACGTCCCTTTCGAGAAATCGATATATCCCAAGTAGGACCCATTATTATAAACAGCTTGACACAGATAAATCTGGACACCGGATGCATAGGAAAGCCAGGAGACCTGTTTTTCTCTCCAACCAAGTATGACTATATTCCAAACACTCGACTTACGATAACGATGTCGGAGTCATTTATTCTAGATATAAAAAAAGCCGCAATACAAGCCGTTTGGTTCGTGCGGGTCTACGCCGCTGGTCCTATATCCCACTACGCCATGCATGAAGGACAGAAGAGAAGCGAAATAACAGGAATCCACTACGTGGACATAGGGGATTATACAAAGCGGAGCCTCTTTAATGGCTGGTCGTGGGCGTTCAGTCATGAGCCTATAGAGCCTAGTTGGTGGCACCACCTCATTCCTGATAAATGGCTTTATTAGCATATAGTCGACACACTCAATGAAACAGTGCCGCTCTCTCACTGGATTGGTAACGCCGAAAGTGAAATGGTTTTCCAGCAGATTACACACGGCCACGTCGACTACGGAGAGGCTGTCTTATCGGGAGTCCTGGAACCCATCGCAGGCCCCATATCCGGCAAAATCGCAGGTCCCGGAACTCAAACTCTCCTCACCCGCGGCATAGAAGCCGGCACAACCCAAGGCTACGTGATGGGCAACTACCACTGGACAGCATCACCCGGGCCCCACAACGCCGAAACCTACGTAGAGCACGTAGCCCGAAAGGGTGGGCGGCTACGTATCCCGGACACGACCAGCAGGACCCCTCCAAACCCAACTCGACCTAGCACTCGCCCCAATGAGGCAACAAGGCCAACCACATCTCCGAATACGAGATACCACAATTCACGCCATTCTACGAATGGTGCAGCCGGAGTGCAACCCGTCAAAGCCATCGACGGCTCAGACACCTTAGGCCAATTACCCGGAGGCGGAAACCAAATACTCATCACCGACAAGCAGGTACTAGACCAATGGAAAACGAAGAAATAGAAGCACCGCCCAGAACCATTAACCTTTCGGAAATTGGACCGCTCGTGCTAGGAAAATGGTCCCAAATTTACGTCGATTCTAAATGCATCGGCAGACCAGGAGATCTGTCATTTATGCCATCTAAATACGACTACATTCCAGATACACAACTGAAAATTCAGATGGTCGAGCCATTTCTCTTAAGTATCCAAAAACCTATTTCCGCAATACAATCCGTAAAATTTGTTCGCATATACAGCGCTGAAACCATATCGTTCTCCTGCATAAACCATCAGGACAACACGAGCGGGATAACTGGATCAGACTATGTTGACATATTCGACTGCACGAACCGCACTATCCCTAATGATTGGTCGTGGGCCTTCAGCCACAAACCCGTCGTACCCAAGTGGTGGCACCATATCGTCCCCAAAGCATGGCTACGCTAGCCGCAGTCACACACCACGCAACGAGTCACTACTCCCCTACTGAGACCAACCTTGGCCTGCCGGAAGTCACAACAACTACAAGAAACGCTGCACCATCTTGTCATTCGCACCCACAAAAATCCCGAATCCGAAATATACTACTGCGAGGGCATAGTCGACGAGCAACCCGTTAAAGCCATCGAAGACTCAGACCCCCTCCGCCACCTCCCCGGAGGAGGAAACCAAATACTTATCATTGACAAGCAGGTGTTAGACCAATGGAAATCGAAGAAATGACACCACCAATTATGCGAATTGATCTATCAACGGTGGGGCCGTTGATTCTAAACAAAATGGTGCAGATACAGCTCGACACCGGATACCTTGGTAGACCGGGTGACCAATTTGTTACGGTATCAGCGTATAAGTACACCCCCAACGCCAATCTAACTATAGAAATGGACGACCCCTTCGTTTTAGAGATCATAAATCCACAATATGCTCTCATATCGCAAGAGCGACTACGAATATATGCCGCAGGTTCGATATCTTATTTTTCTATCCCCAGAGAAAACAAAGACGAGATAACAGGATCATTATATGTAGACATTAGCGATTACACGAATCGCACTATCCTTAATGGTTGGTCTTGGGCCTTCAGCCATGAGCCCTTCGAACTCAAGTGGTGGCACCACATCGTCCCCAAAACATGGCTACGCTAACCACAGTCACACACCACGCGACGAGTCACTACTCCCCTACTGAGACCAACCTTTCCCCTACTGAAACCAACCTTGACCTACCGGAAGTCACAACAGCTACAACAAACGCTGCACCATCCGCTACTTTCACACCCACAACACTACTCGAACCCGAAATATCACAGTACACAAAATACTACGAGGGTTTCGTCGGCGGGCAACCCGTTAAAGCCATCGAAGATTCAGATACCCTCGGCTACCTCCCCGGAGGGGGAAACCAAATACTCGTCACAGATGAAGGATTAATCAACCAATGAAAGTCTCCAAAATGAATCCACTCTCTCGCGAGATTGACCTATCCGAGATTGGACCCCTGATACTAAACAAGGCCACAGAAACATACCTCGATACCGGAACCATAGGGAAGCCGGGAGACCTATTTTTCACACCCGCCAGATATAAATACACTCCCGGAGTCCAACTAAGAATAGAAATGGAAGAACAGTTTATCCTTGAAATAAACAGGCCCAAGCATGCAGTACAAGGCAGGTACTACATACACATATACAGCGAGGGTCCGATATATTTCACTTCCATACATGATCACAGTAAAACTGGTAAGATAGTCGGACATTATCGCGTCGACATGATTGATTTCTCAAAGCGGGGCTTCCTCAACGGATGGTCTTGGGCCTTCAGCCATGAGCCCTTCGAACCCAAGTGGTGGCACCACATCGTCCCCAAAACGTGGCTACGCTAACCATACAACAATCCACTACTCCCCTACCCAGACCTAATATTGCTCCACCGGAAGTCACAACAGCTACAACAAACGCCGCACTATCCCGTACGTTCACACCCACAACACTACTCGAACCCGAAATATCACAATACACAACACACTACGAGGATTTCGTTGACGAGCAACCCGTCAGAGCCATCGACGGCTCAGACACCTTGGGCCAGTTACCCGGAGGCGGAAATCAGATACTTATCATCGACGAACAGGTGAAAAATCAATGGAAAACGAAGAAATAGAAGCACCGTCCAGGATCATTAACCTTTCGGAAATCGGACCGCTCGCGCTAGGAAAATGGTCCGAAATTTACGTCGACTCTAAATGCATCGGCAAGCCAGGAGATCTGTTATTTACGCCATCCAAATACGACTACATTCCGGATATACACCTGAAAATTCAGATGGTCGAGCCATTCCTCTTAAGTATTCAAAACCCGATTTACGCAATACAGTCAGTAGAATTTGTGCGCATATACAGCACTGAGACCATATCCTACACCCGCATAAATCATGCGGATGACACAAGCAGGATAACTGGATCAGACTATGTTGACATATTCGACTGCACGAATCGCACTATCCTTAATGGCTGGTCGTGGGCCTTCAGCCACGAACCCATCGAACCCAAATGGTGGCACCACATCGTCCCCAAAACATGGCTACGCTAACAGTAAACCAAACATCAAACAGCGAAAGGAAACTTCGCAAGCCGGAGAAAAGCAAGATCCACCAGAAAATCACAACAGGGCACGTCAACTACGCAGAGAATACCCTGTTAGATCCGCTATCACTGGTGGACGAACCCGAACCCTACTCACCTGCGACATAGAAGCCGACACAACTCAACGATTCATCACAGGGAATTACCACAGGCCACACCGGAGCGAGCACCGCCCCGGGTGCGCACCTATCTTGGATTGGGTTTCTCGTTAAACCCTGAAGTGTTCGTCGAATTTGCACTCCACGGGTCCCCGATGTAACGACCATCCTGCATATAAGGTTGGTTGCCCCCGGAATTCATCGATTCCCCATACTGGTGACCGTTCTGACCCGGAGCCTGCCATTCTTGGGGCTGCGGCTGCCCGTATCCCGGGTACTGCGCGGTCGCAGTTGCCCCGCCAGACTTCGCCCGCTTTTTCTTCGCACGTCGCTTATTACCAAAGTAGGAGGCAATACCCGCAATGAGGCCAATGATCCCCCTCTGATGCCATGCCTCCCGAAGCCCTTCCAGAATGACGGACCCGCCGTCGCAGCACCGGTAGGTCGCTCGCCCACAGCCTTCAATCCTGATGTAGAGCCTTGATATCGGTCCACGTGACAGTATTGCCGTCAACACTGCTTGAACCCGAGTGGCTGATCACCTTACCAGGGAACGTCACCGAGACTTTAAAGGCACCTACCTTGATTTTATCAAGCCGAGCATCCTCGAAAAACTTCCTACCAATAGATAATGACACCTTGTCCGCATCAAAAGTCAATCCCAATCCAGCGCCCCGCGCGTCATCTGCAGTGGTGGTCATCGTGAATTTGCAGCCAACGTATTCCTTGTCCTCGACGAACTCAGCTTTTGCGCCGTGTTGCTTGTCGGAGGCAGACACATCGAACGTCTTGTCGCAATCGGAGAAATCTGAGGGTTTCTTCCCTGCCTCCTCTAGATCTGCCCTAGAGACACCGTAAACGAACGTGGAGCGGACGTGATCCTCATCTCTAATCTCCATACCGTAGTTGAATTTCGCGGCGCCCATGACAACAGGAGCAAGCAGAACCACCAAACAGCACCTCACCGGGCGCGGCAGATTGAACATAGCCCATATTAAATCATGAACGGGAGACCTGTGCCTTCTGGTTTGAGCGTAGCGCTCACGGCCCAACCTGGCGAGCCGCCGACATCAGTGATGGCAGTCTCATGACGTGCGAAGTGGCGATGACGCAGTTCCTCGACTGCACGAGGATATGCCAACCGGCAGTCAAGGAGAACTCCTCGATATAACACAATTCAAGATACCGCACAGAGCCTCGTACGAACTTGCGTCACATCTTGGCCGCAATCCCCCAGCCACTACGGAATCAGGTTCGGCCAGCTTCCCACAATCGCCACGGCTTCTCAGATCAATACCAACAACGATGCCCGTGGGAACCCTTCCCAAAAACCACAAACCTCATCTTTCGGCCGGCCTCGTTACGATCCACCAGCAACAATGGTGATCGGGGTCTCCTGCACCTGATAATTCCCGATCTCTGCACCGATGCTGCACGAAGCCGGATGCAGAGCACTCACGTCGTGACCGTCCGGGGTAATAGACACTGCACCCGAACAACGATCCGTGAGCCGAACGTTCTCCAACTTACCTCCTGTGATGTCGGTGAGGATGCTCGTCGGATTTGAGCTGAAAGGCGTGGTGTAGATCGGCGTCATCTCATTTTCACCACCCGGCCAGGTGCCCAAGATCGTCACCGGGATCGCGGATCCTTCCTTGACCCGCGGGGGTATCTTGATCCGCATCGTTTGCAACCGTTGCAAAGAGTACGCAGTTGAGGTAACAGCGTCATTGTTCAGTGCCTTGTCGGTAGCTTGCTGCTGATTTTGCAGCCAAGTCTGCAGGTTTGCCTGATTGCTGATCGCCGCTTCCGTCGCTGGGAATTTCGCCGTGACGGTCACCGGCTCCTCCTGTGGGAGAGTCTTCAGCGTGATCGTCCACCCACATTTGGCATCAATCGAAGTCAGCGCCGGACTATGCGGCACAACTTTGGCAGTGTCATCCCATGTAGCATCAGGGCAGGAACGGGCCGACGTGACCACCTCGAGGACGTCTCCGCTCAGCGGCTGCTGATAGTGCGATAGGTGAGGGAGTATTTCAATGTTCCCTTGTTGACCGTCGCCGCCCGAGTAACGCTCAGCCCAGACGGGTATGTCTGCATTGGCAACGAGGCACTCAGCCCGTCAACGACCTTCGACCCCTGTTTATTGGCACCTCGAAAGCCACCACCGACCACGATCCATAGGACGACTGCCACGATGATAAGAATCCCAGCAGCCCCGACGACGATCCGATGCGTACGGCTCGACCACCACGATTCCTTGGCGTCCTCCCCCACCGACGAGTCGTCCAGTGTCTCCCCGTCCAGTTCCGGGCCAGCCTTGAGAATAGTGGCCGACGCAGGCCTGCTCAGGGTGCGCAGATTTTCTAGGTTGATGGGAGCAGGCCTATCGCCAGTCACAGCAACCGACTCCTCGTCGCCCTGATGCGCCGTCAGTGACGTCGGTTGCCGGAGCATTGTCATAGCGTGGGGAACCAACGTTCCCTCTGGAACGCTAAGCGGCAGCTGACCCTCAACGTCGACAATGATGTTGCCCGCCAGACTGGCCACGTCGTCGTCCGACAGACGATCTGCCGGATTCTTGGCAAGCATCCCGCTAATGAGACCCCACACCTGGTCGTCAAGTCCCGGGATCACCGCCGGCGTGGAGTGCAGATGGCGTTCGGCAACAGCGTACGGGTTGTCATCGCCCGCGCCGAAAGGCAACTGGCCTGACACCATCTGGTACAGCGTCACGCCCAAGGCATACACATCAACACTCGGACTCAACACGTTGTCACGGATAAGTTCGGGGGCCAAATAGTGCGCAGTACCCACCAAGTGTGTAGCCGTCGACGACTCACCAAGGATCTTCGCGATACCGAAGTCTGCGACCTTCACCTCGGGATCGTCAGCACCGTCGAGATTGGTGAGAATGATGTTGTCTGGTTTGATATCGCGATGTACCACGCCACGCCCGTGGGCGTAAGACAAGGCCTCGGCCACCTGCCGTACCACCGCCAGGGCTGCCGCAGGGGCCATTGGCCCGCTGGCCGCCAGCTGCGCGCCGAGGGTGGGGCCGGTTGCCAGCTCCATGACGATTCCGAGCATGCCCTGATCAACGATGAGGTCACGCACGGCAATAATGCGCGGATGATCGAGTTCGGTGAGAGTGCGACGTTCGTTGACAAACCGCTGCACCAGCTGCGCGTCGTCGTCGAGGTCGGAACGCAAAATCTTGATCGCGACATGGTCTCCATGGACTCGATCGACTCCCTCGAACACGCGCCCCGAAGCGCCCTGGCCAATTTTACGAATGGCCTGGTAGCTGGACCCGAAGTCGAAGGGTAGAACGGTGCTCACCGGTGTTCCTCCGTATTCACCGTGACGCCTTGAATAAGGGTGATAGCACCATTCTGGCATCCGTACCCGCGCGCCTCACTCATCGTCACAGCGGGGTGTCTCGGCAAACGTACACCCAGCAGGTCCCCGTCATAATCAGCATCTGGCACTAGCAGGACTCCCAGCCGGGACTTACGGATCTGCCCCGTCCAGTGGCTGTACAGGGTGCGCAGATCATTATTACGCCCAGCCACGATAAACAGTAAAGGCGAGTCCGGAAGGGCCAGCACTCGTGCCAAGACCTGACTGTCGTCGGCAACCAGGTGCGCATCATCGATCAGAACGATGCATGGCTCGGGGGCAGCGCTCTGAGTTTCCACGACGTCCACGAGTTGCTCGGGGCACATGACGCCAGGCAGCATCTGGTGCAGCGGCGAGCGACGCGGGGCTCCAACAAGAATCTTGGTGTTCGGGGACTCTTGCACCAGCATTTGGTGGATTGCAGCGAGCATGGTGGACTTGCCACTGCGAACCGGGCCGCTAACGAGCACATGCTCTCCCGCGAAGGCTTCCAGAACATACGGATTGAGGTCAGCCTCGTTAATACCGACTGGTATCTGCCAGGTTTCATTACCCGAGGCGAAGCAGTTGGTGAGCTGTTCGGGTCCCACACGCTTCGGAAACTCCTGCACCAAAGGAGGTAAGCCGTCGACTCCCCAGAACTCGTTGATCGCCGCCACGGCAGCGTCAATATCGTCAGGAAGCCCGACGTGACCATGGTGTGCCCGGGTTGTCGAGACGAACCGTCCAGGCAAATTAGCTGGGTGATTGTCCTTGTCAACGGTCGGGTGATACTCCGAGGTGTCGGCCAGCTGATACAACCACTTTTGACCAGTCAAATCACTAATGGCCGGCGGCAGCGCCTTGAGACGGGTCGTCGTCGCGACACAGTGAATACCCATTGCCGGGCCCTTGGCCCAGACCTGATAGAAACTCTCAATGAGCGACATGTCGTCCACGTCGCTGTATCCCTCACGCAATGTGGCAAACCCGTCAATCAGGACGAACAATGGTGCGAAGCTGTCATGAGGATGGGCGCTGCGCCGTTCCAGTTCTGCCGAGATATAGCGCAACACTCGTTTCTGAAGTTGACGGCTCTCACTGGTGTTGCCCGGCCCGGCATAGCCGCGTACATGGGCAAGTTTCTTCAGCCTATCCAGCGACGCTGTGAAGACGTCCAGTATGACGATGTCGGCATCGCCGGGGGCATAGGTGTCGGCAATCCTCAATGCCAATGCAACCAAGGTGCTGGACGTGCCTGACCCCGGCATACCCGCTAGGACAAGATTCTCGGTGGAAAATTTCCACCCGGAGACGTATTGACGCTGACGCTCGGGGTCGTCGAAGAGGGCCACGTCAAGGACCGTCGAGTCTGAACCCGACACCACCCGTTGTTCCCGATACGTGGTGGGACGACAATGCTTCAAGCCGAGTTCGACATGATCGGACAACGGCTCAGGCCACACCCGACGTGCTGGCCCATATCCGAGCTGTTCATTGGCCTCGGCAATCCATCGGATGAGAACATCCATATCACTAACCTCGGCGCTGTTGGCGCGAATGGCGTGCTCCTCGGGAGCGTTTCCCAAGATCATTGGATCGACGTGGAGGTCCTGGGAGCCCCTAGCCCCACTCACGCCAGTCACCAGCGCCGTCTGGATGGGAGTGATGTCCTCCTCTCCCAACTTGATGTAAGCGCGCCCCTTCTGTTCTCGCCCGATGCTGGCCGCCAAGGGTACCCCAATAACGTTGGATGACTGTTCCCGGCTCTGGACGCGCAACGCGGTGCGCATATTGGTGTTGGCCAGAATGTCGTCATTGACGACGCCATCAGGGCGTTGGGTGGCCAGAATCATGTGGACACCTAAGGTACGACCGACGGCACCCAGCGAAACCAGCCCGGACAGCACGTCCGGATATTCCTTAGCCAACTGGGCAAACTCGTCAATGACCAGAAGCAGACGTGGCATTGGTTCGGTCGGATCCGTGGCCAGGTAAGCGTCAATATTGTCGATACCCTCACCTGCGTCAGCAAAACACTGCTGACGACGCTTGAGCTCGGCGTTCAAGGCCTGCAGTGCTCGGAACGCCAAGGAGGGCTCAAGGTTCGACAGGATACCGATAGTGTGGAGCAGCTGGTCGAGGGTGGCAAATGCGGCACCGCCCTTAAAGTCAATGAGGATGAACGTGAGATGCTGAGGGTCAACTCGGGCTGCTAATCCCGCGACCAATGATCGCAGCAACTCAGACTTGCCCGAACCAGTAGTTCCGCCGACCAGACCGTGCGGACCATCGGCAACGAGATCGAAGACGAACGTGCCGTCGTCACAGACGCCAAGAGGTACGTTCGGCCCGGTGGATCGCTGCCACGAGCTGACGATGGTGGACGCATCCATGGTCGCCCGGTCAAACCCCAGGATGTCGAATAGATGCACCAACCCGGGTAGGCCACCACCGCTGGTCGCTGCGCTCGGATCGTCGTACCGAGCGAGCCGACGTGCCCAGTCCTGGGCCGTGTCCGCGTCAATGCCCGCCGCCGTGACGTGAGGGGTGCGCTCTGCCTGTGACGGGATCACCACGGTGGCCTCATTGTCAGTCTCGGCATGGATAACGGTGTGGCACGACGAGGGAAGTTGATCAACGTTTGGCACGACGATAATCGCACTGACAAATCGTTGAGCAGCCTGCTCGCTTCGCTCGGGACGATACTCGAGGATGTCACGCAGTGGGCAGTCCCTGCCTTGGGTCAGCGCAAGGTTGTCAACCACGATGACCATCGATGCAGGTTCAGCAGTGTTAAGCGAGTCGCGCAAACCACGCAGCATCGACGTCGCCCGTGTCGTATCGAAGGCGATGAATCGTTCGTGGGGGTTGGTGCTTCCCGTTTGCGTGTGGGGCAACCAAGCGGTGAACCGCCAGTCCTCGGCCCGACTCTCGTCGGTAGCGACCGCCAGCCGGAAATCGGCTGGACCACTCAAGGTGGTCAACTGGCACACCAACGAACGAGCAATAGCCAGGCATTCCTCCCGAGACCCCCAGATCCCGACCGGACCGGCGTGCAGATCGACGACAAGCGGAGTCGCACGCAGCACAGCTCGGTCGAAAAGGGCCTTCGTGCGTGGTTGCATAAGGCCGCTATGCGACCGCGGAGTCGGCGTATACCCGATATTGGCAGTTCCCGCAGTAGCGGTGTAAAAGTCACGATCCGAACGCCGGACCTGCCACAGGGTTGACGTCGAACCTGTCGCTGCGTCAATAAGTTCGTGCGGGTAGGGAACCTGGGCACGCGCACGAGACCGTTCATGGGCCGCTGCCTGCTCGATCTCAGCACGTGCGGTCTCCAGGTCCGCCAAGTACTTTTGTTCGTTATCTTTGTCGGAACCCTTGTTTCGACGTTTCTGTTCCGCCCACGACCCGATAGCCATCACCGGTGACAACAACGCGATGAGGGCATAACGCGTCGATCCGAGCACGAACACCAACAGTCCGGCCATCAGCAGTGGGGCAATGACCGCAATCCAGGAGAATCGCGCCGGACTATCGGGCTCCTTACGGACCGGCACGCTCACTTGTCCCGCATGGGGAGGCAGTGCAGCACGTGGTGGGCGATTGAATGCGATACGTCCGCCCGCCCCAGCTGTCTGCACCTTCCCAACGACCCCGTACGCTCGTTGTGCCGCCCGCTGACGGGGATCGCTGAGCATGAGGCATACGCCTCCAACCGATAGGACATCCCCCGGCTGCATCAGCGCTGGATGAGTAGGGTCTCCACCGATTTTCTTGCCATTGAGGTAGGTGCCGTTAGCCGAGTCATGGTCAACGACATGAACGCCATCCTCTGTGACGTCAATCACCGCATGCGACCACGACACCGACGCCGATTCCAGCGAGATCTCGACCTCATCGGAACGTCCAATACGTGCTAGCCCGCTGGCGGGAAGATCGTACACACGAGCACAAGTGGCACCGCCGACTATGACCAGCTGCCAGTGCTCACTCACCCGACGGTCCGCATCCCCCGTTGTCCCCGGGGTATCGGACACCACTGCACCTTCGCACAGCCCCACTTCACGAATTCCGAGGCTCCGGTCGACCTCCCGGCCGTCCACCCAGACGTGCTCGAAATGACGCAGGTCAATGTGAGCGCCTTCCAGCACCTCCTGAAGGGTTGTCGTAGGCTCTGCGTTGGTCACGAAGAAGATTCGTTCGTAGCCTTGCTGCGAGATCACAATTCGCATCGGCTACACCATCCAACGGATGTCGTCACGCGATCGACCATTGCCGACGCGACAACCTGCAAGATCCATCCACCACGCCTCACTTCGTGGTTGGCACCCAAGCCGGAACGCCCTGCACGTTGGCGAGTTGCACGATCTGGACACCGGTTTCGATCGTCGTCTTACCGGCGGTGTCAGGCCGGTTCACTAATGGCAACTTCGACATGTCAAGGCTGGATAGCGCAGTGCGCACATCGTCGGCATGGTTGGAATTAGCCTTCACGCTACCTGCAACCAGCGTGACCACCGCATCATGGGAACGTGCATCAGCCTCTCCGGAGTATGTCTCGAATGACCTGGACGGATCGATGACCGACTTCTCATTTGAGGTCGTTAGATGGGTAATGGCCTCAGAAAAGGCGCGGGACTCCTCGTTACCTGCGAGGCTAACCGCCTCTACCCCGTCAGACGGCACTCCCACCGTGTAGATCCCGTTAGGGATGGCACCGTTTCGCACCAGGGCCACGGTGCTCGCCGCCGAGGTCGCATCGGGTCCAAGGAAGATCGGTACGGTCACTCCTCCAGCGCGCAAGTCGGAGACAATGGTGGGAGTGTCCGGTGACACCACAGGGCCAAGATCCTTGAGATACACGCAGGTCTTGGGATCCTTCGCTAACTTCTCAACGAACTGCTTGGTAACTTGCCCCTTGTTGTCGACAGGGATGTCGGTCGTATCTGCTGCTTGCAACTCAGCCCCTCGCGTCGCAAAACGCCTGCATCCGAGTGTTGCGGCCTGAGCTTCAATGAGATTGTCCTGACGACTGACGGCAGGAATCCCAAACCATGCACCGTCAGGGGCATGGTTCGGCTTCGTTGCATAAGGAAGGAGTATGGGGATACCAGCACGACTGGCCTCCTTGGCGAGCACCTCGGTGTGAGGGCCGCTCATGGCGGCCACAATCCCTGTCACGCCGGCCTCTTTGAGCTGGGCGATAGCATCCTTAGCTCCCCGCTCACTGCCCTTGTCAGAAACAACCTGAATCTCAACATCGTCGCTGCCTTGGGCCAGACGCCATATGGCCACCTGGGCCCCGTGAGCATTGCCGACCCAGCCGCTACCCTCGCGCGGATTCTCCGTATAGGACACAACTAGACCGATTCGCACATGAGGTGGCACCTTGCCGAGACTTAGCTCAACCCGAGGGCCTTTGTAAGGCTCAGGAGGCCTCGTGCCGTGAGCGTCGTCACCCCTCCACGCCACGATACCGGCGATCACCGCACAGATGACGACCACAGCAGCAGCGATCACCACTCGCTTCTGCGAGGAACCCTTTTTCTTGGTTTTAGTCGACGGAGTTTTTGCCTGCTCTTCTTGAGCCTGGTTGAATTTGCCATCACTCATGAGGCGCGACCCTCGATTCGTGTGCTCATCCACGTAGCCGAAACTGTGCCGCCGTGCGACTTGATTGTCAGAGGTGTCTCGAGACGGGCCAAACTTGCTCGTCTTGCAGCGCCGTCCACTTGGGCGTTTCCGTACACCGTACGCTGGGTGGACTGGGCGATGTGTGTCTGGGTGTTGGCATCGGCCACCTTGTCGTCGGCCACAGTGAGATAGCTAGCCGAAGTACTGATAGCGCCGAGTAGTCCACCGCCGCTGTTTGTGTGCTGGCCGATATCGTCAAGGACACGCGCGATGTCACCGGAGAGCAGCTTCGACACCTGTTCTGTGTCGGCAACAGCCCCGTCAGCGGTCTTCTTCGCCTCTGCAGAGCGTGCTTGCATGACATCGTTCATCTGACCAGCCAGGTGACCGTTGGTCGATTCCACCCTTTCATTGGCCAGTCCAACCGTGCGTTCACCCTCGGCTGCGACGTGGCCCGACTGCTCGGTGAGATTATTGGTGAACTCTCCGAACATCTGTCCGATGGCCTGTTGCCCACGACCGCGAATCGAGCCGACACCTTCGAGCGAGGTCGTCAGATCGTTCGTAAGCTCCTTGTCGGCAGCTTTGCGTGTGCTGACGACGGCGCTGTCCAGATCGGTACCCAGGGTGGAGAGTTCACCTCCCACTGCTGCGGAATACTTCTCCAAGTCCTGCAACTGCCCGGCGGTGGCTGCCATGTGGTCGTTGATGGACTGGAGGTGCCCTGCAAGGGTGGTAATTCCAGCGTTTCTCTGGTCCTCAGCCTTGTGAAGGGTGGTCTCCAGGATCTTCAGTGTGAAGTCTAAATCATCCAATTTCCGGGCCACTCGGGAACCAATGATCACACCTGGCTGGTGCATATCAGTCTGCTTGATGGCTTCCTCCATACCTGAACGAATCTGAGAGTTGGTATCCGCCAGGTTCGCCATGCTGTGGAGGTGGCGATGACCCTCGAAGGGCATATCGGGGCCGGGATCCACCATCGAGCATGTCGTTGACGAGAGCATGCCGACTAATCGGATCCCCTCTTGGCGATCAATGGTGCGCTGGATTGGTTTTGATGGCGCCGCAGAAGGATCCTTGCTCGGTGTCGGAGTCGGGCTGGCAGAACTCGTCGGGCCAGGAGTCGGTGTCTCACGGGCCGGAAGAGTCTGGCCGGAAGCCAAACAGACCTCCCGCATCACAGCCGTGATCTGATGGTCTTGCTCATCAAGGAGCGAGAGCTCGTCTTGCAGTTTTGTGTGGATCTGGTCAAGTTCAGCCCGGGTCTCGGTGACGTCATGGATCATCACTGCAAGAGCCACGTCCATTTTTCTCAGACTCTCGCCATAAGCTTGCGGGGAATCCGCCGAGAGATCGCCAACAGCACGTTGCAGATCTCCGAAATTCAACCGCAACTGCTGCACCGATGCCAGCATCTTGCCTTGGGACCCGTTACGCAGCTGCGCGGCAAGCTGAGCGTCTTGTCCGGTGAGGTCCTGGATACTCTGACTCAAATGCTCCTTCTGAGCATACAAAGCGCATGACAGCCCGCTGGAGCTCGCGGCGCACGTCTTGGCATCGGGATTCGTGGGCCCCAGAAACGAAATCAGGTCGGTGGTTGCGAGTTTCTGACATTCGCCGCTGGTCTTCGCTAAAGCATCCAACCGGGCAGACAGGCCGTGGATGACGCCGAGGACATCATGGGCCGCAGCGTTATCGGGTGTCTTCCCGGATGGCTCAGCTTTAGCCTTAATTTTACAGGTGGAGGCATCCACCGACACTGGGGCTACGCTCGAATGCGGATCCCCGAGTAGACCCTTCATCGTTGCCGTGGTCTGAGCGAGCTGTCCGGAGATGAGCGATCCCGTCTCGTGGTAAGCAGCGCTGGTCTGTTCTGCGAGCTGGGAGACAGTTTGTGCCGTGGTCTTGGCGTTGGTGTCAATGCGAGCGCTTGACGCTTTCAGGTCATTGATCGTCTTGTCACCAATGTTAGATCCGGCCTCGTTGAGGCGCTGGCTGGCCAACTGAACCGCCTTGCCTGACTCATCGAGCACCTGATTAGTCTCCGTCAAGGATTTGATGGTGGACATAACGAGGGCGTTCTCGTCCTTCGTCCCAACGTCTTGAACACCAAACCCGGGCGTCACTGCGAGGTTCATAGTCGGAACGTGGAAGTCATGGGCATTGACGACCAGGGAGAAGCGAGCCACGGAGCCGAGAGGGGCATACCGGTGAGCGCAGCCCATTGCACCACGGTCTTACCGCTCTTATTGACACCGATTACCCCATTTCCGGCGGGATCGGTGCGCTTGCTGCGATTGGCGGCAGTGACGACTTTGGACGGGTCCACGCCATCAAGTACGGCGCTGCCAGCCATGGTCATGGGAGTGGAAATGAGAGCTTCGCGGGAGACCGCATGCCCATCAACATCAGCGCTCACCGTCTCCAAGCGGCCAGTGGTGTTGTAGATAGTCACGTCCATGCCGACCATCCCATCAGCCCCGCTCACGAGGGAGGGATCCGAGGAGACCTTACCGTCATGAGAGTAAGTCACCATCACACGGAACGGCATGCGTGTAGCATCCGATGTCGGCGCGAGTGGGGCTCCAGAGGAAGAACCCATACCAGTGACCGCTCCACGCTGATCTATGGTCATCGTGACGCCAGCCGATCCAGGAATGGAAGCGGGGCTAGCCATCACCGGATCAGGCGCTACCACTGGCAAAGCAGCACAACTACAAACGGCGATCACGGCTGCGCCTCGGTACCAATAGTGGGATCGTCGCACTGTCGCCCTCCTTGTGGCCCACCATTTTCCCTTGAAATCCGCCTATTTTCATTCGTTAGGGCCGCTGGTGGTGCGACGGGCCCTGTTGGCGGTATGATCTATCCTAGATTCAGGTCGGTGGTCGCCGTCAACTGGGTTAAGTTTTATGCCACACTGCTGTAGGAGTGTGTTTGATGTCTCGGGTGTTGTCTACTGATGAGGCCAAGGAGGCCATTCGTCAGATTCAGTCGATTGTTAATGGTGGGTTGACTGATCAGATTCAGGCGTTGGATAACCAGGGTCAGCGATTGTCTGCTCCTGATGTATGGGATGGCCCGTTGGCGTCCCAGTTCCGAGGGCAGGTGTGGCCTGAGACTCGGAGCGCTTTGGAGAAGGCAAAGGCCGAGTTGGAGCAGTTACGGGCGAACTTGCAGAAGATCGCAACTGACATTTTCACTGCTGGCGGCGGCCAGTAAGAGGGCTTTCAGTGGTGGCGAGGCGGTGTACCGTCTCGCCACCATTCTTCGTTGTCTCTTGGTAGCTATGACGTCACTTTTGGTGACCATAACGTGACGTCACGAGAAGCAATCATTGCACTTTTAAGTGCTGTTGCTGTATCCTGCGCTGCCTGTTTTCAGGAGGTGTGGGGTTATCTGTCGGTATTGTGTCTGTAGTGTGGGGTTTTCGTGTCTGATACGAGTAGCTTGGGTGAGTACCAGAATCCTGTGAAGTTTGATTTCGCGGTGGCGACCGAGTTCGCAGCTAAACTCCGCGAGGCTGCGGGCAAGATAACCACTTTTGAGGGTGAACGGGGCCGAGCCGAGTCGATGGCAGCGGCCGAGTTCCAGGGCTTCTTCTCTCAGGTGTTCCGTCAAAACATGCGGGTGTGTTCGACTGATGCGACGGAGTTTTCTGCGGCATTCACCCAGACCGCCGCAGAGATTGAGTACCTGGCTGGAGAGGCCCGTAAGGAGAACGAGCGGCGCCAGCAGGTGCGCGACTATCTGGCCTCACATGCCAACGAGAATTGGCTACAGAGCTTTTGGGACTGGTGCACCGGTTCTGATGATGCACCCATACCGAAAGCGACTCCCCCCGCCTCTCGGTGGGTGAAGCCCCCTGAGACGAGGCCACGGCAGGCGAACCAGGGGTTGCGTGGGCCTTCTGGGGGTGTCTCGAGCGCGGTTCCGGCGAACCTGGCCGGTGGGGCCCGGCTAATTCATGGAGCAAATCGGGGGTTGCTGCCCGCGTCGGCGCTGGAAGCACTGTACGAGCACTTCTGCGCGAGTTGCCAGTATGGATCATTAGACTGTGGGGGGCTTGTTTGGCCAGTACCAGCGGTGGATGGGCCTCAACGACGCTGATGTGGCGTGGTTGGAGGCAGTGGGCCGTGCATTTGCTGCCGCTGGCGGCTCCGGATCGGTGATATTGGCCGATGTGGCGTTGGAGGCCGGGTTGCGGGCCGCTGGGGTAAGTGTGACGCGGGCAGATATTCAGGTGTCCTCGCCCACCTTGAGTGGGATTGATCCTGCCACTGGTTACATCGAGGACCCGGTGAACTCGGCAACCGGGAACTTCGTGCTCCCGGAAACGGATGTGGTCTTTAGCGGGCCGAGCCAGGGGCTGGCGATCTCCCGGATGTATAATTCGACGCTGGCTGCCGCCTACGATGAGCCCGAGGCGTGTGGGGTGTTAGGGCCTGGCTGGTCGACCATTCTGGATCAGCGTTTGATCATCGATGATGAGCAGGTGCGTTGGGTGCGCGATGATGGCCGCGAGATCGTTTTCCCTCTCACGGACCACGATGGTGCCAGCGGCTCCGCCGCTGCTGAGGGCTGCCATACCGTCGCGGGGGCCTTGGCGTGCCGTCCAGGACAATGTGTGGATTTCCCGCAGCGATGTCGCTGATCTGGCCGTTCAGGCTGCTGACGTAGCTGGGCCTGTGTGGATCGTTGCCGACAACACTGGTAACCGGTGGGTTTTCACCACTGAGGGAGCGTGGGTGGCTTCGGGGTCCGGTGCGGGCGATGGGGTGTGGATCGAACGCCATGATGGCGTGATCACTTCTATGCACTCCGAGTGGGGCCGGTCGGTGGATCTGTTCTACGCGCAGGGCCGTCTGGCTAAGGCCGTGGCCAGTGATGGCCGTAGCGTAAGCTATGCCTACGATCCCCAGGGTCGACTGGTAGACGTAACCCGTCCTGACGGGGTTCACCACTACCAGTGGGACGGCTGGCTACTCAGCCAGGTTATCGATGCGTCTGGTGTGGCCCAGTGCGAAAACACCTTCGATGCGCTCGGCCGGATCCGCACCCAGCGCGATGCCACAGGACACCTAACACGGTTCACGTATCTTCCTGGTGGGGTAACCGTCGCCGATGACGGGCAGGGTCACCATTCCAATACGTGGATTAGTGATGCCCGGGGCCGTACCGTCGGGATCATTGACGCTGACGGGCAGCGCACTTCTATGCGGTATGACCGCTATGGCAACCTTGTAGGGGCTACTGATCGAGCGGGCAAGGTTATCCGTCACACCTATAACGAGCGGGGACACCGCACCAGCACCACACTGCCCACTGGCGGGGTCATTGAGTACGGCTGGGATGAGACTGACCGGCTCACCACCATCTCAACCGCCGGCACACTCCGGGCACGCCTGGACTACGACGGCACGCAACTCACCCCGGTGCGCCTCGCCGATCCCCACGGCACTACGGTAACGATGTCGTGGGATCGGGGCCTACTACGCCACCTAACCGACGCTACTGGCGCCAGCATCAGTGTCGACTATGACGAATATGGCCAGATCATGGCCATCACGAACGGGGTCGGTGCCACATGGCAGATCAGCCACGATGAGGCCGGACAGATCAGCCAGATCCTCACTCCGCTGGGGTACCGCACCGAAATGACCTATGACCAGGCAGGCCGCCTGGTCGAGCGTATCGACCCGGACGGGGCCTGTTGGAGCTACGACTACGACGAGGCCGGACACCTTGAGACAGCCGCAGCCCCTGATGGTGGATGCATCCGCTACACCTGGGGCCCTGATGGCCAGATCACCACGATCACTGACCCAACTGGCGCCACGACGACACTGGCGTATGACGAGGTGGGGGATCTGGCGGGGATCGGTCTACCCGACGGGGCCAGCTGGGGATTCCTGCGTGACGCGATGGCCCGGCTGTGCGGAGTGAAGGACCCGGATGGGGCCCACTGGCGCGCCTCCTACAACATCATCGGAGAACTGACCTCGCTCACCGATCCCACCGGGGTGAGTCTGCACGCCACTACCACCGCCCACCAGGCTCAGGTCACGAACGCCGCGGGTCGGGTGATAGCCGCCGATCAGTTCGATGATTATGGGCGCATTGTCTCACGCACCGATGTTTTCGGTGCCACCAGCAGCATCGACTACAACACAGCCGGTCTGCCAGTCGTGCTTACCGACCCCCTCGGTGCACCCACCCGGTTCGACTATGACCGGGTAGGACACCTGTCCGCCATCACGAGCCCCACCGGGCTGCAAGAGCGCTACTCCTACGACGCAGCTGGGCGCTTGGCTAGCACAACCGATCCGACCGGCGCGGTTACCCGCTACCTTTACGATGCCGATTCCCGACTAACTGGCATCATCGACCCCACCGGGGTTACCACCGAATACAGCTGGGACCCTGTAGGTCGGCTCGTCGAAACACGTGCAGGCGAGGTCGTCACCTTTACCGCTGACTATGACGTGTGCGGACGACCCACGCGCACCTGGGATCCGGTCACCGGAACCCGGCACTTCCGTTACAACACCGCTGGCCGCCTCATCACAGCAGTCGATGCTGCCGGCCAAGTCCACCGCTACACCTGGGACAAACGCGGACGACTGGTCACCACTACCAACGCCGCCGCGCTGACCACCTATCGATACAACCAGCTCGACCAGATCGTCGAATCCACCGATCCCGCCGGCGGAACCCACCGTTACACCTGGAACCCGGCCGGGCGTCTCACCAGCCACACCAGCCCTGATGGCATCACGACCAGCTACGACACGCGCGGCGGGACAGAAACAGCACCATTGACGGTCAGGTCTCTACCCGCAAGTGGTGGGACCTTGAGGCTCGCCAGCTTCACATCGACGACCACACCGACCCTGCGACCCCTCTGCACCACACCATCAGTGTCGATGCGCGCGGGCTTGTTTGCGACCACACCACCACTGACGGTGACGGTAAGGTCATCAGCCGCCACCACTGGGATTGGGATGGTGAGGGTCGTCTGACCCGCGCCGACGACACGCGCGCCACCGTGTCATATACCTACCGGGGCGATGGGCTGCCCACCCGTATTACTCATTCCGCCTTAGGCGCGGCGAGTCTGGCGTGGGATAGTGCCGGGCGGCTCACCGACGTCACCACCCCCGACCATCACGACCATTGGGATCATGATGGCGGCCTGGTGTGTGGGTATGTCCACGATGGGCGCGTCACGCGTGTCGCCCGTGATGCTCAGGGGCGGGTTACCGGGATAGAGGGGCCATCAGGGCGTTGGAGTTACGGCTACAACGAGGCTGGGTCACTCATCAGCGCGACGGGGCCCCGCACACAACATACCTGGACTCACGACGCCTATGGCCGGCTCACCAGCCACGCCACATCCGGAACCGACACCACCTTCACCTGGGACCAGGAAGGCCACCTGGCGCAGACGTGTACGCGTGCACACGGGCATGCCACTGCCACCCAGTATCGCTATGACGCGGCGGGACGGCGTATCAGTGCGACCAGCCCAGACGGCCAGGAGGAGCGTTACTCCTGGGATGGACGGGGTTGGCTGTCTGGCATCACCACCGACGCCACGACCGTATCGACTCACATCGATGCATTGGGGCGCGCCAGTCGTATCACCACTAAGGGCCAGCAGGTACGAGTGGACTGGGACCTCGTGACCGGGGCCCCACCTCGATTGATGGTCGTCCTGTGCTTCCCCTACCAGGAGGACGCATCCTCGGTGCCACACCCATCGGCGATACCAACCTATGGCGTGAGGTCATGCCCACCGACCCTGACAACCCCTACCAACCAACGACGGTCGCTATTGAGGGTGTCCCCGAGACGATCAGGATGGCCGGGAATGCGCTAGTGGTTGATGGTCACCCTTGGTGGGGGCGCGCCTCTACGACCCAACTACCACCACCTTCTTGTCTCCTGACCCGTTAACCCCGCCCGCCGGCGCGCTATGGGTCAACAACCCCTACGACTACGCCAACAACAACCCCCTCACCCTCACCGATCCTCTCGGAACTCACCCCGTCACCGACGACCAACTAGCCGGTCTGACCCATCCCGTCCGACACTGGTGGGCCACCCACAAAGACCACATTCTCTCCTGGCAATTTGGCCTGGGCGTCCTTGCTGTCGGTATCGGGCTCACAGCTACTGGGTTCGGGGCTGGCGCCGGAATTGGCCTTATCACGGCTGCAACCAGCGGCGCTTTGATTAGTGGTGGATCAACCTTGGCCATCGAAAAATACTCCACCGGAGATGTGAACTGGGCCAACGTGGGCAAGCAGGCCGCCATTGGGTTTATCACTGGTGCTGTAACCGCTGGTACAAGCAACTTCCTAGATTCCCAATTGTTGAAGTTTCCCGGAAAGACAGCCGAAAAAGCGATGACTGAATTCGGAAACATCACAAAGATCAATAAAGCTGGCACCGGAATATGGTCCCAGCTCAATGGGGCGTCGAAAGCTCAACGGGCCTTCAAGATGGCCGTCGACCACGGCTGGGAGGATGCAATCAAGGAAAACATTGGAAACGAATTCCTTGGAGATATTGTTGTGCAGCCAATAGCCTCCGGAGCCGAGTACATTTCCGATTCCGTAATCAACCATAAGAAATTCAGCATGACGGACTTGATGCTCGCTAACGTGGACGGAGAGTTTACGGCTATTTTACCGGGCGGCATACGCACTGCTGTACGCGCCAACGCGCCCACGCGAAACGCAATATCCTCTATGACTCATCCTCGGCTTCACCAGTTCGCCCGACACCTGGAAGAGACTACCCGAGAGGCAGCCTGGTCGACAGCGAGCAACGCGACCAGGAACGGGTTGTGGAGCTTGATGAAGCACGACAACACGTTGACCCCCGACACCATCACTCAGGATGGTGCCGAGACGATCGGGGAATCCATTCACGCCGGCTTCGGCGCACATGCCGAGGACTGGACCTCCCCCCACCTACACCCAAGGAGTCGATGACATGAGCGTCGAACCCCGCTACCTATCAGCAGACATGGACAACCCACCCATGCCACCCTACGCAGAAGGCATCTACGGCATCGCCCGCATGGAACGAGTCATGAGCCGCAACCCACACCAACCCCGCGTCTTCTCCCTCGCCCACATCATGATCCCCGTATTCCTACCACTTGCAGCTGGTACCACATGCGGGTTCATGACACTGCTCCTCGACAACTCCGATGGCATCAGAGACGGTTTTTCCGGGTGGGCCGTCGCCATCGGAATGCTGGCCATAGTCTATATACCCTTAGCCCAAGGCGTATGGCTCCGACCCAGCGTCGACCACGACAAAATCTGGACCCGATTCGGACACCTCTTCTACCGCCAAATCCGCTTCAACGAAATCACCCGACTCGACATCGGCTTAGAACACTACAAAATCCGGGCCGGAAAAACCAAAATCAACATCGACTACCACCGATACGACTACGCCCTCTTCTACCTACGCCTCCTCGAAGAACTCCACCACCGCCACATCCAACTCCCCAAAGCCAACATCACCGACCCCAACTGGGACGAACAAGCCCAAATATGGCGCAACATCCTGGCAGCCGATGCCTACCGAGAACACCGCGACTTCTACAACACCAACCCCGAACAACTAGCACACCTCAACGCCCTCACCCCACCACCACACCACTACGACAACTAACACCACCACCCAGAACTAGACCGCCCCCATCTATACACCCAAGGAGACTTAGCGTTGATCAAGACAAGGTATGGACGCAGTTTGGCCATCTCGACCGCCACACGATCCGATTCGACGAAAATCACCCGATCGACCCAAGAACCACGAAATACCGGGGATGTGCAAATGCGACCCATCGCTGGCAACTTCGGTCTCCCCCGTCGACACCTTAAGTTCTCGTTGGAATTATGACGGGTGCAGGTGGTGTTGATGATAACCAGATAGTCAATATGTTCGTCGAACATGTCAGCAACCATGCATCCATTTAGGCAGGCCCGGGAGCGAGTGTTGATCTCGCGACAAACCTTATCCAGGTCAGCTTGGGGGATGCCGAGAGCCTCCAGACAGAGACAGTGGTTGGCGAATGCTGGTCCATTACCGGTGGCGATCGACCGGACCGGCAAGCCGGTACCCTAAACGCAAGGAAGCAAACCCCTCCACGTAACGACTTGAACACTCACACGCTAGAAGGTGTTGCACTTCCGAACCTAGGTATCGCCACGACGGCCACGTCGTGAACTAAAGTATGGGCTAAGGGCACGAGGAGGCGTCCATGAAACCATCACGAGTCCGCTGGGATCAACTGCCCGATTCGGTTCACCATCGAGTCGCCGAAATTCTGGGGTCCCCGGTCTCCGTCGATCACGTCCAGACCCACGGCGCCACTCCTGGCGTGGCATCGCGAGTCGTCACCGCCGATGGCTCCCATGCCTTCATCAAAATAGGCCATCCAGCCATCAATGAGGCCATCCCCAGCCTCAACCGTCGTGAAGCCACCCTGCTGTCGCTCCTCCCCGACACCGCGCCCGCCCCGCGTCTACTTGGTCGCATCGACGTCGATGGATGGGTAGGCATGGTCACCTCCGACATCGAGGGCCCCCACCCCGACCTGCCCTGGTCCGATGAGGACATCGACACGACCCTTGCTTCGCTGTCCCGGCTGGCTGAAGTGACGGCCGATTTCCACCAGCAGTGGGAACCATTCTCGGCACGCCTGCAAAACACCCCCTCGGTGTGGGAACAGTTCATGGCCGACACCCCCGCCGACCTCGACCCCTGGCTCATCGAGCGCCTACCCGACCTCGCTGGACGCGTCGAGCGGCTCGCCCGCCACGCTTACGGTGACACCGTTATCCATAACGCGGTTCGATCCGACAACGTACTTTTGCGCACTAGCGGAACTGTTCTCGTTGATTGGTCCCATGCCGTGATCGGCCCGGCATGGGTCGACGCTGCAGGACTCATCGTCGACATCATTCATACCGATCCAATTGACGCCCCGCGATGGAATCGCGCCGATGACCTGGTTAAGCGCGTCGCGGCTGAGTTTTCCCCGTCCGCTCACGGCGAACCAGCAGTCGAACCTATCGTTGACTTTCTCGTCGCCGTTTTGGGGCTCTCAGAACGCGAATGCCGCAATCCCGACCCCGCTGGAATGCCGCAATTCCGCGAGTTTCAGCGCGAGCGGGCAAGTCGATTACGCGCCTGGCTGTGGGCCTCCGAACACCTCGCGTAACTATCGAACTGAAACGGTGCGGACCCTCATGAGCCCCCTCGCGCGGCAGAATAAACACCATGCACCTCGATCTCGGCCTGACCAAGACCATCAACCGGGCAACCCATGTCACCCGCGGATTCCGCCGCATCGTCATGGTGACCGCCGCAGGCGAGGGCCGCCCTGACCGTCTCGTCACCGATCTCACCAACGAGTTCTCCCGGCGGGAAATCGATGTGTCACAGCTCCCGATCGAGGGATCCGAGGACACCGCTTCGTCAATGCCTGCCCCGGCACACAAGGTGCTGGCGAAATGGTCACGTCACCGTCAGGGGGCAGCGCGCCACGAACTCGGTGAGAGCCTCGACCACCAGTGCGCACTCATCGTTACTGATCCCCGTCGTCTTGACGAGATCATCGGCTTTCAAGCCCAGTCGGACCGCCCCGTCGTCGTCCTGCTCGCCACCGACCCTGACGACGCTCCTGACAAGCTTCCAGAAATTGTTGACGTTGTCGTCACCCCTAACCCCCAGACCGATCCTTGGGAACACCTCGGCGTCCCGGTGCATTCCATCGGCGTCCCGGCGACTGGCGGCAGTCCGGCCCCTGGCGACCGCCCCAACCGAATTGCCCTACTTGGCCCGTGCACCGATGAGCAGCTTGCCGACGCTCTCCTCGCCTTCGACCACGCCTGCCACGTTGTGCCCGGCTGGTCCTTGGAGATCTGCCTTGACGATGAATCCAGAGCCCGCTCGGCAGTGGCAGCCCCGCGACGTCGGTATTCACCCAGCTGGATCCGAAAACACGGTTATGAACCAGAGCGAGTTGGCCCTAGTCATGACCCGCAAGGAGGATCTGGCCTCCCGAATCCTCGACGCCGCTGGCGCCGGCCTGCCCGCAGCCGCTTACGCCGACACCCCTGCGGCAGCTGACATCTTGTCGCGGTGCGGGTACCCTGCCGCCGGCGAATTGTCGAGCGCCCTGGCCCAGGGCATGGCTGACGCACCGCTGCGTCGGATCCAACGGGAGTATGTCGCCGAGGTCCTTGCCGACCACGCCGGCGCGAAGATCGGCGAGGCATGGCTCGACCTCATGTTCAATGTTGGGCGGAGCCGCCACTGAGCCGGTTCTCTACGGCGCGTAGCGTATCCGAGAACGTGGTCGGCTCACCCACACGCCACGCGGAACACGGTCTCCACGCTGCCCAGTCGTACCTTCTGGGTACACTCGCATGGGGGTTACCCGTGTGAAACGGGCGCCGAACCCGACATGTAGCCGGAAGGAGGAGCCGGGTGGGATTCCTGGACAAAGTCGAGAAGTCGATCGAAGGTGCCGTCAGCGGCGTCTTCGCGCGCGCCTTCCGTGGTGAGGTTGAACCGGTGGAGATCGCCGGTCGGCTGCAGCGCGAGCTCGACTCCGAGGCGCAGATCCTGTCCCGCGACAAGTCACTGGTCCCGAACGATTTCGTCGTCCGCTTGTCCAGCCGTGATTACGAGCGTCTAGTCCCCTACACCAAGACCCTTAACGCCGAGATCATCCCAACCCTGCGCGACCACGCCAGTGAACGTCACTACGTGTTCAACGGACCTATCCACATTCGGTACGACTTAGACGACGCCCTTCCAGTGGGTAAGCTCACCGTCCTCACCGGGGAAAACCACGCAAAGGCCGTCTCAGATCGGCGTGCACCGCTCGTGCTGGAAGTCGACGGGGTGCGCCATCCCCTCACCCCTCCGGGACTGACGATTGGCCGTGGATCTGACGCCGACATCCGCATCAACGATCCGGGTATCTCTCGCCTCCATGCTCGTATCAACGTCTGGCCCCAGGGCAACGGCATTGGCTTGTCCATTGAGGACCTCGACTCCACCAATGGAGTGACGGTCAATGGCGTCAAGGTCACCAGCACCGAACTTGGCGACGGGTCACGCATCGAGATCGGCTCAACGAGGATGCTGGTCCACTCGCCGACGGGGATCTGATCGTGAGCGAATTTCTCGTCACACTATTACGCATCGCTTATCTGGCGATATTGTGGATCTTCATCCTGTTTGTCACGAATGTCATTCGTACCGATATCTACGGTCACCGGGTCCCTCGCAATGCTGGAGAAGCCGCCGTGGAATCCGGACGACGCAATAAAGGCCGCAGGACTCGTCGTCGTGAGCCGGCCCCCATGCCAACCGGCCTGCAGGTCATTTCGGGGAGTCGAGCTGGCACCTTTGTTCCGCTAGCCAACGGCGTCACGGTAGGACGCGGTAACGACTGCACCCTACCGATCGACGACGACTACGCCTCCACCCACCATGCCGAGTTCAGCCCAGGGATCGACGGCGCATGGTTCGTTGAGGATCTGGCCTCGACCAACGGCACCCATGTCAACGGTGAGCGCATCGAGAATCCGACGCGCCTGTCGGTGGGGGACGAGGTGCGAATTGGCAGGACCACCATGACCGTCACCGGTAGGCGATGAGCAATGGCCTTTTCCCTCGATATTCGATGCCATTCCGAAATCGGTCTGGTCCGACGCAATAATCAAGACTCGGGATACGTCTCCCCGAGGATGCTCGTCGTCGCTGACGGCATGGGAGGCGCAGCCGCGGGTGACCTTGCCTCGACCGTCGCGGTACGCCACGTTGCTAAGGCCGACCGAAGGTTCTCCGGCGAAGGCTCACCAGCTCGCCCCCAAGGTGAGGAGATGCTCACCGTTCTTTCCGGTGCGGTAGCCGACGCCAACGACGAACTGGCGGATCTCGTCGCATGGGACTCCTCCCTTGAAGGGATGGGAACGACCTTCTGTGGCGCGATGTTCTCTGGTACCCAGCTTGGCATCGTTCACATCGGCGATTCCCGTGGCTATTTGCTGCGTCAAGGCCGGATGAAGCGGATGACTCACGATCATTCCTGGGTGCAGTCTCTTATTGACGATGGGCGGATTACTCCCGAGGAGGCCACTGTTCACCCGCACCGGTCCCTCCTGCTCAAGGTGCTTAATGGTCAGCCTCAGCACATCCCGGACACCCAGATCGTGGATCTTCGTTTGGGTGACCGCATTCTCTTTTGCTCCGACGGACTATGCGGACTAGTTAACGACGATACGATCGGCGAGCACCTCAACACCACCAACCTCGACGACGTCGTCGATCTGCTCACAACAGACGCCCATGCTGGCGGCGGCACTGACAACATCACCATCGTCGTCGCCGAGGTCGTTGAGGCCGACCCCAACCTGGACGCTTCCGAACCACACATCATTGGCGCAGCAACGACCCGCAAAGTACCCGAGCATGAGGTCACCGCCCCACTGCCCCTCGATCAACCGGCATCCGCAACAAACAATGACGGCAAGTCAACCGTATTGTTCGACTCCGAGGCCGAAGAGTCGATGCGCTACGCCCCCGTTGACTCCATGACCCGTCACCGCCGCCATTGGTTGTGGCCCGTCGTCATCTTGGCCTTCGTCGCTGTGGTAGTCGGCGGCATTTTTGGCGCTCGCGCCTACCTCAACACCCAGTACTACGTTGGTACCGACGACGACACAGTAGCCATCTACCAAGGATCACCCGACAATTTAGCCTGGATCCAGCTATCCCACGTCACCGAGAAAACCAACATCAAAACTGCTGATCTTCCCCGCTATTACCGAGACCGCGTCTTGGGGAATATAAGGGTCTCTTCCATGGATTCTGCCCACGCCACAGTTGCTGAACTGCGTACTGGGGCTCAACAGTGCAAGGTAATAAGGGAGGCTGCCACTACGCCACCTCCCACTAAACCCGCGACGGCCCCCTCAACGCCCCCGCAACCTTCCGCCAGCGGACCCACCGCGAACGCCCATCACACTCCCCAGCCGTCTGCTGTACCAACCCCGGCCATGCCGACGCCAACTTCCGCTATGCCCTCACCGAGCGCCGCAGGCCATGAAGTCGACCTCCCAGCCGTCACTTCGGGGGATTGCCAATGAGTATCGGACAGGAATTTCAGGAATTTAATGACGGCACCGTCGTCATCCAGGCCAAGAGGCGCTGGACGGAACTCTTCATGCTCCTCATCGCCTGGGCTATCGGCTTCGGCGGATGGGTTCTCACCGAGCTCAACATCAACCACGTGCTGCCAGATACGTGGACAACCGTCGGCGGCGTGTGGCTGGCGGTGGCTGTCGTCGCGCATATTTTCGTGAGGATCGTCATTCCCTACGCTGACCCGGTAATCCTGCCTATCGTCTTCACTCTCAATGGGCTCGGGCTAGCGATGATCCATCGCATCGACTACATCCCTGATCCGCACTATCACCGCATGGACGCCCAGGCTTTGTGGACGGCTTTGGGCATTGTCCTCTTCGTCGCGACGCTGCTCATCCTGCGCGACCACCGCAACTTGCAGCGCTACCCGTATGTATTGTTCATTGTGGGGCTGGTTTTCCTCATGCTGCCCTTGGTGCCGGGCCTGGGCATGGAGACGTTGGGGTCGCGGGTGTGGATCCACGTTGGCTCCTACACCTTCCAGCCAGCCGAAGTATCAAAGGTCGTGCTCGCTATCGCATTTGCTGGCTACCTCGTCGACAATCGTGACGTCCTTTCTCGCGCCGGGCACAAGATCCTTGGAATTACTCTGCCGCGCGCCCGCGACCTCGGGCCAATTGCCGTCATGTGGGTAGCAACGATGCTCGTCATCGTCTACCAGAACGACCTGGGCACCGGAATGCTGTTCTACAGCATGTTCGTCGTGATGCTGTACATCACCACCGAACGAGTCGGATGGGCCATACTAGGGGCGGTGAGTTTCCTCGGCGGCGCTGTGCTAGCGTACACCTGCTTCGGCCACGTACGAGTTCGCTTCGACTCATGGCTGCACCCATTCAGCAATTACACCCAAAACTATCAAATCATCCAGGCGCAATTCGGGCTTGCCTGGGGAGGATTAGCCGGGCGCGGCTGGGGGTTAGGACGTCCCGGCATGGTTCCCCTGGCGTGGAGCGACTTCATCGCTACATCCATAGGTGAGGAACTCGGCGTCACCGGCCTCATGGCTGTCATCGTGCTCTTCTTCATCCTTACCGCCCGCGGAATGCGCACTAGCCTCGGTTGCCGTGATGACTTCGGTAAGCTTATGGTCGCTGGCTTGTCCTTCACCCTCGCCCTGCAGGTCTTCGCCATCATCGGTGGCGTCACCCGCCTCCTACCGTTGACCGGCCTGACAACGCCATTTATGAGTCAAGGTGGTTCTTCGTTGATCGCAAACTGGGTCATCGTTGCGATCATCATGATCGTCTCGCACCGGAACCGAAAGCCTGCCGACGACTTCGTCGCCACCGTCCCGGCACCTGATCCGCAACAGGCCGTCACCGGAGGCACGCGATGAATAGGCAAATTCGCGCAGTCTCTTTGCTCGCCGGGCTGATGTTCCTGGCCCTCATGGTTAACCTCACAGGTTCGGCTATGTTCCGGCAGGCCCGTCTCAACAACGATCCCCACAACGTCCGGGTGCGTGACGCGGAGTTCTCCCAGAACCGCGGCAATATCCTCGTCGGTTCGAGACCGATCGCCACCACGACGTCAAGCAATGGCAAGTTCGCCTATCAGCGCGTGTACCCGTCGGGGCCGAAGTACGCACCCATCACCGGGTATTACTCCTACTACTACGGGCGATCCATGCTGGAGCAGACCCAGAACGCCCAGCTCACCGGAACCTCCGATGCCCAATGGCTCTCTCGCATCACCGGCACCTTATCTGGCCACAAACCTGAGGGCGGCTCTATCACCACGACGATTAACGCCAAAGCACAGGATGCCGCGTGGAACGGGCTCAAGGGAAAGAAGGGCGCTGTCGTCGCATTGGACTACACCACCGGCGCGGTGCTGGCTATGGCGTCGTCCCCCTCCTATGATCCCAACGAGCTTGCCTCCCACCACCTCAACGACACCACCCGAGCATGGAAGAACCTCGTCGCGGACCCGTCGTCTCCGCTGTCGAACCGCGCGACCCGAGAAATCTATCCTCCGGGCTCAACATTCAAACTGGTGACCGCCGCGGCAGCTCTCCAGAACGGGTACCACCCGAATTCCATGGTCGACTCACCGGAAAATTGGATCCTGCCGGGCACTCGCACCCCGCTGACGAACGAGACCAACTGTGGGGGAAGCAGGATCACCTTGACCCACGCCCTTGACATCTCGTGCAATACCGCCTTCGGTAAACTCGGCGTGAGCCTGGGCCAAGACAAGATCCGAGATCAGGCTGAGCGATTCGGGTTTGGCAAGGTTGTCAGCTCCGATGTGTCGTCAGTCGCATCAAGATTCCCCCAGGACCTCACCGATGCGCAGTTGGCGCAGAGCTCCATCGGCCAGTTCAACGTCGCAGCCTCTCCGCTGCAGATGGCCATGGTGACTGCCGGCATCGCCAATGGCGGCAAACTCATGACCCCTTACCTCACCGCACAGGTGAGAGCATCAAACCTGCAGGTAGTCTCCGAACATCACCCGAGGCAGATGTCTCAGCCGATGACAAAGGAGTCGGCCGAGCAGCTAAAGGCGATGATGGTCTCGGTGGTCAACAATGGCACTGGCAAGAGGGCACGCATTAATGGGACCACCGTCGGCGGTAAGACCGGCACCGCCCAGACGGTACAAGGTAAGGCCCCCTATGCGTGGTTCGTCGGATGGTCGGACAATCCGCACGTCGCAGTAGCGGTTTTCATCCAATCTTCGGACACCGCTATCAATGAAATCTCAGGAGGCCGACTCGCGGCTCCCATCGCTAGAGATGTCATCGAGGCGATGAGATGACAAGCAGACAAAACAACCCACTACGTCAACATAAAGGAGATCCCTCTAATGAGCGCTGAGAGTTGGCTCTCCGGGCGTTACGAGCTGCAGAATCTCATCGGTCGTGGCGGCATGGCCGATGTCTGGAAGGCCCGCGACCACCGCCTCGGCCGCGATGTCGCGGTCAAGAAGCTGCGCACTGACCTCGCCAGCGACGACACCTTCCAGGCGAGGTTCCAGCGCGAGGCGCAGTCGGCTGCGCGGCTTAATCACCCCAATATCGCCGCTGTGTACGACACAGGTGAAACGAAGGACCCGGCTACCGGCCTGCCGGTGCCGTTTATCGTCATGGAGCTCATTGACGGTCACACCCTGCGCGACGTGCTACGTGACGGTCGCAAGATCCTCCCCCGCCGTGCCCTGGAGTTCACTCAAGGTGTGCTCGATGCGCTGAGCTACTCCCACACCGCCGGCATTGTCCACCGCGACATCAAACCAGCTAACGTCATGCTCACCCGCGAGGGCTACGTCAAGGTCATGGACTTCGGTATCGCACGTGCGGTCGCCGACACCTCCGCCACCATGACCCAAACGGCCGCCGTCATAGGCACCGCCCAGTACCTGTCCCCTGAGCAAGCCCGCGGCGAGACCGTCGACAATCGCGCTGATATCTATGCCACCGGCTGCCTGCTCTATGAGCTGCTGGTCGGGCGCCCACCGTTTATCGGTGACTCCCCCGTCTCGGTGGCCTACCAGCACGTCCGCGAGGTCCCGGCCCCACCGTCCTCCCTGGACGCTGAGATCACCCATCAGATGGACGCAATCACCCTCAAGGCGCTCGCCAAGGACCCGGCGGATCGCTACCAGACTGCCAAGCAGATGCGTGACGACATCGATCGCCTACTCTCGGGACGCGAACCTTTTGCGATGCAGAATTACGCCGATTCTGAGGCTAATACCGAGGAGCAGACTCACCTTATTCCAGCCGCTACAACCGATCCCGTCCCTGCCACTGCTGCTCAGCAAGACGAGGCCAGCCCTGCTAGCGCTGAAAGTCCCCAGGAGCCTGAAAAGCCGCATCGCAAACGTTGGCCGGTTGTCGTCGTCACGATCGTAGTCGTGGTGCTGCTCGCCCTGCTCGGGTTCGGATTACATAAGATCCTTAATTCGTCCTCGCAGCCCTCTCCGGCTCCTACGCCATCCAGAACGGTGAAGATGGTCAAAGTTCCAGCCGTCACTGGCTTGAGCCAACAGGGGGCAACCTCAACTCTGGAAAATGCCGGTCTGAAGGTCCAGGTCGACCACGTTCAAAAGGACCAGGCGACCGCCAACCAGGTCGTCTCGCAAAGCCCAGCCGCTAACGAGAAGGTTCCTGCCGGTAGCGACGTGAAGATCACGGTTAACGATGGCCCGAAGCAGCTAACGATCCCGCGCAATATCGTCGGATTGCCTAAGAACGAAGCCCTTAACGCCCTTAAGGATGCCGGGTTCTCTGATAGCCAGATCAAGGTAACCAACGACGATCCCAAGACTGAGCCGAATTCGGCGAAAGCTGGCACCGTTGACGCTGTCAGCCCGGGAGCCGGAACGAGACTGACCCCAGATCAGCAGGTCACCTTGACGATCGCCACCGGTAAGTCGGTGGTGCCGAACCTTAAGGGTATGAGCGTCGAAGAGGCTAATTCGGCCGCTGGATCAAGCGGATTCTCCATCTCGGTGGAGCGTCAGGTGACGTCCTCTGCTGCTCCAGGAACGGTCTTTGGCCAGGATCCGGATTATGGGGCTATTGCTAACAGGTCAACGGCCATCAAGGTACTCGTTGCCGTGGCACCGCCAGCCCCGGAGCCTACTCGCGAGCCACCGACGAACTCCGCTCCTTCCGAGGAACCATCCTCGTCATCAATCGCACCGGTCCCGCCAGCCCCGACGACTGCAGTACCCACGACTAGTTCGTCGTCGGGCCGCTAAAGTCTGATGCGCTCATGGGCAGGCTTATCTGGCTGGCGTTAGCGGGGGCTTCGACGTCCCCACGCCACAACGTCCGCTAGATTACCCGGCTCAACGCGGCGTGGCGTGGCCCACAGCAACGGCGCCGGTGTAGGCAGGCATGGTGACTTGGCCAGCTCTCTCCACCGACCACCCGAGCTGGTAAGCACTCACATATTCCTTGTAAATGCGCACCGCTTCAGAGGTGTCGAGAGCTTTCTGCATGGCGTTGAGGTCCCCGATCACCTCGATAACGTAGGGAGGAGCGTAAGCCACGCCATGCAGGACCACGGTATTACCGACGCATTTCACGGCTGTGGTGGAGATGACTCGCTGCCCCTGAATGGTCATGGCCCCTGCTCCCCCAGACCACAAAGTGTTGACAACCATCTGGATGTCCTGCTGGTGAACGACCAGCATGTTGGCGTCAACCCCGTCCGGGTTCTCGCTGAGGGGCGCGTCGTCGAGCGTGACGCGCAGGGCTTTACCACTGACAGCTCCCAAACCAACGGATGGCGCTAAAGCCGACGCCGACGAGATGACCGAGGACGTGGCTCCCGGAGTCTGATCGGCCTTGGAAAGGTCTTCCACCTGCGCCCGCAGACCGGCTGCCTCCTTCTGCAAGGCGGCGTTGTGACTGGCTTGGCTACGCACCAGGGTGGCCATGTCGGTATCACGCTCGGGCCGAAGATCGTGACCGCGTGAATTGATAGCAGCCGTCGTCATCATGAGACCGGCCAGGGCCATGACAATCACGGTGGCGGATCTAGCTAAACGAGGGTGCCGCGAATCCGAACGGACATCCTGAATAGAGGGGTCTGTCGTAACCTGCGACCTATCGCCGGTATCGACGGATGCCTCGTCGGGACGGACGTCACCAGGGTTGTTGTCGTCACTCATCGTCCCCTCCTCGCAGGCTGACCCGTGTCGCCGGAATTGGCGATCGTCCTCTAGGCTAGTCAAGCAAGACTTGTCCCATCACGCTCGGTGGGCGTGTCCTCGAACCCCAGGAGTAGTCACCGTGCCCGAATCGAAGGTCAGACCGCAAGCCAAGAAGAAGGCCCAGGCCAAGGACCGGGCCACAATGGACGAACGACGAGCCGAGAAAAAGGCTGCACCAGTTGATCGCTCGTGGGTCCCGAAGGTCTTCGTCCCCCTCTTTTTACTCGGGGTGTTGTGGCTGATCGTCTACTACATCGCGGGTAATCAGATCCCCGGTATCAGCGACCTGGGTGACTGGAATATCCTCATCGGCATGGGACTCATGGCTGCCGGATTCGGCGTCGCTACCCTGTGGAAGTGAGCGGGAGGCCCACCAGGGATGCTCCGGCGGGCTTTCGGGTCAGTGTTCCGGCTTGAGCAGCGGGAAGAGAATCGTCTCGCGGATCCCAGCGTTGGTAAAGAGCATCACCAACCGGTCGACACCCAGCCCCAGACCCCCCATGGGCGGGCAGCCGAATTCCAAGGCTTCGAGGAAGTCCTCGTCAAGCTGCATCGCCTCAGGATCACCCGCGGCAGCAGCGAGGGATTGCTTGGTAAGCACTTCACGCTGGATGACCGGGTCGACGAGCTCGGAGAAGCCAGTACCGCGCTCCATCCCGCCAATGATGAGATCCCAAGCCTCAACCATGCGAGGATCGTCGCGGTGCGGACGGGCCAGCGGCTGGGCTATAGCCGGGTAATCACAGACGAAGGTGGGGTTGATAAGGCCAGGCTCGACGAGTTCACCGAAAAGCTCCATAACGACCTTGCCAGCTTCCCAAGACTGGTCGATCTCAATCTCGTGCTCAGCGGCGATGGCCTGCAACTCCTCCAACGGGGTGTCAAGGGTGACCTCACGCCCTAGTTTTTCCGACAGGCCTGGGTAGACGCTGACCCAACGCCACTGCCCGTCGAGGTCGATAGTGCCTTTGGGGGTCTCAATCTGATGGACGTCGAGGGCGTCGGCCACCGCCATGATGATGTCCTTGATCACCTCAGCAATAGTGAATTGGTTGCCCCAGCTCATGTAGGCCTCGAGCATAGAAAACTCGGCCGAGTGGCTGGAATCAATGCCCTCGTTGCGGAACACCCGACCCATCTCGTAGACCCGATCGGTGCCGCCGACCATCGCCCGCTTGAGATAGAGCTCAAGAGCGATACGCAAACTCATGTCAATGTCGAAGGCATTGAGGTGGGTATTAAACGGGCGGGCTGCGGCACCACCGTGGACCAACTGCAGGATCGGAGTCTCGATCTCAAGGAAACCGCGCTCGTCGAGGGCGCGACGCACCGCGCGGGTAATAACGGCGCGGGTGCGCACCATCTGGCGAGACTCTTCACGAACGACGAGATCCGCGTAGCGACGACGCACCCGGGTCTCCTCCGAAAGCTCCTTATGGAGGGTCGGCAGCGGACGCAGAGCCTTGGAGGCCATCCGCCACTCAGCAGCCATGATGGATAACTCACCACGACGAGAGACGACGACCCGGCCACGCACCCAGACATGGTCACCCAGGTCAACGTCGGACTTCCACGCAGCCAAGGACTCATCGCCCACCTCGGCTTTGGAAAGCATGATCTGCAACCGCTCACCGTTGGAAGTTTCGGTAAACCCGTCCTGCAGGCTGGCGAAACACAGTTTGCCGGTATTGCGGACAAAGACGACCCGTCCGCCGACGGTGACCTCGTCGGTGGTCTCCTCGCCAGGCGCCAAGGTCAGCTCCCCGGTGTCGTCGGTGTATTTCTGACGAACCTGGACCAGGGTGTGGTCGCGCAGCAAATCGACCGGATAAGCCTGGCCTCCGTCAGCGATGATCCGGGCCCGCTTGTCGAGGCGGACCTGCATCTGCTCGGAGACGTCAGGGGACTGGCTGGATGCAGTGTCAGAACTCACCAGGGAATCTTATCGAAGCAGCAAGCTGACGACGATTTCGCCTATGTCGTTTGCCACACGAGCCAACTCTGGAGGACGCCCTGATGGCCACACCGAGTACGAGGCCAGTTGGCTCCCATTTGGAAGCACTTTTGCCGCCAGGAAGACGCTCCCGCCTTCGAAGTTGTCATCGCCAATAACAAAGGCCCTATTACTTCGCCACTCGCGATACAGCCGTGGACCAACAAACTCAATGTGCGAATCGTCGACGCGCCCTCCACCCCTCGGCGTATCACCGGCACACAACCTCAGAGTCAAGGCCGCGAAGGACACGTACGTGTGTGATGCCAGCAGGAATTCCCCTCTTGCTGTGACATACCAGGAATGACAAGGAACTCCTTGCTTCTTTAACCTGGTTCGAGACCCACGTCCACCCGATCCCATCCTCAATCGTCACAATGCAGACTCCCCAGCCCCGTCGTCACGCCTACCGACATACCGCATGCGGGCGACCAACCGTGAACTCCACTAAGGTGGTCGTGCCGCTCGCATTTATCCGGCAAACCGGCGGCAGTTGCGCACATCCCCATCCGAGGAGTATTCGTGCTGGCAAAACTCGTGACCCGACACCTGAGGACCTATCGGCTGCACGTTTCCGTCATCATCGTTATGCAAGTTTGCGCCCAAATCGCGGCCCTGACCTTGCCAACCATCAACGCAGACATCATTAACAAGGGCGTCGTGACAGCGAATACCGGATATGTCACCACCCACTCCCTCCTCATGCTGGCGGTCGCCTTAGGACAGACCATCTGCCAGGTCATTGCGGTTTATCTCGCCGCTCAGGTAGCGATGGGAATGGGCCGTGACATCCGCGACGCCGTCTTCACCCGCACCCTTGACTTCTCGGCCCAAGAGATCAACAAATTCGGAGCACCATCACTCATTACCCGAACTACCAACGACGTCCAGCAGGTGCAAATGCTGGTCTTTATGACCCTGGCAATGCTCATCGGGGCGCCGATCATGATGATGGTCGGGATCATCATGGCCGTGCGTGCCGACGTTTCCCTGTCGTGGATCATCGTGGCAGCGGTCATCCTGCTAGCCATCGGTGCGGGGCTGATCGTCTCCCGGATGGGGCCACTGTTTAAGCGCCAGCAGAAACGCATCGACGACCTCAACCGAGTCGTGCGTGAACAAATCACCGGCATCCGCGTAGTGCGAGCCTTCACCCGGGAGCGCCACGAAGCGGCACGTTTCGACGCCACCAGCTCCTCCCTGCGCGACATCCAGGTGAGCGTCGGCCGGACTATGGCGGCGATGTTCCCCCTCGTCATGCTCATCATGAACCTGTCCCAGATTGCGGTGTTCTGGTTTGCGGCCACACGGATTGACGACGGACAGACCGAAGTCGGCATTTTGGCCTCATTCACCACATACCTCATGCTGATTCTCATCAGCGTCATGATGGCGGTCATGCTCATCGTCATGTGGCCACGAGCCTCGGTATGCGCAAACCGCATCGAGGAAGTGCTGCACACCTCGTCGTCTCTCACCATTGATCCCGAACCTGTAATGGCCCTGCCCGACGCTCCGACCTTGCTAGAGTTTCGCGACGTTACATTCAGCTACCCCGGCGCTTCTGAGCCGGTTCTCCACGACATCTCCTTCACCTTGGCCCGTGGCACGACGACAGCCATCATCGGTTCCACTGGGTCGGGGAAATCAACCCTGGTCAACCTCATCCCCAGGCTCGTCGACGTCACTCACGGACAGGTGCTCGTCAACGGAACCGACGTGCGCCGTTACGACCCTGAAACCCTATGGAGCTGCATCGGTCTGGTGCCCCAGCGGCCCTACCTCTTCGGTGGCACGGTAGCGTCAAACCTGCGTGATGGTCGCTGCGACGCAACTGACGAGGAGCTCTGGAACGCCCTGCGCGTCGCACAGTCTGACGATTTCGTCTCCCACATGGACGGAAAGTTAGAGGCCACCATCACCCAAGGTGGCACCAACGTCTCCGGTGGTCAGCGACAACGCCTATCCATCGCCCGAGCCTTGGTCAAAGATCCCGACATTTACATTTTTGACGATGCCTTCAGCGCCCTCGACGTGGCCACCGACTCCCGACTCAGAGCCGCCCTCGAGGCCAATCACGGCGACGCCGCGATGCTCATCGTCGCCCAGCGGGTCTCGACGATCCGCAACGCCGATCAGATCCTCGTCCTCGACGCCGGACACATCGTCGGTAGGGGGACTCACGACGAACTCATCAAGTCATGCCCGACCTACCTCGAGATTGTCGACTCCCAGCTATCGGTCGAGGAGGCGGCATGACCGGCAAGGACGCCCAGCAGGCACCTACCAGGAATGAGCAGGCTGAGATCGCCCGGGCCTCCTCCCAACAAGGTCATCGTGGTAGTCAGGTTGCCGAAAAACCCATTTCTTTTGGGCCCTCCCTCAAGCGACTGCTCGGCCAGCTCAAACCTCATCGCATCACGCTGACGATCGTCGTCATCATGGCCACAATCTCAGTGGCCTTCAACGTCATCGGCCCGAAAATCCTGGGCCGCGCCACCGACGTCATTTTTGGCGGCATCGTCGGAAAACAGATAGGCAAGCACATTCCCGCAGCCCGGGGCATGTCAGCCGACACATTCATCAACACACTCGGACAAGCCAGCCACGGTGGAGATCGAGGAAAGATCATCACCCTGCTGCAGCAATATCCCCATGTCGTCATCGGTTCCGGCATCGATTTCCACCGGCTCGGCGTCATCATAGGTTGGGCGTTGGGCCTGTACGCCTGCGCAGCCCTCTTAATGTTCCTGCAGGGGTTCCTGCTCAACACCGCCATTCAGCGATCCATGTACGACTTGCGCCGCCAGGTCAGTGCCAAACTGGACAAGCTGCCACTGTCGTACTTTGATGGTCAGCCCCACGGCGAGCTCATGAGCCGGATGACCAACGACATCGACAACGTTTCCCAGACCTTGCTACAAACCTTGCAGCAGCTCCTCAACGCTTTGTTGACGATCATCGGCGTGTTGATCATGATGTTTTGGATCTCACCGCTGTTGGCCGTCATTTCCCTAGTCGTCATCCCGATCGCCGGGGTCATCGCAGGCCTCATCGGCAAGAGGGCCCAGGGACAGTTCGCCCAGATGTGGAAAGCCACCGGCGAGCTCAACTCGCGGGTGGAGGAGGCGTACTCCGGCCATGCCCTCGTCAAAACCTTCGGGCGCAGCCGGGCTGTCGCCCAGGAATTCCACGAACGAAACGAGGAACTGCGTCAGGCGACCGCCAAGGCCCAATTTGTCTCCGGCCTCATCCAACCGGTGATGTTCCTGCTCGGTAACGCCAACTACGCCATCATCGTCCTCATCGGATGTCTGCGGGTGGCGAAGGGCCAGATGCCGCTAGGCAACGTGCAGGCCTTCATCCAATACTCCCGAATGTTCACCCAGCCGATAACCCAGATTGCCTCCATGGCAAATCTGCTGCAGTCCGAGGTGGCTTCCGCGGAGCGGGTGTTCCAAGTTCTCGACGCCGACGAATTATCCACGGATGCTCACGGAAGCCTCCCAGCCACGAAGGGACGAGTCGTCTTCGACCACGTTCGCTTCTCCTACAACCCGGACAAACCTCTCATCACCGACCTATCCCTGGTCGCAGAACCAGGACAGACGATTGCGGTCGTCGGACCCACCGGAGCCGGCAAGACGACGCTGGTGAATCTGCTCATGAGGTTCTACGAGATTGATGACGGAACCATCACCCTTGACGGCGTTGATATTTCCACAGTCCCTCGCGCCGAACTGCGCTCCCGGCTCGGCATGGTCCTACAGGACACCTGGCTATTCAGCGGAACTATCCACGACAACATCGCCTACGGCTGCCCTGAAGCATCCGAAGAAGACATCCTTAACGCCGCCCACGTCGACCACTTCGTCCACACCCTGCCCGACGGTTATGACACCATCATTGATGATGATGGATCTAATGTTTCGGTGGGTCAAAAACAGCTCATCACCATCGCTAGAGCCTTCCTAGCGGCCCCGGACCTACTCATCCTTGACGAAGCCACTAGTTCGGTGGACACCCGCACCGAGATGCTCGTTCAAGAGGCGATGGCAAACTTGCGCAAGGGGCGTACTAGCTTCGTCATCGCCCATCGCCTCTCCACTATCCGGGACGCTGACCTCATCCTCGTCATGGAACACGGCGACATCGTCGAGCAGGGAGGCCATAGTGAGTTGCTCGAGCACCAGAGTCACTACTACGAGTTGTACCAAGCGCAGTTCGCCGCGGCGAGTCACGAATGAGACACCGCACCCACATTCTTAGCAACAGGCTCTAAAGTTGATGGGGTGCCCGCCGGGGCACAGCGTCCGGCCAGCCCCCAGCCGGTCGTTCTCATCGACGAAAGAGACCCATGGCCGAGGTCAAAAACTCCCAGCTGACTGCCCACAACGACACTGACATGGCGAAGGACCAGACGAAGGTCCTGCAACGTACCCTCAACCGATTCGACATCGTCTTCCTCATCGTTTCTGCGGTGGTCGGGCTGGAGATGCTGGGATCGGTCTCAGCCGAAGGCCCCGAAACCTTCACCTGGCTGGTATTCCTCATCATCGTCTTCCTCATCCCCTATTCCCTCATCTTCGCCGAGACCGGCTCGGCCTTCGTCGGCGAGGGAGGGGTGTACCTATGGACCCGACGTGCCTTTGGGCGGCCAGCTGCCGCCGTCACCAGTGTCTTCACCTGGATCACCCAGCCAGTATGGGTGGGCGGCTCGATGGCTTTCCTCAACGCGGAGGCCGCCCGCAACCACCTCGTTCACTTTTCCGCAGGATCGGCTGGTGACTACCTGTTTAAGCTGGCCTTCATCTGGCTGACGGTGTTCGCCGCTATCTTGTCCCTAGCTAAAGCCAAATGGATTCCTACTGCCGGCGCCTTTTTCAAAATCTCCTTCCTGTGCTTGTTCTTAGTCACCGCCGCCGTGTATGCGACCCAACACGGCGTCCAGCCCCTCAGTCTTGGTAGCTTCTCTCCCACCCTGCGCGGATTCATCACCCTGACGCCTTTGCTGCTCTTCGCCTTCCTTGGTTTTGAGGGTGGATCGAGCGCGTCGGGGGAGATGCGCAACGCCCAGCACGACGTCTCGGTCTCGGTGCTCCGTTCGGCCACTATGGCTGGAATTTTTTACCTCCTTCCAGTGGCAACGATTCTGCTCGTCCTGCCTCCCTCCGACATCGACGGGGTATCGGGACTGCTTAAAGCCGTCAACACCGTCTTCTCGGTATATGGGCCGGCTGCCGAACCGATGATGGTGTTAGCCCTCGTCATGTTCACTTTGGCGAATATCGGTCAAGGCGCGGCGTGGATGATCATGTCCGACCGAATGCAGGCCATGGCCGCTGCTGATGGTTCCTTCTTCGGTGGGTTCTTCGGGAAGTTCCACCCCCGGCTGGGCACGCCGGTGCACGTCAACCTGCTATCGGGGATCGTCTCCACTCTTTTCATGCTCGCCGCCATGGAGTTGACGGGTTCTAGCGCTGACCTGTTTAACGTCGTCCTCGGAGTGGCAGTAACGACCTACCTGTTCAGCTACCTGCTCATTATCCCGGCCGCAGCCAAACTGCGGCTTAGCGAGCCCGACGTCGAACGGCCCTTCCGGGCCGGCCCGAACTGGTTTTTCATCCTCATGTGCGTAGTGACGACGGCATTTGTCGCCTTTGGATCATGGGTGAGCATCTTTCCGGGCACCCTGGAAGCCCTGGTGGGAATGCCTCACGACTTCTCAAAAGCCCAGGGGGTCTCGTACGCCTCCTTCGAGGCGCTGACACTCGGCACCCTGGCGTTCATCATCGTCATGGCGCTCATCGGCTACTGGCGTGGAGCTCCGCTACGCCGGTCGGGTATCTCCACTGAGTCTTTAAACCAGCCGTCAACGGAGGTTCACAGGCGCGAACCGACGTGCAATTAACTGGTCTCGGCGGTCATGCGGATGCAGCGCGAACGTCATCAGCAACATGGCACACACCTGGCCTTTTGGTCTGTTTTCGCGCAACACCACTCAGTCCGGCCAAACCGGTGACCTCGGATAGTAAGGTACCCGCCATGGATGCCCAACTGATCGCCCGATGGCAATTCGGGATCACGACGGTCTACCACTTCTTCTTCGTCCCGATCACGATTGCGCTATCGATGCTCGTGGCGGTGATGCAGACAGTGTGGCTTAAGACCCGCAACGACCGTTATCTTCGTCTGACCAAGTTCTACGGCAAGCTCTTCCTCATCAACTTCGCCCTCGGCGTCGTCACCGGAATCGTGCAGGAGTTCCAGTTCGGCATGAACTGGTCGGAGTACTCGCGATTCGTTGGCGACATCTTCGGTGCTCCGCTGGCCCTTGAGGCTTTGGTGGCCTTCTTCATGGAGTCCACCTTCGTTGGCCTGTGGGTGTTCGGCTGGGAGAAACTCCCCAAGGGAGTCCACCTGGCGTGCATCTACCTGACCGCCATTGGCACCATGATCTCCGCAGTGTTCATCCTCGCGGCAAACTCCTGGATGCAGAATCCTGTCGGAGCCAGCTACAACCCAGTCACTCACCGGGCCGAGCTGACCGATTTCGGGGCCGTGCTGAGCAACCCGGTATTCAAGGCGACTTTCGTTCACCAGATCTCATCTTCCTACACGGTGGCTGGCGCCCTTATCGCCGCCATCGCCTTCTGGCACTTGGCTAAAGTCGCCAGGGGACGCGCCACCTCCCAGATCTCCGACGCCGAGGAGGTCGAGAGCGTCCGCACGTGGCGCTGGGCTTCGAAGTTCGGCGCATGGGTGCTCATTGTCGCCTGCGTCGGCGTTGTGCTGAGTGGCGACTACCAGGGCAAGGTCATGACCGACGCACAGCCCATGAAGATGGCTGCTGCCGAGGCGGCTTACCAGAACACCTCGGACTTCTCAGTGCTGACCATCGGCAACAAGGACGGCTCGGAGGAGGTGTGGGCTCTCAAGATACCCGGCATGCTCGGCTTCCTTGGTAACGGCAAGTGGGGCTCGCAGGTCAAGGGCATCAACGAGCTCAAGAGCTACCAGGTCCACGAGTACACCTACCATCGCAAGGACGGCTCGCAGACCTCCCTGCAGGCCTCTTACCAGAATGTGCTGCGTCAGAAAATCGACGCCAATGGCATCAAACTCGAGCCGAACGTCCCGTTGTCCTACTGGACCTTCCGCATCATGATCACCCTCGGCATGATCGGTGGCCTCATCGGCCTCGTCATGCTCATCGCAATGCGCGGAGGCCGCAACCCGAAGCCGCACAGGTGGCTGACTTTCTTCATGATCGCCCTACCCCTGCTGCCACTGTTCGCCATCTCCTTCGGCTGGATATTCACGGAGATGGGACGCCAGCCTTGGATCGTCGCGGGTGTGCTGCCAACTACGGCAGCCGTCTCACCCAACGTTTCGGCCGGCAGCGTGCTTTTCTCGACCATCGCCTACACCGTCGTCTACGGCATTCTGGCGGTCGTTGAGGTGGGGCTGTTCTGGAAGGCCCTCAAGGAGGGGCTGCCTGAGCTCTCCACCCGTGATCAACCTGTTACCGAGGGCGAGGACACTCCGTTGTCCTTCGCATACTGAGGAGGTAACGACATGCTTCCCGTTCTTGAAACTACTGCCCACTCGCCCCTAACGATCGTCTGGTTCGTCCTCATCACCGTTCTGTGGGTCGGATTCTTCTTCCTCGAAGGATTCGACTTCGGCGTCGCCATGCTGCTGCCCTTCCTGGGACGTGACGACAAGGATCGTCGTCTCATGGTCAACACCATCGGACCGACCTGGGACGGCAACGAGGTGTGGTTGCTGACCGCCGGTGGCGCCACCTTCGCCGCCTTCCCCGGCTGGTACGCGACGATGTTCTCCGGTCTGTACCTGCCACTACTACTGGTGTTGCTCGGTCTCATCGTCCGTGGCGTTGCCTTCGAATATCGTTCGAAGAACCCGTCCTCCTCGTGGCGCAACGCTTTCGACTGGATGGCCACTATTGGTTCCTTCCTGCCCACCCTGGTGCTCGGCGTCGGCTTCGCGAACTTCGTCCGCGGCCTGGCCGTCGGCCCGCACTCAACCCCAGACGGCGGCACTGCGCCGTTGGTGACGACCTCCTTCTGGGGCTTGTTCACCCCGTTCGCCCTCATCGGCGGCATTCTGTTCGTGGTGCTCTTCTGCGCTCACGGGGCCAACTTCGTCGCGCTCAAAACGATGGGTGACATGCACGACCGCGCTCGCAAAACCTCGGCCAAGCTGGGCTGGATCGCCACCATCGTCGCTCTGGTGTGGGCCTTGATGTTCAACATCATGTACGTCACCCGGGACGGACGTCAGGTGTTCACCTGGATCCTCTGCCTGCTCGTCGTCGTGCTGCTAGCCGCAGGTTCGGCGGTCGTCGCCAAAGGTCGCGAGGGGCTGGCTTTCCTGTGCACCGCTCTGGGTATCGCCCTCATGATCGCTGCCTGCATGTTCGCCATGTACGGCAACCTCGGGTACCGCCCGTCGGGTATCGCATTCGACATGTGGATCGCCTCCGCAACCGGCCGGACACTGAAGATCATGACGATCAGCGCCTGCGTCTTCGTGCCGATTGTGCTGGCCTACCAGGTCTGGAGTTACTGGGTGTTCCGCAAGCGCCTCACTCGGGAGGCCATTCCAGACACCGCGGTGGCTGCCTAATCCGTGGCAGCTCCGCTGGATCCGCGCCTGGTTCGCCGGGCGCGGGCCACTCTTCCCTTTCTCGCAGGTCTGTGCGTGGTGGGCGTGGCTACGGCCTTGCTCATCCTCGCACAGGCCTGGTTGTTGTCCCGTGGTGTCTCGTCGGTCTTCGCCACCCATCATCTCGACGGCGTGGCGATGTGGTGCGGGCTGCTTGCGGCGGTGTTCTGTGGCCGAGCTTGCCTCGCCTGGCTGCAAGAATCCCTGGCTCATCGAGCTTCAGCGTCAGTCAAGTCGCAATTGCGGCGCGACATCCTGCAAGCCAGGTTGTCGCGTCCCACTGACGCAACAATGCCGTCGGGAACCCTCATCAGCCTGGTAACAACAGGTCTGGACGCCCTCGACGGCTACTATTCGAAGTACCTTCCCCAGCTTGTACTGGCCGTCATCGTGCCAGTAGTGCTAGCCACCGCGATCGGCCTAAACGACCTCACCAGCGTCGTCATCGTCGTCGTGACGATCCCGCTCATCCCCGTTTTCATGGCCCTCATTGGCTGGCGGACCGAGGCGGCCGTAGCAAAACGGTTCAAGGTAGCCACCCGACTGGCCAACCACTTCGCTGATCTGGTCGCTGGGCTGCCGACCCTGCAGGTCTTCGGGCGAGCCCGCGCCCAACTCGAGGGGCTGCGCCGCACCGAGGCGGCCAACCGCTCCGAAACGATGCGCACCCTGCGCATCAGCTTCCTGTCCTCTTTCGTCCTTGAGCTATTGGCGACCCTTTCGGTAGCCTTGGTAGCCGTTACCGTCGGTTTCCGGGTTGCCGCTGGCGGAATGGACCTGCGCACCTCCCTGTTCATCCTCATCCTCGCCCCCGAAGTTTTCCTGCCGGTGCGGCAGGTGGGGGTGCTCTTCCACGATGCCGCTGACGGAATGGCCGCCGCAGAGGTGTCCTTCGGGCTTATTGAGTCCGGGCGGCCGACGGCACCCAAGAGCGACGTCGAGATCGCCTCACCTCGCGAGGTCCCGGTGGTCATCAGCGGGTTGACGCACACGTATGAAGGGACGGATCGTGCCGCCCCTGACGGGTTGTCTCTGCGCATCGAGCCCGGGAGTGTCGTCGCCCTCGTCGGGCACTCCGGTGGTGGCAAGACGACCGCCCTGTCGTGTCTGCTCGGATTCATCGACCCCGATTCCGGGTCTATCCTCGTCGGCGATCGCGAACTCATAGGGGCCGACGAATCGGTATGGCAGTCGTGGCGACGTCAGCTGGCCTACGTGCCTCAGGTGCCAGCGATGATGGCCGGTACGGTGGCCGAGAACATCCGTTTAGGGTGCTCGGATGCGCCCGAGGCCATGTTGCGCGACGCCCTGGATCGCTGCGGAGCCGCGGCAATCCCGTTGAATAAGCGTATCGACGACGACGCCGAAGGTCTGTCCGCCGGGGAACGTCGTCGTGTGGCCTTGGCCCGCGCTCTGGTGCGGGTGGAGCAGGCCGAGGCCGGTCTGCTGGTCCTTGACGAGCCGACGGCAGGTCTTGACGCCGACACCGAGGCGACCGTGTTGGAGGCGGTACGTGCCTCGGGAGCATCGGTGCTCGTCGTGTCCCATCGTCGCAACATCATCGCGGCAGCCGACGTGGTCGTCGACCTGGAGGTGCTGGCATGAACACGCGAACCACCCAGTTGCTCAAGACTCTGTTGCGGGATGTCCCGCGAGGTCGCTGGCTACTCGTCCTGTCGACCCTGCTCGCCGCATGTGCATCCGGGGCGTCGGTGGCCCTCATGGGTGTGTCAGCGTGGTTGCTGTCTCGGGCCGCAGAGATGCCACCGGTGCTCTACCTGGAGGCCGCAGCCGTCGGGGTGCGATTCTTCGGCATCTCCCGCGGTGTCTTCCGATACGCCGAACGTCTGGTAGGCCACGACCTGGCTCTGCGGATGCAGGGGGCATTGCGGATGCGGGTCTACGACCGGCTGTCACGTACCACCCTGCTGGGACGTCGCCGGGGTGACCTGCTGGTACGGGTTACTGCCGACGTCGACGCGGTGTTGGACATGGTCGTGCGGGTGATCGTTCCGGCGTGCGCGTCAAGCCTCGTCATCATTGGCACGACGGTCCTGCTAGCCCGGTTCTCATTGACTTCGGCTGCGGTCCTACTACTGTCGGCCCTACTGGCGGCCGTCGTCATGCCGGCGATCACCCAACGCCTGTCCCGGGCTGCCGACTCTTCCTTGGTGCCGCTGCGTGGTCAGTTGGCCGACCGCACTCGCGAGTTGGCCCATTGCGCCCCAGATCTGGTGGCTTACGGAGCCCAGGACGCGATCCTGGCCGACGTGTTGGAGGTCGATTCCCGGTTGCGCACTGCCGAGAAACGAGCAGCATGGGGACGAGGTCTCGGCACCGCAGGTCAGATCCTGGCAGCCGGATTAGCAGTCGTCTCGGCCCTATGGATCGGTGGCAATGCGGTTGCCAACGGGCGTATCGGTGGGCGGATCCTGGCTGTGCTGGTGCTGACCCCACTGGCCCTCCACGAGGTGTTCGGAGCGTTCACGGGGGCTGCCCAGACTCATACCCGTGCCATGGCGGCCCTGCAGCGGGTAGCCGAGGTGCTCGACGCGCCTCAGGTCGGGGTGGGCGATTCCCCCACCGCGGCCGCTTCCGAGGAAAAACCCTCCTTGGTGATCGAGGGGCTGACGGTTGGTTGGCCGGGAGACCAGCCCGTGCTCTCGAACGTCAACTTGCAGGTGGCGGCTGGGGAATCGGTGGCCATCGTCGGCAGGTCAGGAATTGGAAAGACAACCCTCGCGGCGACCATCATGGGGCTCATCCCACCGTTGACCGGGACAGTGACGACGACCGGGCGGGTGCGTTACTTGGCCCAGAATGCCCATGTGTTCGCAACGTCAATCAGCGAAAATGTACGCATCGGCTGCAAGGAGGCCACCGAAGACGAGGTTCTCACAGCGCTGTCTCGCGCTGGCTTAGCAATTCCGCCGCGACGAGTGGTCACCGAGGACGGCAGCTCCCTGTCAGGCGGTGAGGCCCAACGTCTGGCCTTGGCGCGGGTGCTCGTCAACCATGGCACTCCAGCCGATCCTGCAGCTCACGATCTGCTCATCCTCGACGAACCCACCGAACACCTGGACGTCGAGACCTCCGAGGCTCTTATGAGCGACCTGTGGGCGACCACCGGTGGGGCCGCGAAAGTGGTCATCACCCACGACCCCCTCGTCATGGCACGCTGTGACCGGATCTGGCACGTTGGGTGATGTCGATACAGGCTCTGCTTCCCTCAGCCCAGATCGGCCTCGCAATGTCGGCGAACCGTCCGAACCGGAAGGCTCAACGCCAGCACACCACAGACGGTGGTCGCAATAATCCATCCCACGCTGACCGGCCCGGCGGCGTCGGCAACCGGCCAGTTCCACCAGCCCTCCCGCTCGTTGCGCTGACGACCGGCCAGGAGACCCACAAAAAATAGGCAATTGCGGGCAGGCACGACACGTTTCGAGGCATCCACCGCGCCGCGATCATCGTCATGGCGAGGAGTATCGGAACGTCACGAATAACCTGAGCGTTCGCTGGCCCACCGAACAGTCCCAGCACCATAATCCCGGACAGGGCCAGCCCAAGGGCAGCGTCGAGAATTCCGGTATGTCGGGGTGATCGATCCTCGACACTCAGATCTGCCCGTGACAAACCGACGGCGTAGAGGATGGTCAAGACTAGACCGAACAGATTACTGAAAACAACCACGGCCCCGAAGCTCCCGAAGATAGCTGGCACTGCCACTTCGTCGGGATCAGTCCGAGCGCACACGGCAGCAAAGACGCACGCGAGGGCCAACTGAAACCACGCCAACCTGTTGCGCATCCAGTACCTCATCGGTAGCAGTCCCTGAGGTATTTCTGCATCCTCGTCACAACAACCGCCTGGGTGGTGGAGTCCTTGGCGCGCAGCCGTTCGGCCCATGTGACGTCCTCGGCGTCCACCCCTGCACCGACAACCTCCATGCCGCTTGCGCGCGCCACCTCCCGTAGCCACGCGTCGATCCGTCCCTCGTACTGGATAACCTCGATGGGACTTGTGCTCGCCGGCGGGCAGAAACAGTGTCCGGTGGCTGTAGCGAGACGCGCAATAGCGAAAGCCGCATCCAGCATGTCGGGGGACACACTGATCTCGACAGCATCCTTGCGCCCCGGCAGGGTCTGCTCGGAGTAAATGCCCGGCAGACCGATCCCGGCACGTTTCCAGACCGGGAACACCCGCTTGATCGACGAAGCCATCAAGGACCTCTCCGCCTCATGCTCCGGCAACAGACACAACTGCACATCCACACCTTCCACCGTGCGACATGTGACGGACAGCTCCCGATCAATAGTCGGGAATGCATCGAGATGTCTGACCTGGACGGCACCGGCAATGAATCCGATCACAAGGACGCAACCGCCTAGGCTCAGCAACAATCTGCGCCCATGCTGAGCTGCTCGTGCCGACACCACAACGACGGCCGCCACCAGCAGACCGAGCTCAACACACAGCGTTCCGGTGACGACGAGAGGATTCAGCGTCTGAGTGATCGTACAACACCCAATCCAGGAACCCGTGAGATGCCGGAGCCAGTAGATCGACATCCCAGGCGGGAAAATCACCCACACCAAGGGTGTTGCCAGGGCGATGGGAGCTGCCACGGCCACGTGCAACCACAATCCCAGCGCGATACCGGCCACGGTCCATGCCCACGTCGACACCACGGTCACACCGAGGACAGACCACCCCCGCGCGTGCGAGGCGAATCCATGCCTGGCCATGAAGACGACGGAGAGCACAGTGGTCATTGCGGCCGAGGTCACTATCGGGCCGAGCAGGACACGCCACCATGACCTGACTCGGTTCGACCTCAGAACGACGGTTCTGAGGTCGATGACCTTCCAGGGCTCCAGCCAAGGCACACAACGCATTGACGACCATGGTTCTCCCCGCGTCCCCGGCCACCTGAGCTAACCAATACGGCTCACCGGCGGTGTCATTGACAACCATGATGAAGGCCACGACCATCAGGGGCGCCAACCAGGCACCGGGCGCAGTTCGCAGCCGCGTTGTGAGCCTCATTCGTCGGCCACCAGACCGAGGTAGGCCATTTCAGCACGACGCTGCGAACACTCTGGCGCCAGATCCACGAACTCCTCGGGGGTCCCGTCGAAGACGACCCGGCCACACGACAGTACGATCACCCTGTCATAGCTGTCGGTGAGGTCGTCAACCTGGTGGGTGGACACCACGGTGACCCGATCATCGGGAACATGCTCGAGGACAGCGCGAAAACGCACCCTTTGTGCAGGGTCCAACCCAGCCGTGGGCTCGTCGAGCAGCAGCACGTCCGGCTCCCCGACGAGTACCTGGGCCAGGCCAACCCTACGCAGTTGCCCGCCCGAGAGTTTGGACGTGCGATCGTCGGCTTTTTCGGTCAGATTGACCGCTGCAATAACATCGTCTGCCCGTACGGTGGCCTCACGAGTACTCATTCCCATGAGCCACCCGCAATAGATGATTTGCTCACGCACGGTGAACCCTGGCATGGGAAGAACGTTCTGCCTCATCAGCCCTACTCGCCGACGCAACGTCCGCGACGACGCCTCAGCCACCCCGGCCAGACCGATTCTCCCCGAGGTGGGCGTCCTGGATCCTGAACACAGAGAAAACAGAGTAGACTTACCTGCCCCGTTGGGGCCCAGCAAGACGGTCCTGCCGGGAGCAAGCTCAATGGTCACACCGTGCAGGACCTCGTGGTGACGCCGGTAGGAAAACGTCACATCGTCAATGATCATCGTCGCTGATCATACTGGGACCGTCACGAAAGCAGCCAAACAGACCCGGCTGCATTGAACGGCGCATCTTCCTTACACCCTCAGGCACAGCAGTGCCCCGGTCCCTCAACCGGGGCACTAGTTCTGGTCGTGTTTCACCGGTCGTCGACGACGATGACATAAAGCCGACGAGGCCCATGCACTCCGTCAACCCGAGACAACTCAATGTCAGAGGTGGCCGAACCACCGGAAATGAAGGTCAACGGGTGTCCCTCATGCACCGCCGGTTTGACGATCTGGATGGCCTCCGGGACGTCGGAAACCACCTGGCTAGCCTTGACGACGCAGACGTGGCGATCCGGGACAAGGGTGATGGCCCTACGCCCCTGGTCCTCCACGTGGGTCAACACGATGCTGCCCGTGTCAGCGATACCACACGCAGCGCCGGTGACGACAGCATCGGTGTCATTGAGATCCTTCTTCGATAGCTGCGGATCATCGACGCGGGCGTCAAACCCGGCAGTCTTGATCGCCTCCACCCAAGACTTGTCCAAACCGACCGGAACGACGGCGCTGTGCTCAGCACCAGTAGACCTCAGCCCCTCAACGACGGCCTGGGGAACGTCAGCCCCCTTGATCCGCACGACGGTCGCCTTGTAGTCGATGACCTTTTCGACAAAGGTGCCAACCACGTCGTCCATGTCGATGCCAGTGCCGTACTCCCACTCGATCGGCACGTCTGTGATCGGGTCGGGATTCGTGATACCGGTGCTGGCGCGGCGAATCCGGGCGAGGATCTCGGTGCGCGCCACCGGATCAGTGCTAATCGTGGTCATCGCTGAACCTCCCTGTTCTTCTTCCACCAGGTGCGGAAAGTGTCAGCCGGGGGTGCGTCAACGTCGCGATATTTAAGCCACCGCTCGGCCACCGGCACTGGAACCGGACCCATCTTCTTGCCGCGCAGGACACGTCCCACACCCCGCGAGCCAACCTGGATCGCCTCGAAATGTTTATGATCACTGAACGCCCACGAGGCCGTCTTCATGAGACCCATTTCGCCGGCCACCTCGTAGTCCTGCGGTATACGGTCGGCCTTCTCGGACTCGACCACCTTGTTGCGCAGCTTGAGGAGGATGTCGGTGAACGGGATCTTCACCGGACACACCTCATTACACGCACCGCACAGCGAACACGCGTATGGCAGACCACGATCGACGGGATGCTCCACGCCCCGCAGCTGCGGATTGAGCACCGCACCAATCGGCCCAGGGTACACCGAGCCGTAAGCGTGACCGCCCGCCCGTTCGTACACCGGGCAAATGTTGATACACGAAGCACACCGGATGCACCTCAACACTTCGCGGCCAAGGGTGTCGGCAAGCACGTCGGTACGACCGTTATCAAGAAAAATGACGTGCTGTTCCTGTGGCCCGTCACCGTCGGTCACACCGCTCCACACCGAGTTGTACGGGTTCATCCGTTCCCCGGTGGCCGAACGCGGCAACAGCTTGAGGAACACCTCAAGGTCGTCAAAACTCGGCAGCACCTTCTCGATGCCGACGATCGACACCAGGGTGTCCGGCAGAGTCAGGCACATACGGCCATTGCCCTCAGACTCAACGATCACTAGGGACCCGGTATCGGCGAGCACGAAATTGCCACCCGAGACGGCCATTTCGGCACGCAGGAACTTTTCGCGCAAATGCAGACGAGCCGCATTGGCCAGCTCCGGCGGGTTCTCCGAGATGTCCTCGGGGGCCGGACGGCCATAATTCTTCATCTCATGCAGGAAGATCTCGCGGACCTCGGCACGATTACGGTGGATGGCCGGCACGACGATATGGGACGGACGGTCGTGGCCTAGCTGCACAATGAGCTCAGCCAGGTCTGTCTCCCACGCCGCGATGCCTTGCTCTTCGAGGTACTCGTTGAGGTCAGTTTCCTGACTGGTGATCGACTTGATCTTGACGACCTCGTCAACCCCCTTATCCTTGGCGATCTGGGCGACGATGCGGTTGGCCTCCTCACCGTCCCGAGCCCAGTGGACGTGAACGCCATTCGCGGTCAGGTTTTTCTCCGCCTCAACGAGATAATGGTCGAGGTGGCAGCCGACGCGATTCTTGATGGACTCGGCAGCATCGCGCAGATCCTGCCAATCCGGGGATTCGGAGACACGCATGGCGCGCTTGTTGCGAATCGTCGTGGTGGCATTACGCATGTTCTTGCGCTGCACCGACAGGTTCAACTCACCCTTGACGGCCTTCGAAAACTTCGGCATGCCCATGTACGTGCCGGGCTTGTCGGGGGCTGGGGTCAACCGGGCGACGCCGTGGTTTCCGTACGTGACGCGACGCAGTTCGGTGCTCATGGGTCAGTCCTCCTCAGTGTTGGCGAGGATTTCGGCGATGTGAATCGGCTTAACGCCCGAGTTCTGGCGCGACAGCACACCACCGATATTCATGAGGCAGGAGTTATCGCCGGCGACGACGTACTCAGCCTCAGTCTCGCGGACGTGGCGAGCCTTGTCGTTAGCCATGGCCGCGCTCATATCGGGGTTTTTGATGCAGAAGGTGCCACCGAACCCGCAGCACTGCTCGGCCATCGGCAGGTCGACCAGGGTCATGCCTTTGACGTGACGCAGCAGCTCGTAGGGACGATCACCAAGATTCAGCAGCCGCTTGCCGTGGCAGGACGGGTGATACGTCACCCGATGCGGGAAATATGCGCCTACGTCAGTGACCCCGAGAATGTCGATGAGGAACTCGGGTAGATCGTAGGTGCATTGACTGGTGTGCTCAACCTCCTTGGCCAGACCAGAGTCTCCGGCATACTCGGCAAGCATCGGGTGCTGATCACGGACGGCGGCGACACAGGACCCCGAGGGTGCGACGATATAGTCGTAGTCTCCGAAGGCTCGCACATACTGGCGGACGGTCGGAATACCCTCGTCGAAGTATCCGGTGTTGGTCGTCATCTGGGCGCAACAGGTCTGTTCCCGTGGAAACTCAACTTTGCAGCCGAGGCGCTCCAATAGGGTGGTGACGGCCACGCCCGTCTGAGGGAACATCACGTCGTTGATGCACGTAATGAACAGCCCTACGGTCATACCCGCCCCCGGCAAGCCGGGCGAGGCAGCCCTGGTGCCAGGGCTTGTAGTGGTTGTCATGGTGACCTCCATTGATAATGAACGGATGCCAGGCGGTGTCAACCGTCAGCAGATTCAGGGGACCATCCATCCGAGCACCGGGGTCGACATGAGGCCTACGATGATGCACATCAGGACGAGGAGGATGATCGAGAACTTAAAAACCTTGCGCAGGATGACCGACTCACCGCCGGCTAGACCTATCGCGGTGGCCGCGATGGTCAGCGACTGCGGGGAGATCATCTTGCCGACGACACCGCCGGATGCGCCCGCACCAACCAGCAAGTGCCGCATACCGTCCACACCAAGATATGACCCAGCACCGACCTGCTGCCCCACACTGCTCTGCAAGCCAGAGAACAGGATGTTGGCGGAGGTATCGGATCCGGTGACGTACGTGCCGATCCATCCGAGGATCGGAGCGAGGAACGGGTAGACCGCTCCTGCCCCAGCGATGAACATGCCGAGGGCAAGGGTCTGGCCAGAGTCACCCATCACATAGGCCAAAGCGACGACCAAACCGATGGTCAGCATCGAAAACTTCATCTTCTTGGCGTTGATCCACAGCTCTTTGATGACGTCAGCGAGGGGCACCCGGTAGATGAAGCCCACGAGAATTGCGACGATGGCAAGTAAGAAGCCCGGCTGGGACAGCCACTGCCAGGTGTAGGCCTGGTGGGCGGCGGCCTCGCCACCGGCGGTCATAAGTCCGGATAGGCCAGGCCAGGCCATCTTCACGTCGGCCGCTTTGAAACTGTCCTTGACAGTAGGGATAGCGACAATACCGAAGACCACAATGACGAGGATGTAGGGAACAAGGGCCATAAAGATGCGACTGCCAGTGAGGTCAGAAGTGTCGACCTCCTGAGCTTCGACCGACTCGGTCTCGACGGTCGGATCCATCGGGATGCCGATGCGCTCGGCGGCCTCGCGGCCACCCTTAGGTTTCCAGACTTTAAGGAAGAGCAGGGAGAGGGCGACGGTGACGACGGCGGCGAAAATCTCAGTGAGGTTGTAGACCGGGGTGCCACCGACGATGACCTTCGTCACACCGAAGACGACGCCGACGAACAGGCCAAAGGGCCAGCATTCGCGAACACCCTTACGGCCGTCCATGATCGCCAGCATGAGGAAGGGGACGACGAGACAAAGCACCGCGCAAACGCGGGCAGTAACTGGGGCCACCATCGCAACGTCCAAGCCACCGGTCTTGGCAGCCATGAGAACCGGCAGACCGACGGCTCCAAACGCCACCGGGACGGTATTAGCGACCAAGGCAGTGACGGCACCACGGAGCTTGCCGAATCCGATAGCGATGAGCATCGCAGCGGCGATGGCGACGGGGGCACCGAACCCGGCCAGGGCTTCTAGCAGACCACCGAAGCAGAAGGCGATAAGGATGCCCAGCACACGCGGGTCGTTGCTAATGAGGAAGAAGGTGCGGCGCAGGTCGTCGAAGCGACCGGAAATGACCGTCACCTGATACATCCAGATAGCGCCCAGCAGGATCCACGAAATCGGGAAGAGACCGTAAAGGAAACCTTGGACGCTTGAGGAAAACGCCATTCCGATCGGCATACGGAAAGCGGTGATCGCCACAATGAGGGCGACACCCCATGAGAAGAGGCCGGCCAAGTGCGCCTTCCAACGCAGCGCACCAAGGGTAATCAACATGGCCAGCACCGGCAGGACTGCCAAGAGGGCCGACAGCCATTGCGACCCCAGCGGGTTGGCCGATGGGGTGAAGGTCTGGAGAAGAACCATCGAAGAACTCCGTTGTTCAACCACTGCCTACGGTCGGCTAACCGCTGGCACGGTCGGACCGATTTGGTCCGACCAATATGACGGTAGGACCGTTTTCGATGGACGTCAAGCACTTCCGTTCAATTCGTAGTTAGATTAACAATCATTTGTGCAGCATTTAAGGTTTGCCTACGCTGTCAATGACTTTAAATATGTTGTGGGCGTGCGCGGCGACGTCCAGCACCGGACTGCGCACATCTCGACTCAGGCGCACCTCACACACCGCGCCAAGCCACGGCGGGAATCCCCAAGATCACACCACATCGCCCCGGGAAGCACACGAGGCGGACATAAAATGAATTATTGGCGCCTACGAATCAACTCACCGACGAGGATCCCAGCCATGACACAGACCCGCGACGCCGGCTCCAGTCGACCAGACCCACACGCTGGACATCAGGCATCAGTGACCCATTCGAGCACCGCCTCGAAATCGGGTGGGTTCTCGGTTGTCATGCGCCACATTGACGACGAGATCCTCGCCGGACGGTGGGTCAACGGTTCTCGTCTTCCCCCGGAGCGAGAGCTCGCAGCTTCTCTAAGCGTCAGTCGGGGAGCGGTTCGAGAAGCCATTCGGGCTTTGGAGGCCCAGGGGATCCTGTCCTCAGGCACCGGACGCAGCAATGGAACCCGCGTCGACGCCCGCCCCTCAGACGCCATGGGACGCATACTGAGGCTGCAATTAGCCCTCGACGTTGTTTCGTTCGCTGATCTCACTGAAACCCGTGTAGCGCTTGAAAAAGCTGCCTGTGCTGCAGCTGCAAAGGTGCGCGCCCCTGTGCCCTTAACCCGGGCGACAGACCTCCTCGTTCAGATGCACGACGCTATGCAACCTGACTCCTTCAACGCCCTCGACACTGCTTTCCACGTCGCCTTAGCCGAAGCCGGGGACAACCGCCTCATGAGTGACCTGACGGTGGCCATTCGCGAGGCGGTGCACCTACCTATCTTAGAAGCAGAGCATTCCCTTATTGGGTGGGAACAATGGCGTAACGGTCTCATCTGCGATCATCAAGAAATGCTTGCCGCGATCAAGAATGGCGACCCCGAGCGAGCAGCCAAGGTCACCGAGGCACACATCCGCAATACCTACGACACTCTGCTCATCGACAGATGATTAACGCCGGTTCACCCGCGGTCAGTTGTGCTGCTTATCCAGCTCCCCCTGGAGTCGCTCCAGTTTGGCCGTCATCTCACCGGTACGCCCGGGACGAATATCGGCTTTGAGTACAAGCGACACCCGAGTGCCATACTGCGCAACCGCTTCGGTAGCCCGCTTAACGACGTCCATGACCTCATCCCACGAGCCCTCGATTTCAGTGAACATCGACGAGGTGTGGTTGGGCAGCCCAGAATCGCGAACCACCCTGACGGCAGCAGCAACGGCGTCGGCAACGCCACCATCCTCCCGCGAAGCTCGGCCACCACTGGGAACAAGATTGAAGGCAACAATCATGGTTCCAGTCTTGCACCATCGGCAGGAAACCACCGGGTTTGACATCGGGAGCACGCTCCGCTGCGAGTCCTCACACGTCACCATATTTCGATAATAAAATGGTTCGTAATTCCAAAATCTCGGATGCGGTTTAGACAAACCTTCCTGCACCAAATTTCAGCTCCTATACCCTGCCCTGCACGCCCTTTCACATGTGGTCTAACATCGGCTGTAGGTTCGTTTGCGAACCCCACATTCGCAATCTGAAATGCCGCATTTCCAACAGGAAGAGCCAGGTATGAGCGCCGAGACTATGACGAGTGACACCACCGACCCAAACGGGTACGTCATCAGGGAAAACCAGGACATCACTGCACGTCCTGATCTAGCCCGCACGGCCGGCCGCGTCACTCCCACCCGTACCCGCAGACCCGTATACCTCGACATGCTTCCTCCCTGTAATGCTGGCTGCCCAGCCGGCGAGAACATTCAGGAGTGGCTGCGCCTCATCAAGGCCCACGAAGAAGGGAAGGCATGGCGCCAATTGACCGCCGACAACCCCTTCCCTGCCATCCACGGTCGTGTCTGCTACCACCCCTGCGAAGTGGCCTGTAACCGCGCCGACCTCGATGGTGCCGTGTCCATCCACTCCGTGGAGCGCTACCTCGGTGACCTTGCCATTGAAAAGGGCTGGACGTTCACCAGGCCCACAGAGCCCTCCGGGCACCGCGTCCTCGTCATTGGCGCTGGACCGGCCGGCCTGTCTGCCGCCTACCACCTCGCAATGCTCGGCCACGACGTCGAGATCCACGACGCGGGCGACAAAGTCGGCGGCATGATGCGCTACGGCATCCCCGAATACCGTCTACCGCGCGAAATCCTCGACGCCGAGGTAGCGCGTCTCACCGACCTCGGCATCAAGATCGTCCTCAACCATCCCGTCAACGACCTCATGGAAGAAAAGGCCAAGGGACGTTTCGACGCCGTCTTCGTAGCCATCGGCGCCCATCTATCCAAACGCGTCGACATCCCGACCGTTGATGCCTCCCGAATGGTCGACGCCGTGAGCTTTTTGCACAACGTTGCCTCCGGCGAGAAACCACTCATTGGACGCCGCGTAGCTGTTTACGGCGGCGGCAACACCGCCATGGATGCCGCGCGCGTCGCCAAGCGCCTCGGCGCCGAGGAGTCCATCGTCGTCTACCGACGCACCGCAGAGCAGATGCCCGCCCACGCCGAAGAGCGCGAAGAAGCCGAGCGCGAGGGCGTCCAGATGAACTGGCTGCGCACCATCACTGACGTCGGCGACGACCTCACCGTCGAGGTCATGGAACTCGACGAGGACGGCAAGCCGCACGGCACCGGACGCTACGAGAAACTCGAAGCCGACACCGTCATTCTTGCCGTCGGCCAGGACGCCGACACCAGCTTCCTACACAAGATGCCCGGTATGAGGTTCCGCAACGACGTCGTCGACGTCAACCCCTCAACCCTCATGACCGATGTCCCCGGTATCTTCGCCGGCGGCGACACTGTCCCCTCCGAGCGCACCGTAACGATCGGCGTTGGCCACGGCAAGCGCGCCGCCCGTCAGATCGACCTGTGGCTGAACCGCGAGTCCGGTTACCCGACCGCCAAGAACACCACGGTGGGCTTCAACGACCTCAACCTGTGGTACTTCGGCGATCACCTGCGTCGTCACCAGCCCGAACTCGACCCGACCCAGCGCGTCGGATTCGACGAGGTCGTCGGTGGTCTCACCGACGATCAGGCCCATTTCGAAGCCGGACGATGCCTATCCTGCGGTAACTGCTTCGAATGTGACGGCTGCTACGGTTCCTGCCCTGAGGACGCCATTATCAAGCTCGGCAAGGGCCACCGCTACGAATTCAACTACGACAAATGCACCGGATGCGCCACCTGCTTCGACCAGTGCCCAGTTCATGCTATTGAGATGATCCCCGAAGGCACAGACCCGGCCACTGTACAGGGATCCGGTAACCCCACACCCGGCTGGGCGGTGCGTCCTGAACCTAATCCACAACGGTCAGCTTCGCTGAAGTTCACCGTCGACTCCGAGAACTGAGAAGGAGGACTGACCATGGCAAATAGCTCCGACTCCCGCATCCGCACCATTGCCGACGGCAACACCGCCGCCGCCTCGGTCGCCTACCGTTGCAACGAACTGTGCTCGATCTACCCGATCACCCCCTCCTCCCCGATGGCTGAAACCGCCGACGAGTGGTCTGCCGCCGGGCGCAAGAACATCTGGGGAGACATCCCCACCGTCATGGAGATGCAGTCCGAAGGTGGCGCCGCCGGGGCCATACACGGCGCTCTGCAGGGTGGCGCCCTGAGCACCACCTTCACGGCCTCTCAAGGCCTACTGCTCATGATCCCGAATATGTACAAGGTCGCTGGTGAGCTCACCAGCACGGTCTTCCATGTGGCCGCCCGTTCGCTGGCCGCCCAGGGCCTATCCATCTTCGGCGATCACCAGGACGTCATGGCCTGCCGTCAGACCGGCTTCGCTATGTTGTGCTCCTCGACCGTGCAGGAATGCCACGACCTGGCCCTCATCAGCCAGGCAGCGACGATGCACTCCCGCGTGCCCTTCATGCACTTCTTTGAAGGTTTCCGCACCTCCCACGAACTCAACGTGCTCGAGATGCTCTCGGACGACGACATTCGACACTTCATCACCGATGACCTCGTCCACGCTCATCGGGAGCGCGCCCTCTCTCCGGCTCACCCGTTCATCCGCGGCACCGCTCAGAACCCCGACACCCACTTCCAAGCTCGTGAGGCCGCAAACAAGTACTACGAGAAGGTGCCGAGCATCGTCCAGTCCCTCATGGACGAGTTCGCCCAGGTCGTCGGACGCCAATACCATCTCGTTGAGTACCACGGTGATCCTGAAGCCACCGAGGTCATAGTCTGCATGGGCTCTGGCGCCCGCACCATCGAGCACACCATCGACCACTTCAACGCCCGCGGGCACAAGCTCGGTCTCGTCGAGTTGCACCTGTTCCGTCCCTTCCCGGTCGCCGAGGTCGTCAAAGCCATCCCGGAGACAGCCCGTACCGTTGCCGTCTTGGACCGCACCAAGGAGCCCGGCTCGAACGGCGAGCCCCTCTTCCTCGACGTGCTGGCTGCCTTATCCGAAGCTCATTCCCGCGGCACCCGAAATTCCATGCCGATTGTCTCAGGCGGCCGTTACGGGATCTCGTCAAAGGAGTTCACCCCCGGTATGGTGGCCGGGATCGTCGCCGAGCTCGAGCTGGAGAGTCCGCGTCCCCGCTTCACCACCGGTATCGACGACGACGTCACCGGCATATCCCTGCCATGGGAACCCCTCGACATCGAGGATCCCACAACGATCCGCGCAGTGTTCTACGGCATGGGTTCTGACGGCACCGTCGGTGCTAACAAGAACACCATCAAGATCCTCGGATCGGACCCCAACACCTACGCCCAGGGCTACTTCGTCTACGACTCTAAGAAGTCCGGTTCCAAGACGACCTCCCACCTGCGTTTCGGGCCCAAGCCGATTGAGGCCCCCTACCTGGTCAGCCAGGCAGGGTTCATCGGTATCCACGCCTGGGGGATCCTGGAGTCGATGGATGTGCTGACAATGGCCCGCGAGGGAACCACCGTCCTACTCAACTCTCCGTACGCGGTCGATGAGGTGTGGGACAAGTTGCCCGACACCATGCAACGTCAGGTCCTCGATAAGCACCTCGACTTGTGGACCATCGACGCCCTGTCCGCAGCCCGCAAGGTGGGTCTGCGTAACCGCACCAACACCATCCTACAAACCTGCTTCTTCGCGATCTCTGGCGTGCTGCCCAAGGATGAGGCCATCGCGAAGATCAAGGATTCGATTCAAAAGACCTACGGTAAAAAGTCCCAGAAGATCGTCGAGATGAACCATGCGGCCGTCGACGCCTCCCTGGAACACCTACATCAGGTCAAGGTTCCCGGCCAGATGACTGCCAACCACAGCCTCATCCCGGCTGTGCGCGAGGACTCCCCCGAGTTCGTCAAGAATGTCACCGCCCGAATGATCGAGGGATTCGGCGACCTGCTGCCCGTGTCGGCCCTGCCCGATGACGGCACCTACCCTGCCGGCACCACAAAGTACGAGCAGCGGACGCTATCGGACGTCATCGCCACCTGGGAGCCCAACGCCTGCATCCAGTGCGGCAACTGCGCCTTCGTCTGCCCGCACGGCGTCATTCGCTCCAAGTACTACCCGCAGTCTCAGCTCGAGGGCGCCCCGGAATCCTTCCAGTCCGCAGAACTCAATGCCGCCGGTCTGCCGGAGTCCTGCTACACCCTGCAGGTCGTCCCCGACCAGTGCACCGGCTGCGGACTGTGCGTCGAGGCCTGCCCGGCCCACCCAGTCGGGGAACCTGACCGCAAGGCCATCAACCTTGAAGAGCACCTCGACAAGACCGTCCAGCGCGAGAACGTGAAGTTCTTCGAGACAATCCCGGTTAATGATCGCTCCCGTGTCGACTTCGCCACCGTACGAGGCACCCAGTTCTTGGAGCCCCTCTTCGAGTTCTCCGGGGCCTGCTCGGGATGTGGTGAGACACCTTACGTCAAGCTCATCACCCAGCTCTTCGGTGACCGCGCCGAGGTTGCCAACGCCACTGGCTGCTCCTCCATCTACGGCGGTAACTTGCCGACGACCCCGTGGGGCAAGAACGCATCAGGACGTGGCCCGGCATGGTCGAACTCGCTATTCGAGGACAACGCCGAGTTTGGCCTGGGCATGCGGATGGCGGCCAACGTCCAAACCGAGCTGGCCAGACGCCGCCTCCAGGAGGTGTCCAGTCAGCTCGACCCGGAGTTCGTCGAGGATCTGCTACACGCCCCGCAGTTGACCGAGCACGACCTGCAAAGCCAGCAGCACCGCGTCAAGGAGCTCCAAACCAAGCTCGCCAACATGGAACAGACCCCGGCAGTGCGCGACCTCATGAGCGTCGCCGACCACTTACTGCGCCGGTCGGTGTGGATTATCGGCGGTGACGGTTGGGCTTACGACATCGGTTCCGGTGGCGTTGACCACGTGCTCGCCTCCGGTCGCGACGTCAACATCCTGGTCCTCGACACCGAGGTGTACTCCAACACCGGTGGTCAGGCATCGAAATCGACCCCGCTAGGGGCAGTCGCCAAATTCGCCTCGGCTGGCAAACCCACCGCCAAAAAAGACATGGCCCTGCAAGCCATCGCCTACGGGTCGGTGTACGTCGCCCGCGTGGCCCTGGGCGCCGATCCGCAGCAAACCCTGCGGGCCTTCCGCGAGGCCGAGGCCTACCCTGGTCCGAGCCTCATCATCGCCTACAGCCACTGCATCGCCCACGGCTACGACCTGCGAAACGGCCTGGACCAGCAGTACAAGGCGGTCCACTGTGGACACTGGCCGCTGATGCGTTACAACCCGGTGCTAGCCGACGAAGGGCGCAACCCATTCCTGCTCGACTCCCCCAAACCCGACGAGACGTGGCGGGAGTACACCAAGCTCGAGCTGCGTTACCGGATGCTCCAGAAGGCCCATCCGGAAGAGGCCGAACGTATGCTGGACCTGGGCCAGCGCCAGGTAGAGCGTCGCTACGCCGAGTATGCCGAAATGGCATCCCGCACCGCCGAGGACTTCGCCGTCGATGCCCGTATGTCCGAGTTCGCCGCTTCATCCAACCGCGCCTGACAGCCACGAAGGAATGACGTGTCATGAGTGATCTTCACACCAAGTACATGGGGCTAACCCTGAGATCGCCATTAGTTGCTTCCGCCGGCCCCATCCAGCAGAAAGTCGACGGGGTCAAGGCCCTCGCCGACGCCGGGGTCGGAGCCATCGTCATGTACTCCCTATTCGAAGAACAGGTGAGGCACGAGGAGGCTCGGCAAGCCGAAACCGAGCTAGAGTACATGGACTCGTTCGCCGAGTCGCTGAGCTTCTTCCCGACCGTGGCCAGCAACGAAGGCGGCATTACCGAGCGCTACCTCGCCCATCTGGAGGCCAGCGCCAATGCCGTTGGCATCCCCGTCATTGCGTCCCTCAACGGGGCCACAAACGGCGGCTGGGTCGACACCGCCAAGCGGATGGAGGACGCCGGCGCGGCAGGCATCGAGTGCAACATCTACATGGTGCCCGGCGACCTTGAACAGTCAGCCGAAGAAGTCGAAGACCGCCATGTCGAGATCGTCCAGGCCGTCAAAGACGCCGTGAGTGTACCGGTTGCCGTCAAGCTCTCGCCGTTCTTCTCAGCACTGGGCAATATGGCCACCCGTCTGGATGCCGCTGGTGCCGACGCCCTAGTGGTGTTCAACCGGTTCCTGCAGCCCGACATCAACGTCGAAACAATGCAAGTAGAGCCCGGGGTGTGGCTGTCATCCCCGGCTGACGCTCGCCTGCCGCTGACGTGGATTGCTGCACTGTCGGGCCGCATTGGCGCTTCGCTGGCTGCGTCCTCGGGTGTCGAGAGCACCGACGATGTCGTCAAGTACCTGCTTGCTGGAGCCGACGTCGTTATGACCACCTCAGCGTTGGTGCGTCACGGCGCCGGGTACGCGACCGAGCTGCAGAAGGGACTGGAGTCCTACCTGCAACGCAAGGAGGTCGACCTTGACACGCTGCGCGGAATGCTCGCTGTCCCGAATGATGCGTCGACCGCCGAATACGAACGCAACGGCTACGTCGCGGCCCTCGAGAAGGCCAAAACAACCTACGGATCCTGATCCTCGAATGTCCAGAGGGGCCGGTGGCGATCGTCACCGGCCCCTCGTTATGTCCGACACCTATCCTGACAAGTGCACGGGCGTTGCGCCCTGTCCGGGAGAGCCCACGGTTCTCTCCAACCTCGCACCTCTCCCCGGCTCTCCCGCCGCGTGTGGCAATCGGGGTAATGATGATGTCCGGTGCCATCTCAGGTTGCTCACTCATTACTCACCAACCGAAATACCACACCACCTCTCGGGCAAATAGCGGTATCCAATGGCCAGGGCGCTACCGCAAAGGCGCGGTGTCGAGCCCGCCGGTTGAGCTGCAATGCTGGTGCGCGAGGCCGTCACATGATCACCACGACTCGACGTCATCCTGAACGTGCCAGCCACAAGCTCAGGGAACCGATCCGAGCGCCATGATCGGCCGCTGCCGGAATCGGTCACACGACCGACCACCGGGCCCTGGGGCCAGCCGTGGTAAACGGGTTCCGCAGAGGGCCCCGCGCTACCTTGACTGCCTCCACGACGAAACAGAACCAGAATTTCCACGAGTTATCATCGATTGAGTACCGCTTCCGGTCGCCAGGAGGATCAATGTCCCGCCCATCACACTTCACCGCCCCATCGCCCTCGAAGCGCCACCCCTTACGCACCCTGAGCCGTCTCGGAGTAGGCGGTCTACTGACTTACGCCGGTGTCGGTCACCTCACCTTCGTCCGCGAGGAGTTCCAAGCTCAGGTACCCGATTGGGTACCGGTCGATGACGACACGGTTGTCTGGCTGTCAGGTGCCGCCGAGATCATCCTCGGCGCCGCCTTACTGTCAGGCCGTCACAAGAAGTTCTGGGGACGCAGCGCAGCTGCCTTCTTCGCCGCGATTTTCCCTGGCAACGTCGGCCAACTCGTCGAGCACAAGGATGGATTCGGCCTTGACGACGACCGCAAGCGCGCAATTCGCTTGCTCTTCCAGCCCATCCTGGTAGGCCTGGCTCTGGAAGGCACCCGCGAGGACTAACAGGGCTACGGCTCCGGTCGTGGCGCTGTCCATAGACAGCGACCATGCCCGGTAGGGTTAGTGTGCGCCCAAACCCAGGAGGAAAGATGCCGCAACGCAAGGTCAGCGTGATCAATCACTACGCCTTTCCACCGGGATCGGGCGGCATCACCCGGAACTTTGACATGTTTTCCCGGCTACGCGACTGGCAGCCCCACTTTTATGCTGCCAACATCAACCACACCTCCGGTGAGCGCATGACGGTTGACGACCCGCGCTACACCCTCGTCCCGATCCCGGAGTACAAGGGCAACGGAGCCAAGCGGGTCCTCGGCTGGGTCGCCTTTGCCGCCGACGCCGGAGCCCGAGCCCTAGTCCGCCCGGCCGACGTCATTTTCGCCTCCTCCCCACAGATTTTGTCCCCCGCAGTCGGGATGGTCGTTGCCGCTCTCCGTCGCAAGCCATTCGTCGTCGAAGTCCGTGACCTGTGGCCGGAATCCTTGGTATCGGGCGGCGCCCTCAAGGAGGGGTCAGCCCTGCACAAGGTGCTGCAAGGGTTGGAAAAAACCATCTACGCCCACGCTCGCCAGATCGTCGTCGTAACGAAGGGCTGGGAGGACCACTTCCGCGAACTCGGCATTAACGTCGACAAGGTCACCGTCGTCCCTAATGGCGCCGACCTGGCTGAATACGAGGTCAAGGAGTCCCGCGAAGAGTTGCGCAAGGAGTACGGCATCTCCGGGTTCACCGCGGTGTTCTCGGGAACCCATGCCAACTACGTCGGACTGGACCTCATCGTCGATGCCGCCCGTCGCCTGCCCGGCGTCAACTTTCTGTTGGTCGGTGCCGGGGCGCGTAAGCAGTGGGCCATTGAGGAAGTCGCCAAGCTCCGCCTAACCAACGTCACTTTCCACGACCAGGTGCCGAAGTCAGAATTGGTGCGCATCCTGTCGGCCTGCGACGTCGGTCTGCATACGGTATCCCCGCAGTCGGTCTTCGACAAGGGTATGAGCCCCAACAAGCTCTACGACTACATGGCTGCCGGGCTAGCCGTCGTCTCCAACGCCAAGGTGCCTATCCGAGACGTCATCAGCGACGACGAGGTGGGCGCATGCGTCGACCCCACTGATCTGGTAGCCGGTATCGAGCGGGTACGTGACGCCGACGAGGCCACCATGAAGCGCTGGCACGAGCGGGCCCGTGAACTCATGGCAAACAAGTACTCCCTGCAAGCATCCGTCAACAAGCTAGCGACGGTGCTAGAAAAAGCGCTATACCGCTGAGCGCGCGTCAGTTCAGCCGAACAACACCGCCGCCAGGGCCGGAACCGCGATAACAATCGCTGCAAGCACCACTCCCCACAGGTCACGAGCACGCCAGCGCGACTCCACCGCGTAGGTCCGGCGAGTCGCCGTCGCGAATCCGCGGGAATCCATCGCTCGGCTAAGGACTTCCGAGGACCTCATGGCATACAGCACCATCGCGAAAGTCATTGACGACAGGTACGTGATCCGCGAGGACAAGGACCGCTTAGGGCCCAACCCGCGCAGGTTACGTACATCGGACTGAATATGCCACTGGTCACCTAGGTGACCCATCCGCACCACTCCGGCCATTGAAGCCACTACCGGACGTTGTGGCAGGTGGGTTTGCTGGGCCAAGGCGTCACCCAACCGAGTAGGGTCGATGGCCGCCGAGGCCAGCGCCCCTGGCAGGACAAAGACGAGGATCCTCAGTCCCTGACGAGTCGCCTCGCTCCAGGCGGACGGGTCAGTGAACCCGCTGTGCAGTAACAGGGTCGTCCAGACCAGCATCACCGCAGCGATGAGAACCGGCACCGTCCGCACCACCAAAGGTTTGACATGGCGGGAGCACACCGGGGCCATCACGGCAGCCGGGATAAGTCCCATAGCCCCCACGAGGGGAGAGCGCACAAAGAGGGACCCGAAAATGCCTGCAATAGCAATAAGAAGAGCAACGAGGGGGTTGATCGTCGTCAGGAAGGCCGGTTTTTCTCCCGGACGCTCATTGGGAGTGGGGTCCGGAACGCGGTAAGAGGCGACGTCGACAACCTCGTCGGCCATAGCGATGACCTGACGATCGTGGGAGGAAACGACGACGGCGACACCTGAGTCAGCAGCAGCACGAATCGCTGACAGCACGCTCGCGCCTCGGTCGTCGTCGAGGCCGACAGTCGGCTCATCGAGGAGGAGAAGGTCGGGGCGCTGGGCCAGAGCTGCCGCGATAGCAAGGCGCCGCTTCTCGCCACCGGAGCACGTCATGGGGTGGGAGTCCAGGATCGGTTTGAGCCCAAAGGTCCGCACCAAGTCCCTCAGATCGGCGTCCTCCGGGACCATCGGCGAGGCAAACAACTCGTCGGCAGCCGTTCGAGCCACCAGGTAATTCTCCGGGTTCTGCGGCACCCAGGCGGTCTGGTCCGGCAGGGTGAGTTCGCCAGACGCGGGGACGACAAGGCCAGCGAGCAGCCTCAGCAGGGTGGATTTGCCAACCCCACTCGGGCCCGACAGAACGGTGATGTGACCACGCCGGGCAGCCATGGTGACACCACGCAGCAGCACGTCGTCGGACTGGGGACGGTGGGCATCGAGGGAGCTAGTAGAAGCAACCACCTCGCCCGCGATGGAGGTGTGTGGCGGCAATGACGTTGCCTCACGCGAGTCCAGGAAGTCTTCAAAATCCCAGATCTTCTTGAGGGTGCCGTGGTCGGTCAATTCGACGACCTGGTCAAGGACGCCACGCCACTGGTCGGGATGGTGATCGACGACGAGCATAGTTCGGTCATGGGCCATCCTGGCGATTTCGTCACGGATCGCCGCAGCCGACTCCTCGTCGAGCATGGAAATGGGCTCATCAAGCAGCAACAGCCCAGGATTGGTGGCGAGGATCCCAGCGATGGCTAGGCGCTGCATCTGGCCGCCGGACATCTTCGTAGTCGAGTGGTCCATGGGCATGGTGAACCGGGCTCGTCGTTGGGAATCCTCGACGATCGGCCAGATGTCCTCGCGCGGGACACGATGGTTCTCCGGGCCAAAAGCGATGTCTCGTCCGCATGTAGCAGCAACGACGGAGTGGATCGGTTCCTGCTGCAACAGTCCGACGTTCACGTCGCCGGACCACGTGTTCACCCGCCCGGTGAGGTCGTAGCTCTCTTCCTCCAGTAAGCCGCCGATGGCGTGCAGCAAAGTGGTCTTACCAGCCCCCGACGGCCCAGATACAAGTACCCGGGATCCTGCCGCCAGATGGAGGTCGATGGGGCCAAGAATGGTCTCGTCGCGATCAGGAACGCCGACCGTCAACTCCTCGACATCCACCGGCACCGCCCGGCGGCTGGAGACTTTGTCAACGTGGTCAGCATGGGTCAAGACGTCAGTCATGACAGGTTTCGCGATGAGATTGTGCTCCGGGGTGACTTCCCGCCACGCAATTCACGAGAAACTGCGAAGGGGCTGAGCGCACCGGCAGCCGCGAGGCCACGGACGATACCCCATGCCACCAGACCGCCGAGCAGAGCCCCGGAAACGATCATGAAAACAAAGTAGACGATCGTGTCGCCGAAACGGAACATCGGGTAATAGGAGATGCGCTCGTAGATGGCCTCAGCGAAACCGGTGAGAGCCCCGGCCACCAGGACGAGCTTCGGACCGGCCTTACGGTAGGCGACGACGAGCAAACATAGTTCCATCGGCAGGGCCTGGACGACACCGGAAATGAGGGTGCCAGCCCCCCACGGGCCGCCGAGAGCAGCCTCAACGGTGGCCGCCAGAACCTCAGAGAGTAAGGCTGCGCCGGGCTTACGAACGATGAGCCCAGCAAGAAGTGCCGGCAGGAACCAGATGCCAGAAAGGATGCCCTCAATGGGCAGATACACCGACGTGACCGGCTTGAGGAGACTATATACCGCTCCATAACCGAGGAAGATGACGCCGAATGCCACAGCAATCATCACTGGGGTCACGATGTCGATAGTGCGGTATCGCACGGTGAGTTTGTCGTTGGTCATAGAAGTCCTTCCGCTCATTCGGAAGGGGCGCGAAAGCGCGAAGAGCCCGACTCCCTACGCCGGTCCTAACCGGTTCAGGTTCGAGGGTCTGGGCGGTGCCCACTCTCAGCATCCGACGATGCTCCCCTGTCGTTGCTCTCGATCATAGCTATGACGCCGTGAGATCACCACCGCTCGACGCCACTCGACGCCCGCAAACCACCCGTGGCAATCATGGTTGGGAAACACCCCGGAGCCACTCCTGGTGGTTACCCACGGGATCGAAAACCAATTCACCACACGTATCTTGCCCCTGGAGAACGCCACATCAGTTCCCCCACAGAGCGCGGTTCGTGCGCTTGGTAGGTGTGGCTGTCATGGGGTCCTCCGGCCAGGGATGTTTGGAGTAGCGCCCCCGGTTTTCAACCCTCACCGCGGGATACACGCTGGCCCAGAAACTCGCCAGATCGTCGGTGACGGCCAAGGGACGTCGCGCTGGAGATAGCAGGTGGAGGACCACCCTCACCCGGCCGTCACACACCGTCGGGCCGTCAGTCCAGCCAAAACACTCCTGGAGTTTGACTGCAAGAACCGGGGAGGTGTCACTGCCAGGCTCGGGGTAGTCGACGCGGATCCGCGATCCGCTGGGGACGGTGATGGTCTCGGGGACGACCTCGTCAAGACGAGCGGATTCCTGCCAGCCCAGCAGCCCCCGCAACCCCGAAGTTGCGTCACTTCCCCGTCCTGCCGCCAACGCGTCGAGGTCAAGCCACTCCTCGGCGCGGGCTAGCAGAGCCTCATCGCTGACATCGGGCCAGGGATCACCAAACACCCGATGGGCCAGGGCAAGACGGCGTCGCAAAGATTCACCGTTCTTCGTCAGGCTCGCTACGTCAAGTCCCCCAGACCTCACCGCTTCCAGCGCCACGTGGCGAGCCCGTACCGGATCTGGGCGGACCGGGGTCGACGACAACTCGATCGCACCGAGGCGCGACACCCGCCTGCCCCGTACTTTCCCGCCATCCCAAGTCACCGTTATGTCGTTCGTCAGCATCGCCTCACCGGACTCCAAAGCATCCGACTCCGAGAGCGGGACAGCGGCCCGGATGAGGGCGCCACTAGTAATGCGCGAGGTACGTGCCACCGCCAGCCACGGCTGCCCGAGCAGCCCTGGAGGGCAGTTGCGAGGAAGGTCAACCCCCGTGCCACAGGCCAGTAGGTACGACGTGGAGCCCTCCCCTCGGCTGCGAGCGATCCACCCCGGGCGAGCGAGGGAAACGACGGTGGCGACGGCATCGTCATCGGTGATGTCGGTAGGGGGAACGTCGTTGATGAGCCGGGCCAGCCGATCAGCTTCGCGGCGCCACATCACGGCCTCTGGGTGTCGCCCCGATCGCAGTTGACGCCATTGCCCAACGAGGTCGACCTGGCCGTCTTCCAGGCCAAGCATGGCGGCGATCTCAGCACAGCGGCGCGATCCAACGATGGCGGCACCGTCGGTCAAGGCCCTTGCCAGACGTGGGTCAAGGGGGAACGTGGCAAGGTGACGCCCCCTCGCCGTAATCCGCCCCTCCGCGTCGACAGCACCCAGATCTCGCAGTTCCTCTTCGGCCGCAGCTACCTGATCCTGTGGCAATGGTGTTGGCAGTGCCATCCCTTCGCCACGAGGAGATCCCCACACCGCCAAAGACAACAGGGGCGCCACAAGGTCGGCGTGGTCGACCTCGGGAGTAGGGTCGGCATTCATGCCCGCCCAGTCCTGGGCACGCAGGCAGCGCACTGCTACCCCCGGGCCCAGACGAGCTGCGCGTCCGGCGCGCTGCACTGCTGAGGCGCGGGATTCCCGGACCGTCACTAGGCCCGTCATACCTCGACCACGGTCGAGTCTCGGTTCGCGTGACAACCCGGAGTCAACAACGAGCCTCACACCAGGCACCGTCAGGGAAGATTCTGCGACAGCCGTCGAGACGATAACGCGGCGCACATTCCCCGGATCTGACAGAGCGTGATCCTGCTCACGTGCCGACATCGCCCCGGACAACCCGACCACATCTATCCCGGCGAGCCGGGAACGCAAATCCGCGACGACGTGGTCAACCTCGCGGGCGCCCGGAACAAAAACAAGTGCCGACCCTTCAGTGTGGCGATCAAGCGCGTCAACGGTCACAGTGCCAAGATGGCCGAGAAATTCGCGACTCACTCCCCGAGATTCCACAGCAGCACCAGCTGCCGGTGCCCACTCCACCTCGAGTTCATGCAGAGCGGAGGCCACCTCGACGACCGGCGCCGGTTCAACACCGCCGAGAAAAGCTGCCCACCCGGAACTATCAACAGTCGCCGACATCGCGACAATGGTCAGATCATCGCGCAATTGAGCAACTTCACACACCATTGCCACGACGAGGTCAGCGTCGAGGTGACGTTCGTGGACCTCATCGAGGACGACAGCATCCACCCCAGTCAGGTCGGGGTCGCTGAGTAGACGGCGCAGCAACACCCCGGTAGTAACGAACTCCACCTTGGTGTCGCGGGTTGTCGTCGACTCGCCGTGCACGGTGTGCGACGCGAACTCCCCGGGGCGGGTCCCGGTCAGCGTGGCAAGTCGGCGAGCAGCGGCCCTCGCTGCCACCCGGCGTGGCTGGGTGACGATAACCCGACCAGAACACCTCGAGGCCACCAACGGCGGGACGAACGTTGTCTTACCAGTACCCGGTGGAGCCACGATGACGGCCCGCCCACCATGTAAAGCCGTGGTGATCTCGTCACAGTAGGCGGCAACCGGAAGCCCAGCCCCAACTCTCGCCAGATCTGGACCACAATACCTCGTCACTGAGCGGTCCCCCACCCCAACGTCTCCCTGTCGTCGAGAGGGTCAGGAACGGTGGCCTCAGCAACAGACCGATCGGTCATCGCCTCAGCGGGAGCGTCAGCCAGGGACCAGCGCGTCGCGGGAATCGCCAACCATGAGTCAGCCACCCTTTCAATGATCATCGTCATGATCATGACTGCGTCAGGCTCGGCCTCCGGCAACGTGGCAAATTCGTCAGGACTGACCCACTGCAGCTCTTGAGACTCCCCTAGGCGCGGTTTTCCCGCCGGATCGCCATGGGCGACCATCGCCATGACGATGTCGGAGTGGAAATGGCCCGGGTAGGGGCTGTGGGTGTTGAGGAGCACCGGGGTGGGATGCATGAGGTCGTGTATGCCGTCGGGCAGCCGGTCCCAGGGCTGCAGAACACTCAATTGGTCGATGCTGTAGCCCGTCTCCTCATGAAGCTCGTGTGCCAAGGCCTGCCAAGGATTCTCGGTATGTTCGACGTGCCCACCAGGCTGGATCCACAGGTTCATTTTGCGGTGTTTGTGCACCAGCGCCTTCCACTGTCGACGACGAACGCCGTCAGACGGAAACTGTCTGAGGATCCACGCACTGATCGTCACGTCATGTCCGTGCGGCTGCGTATGGAGATGTGGCATGGTCCCAGCCTGTCACGCTGGAAGCGGAAGTGCCCCTTCCGCGCCTCTTAATGAGACCTAACTCATTGCGAGTTACACCACATTTTTGGGAGTATCGTCCCATTGCAACATCATTCGGAGGATTACGATGGGCATCAATAACCTGTTGTCAGACATCGGCCTGCCGGGCCTGGGCTGCAAACCAGTTCTGACGGACTCCAAACCCCGAGTTGTCATCGTCGGTGCCGGATTCGGCGGCCTGGCTGCTGCCGAAAAGACTGCCGAGGCAGGATGCGACGTCACCCTCATCGACCGCAACCCGTACACCACATTCCAGCCGCTGCTGTATCAGGTGGCAACCGGCGGTCTCAACCCTGGCGATGCCACCTACCGACTTCGCTCCTTCGCTGCTCACAACGGTCCTCACACCCACTTCCGTCGCGCTTGTGTGACCGGCATCGATACCGAGAACCGGATTGTCGAGGTCGACAACGGCGACCCGATCTCCTACGACTACCTCGTCCTGTCCCAGGGCGTCGGGGCCAACTTCTTCGGAACCCCTGGTGCCGCCGAAAACTCGTACACCATTTACACCCGTGCATCCTCGCTGCGCGCTCGCGACGCAATCTTCACCTACCTTGAGGATCTCGACACCCAACGTGACAAGACCTTCGACGTCATCATTGTTGGCGGCGGCCCGACCGGCGTGGAAATGGCCGGCACCCTCGCCGAGATGAAGTCAATCGGCATCCCGGCGATCTTCCCGGGTGTGTCCACCGACCGGGTCCACGTGACGCTCGTCGAGATGGCCAACCACCTCCTCATGCCCTTCGACCCAGCGCTGCGCCACTACACCCGCCGCCAACTGCAGAAGCGCGGCGTGGATGTGCGCACCAGTACCGCCATCGCTGAGGTGCGCGAGGATTCCGTGCTCCTCAAGAACGGCCAGACTCTCCCGGCCGATATGGTCATTTGGGCCGCTGGCGTCGGTGCCCACAAATCTGTTACGAATTGGGGATTTGAGCAGGGCCGAGGTGGCCGCATTGCTACCAACGGCACCCTCCTCGTCAAAGGCCAGGATCGCATCTTTGCTGTCGGCGACGGTGCCATCAACACCGAGGATCCCAAGCCCCAGCTCGCCCAACCTGCCATCCAGGGAGGCGAGTGCGTTGCTCGTCAGATCGTTCACCTCGAGCTCGGCGAGCCGCTGGAGAAGTTCGAGTACAACGACAAGGGCACGATGGCGACGATCGGCCGCAACTCGGCCGTCGTGCAGCTATCCGAAAAGCTTAAGTTCACCGGTATCGGTGCATGGCTGACGTGGGTCACTGTGCACATCTTCACCCTGCTGGGCGGCCGCAACCGTCTGCAAGCCATGATCAACCTCGGCGCCCGCTACATCGCCTTCCACCGTGAGGCCGGAGCCATCGTCGGTGATGTTCTCAGCGAAGAAGGTAAAGAGAACATAAACAAGAATGCTCTTCGCGACGATGATGAGAAGGGCACCAAACCCATTGATGGGAAAGAGTGAAAAAGATGAGTAAGCCCGAAGTCAACCCTGAAGAGATCAACAAGGGCACCCTCGTTGCCGTCGCGGTGGCTGCTGTCGCCGTTATCGGGATCGCACTGACAGCCACGCGTAAAGGCCCTAAGGATAGGAAAACGGGCTCCCAGGACCCGTCCTTGTTCGAGAATCTCGCCACGCGCAAGCCTTCCGGCGGGCGAGTGACCCAACGTCGCGACCCTCGAGCTGATGGTCATGCAACCCCGATGGGTGGCACCGGGCGAGTCTCGACAGCCCCGGACTTCTACTCCTACAAGTGACGATTCAGTGGGAGGTGACGCGAGAGTGTCGCCCCTCCGTCTGTCGTAGTGCGACGTGAACCGGGAGCAGCACTACCCATCGATTTACGGTGGAGTCACTCACCAGGGCTCCCATGCCAGACCTCTAAGCTTCCTGGTTTGAGCTGGCTAGCCTTGAGCTTTCCCCTCGGGGTCCTCCTCCTTGGCGCGCTGTGGAAATCGGGTATCTGAGTACCGGTCATGCTGCGTGAGATTGCAGCTGGGTTGACCATCACCCCGATTTCCACAGCGCGCCAGAGCCGAGGGGCCGCGAAGGATAGAGCAAGGTCAGGCCTGGTTTTCCGGCACGTGAGCCATGTACCGAGCCGCGCCTTAAGCTGGGGCGGCGCCGCTCATGATCCGTCGCAAAGCGAACTCGGTAAACATAGTTTTGGGTCGATGACGCCGGTGGAGGTGGGAGGCGAGCCAGTCTAGGACAAACCTCGGGTTCTCGCGGAACATGGTTGGGGTGACGTGAAGCACCTTCCAGCCGTGGCGGTCTAAATGCGCTGAGCGCATCATGGTCGCCTCAAACCCGTCAATCGTCCCGTGTACCGATCGGCCATCAATTTCCAAAGCCACCTTCTCAGCCTCGAAGGCCCGGTCCAAGTAGTAGTAGTGGTCGCCCACACGAACCTTGTGATTCGGTTTGTGCCCCGTGATTCCAGTAGCGCGCAGTACCCTGCCCATCTCTAGTTCTGGAATCGACCACGCAGCCAGACAGACGTCGGCCAGAGCAGCATCAACCTTGGTCTTGGAATACCGACCTGTCAGGCTCTTACGAGCCTGCCGGCACGATTCGGGCGTCACGACTCGTTGCCGGAGGGCCTCGCACACCCATTCCCACTCGCCCTGAATAGCCAGTATGAGAACCGACACTTCAGCAGTAGCGATGCGAATTTGCTCCCGCTCGGTAATAAACCGGTGAGGTATATGCCACCGACGCACTCGAATTCCCGGCCGGGTGAGACGACGAGTTGTGGAGAAAGCCTCCACCTCCTTAACGCCGTAGAAGTCCATGGGCCGGGTTGTACCCGGGGCTTTCATCCCGAGCATGATAAGGCCAGCCTTTCCGACCAACACAACGTCACGGTGCCACAACAGTAACGCCCGGATAATGATCCTCGGGTCTCGGGCCACAGCAGTCGCAGCGACCACCCCCGGCAGGACGCGGACGGCCTCCCCTCGAGCTACCGCCCGGTCGGCCTGGCCCCGGACATAGCTGTGCCGGTGGATTCGGGCAACGCCGCGTCGGTCGAGTCGTTCTCCAAGATTCCTCACACTAAAAGTTGTCGTCGGAGGAGCCGATTTTCGCCAACCATTTTCGGTTCTGTGGACAACCTCGGCCGGGGTACTCACGCAGCCTGTGGAAAACTGCCTCGTGACTCCAGCGCCTGCTACCAGGGATGGCTTTGGGGCCGATCATTACCCGAATCACCACACGGAGGCTGGAAAAGGCGGCGGAGACTCCACCAACTGTTGGCCGGGCACGTAACCGGGGAATCAGCCCTTGAGCAAACCGGTTACCAGATCGGTCAAGGCCTCGGCCTGGGACTCGAAGTTGAGCCCCGACTCAACCGCTCGACGCCCAGCACAGCCCATCTCCCGACACCGCTGCGGGTCCGCCAAGAGCTCGCTCAGGGCATCTGCGGTAGCTGCGGCATCCTCAGTATCAACAAAAATCCCAGCCCCGTAACCATCGAACATCTCGCGCCAGGCCGGAAAGTCCGAGGCCGCAAATGGCACTCGGGAAGCCATGTACTCGAACAGTTTCGTCGGCAACGACGCGACATAGTTCGGCAGCGGCTTGAGGAAGACCAGTCCTACCTGCGCGCTGGTCAACACCTGCGGCACCTCGGTAGGGGCGACCAGCCCGAGATGCTCCACAAACCCTTCTGCCACGGCATGCTCCACCGTCTCCTGACAGCGTGGCAGCACACGTCCGGCCAGCACCAAATGCGCTTGTGGCACCTGCTTACGGACTGTGCGCGTCACCTCGATCATGAAGGAAAGTTTGCGCTCCTCCGACAGGTCCCCGACGTATACGAGCTGCCCCGGCACCGGCTTGGGCGGCACCGTGTAATTGCCTAGCCACGGGTAATTGCGCACTACCGTCACTGGGGCGTGGGGGAACCTTTCTCCCACGGTCGGTGTAGCAGCCACGACGGCGTCGGCGCTGCGCTCGGCCAGCCCTACAAGTCCCCGAGCGGCCATCTTGGCCAGCGGCCGCGTCACCGCGCCTAGGTACGGCTTAGTGTCGACCTGGCCAATGAGGTCCTCGTGAGCGTCGTAGATTACCTTGCAGCGGTGGCGCCAACGCCACACCAGTGCCAGCGGAATGAGCTCCGGGTCGTGAATATGCAGCACTTCGGGCTGGAGGGCTTGCAGGTGGCGCCATGCCTCCCGCTGACTGACGACAAGTCGGCGGACCCGGCCTTCCTCGCGATGTAAGGCGACGACGGGGACCCCTTGGTCGATCCCGTCACGGTCAGCGGAAATGACGAGGTGATAATCGTGCCCGGCTGCGACAAGAGCCTTGGCTTCTTTGTTGAAAACCCGGTTGTCATGACCGTGATGAACTGTCGAGAGGGAGACGACCCTACCGAGGCGGGAAGAATTCACCATCAGGAACGGTCTCGCTCGCCGGCTTTCAACAACACGGTGGCAACATTGTGAGCCGCCTTGCCGTCACCGTAGGGATGCCCCGGATCGCCCTCGGGGTGCGGGCGCGTGGCGTACTCGCCCAGGTGCTCGGCATCGGGATCAAGCACGTTCCAACCGTTCTCGACGGTCTCCACCCACTCGGTCTCGGTGCGCACCGTCGTGCAGATAGCGCCAAGCAGGAAGGCTTCTTTTTGCAAACCACCCGAGTCGGTAATGACACCAGCAGCGTTGGTAACGGCGTTAACCATGTCAGGGTAAGCCAACGGGTTAATGGTAGTGAGGTTGCCGCGGGCGATGGCCATGCCGTCGGCCTCAGCGCGGGCGCGCAGGCGCGGGTGCACCGGCAGGATGACCTTGCGATCTAGGTTGCCGAGGGCGTCAAGAATGTGGGCCAGACGCTTGGGGTCGTCAGTGTTGTCGGCACGGTGGATCGTCGCCATGACGTACTCCTCGCCCGCCTCGACACCGGGCACCGAGCGCGGGTTGGCGAGGACGAAATCGCGCACCTGCAGGCACACGTCGGTCATGACGTCCCCGACGAGAACTGCACGGGAGGCCAGCCCCTCATCGGTCAGATGTCCCATGGCTACCTCGGTCGGGGCCAGGCACAGGTCTGCGGCGTGGTCGGTGAGAACTCGGTTGTGCTCCTCAGGCATGCGGCGGTTGAAGGAACGCAGCCCGGCTTCCAGGTGGGCCACCGGCAGGTGCATCTTGACCGCCGAGAGGGTGCCGGCAATGGTCGAATTGGTGTCGCCGTAAACGAGCACCCAGTCTGGGTCCATGTCCTCAAGCACCGGATCAAGCTGCTCGAGCATTCGACCGGTCATGACGCCGTGAGAGCCGCCTCCTACACCAAGATGCAGGTCCGGGTTCGGGATCCCAAGTTCAACGAAGAAAGAATCCGACATGTTGACGTCGTAATGCTGCCCGGTATGGATGATCTTGTGGTCAATCCCCTTAGCCGCGAAAGCCTTAGCCACCGGGGCTAATTTCACGAATTGGGGACGAGCCCCGACGATGCTCACGACGCGCACGACGCAATCCTCTCGATGAGATGGTCAGCCTCTCCCCGAGGCCACATGACAGCGCCCGAATCGGGAACTGGGCGCAATGCTGGCACTCTACCTTCCACTACCCACCGTGACGACCTGAACAATGCTGGCGGGCTGCATCATCGATGGTGTCCCGATACGCCTGCTCCATGAGATCGAGGCTATGCTCCCACGAATACGTCTCGACGACGTGGTCGCGACCAGCCCTACCCATACGCCGACGCAACTCGACGTCATCAACCAGCTGCATCAGGGCGGTAGCGCTGGCAATAACGTCACCACGGGGGACGATCAAGCCGGTAACACCATCCTCGACGACCTCTGCCGGACCATCCGCATCGCTGACGACCGCTGGCAGTCCACAGGCTCCCGCCTCGATAATCGCCACTCCGAAAGACTCCGAATCCAGGGTCGATAGGGCGGCAAAGATGTCCAAACTGCCCAAGGCATCTCTAACCTCAGAATGATCAATGGCACCGCGAAACTCCACCGAACCGTCCGGGACAAGACGGCGGGCCAAAACCTTGAGGGGATTCTCGTCTGGGCCGCCGCCCCAGATACGAAGGACGGTATTAGGCCGCTCATCATGGACCCGACTGAAGGCACGGATGAGTTCGCCGATCCCATATTTGGAGTGGAGAGCCTTGATAGTCCCGATGCGCACCACCCCGTCACCGCCGTTCGCATCACGCCGCTTGTCAAGGGGCGTAAGTATTTCCGTATCAACGCCGAAGGGGGTGATGGATATGGGTTTGTTCACCAAGTCACACGTGACACGCGCCATGCAGTGGCTTGTCGATGCGATCCGAGTAGCTGAGACCAAGTTGGATCGGACCATGTGACGCATGAGGGGATTTACCCGGGGGGAATCGTAAACGTCACTTCCCCACACCGACAGCAGCGTCGGGGCGTCAATATGGGCAAGTCGAGCGAGCAGACCATAACCGGTCGCATAGTGGACGTTGACGATGTCAGGTTGCACCCCAGCCGCCACTGATCGCAGCCAACCGGCATTGACGACGTATTTTGCCTTCCCGCCGTGTGGGGCCAGGTGGATCCGGACTCGGGGATCAATGGAGTGACGGCCCGCCGGATGGACTGATGCCAGGTGAACCCCGTGACCCCGCTTGACCAGTCCATTGACCCATCGAACGGTGTGGATGGACGATGCCGCACTGACAATAAGTATCCGCACACCTTCCCCTCTCGTACTGCAACACCGATGCCCACTCTCCTTTAAGGCACCGGCGACCCCACACTACCGTGACCTACATACGTCCAGACACGACATGCGGTGGAATTCAGTCACCTCGTCATTGCGGCGTTTCCTGACGGGACGAACTCGCCGCCAAAACACACACCAGCCACCCGAGTTGGTTCACCGACTGAACCAAGTAGGTGCTGTTGGCAAGTGAGAGCACCGGCATTGCAGTGATGAGAGCAGCCCCCCACCATCGTCGTGACCGCCAACACCGACCAATGGCCAGACACCAACACACTGCCACTAGGGCAGTAACGACCAAACCGTATTGGGAGGCAATCTCCAGGATCCCGTTATGGGGATCGGTCTTGCCATGCGGAAACCATCGTTTTGGCGCGGCGAGGATGTTAGCCCGGTATCCTCCCGGACCTGCTCCAAGCAGGGGGTGCTCCATCACGAGCGCAAGACCCCAAGCCAACAAAGTAGTCCTCACCGCGAAGGATGATGGGCCCTCATCGTTGTGGTGAATCAGTACACCGATGAACCTGTGCCATACCAACCCGGCTTGGTGAAGGTGCGTCACCACGATTGCCACGACGACGGCCATGACCACCCCGGGAAGCACCCAGCGCCACCGTCGGACCGCCCACAACCGCACCATGACGGCCAATAACAGCGCCGCATAGACTATGCGACTGTCCGTCGCAAATAGCAGCCCCAAACCGGTTACCGTCGTGGCTACGGCAGCTATCCGCACCCACCGAGTAGCGCTTCGCAAGCCAACCACACCGACCCACACGGAGCCTATAGCCAGGAAAACCGCGTAAAGGTTGGGGTTGGTGAGCCACGTCGCCGGCTGGCGATAAAGCCCTGGATGGTTCCGCCATGCCCCGTCGGCGTAAGTGCCTAAGTGTCGCGCGGTAAGGATTTCCCAGACGGCCAGCGGTGCCCCCACCCAGACTGCGACCGCCCAACCGATCGCAACATCGCGTAAGGCACGCTCACGGCGCATGTGCCTATCCGAGATAAGCCTCGCCACTGACCATGCCCCCGCCAGGGCAAGACCGGCCCCCATCAGGCTCGAAAGATCCCGATGCGGGCCCAACCTCATAGCACCTACCACACCGGTTACGGCCCACGCCACCGCAACGACCACGATGGCGCAAGCTGCGCAGCTGAATCGTCGCACCCAGGCGGGACAAATCCATCCCGTCACTGCGCACCCGACTAGCAACACCACCAAGATGCGGTAGCCAAACACACTCCCGCTGCCGGCCCAGGACCCCAGGAGGGCCGCCGGGGGCAACAGCACCAACAGCCCCTCGACAATCTTGTCGAGGAAGCTGCCGGGGTACTCAGGCCTCCCCGTCACCAACGACGATGACCTCGACGTCTCCCCATGCGGCCGGATCGACGACGTGACGACCATCGACGAACACCTTGATACCCGGCAGGTCAGCCGGGGTCAGTTCGGCGTACTCGGGATGGTCGGCCTGCAGTAGGGCGCCGTCAACCGGATCGCCGATGTGGTAGGCCTTGAAGCCGAACTTGCCGAGCTCCTCGTCGGTAAACATCGGGTCGTGGACGCTGACGTCGGCGCCAGCCTTGGCGAGGATGTCAACGGTCGGGAAAACGCCGGAAAAGGCGGTCTCTTTGACCTTGCCCCGGTAGGAAGCACCAAGGACGACAATCTTCTTACCGGAAAGATCACCCAGCACCGAGGCGGCCTGGTCGACGCAGTACTGGGGCATCGTCATGTTGGCCTCGCGGGCAGTGCGGACGATGGTGGCGTCCGGATCGGTCCACAGGTAGAGGCGCGGGTAGACGGGGATGCAATGACCTCCGACGGCAATGCCGGGACGGTGAATGTGGGAGTAGGGCTGCGAGTTGCAGGCGTCAATGACCTTGTAGACGTCGATGCCGTTGGCCGCAGCGTACTTGCCGAACTGATTGGCCAGGCCGATATTGACGTCACGGTAGGTGGTTTCGGCAAGTTTGGCCATCTCAGCAGCCTCAGCGGTGCCCATGTCCCAGACGCCGTTGGCGCGAGGAAGGTCGTCACGGTCGTCGAAGTCGAGAACTTGCTGGTAGAAGTCGACGCCCTTGGTAGTGCCCTCATCGTTCAAGCCGCCGACGAGTTTCGGGTAACGACGCAGGTCAGCGAAGACGCGACCGGTGAGAACGCGCTCCGGGGAAAAGACGAGGTGGAAATCTTTGCCTTCGCTCAGACCAGAAATCTCCTCGATCATGGGCTTCCAGCGATTGCGGGTGGTGCCGACCGGCAGGGTGGTCTCGTAGGAGATGAGGGTGCCGGGGGTGAGGTGCTCGGCCAGCGACTTGGTGGCATTTTCCATCCAGCCGAAGTCCGGCTCCCAGGTCTCATCGTTAACGAAAAGCGGGACGACAAGAACAATCGCGTCGGCGCCGGGGATGGCCTGGGAGTAGTCGGTGGTAGCGGTGAGCTTGCCTGCCGGGACAAGCTTCTTCAACTTCTCGTCAAGAAAGGCCTCACCGGGAAAAGGCTCATTGCCCTTGTTGATCTCGTCCACGACGCGCTGCTGCACGTCGACGCCGATGACGTCGTGACCCTTCTCGGCGAACTGCACGGCCAGGGGAAGCCCGATCTTGCCCATGGCGACGACGGCAATTTTCATTCCTGAACTCCTTGGGATTCGCGAATACTCCGTCAGTCTATCCAGGTACGGCACCTAGACGAGTCCGTGTTATGCTCACGCCGTCGCAAAGACGCTCGCACCAGGCCCCGACAAGGCCTTTCGCAATCCCGCAGTTGCGGCGAGTGGTATTCCCAAGGAGGGCCCGTGTATCCCGCCGAAAGACACAAGTGGCTGATCGATACTGCCCGCGAGACCGGCCGGGTATCGGTTGCTGAAGCCTCCACTGCGCTGGGGGTTGTCCCTGAAACCATTCGCCGTGACCTCGACCAGTTGTGCAATCAGAAAATGCTGCGGCGGGTACACGGTGGCGCTATCCCGATCGAGTTCGACCTGCTGGGCGACCAGCCCCTCGCCACCCGAGACTCCTCGGCAGTGACGCAGAAGGAACAAATCGCTCGGGCGGCACTATCCCATCTACCCAGTGACAAGGGATCAATCATCCTCGACGCCGGGTCGACAACCGGCCGGTTAGCGTCGATCATGCCCTCCACAAGGCGATTCACCGTCTTTACGAACTCCTCCCCGATCGCCAGTACGGTGGCTACCCACAGCAACTGTGACGTCCACCTGCTGGGAGGACGACTGCGCCCCACCACTCAGGCCACCGTCGGTAACGTTGACGCCATTTCCCGACTCCGCGTCGACGTTGCTTTCATGGGCACCAACGGCATTTCCCCGACGCACGGCTTATCCACTCCTGACGCCGATGAAGTCGCAACTAAGGCGGCAATGGTCGCGAGCGCCCATCACGTCGTAGTTCTGGCCGACTCGCGGAAGATGGGTGCGGAATCGACGATGAGGTTCGCAGAGCTGGGCGACGTTGACGTCATCATCACCGACTCTGGGGTGACTCCTCACCAAGTCGAGATGCTACACAAGGCTGGCGTCGAAATCGTCATCGCCTGACATCGACCGCTGGTAACCAGCGACACAGCCCCCTTCTGCTGGAGAGCATCACACCGGACGCCACGAACACCGCTTCGATAAGCTCCACCGCGCGGTGTGGAAATCTGGGTGATGATCGCGTCAGCACCCATCACCCATGGCAGTACCCCACGTCGTAACCCGGATTGCCACATCGATGTTTGGACCACCTATGCCAACCCTCGCTCCGGAAACCCTGCACAGTAAATGTCCGTACTAGTGTGTTTACGAACTAGAGTGTCACACATCCCAACATTGATGGTTCTCTCGAGCCCGAGGAACCGTTGGATAAAGCCGAAGGAGTCCACGTGATCGTCACCGTCACGCTCAACCCGAGCATTGACCGCACAGCACCCATAGCTGGGCCGCTGCGGCGCGGTCAGGTGAACCGACTCGGCAGTTCCACCGAGGTCGCCGCCGGTAAGGGGGTCAACATCTCGCGGGTCCTTCGTGGGGCTGGAATCGAAACCTGCGCCGTGGTGCCAGCCGGAGCCAAGGGCCGCCTGGCCCTCGGCCTCAACCACGACGACATCCCGCACCTCGTTGTACCCGTTGCAGCAGCGGTGAGAACCAACCTCACCATCACCGAACCTGACGGCACTACAACCAAGATCAATGAGCCCGGAGCCGACCTCAGTCCCGAGGAGCTGACCGCAATTGAGGAGGCCATCGTCGAGCAGTCCTCCGGCGCGCAGTGGGTCGTACTGTCAGGATCCTTGCCCCCGGGCGTACCCACACATTGGTATGCCACAATGACCGACCGCCTCCATGAGGTCGGCGTCAAGGTCGCCGTCGACACCTCCGATCAACCCCTCCAAGAACTGGCGGCCCGCCTCCCCGACTGTGCCCCTGACCTCGTCAAGCCGAACTCCGTCGAACTCGGCCAACTATGCGGGATTGACGGCGACTCCCTCGAGTCTGCTGCCACAAGGGGACAGTTCGACGACGTTGTCGCGGCCGCCCGAGGTCTGCACGGCATCGCCGAAGTCATCGTCACCTTGGGCGGGACCGGCGCTCTGCTCATCACCGAGCACGATGCCTGGCACGCCTGGCCAGAGCCGGTCGAGGTGAAGTCGACTGTTGGCGCCGGAGACTCCTCCCTGGCCGGATTCCTGCTGGCGCGCACCCGCGGCGACCAGCCCGAAAACTGTCTGCGCGCCGCCGTGGCGTGGGGCACAGCAGCCGCCGCTCTACCGGGGTCAACCATGCCGGCCCCGTCTCAGGCCGACGCCATTCACGTCAGCCTCACCCACCTGTAAGGAGAACCGATGAGCACTCCTCTCATTACCCCGGAATTAGTATCTCTTGACGCCAACCTCGGCTCGACCAAAACCGAGGTCATCACCTCAGTCGCCGGACTCATTGCTGCCGCTGGACGCGCCGACGCTGACGGCCTCGCCCACGACGCTCTGGACCGCGAGTCCAAAAGCCCGACCGGTATGCCCGGTGGGTTCGCCATCCCCCACTGCCGCTCAGCCGCGGTATCTCAGGTATCCCTGGGGTTCGCCCGGCTGTCGCCCGCTGTCGACTTCAATGGACCTGACGGCCCGGCCGACCTCATCTTTATGATCGCGGCCTCCGAAAACGGCGGCGCGGACCATATGAAACTTCTGACCAAGCTGGCTCGCGCCCTCGTCAATCCTGAGTTCGTCGAACAGTTGCGCCAGGCCCCCGACGCGCAAACCGTCGTCGACCTCATCGGTGGGGTCGACGAGCCGAAGGAAGAAGCCTCGACCTCATCCGCAACGGCCCTTCCCGCTCCTGGGCACGCCGCGGTGACCAATGCCGCCTCCGATACGCCCCGCATCGTCGCCATTACGGCCTGTCCCACCGGCATCGCCCACACCTACATGGCAGCCGACTATCTGAGGGCTGCTGGAAAGAAGCTGGGTGTTGACGTCAAGGTCGAGCCCCAAGGGTCCACCGCCACCGAGCCTCTCAGCACCGGCGACATCGAGGGTGCTGACGCTGTCATTTTCGCCACCGACGTTGGCGTCAAGGGCCGGGAGCGCTTCGCCGGCAAGCCGGTCATTGAGTCCGGGGTGAAGCGGGCCGTCGACGAGCCTGAGAAGATGGTTTCGGAGGCCGTCGCCGCTTCCAAAGACCCACACGCCCATCGGGTCCCCGCTGGCCATGGTGAACAGCAGGAGCCCGAGCAAGCTGGATCTCACATTGGCTGGGGCAAGCGCATCCAGCAGGCCCTCATGACAGGCGTGTCCTACATGATCCCGTTCGTCGCCGCGGGTGGTCTGCTCATCGCCCTGGGATTCCTCTTCGGCGGGTATGAGATTGCCAAGGACGGCATGAATATTGCCTTGCACAACACCTTTAGCAACCTGCCGACGCCAACCGCCCATGCTCTAGGTGGATCAGCCACCATGACCTACATCGGCGCGGTCCTTTTCGCCGTCGGACAAGCAGCTTTCGGCTTCCTGCTACCTGCCCTCGCTGGGTATATCGGCTTCGGCCTGGCAGACCGCCCCGGCATCGCCCCCGGTTTCGTCGCGGGTGCCGTCGCTGGGGTGACCGGGGCAGGATTCATCGGTGCCATCATCGGTGGTCTGCTCGGCGGTTTCGTCGCCTACTGGTTCACCCGTCTCAACCCGCCGCGCTGGCTGCGTGGCCTCATGCCGGTTGTCATCATCCCGCTCGTCGGGTCCCTGGTCGCCGGTGGGTTGATGTATGTCGTACTGGGACGTCCGCTGGCAGCCTTGACGAACGCCCTCAACGACTGGCTAGGCGGCATGAGCGGCGCCTCAGCCGTCATCCTCGGAATCGTCCTGGGACTCATGATGTGCTCTGACCTGGGCGGCCCCATCAACAAGGCGGCTTACCTCTTCGCGACGACGAACCTCGCGGTCACCAACGTCGGATCCCTCAAAGTGATGGCCGCCGTCATGGCTGCTGGGATGGTTCCTCCGCTGGCCATGGCGCTGTCGACGACCCTGCGTCCGAAGCTCTACCAACCTGCCGAGCGTGAGAACGGCACTGCTGCTTGGCTGCTGGGGGCCTCCTTCATCTCCGAGGGCGCCATCCCGTTCGCGGCTGCGGATCCGTTACGAGTGATTCCCTCGATGATGGTCGGAGGTGCAACCACCGGCGCCCTGTCAATGGCTCTAGGAGCCGCTTCTAAAGCTCCCCATGGCGGAATCTTCGTCTTCTTTGCCATTGATCGGGTCTGGGCCTTCATCCTGGCCATTGTCGTCGGCACCCTCGTGGCAGCCTTGCTCGTAACCGCTCTCAAAGCCTCAGCTCGGCGCAAGGCCGCGGCTGCCGCGTAAAATTTCCACACCACAACCCCGAAAGGAACACCATCATGGCCAGCAAAACCGTTAAGGTCGGATCCTCCGTCGGACTCCACGCCCGCCCCGCCGCCGTCATCTCGCAGGAGGCTGCCATGCTCAGTTCAACCGTCACCCTGGCTACCGAGGGCGGCGAGCCAATTGACGCCAAGTCCGTGCTGCTCATCATGACCCTCGGTGCCAGCGCAGGTGACCCAGTGACGGTCGCCGGCGATAACGAGGACGACGTCAACACCATTGCCGACCTGGTTGCCTCTAACCTCGACGCCTGAGCCAGCCTCCACGATGGGGCCGCTGTCATCGTGACTCGGCCCCACAGGTGTGAATGCCGAACCTCAAAAAGTGGCCACCGATCCGGAATCGACGCGGTAGTTCGATCCGTTAACGAAGGAAGCCTTGTCCGAACATAGGAAAGCGATGACGGCAGCCACCTCCTCAGGCTCGCCGCGCCGCTTGAGCTCCATATAGGGGCGCTCCTGGTCAAGGAAGGACTCGATGGCCTCGTCAAAGCTAACGCCAAGCTCCTTGGACCGCTTATTCATCATGGCGTCAGTCATCGGGGTATGAATGAAGGCTGGAGAAACGGCGTTGACGAGGAGTCCCTCACGGGCATAGGTCCGCGACAAACCCTTAGCCAGAGCCAATACTCCGGCCTTGGCAGCGCAGTAGGGGATCTCGTCGTCGTAGGGCTGGACGCCATCCTCAGAGGCCAGCAGCACGACACGCCCCCAACTACCCGTGCGCAAGTCATCGAGGAACTCGCGCAGCACCCGCACCGGACCCATGAGGTCAATGTCAAGGGTGGAACGCCAGCCCTCCTCATCGATCTCGTGGAACTTACCCTGGGCCCCGGTCACGCCGGCCGACTGGACGAGGATGTCGATCGGACCGAGGGCGTCCTTCACTTGCTGGTGCAGCTTCGCCAGAGAGTCAGCGTCAGTGACGTCGGCCGGGAGGGCGACGAGACGGTCATCAGCGACGTCGAGAGCCTGCGCAGCCTGGGTGAGTTCGTCAGAGTCGAGGTCGGTGATGGCAACGTTGGCTCCCTCGGCAAGGAGGAGTTTCGCGGTGTGCCAGCCAATACCCGAATCAGCGCCAGTGATGAGCGCAGTGCGTCCGTTGAGTCCAAGATCCATGATTCCTCCTCGTGGTTAGCTGATGGCAGTCGAGAGGTCCTCAGGCGGATCAGCAAGCACTGTGACGGCCTTGTCGGTGCGTCCGGGAAGGTTCCACAGCAGCACACCGACAGGCTTGCCGTCGGACAGGTAATAGACGACCTGCCCATCCCCAGCTTCCACTGATGTGGTCGCGAGGCTGGAGTCGAGGGTGCCGACTGCCTCCCAGCGCACCCCAAAGACTTGTGAGTACATCATCGGGGTATGGGTGTAGGAGTCTTTTGATCCCGCCATGATACGGCCGGCCGCCTTGCCCATCGCGGTGGCATTGTCACATGCTCGACGCGGGTGCGGCCCAACACCGGGTCCGGGTAATTGGCGATGTCTCCGGCGGCCCAGATGGCCGGATCGTTGGTGCGCAACTGCTCATCAACGACGACCCCATCATTAACGGTAAGGCCTGCTTCCTCGGCCAGCTTGGTGACCGGGGATGCCCCCAAACCCGCAATAACATCGTCAGCCTGGAGGATAGTGCCGTCATCGAGGGTGACCTCGGCCACTTCATGTTTGCGCACCGAACAGACGCGCTTCCCAGTGACGAGGTGCACCCCAGCATCGGCGAAAAGCTTCTGGTACTCAGACGCAATCTGGGCCGGGAATTGCGAACCACCCAGCGTCGGATCGGGGGTGACGAGGGTGACCTCGCAGCCCTGCTGGACGAGGCCCGCAGCAAGCTCGGCACCAATATATCCGCCACCGACGACCATGAACTGGTGACCGGGCTGGGCCAGCGCACGCAGCTTCTGGCAGTCCCGAGCAGACCGAAAGTAGAGGACGGCATCGCCGTCATCGTCAATGCGCGACGGGACGAGGCCGGTAACGAGCAACAACTTCTGGTAGCCGAATACCTGGCCGGAAGCGGTCAGGACGGTCTTGCCGTCACGGTCAATGCTGAGCACCTCAGTGCCGAGCCGCAATTCCGCGCCGGTGTCTGCAACGGTAGCGAGGTCGGCCTGGTCCCAGGTGAACTCAGGGTCGGTCCACAGCTTCTTGCTCAGCGCTGGCCGAGGATACGGGGCGTCGACGTCAGCGCTGAGGATGGCGATCGACCCTTTCTTGTCGATGTCGCGGATACCGCGAGCGGCAGAATCAGCGGCCATCCCGCCACCGACAATGAGGTACTGGTACGTCGTCATATCTGCTCCCAGGATGGGGTTCATCGTCGAAACGATGCGTACACCGACCACGGTAACCTGCCGCCCCTGCCTCTTCTAGGGTTCCAGCGAGCTTTTCGGACTAGGCCAAGCTTCGTATGGCATATCGGCACGCAACGGCATGTCTTGCCACGAGGGGTGGCAGCCGTCGCCACCAGAAACCGGATTACCACACCACGCGTAAACCCCCTGACAAGGCACGAGGCCCGCCCCAGACGGGACGGACCTCGCAATGGGTTGGGAGTGAGGTCAGGCGTCACCTTCCTCGGCAACGGAGTCGACATCCTTCATCTTCGCCTGGGTCCATGGGGCGATCACGAAGAGCACCACCGCTACAAGGATCGTCACGATACCTAGGCTGTAGTAGAACACCACATCACCAAGGTTCTTGGTGCGCTCGATCGTCACCGAGGCGAGGCCCTGGCCACAGGCTGAGGCGAGCAGCCACAGGGTCATGTTCTGGGATGCGAACTTTTTCGGGGCTAGCTTGGTCGCGGTCGACAGACCGATCGGGTTCATGAACAGCTCAGCAACAGTCTGAATGACGAACACCACCGCCAGGAACCACCACGGTGCGAGTCTGTTCCCACCTGGCCAACTCCGGAAACCGAATCCCATGATGAGGGCGGTTATACCGATGATGAACACCGAAATGGCGAACTTCTGCGGGGTATTGGGGAACTTCCCTTCCCTGCGCCGGAACCACATGCCTAGCAGGCCGGCCAGGATCAAGACTGCGGCCGGGTTGATGGTTTGGTACTGCTCAGGCTCCACCGACCACGACCCGACGATGTGTCCGTCGGTGTTGTCCTTAGCAAAAGTGGCCATCTTGCCGGCCGCCTGCTCGAAGATCATGGTGAACAGCACTTGGCCAACCCACAACGGCACAAATGCCCATAGATGGCCACGCTCACGATCAGAGACCTTCGGGGAGCGGAACATCGTCAAGAAGTAGCCCAGTGCCGTCACCGAGGCAAAGGCGAACAGGGCGTAGGCGATGGCCGAGGTCCACTCGCCCAGCAGGGCTTTGAACCCGATGGCAAGGACGGCACCGATGACGGCAATGCCCAACGCGCGGAGCACCATCCGGCGACCCTCGCCGGGGGCCAGCGGATTGGGGATGTCGAAGGCGAACTCACGCAGTTTGGAACGACCGTGGAAGAAGGCGATCAGACCCAGAGCCATACCGATAGCAGCGGCAATGAAACCTACGTGGTAGCCGTAATGGTCCTTGAGGAGGCCGGTGACGATCGGCGCGAAGAGAGATCCAATACTGATCGACATGTAGAAGTACAGGAAACCCTGATCGCGGCGGGGGTCACCGTCATCGTAAAGACCTCCTACCACCGTGGAGAGGTTCGGCTTGATAAAGCCCGTGCCAATGGCGATGCAGATGAGGCCGATCCATGACGTCACCACCTGTGGAATCGCCAGGATGACGTGACCCGTCATGATGATGAGACCGCCGCACAGGGTGGACATCCACGGCCCGAGGATGCGGTCAGCGAAAATACCGCCAGGAATCGTCATCAACAACACTGCGGCGCCGTAGGAAGCCATAACAACCTGGCCGGCGTTGATCGGCAATCCTAGCCCGCCGTGGGCCAAAGTATCGGTGATGAAGTAAACGAGGATGGCGCGCATGCCATACCACGAGAACCGCTCCCACATTTCTACCTGGAGCATCCACGGCAAACCGCCGGGGTGGCCCAAGAATGACTTGTCGTCACGCGAGGGTCCTGTCACCAGATGCTTAGGCCGAAAACCTCGTGCTTTGGTGGCGGCGGCGACGCCTTCCGCGTCGACATCAAGCGGTTCGAGGGACATTTTCCCTTCCTTTCCGATGTTATGAGGCACCACGAGGTCCTCCAAGACGATGGTTCGGAACTCCCCAGGGGGATGACCGACCTGTGCCTAGACAGTGTGGTGCCTGTGTTCATCGCATCGCGACAGCGTCGTCACAAATGCGAATAATGACGAAGATAGGCTAGTACGAAAGTACTACTCGCGCGCGACCAAAAGTTATTTATTCTCAGGCGTACTTCTCCTCGCGGTAGCCTGAACCACCCTCGACGTCCGCATCACCGGTGGTCACTAACCGGCAAAGTGCCAAGGTGGAGATCCACCAGAACAGAGCTACTGGGAAGTTCTTGATGAGGTAGGTGTCCATGAGGAAAGCCGGCATTGTTGCGAGCACGCCCAAGGATAAAAGCGGATAGCCTCCGCGAATTCCCTTGACACACACCGCGATGACAGTTCCCAGGCAGACCAAAATCAGGGCCAGCCCGATCACACCAAGCTCACCGACAACCTGGACGATGAGGCTGTGGGCGTGTGGGAGGCTGTAACCATAAAGAGTTCGGCGCATCCCGTGGGATGATTCGGGCATAAAGGTGGACTCGACAGCAAACCACGGCCAGATTGTTCCGTACCCGGTTCCCACCAAGAAATGACTCGGCGAATCCACAACAACACGTCCCGCCAATGCCCAAGTTCGCGCACGCGCCGGATCGACAAGAGACCCAGAACGGACCGTCGTCACTAGCCATATGGCTACCCCTGATGCCACGATTCCCAACACTGCGATGACGGTCCGCTGTTTTCGGCTGCGCGTCCGGTAAGAACGTCCGAAAAATACCAGCCCGATGACGAATAGTGCCAGGCTGATGGTTCCGGCGCGAGACCCGGATGCTGCCAAACACGCAAGATGGCTGACGGCAGCCACGCTGGAGAGAATCCGGTGACGGTATCGTATCACGGCGTCCACAGCAACGGCCAGGGCCAGGATGAGAAGGACGTGGCAGATGGCGGCCCCACCGAGTCTGGTGGCAACCCGCCATCCGGTGGTATTGCCTTCGACGTACTCACGAACGAGGTCAATTGGGTTAGCGATGGCCATCAGCATCGACAACCGCCACAGCGCGCCTTCAAGGTTCCCCACCGCGATCATCCGGCACGCGAAAATAGCCACGAGAAGGGTAACCATCGCCTCCGCCAGAGGCATCACTAGGGCATATAGCGGAAGATCCCGGGTAACCCCCATGGAATCGTCGTAGATGAGATGTTCGTGAAACGGGATTGAGACCGCAGCCCATACCAATAGCGCCACGAAACTGCACGTCACGATAGTGAGGGAACGAGACCACTCGCGCGGCGACGGCACCCCTCGGACATCCCGCACGATGCACAACGCTTCGAGTACCAGGGCCGCTCCAGCAAACAGCGGGAGCATCAACTGGCATGCGCCATTATCAAAGACAGGCTGGGCCACCGTTACGAAGGTGCAGGTGACGAAAAGACACGCGACGATGACCTCAGCTGCCCCGCTGAACCATTGGATGGGGGCAACCGAGCGCAATAATGTTACGGCCGAGGAGCCGTCTGGGGAATCATGGAGACGAAAGATGGGAGTCATCCTACCTGTGGGGCAGCTGGCCGCTCCGGGGCGCAGGGAAAATCGAGCAGAGATGTGAGAATCGGGCCGGACCTTAGCGGCCCGGCCCGACTACTGTTACGTCAGGAGATCTTGACGAACTCGCCGGTCACGGCGGAGGTGATCATCGCCTCGCACACCTGGACGACCGTGGCACCCTGGGCCATCGTCACGATGTCGGACTCCTTGCCCAGCACCGCGTCACGGAAATTCTCATGCTCGGTGCGCAGTGGTTCGGGCTTCGGGATCGCGAATCTGGTGACGTCACCCTCGGCAACACCACGGAAGTTAGCGATATCGTCCCATACCGTCGCAACCTTGGCGTTGGAGTAGAAGGTGAGGTCGGCGGTCAGAGTGTCCGCGACGAACATACCCTTCTCGCCGGTCACGAAGGTGCGACGCTCCTTAGTCGGGGTCAGCCAGTTGACGAGGTGGTTGCTCATAAGCCCACCCGAGAGCTGGCAGGTCGCCGAAACCATATCCTCGTAATCGCGACCAGCTTTGAACATGGTGCGGGCGGCGACCAACTCGAACTCACGCTGGGTAACCCACGCGGTGAGGTCAATGTCGTGGCTAGCGAGGTCCTTGACAACGCCGACGTCAGCGATGCGGGCCGGGAATGGCCCCTGACGACGGGTGGCCACCTGGTAGAGGTCACCGAGGTCACCGTTCTCCAGACGCTTACGCAACGACTGCAAGGCCGGATTGTATCGCTCGATATGGCCGACCGCGCCCACCAGACCCTTGCTCTCAAAGGCCTCAGCCAGACGAGTCGCAGCCGCAGTGTCGTAGGCCAGCGGCTTCTCGATGAGGGCGTGGACCCCCGCCTCAGCCAGCTTGAGACCGATTTCCTCGTGGAACTTCGTCGGGGCGGCGACGACACAGTAGTCGACACCAGTCTCGATGACCGCATCGACGTCGGGGAGGATGGGTAGGTCACCGGCGACTCCAAACGGGTCCTTGCCGGAGGCATCCGCGATCGCGACCAGATCGACGCCGTCGATGGCGCGCAGGTTGCGGACGTGGTTCTTGCCCATCGAACCGATGCCGACCATGCCGGCGCGCAGATTCGCCATCAGGCACCTGCTTTCGCGCAGGCATTGACAGCGGCGACGATGCGCTCACGGTCAGCCTGCGACAGCGAGGGGTGGACCGGCAGTGAGACACACTCGGCGGCAACCTTCTCGGTGTTCGGCAGCTCCAGGCCCGGGACGTAGGGGGCCAGCGACGGCAGACGGTGGTTCGGAATCGGGTAGTAGACACCCGAGCCAACCTGGTACTCCTCCTTGAGAGCGATGACGAAACGGTCACGCTCCTCACCAGTAGCTCCCTCAAGACGAATCGTGTACTGGTGGTACACGTGCACATAACCGTCGGGCACGGCGGGGGTGATGGCCTCGGTGATGTTGGACGACAGGAACGCCGCGTTCTCCTGGCGGGTCTTGGTCCAGCCGGCCAACTTGGTCAACTGCACCCGTCCGATGGAAGCGTGGATGTCAGTCATGCGGTTGTTGAGACCAACGTACTCGTTGGCGTAACGCTTCTCCATGCCCTGATTGCGGAGCATGGCAGCCTTACGGGCAATCTCCGGGTCGGAGGTGGTGATCATGCCACCCTCGCCCGAAGTCATGTTCTTGGTCGGGTAGAAGGAGAAAGCTCCAAAGGTGCCGAAAGTACCGACATGCTTGCCGTCGATGCTGGCAGCGTGGGCTTGGGCACAATCCTCGAAGATCTTGAGACCATGCTTTGTGGCGATCGCGACGATTTCAGCCATGTTAGCCGGGAGACCATAGAGGTGCACCGGCATGATCGCGGCGGTCTTGTCGGTAATAGAGGCCTCGATGGAAGCCGGCTCGAGAGTAAACGTGACCGGGTCGACGTCAGCGAACACTGGCTTGGCGCCGGACAGGGCCACCGAATTGCCGGTAGCGGCGAAGGTGAAAGAAGGGACGATGACCTCGTCGCCCTCACCGATGCCAGAGGCCAGCAGGCCAATGTGAAGGGCCGAGGTTCCCGAGTTGACGGCGACGCAGTGAACCCCGTCGACGACCTGGGAGGAGAACTCGTCCTCGAAGGCGTGGACCTGGGGGCCCTGGGCGACCATGCCTGAGGCAATAACCTCGTCGACGGCCTTACGCTCGTCATCGCCGAGGATCGGCTTAGCGGGAGGAATGAACTGGGCGGTCACGTGAAAGCTCCTAACTATTCGGACGGAAGGTCCGGTTTGTGGGCGCCGTAGCACCCACGAGGGGGTATTGGGGGGACGACGGTTTTAGGCCTGCTCGTCCTCGCTAACCAGGGTCAGCGTATCGGTGGCAGGATCCTCGACGAACCGGTCTCCGGTACGCGAGTCGATCCACTTGTTCTCACCGTCGGGATCTAGCGGGAATCCGGAACGGCCCACCCACTTAATGCGACGGGCCGGGACGCCGGCCACCAAGGCATATGCCGGGACATCCTTGGTGACGACCGAGCCGGCAGCCACCGTGGCCCACTCACCAATAGTGACAGGCGCAATGCACACCGAACGGGCGCCAACAGAGCAGCCACGCTTGCAGGTCACACCCACCTGCTCCCAGTCGTCAGCAGATTTGAGGGAGCCGTCGGGGTTGATAGCCCGCGGGAAGTGGTCGTTGGTAAGCACCACGGCCGGCCCGATGAATACCCCGTCTTCCAGCTTCGCGGGCTCGTAAACCAACGCGTAATTCTGGATCTTGCAGTTGTCGCCAACGTGGACGCCCTCGCCAATGTAGGCACCGCGGCCCACGACGACGTTCTGTCCGAGGACGGCCTCGCTGCGAACTTGGGAAAGATGCCAGATCGACGAACCGTCGCCGATGGTCACACCGTCGTCCAAGTCGGCGGTGTCGATGATCCGTGGTTCACCCATGTGGGACGCCTTTCATGCCGGTTACATCAAGGCCAGCTTACTCGTGCTAGCCCGACAGAACCGTCGCCCCTGCACGGTGACGCCGAAAATCCGGTACGGCGGCCCACCTTCCAACCAATTTAACGCGCAGGTATCACCTGTCTGCTTAGCTGAGCTGTGTAGCATGCACTAACGTGAGCAGCCTTCCCTCTGAACCCACCGTCACACAATCCGGGTCCTCCGCCATTGAGCGCGAGGCCACCACGGATTCCTCTAACCAGCCACCGCGCCCGCGCGACCCGAGACAGCCGATCGATCTACTCGGGTTCCTTAAGGGACTGGGGCACCACTGGCTCGCTGGCCTCATAACCTTCATTGTCGTCGCCGGGCTTCTCGTCGGCTATTCCCTCCTCATGGCACCCAAGAACACCGTCGGAACGGTCGCTGCCCACGCCCATGTGATGGTCACGCTGCCCGAGCCACGCACCGAGGCCCAGGCCACCGTCGAGTCGGCTACCGTCGGCCAGATCATGAGCAACTACGTCGCTCTCACCACCCCGGACCCCATCGTCAACACCGCCGTGAAGTATCTCCATGACGGAACAACCGCAGACGACCTCAAGGCGGGCGCCTCGGTGTATTGGGGCGGGGGCGGCACTGTCATTGCGGTCTACGCCATGGGAACCAACCAAAACCAGGCCACCGAGCGCGCCAACGCCTACGCCCGCGCATTCGCCGAAAAGGCGAACGACCTGGTACCTAGTTCTCTCGCTGGCCTCCCGCGGCCGAAGCTGACGATCGTCCAGCCGGCCTTCCCATCGGACCCCAACCCGAACGCTCCAGCAACCAACAAGAACAGCACCAAGCTCTCCTCCCCGATGGTGGGAGTGGCCGCCGGCCTGATCCTCGGACTGGTCGTCATGGGCGTTCTGGAATACCGCTCCTCACGCCGCCCCAGGGCCTCCCGCTGACCGTTCGGCTTGCGTCACCGCATCCGGACCATACCTAGTGTCGGACGTCCGGCATCGTTTGCTGCGACAGTCTCTGCAGTGATGCAGCTAGCCGCAACAAGGTAGAGCCAGGTCACGTGATACCGCAGGGTTGATGACGGAACGACGCCGAGCACAGGGAAAAGCATTACGACGGTGAGTCCGAAGGCCGCCCGCCAGTCGGCCACAGGTCGACGCGGCAAGAACCCACGGACCAGAATCCACAACCAACAGACAACGAAAAGGATCATCGCGATCGCTCCGTAGCGGAGAACGATCTCCAATAGCAAATTGTGCGGATCCATGAGAACGTGTCCGTACAGAGCCGACGCCCGGGCTTGATACTCCGACAGTGAGCCGTATCCGAGGAGCAGGGCGGCCGGGTTAGACAACGTCATCGACAATGCGTTGGCCATGATAGTGCCACGCTCCGCTGTGGAGTGATCCTGGACGTACGGACTCATCCACAGCCCGGTACCCAGCACGATGACAAGCGCTCCACCCCAGACGAAGACACGCACCCCCATAGCGGCTGTATGGAGACGGCGAACGTTGAGGACAAACAACAGCATGACGGCACAGATGCAGCCAAAGAGGGCGCCTCGCGACCCGCCAATGAGGATCATCACCAGACACGTCGCCAGGACGAACAACCGTCCGAGACGAATCGCACCTCTTCGCGGGTTGAACCACAGCCGGGCCAGCACAGCAGTGAAAAGCATCGCCATGACGACGCCGTAATCGTTGTAGTTGGGGTAGGTTGCAGTAACAACCCATCGATTCTTTGACACCGCACCCAGCGTGTTGGCCCGCGGGTAGAGCAGTGGCAGCAGCTTGACACCGGTCACGATCTCTCCCATGCCAATAAGCCAAACGAGGATTGCACCCCAGTACAGGCCGCTAAGGACCTGACGAGCCGTCCTACCTGGCTCAGCTGACCGGAACACCACGAGGGTCACACCTATAACCGCGAGCATGATGAAGGCGCTGTTCCCGGTGTCGGTTAGGAGTCCGGGATGGAAAAGTGCCACGGCCATCCCGGAAGCCACCATGCAGCACACCTCGACCGCAACGAGAGGGGTCACCCTGAGGCTGGAAGCAAACCGTGTCTGCACCGCCAGGATGACCCACGGCACGATCAGGAAGAGGAGGAATCCCATGGGCAGCCGCATTACCAGCACGGCAGCGACCGCGCCCAACCACACCCCTGACGTGGCCCGACTCGCCATCTCCTGACGGTCTAACGGCCGTGCTGCCGTTCGTTCGGCGACGCTCATCGTTGATCCACCGCAGCCAGGGCCGTGACCAGCTCCTCCACCCGGGCTGCCCAGGTGTGCTGGTCCCGTGCGGCCATGACCCGGTCGCGAGCTGCATCAACCCGCTCCGGATGTTGGGTGAGCTGTTCCAGGAGGGCCGCGAACTCGTCCACGGAAGCCTGCACCGTCCACCCCAGTTCGTCGCGCGTCACGACATCCCCGACGAAGGTGCCCTCGGTGGCAATGATCGGCTTCCCGTTGCCGATGTACTCGAAAAGTTTGAGCGGAGCCGCAAAGTCTCGGTACTCATGCGGAGCCATCGCCAAGACGGCTACATTGGCCGCCGCAAAGTAGGGCTCCAACTCCTTCTTGCCGTTAGCATGGACAACCTTGATGTTGTTCCCCGTAAGGGGCTCGTAGTCCTTGCGCGCCTGTTCCCATTCCTTAGGCCGGGTGCAGATCGTCAGGGATGCCTCGGGGACACTGGCGACTGCCTCGCAGAAGGCACGCAGGTCGTAAAGGGACCCCAGTCCACCGACGTAGAACATCGACAGTGGCGATGGCGGGGTGGCCGTCGGGGTCTCGTCAATGTCGTGGCCGGGGGGCAGGGCAACCTTTTTCACTCGATCACCGACGTCAACCCACTCCCCCATACGCAGTGAAGGCAGAAAAAGGACGTCGAGGCACTGCCGATAGGCGAGCAAGTCGTAGCGGTACATAGCCTGCGCCACGAGCTGTTTGGCCTTCGGGACTCCCTCACCGTAGAGCGGGAACTTCCAGTAGACGTCCCGATAGAACAGACCTACCGGAATGCCGTGCCGACGCAAGCGAGTCAAGAAGGCGAAGTCCTCCAAAGGGTGGGTGGGCAGGTGATGGGGCTCGGTAAGAGTCGTGGGCATCGTCGAGGACTCCGAATAGCAAAACTCGAATCGGGTACCAGCACGGATAGCGTTCATGACCACCTGAATTTGGCGGCGCCGCTGACGGGCGTCACCAGCGACCACCCACACTTCGCCCCACTGCGTCAAGGCTTTGAACATCGCCACAGCGCGCTTCTGCCCACCGAAAGTCGTGTTCGGGTCCAGTGGGTAGGGGACGTGGTAGATGCAGCGTCGGACCTCGCAATCAGCGCCGGTCTGTGGCATGGGTTGTCCTCCGATCCGCCGAACAATTCACCACAACGGTACCCGAGGTCTAGGACTGCATCAGACCTGTAACAGCACAAGACACCATGTCGAGACGGCAACGCACACGCAATACCCGACCACTGTGGCAATCACGTTCGGGAACCGTCGCATAGCGATCTTAGATGGCACGGGCTCCCTGCACCAACCGTATTGCCACACGCAGTCGACCTGGCGACCACCCCATGCCCGGCGAGGATGACGACCCTGGCACGTTAGGATCACCACATGGCACATCGAGAGTCGACGTTGATCCTCCTGACGAACACCTACCCGCTGTCACGCGGGGAGGAGTTCCTTGAGAACGAGATCGACCATGTGGGGCGCGCCTTCGACCGGGTAATCATCATCCCTGTCCAAGCGGGTCCAAACGATGCACAGACACGAGCCATCCCGAGCAACGCTCAGGTCATGCACATTGCCCGGTCTTCACCCCGGGGCCTCGACCGCGCCCTCGTCGCCGTGAAGGGGCTAGTTCAGCTGCCACCCAGCGGAGTGGACTGGGCAGCGACACGACGACAGCCCCGCCTACTCGTCTCTGACGCTCACTTCGAGGGTCGCGCCCAAACAGCCCTCGACGGCATCCTTGCCAAACTCCCGAGCCTCAGGCTGACCCCAGAATCCCATGTCACGATCTATTCCTTCTGGCTGCACATCACGGCCCGCACCGCAACCCTGCTAGCTGAGCAGTTGCGCGCCCAAGGAGTCACGGTGGACGGTGTAATCTCCCGAGCCCATCGCTACGACTTGTACCCCAGCGTTGCCCCTCGTCATCACATCCCAGAACGTCGCCTGCTATTGCAGTCTCTTGACGGGATCTGCCCGGTCTCCGAGCAGGGGACTCGGGAACTGCAAACAACGTGGCCCCAGTACGCCGGGAAGATACACACTCGTTACCTGGGCACTTCCGACCCCGGTCCGACGGCCCACTGCCGACGTGACCCATTCACCATCGTCAGCTGTGCCCATCTTGTCCCAGTCAAGAGAATGATCCGGATGCCCGCGATCCTAGCCAGGGTGCGAGCCAACGGCATCGACGCGCACTGGACTCATCTGGGTGACGGCCCACAGATGGACACTCTGCGCGAGGAGGTCGCCGTTCACCGCGTCACGGATGCTGTCACCCTGCTCGGTCACGTCGACAACACCCAAGTCATGGCGACCCAGCGTGATCTCAAACCGTCAGTATTCGTCAACCTTTCCTCGTCGGAAGGACTTCCTGTATCAATGATGGAGGTTGCCTCCCTCGGTATCCCCATTATCGCGACTGGCGTCGGCGGAGTAGGAGAAATCGTCTCGTCTGACAACGGGCATCTATTGCCTGCCGAGTTCACCGACGCCCAGGCATCTGACGCGTTAGTGCAGCTGGCACGTCTGTCTGAGGACGAATACCAGCAGGTGTGCCAGGCCTCCCGCCAGGTGTGGGAAGAAAAGTTCCGCGCCTCTATCGTCTACCCCGAGTTCTGTCGCGAGGTGCTGGGCGGACGCTGATCAGTCCACGCCACGCTCGACAGGGTGACCACCCACCACCACATACTCACGCCGAAGTTTTTGACCAAGTAGGTATCAACGAGGAAAGCTGGCAACGTGGCGACGGCCGCCCAGCGCAGCACGACCTCCGCAGGAGAGCCAGTACCGTCAAACAGACGGCGAACCAACTCCACCACGGGGCCTAGTAGAACGGGCAGGAGCAGAACAAAGCCCAGTAAACCGAGCTCCACGAGGACCGCTAACACGGTGGAGTGTGCGCTGCTGAGGGTGGGTCCCCACTGCGTCGTCATCAACTCGCGCCACGGCTCCTGCCGGGCATGACAGTCGTACAAATACCACGGCCACAAACGCCCCGATCCGAGCCCGAAGAAAACATGGTTAAGGTCGCTCGACCACACCTCTATCCCGGTGCGCAGCGTGCGGGACCTCATCGGATCAGACGGGTTCAGCATGCGTCGAAGCCCAGGAACCACAATCACCATACCGATGACGGCTACAGCCAGTGCTACGAGCCCTCCCCAGACCATTCGTCTATGACCCGCCCGTCTCACTACCCGGGAGCGGCGCCACACCACCGAGCCGATCGCGCATCCGAGCACGAACAGGGTCGCACAGGCCAGCCCGGCTCGCGAACCCGTTAGTATGACGGCGACAAGCGCGCCAGTAGCCAGTATCCCGCTGACGACGCGCCGGCAACCGGCCATCGCAGCCGCCACCAACACACCACAAGCCAGCAATAAGGCGACGTGGAGCACCGCAGAACCACCCATACCGGTCGCGAGTCGGGTGGATCCGTGCACCTTCATGGCGCGAGGCCACTGGAGATAAGACGCGCACGTCATGGCCGCAGCAGGCCACCACAATCGTTCGATCACCATCCGTCGGGAGGACCTGATCGTCAGCCCCGCGGCCACGGACAGGCCGGCAAGCAGAGTCGCAACCGCAGTGACGGGAGCCATCACTAACAAGAGCCTGGCCACCGGCTCCGGTCCGAGATTAGGCAGCGGGCAGAAGGACGCCGAGACGATAGCCCACACCATGAAACCCAAGGCTCCGCCGAGCATCCACCGTCCGGCCCGTCCAAGGTCGTGACGACGCAGCCACAACGCCGGTCCACAAGCCAGGATGATCAGCGCATCAACAATGAGATAGCTACTGACGATCCACGGCGGCGAGGTGAGTCCATGCCGAAAATCAGCGAAGGCCTCGACGACCACGAGTGCCACTAACCCCCAAGAGGTCAGCGAACCGATGGCCTGCTGGTAGCGTCCCGGCCCGATGAAGGCCGTACGTCTCAACTAGCCCACCCCCCGGTATAGAATCGCCAACCCCACCACACCATGACAGCAAGATCAATGGCGATAACGATGCCCATGATCCCCCGCCACAGCAGCACCAGACCGGGCGGCTTAGACGGACCACGAGTGACCTCAGCAAGGGCGACAAAGAGCGGGAACCATAACAAGGTGGCACGGTTGACGCTCATGTACCAGTAACCGATCGAAAAAGCCACCACCTGGATGCCCACCCAGGACGCCGAAGCCCAACGTCGTCGGATAAGGCAGTAGACAAACACCAGGACACCCAGCGCCACCGAAACCAATTCAAGCCGAAATACGATGGCCACACCGCTAGCTCCAGCGCCGTAGAGGGACCGCCAGGTGTCGGCGTGGGTGGCGGGCAAAGTATGCCGCAACGTCTCCGCCGGGGTCGTAAAACCGCGTCTCCACCCATTCGTCTGGGCCTGGGACCACGCAGTCCACGACCCTGTCAACCGGTGTAACCACACCATGAAAGCCACCAGCACCGCAGTGGGCACCAGCAGCGTGGACAATCGGTTGACGACATCTATGAGGCGGCGACGTCGGGCAGCCTGACTCGTCGGACGGCCCTCATCCCCATCGCCAAGGACTGCCAAGACTGCCAGCGCCCCTATCAGGAAGAGGCCAGAAACTCGGAACGTGCATGCTAGACCAGCGAGGAGGGCTGCCGCCCACCAGCGCCCAGCACGAGCACGCTCCCAAGCCCAGAAGGCAGCAGCGCAGAAAGGTGCCTCGGTGTATCCGACCATGGTAAACACGGTTGCCGGGGCAATAAGCCACAGACAGGCGGGAAGCATCCCACCAATCCGGAAGAGAGCCCATGCGGCTAAGGCCGAACCGATCAGACCGAGGAGTACCCCGGTAACTTCCATAGGAATACCAAGGAAGCTGCCACCTTTCAGCAATGCCGGAAGTCCGGGAAAGAACGCCATCTCGAGAGGATCGGCGTACCCATTGCGCGCGATCGACATGTAGTGCTGCACGTCCCAATTCCCCGTCACCTGAGAAAAGGTGCGGTGGTACCCGGTCATGACAACCACAGCGACGACTAGCAAGATCGCACGGCTCCCCAACCAGGTCTGGGCCACCAGGCGTCCGTCAGCCGTGGGAGCGAATCGCCTAGCCGTCGCGCGTCCGGTACGCGTCATCGGGCAACCTCCGCGCTGGAATCCTCAACAGGTTCAGGAGCCGGATCTGGGGCGTGATCGAGGACGCCGCCGGTGGGATCGTCGGCATACCCCACCCTGACGACGTCGTTCCAAGGTCGTCGGATGTCATCCAGGACACCCCACGCGAACCACATCTCGCAGGCCAGACGTAGCACTACCGACGCCCAGTACACGACGTCAGCGTCAGAACCACCAGGCAGAGAAAGCCCACCCAAATGAGCCCACACAGCCAAGGAGTAGAAGCACTCACCCACCATGAGCACAGCCCAATCCCGCAGGTCAGGACGGGCCAAAGCAGCAAGCGGGACCAGAAAGAGTATCCACTGCGGCGAATACGCCTTATTAGTGATGAACAAGATCAACAGGGCCACGCAGGCCACCTGGGCGATGCGCGGACGCCTCGGCACCGTCATCGACAGCCACGCCAAGCCAAGCAGACCGCCAACCGTCAAGGTGCCCGTAATCCAGCCAATTCCCGGAATTATGCCGCCAGAAGAGTCCTGAATGACATACCAAATCGTTCCCAGGCCAGTACCCGACCAGAAAGTCGAACGCAGATAGGCCCACCAGGTGTGCAAGCCCAAACAGACCGCGATGACGTGGCACACCACCAGCACCAGGGATCCCGCCAGGAGGTACCGTCCCAACTCCGGCAACCGCGTCGCACGCAAACAGCACACCAAGACGGCAAAAGCCACCACGGCCGCCTGGAGGCTCCCCGCGCAGGCCAGGCCCATCAGGATCCCGGCCAACCACGGGCGACGACGAGCCCAGGCCAGCATGGACGTCGTCGCTAAGGCAACCGGAACCATGGAAAAGTCGATGAGACCGGCGAGGTACACCGCCGGGCACAGCACCACCCAGAAAACATCCCAAGATCGCCTCCGCGCCTGGGTCGGGCGGCCCTTATCATCGACCGGAAGATTGGTGTCCGATCCGCGCCCCAGCAACATGACGGAGATCGCGATAGCCAGAAAAGCCACAAAGAGCACGATCTGGGCCACTCCCCAGTAGGCATTGGCGGCGTCCAGAACTTGCTGATCCGTGGCCTTCGGGGAGACCTCTGCACCAAAAGCCCACACCACTCGACGACAAAATGCCATGAGAACGGTTACAAGGGGGGTCTGGGCAATATCGGGGTTCGCGAACAACGACCCGCCATGACCCATCCCTGACGACCGATACAGCGTCGGGATATCCGAGTAGCACTGCCGCTGATATGGATCGACGACCTTAGCTACATTGTGCTGCACACACGGGGTAACGCGATAGATCGTCAATAACCAGACGACGATGGCACTCATGATGGCCCAGGGACCCGGATCAAAGAAGACGCCGCGCGGCCAGGCATGGCGGCCCATACGCCCGCCGATGCGACGGTCCAGTCCCAGTTGAGACACACGGGACCCTCGCGGAACATCAAGGCCACGGCGAGCCGTGCAACCCGGGGATCCATCATTTGGGTGTGCGACAGCACACCTCCTAGCTGCCATGGCGTCGTCTTTCGGATCGGGGATGGTCACGTGGTCAGGCTACCTATTCTGTGCCCGACCACTCGGCTGGTTCCCACCGCGCGTCGTCTCGCCCGAGGTCGGACGAGAGGTGTGGGTGGAGGTATGAGTCGGTCTAGAGGTGCGCGTAGGCTGTGACGTCTGTGTGGGTTTAGAGGTATGTGTATGAGCCGACGCCGTTCTCGTCGCTGAGGGCTCGGAGGATCGCTCCCTAGAAGGCACCGACGATGGCTCTGGGCTGGAGGCCGACGTGCGAGTCGGCGGCGGAGACAGCCTACCCAGCGACTCTGGATCATTCTGGTTCGACCGATCGCGATCGGAATCATCCTCGACCGACACCTGCGGACGGTTGGTGGAGCCATAATGCTTACCTGACAGATTCACCCAGTCTGGAGCAGCGAAGGACTTGTTGGGCATCCCCCTCATCGCCGTCTGCATATAGTCGAGCCAGGTACGAGCCGGGTAATCACCACCGTGGAAACCGGTAGCCCCTTCACGGGCGTAGCGGTTAAGGTTTTCGTTGCCGCTATCCCCCGCCACAAACATCACAGCCGTCGAGATCTGCTTGGTGTAGGCGACAAACCACGCCGACGTCACCCCGTGACCAACTCCCGAAGTACCCGTTTTCCCGGCCACGTGATGGTCAAAGCCGGCCACAATCCGTCCAGTGCCTTCCTCAACCACTGATTGCAGGGCGTAGCTGACGTCATGGCTGATATCAGCCTCAATGGTCTGCTTCGACGGCGTGGGAGCCTGGTAGAGGACCTTGCCTGACTGGTCAACAACCTTGTCCACAATGTGCGGGGTAACCCTTTTGCCGTCATTGGCAATCGTCGCATAGCCCCCCGCCTGAGCCAGTGGACTCACCTCAGCAGTGCCCAAAGCGATCCGGTTATTCAGATCCCACCCAGTTCCCTGAGACAAACCGGCGTCAGTAGCGGCCTGAACAACAGCCCTCGGACCATTCTTAATCCGTGAGACCATGTCGACGAAGGCGGTGTTGATCGACTTCGCAATAGCCTGACGCAAACTGACGGCGCCGTAGTTCCGATCGTTCTCGTTGTGAACCTCGGTGCTATCCCCGTCAGGTGTGAAAGCGTTACCTTCTAACCGGGAGCGCAAGCTGAACCCATGGCGCATCCCTGCTATGGCCGCGTAGGCCTTGAAGGTGGATGCCGCCGGGCGCGCAGTAAGCGCCCAATCGCGGGTATTGGAAATATAGTCATCACCACCGTAAAGGGCCAGGACACCGCCGGAGCTGACGTCAACTGAAGCAAGCGCAGGATGTAGATTCTTGGCTCCCCCAGGACCAGCGTTGCGGCCGGCAATCTTCTTGTATTTCTGGCCTGCAGCCACGGCAGCCTTCTGATCCTTACGATCCAGGGTGGTCGTCACCTTGAGGCCACCGCCCTTAATTTGTTGATCGGAGAACCCTCTGGCGATGAGCTCGTCGTAAACCAACTTCATGAGGTAGCCGTCGGTCCCCGCCCATCGGTTGTAGTCGGGGACCTTCGGGAATTTCGGCAACTGCCGATAAGCCTCGTCGTGCTGAGCCTGGGTGATATTGCCGGCCTCCAGCATTCCGTCGAGGACGTACCGGTATCGCTGGAGTAACCTCTCTCGAGCTGCTACGCCACCGCTGGGATCGAAATTCAACGGGCTGTTGAGTACCGCAGCCAACACCGCCGACTGAGACAGGGTGAGCTTCGAAGCATCGGTGTAGAAGAAAGCCCGAGCGGCAGCCTGAACACCATAAGCACCCCGGCCAAAGTAGATGGTATTGAGGTATCCGGCGAGAATGTCCTTCTTAGAGACCTCCTTGCCCGTCTTCACTGCCAGGAGGAGCTCCTTGAATTTGCGATCCATAGTGCGTTCCTGGGACAGGTACAACACCTTGATGTACTGCTGGGTGATCGTCGAGCCGCCTTGCATCTCACCACCGCGCGCGATCGCCCAGGCGGCGCGCGTCATGCCCTTGACCGAGATACCCGGATCGGACCAGAAAGTGCGATTCTCCGCCGAGACGACGGCGTCGCGCAGAGTCTTCGGCATCGACTCATAAGGAATCGATTGACGGTTCTGTACCGAGAAAGACCCGAGGCGACTGCCGTCCCGGTAGTAGATAAACGAGGTGTTCGTCTGGAAGTCGCGGTTAGGGTCGGGAAGCTCGGTGCGCTCATAGGCGACAAAGACCCCAACGACGGCGATGAGTACCAAAGACAAGTTTGCGATCAGCAGACCCCGGAGAAACTTGCTCAGCCTCGGGTGACGGCTGGGTTTCCTGGCGGCCCGACGAGCCCTTCCGGCACCGCCCCCGGTCGCGGGGGCGTGGCGCTTCGATGCTCTAGCGGGTTTGTGGTCAGCCATAGATGTCCTCCACGGTCGGCTGATGGCAAGGTGGGCGGCGGCGTCGACCGTCACCTAGGACGTAGTCGACGAGGATGTGATTCCACAGACAGTCGGGGCAAACCTCGACCTCGTAGACGTGAAACTCGCCGAACTGGTGCTCCATCTCCTCTAGTTCGTCCAGGGTACGGATGCGACCCGAGTATTGGCCCAGCTGATGGCCGAAGGCATGGCGCAGCAGGGCTAAGCGCGGGGACTCACAGACCGGGCAGTCGTGGTTGAGGGGCTCGCCATGGTGCATGGCGGCACGTACCAGCATGGGGTCGGCGTCGCACGCCGTTGGGGCGCTGAGATCGACCTGGGGGCTGCGCAACGCCTCCAGGGTGTGTCGGCGTTGCAGAGCGTGGGAAACCACGTTTCGCTGCGTTTGCATGCCCTCTAGAGTACGGCGCTGCTCAGACGACTTCGCAGCACCAGTGTTCGACGGCGCGTTCTCGAAGAGTCCGCCGCACGTGCTTCGAGCCCCGTGTGGCAATCAGGGTGGGAGAGGTGAGGGTTACCACCCCATACTGGCATCAAACCCCGTCCCCAACACATTCACCACACCGGTCTCGTGGAGGGGCCCGAGCCACTACCCCTATGCTCGGACCTATGTCCGAAGCCCTCCAGTTACACCGCGCGACTCTCGACAACGGGATGCGCGTGGTCGTTAATCCCGACACCACCTCTCCCGGAGTTGCCGTCAATGTGTGGTATCGAGTGGGATCGGCAGACGAGGAGGCTGGCCATTTTGGGTTCGCTCACCTCTTCGAGCACCTGATGTTCTCAGGCACGACGAGCGGCATCGCATCAAGCGAACATCTGGCAACGATCGAGTCGGTGGGTGGGTCAGCAAATGCGTCGACCAGCTTCGACCGCACCAATTATTTCGAGACCGTACCGGCCGGAGCGCTGGAACTCGCACTGTGGCTAGAAGCTGAGCGGCTGGCGCACTTGGCCGTCACCGAGGCAAACCTGGCGACCCAACGCGAGGTCGTCAAGGAAGAGAAGCGGCAGCGTTACGACAACACCCCCTATGGGGACCTACTCGATCTGCTCCTTGACGGAAGGTTCGGCGGCGAGCATCCCTACGGCCACCCAACCATCGGTTCGGTCCCCGACCTCGACGCCGCCTATCTCGACGACGTCACCGCCTTCCATTCCACCTGGTACCGGCCCGACAATGCCGTTCTTGTCATTTCCGGGTGTGTTGAAGCCAACGAAGGGATGGCCTTGGCCGATAAGTACCTCGGGGCGGTTCCCGCTGCCACCGGGGACCTCCCCGAGCGCATTCAGGGACAAGTTCGCCACGACAATCCTCGGGTCGTCGTTACGCGCCCCCTCCCGCGAACTGCGGTGACCCGGGCATGGGCTACTCCGCCCATCACCAACCCCGACAATCTCACCGTCGCCATGGCCACCGACATACTCGGATCGGAAATGAGCTCACGGCTCATTCGCACCCTGGAAAGGGAACGTCACCTCGTCGATGGAGTAGGTATGAACGACTTTGGGCTGGCACGAGGAGCGTCGGCAGCTCTGGTGTCGGCACACCTCAAGCCCGGGGTCTCCGAGGAGGAACTGACCGGGGCTGTCGATGAGATCATCACCGAACTCGCCGCCAACGGACCGAGCCAGGCCGAGCTAGAGCGAGCGCGCGCCCAGGTGGAACGAAGTTGGTTGGAGTCGTTGGCCGTCGTTGATGAACGGGCCGACCTACTCAATATGCACGAGTCGCTACTAGGGGACGCTGCCCTCGTCAATACTCACCTCGACCGCATCCGGGCTATCACCGCGGACCACATTGCCGAAGCCGCAAGACGGTGGCTATCCCCTCATCAAGCGTCAACCGTCGTCCACCAGGAGGCGTGATGAAAACCTGTAATGAACATTCTCTCACCAGTCGCCCCACCGTGCGTCCTGGCTCACCGTGGTCCTTTCCACAGTGCCTTGTCGAAACCCTGCCAACCGGCCTCACGGTGGTACGCGTTCCGATGCCTGGCCAGCGCATCGTCACTATGGAAATCGGGTTGGACGCGCCCCTGTGCGCCGAACCTGCTGGTCTCGAGGGCCTTGCTGGGCTCGTCGTCCGCACAGCTGACGAATCCACCGGCCCCCATCCCGGCGCAGCTTTCGCCGAGGCCATGGAGTCGATCGGGGCCAGCTACGACGGCTCGGCCGGGTTGGCCGGAAGCCACGTCGGCGTCGATGTGCCCGTAACGAGGTTCGACGCAGCGGCTGAACTCTTCGTCGAATTGTTGAACACCACGAGCCTGGTTGAAGAGGACATCGCTCGTCAGATCGACGCGGCGCGAGCCTCCCTGGCCCAGACCAGCCAGCGCGGATCGTCCCTAGCCGAGATGGCAGCAGCACGGGCGCTATGGCCGGTGGGGTCACGGCCGTCCCTGCCCACGATCGGCACCCTCTCGTCGGTGGAAAAGCTCAACGCCGCAGCCGCACGAGAGTTCTGGGCCGCGCACTGGACGATCTCCGATGCCGTGCTGGTGGTTGCCGGAGAGGGAGTCGAGGACCTCGACTTGTCAATATTCAAGGAGTGGACGGCCAGCGGTTCCCCCTCGCAGGTAGCCCCACTCCAGCCGCGCCTCGACGGACCACGGGTGATTCTTGTCGACCGCCCCGACGCTGTACAGGCCGACGTGCGTATCCAGCAGGCCACTGTGGGGCGCTCCCACCCGGGTTGGGCCGCCCTCAAAGTCGCATGCGGAGCCCTCGGCGGGACGTTCGGGTCGCGTCTCAACCAGGTGCTGCGGGAAGATAAAGGATGGTCTTACGGGGTCGGAATGTCGAGCCGCCCGCTCCCCGATGGCGGCCTGGCGACCGTTGCGGGGTCCTTCCGCACTGAGGTTGGAGCCGACGCCGTGGCCGAGGCATTACGCATTCTCACCTCCAGCGACGATCTGCGGGCCGATGAAGTGGATGCCGCCCGCGACCACTCGGTTGGCATCGCCCCATTGCAGTACGACACCGCCGGTGCGGTCGCCCACCAAGTGGCAGCCCTGGTCGGGGCCGGACTGGCACCGAACTGGGTCGACGATCACCTCGCCGCAGTGGCATCAGCGAGGACGAGCGCTGGGGAATGGTCGGTGAACCGGGCTTGGCGGAAGTTGCTGATCCCCGACAATTGGCGGATCGGTATCTGCGGTCAGGCCGAGAGATTGGCTCCCGCACTAGCTGAGCGTGGGCTCGAGGCCGTTGTCGTCAGTCCCGCCGAGGTGCTGTCGTAGTCGGGTGCCGTATGTGTCACAAACTGCCCCGAAAACGCGATGGCACCGTCACAATCTCGACCTTTTGGCAGGACCAGACGACATTGCGCGAGGCTTCGACTCGCCCAAACCACCGCGCATCCTCTACACTATGGAGGTCCACGGGGCATTGGCGCAGTTGGTAGCGCGGCTGCTTTGCAAGCAGTAGGTCAGGGGTTCGAGTCCCCTATGCTCCACCCCACGCACAAGGTTCGAACCCTTGCCATCATCGATGGTTTCGGTTCGGGCCTTGTTGCCGTTCTGGGCCCAGGTGAGGGCGTTGGCGTTGATCTGAGGGTCAAGGAGCATTTCGAAGGGTCGGTTGTTCTCGACGCGGAGTTGGTCGTCTTCGTCGATGTGATCTTGGTGAAGAAGGCTTGGTTGCAAAGGCGTCGGTTGGCGTTTCGCAGCGTTCGTAGACTTCGGCGTCAGTCAGAAATGTTGAGCCATCTCAAGTGAGCGGACAGATTGACCCCGGGAGTCCACAACACAGGGTTCCGGTGGCCGCTTTGATGCCCGGTAAACCCCTCGCGACCAGCGCACACGCGGTTCGTGCAGCCGAGCCAAAGTTCAAACTCTCTGCATAGTAGGTCCATTGATCGGTGACGAAACACCTCTGACGAGCGAAAATAGTCAAACGTGGTAGCCGGCAGATGGACGACCACTACCTCTCAGGCCACCGCTTAAGCCCCCTACGTGTCAAATGTCCAGAACCTCGTAGGGTGCGACGTGCAGCGCTGAGTCGACCCGTTCTGCAAGTTCACCATCGGCCGCTCGCAACTCATCCAAATTCGCAAAAACTTTAAGCGTACGATCTCCGACCGTCCAGAATTCCTTGTCCCACGTTTCTGGATGCGACCAAAGATCTTCCTTGCCTTCGGCCCAGCTTGGCAGAACACGACGCACCTTCGACACCACGGCAAATTGCTTCCTGGCAGTTGCGTAGACGGTATCAATGCGACAGCCCTGCTCGTGGTCTCGTTGCACCTTGACCAACCGACGCCCCATGAACGAGACGCGGTGATCGATCCCGTCAGTACGCAGATCTACCTCGACCTGCTCGGCCCCTCCCCTCATCAGCTTGCGGCGTTTCACGTACTCGCGCAGAGCTTCGCTCACCGCAGGTGAAAACCCTCCTGCAAGCTCGGCTGCTTCTTGGAACAGGCTTTGGTCCTCGTCGGAGACATACACGTTATCTAGTGGGTACACGCATATATCAGGGGTCAAGCACCAGCCGGTACCCCATTCCGGCATCAGTGATGAGATACCGCGGCCTACTCGGCTCGGGCTCCAGCTTCTTGCGCAACTGGGAAATGTAGAGCCTCAGGTAGCCGGTGTCGGTGACGTGCTCGGAGCCCCAGACCTGACTCAGCATGGTCTGACGAGTCACCAGCCGACCCTCATTACGGATGAGCAGCTCCAGCACCCGCCACTCGGTCGGCGTCAGCCTGACATTGACCCCGTCACGGGTCACGGTGTGCGCAGCCAGATCCACCCACACCGACCCGAAAGCGACGACTGGTTCCTCATCTACTTCGTCCTGGCCAATACGCCTTGTCAAAACGCGAATACGGGCAAGCAACTCATCCATCGAGAATGGTTTGGTGACGTAGTCGTCAGCCCCAGCGTCAAGGGCTTCCACCTTCTCGGCCGACCCGGATCGTCCCGAGATCACCAGGATCGGCGCCGACGACCAGCCGCGCACCGCCTCAATGACTTGTACTCCGTCCAGACGCGGCATCCCCAGATCCAGCAAAATGATGTCCGGTTTGTGATCGATGGCCATCTCCAAAGCGTGCTGCCCATCACGCGCCAACAAGACCTCGTATCCCCTAGCGCCCAAGGTGATCCGCAAGGCTCGCAAAAACTGCGGATCGTCATCAGCGATAAGAATCCTCATTGCGCACTTGCCTCCTCAACCCCTACGCGGGGCAAGCTAATCACCATCGTCAGTCCCCCGCCGGGAGTGTCCTCCAAGGCCAGGGTGCCGTCCATTCCCTCGACGAACCCCTTCGACAGCGCCAGGCCAAGCCCCAGCCCGACGCTGGAATCCGTATCACCCAGCCGCTGGAAAGGCACCATGACATCATCGCGACGGTCCTCCGGAATCCCCGGACCGTGATCGATGACTCGAATCTCCACCTGGTTGGCGAAGCTACTCTCCGCCAACCGCACCCGGCTGCCCGCCGGCTCGTAACGCAGCGCATTCGACAACAGGTTGACGACAACTCGCTGCAGCAAGGCTGGGTCGGCGACCATCTCGGGAACGTCAGAACCCAGGTCGATCTCGACGTCGGCCGGCCCCAGGGACAACTCGTCCAACGCCGGCATGATGACCTCAGCCGGGTCTACCGGCATCACCGAGACCCCCAGCACCCCCGACTGCAACCGGGAGACGTCGAGAAGGTCGGTGACCAAATTCGCCAACTGCGACAACGCTTCATCAGCGGTTTCCAACAAATCGGCACGATCCTGGTCAGAAAGCTTCGACCACTCGCTGCGCAGCCCAGACACAGCGGCGGTGGCAGCCGCCAGAGGGCGGCGCAAGTCGTGACCGACCGCTGACAACAACGCCGTGCGCACCCGGTCAGTGGCCGCTAACGGCTCCACCGCCTTCGCCGTCTCCTCCAGCTGACGCTGCTCCAAGGCTGTCCCCAACTGGGCGGCTATGACCGACATCAGCCGACGCTCCGAGGCGTCCGGCTCTGGGCCGTGGAATTCCACCACGGTATGGTCGTCGATGCGATGCTCCGTGACTTGATCACTTGTTGTACCCCAATTTGCCACAACCTTTCCGTCGGTCATCAATCGCGCCCCAGATAGCCCGAAAGCCTCAGTCGCCCTGGATAACAACGACTCAACGGCGTCTTCGCCGCGCAGCACCAAACCGGCCACCGACTGCAACAGTCCCGACTCAGCGGCGGTGCGTCGAGCCACCCGGGTCTTACGGGCAGCGCGATCGACAACAACACTCACCAGGGCCGCGGTGAGCAGGTACAGCAACAGTGCCACCAGGTGTAACGGTTCGTTGACGGTGACGGTGTAGAAAGGTTTAGTGAAAAAGTAGTCCAGCGCAAAACCCGAGGCCAGAGCCGCAATGAGCGACGGAAATGCCCCACCTACCAAGGCCACCACGACGGCCAGCAACTCGTAAGCCAGCACATCGGTCGTCAGCGCCTCCGGACTACGCGACGACACCAACAGCCACGTCAAGAGTGGCCCGAACACCGCCAGCACAGCGAAACCAGCGATCCGACGCCGCGTCGACAACGCCCCACCCATCCGCGGCAAACGCAGCGCCTTCGCCTGGGCGTCATGACTGACGATATGAACGTCGATAGCACCGGAGGCCCGGATGATGTCAGCCTCGACGTCGTGTCCGGTCAACAGCCGCGAGAGTTTGCCACGCCGACTAGCCCCGATGACGAGCTGGGTGGCGTTGACCGACTTCGCGAACTCGATGAGAGTCTCGGGGATGTCATCGCCAACGAGCTGGTGGAAGGACCCTCCTAGCTTGTCCACCAACCCTCGTTGCCGGGCTAGTTCCCCCGGATGCGGGGAGCGCAGCCCGTCCTCGGTGGTGACGTGCACCGCCAGCAACTCTCCGCCACCGGCTCGAACCGCGATCCGGGCACCGCGTCGCAACAGGGTTTCGCCCTCCCGACCCCCTGTCAGGGCGACGACTACCCGTTCACGGGCTTCCCAACGGGAGTCGATACCGTGCTCGCTACGGTAGTCGGCCAGCGCGTGATCGACCTCGTCGGCCACCCACAACAAGGCCAACTCACGCAGGGCGGTGAGATTGCCGAGCCGGAAGTAGTTTGACAAGGCCGCGTCGATCCGCTCGGCCGGATACACCTTGCCGCTCGACAACCGGTCGCGCAGGGCCTGCGGGGCGAGGTCGACGACCTCCACCTGGCTGGCCCTGCGCAGCACGGTGTCTGGGACAGTCTCGCGCTGTGGTACCCCAGTGATTTGCTCAACGACGTCGTTGAGGGACTCGATGTGCTGGATGTTGACCGTCGAGATGACGTCGATCCCGGCCTCCAGAAGCTCCTCAACGTCCTGCCAACGCTTCTCATTACGGGACCCGGGGGCGTTGGTGTGGGCAAGTTCGTCGACGAGGGCGACGTCAGGGTGCCGGGCCAGCACCTCGTCAAGATCCATCTCCGGTAGTTCGATGCCACGGCGCTCGACGTAGTGCCGCGGGACGACCTCCAATCCCTCGGTCATCGCCGCAGTAGCTGCCCGGCCGTGAGTCTCAACAACGGCGATAACGACATCAGACCCCCCGGCGCGCAGGTGCTTGCCCTCGTCAAGCATGGCGTAGGTCTTGCCGACGCCCGGTGCCGCGCCCAGCAGCACCCGCAACCTTCCCCGAACAGCCACCGCGTCCTCTTAGGCCATGATTACCCGACCGTCAGCACTGTCAGTGCTGACGATCCAGTTCGGCATTGAGCGTCACGACGTTGACCTTAGTCTCGCCGAGGAACCCGAGTTGGCGTCCCGTGGTGTTATCGTCAACGATCCGCCGTACGACGGCCTTGCCGAGATGACGAGCCTTCGCCACCCGAGCGATCTGGATATTGGCGTATTCGGGGCTGATATGTGGGTCCAGACCCGACGACGACGCCGTCACAGCATCAGCGGGTACCCGGTCAGCATCGACGTGGTTGAAGGCCGCCACCTGGCTGCGACGCTCCTTGATGGCCTTCGCCAGGTCCGGGTTTTCCGGGCCCATGTTGGAACCGCCCGAGGACCTGGCACCGTAACCGTCGTCACCGGCAGCCGAGGGACGCGGCTGGAAGTACTTCGGCAACGGCCTTCCACCCTTGTCGGTGAAGGACTGGCCGATGAGGGTCGAGCCGACCACCTTGCCGTTGACCTCCAACTGCGAGCCGTTGGCTTGGTGATGGAGCACCAACTGACCCAGCCCAGTCAGAAGGCCGGTATACACGACGCCGACGATGACAGTAAACAGCAGCATCGAGCGCAACCCGACGAGGACGGTGCGAGTCCTAGAGGAGATGATCATGATGAACTCCGATCAGAAGCCGGGAATGAGACGGATAAGCAAGTCGATAAGCCAGATGCCAATGAACGGCGCAACAACACCGCCCAACCCGTAGATGCGCAGGTTCCGTGCGAGGATTTTCGACGCCCCAGCAGGCTTGTATGCCACACCTTTGAGGGCCAGCGGAACCAAAATGACGATGATGATGGCGTTAAAGATGATCGCCGAGAGCACCGCCGACGCCGGGGAATGCAAACCCATAATGTTGAGGGCCGACAGACCCGGGTAGGTCGCCATGAAGATCGCTGGGATGATCGCAAAATACTTGGCAATATCGTTGGCGATCGAGAAGGTCGTCAGGGCACCGCGCGTGATGAGTAGTTGCTTGCCGATTCCGACAATGCTGATGAGCTTCGTCGGGTCGGAGTCAAGGTCCACCATGTTGCCGGCCTCCTTAGCAGCCGAGGTGCCGGTGTTCATCGCGACGCCGACGTCCGCCTGAGCCAGAGCCGGGGCATCGTTGGTGCCGTCACCGGTCATCGCGACCATCCGGCCGCCCTCCTGCTCCTTGCGGATGTAGGCGAGCTTGTCCTCCGGGGTGGCCTCGGCGAGGAAATCGTCCACGCCAGCCTCCTTGGCAATGGCGGCTGCGGTCAGCGGGTTGTCTCCGGTCACCATGACGGTGCGGATACCCATTCGACGCAGCTCAGCAAACCGGTCGGTTAGACCCTCCTTGACGATGTCCTTGAGGTGAACGACGCCGAGCACCTTGCCCGAGTGGTCGGGGGTGCGTACCGCCACGACGAGCGGGGTACCACCGAACTGGGACACCGAGTCGACCCGGCGATCCATGTGCGCCAGCGTGTCGATGTCCATATTGATGTGGGACTCCGTCAGCCAGGCGCGCACAGCAGATCCGGCACCCTTACGGATTTCGGTACCGTCGGGAAGGTCGATGCCCGACATTCTGGTCTGAGCAGTAAAGGGGACGACCTTCCCCTGTTCGCCGCAGGCATCGGGGACAAAGCCCTGCTCGCGGGCCAGGTCGACGATGGAGGTGCCCTCGGGAGTCAGGTCGGCCAGCGAAGACCGGGCGGCCGCGTCGCGAATCTCTTCGTCGCTCACACCCGGCATCGGTATGAACTCGCTGGCACGACGGTTTCCGTAGGTGATGGTGCCAGTCTTGTCGAGCAGAAGAGTCGTAACGTCGCCGGCGGCCTCCACCGCGCGTCCGGACATTGCCAACACGTTGTGCTGCACCAGACGGTCCATACCCGCGATGCCGATGGCCGACAGCAGAGCACCGATCGTCGTCGGGACGAGGCAGACCAGCAGCGCCACCAATACCGTGACGCTCACCGGCCTGGCGGCCAGGGACGCAATCGGGTTGAGAGTCAGGGTGACGAGGACAAAGACAATCGAGAGGCTCGCCAGCAAGATATTGAGGGCAATCTCGTTGGGGGTCTTCTGACGTCCGGAACCCTCAACCAGGGCGATCATGCGGTCGACGAAACTTTGCCCGGGCTTCGAGGTGATTTTGACGACGATACGGTCCGAAAGCACTGTCGTACCACCGGTGACGGCAGAACGGTCGCCGCCGGACTCCCGTACCACGGGGGCTGACTCGCCGGTGATGGCCGATTCGTCGACCGAAGCGATGCCCCAGACGATGTCGCCGTCACCAGGGATCGTTTGGCCCGCCACCACGATGACAACGTCGCCATACCTGAGCTTCGAGGAGACGACCTCAGTTGTCGTGGTGTGCTCTGCGGACGGATCGTTCCGCTCGTCCCACCCGTCGACGCGAATCGCGCTGGTGGCGGTGCGGGTCTTGCGCAATGTCTCGGCCTGGGCCTTGCCGCGTCCCTCGGCGATCGACTCGGCAAGGTTGGCGAAGATGACGGTCAGCCACAGCCACACCGCAATGGCCGTGGAAAAACCGACGGAAACACCGCCGTCGGTGACACCAGTGAGCAGTTCCAGGCCAGCGATGATGGTTGTCAGGACTGCGCCAACCCACACCAAAAACATAACCGGGTTGCGCCACTGAGAACGCGGGTCGAGCTTACGAATGGCTCCGGGCAGGGCCTGACGCACCTGAGTCCCGGTGAGACCGCGGGAACGCGAATTCGAGGGGATGACGGTCATGGTCAGATCAGTCCTTCGGCCAGCGGTCCGAGCGTGAGGACCGGAAAGAAGACAAGCGCTGTAACGAGGATCGCAGTGAACACGATCAGGGTGGTAAACAACGCATTGTGTGTGGGAAGGGTGCCGGCGGTGACGGGCACTGGTTCACGTTCGACCAAGGCACCCGACAGGGCAAGGATGAGGATGATCGGTACGAAGCGCCCGAGGAGCATGGCCGCACCGAGGGCAGCACACAGCCAGTTCGTCGAGGCGTCCAAACCAGCGAAGGCCGAACCATTGTTGTTGGCGGCTGAGGTGAAGGCGTATACCAGCTCGGATAGCCCGTGCTCGCCCGGGTTGGAGATCGAGGTATTGACACTACTGCGTAGGCCCGGGACAGCCAGGCTCAAGGCCACGCCGCATAGCACCAGGGACGGCATGACGAGGATGTACAAGGCCGACAGTTTCATCTCGCGCGAGCCGATCTTCTTGCCAAGGTATTCCGGCGTACGACCGACCAGCAAGCCGGCGATGAAGACCGCGATGACGGCGATAACGAGCATGCCATAAAGACCGCTCCCCACACCGCCAGGGCTAATCTCGCCGAGCATCATGTTGAGCAGGGTGAACATCCCTCCGATGGCGGTGAAGGAGTCGTGCATCGAGTCGACTGCGCCGGTGGAGGTCATCGTCGTCGAGTTAGCGAAGAGGACCGACTGAGCTAATCCGAAACGCTGCTCCTTGCCCTCCATCGCGGCTCCCGCGAGACGTGCGGCAGTACCGTGGCCAGAAAACTCGGCAGCGGCCATGGCAAATAGGTTGACGGTGAACAGGACGACCATCGCAGCGAGTATCGCCCTGCCCTGCCGCACATCTTCCACCATCTTCCCGAAGGTGCGAGGCAGCGAGAACGGGATGAGCAGGATGAGGAAGATCTCGAGCATGTTCGTCCACGGTTGCGGATTCTCGAAAGGATGAGACGAGTTACCGTTAAAGAAACCACCACCGTTAGTGCCAAGCTCCTTGATGGCCTCCTGAGAAGCGACGGGGCCGCCCGGGACGACCTGGTTTCCGCCAGCTACACCGGTCACGTGCAGGAACCCGGTGAAATTCTGGATCGCGCCACCAGCGATGAGCAGGAAAGCCGCTACGGCGGCAATCGGCATGAGGATGCGCAACGTGCAGCGGGTGAGATCCACCCAGAAGTTGCCGATAGTGTGCTCACCGCGACCAACGAATCCGCGAATCAGCGCAACCGCAATCACGATGCCGGTAGCGGCGGAGACGAAATTCTGCACGCACAGGCCAGCGAGCTGGACGAAGTGCCCGAGGGTCGCCTCCGGTGAGTAGGCCTGCCAATTGGTGTTCGTGACGAAAGAGATCGCGGTGTTGAAGGAGACCGCCGGATTTACTGATCCCTTCCCCAGGGACCATGGCAGCCACGGCTGGAGACGTTGCAGAGCGTAGAGGAGGACGACTCCGCAGAAACTGAAAGCCAGTACTGCGCGAGCATAAGACTTCCACGTCTGACCGGCACGGGGATTGACCCCCATGACGCGGTAGCACCAGGTCTCGACCCTCGTGTCCTTGTCAGAGGTGAACACACGGGCCATGTAGGTACCCAGGTGATGTTGGGCGATACCGAGCGCGATGGCGAGCAGAGTCAGACCCGCCAGGAAACAGATCCACATCATTAGAAACGCTCCGGGCGGATAAGGGCAATCACGAGATACACAACGGCGGCGATACCGAGGATGGCAGCCACCAGATTAAGGATGGTCATAGCGCATCGACCCCCTTCACGCACAGGGCGAGCAGGATGAACAAGGCGATTACACCGAGCAGCCAGATGACGTCGAGCATGACAGGCTCCTTGACGACGACCCGGGGTTTCCGGGGTGCCGGTTGTGGCACCACCGCCCATCGAAACCGCGTGACCCGGCCGTTGTCGCGCTTCCCTACGGATCCCATATGGGGGTGTGCGGGATCCTGACGTTTTCCTAACACTCCCAGTTCGAAACGGTTCTGGGAGCACTAGTCACCCCGGCGACCCCCATCACACAGGTTCCACGTACCACCACCCCTCCTTGGCCTCATCATCATTACGACCCTCCTCGCCACATCACCCTCTTCCCGCCATGGACCCGTCACCACGGTGCCCCTTCACCTCCTCCAACCTGAGTGTGGTGATTGGGGTGGTAGCTGCCCGCGGTGCCATCTCACGTGGTTGGGATGCGGGTGGATGACGACTTATCCACAGCCAGTACGGCTGACCTGGGCCAGGTTGTCCACAGGTTCAAAAAACGTGGCACATCTACGGTCCTGTGCCGATAACTGTGGACATGAGGGAAAATTTCGAACTGGAGCTGCGCAGCAACGGCGGGGTGGCGCGCATTGTCCGTGACAGCCCATTACGAGGCCAGGCTGACCGGTCCGTCGCCCGGGGCGATACGGTACGCATCCTGCCGGGAGTGGTGGCCGCCACCGGCGCTGCCCGCCACGTCACTACGGTAATCCAAGCACTGAAGTTGTGGCACCGCGACGCGACGCTGGTCGGCATGGCCGCCTTGGTGTTGCTCGGATTGAAGAATCCGGTCACTCAGCGCCGCTGGGACTACACCGGCATCCAAGCCATCGAGGCGTTCTCGCCCACTCGCCGTCTGAGGCGACCCCGTATCTGGGTGCATCGCTGGCACGTGCCCCACCATTTCACCATCGAAGAAGAAGGAATACGAGTCGCGATCCCAGAGGTATCGGTGATCATCCTGGCAATCCAGGGACAGTGGGACTGGGTGTGCCAGGCTCTGCGCCAACACCTAGTGACCCCGGCCTCATGCCGGGCGGCCCGTAAAGCCCTCACCGGCCGGTACTCGAAGGCCGAAGTCGACCGTGCGCTAGCCGACATCGACCTAAACCCTTGGTCGATCCCGGAGCTGGAATTAGCACGAATCCTCCGGGCAACCGGGATCACTGGTCACAAGCCGAACCACCAAGTGTGGGTTGGTGAGGGGAATTATCGCTATGTCCTGGATCAAGCGTTCCAGGCTGAGAGGCTGGGCGTGGAAATGGAAGGCCGCTCGGTCCACGGCACCCCGGAAGGGTACGAGGCGATGATGGTGCGTTCGGCCCATCTGGAGCAGGCTGGGTGGAGGATCCTGCACACCACCCCGACGATGCTGCGGCGCGATCCGAAGTTCGTGCTGGACTGGATTATCAATCACTTGCACAAACGCCACCGCCCCAAGACCACGCTCACCAACCAGGTCCTGCGCCAGATCATGAATGGCGCCGTACCGGCGTAAACCTTGCTGACTTCTCTAGCTAGACGGCAGGTGATTGTGTCCGGTTGTGGAAATCAGGGTTACGAACCCACGGTCTGCAACCCCACCAGGCATCCCCGACGATCACGACCCGTATCACCACACGGAGGTGAGGTGAACAGAGTAGAAGCGTCAACACGGGATAAAGTCACAGCCCCGCAGAGGAAGCGGGACCGCAACCTCAATGCCTACGCCAACGGGGAAACAACCTCAGCCCACCAAACCGCCTCAGAGCATCAGCTAACCCGGGCCTCATCGAAAGCCTGCACAACCTGCCGCACCACTGCAGCAGGGTCATCGGAAGCCATGATGGCCCGCACCATCGCGACACCAGCCACACCGGTGGCCGCCAAAGCAGGGACATCAGCCACCTGGACGTCACCGATAGCGACAACCGGCAGACTGCTCGCCCCTACTAAGGCCGGATACCCCTGAACGCCGAGCGAAGAGCGGCCCGATTCCTTGGTCGGGGTGGGTCGGAAGGGTCCGGCACCCACATAGTCGAGTGCATCGGCGAACGGTTCGGCCGATCTCACGAGGTCCAAGGTTCCCGTGGTGTAACCGACGATCGCGTCGGGGCCCAGCATCGCCCGCGCATCACGCACCGGCAAATCCGTCAATCCGACGTGCACCCCGTGGACGTTCCCTCGCGCCCGTATGGCCGCCCAGGCGACATCGGCGCGGTCATCCACGACCACCCGCGTCGCGGGGTTCGCTCGACGAACCGCCTCGCCGACCTGCAAAACCAGGCTGAGCAGATCACGAGTGGACAATTCCTTGGCCCGTACCTGCACCATCCCGGCACCCGCCCCAGCGGCCGCTGCCGCAGTCTCGACGGTGTGCCGATCAGTCCCCGACGTCACCACATAGCACCGCAGATCTAAAGTCATCTCATCTCCTATTTTGCGGTTCTCGCCGCCTCGTCAAGGGCATCACGCAGCTGCACCCGAAAACTTCCGGGTCCGCCAGCACGCGCTGCCGCAACCTCCCCGGCCACGTCGGGCCCAGCATCAAGGAATTCCCGAGCCATCCGGGTACGTACCGGGGCCAGCCCGATGGCCGTCGGGTCAAGCTCCCACGGGGTTCCTTCGGGCCGCGCGGCAACGGTGGCGGTGGGGCAATGGACCATCGGGGCCCGACGACACCCGCCCGCAGGGCAGCGCCTCCCTCAGAGGGCATCGACATTCCAGCCGAGGCCAGGCGCGCAACAGACACAAGTGTGGTCATATGATCTTTGTACTGACGAGCTGGTCAGACCCGCAAAGCTTGGTCGAAGAACTCCAATTCGTGACGGCAGGCCGTCAGGTAGGCGTGGGCAGCGCTAGCCCTGGTGACGGCGGAGGCGTTCTGGAAGGCTTTCTCCACCAGACCGATGGTGTGTGACGCCCCCTCGACGAACTCGGGATCCCCATAGGTCTGCAACCATGAGGCGTAAGAGTGGCCGTCGGGAACGTGCGGAACCTTGGCACCCAAGTGTGCATAAAGCCAGAAACAAGGCAGTACCGCTGCCGTACCGACGACGTAGTCGTCACCCAATGCCCGGGCCAGCAGGAAGTCCGTGTAGGCCAAGGTCACCGGCCCGGCAACCACGTCGATGTGATCCCCTAGCCAAGAGCGGTGCAGTTCTGCCTCCTCCACAAGACACGCCTGAGAGGACTGTGCCCACCACACTGACTCCTCCGGGTCGACAGCACGAGCCGCCAAGGATGCCAAAGCTCGTGAATAGTAGGTGAGGTACTGAGCATCTTGCCCCAGGTAGAACTCGAAGGCCGACTTCGACAAGGTGCCGTCGACGAGAGCGGCAACAAAATCCGAGGCCTCGATGCGACGCGCGATGTCCCCACTTGCTTGCCACAGGGCCGTCGTCCATGGCCCGACTGGAGCAACCACCGCGTCCGGTGCAGGCTCAGCCGATACAACCAACCTTTGCGGAGATTCCAATGGGTCAATGGGCGCGAACCACGCCACTGCTGAAGCGTCCTCGGCCAGCCGACGTGCTCGATGGGAGTGGTCCACCGGGCCGTGGCCCTTACCGACGTTCAGCGCCGACCCGTACTGAATCGCCTCGTGCAGCCAGTCAGTGACCCACGCCAGGGCATCCCCCGGGGTGTCACCGGCACCCAACCGGGTCGCCAAGGCTGAGGACAGTGAGCACCCGGCACCGTGGGTGTTGGTCGTCTCCACCCGCACCGCCGGGACGGTGTGCATTGCTCCTTCCGGCGTCACCCACATATTGTCGACCCGCTGCGAATTCAAATGCCCGGTCTTGACGACGACGGCCACTCCCGTCTCAGCCGCCCACCGACGAGCCTGCTCCACGGCCTGCTTCGGGGTCGTCGCCGGCTCGCTCTGGCACAGCACCGCGAGCTCCGGAATATTCGGGGTGATGACGGTTGCGCGGCGACAAAACTCGCGCATGGCAGCCTCTGCGTCGGAGGCAAGAAGGCGGTCCCCGCTGGTGGCGACCATGACCGGATCGACGACGACTACCGGCGGTCGATGCTCGTCGAGGAAGGCCGCAACCGCGTCAACGATCTCAGCGGTGCCGAGCATCCCGGTTTTGACGGCGTCGATTCTCACGTCATCGCTGACAGCGGCCAGTTGCTGAACCAGGAAGTCGGTCGGCGGGGTGTGGATAGCGCGCACCCCTTCGGTGTTCTGTGCCACCAAGGAGGTGACGACAGCCATCGCATATCCACCTGCCGCGATGATCGATTTGGTGTCGGCTGCGGTGCCAGCTCCCCCGGACGGATCGGTACCCGCAATTGACAGGACGCGGGGAATTGTTCCCCGCTCGGCAAGCGCATCACTAATGGTCATCTCGGACATCCCTTCGCCAGTACGAACTAGATCAGGTTCCACGGGTGTGATCTCAGCGCCACCGAGGCGCACCCCGTGTCCAAGGGCCAGTATGCCACCCCACCACAACGTGCGCTCCGCCGCTGAAAACTGACCGAACACCTGTAAAACTCCTACAAAAGTCGTTGGCAGGGGTCCATTAAGCGGTTATAGCGCTATCGTGGGAACTGGTTGGAAGTTCATCGAAGAACTTCCAACGAAGTCGTATGAGGAGCACGTCATGACGAACTTCCAACACATTTATCAACACAGCTACCCGGTGAGTCCGGATGGCAACCCTTTCGTGCAGAACGACCTAGGCCGCTACACCCAGAACCATCCTGTTCCGCCCGATGACGTCGCTAAGCGCAAGACATACCTCGTCGGCTCTGGCATCGCCTCGCTTCTTGCTACTGCCTACTTGATTCGCGACGCCCAGATGCCTGGGGAGAACATCACCATCCTCGAGGAAATGTCAGAACCCGGCGGCGCGTTCGACGGAGCAGGGGATACGGAGAAGGGCTTTATCGCTCGCGGTGGTCGTGAGATGGGGCAACACTTCGAGTGTTTCTGGGACATCATGAAAGACATCCCAGCCTTGGAGATACCCGAACCCTACAGCGTTCTGGATGAATTCCGGATCGTGAACGAGAACGACCCCAACATCAATCCGTGTCGTATTATCAACAAGCGCGACGCCTCAAAGATGGGGCTCAACAAGAAGGGCCAGCTCGACATCGTGAGGCTCTTGCTGGCCAAGGAGCCGGACACCTACTACAAGTCGATCGAGGACTGGTTCGACGAGGACTTCCTGCAGTCCACATTCTACCTGCTGTGGAAGACGATGTTCGCCTTCGAGCAGTGGCAGTCCCTCACGGAGCTCAAATGGTACATGCACCGCTTCCTGCAGTATCTTCCCGGTTTCTCGAATCTGTCCTGTCTGCGATTCAGCCGCTACAACCAGCACGACTCCTTCGTCGTCCCGTTGGTGAAGTGGCTCACCGAAAAGGACGTGAACTTCCAGTACGACGCCCTCGTCTACGACGTCGACCTGGAGATTACCGCCCACCGCAAGGTAGCCCGCGGCATCCTGTGGCGCGATAAGGAGGGTGGCGAGCATCGCATCGACATGTCCGCCAAGGACCTGGTGTTCGTGACCAACGGTTCACTTACCGAGTGCACCGGGTACGGCGACATGGACACCCCCGCCCCTTACCACAAGGACATGCAGGCCGGCTGGGAGCTGTGGCGCAACCTAGTTCGCCGCTCCCCCGCGTTCGGACGTCCCGATGTCTTCTGCGGCGACGCTGACAAGACGGTGTGGCAATCAATCAGCTTCAACTTCATCGGTCGTGACCACCCGTTCCTCAAGAAGATCAAGGAGCTGACCGGCAACGATCCGTTGTCCGGGCGCACCGTCACCGCCGAGGACTCGTCGTGGTGCATCTCGCTGACGATGAATCGCCAGCCACAGTTCCACGGCCAGCCCGAGGACTGGGGCGTGGCATGGGCCTACGGGCTGTACCCGTTCGAGAAGGGCGACGTCGTCAACAAGACAATGCTGGAATGCACCGGCGAGGAGCTGCTCAAGGAGTACTGCTACCACTTCGGGCTGCTCGACCAGTTCGAGGAGGTCAAGGCCCACACCAAGGTGCGAATCGCGACGATGCCGTGGATCACGGCCTTCTTCATGCCCCGTGGCAAGGGTGACCGCCCGCAGGTCATCCCGGACGGCTGCGTCAACCTGGCTTGCCTAGGCCAGTTCGTCGAAACCCCCGATGACTGCGTCTTCACCACCGAGGGTTCGGCACGCACCGCAATGATGGCCGTCTACGGCCTGCTCGACCTTGACCGTGACATCCCGCCGATCTGGCCAACCCAGTACGACATCCGCTCCCTGCTGGCCTCCGCCAAAACCCTCAACAATGGTCGCTTGCCCGGTAGCTGGCTGTTGTCGAAGCTGTTGAAGAACACCTACTACGAAGACATCCTGCCGTGACGTCCTGACGATGTGGTTTCGGGGCGGTTGAATGGCACCATGACCGCCCCGAACCACGTCGCCTCCCGGTGCTTGTCCGTCACCCGACTACGCGACCTACTGCTGGCCGATATCCCGGCCTCCCGTCTGGTCATCGCCTGTGACACGATCGGCGGCATCGGGCCGCGTCCCGACGATTCCTACCCGGCCGACCCGGTGTGGTGCGCCCACTTGGGAGCGCGAGTGCCGCTGCTGGAGGTCCTGTGCGCCGGGGCGCGTCCGCTTGTCCTCGTCGACACGCTGTGCCAGGACAGTGCATCTGCTCAGCCCATGATTGCCGAATTCCGACGCTGTGCGCTCGACGCCGGGATCGACCCGGATGCGGTCACCGGATCGACGGAGGACAACGTCGTCACTACCCAAACCGGCATCGGGGTGACGATCATCGGCGTCATGCACCACGAGGATTTGCCGAAGTCCCTAGACGGAGACGTCTTGGTGTGTGTCGGCGCTCCGATCTCGGCCCCTGACGACGACGTCATCCCTGGTCGGCGCGAGATTGTGGACGTCACGGAGGTGAGGGCACTAATGGCTTCGGGGAAAGTGCACGACTGCGTCCCGGTCGGGTCTCATGGGGTGGCCTGGGAGGCCACACAGCTGGCCTCCACTGCGGGACTGCGCGTCGCATTCCAACGCACAGACGTCGACCTACCCCACTCCGGCGGCCCGGCCACATGCATCGTCATGGCCTGTGACAAAACCAATCTTGAGCAGTTGCACGCCCTGGTCAACCCGGAACGACCGTGGGCGGTCATCGGGCACCTGCGCTCCTGACGATTCGCTACCTAGAACTACCTGCAGCATTTTCCATCCCCCGCGACGAATCCCACATGCATAGTGTTAATGTGCGATTGCCTCGAGTCGGATTCGGTTTGGGGCACTCCGCAGTGGGCGAAGTCGGTGCAAATCCGACACTGTCGCGCAACGGTAATGCCTGCGAGGCTCAGTCCGGTCGACTCCCTGAGGAGTGGCAGTTGTTGACTCTCGCCGTAGGAGTCTGCCGGGCACACTATGTGCGCCCCCGCGAAACCTGCGGCATGACCGCAGGGAGAACCGCGTGAGTACTCCGAAGACGATGCCGAGGAGGATCTCGGCCGTCATCACCCTCTTTGTCGCCTCGAGCTTGGCTTTAGTGGGCTGCTCGCAGTCCGAGTCATCGGGCCCTGCGTCGTCGAGCGCATCCGCCCAGCGCGGCTGCATCACACATTTCGACGCGTCGAAGGACTATTTTCCCGACAAGGCCACCTTCAGGGATGCCCGCGGTCTTACCATCTCGTACCACAAGTTCTACAAAGTGGTGACGGTCAAAACCCCGTCACTCACCTCGTCCAAACACACAACATACGTCCTGGTGCAGTGCGGCGCACCACGTCCAAAGCTGGACGGCTCCCTCGCCACGGCACAGACGATCACCATCCCGACCACCAGGATCGCACTCGGATCGACCACCGAACCCCTGAAGTTCCAGATGATGAACAAGCTGAACGCCGTGGTTGGGATGACCAGTGTGGACAAGGTTGGCGATCCAAAAACTCGCGAAGCCCTCAAGGACCACAAGGTTGCGGACTTCGGCGTCGGGGACGGCACTACCGAGGTCAACACCGAGAAGCTTGCCTCACTGCGACCCGACCTGTTCATCGTCAGCGGCCACGACGACCCGGGTAAGTTCGCCAAAGTCAAGGAGATGGGTACACCAGTGGTCGCCGAACCCGATTTCCTCGAAAACACCCCGCTGGGACGTGCCGAATGGATCAAGTACGACTCGCTATTCGTGAACGCCGAGAAAGTCGCGAACCACAAATACGACGAGATCGCCAAGAAATACCACGAAACTATTCAGCACACCGCCACAGTGAAAACTCGGCCCAGCGTGCTTTACGGCTACCAGTTCAAAGGCACCTGGTACATCAAGTCTAACGAGAATTACTCCATCCAGTTCCTCCGTGATGCTGGCGGCTCATACGTTTTCTCTGACGTCCACGGGATCACCTCGTCAAAGTTGGATACCGAGACCATCCTCGCCAAAGCCCACGACGCCGACTTCTGGATCGACGGTCACATCAACGAGCCGGAGAAGTCGTCGATCCCCAGAATCATCAAGGCTGATCCACGCATGAAAACCCTCAAGGCAGTGCGTACCGGCAACGTCTGGGACGCCACCCTGCGCACTGATCCGAAACATGGCAATGACTACTGGCAGACGGGAATCGTTCGGCCCGACCTCGTGCTGGCGGACCTGTCGGCCATCTTGCACCCTGAGCTCAGCCCTCATCACCGGTTCATCTTCTACCGGAAGGCCACGGCCAAGTGACGACGACGCAACGACAGCGCGGGCTGCCGTTGCCCGTCCGCTTCACGATCCTTGGGGTGATCTTTGTTCTAGTGGCCCTCGCCGGGTTGGCCCTAGGGTCAGTGAACATCCCGCTCGGTGACATCATGACGGTCATTACCGGGGGTAGCAACGTCGATCCAGTCTCCCTGACGATCATCCACGACGTCCGTGAACCCCGTACCATCACCGCCCTGCTCGTCGGGGCGGCGCTGGGAATGTCCGGGCTGGAGATGCAGACTCTCTTCCGCAATCCATTGGCCGACCCGTACGTACTGGGTATCTCGTCGGGTGCCAGTCTCGGCGTCGCCCTGGTGGTGCTGTCCACCTCGGCATCGGCGGGTGCGGCGACCTTCGCCTCCGGATTGGGCATCGGACCGGACCTGTTGATCATGGTGGCAGCCGCTCTGGGGGCAGCCGTCGTGCTGCTTATCGTCATGCTGGCAGGACGATTCATCCACTCCTCGACGATCCTGCTGCTGCTCGGCGTCATGATCGGGTATTTCGTCTCGTCTGGGGTCACCGTGCTGCTGTCGCGGGCGAGCCCAGAGCTCATTGCCCAGTACACCCGCTGGCAGTTCGGCAGCTACCACGGTGTGACGTGGCAGAACCTGCGAGTCATGGTGTCGATCATTGTGGCCATGATCCTCGCCAGCCTGCTGCTCGCCAAGCCGCTTAACGCCTTGTTGCTGGGGGAACGTTACGCTCAGACGATGGGGATGAACCTCAAGGTGGTGCGCACCCTGCTGGTGGCGAGCACAGCCATCCTCGCCGGTGCCGCCACCGCGTTCTGCGGGCCGATCAATTTCCTAGGCATCGCGATCCCACATCTGACGCGTGGGGTGTTGGGGACGGCCGATCATCGTCATCTGCTGCCCGGATGCATCCTCACCGGCAGTTCCCTGGCATTGATGGCCGACATCCTGGCACAGCTGCCCGGTGACGACGTGCTGCCCGTCAACGCCGTCAACGCAGTTTTCGGGGCGCCGGTCGTCATGGTCATCCTCATCCGCTGGTACCGGGAGGCGGAGGCGACATGACCGGTCTCACACTGTCGAACCTGACGGTCGGGTACCGTTCGGGCCGCCACGTCACGAAGGTGCTGTCGGAAGTGACGGGTTCGGTGGCTGCCGGGCAGATGATTGGGCTCGTGGGAACCAACGGTGCCGGAAAGTCCACCCTGCTGCGCTCGGTCGCTGGACTGCAGCCGAGCCTTGCCGGCCAGGTGGAACTCAACGACACCCCGACGTCCCGGATGTCGCGCCGTCAGGTCGCCCAGGCCCTCTCGACCGTCCTCACCGACCGGGTGTCGGTGGCCCGGCTCACCTGCCGCGACGTCGTCTCGCTGGGGCGCCATCCACATTCGGGCATCGGTGGGCGGCTGCGGCCCCATGACCATGCGGTCATCGACGAGTCGCTGACGGCGGTGGGCGCTGCCGATCTGGCCGAGGCCTTCATCGGTGAGCTGTCGGACGGTCAGCGTCAACGGGTGATGGTGGCCCGGGCGCTGGCCCAGGAACCGTCCATACTGCTGCTCGACGAGCCGACCTCGTTCCTCGACCCGCCGGGACGGATCGCCCTGCTCGGCATGCTGCGCGAGGTATGCACGGACCGAAACATCGCCGTGGTGGTGTGCAGCCACGACATCGAGCCGGTGATGCGTTACGCCGACATCCTGTGGGTAGCCGGGCACGACACCGACGTCATAATCGGGGCACCGGAGGACCTGGCCCGCAACGGTGCACTTGAGGCAGCCTTCCGCACCGAAGGGATCACCTTCAACCTTCGCACCCTCACCTTCTGGCAATCAGATGCCGGACGCCCGGTCGCACGGGTCGTCGGTCACGGTGTAGACGCCGACCTCGCTCACCACGTTCTGACCCGATCCGGGTACCGGGTCGTTGAGCAGCCGGGTGACGAGGTACTAACGGTCGGAGTCACCGACGAAGGTTGGGCGGTCGACGACTGTGTACTACCCACCCTTTCCCAGCTCCACGAACATCTCATCAGTCGTCACGGGGAGCGGACCCGGCCATGACTGTGCGTTACCTCGTCTTGTGGCCGACCGCAGCCTGCGACCTGACCTGTCCCTACTGTTACCGCCGCGACCGTCGAGGCGGACGGATGCCCGTTGAGGTGGCAGACACCGCCTTGGACCTCATCGCCGAGGGCGTACGCACCACCGGGCGGCCCGCCCACGTCCAGCTGGCCGGCGGGGAACCGACTCTGGTGCCCTCGCTCATTGAGCACGTCGCCAAGCGTGTTGTGGAAATTCGGTGGGGAAAAGTCACCTGCGGCATCCAGACCAATGCTGCCCGCCTCGACGCCAACATCATCGCCATGCTGAAACGCCACAGCGTCCGAGTCGGGGTGAGCGTCGACGGGCCACCCCCAGTGCAAGAGAAGACGCGCGGTTCGGCGGCGCAGACTTTCCGGGGCCTGCTCGCCCTCGCTCACGCCGACATCCCGGTGCGGGTGACAACAGTGCTGTCAGCCCTCAACGTCGAGCACCTAGACGAGCTGGCCGTCACTCTCGCCGCGCTTCCCAACGTCACCGGATTCGGGCTCGACCCGCTTGTGGCAATCGGGAGCGCAACCGGGCGAGATGATCTCGTGCCCGGCAACGAGGCCGTCATCAACGGGATCACCACGCTCTACCGGCGGCTGGCACAGATCAACGCGCTGCGCGCCACGCCCCTGCGCTGGCGGGAGTTGGAGACCGTCAGGACTGCTCTCCGCCGTGGCCCTGTGCCCACGACCAGCGCCGTCGACCCCGCGGGCCGCACTCTGCTCCCCGTGGCGAACCACCCCTACTGCCATGCGGCGGTCGGAGAATCGATGGCGGTCGCACCCGATGGCAGCGTCTACCCCTGTTCTCAAACTGTTGGGGATGTGGCTTCCCGGGCGGGAACCGTCCATAGCATCGACTGGGAAAGCTTGAGGCGACGTTTCTCGCAGGATCGCCACACCCTGCGCGGACCCTGCCACCGCTGTGCCTTGGCCGGACGATGCCCCGGCGATTGCTCATCCCGAGTAGAGGCCGATGCCCTTGCCGACCCGGAACAGCGCCGGACTCCCCTCACCTGCCTCATCGACAGCACCCTCGCCCATCTGGAAAGTGCATCATGACCACCCTGAGCTTCTTCTCGGCCACCGGCGGCGAACTCACCCTCGTCAGCCAAGCCTTGTCACGGCTACGCACTCGTGGTCTCGACATCACCCTCTTGGGCCGCACCAAGGAGCAGATCACCGACCCGGAACTAGCCCGCGCCTTCGCCCAGGCGGCCACTCGCAGTGACGCCGTCGTACTGAGTTTCCACGGCGGTACCACTTCCTGCCCGGCATGGCCCGCACTGGTCGAGGCGTGGAAAAACCGTCGCGAATCCGGTCTGCCGCTGCCGTGGATCCACATCCAACCCACCTCCGGTGACGATGACGGGCTCTTGGCCGCCCAGGACTGGGCCAGCGGGCTCGACGACGGCACCTGGAGGGGTCTCATCGGGCTGCTGGAGATGGGCGGCCCGGATAACGTCGAGGCGGCGCTACGGATCCTCGTCGACCGGGTGCGAGGAGGGTCGGCCCCCATTCCCGACGTCATCCCCGCCCCCACCGAGGGGATCTGGCATCCACGTCACGGCCTATTCACCAACCTCGCCGAGTACCGGCACCATCTGGACCCCGATCTGCCCACCGTTGGGATCACCTTCCCGCGCAGCTACTGGTTGGAGCACAACACCGCGCACATCGAAGCCCTGGTCGAGGCCATCGAGGGACTCGACGCCAACACTGTGCCGTTCTTCTGCTTGCGCCTTCCTGACGCCCGCCGCGGCAACCCCGGCATGGCCCAAACCCTCGAAACCCTGCTGCGCGACGAGGATGGCAACCGCGTCATCGACACCCTGATCGACGTCCACGGCATGTCCATGACCGCCGGCGTACCTGCCAACGCGGACGCCTACCCGAAGCTTGGGGTGAGCGTGCTGCACGCCTTGACCTCCTACGCCCTGTTCGCGGCATGGGAAACCCAGGGGATGGGGGCGATGGACGTTGCCACCCAGGCCGCCCAGCCGGAATTCGACGGTGCCCTCATCACTAAATTCCTGGCTACCCGAGAGGTCGATCGGGTCGACGATCTCACCGGAGCCGTCGTACCACACATGGTCCCTGTCCCCAGCCGACCCGAAGCGATGGCCGAACTGGCCCTTTCGTGGGCCCGGCTGGCCCGTACCCCCGCCAACCAACGCAAAGTGGCGATCGTCTTCCACCACCATCCGCCGCGTAATGACCGGGTCGGCTGCGCCACCGGGCTGGACACCTTTGAGTCGGTACGCCAGCTCCTCATCCGAATGGCCGAGGATGGCTACGACATCCCAGAACAGTTCGACAGCGCCGACGACCTCGCTCAGGTGCTGTTGTCATCGTTGACCTGCGACCAGCGCTGGCTCACCCCCGAGCAGATGTATCAGCGCGCCGAGGTCCATGCTGACCTTGCCACCTCCCGGTCCTGGTACCGGGCACTTCCCGCATCCGTCCGCGAGTCGATGGATCGCGCTTGGGGCCCGCACCCGGGATCCCTCTTCGTCCACCACGACGAGTTTTCCTTCGCCGGGCACCTCGACGGCAACGTGTTGTTGACGATCCAGCCGCCGCGGGGAAATTTCGAGGCCGTCACTGATTCCGACATCCACGACCCGCTCCTGCCCCCGCCCCACTACTACCTGGCCCACTACCGCTGGATCCGTGACGTGTTCAAGGCTGACGCGGTGATCCACGTCGGCACCCACGGGAGCCTGGAATGGCTACCCGGCAAGGGGTTGGGTTTGTCCGAGGAGTGCTACCCGGAGCTCGCCCTGGATCGGATGGTCAACATCTACCCGTACATCATCAACAACCCCGGGGAGGGGACCCAGGCTAAGCGGCGCAGTGCCGCAGCCCTCGTCGACCACCTCACCCCGCCGATGCGTCAGGCCGAGTTATACGACTCCACCGCCGAGATCGACCGTATCTTGCGCGAATACGCCGGGGCACAGTCGCAAAGCCCCCAGCGCGCCCGACTCGTCGCCGAGCAGGTGTGGGACGCCGTCACCAAGGCAGGTCTGGACACCGATCTGGGTCTTACGAGTGCCGACGTCGACGCCGACCCCGTCGAGGTGCTCGACAGGGTCCACCATCATCTGCTCGAGCTGCAGGACCGTGAGATCTCCGACGGTCTGCACGTGCTCGGACAGCTCGTCGCCGGCCAGGACGACCCCGCCGCGGCCGAAGTAGAGTACGTCGCCCAGTTGACCCGTCAGTCCAATGGCCACGTACCGTCCCTGCGGGAGGCGGTGCTGGACGCCTGGGGGACGAGCCTCGACGAGGTCAGTGCGAAGGCTGGCGAGCCGGTCACCGTCACCGCCGACCTGCCGGAGGGCCTGACCGGACGCGGGATCATGGAAGCTGCCCACCAGCAGTGCGTCGACCTGCTGACCCCGGTCATCGCCTGTCATCACGGCGGATGCTTCGACGCCGACAAGGCCCGAGACCTGGCCGTCCAGATGAGTCGCGAACAACTCGGTGCCGAACGTGGGGACGTCATCGAAACCCTCACCTGGGTCCTCACAGACCTCATGCCCCGGCTGGACGCCACCAGCAACGAGATCGAGTCGATCATGACGGCCCTCGACGGCGGGTTCGTGGCCCCCGGGCCGTCGGGAGCGCCCAGCCGTGGCAACGCCCACATCCTGCCCTCCGGCCGAAACTTCTTCTCCTTGGATCCCCAGACCATGCCCACCCCGACGGGATGGCGTGAGGGGATCGAACTGACCGACCAACTCCTCCGAGGGTATGCCGAGGCCCACCCCGACCAGCCGTGGCCGCGCACCGTCGGGGTGGTGGTTTGGGGCACCCCGAATATGCGCAGCGGAGGGGCCGACATCGCCGAGATCCTGTACCTCATGGGGGTGCGCCCGGTCTGGGAGTCCTCCGGGCTCGTCAGCGGATTACAGATCATCGAGCCCTGCGAGCTGGGGCGTCCCCGTATCGACGTCTCCCCGCGCATCTCCGGCCTGTTCCGTGATGCCTTTCCCAACCTCGTCGAGATGATCGACCGGGCGGTGCGGATGGTCGCAGCCCTCCCCGAACCTGACGACGACAACATGCTGCGCGCCCACGTCGAGGCCGACGTCACCGAGATGATTGCCCGCGGGGTTGACGTCGAGCAAGCCCGCCGCAAGGCGACCCTCCGGGTCTTCGGATGCCCGCCCGGCGGATACGGTGCCGGGGTGGAGGAGCTAATCGAGACCAAAGCATGGCAAGACAAGGCCGACCTGGGCCGGGCCTACATTGCCGCCTCGTCCCACGCCTACGGTGAGGGAGTGTTCGGACAGGTGGAGACCGAACGGTTCACCGCGAGCCTGAAACGCATGGACGTCACCGTCAAGAATGAGGACACCCGCGAATACGACATGCTCAGCTGCACTGACTTCTACAACTACTACGGCGGGCTTATCGCTGCTGCGACGACGGTACGGGGCGAGGCGCCGATGTCGCTGGTGGGGGACTCTTCGGATCCATCCCGCATCGCCACGCGCACCACTACCGAGGAAGCCCGACTCATCCTGCGTTCACGAATCCTCAACCCATCGTGGATCGAGGGACTGCAGCGTCACGGGTATAAAGGAGCCGGCGACCTATCGGCGGTACTCGATATCCTCATCGGCTGGGACGCCACCGCCGACGTCGTCGATGACGGCCTATGGGAACGAGTTGCGCGTCGTTACGCCCTCGACCCGGCGATGCAGGAGTGGTTCCGGCAGGTCAATCCGCACGCCCTGCACAACATCGTCGACAAGCTGCTTGACGCCGCCCAACGTCACGTCTGGGAGGCCAATCCGAACACCGTCGAGGAACTCGAGAACACCTACGCCGATATCGAGGGCACCATCGAAGAGGTCTCCGACGACCCCACGAGCGACCCAGACACCCGGGTGAGTGCGCCTCCGCAGACCCCTGCCGGTGGACTCGACCTGTCCGAGCTGGGGTTGATCTAATGACCTATCCGTTCACCGCCGTCGTCGGGCAGGACGAAGCCAGACTCGCTCTGCTGCTGTGCGCGGTCAACCCGCGTATCGGTGGGGTCATCCTTAGTGGGGAGAAGGGAACGGCCAAATCGACAGTGGTTCGTGGCCTCGTCGAGCTGTTACCCGGTCACATCATGCGCACCCTGGCTCTGGGAACCACCGAGGATCGTCTTGTCGGCGGGTTGGACCTGGAAGCCACCCTGGTGGCGGGACGCCCCGTCCTCCAGCCGGGTCTGCTCAGCGAGGTCGACGGAGGGGTGCTCTACATCGACGAGGTCAACCTCCTCGACGACCACCTCGTCGATCTCGTCATCGACGCCTGCGCCGGGATCGTGCGGGTGGAGCGTGAGGGATTGACGGCCTCCCTGCCGAGCCGATTCGTGCTGGTGGGAACCATGAACCCCGAGGAGGGGGCACTGCGTCCGCAGTTGTTGGACCGGTTCGGACTGTGCATCGACGTGCACGGCGAGTCCGACCCGGCCGTCCGGGCTGAGATCATCCGGCGGCGCCTCGACCACGACGCCGATCCGGCCGAGTTCGACCACCGCTGGCAGAACGACCAGAACCGTCAGGCCGCAGTCATCGAGAGGGCGCGGCACATCGTCGCCGGAGTCCAACTGGACGAGGTCGTCACCGAACTCATCTCCTGCCTGTGTCGGCAGAACCACGTTGCTGGGCACCGCGCCGACATCGTCATGGCCGAAGCCACGCGGGCCCATGCCGCCCTGGCCGGTAGCGGCGTCGCCACCGAGGACGACGTGTTAACAATCAGCGAGATGGTGCTGCGGCACCGCCGTCGCGTCGAGACCCCGTCGGAGTCTCCTCCGCCCCGCAACCAGCACCCCGACGATCAGCCGGACCAGCCCGAGCACCGTCCCCGGGAACCCGAGCGACCCGACCCCGACGTGGAAAAACGGCAGGTGGGCGAGAGTCTTGCCACGCCACCCCACAGTTCAGGCGAGCAACAACCGGAATACCACAACGGTCCCCGGAACCAGCGAGACGACGGCCAGCACGATCCGCGGGAACAACCCTCGGACAGCGGTGAACAGGTGGCTGCCGTCGGGGACCCGTTCGCCGTCCGCCCCCTGGAACCCAGCCAAGACCGCCTCGCCCGTCGCGCCTGCGGACGACGTCTGCGCACCCGCAGTAACGATCGACGTGGCCGCTACATCTCGGCCCGCCCCACCGACCGCCCTGACGACCTCGCCCTGGCCGCCACCCTCCGCGCGGCGGCGGTTCATCAGAAGTCACGTCGGGCCACCGAGCGTCCTGACCTGGCGGTGCACGTCAAACCGATCGACTGGCGGGCCAAAGTACGGGCCGGACGAGCCGCCTCCTGCGCGATCTTCGTAGTCGACGCTTCCGGGTCGATGGGGTCACGAGGACGAATGGCCGCCTCCAAGGGAGCCGTGCTGTCCCTCCTCTTGGACGCCTACATCAAGCGTGATCGGGTGTGCCTCATCAGTTTCCGTCGCGACCGGGCCGAGGTGCTGGTGCCGGTGACCTCCTCGGTGGAGGTAGCCCAGCACGGTTTGGCAGAGCTACCGGTCGGTGGGCGCACCCCGCTGTCGGCCGGACTAATTAAGGCCTGCGAGGTGGTAGGGCCTCTGCTCCTCAAGGATCCCGGACTGCGACCGCTACTCGTCCTCGTCACCGACGGGCGCGGCAACGTCGGTCTGGACGGCTGTCCCAACTCCCGGGCCACCGATGAGGCAATTCGGGTGGCAACCAAGATCGGCGTCGACACACGACTCAGCTGGGTCGTCATCGACACCGAGGACCCACGAGGTATCCAGCTGTCTCGGGCCCGCGACATTGCCACAGCCTTGGGTGGACCTTGTCTGCGCATCGACGACCTGCGGGCTGACGACCTCGTCAACGTCGTCTCTCGACTTGACCCCTCCCACCAATCTCCCCGAAAGGACCGCTGACATGGCACAACGCCCCGTCTATCCCTTCTGCGCCATCGTCGGTCAGGAGGAGATGAAGCTGGCCCTCATCCTCGCTACCATCAGCCCCGATTTGTCCGGGGTACTCATCCGCGGCGAGAAAGGCACCGCCAAGTCCACCGCGGTGCGCGGACTAGCAGCCCTACTGCCGCAACACCGGGAGATTCCCGGGCCCTACCACTTGTCCCCCGACGAGTACCCGGCCCACGCGGTCGCACTCAACCTGCCTGAGGTCATGCCCGAGCCTCGCACCGTGCAGGTGCCGGTCGTCGAGCTGCCGGTGGGAGCCACTGAGGATCGCGTCACCGGCACTCTCGACATGGAGACAGCCCTGCGAGAGGGGCGACGCCGTTTCGAGCCGGGTCTGCTAGCAGCCGCGCACCGGGCGATCCTCTACGTCGACGAGGTTAACTTGCTCGACGATCACGTCGTTGACCTGCTGCTGGACTCAGCCGCCATGGGCGTCAACACCGTAGAGCGAGAGGGAGTCAGCGTCACCCATCCAGCCCGGTTCACCCTGGTCGGCACTATGAATCCGGAGGAGGGTGAACTGCGCCCCCAGTTGCTCGACCGCTTCGGGCTGTGCGTCACCGTCAGCGGTGAGGACGACCCGGACAAGCGCACCGAGGTAATCCGGCGCCGAATGGCCTTCGAAGACGACCCCGGTGGCTTCTCACGCACCTGGGAACAGGATGGCCACAAGCTCAGCGAACGGATCCAACGTGCCACTGAGCTCGTCACCCAGGTAGTCATCTCCGACGAAACCCTCATGACAGCGGCTCGTACCTGCATCAACGCCCACGTCGATGGTCACCGCGCCGACATCATGATGGTCCGAGCGGCACGCACTCTGGCAGCCTGGAACGGTTCCACCGAGATCACCACAGAGGACCTTTCTCAAGCTGCCCGACTCGTCCTGCCGCACCGGATGAGACGACAACCACTCGAGTCGGTTGGCAGGGCAGTGTGATACGGACTCCGCGCCGACACTGGCAACCGAAGCTGGACTGGCTTCCGCACATCCCCCGGCAGACCCCACCGCCCATTGATGCCCCTCTGATCGACGTCACCCATGTCCACGACGGGCGGGCAGTGGTGCGCCGGATGGCCCGCGATGGGCGGCGCTGGCTACTGCCCGGGTCGGTCTCCTCGGCCTTCGTCAGCCTGGTGAACATCGGCGTGCCGCTAGCTCTGGGACGTGCCATTGACGACGGGGTGGTGGCTGCCGATGCCGCTGCCTTGACCGGATGGCTGGCCCTGGTCGCGCTGGCGTACCTGGTGCGCGCAGTAGCCCAGACGATCCGGATGCAGACCAATGTCGGGGCCGGTCTGGCCGAACACGACCTGCGGGTTCAGGCCCTCGAGCGGATCACTGCCCCGGAGGGGATCGGTGAGCGCTCGCGGCTTCCCGGCGATCTGCTCGCGGTCATCGTCACCGATGTGCGGGCGGTGTCGCGCGCCTTCATCGCCTTGACGTCGATCCCCGGCAACGTTGTCACCCTGCTCGGTGCCCTGATCTCGATGGCCCTCATCAACGGCTGGTTGGCATTGGCGACGGTGTGCATCGTGCCGCTGCTCATCCTGTTGTCGGTGAAGGGAGTCGCCCCGGTCAAGCGCAACACCCGGCGTGAGCGCCGCGCCGAGGCCGCCGTCGCCGGGTCGGCCGCCGACCTCACCAGTGGGTTACGGGTGGTACAAGGGCTATCGGCGCAACGCCGAGCCACCGCAAGGTTCCGTACCGCCAGCCGCCAAGGCCTCGACGCCACCCTACGCACCCGACGCGTCAAGGGGGTCTACACGGGGACGATTAACGCCTCGGTGGGAGTATTCATCACCGCGCTGACGGTGCTAGCTGGGTGGCTCACCCTAGCCGGGCGTATCAGTGTCGGGGAACTCGTCACCGTGGTCGGGCTGGCCCAAACCCTCGGCCCTCCGCTGCGAGCACTGGGCGTCGACACCGCGACGATGTTGGCCACCGCCCACGCCTCCGGGGACCGATTCTGTGAGTTGCGTGATAGCCCGGCAGCCTGGCAGGTCCACCCCGACGACGGCGCCCGTACCACACCCGGTGATGGCCCGGTGGAGTTGCACATCCCGGTCGGGGATGTCCAGCTTGACGTCGCCGGCGGCACCCATGTGGGTGTCATGGCGCCTCAATCGGTCTGTGACGCCTTGGCCGAGGCGATAGACCACGGCTCCGAGACCGTCTTGAATGGGGTTCCCGCCAGTCGCCTCAACCCTGCCCAACGGCGTCGTCTGGTGCTGGTGGCTCCCCGCTCCCCCGAACTGTTCGACGATACTGCCCGTGCGAACATCGTGCTTGATAGCCAGACGACTGTCGCCAGGCTGAACGCCGTCGTCGACGCAGCCGCTTTGGACACTGTCGTCGCCGTGTTACCGCGGGGGTTGGAGACCGAGGTCGGAGAGGGCGGTCGCCACGTATCTGGAGGCCAGCGTCAACGCCTAGCTCTGGCGCGTGCCCTGCTGCACTCTCCCGACGGCCTCATGCTCATTGACCCTACCACGAGTATCGACGCCGTCACCACCGCCACCATCGCCAGGAAGGTGCGGCAGTTGCGGGCCGGACGCACCACCATCATCGCTACGACGTCCCCGGCCTTGCTGGACCAGATGGACGAGGTGGTGCTGCTCGACGCCGGCGGCCGTCAGATCGCACGGGCCCCGCATCGCGAACTGCTGGCCCGCGACGACTACCGGGAGATGCTGTCATGAGTACCCCGCGTTCATTGCCACTAGCCACTGCTGCCCAGGTTCGTCAGGAGGTCCACCGGGCAGCTCGCGGAGTGCGCGGCTACTTCATCGGGGCAATCGTGGTGATCACGGCGGCGTCTCTGCTTGATCTGGCGGTGCCGGTGGCCACCGGCTGGATCATTGACGCGGCCAAGGCTCACCGTCCGACCTCGGCGCTACTTAACCCGGCGTTGGTGATGGCTGCCGCAGTGATCGGGTCGGGGACCTGTAACGGTGCCGCACAGTCCCTCACGCCATCCTTCTTCACGACCATCATCACCCGGTTGCGAGAATCCATGATCGCGGTCGGCCTAGGGCTGGACCAGCAGCGGGTCGAGAGAGCCGGTACCGCTGATCTCGTCTCACGGGCCTCCGACGATGTCACGGCTGTGCGCGACGCCGCCAATGGCGCTCTCCCCCGCCTCGTCAACACCATGATCATGGTGATCGTGTCAGTGGGCGCACTGGCCAGCTTGCACCCGCTCTTTTTTGTCCCCGTCCTCCTTGCTGGGGTGCTCTACGGCCTCGCAATCCGGGAGTTCCTGCGCACGGCCCCACCGGTGTACCGGGCGGAAAGAAACGCGTCGACGACCCAGTCCCAGCACATTCTCTCGACGATTCACGGGGTGGACGTTGTGCGCGCCTTCGGCCTGGAAAACCTGCGCACCCGAGCGGTAGCCAACGGATCATGGCAGGCGATCCGTTGGAACCTACGCGGACGATTCCTCGGCAACACCCTTGTCGTGCGGCTGCTAGCGGGCGAGGCGGTGGCGACTATCGGCGTCGCCTGGACGGGATACCTGCTCGTCACCACCGACCGACTGAGCGTCGGCGCGGCTGCGACGGCGGTGTTGGTGCTGCTGAGGTTGTTCTCTCCTGTGCGGTTCCTGCTCATGTTCCTCAACAACTTGCAGGCCGCATGGGTATGTCTGCAGCGAGTGGTGGGCGTCATCCAGGCCCGCCACGACAAACCGGCCGTCTCCGAGCGGTACCAGCGCGAGCCGACGTCGATCCACGTGGATCAGGTGAGCTTTGGCTATCAAGACGGGCCCGATGTGCTGCACACGGTGAGTCTGGACATTCCGGCCGGACACACCGTGGTGCTCGTCGGGGAGTCGGGGGCAGGCAAGTCGACCTTGGCGGCCCTTGTCGCGGGGTTGCTGGAACCCCGGCAGGGAAGCATCACCATGACATCGGGCCATGCCCGGACGGTGCTTATCAGCCAGGATATCCACACCTTCTCCGGCACCCTCTTCGACGATGTTGCATTGGGGCTGCCCGCGCAGGCCGAGGACTGGCCTGACGAGCGCGTCCGCGACGCCGTCCTCGCCGCATTGGAACGGGTCGGGGCCGATTGGGTCGAGCAGCTCCCTCACGGCGTCGACACTGTGGTGGGACGGTTGGGAACCCGCCTGTCACCTGCCCAGGCGCAACAGGTCGCCCTGGCGCGCGCACTGCTGGCAGACCCGCCCGTCATCATCCTTGATGAGGCGACGGCGGAGGCCGGCAGCTCCGGTGCCACGGCTCTTGACCGTGCCGCAGCTGAGGTTGTCAGGGGGCGGACCGCCCTCGTGGTGGCCCACCGATTGTCCCAGGTGACGATGGCCGACGAGGTCGCGGTCATGGAGGGTGGCCGAATCGTCGAAGTCGGGGCGCCAGAGCAACTGCGTCAAAGCGATGGCCCATTTGCGGCGCTGTGGCGAGTGTGGTCGAACCAGCACTGAGCTGCGGGACAGCCCAGCGCAGGGAACGATCAACACGTCAGATTCTGCCTTCGATTGCCTCGGCAACACCGGCGTCGATGTTGCGCCAGTAAGACAGCGTGTTGCCGATGACCGGCTCCTCCATGTCGAAATTGGTCATCAAGTCCACCAAGGTATCGACGAGCTCGTCACGCTCTGCGTCGGAGAAGACGTCATGCACCAGGGTGTGGGCTTGCCCGAAGTCGTCATCTTCGGCGTGCCGGGTCTGGGCGGAACAAACGAGTTCGCCGTCAGCCTCCCAGGTGGCCTCGGAACCAGTTCGGTACCCGGTGGCAAAGTCGCGACCGTAGGAGTTTGGGGCGTAGGTGGGTGCCGAACCGGAGTGCTCGAAGGCCATCTGGCCGTCAAAGGTGTACTGGTTTATCGGCGTCGTGGGCCGGTTCACGGAGAGCTGTTCATAGTTGACCCCCAGACGGTTGCGGGCGGCATCGTTGTAAGCGAAAACGCGACCCAGCAGCATGCGGTCCGGGGACAACCCAGTGCCCTCAACGGTGTTCGACGGGGAGAAGGCCGCTTGCTCGATCTGGGCGAAGAAGTTCTCCGGGTTGCGCTCCAGAGTGAACTTGCCGATGGTGTGCAGCGGGTAATCCTTATGCGGCCACACCTTGGTGATGTCGAACGGGTTGAACCGGTAGCCCTTGGCCTCGTCATAGGGCATGAGCTGCACCTTGACGGTCCAGGACGGATAGTCGCCGTCGGCAATGTGGTTGAAGAGGTCCTCGCGGTGGATATCTGGGTGATCACCCACGATCGCCTTAGCCCGGTCAGCAGTCATGTTGTGAACACCCTGGTCACTAATGAAGTGGTATTTCACCCAGGTGATCTTCCCTTCGGCGTTAACCCACGAGTAGGTGTGCGAGGAGTAGCCGTTCATCGTGCGATAGCTGAGCGGAATGCCGCGCGGTCCCATGAGGTAAGCTACCTGATGGGCCGATTCGGGGGACAGGCTCCAATAGTCATACATCATATTCGGGCTGCGCAGTCCGGAATTCGGTAGCCGCTTCTGGGAGCGGATAAAGTGCGGGAACTTCATCGGGTCACGCATAAAGAACACCGGGGTGTTGTTGCCGACCATATCGAAGTTGCCTTCGTCGGTGTAGAACTTCAACGAGAATCCACGCACATCACGCCAGGTGTCAGGACTGCCGAGCTCACCGGCGACTGTGGAGAATCGGGCCAGCATGGGGGTTTCGCGCCCCTTTTGCAGGAAGGATGCCTTGGTGTACTCCGAGACGTCAGCGGTAACCTCGAGGTGTCCGAAGGCTCCAGATCCCTTGGCGTGGGGCTTGCGCTCGGGGATGTTTTCCCGGTTGAAATGGGCCAGGGTGTCGACAAGATGCGCGTCGTGGAGCACTACCGGGCCGTCAGCGCCGACGGTGAGGGAGTATTCGTCGCTAGGCGCTGGCGACCCATTGGTGTTCGTTGACGGCTTGCTGGGATCAATAGGCATGACGACTCCTCTTTTATGAGTTGAGTGCTCTCTTCCAGATTGCCCTCCAACAAGGTCATCTCCAAGCTCATAACGCCACGGGAGAAAGTCTGTACAAGAAAGGCAGAACCCAAGGACGATTACCCGACAATGGGGTGTATGAGTGAAACGACCGTCACCAAAAACGACCAGCAGTCACGCTACGAAGCTCATATCAGCGGGGAACTCGCCGGGTTCGCCGAATTCCGACGCGAGGGGGACGTCATCGTCATGCCCCATACCGAAACATTCGAAGCCTTCAGTGGCCAAGGTGTCGGTAGCGCTCTGGCGCGCTTCGCCCTCGACGACATCGCTTGCCAGGACTTGTCGGTGCGTCCGGACTGCACCTTCATCAAAGGGTGGTTGGACAAGCACCCCGACCACCCGGTGAACGTTATCTGAGCCCCCACCCACACGCTCTCACACTGGGCACTTCAACGGATTGTGCGAGTGGCGGCATTCATCCGACTACGAGCATCACCCCGTAGGAAGCCAAGCAGGCAACCGATATCGAGACGATGCCGGGGATCAGGAACGAATGGTTGAAGATGTACTTTCCGATCCTCGTCGTCCCGGTATCGTCCATCTCGACCGCAGCTACCACGGTGGGATACGTGGGTAGCAGGAACAGCGCCGAGGCCGCCGCGAAACATCCGACCAGCACCGACGCTGGAAGCCCAAGAGCCGCAGCAACCGGCATGAACGTAACCGTGGTTGCGGCCTGCGAGTAGAGCAACGATGCAGCCAGGAATAGCACCACGAACAGCAGCCACGGTGCCGAGTGGATGACTCCCGATCCGGCAGCTTTGATGGTGTCGATGTTTGAACTCACGAAGGTGTTGCCTAGCCAAGCGACCCCCATCACGCAGATGGCAGCAGACGTGCCACTTTTATAGGTTGCCTGAGAAGTGATCTCGTTGAGCGGGACCTTACACAGGGTGGCTATGACGAGGGCAGCAGTCATCATAAAGGTCATGATGGCGGCGCCTCGCGGCAGCGGGGGCTTGTCCACGGCGGTGATGGCAGCGGCATAAGCCATCACCACGACCAGGGATACCACGAAGATTATCAGCGAACGCCTTGCGTAGGGCTTGATGTTGTAGTTATCCGCCCCCCGGTGCGAGATTTGACCCTTTTCCAGTCGCTGTAGATAGACCGGGTCAAGTTCCAACTCGCATCCGAGTTTTGAGGAGACAACCGCACCAATCATCGAGCCCACGTAGCCTCCAACGATCGAGACCAGGACCAGTTTCGGATACGAGACTCCCAGGGGGCCAACAATGGCCGCCATCGCCACCATCGCCGCCGAAATCGGAGAGGCACATATGCCGATCTGCGAGGCCACCGCCGCAATAGACAGTGGGCGCGAGGGCCTCACCTTCTGTTCCTTGGCCACTTCCGCGATGACGGGGAGGGTGGCGAATGCGACATGTCCGGTACCACACAAAACGGTCATGAAGAACGTCACGGTGGGTGCCAGGAAGGTGATTCTCTTCGGATTGTGCCGCAATATCCGTTCGCTGAGCATCACCAGCAGTTCCAGACCGCCAGCTACTTCCATCGCCGCCACGCAGGAAATCACCGAGACGATGACCCCAATGACGTCCCACGGAATACCAGTACCTGGGTCGACCTTGCAGCCAAGTAATCCCAGGGCGATGACGCCGGCACCCCCTGCATAGGCGATGCCAAGTCCTCCCTTGCGTGCCCCCAGAAAGATGAATAGTAGGACGACAGCCAGTTGAATGAAGAGCATCATCGCGTGTCAGCGGCGCTCGGACACGAATGTCCTGGGATCCTCCGGGAGACCGCGGTCACTCGGCTCGTAGGTACGTCCGGAATACCGGGGGTGTAGGAAGTTCTGGGTCGACATGATCTCGTCCAGCCTTTCCTCCGGGATGAGGTCGTGTTCGAGAACGACCTCACGAACTGACTTTCCGGTACGGGCAGCTTCCTCGCCAATGAGATCGCCCTGATGGTGTCCAATCACATCATTCAGGTAAGTCACGATACCGATGGAATTGGTGACATACTCCCGGCACCTCTCCACATTTGCGGTGATCCCGTCAATGCACTTACTACGCAAGGTGTCGCAGGCATTGGTCAGCAGGTGGATGGACTCGAACATTGCTTGCGACAGCGCCGGTTCCATCACATTAAGTTCTAGCTGACCGGCCTCGGCAGCAAAACAGACGGTGACATCGTTTCCGAATACTTTGAAGCAGATCTGATTGACGACCTCGGGAATGACCGGATTCACCTTCGCCGGCATAATGGACGATCCCGCCTGCATCTCTGGAAGGTTGATTTCCTTGAGCCCAGCCCTTGGTCCAGATGAAAGCAATCGTAAATCGTTGCAGATCTTGGAGATCTTCGCTGCTAGGCGTTTGATAATAGAATGGACAGCAATGTAGGCGCCGTTGTCGTAAGACGATTCCATGAGGTTGGTGGAGGGGCGAATCGGGTATCCGGTCACCTCGGCCAATTTCTCGGCAGCAAGTTCGGCATATCCGTCTGGGGTGTTGATCCGAGTGCCGATGGCGGTGCCGCCCAGGTTGACCTCTACGAGAAGATCGCTTCCGACATCAAGCCGGTCCAGTTCAGCACGGATGTTGTGCGCGTACCCGTCAAACTCCTCACCCAAAGTCATGGGGACGGCATCCTGCAATTGGGTGCGCCCCATCTTCAGCACATCGGCAAATTCTTTAGCCTTGGCATCGAAACTGTCTGCGAGATCGGCGACAGCCCGCTTCAACCCCTCTAGCAAGGCGTACACCCCGAGCCGGAACCCGGTGGGGTAGGCGTCGTTAGTCGACTGGGACTTATTGACGTCATCGTTGGGGTGGATGACGTCATAGGTGCCCTTCGGGTATCCCAACATTTCGAGAGCCAAATTGGCGACGACCTCATTGGTGTTCATGTTGATCGAAGTTCCCGCTCCTCCTTGGAAGGAATCAGTCGGGAATTGGTCCATACAGCGTCCATCATCCAAGATCGCATCGCATGCAGCGACAATGGCGTCAGCGACATCACCCGGGAGAACCTTCAACTGCTTGTTCGTCAGAGCTGTTGCCTTCTTTACCTGAACCATTCCACGAATGAAGTCAGGCTCGTCGTTCATACATCCGCGTGATATTTGGAAATTCTCTAGAGCACGCAAAGTATGAATTCCATAGTAGTGCTCATTCGAGATTTCCCGTTTTCCAAGAAGATCTTCTTCGATCCGAATCTCAGCCAACTTTACTCCTAATCAATATATGTTGTTTTGTCGTCTAAACTCGCGCGCCCATCTTTAACCATATACGTAGAAGCAGGGTCATTGAAGGCGAAAAATAGAGGTTTATATAAGCCAAGAAATGGCGTTCCATAGGTACCAGAAGATAGCCATCATTCCGAATAGGTCACAGCCGCAAACTACAAATTTTGCACGGAATGAATAGCGATAAGCCCTCCTTATGGACACCACGCATCTAAGCATATTAGCACACCTCCAGATGATGGACAACCTGACCCCTGACAGGCAAGATCAACCCATGCCTACACGCTCTGAACCGCATCACCCGAGAGCCCTGCTTGCTCCTGTCATCCCAGGTGAGATAGGTAGAAAGCGCGTCGGCGCGCATAGTATTTTGAGGATAAGATAGTCGAAAAAGGATTCCCCGTGCCTACTTCCTCCGCCGGATCGCACCGCGCCTGGCTCATGGTCGGGGCCGGTGTTTCTCTGCTAGCCGGCCTCGACGGCGCCCTGCTACTACTCAGTGTGTGGTCACCAGTGATGTCGACGCGACTATCCGAGTGGCATGGACCCCTCATGGTGCTCGGGTTCGTTGGGACCGTCATCTGTCTGGAACGTGCGGTGGCCCTCGGCCATCGCCTCGCCTACCTCGTCCCGGCCGTGTCCGGGCTTGGCGTCATCGTCCTGCTGGCGCCTCTGCCCTTCGACTCCGCCCGCGCCGGGCTGGCTCTGCTCACTCTTGCCCAATTGGGGCTGCTGACTATCTACGTCCCCCTATGGCGGCGCAGCCACGACGACGCCGTCGTCATCCAGGGCGCCGGAGCCTTCTGCGCCGCTGGGGCCGCCGCCCTGCTGGCAACCGGGGCACACGTCTCCCAGATCGTCGGATGGCTGGCCTGTTACATGATCCTGACGATCTGCGGGGAGAGGTTGGAGTTGTCACGACTGACGATGGCGCGTAATCGCGCCCTGCCAACCTTGTGCCTGGCGGTGGTAGCAGCCCTACTCGTCTCGGTGGTCAGCCCGGCGATCGGATGGCGAGTACTCGGTGTGGTACTCATCGGACTGGCGGTGTGGTTATGCCGCCATGACGTTGCCCGTGGCGGTCTGGGACGCGGCGGCCAGGCCGCTTACATTGGCATCCTGCTCATGGTCGGCTACCTGTGGCTCGCAACGGCCGGTACCGTCTGCACGGTTCAAGGACCACCCATTTCCCGAAGTGGGTATGACGCCGTCGTCCACTCGCTCTTCCTCGGATTCACCATGGGGATGATCCTCGGCCACGCCCCCATCATCCTGCCCGCCGTGTTGCAAGTCCGGCTGAAATGGACGACGTGGTTCTGGCTCCCCGCCTTCCTGCTGGAGGCCTCCCTGCTGGTACGCATCGGCATCGGCGACGGGTTGGACCGTTCCGCCGCGGTGCAGGCGGGAGGGACCGTCAACGTACTCAGCCTATTGACCCTGGTAGCTGTCGTCGCCACGCATATCCGGCCCCGCAACAGAGCCGGAACGCACCCGAAATCCACTCCACGCTCCCGGTCAGGAGAGGACCATGCCTGAGATCACATCCGCGCCCGTCGGTCGCAAGCCCGACACGAATAAGCGCAGTTGGCACCGTAAAGCGTCACGTCCGGTATCAGGGTGGCTGGTAGCCCTGCTCATCGTGGCGGTTGCGAACCCGTGGATTCCGCAGTCACGCTGGCTGCTGGTGCACATGGTCACACTCGGTGTAGCGACTACCTCGATCATGGTGTGGGGCCAATACTTCACCGAGGCGATCCTGCACAACAACCTCACCGACACTGACCGTAGTCGTCAGGTATTACGTATCAGACTGCTCACAGTCGGCATCGTCATCACCTGTATCGGCATGGTGGTGACCTGGCCATGGATGACCGTCACCGGCGCCGCCGTCATCGGATCGATGCTGACCTGGTACGCCTTTGCTCTAGGCTGCCAAGTCCGCCACGCTCTGCCGGGACGGTTCGACTCGACGGTGTGGTTTTACTGCGCGGCCGCATGTCTGCTGCCACTGGGGGCGACCCTCGGCGCGATCATGGCCTTCTCCCCCACCGAGCCGTGGCGAACTCGTCTATTGGTGGCCCACCAGGCGCTCAATCTGCTCGGCTTCGTCGGTCTGACCGTCGTCGGCACCCTCATCACGTTGTGGCCGACCGTGCTGCGCACCAAGATGCAGTCCGCCCAAGATCGCCACGGGAAAATCTCCCTGTATGTCATGCTCGTTGCGGTGGCGGCGACAACCGCCGGCGCCCTGTGCGGGTTGTGGTGGCTGGCTGCCCTCGGCGTGACGGCCCACATCGTCGGAATCTGTATCGTGCTGGGCGACCTGGTGGCCTGCGCTGTCCACAGACCGCCGCGCGACTTCCCCGGGTTCACCATGGGGGCCGCTATCTGCTGGATGCTGGTGTGGCTCGTCTGGCTGGCATGGAAGTTAGCCTCCAACGGCACCAGGCTGCTCGCTGACGACATCTTCACCCTGTCGGTACCCGTCATCGTCGGATTCCTGCTCCAGCTCCTCATCGGCGCGATGAGCTACCTCATGCCGATGGTCATGGGCGGCGGGCCGAAGATCGTCCGAGCCACCAACGCCAAGATGCACGCCTACGGAGCACTGCGCGCCACGATCACCAACGCCGGCCTGTTGCTGTGGGTGCTCGCGATGGGGACTTGGACCCGTCGCATCGGCATGGTGCTGACCGTCGTCGGATTGGCCACCTTCCTGCCGGCGACTGCGGCGATGGTGCGCACCGGAGTGCCCATGCTCAAAGAGAAGGGACGCCAGATGGCGGCTCGAAAGGCTGCTTCGGAGAAAGGCGAAGCCCCCGATCCCGACAAAGGACCGGCCCAGACTGCGCCTGCCACCTCCCTCGATCGCTCCGCCGTGGCCGGGGCCACCAGCAAGCCCGCTGAACCTGCTCCCACCGCTCCTCCAGATCGCCGCTCCTTCGTCGGGGCTTTCGCCGGTCTGGCCACTGCCCTGACGGCGGCGGCGGTCGGTCACCATCTCGACCAGACCACACCCACCAACGACACCGGCGGTTCAGCGGCGGTCGTCGGGCACGTCGCCCCCACCGGTCACACCACGACAGTCAACATCACTGCCAAGGGGATGAGATACCACCCCAGCACCATCACCATTCCGGCTGGTGACCAGCTCGTCGTCGAGATCACTAACAAGGACCCCAACCAGGTCCACGACCTTCAATTCGCCAACGGGGCTCACTCACCACGCCTCGCCCCCGGAGACCACGCCACCGTCAAAGTCGGGGTCATCACCGGGCCAACCGAGGGCTGGTGCACCGTCGTCGGACACAGATCGATGGGAATGGTACTCGACGTACAAGTCGACGGCATGTCCGGTGTACACGATCGGGACGACCACGTCGATTCCGCCGATCCCCGTCGCAGGATCGACTTGACCAAGGCCCCCAGCAAGGATTTCAGGACCCGAGATGCAGTGCTACCACCACTGATGACCGGACGTGTTCACCGGATGACGCTCATCGCCCAGGAGTCGGTACAGGAGATCGCTCCCGAGACCACCATCGACGCGATGACCTACAACGGCCGTTACATGGCTCCAGTTATCCACGCCCGCATCGGCGACGAGATGAGGGTCCATCTGGTCAACAGGGGCACTATGGGTCACTCTTTGGACTCTCACGCCGGTACGGTCTCCCCCACCAGGGTCATGCGCACCATCGCTCCGGGGCAGGAGTTGGACTACAACTTCACCCTGCATCGCGCCGGGATCTGGCTCTACCATTGCTCCACCGCCCCGATGTCGGCCCATATTGCAGCAGGCATGTTCGGGGCCGTCATCGTGCCGCCGCACGACCTGCCTCGAGCTGATCGGGAGTTTTACCTGGTGCAGTCGGAGACGTACCTCAGTGAGCACAATGGGGCGGAAGTTAATACCGTCAAGATTGCCAACGAAACCCCTGATCTAACGATGTTCAACGGCCACGCCAACCAGTACGTCTTTGAGCCCCTCAAGGCCAGGGTCGGTGAACGGGTGCGCATCTGGGTGCTCGCGGCTGGCCCAAGCCGGGGGTGCTCCTTCCACGTCGTCGGAACCCAGTTCGACACCGTTTTTAAGGAGGGCGCCTACACCCTTAAACGTGGCAATCCAGAAGGTGGCGGCTGCCAAGCCCTCGACCTGGCCAGCGCACAGGGTGGTTTTGTCGAGATGGTCTTTGAGGAGCCAGGACGCTACACCTTTGTTAACCATTCCTTCGTGGAGATGGAGCGTGGCGCTAAGGGATTCATTGAGGTGACGACATGAACACTCGGCACGATGACACCGCGAGCCTGGTCGATCCGGGGTCACAGAAGCGTATCGACGAGGTCGCCGACGCCCTGAGACGACGTGGCGGTTCAGCGACGAGCGCCGAACTGGCCTCCGATCTGGGGATTCACCCCTCGACGGCGCGATTCCACCTCGACCGTCTCGTCGAGCAAGGACGAGTGAAGGTGACACGTCGGCATCGGGCGACCCGGGGGCGCCCGCACACCGTCTTTACCCTCGTCAGCGACGAAGGGCCGCGGGCCTATCGGTTGCTAGCTCAGATGCTCGTCGATGAGGTTGCCCTCAGCAACAACCCAACAGCTATGGCCATGCGCATTGGTCAGCGTTGGGGTCGGCATCGCCGCGGCGACCTCATCGCAGTGCTCGATGACATGGGTTTCTCCCCGGCCGCAGAAGAGGGCGGCATCGTGCTGCGCCACTGTCCCTTCCTCGACCTGGCCCGCGATCACCCCCAGGTGGTGTGTTCCCTGCACTGTGGGGTCGTCGAAGGTGTGACGGGGCAAGCCGCGACTATCGACGCTAACCCCGGAGTCCGGTGTGTGGTACACACCTGCGTGACGGATGCCCTTGAGAGGGACTAGGGGCAGAACCTCAGTCGCCTAGACCGGTTCCGACCTGACGGGCCGCCTTAACCCATGGGTGGTCGGCAGGTACGTATTTAACCTTGCCAGCGACGTCTTTCAACGCAACGGTCGTGGCGTCTCCGCCCTGAGCAGCGACCATGACGCCGAACTCGCCGTCGTTAACGAGCTTGGCACCCATGGTTCCCAGCCGGGTCGCGAGCAGACGGTCGTGGGCGCACGGGATACCACCGCGCTGCACATAGCCGAGGATCGAGACTCGCGATTCCAGCCCGGTGGCCTCCTCAAGCTGAGTAGCCAATTTGAGGGTGTTGTCGCGCATGGAATGCTCAAGGTCCTTCTTAGCCTTCTTGGCAGCCGCCTTTGTCTCAGGGGTCTTGGAAGCGTCAACGAGAGCCTGAGCTCCGGCCATCGCGGCCGAATCAGCCTCATCGCGAGCTCCCTCAGCCACCGCGATGACCGAGAAGTTCAACCCCTGCTTTTGCCGGTTTTCCACCGCCTGGACGATGGAGTCCAGCTTGTAGGGCACCTCGGGCAGCAGGATGACGTCAGCACCACCAGCGATCCCCGAGCCGAGGGCCAGCCACCCGGCACGGTGGCCCATGATCTCAGCGAGGATGATGCGGTGGTGGGAATGGGCGGTGGAGTGCAGCCGGTCGATGGCCTCCGTGGCAATCTCCAGTGCTGTCGAAAACCCGAAGGAGTCGTCGGTTCCCACGATGTCGTTGTCAATCGTCTTGGGCAGATGCAGGACGTTCAGCCCGGCCTTAGCGAGCTTGTACGCGTTCTTGGCGGTGCCACCGCCGCCCAAAGTCACCAAAGCGTCAAGCCCCAGCTTCTCGTAATTCTCGACGATGGTGGGCACCATATCCCGTTCCTCGCCGTCGATAATCATGTGATTGACCTTGTCACGGCTAGTTCCCAGGATGGTCCCGCCGACCGTCAAGATGCCTGAGAGGGCACGCGGACCAAGGGAGATGGTGCGGTTTCCCGCCAATCCAAGAAAGCCGTCCTGAATACCGATGAGCTCCATGTCGTGCTGGCGGATGGCAGCCTTGCCAAATCCGCGGATAGCGGCGTTGAGCCCGGGGCAATCACCGCCTGCGGTGAGGATGCCGACCTTCTTCTTTTTGGACATGACGACTCCTGATCTGTGTCGGGTGGTACCCATCCTTCCATGGATAGCGCCGACAACACTGCGGTCCACTGTGGCAATCATGTGCGTCACTGTGACAACTGCCATTCGTCGTGGCAGCTGGTGCCCTCCCCGGCAGGATTGCCACAGCGCCGGTGGGACGGGTCCTCGGTCAGATAACCCGCTGGGTGGAGGCGCCACTCGTCGTCGGCTTACGGAGTACCGATAAGGCGGAGCGCATGGGTGGCGGCCCCGATCTAATGGTCACTGATGGGAGCCTCGCCCCGGCGTGACATACCCTGCTGCATAGGCCATTGATGGATGGTTCCGTCGCTGCGACCGCACAGTTATAGACACCTCTATCCGTGAAGAGCCACATTCTCGAGGTTCAACGCCTTCACCTTGAGACATCCAGTAGCCGAAACCGATCTGATCCGGAACTGCTCCGAGAAAGCGGTTCCCCACCATCGACGACCCATACCGTCGACGGTCCGTAATCCAACCGGAGTGGTGCATTCTCACCCATTGACAGCCCTTAGCGGCTATGCAATATTCATTCACAGTGCGAACGAAGCGGTGCCACTGGTCTAACGGGCCCGGCACCAGCCACCGGCTCTCAACGAGGAGAAGTCATGAACACGTCGCGATTGCGAACCGCTCTGAGTCTCGCCCTCATCGCCACAATTAGCGGAACTATGCCACTAACTGCTACGGCCACTCAGCCCCATCCCCCATCAACCAAACCTTCCGTGCAAGTGGGTCCCACCGCCATTTATCGCTATCCGACCGATACGCCTGGAGCCGGGCTCATCGACAAGGATGGTTCCTTCCACGTGCAACACGTCTGCGGCCCTGTATGGCGCCAACGACGTGCGCGAGTGGGCCTTCCTGGCGGGGAACACCTTTGATGACTTAGTACCCGATAAGGACCTCAATACGGCTACTAACCCAGCCAATCCCCAGGACCGCAACGATGACACCACATGGCGCTGCAATAATTCGGTGACTGGCAAAGAGGCGACGCTGGCACCACAACCCACTAGCTACTCGCAGCCGAACTATTGCGACTTAGTCGGCTGGTGGGCAGACTCCGACACCGGCGATTGGCATGGCCTAGTACACAACGAGTTCACCCCACGCCCTTTCGGCGACAACCTGCACTATGACGCGATCGATCACGCTGTGTCCCACGACCAGGGTAAAACGTGGACCATCACCGGGCACGTGCTCACCTCGCCGTGGAGCACGACGCGCGGTGACACCGACGCGTTCGGTCAGTAAACGTACAACTACGGCGACGGCGACCCGCGGTTGTTCGTCGACCAAGCGTCGGGCTACTTCTACGTGTACTACGGATCGCGGGTGATTCCGAAGAAGGGCGCCGGCGGCCCCAACGGAGGGCTCTCCCACGTTGCCCGCGCACCCATGTCAGGCAAGATGGCGCCTGGAACATGGCACAAGTGGTTCGGTGGTGCATGGAGCCAGCCAGGCATTGGCGGCAGGGAGAGCAACTTGGTCCCGGTCACACCGGACGCGCCACTCGGCTACACGCCGGTGGACAGGGATTAAAAACCCACAGCACCGGGCAACGTCGAAGAGCAGGTCGCGGCCGGTACCCTGCCTGTCAAGTCCGACCTCTTCATCATGAACATCACTTGGGATGCCCACTTAGGCACATACATCGGTGCTCCCGAGGTGGTCAATGGCACCGCTCCCCAGCGCTACTACATGACCGACAATCTGGCCACACAGAAGTGGCGTCTGATAGGTGATTCCGGCAGCCAGGTCTCCGGCTCGTGGTATCGCTGGTTCCTCGATAATGGCAACCGCACGGACTCGATGGTCGTCGGCCGCACGATGCGCTCCTATTGTTCAATCGCCTGTTCCACTTCCGATGGGGAGTACAGCGAGCTCACGATCGGCGGCAACCTGTCCCAAGCCAATATGGTGCGCACCTCACGGGCGATGCGGATAGAGAGCAGCGCCGGCTTGACGCTCGGGCAGGTGGCCGATGGCACGGCCACCACGGCCCAGCGCTGGTCCCACAAGGAACAGGTTGCTCATGCCGTCGCCCTGAAGCAGTGGCAGTTCGTCGCCGTCGGCGATGGTTCGTACCGGATCCAGAACCTCGCCACGGGCGCAACCCTAGGCGTCGATTCGACCCACCCAGCTCACCGAGCATGGGGTGTGCGTCCACAGGCAACAGGTCTCGTAACCGAAGGACCGGCTGCCCTCGGGCAGCAGTGGTGGGTGATCCCCACACGCAGCAAAGACGGGGTACCCGATGGCCACATGCGCGTAGTAAACCGCTACACGCAGACGGCACTCTCGCTGGGCGCGCACGGCGCCGATCTCACCCCAGTACGCTCGTGGACCGATCGCAGCGGTTCGACAGTCGGTGCCGGACGCACTGAAGCCGAGCAGGTGCTCAGGGTAAAAGCCATGGGACAGGCCTCTGATGTGGTGACTCTGCTGACAGCGGGACACATGCGCGATGATAAGGACCGGCCGGTAACCTCCCGAATGACCGCCACCGATTCGCGTGGCTTGCCCGCCACAGGGCTGCCTGACGGGGCGACGCTCTCGCCCGACGGTAGGATTACAGGTGCCGCGACCACGGTCGGCGTTTATCAGGGCGGATCCGCTGTTCGCGCCCGTTGACCACGACGATGACGTCTTCGGTATGGCCACGGTCTGCCACGATCTCGAACCAGGTAACCCAGCCGTCGCGCCACTGCATTGAGATGCGATAGCCGCCGCGAGCCCGCAGACCGATCGCCTCACCCTCCGCCTCCCATGCCGGTGGCAGAGCGGGAAGCAAGCGAATCCGACCGTCGTGGCTCTGCAACAGCATCTCCGCGACGGCCCCTACCAGCCCTAGGTTGCCGTCCACTTGAAAGGGCGGATGGGTGGTCCACAGGTTCGGCAGCATGTTGTAGGTCAGCAACCCGCGTACCATCTCACCGGCCCGGTATCCGTCCCCGAGGCGGGCAAAGAGCGCGGCACGCCAAGGCCACGTCCATGAGCGTCGGCTGTCGCCTACTACCATCTCAGCGCGAAATGGTGCCACGGTAGGTGCACCTGCCACCAGCGGAGGTTCCCCACAGCGCGCCTTCAGGGACACCAGCGCAGCCGCCTGCAGCTCGGGTGTGTCTGTGGTTATCTGGCGCGCCCGGGATAGACGGCGAAGAGATGCGAGGTGTGGCGATGCAGCTCGGTGGGATCGTCCCGGTCGTCCTGCCACTCCTGCAGTTGGCCCCAGCAGCCCACCTGGTTGGGCGCCATCCGGTCTCGCAGGCGCTCCACCCGATAGTAGAGGTCGTCCTCGACGCCCAAGGCCCGCGAACACTCCAGCAGGTTGGTGAACAGATCCCATACGATCTGCTGGTCGTAGGTTACCCCGTCCTCGCGTGGGCCGTGTTCGGGCGACCATCCTGCCGGCGCGATGATCATTCCGTCGTCACGTTCCACTAGCTGGTGCTCCCAGAAACGACAGATCTCAGCTAGCATCGGCAGACCCCGAGTGCGTAGCCACTCGTCATCGCGAGTAAAGGCCCAGTGCTCGTAGACGTGGTGGGCGTACCAGGCGCTTGCCACGGTATTGGGTTGCCACCCGTTGCCCCCAGCGGGCTCTGGGACGTGCGCGCCGTCCAGCCGGGGACATCGGGGCCACACATCGCCTGGGTAGCGGAACGGCTAGGGACAGCTACCTCCTCCACGAAGTTCAGCAAGGCCATGTGCTCCTCGCTCAGGCCGGTTACCTCCGCACCCCAGTAGTTCATCTGGACATTGATGTTCGTGTGGTAGTCACTACCCCACACAGGATCATTGCTGTCATTCCACAGGCCTTGCAGATTGGCCGGCAACCCCTCCGCCCGCGATGAGGACACAAGCAGGTAGCGACCCAGCACGATAGCGAGCTGCTCCAAGCCCACGTCGGCGGCCCCGTCACGATAGCGTCGCAGCCGTTCGTCAGTGGGTTGCGCGTCGAGTTCGGGGACGGGACGACCCCAGCGCAAGCGACACCGGTCCATCACCGCTGAGAAGTTAGTGACATGGGCGTCGTGCAGCCGCCCCCATCCCAGGGCCATGGCCGAGCAGATTCGTTCGTCGACGACCGGCCGCGGGTTAACGCCACGCCACCCGGCTGCGGCACTCAACGCATAGTCGGTACCGGCGTCAAGGACGAGCGCCAATGTAGTCGCGTCCTCGACGACAATTCGATCGCCATCGGCAATCGACCGGCCATCGCACTCCAGGACGATCAAGCTCGCGCAGTAGCGCAGCCCGTTGCCCAGTACGCCATCGAAGACAACGGATGTGTCGCCAGCTACTCGCGAAAGCACCCCCTGCGCCGATTCAAGTCTCACCGTGCACCCGAAAGGTGCCGATGCCGAATACCGCAGCACGATGACGTCTGCCTCACGACTCGCGAAGGCCGAACGTTGGTGCCGCACGCCACCAGCATCGAAACAGGTATGCGCCACAGCATGGCGCAGGTCCAGTCCGCGCTCGTAGCCACTAACGGTCGACTCGTCGAGACCGGCGAAGCTGATCGTCACTCGACCGAAATCGAGGTAACGCCCGAAACCGTGCATCGAGGTGTCGAAAACGTCGTCAGCGACACCCCACAGACCGTTGTCGTAGTTGTTGGACCCCGCCCACAAACTGTTCTCGTTGAACTGCACCACGTCATGTGCGATGTCCCCCCGTAGGACGGCCCCAAGGCGACCGTTGCCGATCGGCAACCCGTAAGCTTCCCACTCCGCTGCAGGTGAGCGGTAGTGCAGGCGCCATGACTCAGCCAGCATGTCGCGGCGCAGTCGATGATCTCAGCACCAGTTCCGGCTCCATCAACACGCCGTGGTGCTCTCGGTCGGGTCGTTCGACCATGTCGACAAGCAGATCGATAGCGGCAGTCCCGAGAGCCTGGAAGGGCTGGCGCACCGTGGTCAGTGCAACCGGGGCAAAAGCAGCCAGCGGCACATCGTCGGTGCCGACCACCGACACATCCTCGGGTACACGTCGGCCTCGGTCAACCAGGGCGCGCAGAATCCCGAACGCCATGTCGTCGCTCGCCGCGAAGATAGCCGTTACCTCCTCCATTCGAGCCAGCAGGGTCCCGAGCCTCCAGCCGGACTCGGCACTCCAGTCACCGATGAGCACCGGCGGCTCGGGGCGCCCGTGCTCGGCCAGCGTCGCCGCCCAGCCCGCCTGACGGCCCGACGCGTCGACCCAAGTGCTGGGTCCAGCAACGTGCCATACGGTGTCGTGCCCAAGTTCTAGCAGGTGCTCCGTGGCTAGTACGCCTATCCGCTCCTGGTCGATGCACACCGCGTGGTGCCCCGTGCCGTCCGAGAAGTCATCCGGCACCGCCTCGCTCGAGGAGCCACCAAATACGACAGCAGGTAGCCCCCTTGCCGCTTGCGCGAGAGCATCGACGTCATAGACCGGAACCGCCACGACGATACCGTCGACTCCCTGCTGACGCAGGTGTTCGATGCTCTGACACACCGCTTCGGGGGCAGTCGACGTCACCGACGCTGCGGCCACGTAATATCCGTGGCGGCGGGCGGCCGACGTCATAGCGTCCACGTAGGCAGCACGGGAGTAAGCGACCGAGCCCTGGGTCAGGACCCCTAGCGTCATCGTGTGCCCGGTCACCAGCGCTCGAGCGATGCCAGTGCGCCGGTAGCCCAATTCGTCGATCGCCAATTCCACCTTGAGCCGGGTTATCTCGGATACGTTCGTTTGGCCTCGAACCACCCGCGACACCGTCTGGGGCGACACGGCAGCCCTCTTGGCCACGTCGGCCATTGTCGGTGCCCGACCGGTCAGAGGCGGGGAGAAGCCGCTCGTGGACATGTCACACGTATCGGCGGTTGTAGACACCGAGCACGGTGATGACGACGCCCAGGGCAAGAGCCATGATTCCTGCCTGGACCCATCCCGTGGTGCGCATCGCCACCATGACGACGACGCATGCGCCCAGTACCAGCGCAAGCGCCAGCCACCCGAGCACTTGAGACATCCTGTCAGACACGGATCACCAGCTCCTCTCACTTGAGTCCGCCGCCACCGATGCCGGTGACTAGCCGCTTTTGGATGATGGCATAGAGCAAAAGCACTGGAACCATCACGATGACCATGCCAGCGTAGAGGCGACCATAGTCGGCGGCCGCCCGCTGAGCCTGGAACAGGTTCAGCAGACCCACCTGCAAGGTCTTATGCTCTCCGGGGATGAGGGTGAGAGAGATGATGAAGTCGTTCCAGAAGCTCAGGAAGTTGAACAGGATTACCGTGGAGATGGCTGGGCGTACTATCGGCACCATGATCGACAGCATTGTGCGCAGTCGGCTCGACCCATCCAGCGCTGCGGCCTCCTCGTAGATCGCAGGGATGGTGCGGAAAAACGAGACTAGCAGGTAGATAGTGAACGGCAGGCTGGTGGCAGCGTAGACCAGAGCCAGCACCGCGAGGTTGTCGATGAAGAAGCCGTTCGGTAGCCAGGATGCCAGCGCCTGATCCCAGCCCAACAACATGAGGAAGATCGGGACGACGATGTAGTTGACGTTGATGAACAAACCGGCCATGAGGAAGCCCTCTACCAGCGCCCGTCCTCGGAAGGGGACACGAGCGATGGCATAGGCTGCAGGAATTGCGACGGCCAGTGAGAAGACCAGACCAAGCACGGTCACGAATAGTGAATCCGTGAAGTAGATGCCCATCTTGGCGGTGACGAAGGCGTCGACGAAGTTCTGCCAGTGCAGTCCGTCGGGCAGCCGCCACGGACTGCCGAAGAATTCGGGCTTCGTCTTGAAGGCGGCCATGACGACCCAGGCCACCGGGACGATGATGAGAATGCTGATGATCATTAGAAGGGCGTGAGCGGCCAGTCGGTAGCGCCGGTCGGCACGCGAGAGGGTCGGGACGGCGCTCATTAGTACTGAAGGACTTCTCTGCGAGTCACGTGGCTGATCAGCATCGCGACGAGGAACGAGAACAGGAAGGTCACCACGCCAATCGCCATACCGTAACCATAAGCCGAGTTAGTGAACGCCTGCTTATACATGTAATCGAGCAGCACCTCCGAGCTACCATTAGGCCCGCCATCAGTCAGAGCCTTGACCAGCACGAAGGCGAGATTCACCGAACTCAGCACGAAGAAGGTGAGGGTGGTGCGGATGTTGCTCCAAATCAGGGGAATGGTGATCGATCCCAACTGAGTCATCCGCCCGGCACCATCCAGCGAGGCCGATTCGTAGATCTCGACTGGCACCGACGACATGCCGGCCATGTAAAGCACCACATAGTAGCCCAGCGATTGCCAGACCATGGCGATGGCAACGGAGTACATGACCACGTTCTGATCGCCGAGCCAGACCGGCCCGTGTCCCAGTCCCAGCGCTTGCAGGAGGCCGTTCACCAGTCCGTTGTTTTGATCGAAAACTGCCGAGAAGATGGCTGCCACGACGACGATGGACAGCACCGACGGCAGGTAGAGCACAAACCGGTACCAGCCAGCTCCCACCAAGGTCTCCCGAGTGAGGACCGCCGCGATAAAGATGGAACTGCAAATAGTCACAATCGTCACTACGACGAGGATAAACAATGTGTTCTCAAATGCCCGGACGAAAGCGGGATCGTGGATGAGGGCGGCGAAGTTGTCCAGCCCGATGAAGCTAGGGGCATTTCCCAGTCCATTCCAGTCGAACAACGACATACGAAATACGTTGAGCGTCGGATAGACGAGGAAAAGTACATAAAGGACCAGCGCCGGCAGAATGCACAATGCAGCGAAAGGGCCGGCACCGCCCATAGGCGTGCGGCGGCGGGCCCGGCGACCGGCTGAAACAGTCGCTATGGGAAGAGTCAAGACAGCCTCGATTCATCCATGATCAGCACAGAGGGATCAGGGGTCAGTAGCCGCCCAGCTTGTTGCTGGCCTCGTTGACCTTCGCCTGCCAGTCCTTGACCGACAGTTTTCCGCTAGCCACGGAGTCCACCGAGTCGAGCAGCGCGGTTTTCATGTCGATGCCGGGTACGGCCTTGGCGGACTTGAATCCACCGATGGTCGACTTGAGGCCTGGCTCGTCGTAGACGGTATAGAAGGGCGCCACTTCGGCCGGCAGGCCCTTTGTTCCGGTCTTGGTAGGCATTGCTGCACCAGCCTTGGCGAATAAGCCAGTGGCCTTGTCGGAGTAGAGCCAAGCAATGAATGTCTTCGCCGAGGCCTTATTCTTCGCGCCACTGGGGATCCACACACTCTCGATGAAGCTGGTAAGGTGCCGGTCTTCCTTCTTCATGGCCGGCACTGTCGTGAGCCCCCACGCGAAGCCGGTACTGCGCGGAGCGTCTTTCATCTCCCCCGCCACCCAGGAGCCGTCAGGGCAGAAGAGAGCCTTGTCCGCCATGAGGGCTGCCTGGTTCTTGGTGTAATCCTGGTTGTTCGCGTAACCGACCGTCTGCGGCAGGGTGTACTGCGTCAGGAGCTTGCCGACGAGGTTGAGCGCTTGGGTGGCCTCACTGCCCGTCCAGATGTTCTTCTCGTAGCTCATCACCTTCTTGAAGTAGTCATCACCGCCGATGCTCGACAGCAGCACAAAGAAGAAGGTGCCAAAATATCCGGCCGTCGGGTAAGTGAATAGCGATATACCCTTCGCCTTAACTTCGTCACCCAGAGCGAAGAACTCGTCCCAGGTAGCCGGTAACGTCCAACCATTCTTTGCGAAGAGAGTCTTGTTGTAAACCAGTCCAGCCGGGGCCATGAACGTCGGCGCCAGCATCAGCCGGTCGTCATCATAAGGATTGGTGGTGAGGTTACCCACCATACCCGGCAGGAGTTTGTCGCCGACGGTCGTGGTCTCGCCTTTGTTAGTGATCTTGAGAATGTCGTTGAGTGGTTCCAGCGACTTGTTCTGCACAAATTTGTCAGTGAAACCAGTTTTGCCACCCACACCCATAAACACGACATCCGGGAAGTTGCCTGCCGCCACCTGCGGCGTCAACTCCTGATCGATGGTCTTACTGACGGTGAGCTCGACTTTGGCACCAGTGGCCTTCTCGAAGGCTTCGGCGACCTGCTTGTAGATGGCTGCGCCGTAAGCATTCTCGAAAGCGGCGACCTTGATAACCCCGCTGGCCTTCCCCGCACCACCCGAGGTAGACGCCATGGTTCTCGAACCCGGAGAGCAGGCGGCTAAGGGGACAGTAGCCGCGGAGGCAGCCAGGCCGACCATAAAGGCTCGTCTAGTGAGTTGCATGGGAAGTCCTCTCGCGCGGACAGAGGGCATAACGAGTGCTCAGGGGTCACCCCGCTGTGACCCTGCGCTCCCTGTCATCAGTAGTTTGGCACGAAATGTTATCGATGTCATGAGTTCTCAGAGATTGCCGAGATTGTGGCATTTACGCTGCCCCACCCGTTCCGGTGAGAGGTGACGCGGCTGCCATTGATGAATGTTTTGAGACCATTCCGGACCGCAGGGTTGTGCGTGGCAGTGATGGCATCACCGAGCATCACCTCAGCGATCTATCAACTTGCCACGTCCGACAGGAAGCGCCAGTCGAGCTAAGCGTTTTGTCAGTCACTCCAGCAGGTACCCTATCGAGATAGGACGGCAGAGGGAGGGGGACATGCATTCAGCAGTAGTGGGCGCGGAACGCATCGATCATGGCACAATGAGGACGATTAATCTTGCCCTCCTGCTTGGAGCCCTGCGATCAGGACCGATCTCCCGCGCGGAGTTATCCCGACGGACCCATCTATCCAAAGCCAGCATCACCAGCCTGGCCGCCGAGCTGGCGGCGAGGGGGCTCGTGCGCGAGGGGAGCCCGGACCGCAACGGCGCGGTGGGGCGCCCCGGCACCATGCTTACGCTGGAAGGTGCGCGTGTGTGCGGTGTCGGGCTGGAGATCAACGCCGAGTACCTCGCCGTGTGCGTTGTAGACCTGTGCGGGACAGTGCTATACGACCGGGCTCAGCCATTCGACGTGGCTTCGCTACCGATCTCCGATGTCCTCGACGAAGTTGCCGGGATCATGCGGGATACCTTGGAACAACTCCATAGCGCACGACGGCACGTGGTCCAGGTCATGGTGTCCGCCCCGGGTGTGATCAAGCAGCCCGCAGGTACCGTCCACCTGGCTTCGAACCTCGGTTGGCGAGACGTCCCTTTGCGTTCACAGCTGCTCCAGCGACTGGACGCCGACATCAGCTTGCAGGTGGAGAACGATGCGAAACTCGCAGCGGTCGCCGAGTACCGCAGATATGAGGACTCCGACGTGCGGGACCTGGTCTACCTATCCGGGGACATCGGTGTCGGCGCTGGTATCATCGCGGCTGGCCAGCTGATGCGCGGCTGGTCGGGATTTTCCGGAGAAGTCGGGCACCTGCGCCTCGACCCCCGCAACCTACCCTGCCACTGTGGCCGCACAGGCTGTTGGGAGGCGCGCGTCGGCCTACCCGAGTTCCTGGCGCATACCGGGGACCGACTGGGCGCCCAACCCATCGACCGGTTACTCACCCAAATTCAGGATCGTGCAACCCGTGGGGACCAGCAGGTCCTCAATGCCCTCGGTGACCTGGCTACCAGCCTGGCCGAGGGCCTCAGCGTGGTCATCGACATGCTCAATCCCCGTGTGGTCGTCTTGGGCGGCTACTTCAGCTGGTTCACTGACTTCCTCATTCCGCCGATAGCGGCCGATCTGACCGCCCGCCGACTGGATCCAGGCGCGGGCGCGCTGCTGGCCGGTGCACAATTCGGCATGGTCTCTTCCGCCCATGGAGCTGCCCTGACAGCCCTGGACAGTGTATTCGCCAACCCTTTATCCGTTCCTCAATGTTGACGCCATCACCACCTCCCCCAAGCACCGGCATCCGGATCGGGGCCCGGTGCCAGGCACCCAATCCGGGACCGACGGCCCGGAGAACATTGACAGTCGCGTGGCCGCATGTCATATTTTCGGCAGAACATGAACATTTAAGCTGAGGGAGCCCGATGTCTAGCAGCACGTCTCAGACCACCAGCCGGGCCGGGCGGTTGACCCTGCCCGTGGAGAAGGGCATGGATGCGCAGGTCACAGAGCTGCTCGAGCGACTCCAAGCCGATGCTGTGCGCAACAGCGACGGCACCGAACTACCGGAGATCGTTAATAAGCTCGCCACGAAGATCTACCAAACCTACTTCGTAGGGCGCGGAGACCAGGACTGGGCCCAAACCCACCCCCGGGAGCTGACCCGGATCTACCTGATGAGCGAACGGACCCCAGCACTAGCAGACGGTGAGCTATCGATCGACCTGATGACGAATTGGTTCGTTGACCAGGTGTATCCCGACACCGACTGCGATGTCGAGCGGTGGTGGCAGGTGATTGATCGCACCACCGGGGATGTCATCGCCCCCGGCGCATGGCATGTTGACCCAGCCGGTTTGAGCGTGACGATGGACCAGGCCCAGGCCGGGCACGTCTACACCGTCGGTTTCCTGGCTGTGCAGCGCTGGGACCCCACCCAGATGTATAACTATCTCACCAACGGTTGGGCCGACGATCCACAACGGATCAAAGAATCGCCCTACGACATCCGCTATCCCCAGACCTGGCAGCACGTACGCCACGCCTTGGACCAGTGGCTGGCCGATAACCCCCAGGTCGACGTAGTACGCTTCACGACCTTCTTCTACCACTTCACCCTCGTTTACGGTTCCGATGGAACCGAGCGCTTCGTCGACTGGTTCGACTACTCCGCCTCCGTCTCGGTACCTGCAATGGAAGCTTTCGAGAAACGCTTCGGCTACCCATTGCAGGCCGAGGACTTCATCGACGAGGGTTGGTACAACTCACCTTTCCGGGTACCCCGCAAGTCCTTCCGGGACTGGATCTCTTTCCAACACGAGTTCGTGACATCCCGCATGGCCGAGCTGGTGAAGCAGGTCCATGCCGCCGGCCGCGAGGCCATGATGTTCCTAGGCGACAACTGGATCGGCACTGAACCCTATGGGCCGCATTTCGCGCACACTGGAATAGACGCAGTAGTCGGATCCGTGGGCAGCGGGGCCACCTGCCGAATGATCTCTGACATCCCCGGCATCCGCTACACGGAGGGACGCCTGCTGCCATATTTCTTCCCCGACGTCTTCCATCCGGGTGGAGATCCGGTGACCGAGGCCAACGCCTCGTGGCTAGCTGCACGTCGCGCCATCGTGCGCTCTCCCCTGGACCGGATCGGCTACGGCGGATACCTGAGCCTGGCCGTCCAGCACCCCGAATTCGTAGACCGTATGGAAGAGATCGTCAACGAGTTCCGCGCTATCCATGCGGCTGCCGCCGGTCAGCGACCCATCACTACCGGCCCCCGGGTTGCCATCGTGAACTGCTGGGGGGGCGCTGCGCAGCTGGCAGACCCACATGGTCGCCCATGCCCTGCACTACAGACAGGCCTACTCGTACCTCGGCGTCCTTGAGTCGCTCAGTGGGCTGCCCTACAGGTGGACTTTCTCAGCTTCGACGACATCCACAACGGCGTGCCCAAGGGTGTTGAGGTGCTGATCAACGTCGGTGCCGCCGGCACTGCGTTCAGCGGTGAATCCGAATGGGCCGACGAGCGTGTCACTTCGGCAGTGCGCAGATTTGTCGCAGCCGGAGGCGGTCTGGTCGACGTCGGTGACCCCACCGCCCACCCCGCTCGCGGAGCGGTCTACCAGCTCAGCGATGTCCTTGGTGTCGACCGCGAACTCGGGTGAGGCCTGAGCACGCACCGCCCCATGCATACCAGCGATCATCACTTCGTCACCCTCGATTTGTCGAGCCACTTGGACGTGGGAGAAGGCACTCCCGACGTGTTCTGCGCCAGCGCCACCACCACTGTCCTGGCAGCTCACCACGAGCAAGTAGACCTCGCAGTCAACCAGTTCGGCTGCGGCCGTGCCGTTTACCTGGCCGGACTCCCATACTCGTCGCAGAATGCCCGGTTGCTGCACCGAGCCCTCGCCTGGGCCGGACACCGAGAGGACGCCTTCACCACGTGGACCAGCAGCGACGTGCGTGCAGAAGTCGCCGTCTATCCGCACAGTGACCGACTGCTGGTGATCAACAACTCCTTGGACCAGGTGACCACCACCGTGTCGACCCCTACGACGGTCCGCGAAGTGCACATGGAAGCCGCAGGGCACCTGTGGTTCGACCTCGAACTTCATCCCTCGGACATCCCAGGCTGAACCCTCCAAGACTCAATTCAGCCTTAGAATCCTCACGGCCGGACAACAACAGGGCAAGTCCGTTCGACAGCCACCACACGCTCGCCCCGAGGCAGCCACATAAGGCTCTACCCTTTACCGGCGCACAATTTAGGTTATTCTCTAAACCAACGACGGCAGACCAAAACACCACGGGAAGGAGCGCTCCATGCTCGCCTGGGTCATTCTTGCCGACCAGGTCGACAGTCGACGCCACAACGACGAGGTCCCCCATCTCCTCGCTGCCCTGACCTCCCCCGGGTTGCTGGTGAGCCCCACGGGTCACAGGGTCGGCACCCCACAATGGGTCCTCCCCCCAGAGCGGACCTCCGGTGACGAAGTCCAGGCCCTCACCTCCGACCCCGCCAGCCTCATCCACGCCGTGTGGACATCAGGTTCGGGACCATGGCGTATCGGGGTCTCCTATGGCAAGGTCGACACGCCGCTGCCCGATTCCACGCGCGCAGCACGAGGACCCGCTTACATATCGGCTCGAGAAGCAATCGACGAGTGCCGACGACATCGCGCAGCAATCCACGTCTTTGCCAACGGCACCGATGGGATGCGCCGGTTCTCCCAAATGGCCCAGATCGTCGTCGATCTCGCCCGACGGCTGCGCCCCGCCGCCCGCGATGTCGCCAAGTTCTACGATCTGTCTATGAGCAGCGACGAGACCGCGCGAGCCCTCGGAATCAGCACCTCGGCCGTCAGTCAGCGACTTACCCGCGCTCGCTGGGAGTACCTCGTCAGGACTCGGCAGCTCGCCGTCGACCTGGCTCAGGAGGCGCAATGACCGTCACCATGAGGATCGCGGCCACCCTCCTCGTAATCGCCGCAGTGTGGGGCGGCAAGTACGTCGTCTCCCTCATCTTTCGCGCCGCCGGGGTCCGGGCCGGTGGGAATACCGGCCTGCTGCGCGGAGGTCTGTGGATCGGCTACCTGGAGCGACTGGGAATCGTCACCGCTATCCTCACCAGCTACCCAGCCGGGATCGCTGTCATCCTCGGCGTCAAGACCCTGGCACGCTACGCCGAGCTGAAGTCGCAACCGACTCCGGGATCGGACGCGGCGCAAGCCAACAAGGAGTCGAGCGCAGCTATCGAGCAATTCATCATCGGAACGATGGCATCGGCTCTATGGTCGGTACTGCTCACGGTGACAGCTAAAGCCCTGTGGGGCTGACACAGCTACACACGCGGTCCGTGACCAGCCCGGACCCCACGATGCGCTATCAGCACCCGGAACTCACTCAGCCCTAACCGGCTCCAGCTTCCACACTTGCTCGGCGTAGTCGCGAATGGTGCGGTCCGAGGAGAACCGACCAGACCTGGTGACGTTCACCCATGCCTTGCGCGCCCAACCACGAGCGTCAGCATGATCAGCGGCCATCTTGTCCTTAACATCCCGGTAGGACGCGAAGTCGCCCAGCACATAGTAGACGTCGGGACCCTCCCAGCCGGGCTCCATGAGGCTTTGACGCAGATCGTGGAACCAGCCAGAACCATTGTCGTCGAGGGTACCGTCGGTCAGCGTATCAATGACCCGCTTGAGGCCCGGTACATTCTCGTAATGCCACCGCGGATCGTAGTCCCGCTTGAGGGAAGGCAGCTGCTCCTCAGTGGCACCAAAAATGTAGGCATTGTCGTCACCAACCGCGTCGAGGATCTCGACGTTGGCCCCATCCAAGGTGCCCAGGGTGAGAGCGCCGTTCATCATGAACTTCATATTCGAAGTACCCGAGGCCTCCTTACCGGCCATCGAAATCTGCTCGGAGACGTCAGCAGCCGGAATGATGTGCTCGGCCGGGGAGACGTTGTAGTTGTGAATAAAGACGACCTTGATCCGACCGTTGATGTCCTCGTCGTTATTGACCAGACGAGCCACCTCGTTGATGAATTTGATGATCGCCTTAGCACGGATGTAACCGGGAGCGGCCTTAGCGCCAAAGACGAAAACCCGCTTCGGAACGTTGAGGCTCGGGTCGTCTTTAATGCGGAAATAGAGGTCAAGCACGTAGAAGGCATTGAGCAATTGACGCTTGTACTCGTGCAGTCGCTTGATGTGGACGTCAAAAATAGCGTCCGGATCAATCTCGACGCCCTCACGCTCGGCTACCCAAGCCGCGAAGTCGACCTTGTTAGCGTGTTTGATCTCGTTGATGCGGTCGTAAACCGACTCGTCCACGAAATCAGTGTAGTTAGCGAGCATTGAAAGGTCTTTGACCCAGGCGTCAGAGCCGGTGACCTCGGACAGCAAACTCGCCAGACGCGGGTTGCACTGGTTGAGCCAGCGCCGCGGGGTGACGCCGTTGGTCTTGTTGTTGAACCGCTGTGGCCAGATTGCGTGCCACTCTTTGAGGGTCTCGCGCTTAATGATCTCGGTGTGCAAGGCGGCGACACCGTTGATGGAGTAGGAGGCGTAACAGGCGATCCACGCCATCCGTACCTGGTTGCCGCTCACCGGGGCCATGTACTCGATGGTCTGACCGTCCAGACCGCGCTTGTTCATGTCCTCGCGAAAACGACGGTCAATCTCGCGAACGATCTCGGAAATGCGCGGGAACAGGCGATCGAAGATCTGCATTTCCCACTTCTCGAGGGCTTCGGCCAGCACGGTGTGATTGGTGTAGGCGAAGGTATGGGTAACGACCTCCCACGCCTCGTCCCAACCCATACCGTGCTCATCGAGGAGGATACGCATGAGCTCAGGGATGGACAGCACCGGATGGGTGTCGTTGAGCTGGATCGAGTTGTATTTGGCGAAGCCAGTAAGGTCCTCGCCGTGGTGCTCGATGTAGTTGTCGACGATCTCCTGCAGGGAGGCTGAGCAGAAGAAATACTGTTGACGGACCCGCAGCACCTTGCCCTCGAAGGTGGTGTCGTTGGGGTAGAGCACGCGCGAAATGTCGGAGGTGCGCTCCCGTTCGACGATAGCGTCAGTGAAGCGCTGGGAGTTGAAAGCCTGGTAGTCGAACTGTTCCATCGGCTCGGCTTTCCACAGCCGCAGCGTCCCGACGTTGCGGGTCCCATAACCGGTGATCGGCATGTCGTGAGGGATGGCACGCACCCACATGTCGGCGTAGCGAACGATGCGCTGTTGCTCTTCACGACGGATGACGAAGGGGTAGCCCTCCTCCATCCATGGGTCTGGGTGTTCGGTCTGGAAGCCGTTGTCGAAGAGCTGCATGAACAGGCCGTAACGGTAGAGGATTCCGTAACCAGTAACAGGCAGTTCCAGGGTGGCGCAGGAATCGAGGAAGCAGGCGGCCAGACGACCTAGGCCACCGTTACCTAGAGCAGCGTCGGGTTCCTGTTCGAGCACCTCGGACAGATCGATACCGAAACTGGCGAGGGCCTCGCGGGTCTCGTTGACGAGTCCGAGGTTCGACAAGTTATTGAGCAGGGCTCGTCCCATAAGGAATTCAGCGGAGAAGTAGTGCTCCTGGCGCCCGGCTTTGTACGCAGCGTCGGTGGCCTGCCAGTCATCTGCGATACGGCCCACGACACAGGCCGATAATCCCTGCCACACCTCCATGGGGGTCGACGCAGTAACGGAACGTCCTGAGGTCGATCGCACCTGGAATGCGATTGCTGAAGCCAGGTCCTGAGTCATGTGCCTTCCTTGGATATGGGTGCGCCGCACCGCGGCTGGTACATTGCGTTCACACTACCGCGGATCAGACGTATGGCCCGGAGCCCGACCAATCCGTCCGTGGAGCCCCAGACCACGCCGACTAACGAGAACGAACCCTGTCCAACCGAGCACCACCGCGGCGACAACGACCGGGATCCCTAGCGCTCCAGCACGAGTCAGTTCTAGCGCGAAGGCGGCGGCGAAGAGCGGGGCACGCTGGGTCATGGACAACACGCATCCGGCGCCGACGATCACCATCATGGCGATCTGGGAGGGTGCGTCGATCCCTGCCACTACGGCCACCAGGGCTCCGACCAGGGCGCCTGCGGATAGGGACGGCGTGAGTAGACCGCCGGCAGCACCGGAGCGTAATGCCATCGTCGTGGCAAGAATCTTGCCGACGAGCAGGATCGCCAAACTGGCTGGAGCCACAGGATGGGCCAGCACCAGATTGACGATGACCTGGCCATTTCCGACCACTTGAGGTGCCGCCAGAGCGATGGTGGTCACTCCGGCCGATCCCAACGGAACCGTCCACCACAGCCTGGAGGTAATCGGGACTCGCCGTTTCATCTCCCCGAAGAGCACCCCCATCCCAGCTCCCACCACGGTGGAAACCGCAACGACAAGAACCACCCAGCCAAGGCCGGTACCTGTCACTGTGGCGGCTGGTGAACGATAGATGGGGCGGTCATGGTTCAACAACCATGCCGTCACCGTTGATAGGACGGAGATGACGCCAGCTATTCCCACCTGTCCCCAGCCACGCTTGGTACGAAGATCAGGGCGCACCGTCAGTTCTAGGGCGTACAGCGCTCCAGCGACGGGCACGTTATAGACCGATGCCAGGCCGGCACCAGCGGCGCTGGCTAACACAACCCGCCGGGTGGCGGCGTCGACTCGGAAGGTGTCGGATAGCCCTTGGGCAGCCAGGGCAGCCATCTGACGCGGTGCCGCCTCTCGGCCTAGGGAGCTTCCTGACCCGACGACGACAAGCTGGGCGAGGGCGTCAACGATGGTCTCAACTGGGCGTAGCCGCGTCGGAGAGTCGATGGCCTGTCGCACCGAGGTAATCGACCCCGATGGGAACGGACGCAGCCACCGCCACGTCAAGCCCGCAATGAGAGCACCCATAATCGGCGCGACGAGGCGTCGCCACATAACGACTTCCCCAACACCCGTCGTCGACGAGGAGAAGGGCACGCCGAAGGCACAGACCTCAATGAGGTGGGACAGTTCACTCGTAAGGCCACCGATGAGTCCCGACGCCAACCCCGTCAGTACGACGACGGCAACGAATCGGATCCGTGAGGTGGCCACGAGTCAGACGCTACTGCCACAACCTTAAGAGCACGGCCTGTGAATCACGCTGGAAGGGCGACGTAGATCGTCTCCAGAAATTCTTCAATACCTTGGTAGGAACCCTCGCGTCCCAGTCCGGACTCTTTGACGCCACCAAATGGGGCAGCCGCGTTAGAGAACACCCCTAGGTTCGCACCGATCATGCCGGTCTCCAGCTTCTGTCCCATCCGTAGGATGCGAGCTGTGTCACCGGTGAACACGTACCCGGCCAGTCCCACTGGAACCGAGTTGGCGAGGGCTAACGCTTCCTTTTCGGTGCGGAAGGTCGTTATCGGGGCGACTGGTCCGAAAATCTCGGTTTGCATGATCTCGGCGTCGGCGGGAACGTCAGAGAGCACCGTCGGAGGATAGAACCAGCCCCGACCCTCGGGAATCTCACCACCGCAACGCAGGGTGGCACCAGCCTCAACAGCTGAACGCACCAGGCCGTCAACTTTTTCGCGGTCACGCTCGGTGATCATGGGCCCGACCTCGGATTTTTCGTCCAACCCGTCCCCGACGACCAACCCGGACATCATCTCGATCATCTTGTCGGTGAATTCCTCGGCCACCGACTCGTGGACGATAAAGCGGTTCGCAGCGATGCAGGCCTCGCCCATATTGCGCATCTTGGCGCCCTTGGCCCCGGCGATAGCCTGGTCCAGGTCGGCGTCGTCAAAGACGATGAAGGGAGCGTTGCCACCAAGTTCCATTGAGGTGCGCAATACGTGCTTGGCAGCCTTGCTCAGCAGGTTTGCACCCACCCCGGTAGACCCGGTGAAAGACAATTTGCGCAGTCGCGGATCCTCCAGAATGGCGTCAGTAACAGCGTGATCCAGACCAGTGATGACATTGAGAACACCAGCTGGCAGACCAGCTTCGAGGAACGTCTTGGCAAGCAGCAAGGTGGTCAACGGGGTAGCCGAGGCCGGGCGGATCACCACAGTGCACCCAGCAGCCAGAGCCGGGGCGACCTTGCGGGTAGCCATCGCCAACGGGAAGTTCCATGGGGTGATGAATAGGCACGGACCGACGGGACGCTTGGTGACCAACTGACGGATGTTGCCCTCCGGCAGCAAGCCGTAGTCACCGCGGATGCGTACCGCCTCCTCCGAGAACCAGCGCAGAAATTCGGAGCCATACGTGACCTCGCCGTAGGACTCCGCGAGCGGCTTGCCCATCTCGAGGGTCATGAGGCGGGCGAAGTCATCCTTGCGCTCGGTGACGAGGTTAAAGGTCTTGCGCAGGATTTCGGCACGCTCCCGCGGGGCGGTGTCGGCCCAAGAGTGCTGGGCGCGAACAGCAGCGTCAAGGGCATCGGTGCCCTGGTCAACAGAGGCATCGGCGATAGCGACGAGGGGCTTCTCGGTGGCGGGATTGATGACGTCGAAGGTGCGGGACGCCTCGGCGTCCACCCATTCTCCGTCAATGAGCAACTGGGTGGGAAGATCGGAGGGGAGCGAACGGTCGTTGGTCATCATGAAACAACCCTACGACGGGGTGTCGACGCTATGACAGGGTTCGACGTTCACGTGGGGAGAACACTTCCCATAATCGAATCACTCACAGGATGGCCACATGGACCGTTCCGTTAGGCTGTCGAACGATATTGGTCCTCACGTGGTAAACCTCGTCGAGGACATTCGGAGACAGCACTGCCGACGGCGCACCGCAGGCAACGCAGCTTCCCCCCGACATCAAAACCAACGTGTCACAAAAGCGACCCGCCAAGTTGATGTCGTGAAGTGCGATTACCGTCGTCGCATTGAGACGACGGAGTAGGTGCATCAGCTTGAATTGATGATGGATGTCGAGATGATTAGTCGGCTCATCCATGACAATCATGCCAGTTTGCTGAGCAAGCGCCCTCGCGATCGTCACTCGCTGTCTCTCACCCCCAGAAATCCTCGAAAAAGACGATCCTGCAAGATTGTCGACTTCCATAACCTTCATCGTCGCGTGGCACAGTTCGATATCACCAGCTCCCAGCGACTGCCACGACCTTTTGTGAGGAGCTCTCCCCATCCGGACAATTTCACCACAGGTTAGCGGAAACTCCGCAGGTGTTTCCTGCAGGACCACACAGATATGTTGCGCCGACCACCTTGCGTCCCGTGACCAGACGTCTACTCCATCTAAGGTTACAGATCCCCTCGCGGGTTTCTTCGAGTGAAAGATCGACCGCAATATCGTCGATTTACCACTCCCATTCGGACCAAGGATCCCCACAACATCGCCTGGTTGAGCACAAAAATTGACGCCGTCGACAATGCAATGTCCATCGATGTCTACACCCAAGTTATCGACAACAAGCTTTGCACCTTTAATCATCTTGCCGTCTCCCGGCGTTACGACGCAAGAGAAAAAGAAAGAACGGGGCGCCGACTAAGGCGGTGACAATACCCACCGGCAATTCCTGTGGTCTAATGACCATTCGGGCGCCAAGGTCTGCTAGTACAGTGAAGATCGCACCCAGCAATAGCCCGATGGGAAGAGTTCTACGGTGATCTGCCCCCACACACAACCGCGTAATGTGCGGCATGACCAGCCCTATGAAACCGACAACTCCGCATACTGCAACGGTCACGCCGATGATAGCGGCGGCGACGGCAAACATCCATGTTCGAAATCGATTTACGTTCAGACCGAGGGAACCCGCACTTTCCTCACCAGCAAGCAGGGTATTGAGGTTCGAGGCTTGCGCCAGGCACAAAATTATCCCGATCGCCAGGACGCCGGCAGGAAACAAAAGATTCTCCCATTTGGCCGCCCCAAAACCACCTAGACTCCAGAACAACACCTGTGAGGCCAATTGTGGGTCGGGTGATGTCAGCACCATGAAGTTGTTAACCGCCGACAGCAGAGCCGAGACAGCTGTTCCAGTGAGTATCAAAGTTCCTGCGGACATGGTTTGCCGTTGGCGTGCAACCATGATTACGAGAAGAAGTGTCAAAAATGCGCCACCGAATGCCGCCAACCCCAGCGACACAGTGCCTCCGATGAGTAACCCGAACCGCATTACCGCAATGGCTCCCGTTGCCGCTCCCGATGAAACACCCAGGATAGTCGGGCTGGCCAGAGGATTACGCAAAAGCGCCTGCACAACCGTACCAACAGTGGTCAATGCCATACCTGCCACAGCAGCCAGGAGCACCCGTGGTAGACGCGTATCAGCGACGATTCGATCGATAGCTGGGGTCCATTCGACCGATATAACGCCTTCTGGAAACACCCGGTGAGCCACAACCTTCCACACCATAGTGAATGGAACCTGGACCGATCCAATGGACAGCGCGGTACCCAAAACGAAAAGTAGAACCGCCATGAAGACCAGAATGAGAACCACCGAACGCCCCCGACGTAAATCGGATTGGTAACTCGTCACGTCCCCCAAGGACCGAGCCGGAACGCGATTTAAGATAACAACGAGATCACCCTGATCGCTCACGGACCTGACGGACGTATCGTCACCCTCACTATGCGCACCTAGCATCAGCTATGGAACTGTTTAGCAAGTTGCTCAATACCCTCGGCGGACCGGGGACCTGGCTGGGCTAAAGACAGGCTAATGACGGGGAAGGCGTTGTTCTTAACAGCCTTAGTATCCTTAAGAGCAGGAATGGACTTTAGCGTCTTAATCTTCTGATCCACACTGGGCGTCTTGTAGTCGTAGATGAGGATCATGTCTGGATCAGCTTTGGCCACTTGCTCCCACGACATCTTTCCCCATCTCAGCGGCTCATGGGCAAAAATATTCTCTCCCCCTGCCGCATCGATCATCACTGATGCGTAGGCCCATCCACCTACAGTGATCGGAGCTTCTATGCCTGAATTATACAGGAATACCTTGGGGCGATCCTTACCCTTTACAGAGTTCTTAACACTACTAACCTTGGAATTGAACCTGCGAACAGCCTTTTCCGCCTTATCGTTGACATCGAAAATTTGACCAATCGTCCTTATCTCTTTGGTTTCATCTTCGAAGGTCTTCACCTGGTCAGAGCACCCCACCGGACTCAAATGGGTCTTAATTCCAAGCCTTTTGAGATCCTCTCTCGTGTGTCCATTACTCTTCGAGAACCCATCCGGATACCCCGAATAAACGAAATCTGGGTTAACAGAGAGGAGCTTTTCCATAGACGGTTGCCCGGAGGCGAGAATCGGAATGGAATCGTATGCCTTCTTGTACCGTGATCCAATAGAACGATTACGTTGATATGCCGTTCCAACCATCCGTTTTTCGAGACCCAGTTCGAGCATCGTCTCGGTCGCGGTGGAGGTCAAGGTTACGGCACGCTTAGGAGCAGATTCGAATACCTGACTTACACCACAACTGGTGACAGTCAGAGGATACGAAGTGTGCCCCTGCTTCACCGGCAACGTTGCAGTCGATGCTTTCGAAATACTGGGATCAGTGACAGCACTTCCACACCCAACAAGACTGAATATAGGCATCGCCATCGCGGCAATAAGCGCGGTCACTCGCACGCGTTTTCGCACCATCAAACTATCCTTTCAACCGCGCGTCCATCGACGACCTTGCCTACAGGACACACGTCCAACAAGAGTTTCTTCGCACTCACTTGAATGCACCAACAGGGAAAGCACAGCAATGGTCCGATTAATAGAATCCGCGACCACGAGTGTGCTCTCACGGCAGGACGTGCAACTCCATCTTCAGCTTCCAATCGCGCCAGCCAGTGGCATCTCCATATGCAATATGTCACAAATTCCGTGCTGGAATGTTCTTTCCCTGCGCATGGATCAGACCAACGGTCCTCCTGTAACGCCAACCGCTTCGAATCTTCACAGCGTGAGTGTCCAGGAACTCCATTGCAGCTACCTTGCTGCCACCGTGAGCATCGATCTCGCGCTCCAGTTCGGTCTCACCGACAACTCGGTACTCTTCTAGCAACCGAATTTCCGCGGGTATGCCAAGTTGTGCCAAACCCCCGGCAAACAACAGATGCCTGGCTTGAGACGCTACGACCCCTCCCCCTCTAGCCACCGCAAGCGCGTGATCCCACACGGTCGGCGACCCAGTGGTGTCAATGATGATGAGATGCTTCTTTGTCTGCCGCACCATGGCTTGGAGCGATGCCTGTAGGTCGAGATTCCAGTACAACGACCACGCTGCTATAACGCTGTCAAACTGGCAACCGAGGTCCGCTGGCCATTCCTGATGAACGACATCGATCTCGACGTCTTTCTCCTCGGCAGAACTTTCCAAGACGCTTAGCATGTCCTCGGATCGATCCAGCACGGTCACCCGGCACCCGCGCTGTGCCAGCGGAATCGCGAACCTTCCCGTTCCTCCACCAACGTCGAAGACCGAAGATCTCGGCTCCACGATCTCGGTTACGGCTGCGATCTGCGCCAACGAGCCACCCGTCTCCCCGGCGTACTGGTCATAAACCTGGGCATAACAACGCCAAAATTCCCGTTCCCCTTCCAGAGTCCTGCGTTGGGGATCACAGCTCCTGTCATGCTCCCACAGCCCGAAGTAATCAATGATCTCCATCCCGCCTCCCTACACGGTCTGGCCCCATAAACGGTACCGATCCCCCATCACCGATGTATCCACCCGCACCCGTGGCAATCACGTTCATAACCCGGCGTGCTGCCATCGTGGGTAGTGTTGCCCTTCATCACGAACAAGATTGACACAGCATCCGCTGAGACCGACTGCCCGGACCCGATCTGGTTTGCACATAACCAGCCGCAAACACGCTCCTACCACAGAAGGACCAGTTAATTCGCTCACCAGCACGATGCGTGACGAGGGGTTCCAGCAACACAGTGGATGCCATGTTGACGACAACTCGCCCACATCCCCGCGCCGCTGACACAACCATCCGTGGTGCTCACCTGCGCGCCCTCGGACTGACGAAAACCTACGGGATGACACGTGCCCTCGATCACATCGACATCGCCATCCCAGCCGGCCAGTCGGTCGCCGTCATGGGGCCGTCCGGGTCAGGCAAGACCACCCTGTTGCACTGCTTGTCGGGGGTCCTCTCGCCTGACTCTGGCAGTATCGAACTGGCTCTGCCGGACCGCACCGTCAACGTCGAAAACCTCTCTAACGAAGGCCGAGCAAAGCTACGCCGTCAATCCCTTGGTTTCGTCTTCCAACAAGGAATGCTCGTACCCGAGCTCACTGCTGTAGAGAACACTGCCCTACCCCTCATGCTTAACGGCGTATCCCGAACCGATGCGGTCAGGTATGCCACCCAATGGCTTAAATCGATGGGGTTAGGCTGCATGGAGGATCGTCGGATTGGCCAGCTCTCCGGAGGCCAAGCTCAACGCGTCGCTATTGCCCGGTCTCAGGTAATCGATCCGTCGATTGTCTTCGCTGACGAGCCCACCGGAGCCCTCGACTCGGCCACCGCCGTCGAAGTGATGGCCATTCTGCTTTCGGCGACGACCGGGCGGGGACGCACCCTCGTCGTCGTCACCCATGACGAGGACGCCGCCCGCCGCTGCCAGCGCATCCTTCATCTGCACGACGGTCGGATCGTCTCTGACCATGTACGTCATTCCGATGGGAGGTGGTGATCATGACTATGACGCCACCTATCGAACCGGGAACCGCCGATCAAAGGATCCCGTCCCTCACCGTCCCCGAGCCGCTGGAAACTACGCCCGGACGTCCTGCCACTGCTGCGATCCTCAGCATGACCCTCCGTGCCTCGGCCGCCGGCCACTCCACCTGGCGGCTGCCGGTAGTCGCCTTCGGCGTCATTGCAACCATCATCCTCGACGTCACTGGCGGTGCCGTCATGATGTGGCACCTACCGGGAGACAACTCTGGCTTCTACAAGCTGACTTCGACAATTGCCGTCACCCTGCTGGTGCTGCCCTTGATGACCCTGGCGGCTTCGGCGGCACGATTATCGGCGCGACGCCGTGACGACCGGTTGTCCTCTCTACGCCTTGTGGGCGCTTCGTCCCACTTGTTGCGAGTACTGACCCTGGCCGAAGCCGGACTACAAGCCCTTATAGGTTCCATCCTGGGCATCATCGGATACGTACTGTGCCTGCCTCTACTGGGACAGCTCTCCTTCAACGGCGGAAGGGTCGGCGCAGATTCAATCCTGCTCGAGCCCATCCCCGTGACCGGAGTCATCCTCGCTCTCGTGCTACTCGCCCTTATCAGCTCTGCGATCGGCTTGCGAAAGGTCGACGTCTCCCCACTTGGAGTGCGAATGCGCAGCCAACCTCAGCCCGTCTCGTGGGTTCAGCTGGCAGTCGGTGGTGCCATAGTCCTGCTCATCATCTTTTCTAAGACCGTGTTGGGATTTCTCGGTCACCAGACAGGCATGGTCGGCGTGTACGTGTTTATCGCCGTCATTCTGGCTGCCGTCGTCGAGCTCGCCAACATTATTGGGCTGAAGCTACTGACTATGTACTTCCAGCACCGTCTACAACGGGCCAAAGATGCCACCCATCTCGTGGCAGCCCGCCAGGCGCTGGAGAACCCGCGCGCCGCCTGGACCCAGGTAGCCTCGCTGGGAGCGGTGTGCGTGGTCGGAATACTCGGAGGCACCGGAGCCGCGATGATGCAAACCATCAACAACGATCCCCAGGCCACGAAATCCGCCCGAATCGTCGGAGGAGATCTACAGACCGGGGTGATCCTCCTCATCATCTTCGCGTTCGCCACCGTTGCCTGCTCGGTGGGAGTCAATCAAGCTTCCGCGATCCTCGACCGTCGATCTGTCGAGGTGGGGTTAGACGTCGTCGGGATGGATCTGCAAGCCCAGGACAAGGTGCGACGCATCACTGTCATCTCACCGATGCGGTTCGCCATGGTCACCGGTGTCATTGCCACCGGGCTGCTGCTCGTCCCGGCGACCGGAATTGCTCTCATCACCCGGCCAGCAACGGTCCTCGTAACGGTCGCCACCATTGTGGCGGGAGCCTGCATGGTTCGGCTGGGTCTGTGGGCTACCCGACCGACTCTGCGCCGGGTCATCGACGATGGGCTAGCCCGGACTGAATAGGAAAAGGGTCAGCGTCGCTGCTCATCGTCGGGGCGCTCGTCGATCCCATCCATACCGAATCGCCAAACCTCGTCGATCCAGCCCCTCCTCACTGAGCTGATCCGGCTGACCACTGCAATGGTACTGGCCACGACGGCAAGGCCCACAAGGAAAGGTTTGTTCATGGCACCACTGTAGGTCGACGGCTACCCCGAGCCCAGCAGCGCCTTCGCGCTGGTCTGGCGACGCCGCCCCACCGCCCCCAAGCTGGCCACCAAAGCCACCACGGCCCAAGCCACGACGGCCAGCAAGGACCCGAACGCGGGATTCTGGCCGGCCACCACGGCCTGCACCGCCCGCAGGGCCGGGTTGAGGGGGGAGACGGCGTCGGCCCAGCGCACCGGAGCGGGAACTGTGCTGGCTAATCCAGCAGCCACTGTGGCGGTGACCAGCACGACGCTGATGAGACGCCCCAGCCCGTGCAGCCATGCCGCCAGGGAGTGGTTGACCAGCCCGAACATCACCCCGACAAGCAGCAACAAGCTACCCAAACCGATTGACCTCGGCACCGAAAGCCCCAGAGCCGTACCACCGATGACGGCCAGGCCACCGCTCACCGCGACGCTTACCACTGCCCCGACCGACATTGTCCGGGCCAGTAACCCCAGGGTTGAGCGTGAGGAGGTGAGTGCCCCCGAGGGCACCGTCCGGGCCACCAACCAGGTCGCCAGAGCGGCGATCCAGACGCCCAGGACGAGCAGCACAGCGACGACAGCCACCGAGGTCGCGATAGCTGGTCCGTCCCCGTTGACAGGTGCAGAGACGACGTCGGCAAGCTTGGTGCGGTCATCCTGGGAGTATGTCGGCACCTTCTTGGCTCCGGCTGCCAGCTGACTGGAGAACGCGCCGGTGCCCTCGGTGAGTTTCCGGGCTCCTGAGTCGAGCTTGGTCATCCCCGACGCGAAAGTTCCAGCGCCCGTGGCGGCTTTCGCCAGGCCGTCGGAGAGACGATCTACCCCATCGACGTACTGGTTAACGCCGTCTTGAAGTTTCGGCATCGAGCCAGCAGCCTTGCTCACCCCAGCAGTGTAGGCGTCGACCCCGTGGGCAAGAGTCGCGGCCCCTGACGATAACTTCTCCCCGCCGGCCTTGAGCTGTTGGGACCGGCTGGCTAAGGCCTGAGCACCGGTAGCGGCCTGGTGGATACCCTCATGTAGCCGGGTGACCTGCCTGACCATCTTCGGCAAACCAGTGCGCAGTTGTGTGGTGAACTCGTTGACCCCTCGAGACAGTCGTGAGGAACCGTCAGCAAGTTCGTCGAGGCCGTCGTCGATGCTCTTGCCAGAGTTCGGATCCTTGATCGCCATCACCTTGACGGCCACCCCTGACCCGGCCCGCACACCCAGGGCGTACCCATCGGTCATCGCGTCGCGGACGATGGGTACCAGGTCGTGGCATTCCTGCGCGGTGTGGCTTCGCATGCACCGACGCAGGAAGTCAGCCTCGCCACGGGACAGGGCTTCCTTACTAAGTTCAGCGGTTTTCTTCCCCGACGCGTACTGGCGGATCTCAGTGCGGTAGCCCACCAGGTTGCCGGTGAACTGGTCGATGCCATCAGCAAGCTGTCCGGCCCCACCGGCGAGATTGTCGAGCTGGGAGGGATCGATTTTCCCGGTAGCCGCAGCGATCTTCTCATCCATCGTCGTCAGACCAGCCGACAGCTGCCCGATGCCGTCGACGACCTTCCCCGTGCCATCGGTGTAGGTCGCCACCCCGCTGGCCAGCCCGTCGGCCCCTTGGCTGAGCTGCTGGCCCTTGTGAGACAAGGTTGTGAGCCCGCCGGAGAGCTGGGAGACACCGTCGGTGAGCTTGCCGCCGTTAGCTGACAACTGCTGAGCTCCCCCGCTGAGCTTCGTCATGCCGGAGGCAAGGGTGGCTGCGCCGGCGGAAGAACGTTTGGTGCCGTCAGCGAGTTTCGTGGCCCCGTCGTCCAGTTTCGCGGCAGCACCGGCCATCCTGGCCATCTGTTGGGCAAACCGATTGAAACCAACGTAGACATTCTCCAGATATTTCGAAGTCAGGGTGGTGTTGAGGGACCGGCGCGCCACCTGAGCGGTGAGCTCAGCGATCGTGGTGTCAGTGACCGGGGAGTTCTGGGAAGCCGTCACGTCGATGAGGGCCTGTTTGGCCTTGTTGGCGTCGTTGGCAGAGAAGGAGGTGGCATCAGCCGAGAAGGACTCCGGAATCGTCACCACCACCGAGTAAGTGCCGTCCCGTAGCCCCTCGGCAGCCCCCTGGGCGTCGGTGAGAGTCCAGTCGACGGTATGGCCATCAGTGGTGTGCGAGCCAGAGTCCATCAAGGCGGCGGTGAGTTGGCGACCCATGGGAACCAGTTGTCCACGCACTTTGACGGCCTTGTCCTCGTTGACGACGGCCGCTTTCACCCGGCCCAACCGGTCGGTGGTGTGCCAGGTCGTCCCGACCAACCCGGCAACCACCAGCAGCGGAACGAGGACGAGAACCACCACCGCCGGCCACCTTAACCTGATCGTGGAGTGGGAACGTTCAGTCATCATCGAGTACCTCCAGAGGACGACTCAAAATGGTGTTCGGCCAGGTTGTGGATGATCTGTGGGAAGAGCCAATCGATGCGACCGCGGCGCTGGGCACCCAGGATCACCGCAGCCTCGCCGGCTTCGCGGACCAGGGATTCCAGCAGATCCCGAGTAATGGGATCGACGATCCGGTCGGCGTGGTCAATGAGGAACAGCCGGGGACGTCTGCTGGGTCGTCGGGGCAGATGGGTGAGTACCGCCATGGCTGAGCACAGCTCGTCGACGACATCGGGAGCGGACGCGTCAAGGAACCACGTCACCCGACGCACTCTGGAAGCCCGCTCGGGCAGCAACAATCCTCCCGACCTCATCCGGCCGTGATTCAAGGGCAGCCGTCCCCCGATCGCCAGCAAGACGGCCGAGACACTGCTCTGCGATCCGACGACGGCTTGCACCTGACGCGGTTCGACGTGCAGATCGAGGCCTTCGAAGAGCCCCTCCACCCCGATCCCCTCGGCGTGCAGGGCCTCGGTGTGGTCCGCCGTGGGCCAGGCGGCCAGCTTTTCCTCGTGGGTGATCCCTTCCCCTTCGATGTCAAGGCGGGGTAGACGTCGATCCAGCCACCCGGGCAACCACCATGCCTTGTCACCCAGCAGGGCCATCACGGCCGGGACGAGGGTCATCCGTACCAAGAAGGCATCCGTGAGGATCCCGACGGCCAGGGCCAGGGCGATTTCCTTGATGGCGTTCATGCCCTCGGGGATGAAGAAGACGAACACCGAGATCATGATGACGGCGGCTGCCGTCACGACCTTGCCCGAACCGATGAATCCCCTTGTCACAGCACCTTTGGCATCACCGGTGTGTACATATTCCTCACGCATCCGCGAGACCAGGAACACCTCGTAGTCCATCGCCAATCCGAACAGTATGCCCATGACGACGATAGGCATGAAGGAGATGATGGGCACCGGACGATCCAGGTTCACCACCTGCAACCCGATACCCCGGTTGAAGACGAGTTGGGAAACCCCGAAAGCGGCCAACACCGATAACAAGTACCCGACGGTGGCTTTGATGGGCACTGCGATGGACCGGAACACCAAGGTCAGCAGCACTAGGCACAGCCCGACGACGAAGATCCCGAAGGGTAAAAGGGCGGCACCTAGACGTTGCGAGACATCGAGCTTGATGGCTGTCAAGCCGGTGACAGCGGTGTCGACACCGTACGTATCGCGCCACTGAGTCTCGTGGTCACGCAGGGTACGCACCAGGTTATTGGTGGCCTCGTCGGCCGGACCGGTGGTCGGCAGCACCTGGATCATCGCGGAGTCGGCATTTCGGTTCGGCACCGCCAGGGCAACGGTGTCAACCCCGGGGATCTTCTCGATGTCGGCCTTCAGTCCGTTGACTATTCTCATCGGGTCGTGCGAGGAGACGACGTCGGCAGTGACGATGACCGGCCCGTTGAACCCCGGCCCGAATTTCTGCTCCAGGACGTCATAGGTCTGCCGAGCGGTGTTGCTGGCCGGCAGTTCTGCAGCGGTGGGCAGGGAAAGGTGCAGGTCCTTCATGGGGACAGCCAAGGCCCCCAGCCCCACTACGACAACAAGAATGGTTACCAGCGGCACCCGCGTGACAGTGCGCACCCACCATCCGAAGATGCCCCCGGAACGTTCCGTTCTCCCGGCAGTCCTGGCCTTCGTGTCCGCGCGGGATCTCCTCGGACGCAACCTCTCCCCCATGAGCCCCATGAAGGCAGGGAGCATCGTCAGGGCGATGACGACGGCCAGGGCCACACCGATGGCTGCGAAGATACCCATGACGGTGAGGAAGGGGATCCTGGCAATGGCCAGGCCGATGAGGGCGATGACGACCGTCGCCCCGGCAAAGACCACCGCCGAACCCGAGGTCGCGACGGCCCGGGCAGCCGATTCCTGCACCTCGGCACCGTCACGCAGCTGGTCACGGTGGCGCGACAGGATGAACAGGGCGTAGTCGATCCCGACGGCCAGCCCAAGCATGACCGCCAGCATCGGTGTGACGGAGTTGACCGTGGTGAATCTGGTGAGAATCGCCATGCCTGCATAGGTGACCCCGACCCCGAGTACGGCTGTGACGATGGGCATTCCAGCTGCTACCAGGGATCCCAGGGTGACGGAGAGGACGACGAGGGCCACCCCGACTCCGATGACCTCGGTGATTGACAGGGAGGGTAGCGTCGCCTCGAAGGCTTGACCCCCTACGTACACATGGGACCCTGATGGCAGGTCCGATCGAATCTCGTTGCCAACCCTGATCAGGTCGTGACGTCCGGAATCAGGAAAGGTCACCGCGTTGTTCTGCCCCAGTTCTACCTGGATGACGGCCGCGGTGTGGTCCTTGTTGACCATCCCGGTAACGTACTTGTTCCACGGTGATGTCGCCCCGGTGACGAGGGGGAGGTCTTTGAGCTCGTCCACCCCCTTTTCGATCCGGGAGCGGATGAGCTTCGATGAGATGTTGGTGCCGTCAGGGACGGTGACGACAACGTTGGCGCTGAGCGCAGAGGCCTGCGGGAAGGCCACCTGGAGTTTGTCGTAGGCCACCTGGGAAGGCGCCCCGGGGATGGTGAAGGAATCGTCGTAGTCACCGTGCAGAGCAGCAACTCCCACACCAAGCAGAGCCAGCAGGACCAACCACAGTGCTACAACGGTCTTGGCCCGCCGGAAACACCACACCCCGAGATCGTGGAGCAAGGAGGACATCATCACCCCTCGGTTGGAATCACACGAACACCACTCGATACACTTATGTATCCGAGGTAACATCGTATCCGATACATCCACCCCATGAGTGGTTGCACGTCCACTGCCTCGGGATCCTCATGACTACAACCAGCGACCCCCCTCCGATCTCGGCGCGCCGCGCCGCCACCCAAGCTCGGCTAGCCGATGCCGCCGTTGCTGTTTTTGCCCGCAAGGGAGTCCCGGGATCGACCGTCGAGGAGATTTGCGAGGAGGCTGGGTTCACCCGCGGCGCCTTTTACTCCAACTTCACCTCGAAAGACGACCTGTGCACCACGGTGCTACGTCGTTATGCCGAGAAGAATCTTGCGACCCTGGGGTCCTCTCTGAACTTCCCCAACGACGGTCACGAAGCGTTGCGTGACCGCATCCACGACATCATCGCCCTGTTCGCCTCAACCGTCGGCTCCGATCCCCTGACGGCCATGGCGATCCTGGAAATCACCATCGAGGCAGCACGGAATCCACGATTGCGTCAGGCCTACCGGCAGGTCGGAGACGCTATCACTCCTGCCTTGTGCCACATGGTCGAGCAGGCTCTGCGTGAACACGCCGCCACCGCCACCATCGCGGTCTCCGACCTCGTCGAGGTCACCCAAGCCGTCTTCGATTTTCGGGTGCTGGCGGCAATGGCGTCAGGACGTCAGGCCGACATCGACCGCATGACCAACCAGCTGACAATGATGGTGCTGACCTTCGTCCACCCCATGTGACCCCGCGACAGGCCCCGACAGAGCACCGGCCCCGCACAAGTGCAGGGCCGGTGGTGTGGCAACAGGGAAGAATCAGTAACCCAGGATCTTCTTGCGTTCGGGCAACCATGCAATGGCGTCACGAATTCCATCCGCCTGGGTCAGCTCCGCGCTCCAACCGAGCAGGTCCTTGGCCCGGCGTGACACCGTGTAGGCACCTGCGACATCGCCGGGACGCGGTGGACCGTAGACGACATTGAGGGACTTACCCGTACCCTCTTCGAAGGCCTTAACGAGCTCCTTAACGGTAACGCCACTTCCGGTACCGATATTGAATACCTGGTACGGGTCCTCGGTCGTAACCTCATCGAGATGCTCCAAGGCAGCAACATGAGCGCGAGCCAGATCCCAAACGTGGATGTAGTCACGAATACCTGATCCATCGCGAGTCGGCCAGTCCACTCCAGTGACGGTGAAAGTGGAACCCTCCATCCAGGCGTCAATCATCTTGCCGAGCACATGGGTGGGGTGCTCAATCTGCTGACCAGTACGCAACTTCGGGTCTGAACCGATCGGGTTAAAGTACCGCAGGCTCAATGCCTTGAGATCGGAGGCGTGCGCGGCGTCACGCAAGATGAATTCCACCATGAACTTGGTGGTGGCATAGGGGGAACCGGGGTCCAGAGCGGATTCCTCAGTGACCTTGAACTCCTCATCAGTGGCATAGATCGACGCCGAGGACGAAAACAAGATGCGGTGTACGCCGTTGCGCTCCATTCCCTTGAGCAAAGCAACGGTCTTGCCGACATTGTTACCGTAATAGGTCAGCGGCTCATCAACCGATTCGGGGACGATGATCTTGGCTGCGCAGTGGACGACGGCGTCGATCTGGTTCTCGGAGAAGACGCGGTCGAGCAGGTCTTGATCAGCGATGTCGCCCTCGTAGAACGTGCGATCGCGAACGAATTCGCGGCGCCCCGCGGATAGGTCGTCCAGCACGACGACCTCATGGCCGGCCTCCTCACATGCCGAACCAACCGTTGATCCGATGTAACCGGCCCCGCCGGTGATGAGAATCTTCATGGGAACCTTCCGTAACGTCGATCTCGTCGCCGTCAAGTCTAGGTGCGGCTCGCCAGCCTCGATGGCGGGCACGGGCTGCGTGCGGTGAATTGGTCACGAACGGTGCGCGTTGCCAGCCCCCGCGTCGCTAACTGGCGTGCTCAACCAATCTTCCACGGCTGGTTTCTAGAATTGCTGTTATGGAGGACACCGGATCGCAGACCTTGCCCACGGAGAACCGTTCCAACAGCTCCCGCGGGGCGGGGGTACGCGCCCGTCTCAATCGGTTCAATCCGAGCCGCAATAACGTTCCCCAAATCAACATCCCCGGTATGGAGGAGGTGCTGGACCCCAAGCTCGATGACGGCCGCCCGGCCGACACCGAACGGGCATGGTGGGGAGACGTCACCCTGACCCTCATCATGGCCGTAGTGACGATCGCCCCCTACCTCGTCAGTCTGGTGGAGTGGCCGCGCCCGGAGTACATCGCCGCCCTCTTGTCATCGATGGTCATGGTGGCCTCTCTGCCGATGCGTCGCGAGCATCCTCTTCTCATGATGACCTTGGTCGCTATCGGGGCTGCGATCCAGTTCTTCTTCGTGCCTTTCCCGGTGTTGAGCATCTTCGTCGTCCCAATCGCCTCCTACTCGGTGGCGAGGTGGGTCGACGGCCACCAATCCCGCTGGGTGCTATGGGTGGGAGCCGTGGGGTCAGTCATTGGGCCGATGAGGTGGATCCCCACCATTGCCGCCGGTTACGATCCTTCATCGGGAACGCCCTGGGTGCTACTGGTGCTTGCCATGACGGTGTGCGCAGGCCTCGTCCTCACCCCATACGCGGTAGGTCGACGACTGCGGGAGTCCGCCCTCATCGACTCCCAGCAACGCATCGTCAAAGCCCAGCGGTACCGGGCGATTCTCGCCGAGCGTGAACAGCAGGCCAGGGTGGCCGAGGAGCGCACCCGTAACGAGATCGCCAGAGAGCTCCACGACATCGTCGCCCACTCGCTGTCGGTCATGATTGTTCAGGCCGAAGGCGGCAAAGCACTGGCGACAAAGAAGCCGGAGAAGGCCCCCGAGGTGCTTGAGACGATCGCCGAGACCGGACGTGAGGCCCTCCTTGAGATGAGGCGAATCGTCGGGGTATTGCGTCAGGACACCGACGCCGAGTTCTCCCCCTCCCCTAGCCTGGCTGAAATTCCCGACCTGGTGGACAAGTCCGGGGTGAAAGTTGAACTCAAGGTGACTGGGAAGGAGCCGGTGGTCTCCCAAGCCCTCGGGCTTGTGGTCTACCGAGTCGTTCAGGAGGCCCTCACCAACGTCCTCAAACACGCTGGCCCGAGCGCCCACGCCACTGTGACCCTGGCCTATTCACCTACCGCGATCTACGTGGAGATTCTCGACGACGGGTACGGGGCTGCCGTCCAAGGGGACGGTCGGGGACACGGCCTCCAGGGGATGCGAGAGCGCGTCACGTCAATGGGTGGGCAATTGTCGGCGGGGCCTCGCAAAGAGGGCGGGTTCCGCGTCATGGCGAAACTGCCGGTCCAAGCCGACTCCCGTCAGAGATGACCTCGGCTCCGACGTCACTTACCCCAACAGTTCGGGGAGGAACCCTAGCCGCTCCGGGGCCCGCGGTACCCAGGCGAGCACGTCCTCAGGTGTGAGGGGGTCGGCAGTTCCGTGCACTCGCGAGGTGACAATAGCCCCCACCAGGGCGGCGACGTCGAGCTTGCAGGCCAACGGCACCTGCCACCCCCAGCACCAAGCCAGACCGGCCAAGGCGGCATCTCCGGCACCCGTGGTGTTGACCGGGTTTATGTTCACCGCCGGAACGTGAACCTCCTCGCCGGTACGAGAATCCACGCCGACGATCCCGTCACCACCACAGGTGACGACGACCACTGGAACGCGCTCGGCGAGGGCTCGAGCTGCCCGCACAGGGTCGTCGGCGCCGGTAAGGTGCATCGCCTCAGCGGCGTTGGGCGTATAGCAGGTGCACCCTGACACCGCGTCAAGCAATCCGGGTTCGTATTCCTCCTCGAATCCGTGGTCTGCGATCACCGGAATCCCTGCGTCGGCGGCGTCATGCAGCCAGGCGTCAGCGGGAACCGACACATGGGTGACGATAACGTCAACTCCGTCAAGATTCGGTGCGGGAAGTGGAGCTGGTAACGCAGTTTCCACCGTCGCCATGGCCCGCTCGGTGCCACACGCCTGGCTCATCGTCACCGGGAGAGTCCAGCCAGGGTTGATCGGGCTTGGGGTCAGGTCAATGCCCCACTTGGTCAATTCCCGACAACACATCTCGGAGTTGGGGTCGTCGCCTAGACCTGTCAGTAACTGGACCCGAGCACCCAGGCTTGCCGCGATCCGTGCCGTGTTGGCGACCCCACCCCAGGTGGTGACGAAGTCGGTGCCGTAACGCTCCTCGCCCAGACCGGGCAACTCGTCGATTCCAGAGATGACGAGGTCGCGGAAGGTGATACCGGCGGTAAGCAGCCGCGGATGACGGTTGACGAACATGGGCATGGCTCCTGTGCGCGATTGGTCGCCCTTCAGCATAGACAGCTACTAACCCCGGTAACCTGTGAAACACCCCATTGGCAGGCGATGCCCCGAGAAGTAGAGATGCCCACCAACGACACCCTCATCCGGGGCTTGTGCCCCCAGCCCCGCCAGGTGCAACTCACCGAAGGACGATTCCCCCTGCCGTCGGTGCTCACCTGGACTGGCCCCGACGAGGTCATCAACGCCGTTACGATCCTCACCGAGCGACTGGCTCCAGCACTCGACGTCGTGCGAGCAACATCACACACCGACGATGTCTCCCTCACCGTCATAGTGGATCCCGCTTTAGAAGCGGAGGGCTATCGCATTGACATCGACGCGCAGGTCCGCATCACTGCCGGCAGTCCATCTGGGGCGCGTTGGGCAGTGCAAACCCTGCTCCAGCTGCTCACCCCGTGGGTTTACGGGCCCGGACCGCTAGCGCTGAAGCACCTATGCCTTCCGAAAGGCGTCATCGTCGATGCGCCACACCACAGTTGGCGCGGGGCCCATCTGGACGTTTCGCGACATTTCATGCCCACCTCGTTCATCATGAGTTTTTTGGACGTGCTGGCCGTACACAAGCTCAATCGGCTGCACCTGCATCTCACTGACGATCAGGGGTGGCGTCTGCCGGTACCGGGCTGGCCGCGGCTGACCACGGTGGGCGCGTGGCGTCCAGGAACGGTACGAGGGCACCAACCGCCACCCGACGACAACGGCTGTGACGACGTCGCTGAGCACGACCACATACCCCACGGTGGTGCCTACACCGTCGACCAGCTGCGCGCCATCGACGAGCGAGCTCAGCTGGTGGGCATCACGGTCGTCCCGGAGGTCGATCTTCCGGGACACACCGAGTCGGTGGTGGCCGCCTACCCCGAGTTAGGCTGTGGAGCACCGATCAGCCATCCGCGCACCGCCTTCGGGGTGTCGGAACACCACATCAACCTCACCGATGCTGCGCTGGGTTTTTGCCGCGACGCCCTGGACGCCGTGATGGAGATCTTCCCGAACTCACCGATCCACATCGGCGGCGACGAGTGCCCCGGCAAGGAGTGGTTTGGACATAAGCCCACCCGCACGCGGCTAGCCGAGCTGGGCATCACGACCCCACACCAGGCTCAGGCGTGGTTCGAGCGCCAGATCTGTGGCCACGTCGTCGCTGCTGGGCGTCAGATCATCGCCTGGGACGAGATGTTGGAAGCGGGTGCGCCTGAGGAGGTCACCGTGATGGTGTGGCGGGATGCCGACGACATCGCCCGCGCTGCTGCCGCAGGTCACGATGTCATTGCCGCCCCCGCTCGGCATACCTACTTAGATCACGGCATGGAGACGGGTCCGCAGGCACCGGTGACAATCGACGCCCCGATGACTATGGACGATGTCGCCGGGCTGCACGACGTGCTGGCCGCGGTGAACTCACCCCACCTGTTGGGTGGACAGTTCCAATTATGGACAGAATATCTGTGCACCCCTGCCCAGGTCGAGGATGCCGCCTTCCCGCGCGGCACGTCGATCGCCGAACAGTTGTGGACTGGCAACCCGGCTCGACCGCTGTCGGAGTTAGAGGCCCAAACTCGCCGTCTCACCGCGATGGGGGTCAATTGGCACCGATAATGGCATCGATACCGGCCACGTTCATCATGAGCAGGCAGGCCATCGAGTTCGACCAACTGAACCACCCTCGGGTGAACCGAGTAGGGTCGGTTGGGTCGAAGCTCTCGTGGGTCCAGCCAGTACCACCATCGGTGACGAGGATCGTCTCCAGGCAGTCGCGGGCCTCTGCATCGTCCCCAGTGAGTCCTTGCACCGCCAAACTAATGTGCCAGATATAGCCCTTTGGACTGTGCGGGCTACCAATTCCTCGGGCTGCCGGGCCACTGAACAGGTACGGGTTAGCCGCGCTGAGCACCCAGCGGCGGGTGCTCTGGTAGAGCGGATCGTCACGACCGAGGTCACTGGTGAGAGGCAAAGACAACAGGGAAGGCATGTTCGCGTCGTCCATTTCCAGCACTGATCCAAGCCCGTCCACCTCGTAGGCAAGGTGGTCCTCGACGATGCCGAACTGCCTCACCCCGGCATCGATCTCATCGGCCAGCTTCGTGGCGCGTTCGGCAAGATCCTCGTCATCCCAAACGCGACAGAACTCGCGAATTTGACGCAGGGCACGCATCGCCATGAACTGAGCCGGAATGTTGTAGCCGTAGCGACAGGCGTCGTCGGAAGGTCGGAATCCGCTCCAGGTCATCCCAGTGTGTCCCACCGGGGTGCCCGAACCGTCGCGGCCGAGGGTGTCGGACGGCCCGGCGGGGCGCACGTGGCGGTAGGTAGACCGCGCATGATCCTGCTCCAAGCTCCAGACGTCGATAATGCGTATGCACCCCTGGTGGACCGCGCCGTTTAGATGCTCCGAGCTGCTGCTGGCCTGCCAGTACCGCCATGCGAGGTCGACGGGAAACGCCAGCGAGTCTACCTCGTATTTGCGCTCCCATAGCTCGTCGGCCACATCGAGGTCATCGGCGTCGAAGTGCGCCCCGGTTGGGCCGGAATTGAAGGCGTTGGCGTAGGGGTCAACGTCGATGCAGTGCCACTGGCGGGCGATAACATCGCCGATCTGACGGGCCACCTCGGGGAGGTCGCACATAATCAGAAACGGCCACAACTGCGCCGAGGAGTCGCGCAGCCACATAGCCGGAATATCGCCAGTGACGACGAAGACGCCGTGCTCGTCGCGGGACATCGTGCGCGTCCACGTGTCCGTCATCCAGGCCACAAATCGGCTTGCAGCCTGCCGGCCCATCGCCTCGTCAAGGCCTTTGCCTACGCCCTGGCTGATCTGGGCACCGATCTCGTCTAGACGCTGCCGTAGGGCGGGTGTCAGCTCGCACGCCCTCATCGATGGGACTCCCAGAAGGTCACCCGCTCATCATCCAGCCCGGGAACCCACATGTCCCCCTGGCCCTTGAGCTTGCGTCCGACCGTGAGAACCCACGCTCCGGCAGCCCGTCCGGCACGCAATCCGAAAGCGGAATCCTCGATGACGACACATCTGCTCGGGTCGGCCCCTAGACGCCTCGCTGCGGTGAGGTAGGGGTCGGGGGCCGGTTTGCCGGCAGCGACCTCGTCCACCCCAAGGACGGTGTCGAACAGTTCCAGCCAGCCTTGTGAGGCCAATCCGTCACGCACCAAACGCGTCGGGGAATTCGACACCACAGCGATGGGTACATGACCCGACAGCCTCTTCACGAGGCGGTCAGCTCCAGGCATCGGCTCGGTGTTGCCAGCCAGGTTGGCGTCAAGGATGTCCATGAAACGCTCGACGGTGGCCTGGGGATCTGCCTGAGGGTGGTCTCGCAGATACAGCTCAACGACGTCGTCGACGGTGCCCCCGTCAACCTTGGCGCTGTCAGCATCAGCCAGAGAAGTGCCCCACAGATACTCGGATGCCACGCACCAGGCCGGCAGGGTGTTGAGCAGGGTTCCGTCCATGTCGAAGAGGACGGCATCCACGTGCTGCGGCGGGTACATCATCACCATTCAAAATCCATCTCTCTACTTGGGCCGATCGGTTCCACGTCACGCAAGACGCCGACGTCGCTGGCATCCATATGGCCAGGGTGCACTCCCATTGCCTGCAGTAACAGCGGCGTCACCTCGTGGCTGCGAAGGGCAGCGGTACGCAGCAACGGTTCGGGAAGCGTCCCACCGATGTGGTGGGCTGCCAGGAAGCTGCGACGTACCTCCACCTCGTCTTCCCCGTGACCCCCTTCAGGTTTGTGACCGTGATCGGTGGTGACGGCGACAAGCCACTGCTCCCCGAGCTGCTCGTGGCGCTCGGCGACCGCCTTGACGAGGTGACGGGTGAGCTCGTCGACATGACCCACTGCCTGTTGGTACTGCTCGGAGTCCGCCCCGAAACTATGCCCGGCGTGGTCGACCCCCTCGAAGTAGACGACGGCGGCGTCCGGGCCCTCGTGCAGCAGATGCCAGGCGGCCCACGACGACACTTGCTCATCAGCCCGGTCGATGCCTTGGGAAAGGTCGGGGCCGAAGAGCTGGTGCTGTCCGGTGCGCTGTTGGTCCACCCGCTGGTGGATGATCGGGCCGGGCCCGTAGGGGCTCACGAAGGCGTCCCAAGTGGCTGCGGCGAGGGTGCGCGCCGATGGGTTAGCGAAGAACACCTGGGAGAGGATGTCGGGGTGACGTGCCAGATCGTGGCCGACGAACTCGTTCCACCACACATTGCACTGTTCGTGGGTGGCACCGGTGAGGATCGTCGTCCAGCCGGGGGCAGAGTCGGTGGGCGGGGTCATCCACATGGGGATGATCGTGCCCTGGGAGCGGTCATCCCCTCGCACCAGGCGAGCGAGGGTCGGAGCCAGGTTCTTCGGGGCTCGATCGACGGGCAGGGTGTGGTCCAGGGCCGGCGCCGGATGCTCGGGGACCGGCTCGCCCTGCCCCACGCCCCGCACGAATCGGGGATCGGCGGGGTGATCGGGGTGGGTGAATCCCGGATCGCGTTGCAATGCCTCGGGCAGTGCGATGTCGAGGCGCAATCCGTCGATGCACACCAGGAGAAGTTTCATCGCTGGCTCACTCTCAGTGTCAGAATCTGGAAGGGACGCAGGGTGAGTTCCACCCTGCTGCAGGTGCTGGCCGGCAGCTGTTGGGTTGGCTCGTCAATCGGGTCCTCAAGCAGATCCACCTCGCTCACACAACCGTCCCGGTCCAGCAGCAGACGCACCCGACTGCGAGCACCCTCGGCTTCATGTATGCGTATGACGAGATCCCCGGACCCGTCAAAGGCCTGCTTGACGGCGTCGATGACGGCCGTGCCGTGCACCGGCTCGATCCGGGCCGTACTGGGCAGTTCCACCGTCCCGCTTCGCACCTGGAGCAGCTGGTTAAGCCGTGCCGCCTCGACGTGCGCGGACTCGACCCGGGCGTCGGTAAGCAGGCTGTAGACAAGGTGGTGACATCCCTGGTCGGGGTGGGGGTCTGGGCTCTGCGGTGAGCGCAACAGGGTGAGTCGGGCCATGACTCCCATAGTGGGGGTGCGCTCGTCCCCACCGGCCGGGCTCACGTCGTGACCATAGCTGGACTGGTTAACCAGCGCCACCGCGTACCTTGGCTCAGCCAGCAGCATCCACTGCTGCCCGCAGCTCTCGAAGTGGGCGTCGTCCCAGGAGGTATTGGCCTCGATCGGCCGTTCGATGTGACCGAATTGGATCTCGTCACGGCTGGAGCGGGCGGCCACATCGAGGGGAAAGTCCACCTTGAGCACGCGGGCCCGTTCGGCCCAGTCGACGTCGACGCTGAACTCCACCGCCCGACTGTCGGCGTCCAGGGTGATGGTCTGGACGAAGCTGGACTGACCGGCATGACGCTCCACGCGCACCTGGGCGCGCAGCGGGCCCTCGGTGACGCGCAAATCGGTGATCTGGTCTACAGGATCGCCGCTGTGGCGGTACTGCTGCTGCAGCTCCCAAGCATCGAAGCAGTCGGGATAGTCTGGGTGCAGGACGAGCCGGTTGGCGCGCTGTCCAGACAGCAGGAGTTCGCGGTCAGATACCAGGTCAACAATCGAGTTCACCAGCCCGTCGCGAGTGTCAATACACACGTCGACGAGTCCGTTCGTCATCCGGATCGCGTCGCGACCTCGCTGCACATGCACCGGGTGCTCGGGGTCAACCACGGCATCGGTCAGCGATTTCGCCGCCATTGCTGGCACCTGCACGAGTACGGGTCGGTCACTGACAGAGAGGACCTCGCGCCGGTCCGCCTGGGACGGATTAACTAGGCTCACCCCCACAGTCTCGCCGTCACTCGCCTGCAATAGTGCCTGCCAGGCGTCGTCCATGAGCTCATCCAACTCGGCACGAATGGCGGTGAACTCAGTAATGGCCTCTTGGTTCACCCACGCAATCGATGATCCGGGAAGAATGTCGTGGAACTGCAGCAGCAGGGTGCGCTGCCATAGTTGTTCCAGCTGCTGGTAGGGGTAGGGGTGGCCGGTACGGGCGGCCATAGCGGCGAGCCACTCGGCAGCCGCGAGCCCAGCCTCGGCGCGTCGGTTGCCGTTCTTGAGGGGGTGGGCGGAGGTGTAGACGCCCCGGTGGAACTCCAGGTACATCTCGCCGCGCCACACTGGCGCCTGTGGGTGGTCCTCCTGCGCCTGGTCGAAATAGTCGTCCGGGGAGCCCAGCCGCACCTGCGGTGCGTCCTCCAGGTCGGCGAACCTGCGTGCGCGTTCCACTTGTTCGGCGGTAGGTCCACCGCCGCCGTCGCCGTATCCGAATGGCAGGATTGAGCGTCGAGCCACGCCCTTCTCTTTGAAGTTTGCCTCAGCTTTCTTGACCTCTTGAGCGCTGACAACACAGTCGTAGCAGTCCACTGGCGGAAAGTGCGTCCAGACCCGGGTGCCGTCAATGCCCTCCCACCAGAAGGTGTGGTGGGGAAGCGTGTTCGCCGTGTTCCAGCTGAGTTTCTGGGTAAAGAACCAGCGCATGCCAGCAAGTCGAGCAATCTGGGGCAGCGCACCGGTGTAGCCAAAAGAATCCGGCAACCACAGGCAGTCCGGACGCACCCCGAGGTGTTCGCGCATCCAGCGCAGACCGCTGGTGAACTGTCTCACCAGCGACTCCCCGGAGGGCAGGTTAGCGTCGGACTCCACCCACATACCGCCCACCGGGTGCCACTGGCCACGCTCGATGGCCTCCTGAACGCGTTCGAAAAGCTCTGGTGAGGATTCTTGGAGCCAGGCATAGTGCTGGGCACTGGTGCAGGCGAAGTGGAAATCGGGGTACTCCTGCGCCAGGGCGACGACGTTGGAGAAGGTGCGCACCACCTTGCGGCGGGTCTCACGCAACGGCCATAGCCAGGCCGAGTCGATGTGCGCATGCCCAATGGCCGTCATCTGTTGGGCCGATGAGTTGGCCCCCGAATTCAGGTACCCGGCAAGGACTTGCCGGGCCACTCCGGCACCGACGACGATCCCCTGGTGATCGACCTCGTCAGCAGCCTGTTCCAAGCCCCGGAGCAGCCGGGCACGATGGGTGGACTCGGCTGGTAGCTGGCGCATGAGCCCGTCAAGAACGTCGATATCAAGCCACAAGCCCCACACCTCATTGCGGCGCACCGAAAGCTCCGCTCCCTTGAACTGCCACAGCGGCTCATGGCCCGCAGTACGACAATCTCCCAGCTCGGTGAGTCCCCCCAGGTGCTGGGACATGTCGGGGTTGCCGGCGGCCTCTACCCACAACTCGACGTCCCCGTCGGCCCCAATGAGTGGCTCGCCCTCCTCGGCGAATCGGGCGGCGAGCGCCCCGTGGTTAAGCCCGATCCGGTGGTTACGTGGGTTGAGGGCCTTGAGGGGGCGTCCGTTCGCGGTGTAGACCATCGCTTCGGACTGGTTACCAGCCCAATCACCGACGAATCCCAGGTCCATCGAGAGATCGACCTCTTCGCCAGCGTGGCTAGCAGGCAGGGTGCCGGTGACGTGCAGCCACCAGGTACTCCATGGAGCACCCCACCACGTCCCGGGCGGAAATGGCTGGTAGTTAGCGGCAGTGGCCTCCTTGAAGCTCACTGGCTCGCCGGGGACCTGCCAGGCCGTCACCTGCAATGGACAGATCTTCTCGGTGATTTCTCGTTCGAGACGTTCCTTGAGGTGACCAATCCGGTCTTGGGTGAGTTCGGTGTGATCATGCATGGGCGTCCTTGAGGTACTCCAGGCCGTCGAAGGCGTCAGCGAAGTCGTCGAGCAGCTGTTCGGCGACGTGAACGGAGTCAACAAGCGGGTGGTGGCTCAGGGCCAGCAGGGCGGCGGTACGGCTGTGGTTAACAGCAGCGTCGATGGTGCGTTGTTCTACGTACTTGGCGTTAACGACAAGTCCTCGGGCATGGTCGGGCAGCGCGGGAGTGGGCAGCCGGTGAATCCCGGCACCGTCTACCCGACACGGGACCTCCACGACGGCCTCGTCGGGCAGGTCAGGAAGGGCCCCGTGGTTGGCGACATTGAGGATGAGCTCGGCGGGCACGTCGTTGGCGATGGCATGCATGATCGCCAGCGCAACCTTGTCGTATCCGCCGGTCTCCAAGTCGGCTTCATCGCGCTCGAATTCACCCGAGACCTCGCGATTGGTGGCCATGTAGGTCTCCTCGCGCTCCAGACGGGTGGCTTCCCATAGGCCAGCGACATCGTCAGTGTGTTGGGCCTGGGTGTAGAATTGGTTCTGCTGGGCCTCCAGGAAGGCTCCGCGTGGGGCTTCAGCCTTCCGATCGACGGCGAGGTCGTCGCGGGAATAGTAGTAGTAATGCAGGTATTCGTTGGGCACGGCGCCCAGGGCTTGCACCAGGTCGGCACCGAAGAGACGACCTTCCTCGAAGCTCTCGATGAGGTCAGGTCGCTCAAGCAGATGCGGTAGGACGTCGACCCCATCAACGTTCAGGCTGGTGAGCCAACCTAAATGGTTGAGTCCGCTGTAACCGATGTGAATGCGTCCGTCGCCGTCGAATAGGGACCCCAGGTCGGCCGGTGCCAGCCCGGCACCCTGCAGGGTGGTGAGGATACGACGGGCCAGACCCACTGGAGAGTCGCAGATACCCACTACCTGGTCTCCCAGGCGACGCTGCATGACCTCAGTCATCACTCCCGCCGGGTTAGTGAAATTGATGACCTTGGCGTCGGGGGCGTACCGCGTGATCTGCTCGACGAGGTCGAGGACCACCGGGATACCCCGCAAAGCATACGAAATACCGCCAGCTCCCACGGTCTCTTGACCGATGACACCGCGAGCCAGGCACATCGACTCATCGAGGGCACGTCCATGGGTGCCGGCGACGCGGATGGCCGAAAAGATGAAATCGGTTCCCGCCAAGGCGGTGGGCAGGTCGGTGGTGGCCACCACTGACGGCGCGTGAGGCAGGGCGGGGGTCAGCTGGGCTACAACCGTCTCGATGACGCCTAGCCGGAGCGGGTCGGTGTCGTAGAGCCGCAGTTCGGTGACTCGTTGCGGCGAGGTGTCGCGAGCAAGGGCCTTAAATACCAGCGGAACGCGGAATCCTCCGCCACCGAGGATGGTGAGCTTCATGCGGTAATGACCTCCACTGTTGATTCGCAGTGTGCGTCGAAGTCCAGTGGCAGCGGCCCGGTGGTAATGACGCCACTGACCTCCTCAAGGGTGAACGGGGAATGCGCTCCGACGCCCGGAAATTTCTCGGAGTCGACGAGCAAGTAGCTCCGACTCGCGGCAGCGATGATCGCCTGCTTGATGTATGCCTGAGAACGACTCGTATCTCGAACCCGCCCGTTAGCACTCACCCCTGAGCAGCCTAGGAAGGCCAGGTCAGCTTGGTGGTGGGTCAGCGCGTCAGCGACGAACTGACCGTCAAAGCACTGGTAACGCTCCGACCACACTCCCCCGAGCACGACAACGGTGACGTCCGGGGCGGTTCTGAGAGTCTCAAAGACGGGCAGGGATGCAGTAAGTACGGTGATGGAGCGCCCGGTGAGCAGCCCGGACAGGTGATGGACGGTGGTGCCGATGTCCATGATGATCGTGTCGCCGTCGTGGATAAGCTCGGTGGCCTTGCGGGCGATCGCAGCTTTGGCCTGAGTGTGATGGTTCATGACGTCACCGAAGTGATCGTCCACGCTCGTGACGAGTTGGATACCTCCCCAGGAACGCTCGATGATGCCCTTATCTTCCAGGGCGATGCAATCGCGTCGGGCCGTGGCCATGCTCACGCTCAGATTCCGAGCGACGTCGACGGTTCGCATGGCAGGCCGGTCCCGGAGCAGTTCGACGATCGCGTCGTGACGAGCGGCCTTGAGCATGTGCCCCATGGTACCGATCCATGACCATACGTCTACACAATTTCGTCATTTCAATCATTTTTCAGCAACTCATCGCCCACCGACCGCTACAGTGATCTCACAAACCAACCTTTGTCGGTTGGTTTGACCATACTCGAATCAAGCATTGACAAGGTTGTTGCCTGGAGATCACCTACAGTTAACCTCAGTTGCACACAGTCGTGACACCCTGAATCCTTGGCGGGTACACAAGCCCCAAATATTCCCCGAGAAGGCGTTCGCACCGCGAAGGGACGGGCCCACGTCCCGCCGACATCTGAACATTATTGAGCGATTTTGTCAGTGACGATTCCCGTTCAACCCAAGGAGGGACCTCATGAATCTGTCGCGTCGTCATCTGCTCTCCGGCGGTTTCGCCGGGCTGGGCGTGTTGGGAGTGTCGGCGTTGACCGGATGCTCCACCTCCACCGAGCCCAAATCCGATACGGGCGCCGGTGACGCTAAGAAGCTCGTCCTGTGGATGTGGCCAGAAGGCTTCGACAAGCAGACGCTAGCTGCCGTCGCCAAAGCGCAACCGTCCTATAACGTGCGTCAGGACATCATCGGCGGCGATTTCAAGCAGAAGCTCACGACGACCTTCACTGCGGGCTCCGGGCTGCCTGACCTTACTGGCGTCAAGGGCGAGGACATCGTCTTTTTCCGTGACCACGCCGGGTATTTTGTCGACCTCAACACTCTCGGCGCCAAGGACATTAAGTCCGACTACTTGGGCTGGAAGTGGGCCCAGGCCACCACCACTGACGGCAAGCAGCTGGGAATCCCCTCCGACATCGGTCCCACAGTCTTGTTCTACCGGGCTGACATCTTCGAGCAGGCCAAATTGCCCAGCGATCCCGACCAGGTCGCCGCCCAGATGACCACCTGGGATGCCTTCATCGAGTTCGGTACCAAGTTGCTGGCCACCAAGAAGAAGACCTACCTGGTACGCAATGCCGCTGGCCTGTTCGGCACGATCTGACCGCAGTCGGGCAAGGGGTTCATTGACGAGAAGAAGACCTTCATCGGCGACCAGGACCACATTCGCAACGCGTGGGACATCACCGCAAAGGCACTCAAGGCCGGCATCATCGCTACGATCCAGTCCGACACCTCCGACGCCGCAGCCGCTGTCAACGAGGGACGTTTGCCTGCCGATTTCGGTGCCTCCTGGCACCTGGCTGACCTCATGGTTGACGCCCCCCAAACGAAAGGAAAGTGGCGGGCGTGCGCCCACCCCGGCCCGGCTATCAACCAGGGAGGCTCATTCCTGTCTATCCCGGCCGGCGCCTCGGATCCCAAGGCATCCTTTGCCGCGATCCGCGAGCTGCTCAGCGTAAAGTCCCAGATACGCGAGTACGTCCACAATGGCAACTTCCCCGTCTCCCCGAAAGCCTACGACGATCCGAAAGTCTCGGGTCCAGTGGACTTCCTTGGCGGCCAACATGCGGCGAAGGTCTTCGGCAAGGCTGCCGAGTCGGTACGTCCGCTCTTCGAGGACTCGAACTCCGGCGCCGTCTCCGCCCCGTTTGCGGCCCAGCTCGAGCGGGTCGAATCCTCGGGAAAGAATCCGGAAACTGCCTGGCACGATGCCGTCTCCGAGGCTAAGCGCATCGCCAGGCAACTGCATCTCACCGTCAGGTGAGGCGTCTGTACCGAGATGAGTTCACCACATACCGTCACCGCCACGCCCACGGATGAGCTGCATCACCCGTCCGTGGGTCGGCGAATGCGCAAGGCTTTGCCGATCTATGCCGCTTTGAGCCCGTATTTCTTCTTTTTCCTTGTCTTTGCCGCTATACCGATGATCTTTACCCTGCTACTAGCCTTCACCGACTGGTCAAGCTTGGGGAGTGCCCATTTTGTCGGTTTAGAGAATTTCACATATCTCATCAGCGACCACCTGTTCTACAAATCGCTGGGCAACACGCTCATTCTGTGGGCGATGGGCACAATCCCGACACTCATCATTGCCACGATCGTCGCCCTCATGCTGAACAAGACGATACGGTTCTCTACGACCTACCGGGTCATTTACTTGGTCCCAAACATCACGTCCATGGTGGCTATGGGCATCTTGTTCAGCTCTATTTTCTCCAGCCAGTTCGGCCTGGCCAACGCCGTGCGCAACCTGCTAGGCCAGGAAAATATCGCCTGGTTGCAAAACGAGTGGGGCATCAAGATCGCCATCTCGTCCCTGACAGTGTGGTCATTCGTCGGCTATAACGCACTGCTCATCCTCGCCGGTCTTCAAGCCATCGACAAGACGCAGTATGAGGCGGCTGCCATTGACGGGGCCAACGGGTGGCAGACGTTCTTCCATGTCACCTTGCCCCAACTTCGTGCCATCGTCTTGTTCATCACCCTCATGTCGACGATCGGTTCGTTGCAGAGCTTCACCGAGGCGCAGGTGCTCACGAGTTCCCAGTCCGCCGGGGCAGCCTCAGCAGGCGGGGTGAACAATTCCGGTCTGACGATGGTGCTCTACTTCTACTCAGTGGCCTTCCAGGAGAACCGATACGGCTATGGAGCGACGATAGCCTGGGGAGTATTCGTCGTTGTGCTGTTCTTCTCGATCATTAACTGGCTCGTAACCCGCGAGCATGATCGCAAGGTGGCGCGATGAGACGGCGTATGCACATCGGGGCGTTCTTCCGACACCTGTTCCTCATTCTGGGCGGGCTGATCTCGCTGTTCCCGTTCTACTGGATGTTCGTGCTGGCCAGCCGGCCGTCCTCGGTGATCTACAAATACCCTCCGGTCCTGACCCCCGGCAACCGTCTGGGCGAGAACGTTCACACCATCACCGATAAGGTCAACATCTGGGCGGCTATGGCCAACACGGCTCTCGTGGCGACCACGGTGTCGGTACTTGTATTACTCATTTCGTCGCTGGCAGCTTTCGCCTTCGCCAAGTTCGATTTTCCCGGCAGGAACGTGCTTTTCGTGATTGTCTTGGCGACATTCTTGCTTCCCACCCAACTCGCGACGATCCCACAGTTCGTCCTCATGAGCAAGATTGGGTGGGTAGGCGACCTCAAGGCCGTCATCGTGCCCTCCCTGGCCAGCTCGTTCGGGGTGTTTTGGCTGCGACAGTACGCTACGAATGCCATCCCGAAGGAACTGCTGGAGGCTGCCACGCTAGATGGGTGCGGGTTCTGGCACCAGTACGTGCACGTGTGCCTACCGATTATTCGTCCTGCCATGGCATTCTTGGGGATCTTCACCTTCATCGGCTCGTGGAATGACTTCATGTGGCCCCTTATCGTCCTCAACGATCCCAGCAAACTGACCTTGCAGGTAGCCTTAAGCCAACTCAAGACGGCACACGGCACCGACTACGGCATGCTCATGGCTTCTTCGCTCATTGCTGTCGTCCCGCTGCTCGTCGTGTTTACCATCGGTGCCAAGCAACTCATCGCCGGTATCTCGGAGGGAGCAGTCAAGAGTTAAGCCGCATCGAGGAAAGGCCATCCACGGCGGCAGCGCTGTCAATCGAAACCGCATCACGCCCAGGGGTTCTCGTTGCTGAAGCTCGCTAGCGCGTGCCTGTGGTCATTCACAGCCTCACAGCAAGAACCACGATTCATGCGCGGTGTGACGCTGGATGATCGAGATATGAAATACTATTGCGCTATGTTAACTCATGGCATCACGAGACAACTGGACTTCATGCTCCTCGCCGTAGCTGTAGCGCTTGGGTGTTTCGGACTGAATGCGTGGGTAATCCTCCGGGACTCCCAGGCACCGCTCGTCGAGTCATTAGGCGTCCCGGCTGCATCGTGGCTCGTGGCATTGATCCTTGGCCTGATATTGCGTCCGTTTCCCACCAAACTAACCGGCAAGGTTGACGCCACCGCGATGAGGAATGCCATCGCCAAGAAGACGATGATGGCGTTCTGCGGAATGACCTGGCCTGCGCTCATCCTGTTCGTTCTCGCGTTCTTGCTATACCTACCACGCACAGTCGTCTTGCTCGCCATGATTGCCCACGGCGCGACGCTGTTCCTCCTTCTTCACTCGACCGATCAGCGTCTAGAGCAATTCGCCGAGACCTGGTGCGGCGACCATTACGACCCAGCGAATCCAGAGATCGACACATTCCTGTACGGCACGCGATCGGTAAGCTTCGACTGACGAGCAACTGGAGGTGCCATGCCCGATCCGATTCGCGTCATCCTCGTCGACGACCAGTCCCTGGTCCGTTCGGGGTTTCGTATGCTCATCGAATCCGAGGATGACATGGAGGTCGTCGCGGAGGCGTCAAACGGCCTCGAGGCCCTTGACGTGCTACGTCGAATGCCTGTCGACGTCGCCCTCATGGACATCCGGATGCCGCAGATGGACGGTGTCGAGGCCACTCGACGCATCACGGCGTCCCCACTGGATACCAAGGTGCTGATTCTGACCACCTTTGACCTCGACGAGTATGTGTACGCCGCTCTCAAGGCCGGCGCCTCGGGGTTCCTGCTCAAGGATGCCCGCCCCACGGAACTGTTGAGCGCTATTCGCAATGTTGCTGACGGCGACGCTGTCGTCGCACCATCGGCCACCCGCCGCTTGCTCGACCACGTCGTCCCCACCCTGCCTAACGATCCCAAAGCCGCAGATAAGAGGCTGTCGGTCTTGACGGATCGCGAGAAGGAAGTGCTGGTGGAGATTGCAAAGGGAGCAACGAACGCCGAAATCGCGCAGACCCTCTACATGGCAGAAGGAACTGTGAAAACTCACATCGGCCGACTACTATCGAAATTAGAGTGCCGTGACCGGGTTGGCCTCGTGCTGTTTGCCCATGAGGTCGGCCTCCTTTGAGATACCTAAACCGTACTCAATACTGGGCATCATAAAACGTCCGTCTTTTTCACGTCACCTAAGGCGTGAGGGGGTGCCGGCTACTAGTCGATACCCTTTTCGGGAACCATGAAAGGCATCATGAGCGACCACGACCGACCTTACGAATCTGACGAACCCCAGCATTCGCTGGACCATGCGATCCCGAGCGAGCCAGGGTCTTTCGAGCCACCACGATATGGCACCTCATCGGAGTGGAGCGGTGACTCGTTGCGACCTACCGGTGAGCAGGATCGGGAACTAGGTCAGCCCTGGGGACTACAGGCGCCGGCTCCTCAGCCGCCCCACACTGCCGAGTCTTTCCCTGCCCCCCAACCCTTTAACACCGCCACCCCGGCCCAACGCGGTGGCCTCGCTCCTGGGCTCCTCAATACTCCCATAGAGACCGACGCCGCAGCCGGCATGCAGCTCACCAAGATCTTCGGAGAAGGGGAAACCCGCGTCACCGCCCTGAATTCAATTAGCGTTCGCTTCACCCGCGGCACCTTCACCGCGATCATGGGACCGTCGGGATCCGGCAAGTCAACTCTCATGCACTGCCTGGCTGGCCTGGATCGCATAACCTCAGGGCAGGTATTCCTGGCTGGTATGGAGATTTCGAATCTTCCTGATGCCAAGCTGACGACTCTGCGCCGCGACAATGTCGGGTTCATCTTTCAGTCGTTCAACCTGCTGCCGATGCTCACCGCTGAGGAAAACATCCTGCTTCCTCTGGACTTGGCCGGACGCAAGCCTGACAGGGCGCTGTGGGACCAGTTGATCACTGGCCTGGGCATTGGCGACCGGCTTAAGCATCGTCCCTCGGAGCTGTCGGGCGGCCAGCAGCAGCGTGTCGCTTGCGCCCGAGCCATGATCACCCAACCGCACGTCGTCTTTGCTGACGAACCTACCGGTGCGTTGGACTCAAAGTCAGGCGCGAACCTCCTAGGTTATCTGCGCCACTGCGTCGACGATCTAGGGCAGACGATCATCATGGTCACTCACGACGCGAAGGCCGCATCCTATGCCGACCGCGCACTCATGCTGTTAGACGGTCGCATCGTCGACGACATTGCCTCCCCCACCGCCGAATCGGTGAGCGAGGCAATGGCTGGATTGGAGGGCTGATGTTCACTGAGGCTCTCAGAGAGCTGCGTCACCATCCCGGTCGGATGGTCGCAACCCTCGTTGCCATTGCAGTGTCAGTTGGGTTCCTCGTCGGTATCTCGATGTTCGTACGTACCCAGGGTGTGGCGCTGGGGAAGGAACAGGCCGTCGCCACCTCGAAAGCCGACGTCGTCGTCGACACCAACGGAGCAGTTGTCGACCCCGATGAGGTCACCCGAACTATCAAGGAAACCCAGGGGGTCGGGGCTGTCGACACCGTGTTGTCGACGTCCATGCCAGCAGCTCACGGACACGATTCGGTGATGATCGACCTCCACCAGGTTCCGGCAGAGCCCTTCCGCTGGTCGACGGTCAAGGACGGGTCCTGGCCGTCGAAGGCCGACGAGGTCGCTCTGTCCGAAGATGCTGCCAAGCAACTTCAGGTCAGCATCGGCGATACCGTTGCGTTCAGCAGCCATGACCTCAAGGTGGTCGGCATCACCGACGACCCCTCAGCTCTGCAAACTGCTCCGGCTTATGTGAGCCAACTTCCCGGCCAAACCCCCAACACCTGGGTCATCAAGGCCAAGGATGGGACGACGCCGGGGCAGCTCGTCACCAACCTCGAGAAGACCCTGCCGAAGGTCAAGGACGCACCGCAGTTCAATAAAGACGACGCCGGCGCCACGATCTCGACGGCTGACTCTTTCCAGAAGAAAACCATCAATAGTCTCACCGAGGACTTCGATGTCACCAAGTACATGCTCATGGTCTTTGGTGCTATCGCCCTGTTGGTGGGAGCGATTATTATCACGACGACCTTTCTCATTCTGTTGGCTCAACGACGTCGCCAGATCGGCCTCATGAGGGCTGTTGGGGCGTCGAGCGGCCAGGTGAGACGACGAGTCCTCGCCGAAGCGATCGTGCTTGGCGTCCTTGGATCGGTGCTGGGGGTCGTGCTTGGCATCCTGCTGACCGTGGCAGGCACGGCTTATACCGGGGCCTTAGCCTTCGGGTTGGCCTGGCCGTGGGGTGACATTATCGTCGAGTTCCTCATCGGCATCGTCATTACTGTGTTGGCGGCCTTCCTGCCGGCACTGCGGGCAACTCGAGTGGCCCCGTTGGAGGCACTGCGCCCAGTACCGACCGTGGAACAGAAGCGTCGCATCGGTATTGCGAGAATCGTCATCTGCTCCCTGCTTGCAGTGGCTGGAATTGCGCTATCTGTGGGAGCCATTGTCGGAACCGGTACATCAATCATCGTGATGGCGATTCTGTCAGCAATGTGTCTGTCTCTAACTTTGCTCATCGCGACCCCGCTGTACGTGCCGTGGTTGATCCGTGCCATGGGATTCTTGCTGCGGCCTCTCGGGCCCACAGCACGGCTATCAACCTCAAACGCCAACCGCAACCCGACTCGCACTTCTCTGACTGCGGTGGCCCTTATGTTGGCTATTGGTTTGTCGGTGACCTTGCAGGTGGGTATCTCGACGACGCGCACGACGGTCATGGACCAAATCAACGAGCACTTCCCGATCGACCTCACTCTCACGAACCGCCCCTCTTACGACCCGAATACCGGCCAGGAGACGGCGAGCACGCTCGACACGTCAGCCCTAAAGACGGTGCAGGACCTGCCGAACGTCAAGGACTCCATCGTCCTCAAAGGCGGGTTCGCCGAGAGCGATCTGTCCCCTCACGCCCATATGTTGTCCGGAAACCCTGACGAGATCGCCAAGGTGGCACCCTCCATCGCCAAGGAGATGAAGCCGGGGGTCGCACTGATAACCTCCATAGACAACCCGCCGCAGACTATGACCTTCACCTCTTCCAAAGGAAAGGTGACTCTCAAGGTCACGAAGGTCCACGGGCTTTCTGAAGGCGACGTCGTGGTCAATCAGGAGGACTTGAAGAAGATCGTGCCTTCCGTGACTAACCAGTCCATCTGGGTCCACCTGGACGACCGCAGCAATTTGGCCTCCACTCTGACGGTGATGATGTCCATGTCGAGCAGTAGTTCGCAGCATATGGACATCGGTGGAGGCGCCCTCATCGGCGGAATCGTCGAACTGATCCTCAAGGTCCTGCTGATGGTGATGACGGCCCTGCTCGGCGTGGCGGTGCTCATCGCCCTCATCGGCGTGGCCAATACCTTGAGCCTGTCTGTGCTGGAGCGGCGTCGGGAATCTGCGCTGTTGCGGGCTATGGGCATGCAGCGGCGTGGATTGAGGTTGATGCTGCTGTACGAATCGATCCAGGTCGGAATGGCCGGCGTCATCGTGGGAATGGTTGCTGGGTTCTACTTCGCTTGGCTGGGCATTCGGTCGGTGTTCCGCGTCGCCTCGGACACCATCCCTGTGCACTTCTCGATCGATTGGCCATGGACCCTCGGTCTCATCGCGATCTGCCTGGTGGCGGCATGCCTGGCCTCGGTGTTGCCGGGCAGGCGAGCCGCCAAAGCGATTCCAACCGAGGCGCTCGCCGACGAGTGAGACCTTGTGCGGGAAGCCGTGAACCGGCCGCGTCCTTAGGGGCGCGGCCGGTTTTCGCAGCGATTCATCGGACAACACCAGACGAGATAGGGGCAACACCGGTGTAGGAAAGGGCAACATCTACACGGATGCGGGCAACACCGCAGGCAACACCACTTCGATGGACTTAGGGCATCGCCCATCCGAAAGGTGCTGCCATGACCTTCACGTCCACTACACCCCGCCGTCTCCACTCCCTCTGGCAGGAGTTGTGCTCCCACCCCCGTGCCCCGTGGCGCACCGGCGTCATCTGCTGCGGGTGCTACCCAGAGGACCTTCCCCAACGACTGCGTCACGACGACGCTGCCGCACTTCGCGCCCTCATCGCCGCCCGCAGCGGGGCCGGTCAGACATCCGAATTCGCCGGGATGGCGCTGATTCAGGCGATTCTTCCTACCCTGGTCATGATCGCCAATCGTGATCGTCAGGCCTGTCTAGATGACTACATCGGGGAGGCCTGGGTCGTTATCGTCAATTTCCCGTTGTCCCGTACTAACAAGGTGTGCACAAATGTGGCCTTGGACTGTCTGCATGCCATCTCATCTCGACGCCAGCGCAGCAGCCCAGAAACCCCTGCCGAATCGATCAACATCAGCGCACCAGAGGTGCAAGAACCGGGGCAGGTGGCGTCGGACCTGCTCAGTGCAGCTGAGGAGCTCGGAATCATCACTCCGACAAGCGCACCAGTATTGCGTAGTGTGTGGGTGGAGGCATTGGATTGCGCTACCGCCGCACAACGTCATAACACCAGCCCTACAGCGGTGCGAGCTCGATGCTCTCGGGCGAGCCGGGCCATGAGGCAGCGTCGAGACGAGTTGCTCGCCGCGTCGTGAATGAGGTTGCGATGCGTGCGACGTATGCTGTTCGCTGTGACGAAGTTCAAGCGTGTCATGGCTCTGCTCGGGGTGATTTATCTCGTGACCGTGGGAGGCTTGTACTTCGTGCTAGCTGACCGCAGCGACAATTTCATCCATGACGGACAGATCATCCAGGGGACCGTAACAGCTGTCTACTCGCACCGCTCCGTCAGTACCGGTGCTACCAAATACCTCATGCATGCCGAGGGCGGCAATGTTGCGCTCATTTCGTACACCTACGACGGGGTGACGGATACGGTCTGGTCGAACCCCTACCGTGACATCAAGAAATACCACGTGGGTCAGAAGGTCGATCTAGTGATCCGGGCCACACCGAACCATCCGGATGACGCCATCGCGACGGTGCGTGACCACACCATCCTGGGCTTGCGTCTCATCCCCTGGGGATTCCTCGCCAGCGCCGTCATTATGACGGCATGGTTCGGACGTGACTACTTGAGGTCCAAGAGACGCCGTCGACTAGGTGGTCAGCGTCACACCCCGGCCGCCGTCGAAGCCTAACGAGAGCCGATCAGCCACGTCAGGAACTCTTTAAGTTCTCCAGTCTCACCGTCGCGACCGCCTCTGCCAATATGCATCGGGGGGCAGGGAAGGGTGAAGCTTGACCCCGCGCATTCGCGCAGCGAAACCACCGGGAACGACGAGGTGGTAGTACTCCCCGTTTTCACCAATGGCGAGGGAATGCTTGGCGTTGAGGTACCAGCCTCGTTTGTCAGTACGCGCCTCGTGGCCGTCCATAAGTTGAGCGCGCAGCGGCACTGGTGTCATCCCCTGAGCGCGAGCCATGACGAGGAAGTCGTCGATGAGTCGCTGGGCCTGAACAGCCTCCTGACGACGCGCTCTCTCCTCAAACTCGATACGGAGGCGGGCATCCTCGGCACGTTTGCTAGTCACGAGTTGAGGGTACGGCATCCCCCGCAACAAGCCTGAACTGTATTGTCCGGAGGCGTCACACAACGCCGATAGTCGGAACCAGCTCGGGGACGCGGCACCACTGCGCGTCCCCGAACCGTTGGCGTCAGAACAGTCCGATGGTTTCGCCGTTATCGTCGATATCGATCCTCTCGGCGGCCGGGTGACGGCCCAAGCCCGGCATGGTGCGCATGTCGCCGCAGATCGCGTAGATGTATCCAGCTCCGACGGCGGCCCTCACCTCGCGCACAGGCAACCGCCATCCGGTCGGGGCGCCCTTGAGGGATGGGTCATGGGACAGGGACAGGTGGGTCTTCGCGATGACGACCGGGAATGTGCCGTAGCCGAGATCCTCGAAGTGGGCCAGCTCCTTGGCTGCCGCTGGGGCGATGTCGATTCCGTCAGCCCCATAAACCTTGGTAGCAACCTTGGTCAGTTTCTCGACTAGAGAGTCCTCAAGGTCGTAGGTGTAGCGGAAGTCGGCCTTGTGGTCACAGGCTGCCACGACCGCGTGGGCCAGGTCGACGGCACCGTCACCGCCATCGACGACATGGGTCGAAGAGGCGAAATGGGCTCCGGCGGCCTCAGCGACTTTACGGACGGCATCGATCTCATCGGGGTGATCGGTCGGGAAAACGTTGAGAGCCACAACCGGGGAGACGCCGAACTCACGCACAATCTCAATGTGTTTGCGCAGATTGGCAGCACCAGCGAGCACGTCGTTAGGGTTGTCCTCCAGCATTGCCGAGGGCAGGGGCTTTCCGGGGATGACGTTGTAGCGACCGGCGTGGGTTTTGAGGGCACGCACGGTGGCGACGAGGACGGCAGCGTCGGGGCGCATCCCACCGATGCGGCATTTAATGTTGAAGAACCGCTCAGCTCCCATGTCAGCACCGAATCCGGCCTCGGTGAGCAGGTAGTCGCCGCAACCGATACCGACGCGGTCTGCGATGACCGAGGAGTTACCGGTGGCGATATTGCCGAAAGGGCCGGCGTGGACGAGCACCGGGCTGTTCTCAGTAGTTTGTAATAGGTTCGGCTTGAGGGCGTCTTTAAGAATGACGGCCATCGATCCGGCGGCGTGCAGATCCTCGGCGCTGACTGGCTCCTTGGAGCGGTTGTAGCCGATGACGATACGCCCCAGGCGAGCACGCAGATCGGACAAGGAGGTGGCCAAGGCCAGGATGACGCCAACCTCGCTGGCCGCGGTGATATCGAATCCGGTCTCGCGGGGGACGCCGTCGACCCTCGATCCAAGACCAACAATGGTGTTGCGTAGGGCACGGTCATTGATATCGACGACGCGACGCCACGAGATCGAGTGAGGTTCGATGTCGAGCTCGTTGCCCTGGTGCAGATGGTTGTCGATCATGGCGGCAAGCAGGTTGTGGGCCGCTCCGATGGCATGGAAATCACCGGTCAGGTGCAAATTGAGCTTCTCCATCGGCAGCACCTGGGAGTATCCGGCGCCGGCGGCACCGCCCTTGATTCCGAAAGTTGGGCCCATTGACGGCTGGCGCAGGGCCAGCACGCTGTGCTTGCCGATCTTCTCTAGGCCCTGGGCTAGACCAACAGCGGTGGTCGTCTTGCCCTCACCAAAGGAAGTGGGGGTTATGGCCGTGACGACGACATATTTACCGCGAGGATGATCCCTGTTGTGTGTAATGACCTCGAGGTCCACCTTCGCGACGCCGCGCCCATAGGGCTCCAGGTACTCCTCATTAATACCTGCCCGGGCTGCAACCTTCTCGATGGGGTCAAGGTGGGCCTCGCGAGCAATTTCCAAATCCGACTTCATTGTCATAGCTCCAATCATGACGTGTTGGCCACCTCTTTGCATACTTGTAGCGCATCATGGCCGATCCGGTCCGTCACCGACGCATCACCTGACGCCACAGCAGCGTAGCGTTCCGCTGCCATCACATGTCACCGAGATTCTGATTCTCCTCGAAGTCGCGAACATAGGCGCTGAGCAAACTTCCGTGACAAAAGCACCGAGAGCCCCGAGCCATAGCAATCGTTCACGTGGTACTTCGCCCGCAGGTGGGGGTATTTCCTGCGTCGTCCTTGCAGCATCATTGATGAGGCTGACCTTGCAGGGCCGCTGAGGTGGATCCCCTGCGAGTGTTCTTCGGTTCACCCTTTAGGATCGATAGAGGCCAGCCCGAAGGAGACCATGTGTTCTGGCAGAACCTGCGCCACCTGTGGCGACGCCGCGACTTCCGGAAGATTCTCGGGGCTCGTGTAGCTACCCAGGCGGCTGACGGCACCCTTCAGGTCGGGATGGCTTCCTACGTTTTGCTCTCCCCCGAGCAGCAGCCTGACGCGTGGTCGATAGCCATGGTGCTGGCTATCACCTTGCTGCCCTTCAGCATCATTGGCCCCTTCATTTCCGTCGTACTCGACCGTTGGTCGCGTCAGCGCATCCTCGTTTATACCGATGGTCTGCGCTGCCTCATTGCGGTCGGGCTGGGGATCTTGGTCTGGAATGGTGCGCGCGATAAACCCTCCCACCTGGCTTTGCTCATCGGGTTACTCATCGCGATGAGCCTGAACCGGTTCTTGCTCACCGCCTTAGTCGCTGGGTTGGAGTACACCATCGACAAGCGTGACTACCTGACGGCGTCGTCGATCATGCCGACGATTGGCCCACTCGGGCTCATGATTGGTGCGGTTGTTGCTGCCGCAGTGCGCATGATTGCCGGACGTCATATCCCTGTACACCACGCTGACACGATCATTTTCTGCATCTCCGCAGCCCTCTTCGCAGTCTCGGTCGCCTTGGGGCTGCAGTTTTCACGTCGGGAGCTTGGGCCGCCACTGGTGGATCGTTCCCGGACGATGAGAACGGTGGCTGGGGATGTGGTGGATGGGTTCCGCTATCTAGGGAAAGTGCCACTGGTGGGGCACTCCCTCACGCTGATCGGCGCCCAGCGGGTGCTGTTCGGGGTGTACTCGGTAGCGATGATCCTGGGGTACCGTAACCGATTCCACGTGCAGTCTGACATCAATGGAGCCATGGCAGACATGACCGTATGGGCCGTAGCTATGGGCGCCGGCTTCGTGCTCTCGGCAGGCTTCATGCCCATGTTGGTGCATCGGCTAGGAATGCGCCGTGCCCTGATGACCCTCCTCATCGCGACTGCGGTCATCCAGGCCTTCCCAGGCGCCACCCCAAACCGTTGGGGTCTGCTCGTGGCTGGCTTTCTCGTCGGGCTATTCGCCCAGTCCCTCAAGGCCGGTGTCGACACCATTTGCCAGGCACACATCACTGACGGCTACAAAGGCCGTGTGTTCATCGCTTACGACATGGTGTACAACGCGATGTTCGTGGCAGGTTCAGCTTTGGCTGCATTGGTGCTGCACATCCAAGGACTGTCCGGCCCACACATAGTCGGTCTGGCCATCGCCTACGCCGTGGTGGCTGTGATCTTCGCGCTAGCGACCCGGGCCCATGGTAACGACGTCTTTGACAAGGGCAGTGCCCTCGGCGGGTTGCCCGCCGCTAACCCCGAAGAATGACGCCATGCACGGGCGTCGCTCCTCGACTAGTGGATAGTGGATACCCTCAGACCACCCTGGCCCGGGCGTGACCTTCCATCACCTCCTGCAAAACGGTGACGGTGTCCTCTGACAAGTCCACGCCAAGCCGTCGGGCCTGACGAGACAGCACGTAGACCAGTCTCTCGACTTCGCCACGGTCGTCGAGCTCGTCAGCCAGTTTGATGCGGGCCACTAGCAACACCTCGTCCTCGGGACAGGCGACGGTGGCCCTGGCTAGGGCCCGGGATGCCAGCTCAACGTCTCTTATCTCCATAGCTCGTCGGGCTACCTCGACCCCGATGTCGCGAACCATCTGGATCATGTCGATCCGCCATTCCTCGGCCCAGTGCCATTGACCGGGAGCGGCATCAGCTAAAGGAGCCCCACGGACGAGGTCAAGGGCGCTCACAAGATTGGCTAGCGGAGCCGTCGACACTCCCCCAGAAACCAACAGCTCGAGCCTTTCCCAGTCACTTGTCACTGCGTCGGCGAGGCGCAATGAACCGTCGTATCCCTCTGGAAGATAGGCGCGACCGGCGTCATCGGTGCCGAGCCAACGGCGTATCCGGGAGACATTGGAGCGCCGGGTCGGCTCGGCAACCATGAGTGCGTCAGCCATCTGCACCGAGCGAGCTCCTGGATGGCACAGCAGCCAGGCGCAGTACTCCAAGCATTGACGTCGAGCCTTCGTCGGCGGATTTCCCCGAGCCCCCAACAGGTCAACCGGGCCGAGAAGCCGCAATATGGGCGACGGCACCTGTCCACCGGTGGCAGGCAAGTGGGCAACATCACTCGTCATAGTTGACGTCAGCACGGTTTCCTCCTCGACGGTCAGATGGGCATCACTGGGTGGCAGCACAGCGCAGGGCTTGGCCATCACCGGCGGAGGATCGGATCCCTCCTCATCGCCTCGCCGCGGCTCCCACCACGGAGCGGGCTCCGTATCAGACCGAGCGGTAGTCTCAAGCAATTCCACAACAGCACGACGCATCGGAGAAGTGACGATCTGCGGGGTAAACGACTGGCCGTGGAACTCCGCGTGATCGCAGTCGGTGACGGTAATCTCTTGGTCACCTACCCCGGGCATGACGATGACGATGCCCGCTGCAGCAGGGGAGACCTGGCTCGGAAGGTTGAGGGGGCTTGAGGAGAGGACAACCCTGGTAATCGTCCCGGGATACTCGCTGGCTTCGTTGGAAAGACCAGCCAAGCCCTCGACAACCTCGTCCTCATCAGCGAGTTGGACATCGTCACTGCCGGTATGTGCCAGCCAGGCAAGATCCTCACCCACCGCTACGATGTCAATTCCACCGCTCCACGGCGCCGCAACAAGGGACAGGCTGATCGAGGCAACCATCGCCGTAGCCAGGTCTCCGGCGGCATTAACTGCTAGTACCCTGCCAACATCGGCAAGGTCCACCACGACCGGCGTCTGAGGGTCACATGTTCCCAACACGACGGTGGTCGGCGTCATGGCAAGGGCAGCGGTGTCCCGCGATGACGCGGACTCGTCGAGCTGATCTGCGGCGGCGTCAAGAACACGCTTGGCCCGCCGGGGCTCTCCAGATACTGGCGGTATGCGTCTGCCGAGAGGCCGGGTGAAAAGCTGCTGTCGGCGTCGAGTTGTAACTGTTCCAGCGACCCCACCTGCCAGGAACAAGCTCAGGCCAGCTAATGCGGTCCGAAGTATCTCGGCCGGGCTTTGCCCGACCTCAGCCACACTCACTTCCTGGTCCGCCCCGGCAGCCGTGTGAGGTTCGACTTTCGTCTCATTTACGGTGGCCGTGGTGTCGCCACCCCCTTCAGGTAGCACGGGCGGAGTGCTCTCGGTGGTCGGAGTCTCGGCAGGGGTCGATTTTCCCGCTTGCCGCTTTGTTCATCGGTGTGCTGGTCAGATGCCCGCTTGTCCACAGTTGGGGAGTCCGGCAAGACCAGTTCCCAACCTGGCTCGATGTGGTCGGGGTCCGCGATGATCCCCTCGTTGAGATGCCAGATTGCTGGCCAGGACGATGCATCCCCCAACTGTGTTTGAGCAATCCCGCTAAGGGTGTCTCCTTGCTCGACAGTGATGGTCCGAACTTTCGACATCTCCGACGGGGGAGCGATCTGGTTGAGTTGCTCAGTATCGATCGGGCGACCGGCGCCAGTGTGCCCGGCGGGCACGGTCACTGTGGCTCCCGGAAGAGCGAGTCGCTGACCGACGACGAGATGATCAACGTCGACATCGGGGTTGGCAGCGACGATGCGTCGCCACGAAGTGCCATCCCCATACCAGGTCTCGGCGAGTGCCCACAGGTCGTCATGCGGGCCAACTGTGACAGTCATGACGTCCTCGTCGTGCCCGGAGTCGCTGTCCATCTGAGCCTCAGGCGCAGGCTGCGGGGCAGCCGCCGCAGTAGCCACTAGCGACACCGGAGCGGGTGGGACAGCTGATCGCGTCAACGGGGACAGGACGGTCAGACTTGCCACCAGCAGTCCTGCCGCAATCCCTTGGATCGCGCCCAGACCAGGAAGTCTCACGTGATGACGCTGGCTGGTGGCCATTCCGACGGCCTCGGCAACGACGCAGACACAGAATATGGTCCAGGCCCCCAGCCGATCACAGTCACAACGGTGAGGAAAATCGACCCGTCATCAGGGGCTAGCCATCCTGCTGGGCGCAACACGGTGGTAGCGTCGAGGTGTCCCCATGCTACGAGAGCGGCTGGGGAGCCCACCACCAGAAGGAGGAGGGCAACCACGGCCAGGGCGCCATGTATTCGGGCACGGACAGGTGAGATCTTCATGAGTATCGCTCCCGATGGCTGTCGAGGGTGGAGTGGGCCACCGACTCGATGTGGAAGGACCCCGGCATTCCCGGGACGAGAAGGTCAGACAGTTTGATGGTGCAACTTACTCGTGCTGATGTGGTGCCAGCGGATCCGACAGGAAGCGTAAGGTCAGATGAATCCACAGCAATTGCGGGTTTACTGCACCTGGTGCCAGCCAACTCAGCCAGACCAACGCGCTGCCCAACCGCAATGCCCTCGCCAACCGACGAGGCCACTGACCCAGCCCGTGCAGCGACTTGGGCAGCCGATTGAGCGTCGGCCTTTACTTCAGAAATTCGCCAGCTTCCCGTGGCCACCGCGGCAATCATGAGCAGAGCGGGCAAGATCAGTGCGGCTTCGACCGCGACCGCTCCCCGGCAGCACCAATGGCGTCTGTTCTGGCAGGCGGTGCAGCGTCGATACCGATCTGGTCGATGCGGCCTTGAGGCAACAGCGCTCGCCCATGGAAAGGCCGGATCATGTCCCCTCCTCGACGGCGACAGCATGCCCTCTCACCGCGACAGCAGCACCAAAGAGCGCTGAGGCTCGTCCTTCAACATCGACTCTGACGAGAGAATCAGTCGTACTCACCGTGACGGTGACGTCGGTCACCTTCGAGGTCCGGGCGACATCGCGCGCGGTAGCCTCGGCTTCACCAGCGTGCGAACCTCGTAAAGCTTGGACGCGAACTGGTGCTCGAGCCGCTTCGGTGACGGTAGCCCGTGCCTGAAGGACGACCGCGGTCTGAATGACCGCAACGACTACCAGCAGGACGACGGGCCACACCAGCGACCACTGAAGGGATTCGGAAACTCCACGCTACCGGCACTGTCGATGCTCCGATCGACCCGGACTCATTTCGGCAGGTTTGACGACACATAGCCCTTGATCACGGTGACAACCACCGTCGCTATCGAGACCGCCCCCACTAACAAGATGGCGTTTTCGGTTGACTGGCTGAGTCCTCTCTCGTCGCGTTTCTCGACGAGAGGGGATATCCCTGCGATCATCGGCAGAACGACCGAAGCAACGGTATTGACGTGTTTCATGGCGACCTCCTTGGTCATTCGCACCGGCCTTTCCGGTGGCGTCGTGTACCCCGCAACGGGTCGGGGATTCGAGGGTGCGAAACGTAGTCATGAGGCGACCCCCACCATGATCAATAGCGGTGGGGTGATAAGCACCAAGCCCAAAACAAGGACGGGTATGACCATCCATATCGTCAGGGATTCCGAGGCCGTCTGGGCCTCGGCCTTCTCCTGATTGAGGTGAGCGTCCCTCATCTCATGGACTCGGGCGCGCAGTGCTCCGGCGAGGGATGCTCCCTGGTCGTCGAGTCGCAATACCTCAACGAGTTCGGCAAGTTCTGGCAGATCAAGTTCATCTGACAACCCGTCGAGACCAGCCCATGGGGACTGCTGTTCCAACCGGGAGCGCTCCAGCGTCATGCGAATGCGTGCCAAGACAGGGTGATCACTCATCTGCGCCGCCTCGACGAGGGCCCGCGGAGCTGACTGGTTAGCCAATCGAGCAAGGGTGACGAGATCGACATAGACCAAGACGGCCTCGGCGGCATCCTGACGCACTGCCTTAGACCGTGACCTGATCCGGGTGTCGGGAATAAACCATCCGACGACAGCAAGAATCACCGCCAAACCAACTGGAGTCACCGGCAGGGTGTCCCCGCAGGCAGCAGCCACAGCCCGTGCTAAGGCCGGGACGAGCATCCCTCCCATAGCCATGACGGCCTTCTCGATCACCAGATCACCAGGGGTTCTCCCCTGCAATATGAGAGTGCGACGAGATCGCTCGCTCACCACCCGCGGCCAGCGGATTGCTGCTCGCGTTCCCCACCGCTCCAGCCGTCCGCCCTCCGCGGCGAGATCGACGACGGCGTCCTGACGTCCATAATCGGACAGTCCCGCCAAGGCGTCGGATAATCTCAAAGGCGCATTGCGTCGTCCGGAAATGACAAAGACTGGAGCGCATGCCAGCAAAGCCCCACAGATAGCAGCGAGGACGACGGTGGACTCAGCCATAGTTGGCCTCCCCTGCACGCCGAAGGAGAATCCGGGCACGACGTCGCGGCTCGCTACGCCGGGATAGGGCGATCAAACCGGCGAGGTAAAGACCTGCGTAGCAGCACAACAGCAGCTGGCCGACGCCGGTGCGATATGGAACCAGATATTCCCGGCCAAGGATGAGGGCACCTGCCAACACGACGCCGATGATGATACTGACCTGACGCACAACGACCCGCGGCTTAGCACGCTCAACTCGTATTTCTCGAGCTGCCCGGATGCGTTCCTGGAGGGACGCCGCGAGAGCGTCAAGGGTACAGGTGGCCCCCGTCCCGCCGCGTTCGGCAGCCATCATGATCGCGGCAATGACCTGGTCAGCGTCGGCGCTGTCAAGGTCATCGGCAAGGCCTTGCAAGGCAGCTCGGATGTCCCACCGCGAATCCAGGCGGGCTACCACCCGGGTGAGTGGTTCTAACAGAAGTTCGGGGGCTTGACGACGGGTCGCCCGGATGGCATCAATGACGGATTTACCTGTCGATGCTGACCCGCTGACAAGACGCACCCATCGTTCCAGGGCACGCATGACGTCGAGGTCATGACGTGGTGGATCAGCCAACAAGGTAGGGACGACGACCGCCAAGACTGGCACGATGACCAGCACAACCGCCCATCCCGTCACCACATAGACTCCCAGACCAGTGAGGCCATGAACGCGACTACGGCGGGGTAGCCGGGAGAACCAATTGTCCACTCTTGCCCACAAGCTTGTGGATTGCCCTGTGGATAACTGGTGAATCGGGGCGATGCCGATGCCTACCATGACCACTCCCCCGACGAGAAGTCCGCCGAGCAGCGCGGCAATCGCGGTGTTCATACCCATCTCGTCACCTCCGGCTCGTAGTGGGACAACTCAGCAACGAGAGTGGGATCCGGGTGGAACACGCCTGGACTAGTTGGCGTTGGCGCAGCATAGGTGAGGTGGGTGACCGGTCGCCCATTCTCTAACGCCCCGGTGAGTTGGCGGATCTCGGTGATGTGACGAGTTCGGGTGCCTCCTCGCCAGGTGTCATCGACGAGGGTGACGTGCACGAGGAACGTGATGTTGTGCGCGATCTGCCGATAGGCCTCCTCAATCGTCATGACCCCTCCCATGGCAACTCGTCCAGCCAACCGATCCATGGTCGAGGTGGCCGAGTGGGAGTGGGTGGTGCTCATCGTTCCGGCACCGGCCTGCATCGCCTCGAACATGGCAGCTGCCTCAACGCCACGAACCTCGCCCACCACCAAACGCGAGAGGTTTTGACGCAGTGCCTCCGGGATCAGGTCGGCGACGGTGAACTCGCCCAGGCAATGCCCGTCCACTTTCTCTCTCAGCCCCACGGTGGCCTGGAAGGCGACCATATTGTCGCGATCTGGGTTGAGGTGAGTGAGCAGGTCGTAGTCAGTTTCAAGGGTTCCGAACCGCTCGGTGGGTGGGATAGCGTCAACCAAAGCCCGTAGCAGCGTCGTCTTGCCCGCACCCTGGTCTCCGGCGATGACGATGGACCGACGCGCCAGGACGGCCGCACGTAGCAACACCCCGACGTGGTGGGGCATCATCGCGGTATTGACGAGGTCGTCGATCGTCACCCTCGTCAGGGTGTGGTGGCGAATGACGACCGAGGGCCGGTAGGACAGCCCAAACCCGATAGCGTGCAGTCGATATTGGGATCCCAACGCCACCGTCATAGTGGGATGAGCGTCGTCAAAAGGCCGAGGCGGGTTAGCCGACTCCCCGAGGAACCGAATTGCCTCGACGAGTTCAGCGTCATCGTCGGCCACCACGGGGCCAGGTTCGCGTCGTCCATCCCCGTACTGCACAAAGACCCGGTCGCAGCCATTGATTTCAATATTCTCCGCGTCTTGGATTTCGAAGAGAGGCTGTAGCCGCCCGTACCCAAAGATGGCATCCATGACCGCGCGGACGTACGCGTCTTTAGTCTGCGCGCTCCACAGGGCTTGCCCCTCAGCCGTCAATTTCTCCGCGTGGGACTCGACAGCCTGCCGCACGATCGACCGGCCAAGCATCCGCACATCATCGCCGCTCAGGTCGACGCCGGTACGTTCCCGATGGGACGCCCGTTCTGACGGGATACGTTCAGATGCCTTCCGACGCAACGAAACGACGGTGCGCCAATCAATGTCCTTCACCTCGAGTCGTCGTGGGTTGGGACGACATAGGTTGGGACGAGGAGACACGGTTGTAGGCGATACGTGTGGCGACGGGGAGATGCGGGAAAGCACACCGGCAAGGTCCTTCCCGTCATCGAGCGGGACTACCGGAGCGTCCTGTGCATATCGACTTACGGCATGGTCGATCGTCATGACGCCACTCCCATTGCCGACGTGCTGAGAATTTCAGGTCCGGTGATGGCTTGATCTGCTCGACGGATCCGCTCTCGCATTGATTCCGCCATACTTTGCATACTCGTGACATAACGTCCCCGCGACCAACGCTTTCCCGCTGGTTCCCCGTCAGACAGCACTGCCGCAGCATGAGCGTCAAAGACGACGTCACCGAACACCGGGAGACCAAACTGATGACCGATCTCGCGTGAGTTGTAAGGGCGACCGGGACCAACAACGACGAGCCCCACGGTCCCGGTGGTCGTCGAGGACATTGCCTCCGCTTCCTCAGCTCTCATAGACAGTCCAGCCAGCTGACGCAGCCGAGATCCCGTCACGATTCCGATGAGGGATGCGCGGGAGACGAGACTGCCAGGCAGGGCTTCCGGCCCCAACCGGCCTGCGTCAACAATGACGTCAACCCCTGCCTGACCAAGATCGATCATGGCGCTGACGAGGCTCGACCACGCTGCTCCCATGAGAGAAGCCTGTCCGAGGTGCCCGTACCCACTGAGTAACCTCACCATCCGGTCTCCAGAGTCGTGGGGAAGCGGGATAGTCTCCTCCCACATCGTCTGAACTGGGTCAGCACCGTCACGGAATGCTGTAGCCAAGCCAATGAGTCCGGGGCGTGGTGGGATGCGTCCCATCAGGTATCCCGATTCGATCACGTGTCCGGGGCACGGGTCGGCGTCGACAAGAACGACGTCTCGCGGCCAGGTAAGAGCCAGGCCGAGAGCGGTAGTTGTCAGGCCCGGGGCTCCCCCAGGGCTGGTCAACAGGATGATCGACATCACTGACCCCTTTCGACCACGGCGATGCGGTCCAGGGAAGCGAGGTCGGCTAGTCGGGCAGCATTGCCGGAATCGACCTCGACATCGACCAACCAGCTTCCATGATCATTCGTCGCCTTGGGTGCCGCGACGACCACAGCGTCGGCTGTTGACAGATTAGAAACAGTCCCCGTGTCCTTGTCGGGGCTGGTTTCTATCACGGTGATGTGGGCACCGGCGGGTAGGGAGACGGTCGGTAGGCGTCCAGCAGCAAGTTTGAGACCTATCCGTGCGCGCCCTGGTGCCACCCGTAGTTCTCCCACCGAGTGAGACCCGAGAAGTTGTCCTGGTGATAGGTCGACCAGAGCATGACGACCAACGATTTTGTCGAGTTGGGAAGCTGGGATCGTTGCGACGGCCCGATCGACGGCCACTGAAGTCAGCCCAATATCGGCATTGCGGACGATGTCTCCCTGCCCTACAGCTCGCGTCATGACAAGAACTTGGTCGGCATGAGAGGCGCGGTGCCAGGCAACAGCTCCCCCAGGCCGCCTAGGCATGCACATAGCACCCCTATGACGATGAGGCGCGGCGAGCGTCGAAGCCGGGGAGATGGCGTCGTTGCGCGAGCAGATATCGGAGTAGTCGTCACAGACATGGCCGCGAAACTATGCGTCAGCTGAAATCAGCGACAAGAGACGCACAGAAGATCTGTGGACACCGAAATCGGGGTGTCAGGTGCCACGCGCACACAGCATGCTGTCCACAGCTACCCGCAAATCCTGTGGACAACGCTGGGGATAATGGAGGTATCTCGACATGCTCAGGACCCGCCCGTGATAGCCATCAGGCGGATGATATTCGGGGCCATCGCTCCTCGCACGATATGGCCCGCCCGAATCTCGATCCCGCTACGCCAGATGAACCTTGCCAGTAATCGTCCATCCCAACCCGGGATCCACTGCCCCGGCGGTGTCACATACCACAACGGTGGCCGTCACATCGAGCTGCTCAGCGGTCTCATAGGGATAGTTCGCCCCGACCATGAAGGATTCCCCCGGCCCCAGCACGTATGGCGGCCGCGCGGTCCCGGGGGCGAATGGGGTCGTCACGATTTTGTGGGCCGCATCAGCCCGGGGGGCCAGCACTGACACCAACGGTTGACGCCAAGTCCAGTCCGGGTAGCGTGCGGTGATCGTCACCGTCCCCAAACCCAGATTGATTGGCGCCTTTGACACATTTGTGACGATGTAGCGCACCAACACAATTGACGAGCCCTTGCTCACCACCGGAGTGCCATCTTGCGGATTCACCATGATGGAATCTTCAGGAGCCTTCGCTATTGCCGCTTGGTCCACTTCAATGCGAATACGGTCATCACCAAAATGCCCCAGCTTCTTTCCTGATCGCGCCACTGGAACAGCCCAGGCCGGGTGCGCGTCAATGCCCTGCGGGACTTTACTTGCCGAAATCGTCGGGGTTGGCTGTGGCTCAGTCAGAGGTTTGAGAGTGCTGCACCCCGATACCAGGGTGCAGGCCAGTAAGACACTCGTGACCACGCCGCGGCGCATATCCTCACCTCCGTCACAAGTCGTCACGCAGCAGAGCCATTGTCACCAAATCCCAGCGACGCCCCTGCCACGATCGTGCCTGCGGAATTCTGCCACATTCTCGGTATCCCACAGCACCAGCACAATGGATCATTCTGCCATTGCCGCTCCACGTAGTCAGAGTCACCACCTGAGCGTCGGTGGTAGCAAAGGTCGCTTCGGTCCACAACCGCAGCGCTCGACGCCCTACACCGCGTCCCCATAAGGTCGGCCGAAACACGACAATCCCGACCTCCCACCAGCCTCCTCCAGCTGGCGGCTCCTCGAACCGGGAGATGAACCCAGCTCGGTGCCCGTCTACAGTGACGACGGCACGGTGACCGCTCATCAGCCCCGAACGCCACTCCTCGGCAAACTCCGCAAAACTACGATCGTCGTCGGGCCCAAAATAGGGACCATCCCACTGTTTCCACTGCGGGTCGACGACCTCGACGTTCCAGTGCCACAACCATTCCAGGTCTTCCTCGACGAGGGGACAGACCTCAACCTTCCCGACCTGTGCAGGGCCGTCACAAGGGGGAACGTCGCGCGGTCGAGTCATGCCCCTATTATTGCCTGCCCAAGTCAACTCACCACGTGGCAGGCTGGACCTATGACGACTTCTATAGACGGTACAGCTCTGGTCCTCGAGGGAGGTGGCATGCGTGCCGCCTACACCAGCGCCGTCATCGTCAAGATGCTCGGGCTAGGTTGGAAGTTCCCGCACGTTTCCGGTATCTCCGCTGGGTCCAGCCTCACCGCAAACTACATCTCCCGCGATCCCGAACGTACCCGTCTCAGCTTCACTGACTTCGCTGCGAACCCCCGATTCGGCAACCTCGGTACCTGGCTGGCAGGGCGTGGATATTTTGACGGCGAGTACATCTACCAGCGAACCGCCGAGCCCCATCAAGCCCTCCCCTTTGATTTCCTCACCTTCTGCGCGTCAGGTCAGGCTTTCCGCATCGGCGCGACCCGTACCAGCGACCGCGGGCAGGAATGGTTCACTCGCGAGGATATGAAAACAATGGACGACCTCATGGTGCGGATACGAGCCTCCTCAACCATGCCCGGATTCATGCCGCCGGTAACCATCAAGGGCGTCGAGTACGTCGACGGAGCCTTGGGGGACACAGGTGGCATTCCCATCGACGGCGCTCAACTCGACGGCTACGACCGGTTCTTCGTCGTCTGTACCCGGCCCCGCGGCTACGTCAAAAATGAGGTCAAACGCCCTCAGGCGCTTCGACGGTTGTCCGACGCCGTCCTAGCGTCGCCAAGGCAGCCATCGCACGACCAGCCAAGTACAACGCTACCCGTGAGTTGCTGCGCGACCTCGAGTCAGACGGGAAGGCCTACGTCTTCTATCCACGCGTCATGCCCGTAACCAATAAGGAAAGAAACGTCACAAAGCTGCGTCAGGCCTACGCTCTTGGGATGGCCCAGGTGAACGCTGAGCTGCCGCAGTGGCGGGACTTCCTGGGGGTCTGAGCCTCAGCCCTTGACGGCCTGGGATAGCGCCTCGATTGCTCGGTCATTCTCCGCGTCCAACCCGATCGACAGACGAATCCCCTCCTCGCTCCAGCAGCGTGCGAAAACGCCGTGGGAAACCATCACCTCGTCGATCCGATCGGTGTCGTCACCCGTGGCCAACCAGAGGAAGTTCGCCTGGGACGGAACGATCTTCCAACCCTGGCGGGTCAGTTCGTCAAAGACCCGGGTGCGCTCGGCGACAATCCGGTTAACCCTCTCGTTGAGCTCGTCCTCGGCTGCCAAGGAGGCGATCGCGGCCTGCTGGGCCAGGGTGGTCACCGTGAAGGGAGTGGCGACACGTCGCAGGTCGTCGCTGATCTCGGGGGTGGAGATGGCGAAACCGATACGCAGCCCAGCCAGCCCGTAAGCCTTGGAGAAGGTCCGCAGCACGACGACGTTGGGGTGGTCTTCGAGAAGAGTGAGCCCATCCACCGCGGCATCGTCCCGGTTGAAGTGGCAGTAAGCCTCGTCCATGACGACGACCACGTTCTCCGGCACCCTCGCTAAGAACTCCACCACCTCATCGGTGTGCAGGACGGTTCCAGTCGGGTTGTTGGGGGTACATAGGAAGATCACGCGGGTACGGTCGGTGATCGCGTCAGCCATAGCGTCAAGGTCGTGACGCAAGTCGACGGTCAGCGGCACCGGGATCGGAGTGGCCCCGGCAACTTTGGTGAGGATCGGGTAGGCCTCGAAGGACCGCCACGGAAAGATGATCTCGTCACCGGCACCAGCCAAGGCATGCATGAGCTGACTGGCTACCTCCGTCGATCCAGCCCCCACCGCCACCTGGCTCACGTCGACGCCGAAGTGACCGGCGATAGTCGAGCGTACTTCCTCGGCACTCATTGATGGGTAACGGTTGAACCTCGGCAGTGTGCGGGTGACGGCCTCGACCACACTCGGCAGTGGTTCGAAAGGGTTCTCGTTGGATGACAGCTTCACAGCGTTCTCGCCGTGACTTGCCCCTTGCTTGTAGAGCGGTAGTCCTCGAACAACATCGCGTCGGTCCTGACTCACGTCATCCTCCCATTCAACGTTCGCTAGAACTCTTTCACACTCCCCCGACAGTCGTTGTCTCGATGCTTTACCACATCTGGCACGGACCAGCCACGCTGTACTTGGCCCCGATCCTTCGGCTGACCCCCTCGGGTGATACCAGTTGCTTATGTATCAAAACCCGCTGCAGCCCTGCTGGCCCTGACGCTTGCCTTAGCAGTGCCTGCTACCGCATCCGCCTCCCCAACCACATCTCCATCCCCCACTGCTAGTGGCAACAGCGACTTGAGACCCGAACAGGGTTCCGCCAAAGTCGCATCCAAAGCCGCTTCCTTCACATCGCAAGTAGACGATCCTCATTATTCATCCAGTCATGCTGGAAGTGTCAATGTCCATGGATGGTGGCTAGATGATCATGACAACTTTACCGGGATGAAGGCCCGAGTTACGGTTTATCTGTGGGCCAAAAAAGGGGTCGCAGTGGGTCCAAGTGAACAAGATTCCTACCAAGAAGAATCCGGTGACTGTCTATGCCGGGGGAGGCGGCGGCAAACGAGCCTCAGGATCAGTATCCTGTCGTAGCCACAAACCTACTTGGTATCACGGACAAGTTGATGTAGACATTATTGACACCATCGACACATCCAATCGACCCAACTCACATGACGTGGAATTAAACTGTCAACCATGGTAAAAGAACAACGCCCATGCATCATCGGCAACGTAGCCATCAGCACAACGCTCCACCTCGCACCCAACGACATCGGAGCATTCACCGACACCGATGAACTACGCATCCTCATGGAATCAGCCCAATCCCACGGCTACTTCAACCCACCCCCACTAGAAAACCGGGAATACCTCATAGAAGAACCCATCGGAGTAGTCGTATCCGACACCAGCCAACCCGAATATCTCACCCTACGCCTAGACTCTCACCCCGAGCACCACATCCTCGGACGGCCCGGCATGAAAATCATGCTCGTCCTCGCCGATGCCCTCCGACTCATAGGGTTATCCACTCCCCAAAGCATCGACGTCGAATGCGTCTATTTCAACCCCCGCGACTGGGATCTCCTCAACCCAGACCCCGATGACCACATACATATGATCGGTACCCTCAGCCGCGAGGTCTGCCGATGGATGTCTCCTCACCTCACCCACACCTGGCACGCCACCGCCACCACCAACCCCAACCTCGACCCTCACCTGGCACAAAACACCATCAACCGCTGGTTCCCACCAGACTTCGAATACCCCTGGCTAGGACACACACCCCAAGCCCACCAAGAAACCCTCACCTGGCACATGCCCGACGACATCACAGCCCTAGGCTGGCTATTCGACCTCATCACCCTCCTCCAAGGCCAACCACCACAACACATCCACGCCACCCCAAACGAACAAAAAATCCGACCCTGGTGAACCCATCACAAACACAGATATAAATCAGGGAACTCGAATATCACCTGCACGATCACAAGTACCTCACATCTCCTCACACGGTGAATAGGAACACTCTCTTTGAGAGTCATACTCTCTATTAACCTTCTAGCAGCATGACCTACTCGAGAACGAAAAGGTGCCCCCGGCCTCCACAAAAGTTTCCCCGCCCCAACAGGACACGATTGAACAATCGATACCCCCTCAATCACGAAGGTGGTCTGGGCGCGACGGTAGTAACCCGGCCGCCCGCGATTGCGGTCTCCTGACCATCCATGACATCGATCGTGATGCTGCGTGTGTGGGGATCCATCCCGATCATGACCGGACCTAGAGTGGTACTGATCCTTGCCCTCCTGCGTTCGGCGTTGATGGTGAGCATAGGAAGGCATAGCTACTTCGGGTGGCACATTCCTCTCTTGAGCCTCTACCGATCCGGCAGTGCCCAGGATCGCGCAAACAAAATGAAAGCCCCCGAAGTGGGCAGCCGAATAGGAGGCGACGGTCTTGGGCACCTAAGACTCGACATGGCCGCCGGATCCTGCAAGAGATTCTCTAGGTAGCCGAGAGTCGTGCGTTCCTCGGAGCTAGTCAGTCAGCGACGTAAACCCTGCTTCCCGCAACCCGGAAAGCGCCAAGCGTTACCTGAGGCGCATCTCGCGTGGTGACCAAATCGTCGATGTCCTCGATGTCGCCGAAGCGAAAACTTGAGGTTCGTGAGAGCTTGTCACCCGTGGCAGCCAAAACGACCCGGGCCGAGGACGCGAGGATGGCGCGTTTCACCTGGGCATCTTGATGCGTCGTGACCGTCAGACCCATGGCAGGAGAGGCAGAACATGTGCCGACGATGGCGACATCAGCCCGGAACTCACCCAGTGCACGCAAACATGAAGCAGCCTCGTAGCGCAGGCTCTCGGGCATAAGCGTTCCATCCGGCGTGCTCACGGTAGCCACGCCGCCTTCGCCCAGGGGCAGCGCGGCGCGCAACGAGAGACACAAAGCCGTGATGGGGCGTTCCTGAAGGGCCTGCGCCACGGCAACCATGGTCGAGCCGTTGTCGATGATCACGGACATGTCGTCAGTCACGAGGCGGGAGACCAACTGGGCTATGGCCGCCTTGCCGTCAGCATTCTCGGCCGACCGCAGGGAGTAAGGCATCGGCGTGCCGCGCAAGTTCACCCCCACTGCCCCGCCATGTACCTTGCGCAACTGTCCGTGGCCTTCAAGGTCGGTGAGGTCGCGGCGGATCGTCGCCGGCGAGGCGCCGGTGAGCTCCACGAGAGTATCCACCGAGGTCGGTGAGGTCCCGAGAGAGCTGATGATCATTTTCTGGCGAAATAATCGTTGCATATGATTATTTAATCATGCACGCTAGTGGCGTGGCTCATATATGGCAGCGAATCTGAGCCGTCCTCAGCACCAAGGGCCTGGCCATCACCGCAAGCGTGTGCCGCCAGTTAGCCGGGCAGGACGGAGATAACAATGACACGCACTGATCCACGACTGGCCGACTTCCAGGCGGTCCTCTTCTACATGGACGGGACGCTGGTGGACTCCACCGTAGCCGTCGAATCCATCTGGTCGGCCTGGGCTGAACGGAACAGCATCCCCACCGCTGATGCCCTGGCCTGGTGCCATGGCCGGAACGTGGCCGCGACCATCACCCATTTCCTGCCCCATATCGCTCCGGAAACCCTCCAGAGCATGGTGAGTGCCCAGCTAGACCAGGAATGCACACAGCTCGACAGCGTCGAGCCTGCGGTCGGCGGCCCGGAGCTCCTCATCTGGCTCGACGCCCACCGCATCCCGTGGGGCGTCGTCATCAACGCGCCGCGGCGACTCGCGCTCGCCCGACTCGGCGCAGCCACCATCGACCCACCACTCCTGGTCACCCTCGAGGACGTCGAGCATGGCAAGCCGGCGCCCGACGGCTACCTCCATGGAGCTCGCTCCTGCGGTGTCGCGCCAACCCCAGCGTTGGTCGTGGAGGACTCTGCGTCCGGCCTCGCGGCAGCACGCAGCGCCGGCACCGTAGTCGTGGCTGTCGGGGGACGCAGGGATGCCGACGTCGTGTGTCACGACCTTGTCGACCTGCACCGCCTGCTCGTCCAGATACGTTCCAAGTAGCCTGATCGAGAGAGCAGAAGACCGTGAACGTCACAACTTTGCAAACTCAGGGTGAGCGAGCGGTAACCACCAGCGCCCACACCATCGAGCCGCCAGGCCATGACGGGGCGGGACGCTGGCCACTGAGTATCGTCCTGATGCCTCCACCATCTGCAGAGAGCGTTCTGGCTGCCTTAACACAGGAAGCTATCTACCTCGCCGGGACAGACCACTTGCGCAGTGGGGCTGTGGGCTGTGCACATGTCACCGTCCGGGCGCTAGAGAACCGGCGACCAGTACCACCACAAGATCCATTCGCGGCCAGTTGCGCGAGCGCGCTTGACCGAGCTTGTGCTCACCACGCGCCCTTGTTCATGAGACTTGAGCGCCTCCTAATAACCCCCGGCGGCGTTCTTGCGCTCCTGCATCCCACCAGCCCGGACGCCGATGAGTTCCGCACCTACACGCTCGGCCACGAACTCGGACCCAACGCCTACCGAGAAGGCATCCTCAGCCCCCGAGACCTCTGGTACGTGTCCCTGCTCCACTTCCGCGGCCCCATCGAGCACCCCAAAGATCTCGTGGCCTGGAGCCACCAACAACTCGCTCCGACCACATGGACCTTCCCCGATGCAGCGCTGTGTACCTACGAAACCACTACCACGGCGATGCGCCCCCGCATCCGCCACACGGCCGCGTTCGGGCGGGCGATCTGACCGCACTACTTTGATGCAACCAGTGGGGTGGGTGACAAGCAGAGTCAGTAGCCCCGACCGCATTGCTCACGAGAGGCCGTCGCGTCCTGATAAAAGCGGGTCCGTCAAGGTGACGGGAAAGAGGACCTCCCTTCTTCTGGGAGAGAACTCTAGCGATCACCTGAGGGGTTGTGCTGTCAGCAATAGAAGGTGGTTCCTCGTTCAAACAGCTAGAACTCGCTGGTCTCTGGTGCAGCACCCGGGAGCGATAGATCGAGTCGCCCTGTTCCAGGTCACGCATGATGCCCCACAGAAAGCAGTCCGTGACCTAGATGTACTCGGCAGTGACGCCGTGGGCGCGGGCTACTCCCACAGCGACCTCCGAGAGGAGTTTGAGAAGTCGGTAACGGCCCTGCGAAGGGCAAGCACGCAGAGTCGACGCAATAGTGGCATATCCAGAGGCGACGACAACGGGGGCGAAGACATCGAACCGTCGAGCGACCATCGTTTGGGGAGCCAGCACAAACTCAGCTGCAGCTGGCACTTGAGACCAGACTCCGGCATGCCATGGAGCTCATGCCGCAATGCGACAAGGCTATCTCCCAAGGTGGTCTAAGACTATGTGGCTCACACCTCCTCACCCCCTGTTAGGTCTCTCACCTTGCCTAAACATGACCGCAGGGTGAATGCGTGTTCACTTATTGGACACGCAGAGACAAAGTGCCGCTATCTCTACGAATTTTTGACGAGAGGCCAATGGCCGTAGTGGACAACTCACATGATGCCAAAATGCTATGGGTCCGGCAGTGTAGCGATCAATTCATCGCCAGAAGAACTTCGCTCTATCTACAATGTCACGATAAACCGTCCAAAATAGTGGAAGACAAAGCCTACTAGATAACCGACAATGGACGATCCCAAGTAATAACAGGCCAGATACGTACCTGAAGCTTCAGCGCGATCAGCGTTCACCGAGGCACCCACCCCGACACAACGGAGTAAGCGATAAAGAGTCCATAGGTGAACACCGCGCCGCTTAGGATCGTCCGAGGGCGTCCCTAACGCGTGACGACCGTGCCCGTACAAGCCAAAACAAGCGTCTCAAAAAGTACAGAAGGAAGATGCCACCGACTCCCGATTGGGAACAATGGAATGGAGCAGTAGTCAGACGGTAGCCAAGGAAGTCATAAAGGGAAATGATGGTCCCCATAGCTAAAAAGGCCACCAAAACAATGATGCCTTACGTGAATCGCACCAATGATCGAGGACGGCTTGCGTCTCGGTGCGAAGGTGAACCGCTTTCGGGACGAAGCGCCGCTCCTGTAGAATGAAGCCAGACCAGCAGCCACCAGGGCAATGAGAGCGGTCACATAACCAGGACGTTCTTTCCTCAACCCTTCTGGCAATACTACGGATGCTGGCTCTTCCTCAGCGGCACTCCCTTAACCATTGTCTACCCACTCGACAGCATTACATGGATATTTGCTTATCGAGAAATTTCATGAATTCATGATACGACGACATTGACCGCAGTTCTGTGACCAATTCCCGATCGTAAAGAACGCTGATAAGCGGCTGATAAAACCTCACAAAATCATCGTAGTCACCCTCATTGATGGCAAGCAGGAGAACCAAGCTCACATCCGACGTTTCCCAGTTGATTGGAGTTGAAGGTATGAGGACCGCAATTTTTGTTTCATACGCCAGAAAATCCATTGCGTGTGGCACTGCGAACATCCGGAAGAAGACCGTGGATGAGTACCCTTCCCTCAGAAAAAACTTTCTCTAAAGGCGTCGAGAACAATGCCATTCCTCTCCATCGATCCACACATGAAGTCGAGAGTTTCACGCCATGAGTCGAAGGATCTTCCGGTGAAGAACAGTGTGGGATCGAGAAAACGTTTCATCGCGCTGGCAGTGGCAATCCGCGACTTCTTCTCACTGGCCCTCAGGAGCGCAGAATCGATCGCCGACAGATCGAGATCCGACATCAACGCGCTGATGGGAACACAGGTATGGCGGTGCGACGGTTCTTCTGTCGTCGATATCACGATGTCGCCATCGCACATATCCGCTTCCGCGACAGATGAAACGATGTCCACACATCCTCATCCGATTCGCGAAATGGTCGACCAGTCCGGCTAGCAGAACGTCACGGAGTGCCTGGTAACGAGGACAGACCACCACTGCCGTGACCAAATTCGGATTCGGCGCAGGTTCAGAGTACAGTCCAATATAGATGGCCAACAACCCAATCTCGTCATCCGTGAAGAAAATTCCCAACAGCCTTGAAAGCTTGTCAGCCAAGTATACAGCGGCGTCATAGAGGAATGGTGACCGTGATCTCAATGACTCACGCAAAGTATTGCGAAAATAGGGCATTGAAGGAGCGTGGGCCATGAGTCGCCCAACATGTTTCGAAACACTGCCGTACAGCTCTTCCTTCGCGATGACCAAACCGAAGTGTTCAACCGTGTCATCCAGACACCTGCTCACCGTCGAGTAAATGTCACAGGAATCAGAGTGATGATCAAGTTCGCCATGCCCAAATCCGAGGGTCGCACCAACGATGGACCTCAAGTAGGCGTCATCAGCAGATGACAGTGGGCGTTCGGGGTACAACTTCCTCAATCCAACCAGCAACTGATCGCACAACATCTCAGATTGGTTGCTCATCATCAGATCTATCGCCGCGTTGTCCTCGATCGGAAAGCTGTACCGCTGTACGCATATTGCGATGTTCACGATCATATTGCTGAGTCGTATGTCGTCAATTTCCAGGTAGTAATCACGCAACGACTCGACGACCAAGTTCTCGATATCACCCAGTCTGACATCTGGCAGATACCTATTCACTTTGTCATTCTGGCCAACAACGGCATCCATGGCTGTATTTACGAGGCTTCCCAAGAAATTACGGAAGTAAACCTCGCTTCCATCAAGATGAATCGATGACCCCCTCAACGACAGGTGCAACGAATGGTCTTCGAACTGCGGCTTCAAACGTTTCAGTGACGCTTTTATGACGGACTCGCTGAGATAGCAATCACGCATGACGTCATAGATCGTGGTGTCGGGAGTGTCGAACAGATACAGGAGTATCCGTTCGTGGTGCTCGAGCTGAGTTGAAAATTCCGAATTTCTTGCAACGACCCCGGTGTACACGGACTGCTCCACCGAGTATCCGTTCGTCGTTGACTCAATAATATTATCTCGGCTAATCCCATTGATCCGCGCAATATCGTATCTGAGCGTCCTCGTGCTGACACCAAGGAGTCCTGCGAGGTCGGTCCCTTTGATAGGGTGATCGACCTCGCTGAGCAGCTGTAGCAACAGGGCCTGCCGCTGTGAAAACGAATCAACAGAGAACACCTGACATCGACGTACCATCACTGGAGCGACACATCATGTCACAGATTCTTGTGCGGCGAAATTCGAGTTTTGCCGCGGCACTGGCAACGGAGTGTTTCCCGCTGGACGGCAACTAATCTGATCCGCACCCCTGGAACCGATGGGGCATGAAATGCTCATCGACCTCAACCATCATTGTCTTCCACGAAGGGTCCTCGTTGCCCCCGTACCGACGATGAAACCGGCACCAACACATCGCACCGCGGCGAAGACAGGAGGCTACTTAATGGCCGAGATGATGAACGCTGCACTGATGTATGGACCTGGCGACATTCGCGTCGAGCAGGTGCCGAAGCCTACGCACCCTCCCGGAAGGTTCGTTCTGAGGGTCGATGCCGTGGGACTGTGTGGTTCAGACATTCGCAATCTCACGACGGACTCCCGGAAGGGCGACTACCCCTTCATCTACGGCCACTATGGCGCAACAAGTGTTCAGGTCCAAAAGGCATTCGAACTAGTCATTGACGACAAGTTCCCCGCCGAGCAAGTCATCAGCAAAGTTTTGCCACTGAGTCGGATCAACGACGCTATCGAACTCACCCGTACCGGCGAGGCACTGAAGGTGGTCCTCGTACCCGATGGAAAGGAAAGTGAATACCATGGCAAGTGAAGTCAAGGTTCTCGTCGCATGTGGCTCAGGAATCGCAACATCCACGGTCGCTCAGGAAAAGGTCAAGGAGATCCTGCGGGATGCCAAAATTCCCGCAAAGATCACCAAAGGGACTGTGGGACAGCTGCCAGTTCTCCAGGACTGTGTCGATGTCATCATGCTGACGACCCGCTACGGCAAGCCGTTGAACAAGCCCGTCATCCAGGTGTTCGGTCTCATTTCGGGCATCAACGAAGACGCGGTGGCAGAAGAAATCATCTCCACGTGTCGAGATGTCTTGAACCAGTCATGATCTTCTAGGAGCACTCCATAATGTCAATTATTAAGGGCATTCTTGACGTCGGCGCCGTGGTTATCCTGCCGATCGTGATGCTGATTCTTTGCCTGATCTTCAGGATGCCTTTCGGTAAGTCCCTCAAGGCCGGACTGATGATCGGTATCGGATTCTCCGGACTTTCCCTCGTCATCGGATTCCTGATGACGTCTGTGCAGTCGGCAGTGGATTACTACCGGCACATGGGCGGAGGATTCACGACTGTTGATGTCGGCTGGGCAGCAGTCGGCGCGGCTTCATTCGGAGTACCGTTTGCCGCTCCTGCCATCCTTCTTGTCGTCCTCATAAATGTTGTCATGATCCTCGCAAAAATGACGAACGTACTCAACGTCGACATCTGGAACCTCATCCATTTCTTGGTCCCAGGAACGCTGGCCTATGCACTAACGAACAACGCATGGATCGGATTGGGTGTCGTCTTGGTACTTTCGGTCATTGATCTCATCGTCGCTCAGCATATCGCACCAAAATGGCAAGAATACTACGGCCTCACAGGGACAACATGTTCGACTCTTTCCTACATCACGTCAGCATGGCCCATTGCGATCGGATTGAACTGGGTCATCGACAAAATCCCCGGAGTTCTTAAGATCGACATCTCCATGGAGAAATTCGGCGACAGGCTCGGATTCTTCGGCGACACCGCCTTCATCGGCCTCATCGTTGGCATCTTCCTGGGACTCATGACCCGTCAACCTTGGCAGGGTGTCCTCGTCATGGGTATGGGAATCGCCACCGTTCTGGTGCTCCTACCTCGAATGGTCTCGGTCATGATGGAGGGCCTGTCGACGGTCGGTGAAGGTGCGAAGACCTTCATGAAGCGCCACCTCGGAAAGAACAAGGACGGCAGCGAACGCGAGCTCAGCATCGGCATGGATGTCGCTTTGGCACTCGGTGATCCGGCGGCCATCACCATCACCGTTCTCATGATCCCGCTGTGCATTGCCTTCGCATTCATTATCCCAGGAATGAACTACTTCCCAGTCGGCATGCTTACCGTGATCGTCTACATGATGCCGATGATCTGCCTGGCTTGTAACGGAAACATGTTTCGCTCTCTCATCATTGGGGCAATCTACATGTTCTTCGTCGAGTGGGGTGCCAGCTTCTTCGCACCGGAGGCTACTGCGATGATGCATGCCACCGGCGTTCATGTTTCCGGGTCTGTGACTGATGCGTTCTTCGGGTACAACCTTCCCAACGTCATCATCTCGGCGATCCATCGGATGTTCTGATCCGGAACATCGCAGTATTTTATGGCCATTTCTGATCCAGTGAAAGCAGTAACAACATGAGCGTACTTCTGAACACCGATCTGATAAGTGTGAATATCGAGGCCCCCGACCGCAATCAGGTCCTGACGGTCATGGCTGACAAACTTAATGGAGTCAGGGTGGCCAAGGAGGGATTTCTGGATGCTTTGTTGAAACGGGAGGAGATCTATCCAACCGGCCTGCCAATCAGTGGTGGTGTCGCCATCCCTCATACCGATCCGCAGTATGTCACGAGGGATGCCTTGGCTGTCACAACCCTGCATACACCGGTCCTCTTCGGTCAGATGGGAGGATCGGAAGAAGATGAGGTTCCAGTGTCCGTCGTCATCCTCATGGCTTTATCGAATGCGAACGATCATCTGAATATGCTCCAAAACATTGTGAAATCCATTCAGGATGACAATCTTATGCAAACGATCAGAAGCGCTACCAAACCAGAAGAAGTCGTTTCCATCGTCAGGCCGCTGATACCCGCTGATACAGAGGATTCCTGACTACAGCGGAACTGAATTGAATTCAAGATTGCTCAGCGCGACATCATACTACGGCAAAGAATGCGCTTATGCCGGTTATGATGTCGCGCTGTATAAATAACACTTGGTCTTGATTTTTCGAAATACAAAGGTGATCACAAAGACGGCCTCGTCGTAGCAGTTGTTTTTGGAAGGGCTGAAGAATGAACAACAAGAGCACTGACGGACCCCTCGTCGTCGCCATCGATTCGTCGACCCACTCTCCCAAAACCGGTCGTACCACTTGGTCGGTGTAGTCCGCCTTCATCGCGGCCTCTACCGCGGTACGAATCCTTTGCCAACCACGCCCGAATTCCAAAGGCCCCCAGACAGACATGGCACACAAACGGGAGCACATTGCCGATGCGACGCCCCTAAATGCAACAATCCTCTTGTCGCCAAGAGGGCTCGCACTGTGGGCCTAACTGGACTTGAACCAGTGACCTCCGCCTTATCAGGGCGGCGCTCTAACCGACTGAGCTATAGGCCCAAACCTCGACCGGCTTCCCGACCGCGAGTGAAAACTCTACTGGATCACGCTCCGAAGAACCAAATCGGGATCTGATCGAGGTGTCGCACGTCCATCAAAACGGTACTCCACAACGCACGATGACGTTGGAATACGGCGTCGTCTCTCCCGTCCGCACGACGAAAGAGACGTTGGGCAGCGCCTTTTTGAGGTCCTCATGACTGACCGTGTGAACCTCTTCGATCCGTTCTCTCACCCAAGATTCCGGTTCATGCCCGAGAGCCTCGTGAGCAATCGTGACTCCCTCCACGACCACTTCGTCGAGGATGGCGTCGAAAACCTCCTGGAACCTCGGGGTTCCCAGCACCACAGCGAGGTCAATCACCGGGACCTCATGAGGAATCGGCAACCCAGCATCAGCGACGACGAAGGTCTGGGTATGCCCCAACCTGGCCACCGCCGCACATAATTGGGGATTAAGCAGTCCGCTCTTCTTCATGCGTGTTCTCCTCGACGAATGCTCTCGACCTCGTCAGCACTGGGGTAGGAAGCTTGTGCCCCCGGCTTGGTCACCGTCAAAGTCGCCACCGCGGTAGCAAAACAGCAGCTCTCGACAAGAGTACGACCACGAGCCAGTTCTGCAGCCAACGCACCAACGAAAGCATCTCCCGCACCGACGGTATCGACAGCCTCCACGGTCGCCGCGGCCACGGCGTCGAACCCTTCCGGCCCGCCGACGATGTATCCGGACGATCCCAAGGTGATGACAACACTGCGGCACCCAAGGTTCAACAGCTCGCGCAAAGCTGCGTCAGGATCATCCTTAAGACGAGAAGTCGTCGATCCCAAAGCAAGAGCCACCAAGGCCGCCTCATGTTCGTTAACTACCAGCGGGTCGGCCATGCGAATGACTTCTGGATCAACGTCAACAACCGGTGCCAGATTGAACACGAATCGTTTGGCGCCACGAGCAGCTTCGGCAATCCCGTCAGGCGGAATCTCACCTTGACACACCACCACGTCAGCGTCCTGGATGCGCTCGGCCTGAGCCCGGACCGTCTGTGCACCAACGGTCCCATTAGCGGCCGCGACGACGATAATCGAGTTCTCTCCGGAATCCGCGACCATGACGACGGCCGTCCCCGTCAATACGTCACGACGGACCACGCCATCAAGGCCAACGCCTTCCGATAGTAGGGATAGGGCGGTTTCAGCCGTGGGATCCTTCCCCACGGCCCCAACCATTTCCACCTGAACGCCACATCGCGCCGCCGCAAGAGCCTGGTTAGCTCCCTTACCGCCGGGGGTCAATGTCGCCTCACCTCCGGCCAAGGTCTCCCCCGGGCCCGGAAATCTCTCCACGTCGACCCTCATGTCGGCATTGATCGATCCGACGACGGTGACTTTCGCTGTCGCGCCGCTCATTCGTAGCCCTTCGCGTTGTCCTTGGTCACCAGCACAACCTTGATTGGGGTGGTCTTAGAAACCTGCTTGCCAGCCAATATGCCGGCCGCCTGGTCCACCGCGGTCTTGCCCAGCAAGGCAGGCTGCTGAGCAATCGTCGCTCCCATCGTTCCAGCCTTAACGGCCTTGATACCGTCAGCAGTACCGTCGAAACCTACAACCTTGACGCTTTGGCCAGCCCTCGAGCCCAGGGCGGAAATAGCACCAATAGCCATCTCGTCGTTTTCGGCGAAAATACCCGTGGCTTTGGAGTGAGCCTGCATGAGATTAGTCGTCACGTCGAGAGCCTTAGAGCGATCAAAATTGGCAGTCTGCTTGGCGACCACTTTGATGCCTGGATGTTTGGCGATTTCCTCGCTGAATCCCTTACCACGGTCACGGGAAGCCGAGGCACCCGGGGTTCCCTGTAGGTGGATGACTTCACCCTTGTCTCCCATGATCTCAGCGAGTTTCTTGGCGGCATCGATACCACCAGCAATGTTGTCAGACGCAATGAAGGAAGCAACATCACCGCCGCTGGAGCTGCGGTCGACCGTAATCACCGGGATTTTCGCCTTATTGAGGGCCTTCACAGACGGCGCAACGGCGTCAGAATCAGTCGGATTGACAATAACTACTTTGGCTGAGGTAGATACCGCGTTAGCAAGCTGGTTGGCTTGGGTGGCGGCGCCGTCTGAAGCGTCCTGCACCTGAAGGTTAACTCCCTTGGCCTTAGCCTCCTTCTTTGCCCCATCCACAAGCTGAACGAAGAACGGGTTAGTTTGCGTAGAGACGGCAAACACCACCGTGCCCGATGCAGATGAATCAGCTCCACCGTCACGGTTACAACCGGCCACACCAGTCGCTATTATCGTCGCGGCGACTGCCATCGCGAGCACCTTAGTAGACTTGAACTTCATTGTTCTACCTTTCTCTTGTTGCACAATAGTTCGTGTATGAGCGCTTATTCAGGATTCTTTCTTAGACCTGAAAACATCGAATCCGACAGCCAGCGCGATAACGCAGCCGATAACAACCTGCTGCCAGAACGAGGAAACGTTAAGAATATTAAACCCGTTACGAATAACAGCTAGTAAAACAGCGCCAATAAAAGTGCCGCTTGCCTTCCCAGAACCTCCTGACAATGAGGCTCCACCAATAACGACAGCTGCAATGGCATCAAGCTCATATCCGAACCCCGCCTGAGGCTGGGCTGAGGAGAGCCGACCAGCCAACACCAGACCGGCTAGGCCAGCAAAAACACCGGCCAGAGCGTAGACGGTGACGAGGATGCGACGCACCGGAATACCGGAGAGACGAGCAGCCTCTTCGTTACCACCAATGGCATAGAGAGAACGTCCCAGCACCGTACGCGACAGCATGAACCAGCACACCACACCGGCTAGGGCGAGCATGATGACAGGCACCGGAATTGGCCCAACATCAGCACCCAGCTGGTTCACTGAGTCAGAGGCGGCGACGGGGGTGCCGCCAGAGATAACAAGAGTTAGTCCGCGTGCGACACTCATCATGGCCAGCGTGGCGATGAAGGCAGGCAACTTGCCATAGGCGATGGCCAGACCCGAAACAGCTCCAGCAAGCAGTCCGATCAGCAGGCCGACGATAAGGGTAAGCCAGCCTGGCAGACCAGCGTTAGAGAACATCCATGCTGAGACCATGGCTGAAAGAGCTGCAACCGAACCCACAGACAAATCAATGCCGGAAGCAACGATGACGAAGGTCATACCGAAGGCCATAATCGCCACCACCGCGGCTTGGATGCCGATATTAATGATATTCGGCACAGTGAGGAATACTGGAGTCGCAATAAACAGAGCAATACAGAGAATAATAAGGCCTACGAGAGCACCATGATCAAGGGCCCAGGAACCAATTTTCCTGCCAATTGATGGTCTTTTCGTGGTAGCGGTTGATGTAGTAGTCACGATGATTTTTCCTTTCCCGATCATCACCGATCGAGAGAAGACGACATTCAGTACTTTTCGGCATTACAAATGAACGGGATTCATCCTGTTTTTTCATCAACAGGATCGACGGAAGCCACCGCTAGCTCCATGACAGCGTCTTCAGTGGCCGTCTTGGCGTCGAGGATCCCCATCGCTCGGCCATGGGACATGACGAGGATCCGGTCACTCATCCCGATGACCTCGGGAAGCTCGCCGGAAACCATGAGGACGGCGCCCCCGGCGTCGGTAACAGCATTAATAAGCTGGTAGATCTCGACCTTGGCGCCGACGTCGACACCCCGAGTTGGTTCGTCCAGCAACAGAATTGACGAGTCCGAGAGAATCCAGCGTCCAATAACAACCTTCTGCTGATTACCACCGGACAAATTGCGCACCGGCTGATCCAAGCTAGCCATTCGGACCCTCAGCTTCTCAGCAACATTCTGAGCGCGTCGACGTTGCCCAGAGCGATCAACTAACCCCGCGTGAGAGGTCGATTTCATGGTCGCGTAACCGAGATTCTCGTTACCCGAAGCATCGAGAACTAATCCCTGCGATTTGCGTTCCTCCGGCACATGGCCGATGCCATCGACGATCGCGCGCGAAATCTTTCCTTTCGGGAGCTCCTTACCACGCACACGCACGGTGCCTGAGTCGTATTTATCGGCTCCGGTGATAGCGCGCAGCACCTCGGTGCGTCCGGCTCCCACCAGACCCGCCAGACCCAACACTTCGCCGGCGTGCAAGTCGAACCCGACATCTTGGAATACCCTTTCGCGGCTGAGTCCCGTAACCGACAGCAACACCTCTCCGACCTCACCGCGATGGCGCGGGAACTGGTCGTCAATGTCGCGGCCGACCATCATCGTGACCAGCTCACGTTCCGAGGTACAGGCCGGTACCTCCCCTACGAGAGTGCCGTCGCGCAACACCGAAACGTCGTCACCGACGCGGGGAATCTCGTCGAGGTGATGGGAGATGAACACCATCGCCACGCCCTTAGTCTTGAGGTCATCCATCACCTCAAAGAGCTGGCCAGACTCCTTGCGCGTCAAAGCAGCGGTGGGCTCGTCAAGGATGAGCACCCTGGCATCCATCGACAGAGCTCGCGCGATCTCCACGAGCTGTTGGTGGGCAGTACTCAGCGAACCGACGAGGCGGTCCGGAGAGACGTTTAAACCAATCCGCTCCAGCGCAGCACGGGCCTGAACCCGCATCGAGCCCCAATTCACCAGCCCGCCCCGGCTGGGTGTGCGTCCAAGCATGATGTTCTCAGCCACCGACATCTGCGGAACGAGATTAAGTTCCTGGTGGATCGTCGCGATACCCCGAGCCTCGGCAGCCTTAACAGTAGGCAGTTCGACAGGTATGTTGTCAATGATAACTGAGCCAGAGTCGGGGTGATAAATGCCACTCATCATCTTGATGAGGGTGGACTTTCCGGCTCCGTTTTCACCGAGCAGGACGCGCACCCTGCCGGGAATGACGTCCACCGATACGTCTTGGATGACCTTGACAGGTCCGAAAACCTTAGTGACGTGGTCGAGTCGAAGTACTGTTGTCACTGGTTCTCCTTGACCATTCGAGTTGATGCCCTGACGATGAGGTGGGTGTCCAAGTGGGCGGAGCTGGTGGGCTCCCCAGACATGGCACGGTTAAGTAGATCGACGGCGACCTTCCCCATGGCGTCAATATCCTGGGCGACGACGGTGAGGGCGGGATTGGTGAGGCTGAATACCGGCAGGTCGTCGAAACCGACCAGGTCGATCTCGTCACCGATGCGAATCCCCTGGTCAATGCATGTCCGCAGCGCCCCCATCGACATGAGGGAGTCGGACGCAAAAATGGCAGTTGCACCACCGTCAAGTAATCGTCGGGCACCCACGCGTCCTGACTCCTCCTGAAAGTCACCTTCGACAACGAGGTCCTCGTCAACCTCCAGTCCATGTTCAGCCAACAGTTGACGATAGGCCTGATAACGCTCCAGACCGGTTGAGGTTTGTTGTGGTCCGGTAATGAAACCGATCCTGCGATGCCCGTGATCCACCAGGTGGTCGACGGCCTGTCTCATTCCATTCCAGGGATCAGAGGTAACGGCTGGCAGAGGCGACCCCGTGATTTCACGGTCCACGCACACCACCTGAACGCCGTCGTCAACTAAGTCTTTGACAGCCTGTCCGTCGCTGCCAGTGGGCGTCACGATCGCCCCGTCAACTCTCTGACGACGCAGAGTGTTGACGTACCGGTTGAACTGGTCGGGAGACTCGTCAGCATTGCACAGCAAAGTTGCCCAACCATGAGCGAGGCACGCGTTTTCAACGACCGACGCCAACTCAGCAAAGTATGGGTTACGGATATCTGGGACGACCAACCCGATGACGCCACTGTGGGATGAACGCAAGGACCTAGCGTGGGCATTCGACAGATATCCCAACTCATGGGCTGCGTTGTGCACTGCGCTGCGGGACGCTTCGGAGGTCGCGGAGCTGCCGTTGAGAACTCGCGATGCCGTCCCCAGCGACACTCCTGCCAGCCGAGCGACATCCTTGATCGTCGGTTTGTGAGTCATCTTTCCCTCCTCTCGTCGTCGAGTGTGAGGTGTCGAAGAGCTTTCCCAAGTCCACCTTATGGAAACGTTTCCATGAGTGTGTGATTTACACGGAACCACATTCGACATTGAGTGTCAAGGGGGTACTACAGAATCTGCCTCACGTCCCCGGTTACCCCGCAAGCCCTCATCAACCATAGCCTCATCAAAGGCTGTGGCAATCCTGCACACAACACAGGGTCGTGCCATGAGGAGTGGCAACTCACCCAACGACGAACACATTTGCCACACCGAGACCGCAGCTCTCGGCCGCCTCAATGTCACGCGCACTCAAACACACTGGCGAGACGGCTGGCGTACCACGTGAGACGATGAACGTCAACGGAAGGATCACACCCATGTCAATTGCACCGCACCTCGTCATTATCGGGATCGGCCACGTCGGTTCGGACGCCGTCACCAATGCCGCAGCCTTGGGACTCTTCTCGCGTATATCGCTCATTGATGTCGACAAAAAGGTCCGTGACGGCCAAGCTCTCGACAACCACCAGGCCACCGCCGTCGCTCCCGCCATGACGACTACCATCACGGCAGCCGACTATGACGCATGTCGCAGCGCCGACGTCATCATCGTCTCCGCTGGTCCCTCCGTCCTGCCTGATAGCTACGGCGGCGGCCATGACTCACGTAACTCGCTGGCCCAAGTCAACTCGAAGGTCATCCGCGAGGTGATGGGCAACATCTGCCAATACACCCACAGCGCACCCATCATCCTCATTACTAACCCACTAGACGTTAACGTCCATATCGCGGCAACCGAGTTCGACTATCCGACTAACCTCGTCGTTGGCACCGGAACCGCCCTCGACTCAGCCCGACTGCGCCGTCACCTAGCCGACTGGGCCGGCGTCAGTCCCGACTCGGTGCAAGCCTTCATGTTGGGAGAGCACGGAGCGACAGCATTTCCCTACCTCTCGCATGCCTCTATCGGTGGTCTGACCCTCGCCGAGGCGACGACCGCCCTGGGGCTGCAACCGTTGTCCCCCGAGCAGGTGGGCAACAGCGTCGTGCAGTCGGCCTTCGATGTTCTTGAGGGCAAGGGCTGGACGTCCTCGGGTATCTCGAAGGCTGCGGTGAGCTTGGCACGGGCCATGCTGCTCGACCAACGGTCCATCCATCCGGTATGCACGCTAGCCGACGGGGTGCTGGGATTCCACGGTGAGGTATCCCTGTCGCTGCCAACGGTGGTCGGTGGCCACGGGGTCGAACATCACCTCGACATCGCCCTGAACGAGTGGGAGCAGGAGAAACTGCTGATCTCGGCCAAAGCGGTACGAGAGGTCTATGAATCGGTGCGTCCTGCCTAGGTACCGCGACTCCCAGCATTTTTCCCCCCCATACAGCGGGGTGACGTCGGCTTCGATGACGAGTTCGGTGCGCAGTTCCGGGCACCGAACTCAGTCTTCGGCGAGAGTGACTTCCAAGCCACCCATAATCTGGGCAGCCAAGTTGTAGAGGAAGCTAAACAAGGTCGAGATCGCCGTAAACAACACCGCATTAATGGCGCCGATAAGGGCAGTCAAACCCAATACACGCCCAGTATTGACGTAGTCAGACAGCTCAAACTTCGACGTCGAACTCGGCGAACTGATGAGATCGTTGACGACCTTATTCATGGAATCAAAGGCACCCGAAGCACCGATGATGCCCCAAATGATCCAGGTCGCGATAAAGAAAATCACCGCGCCAGCCACACCGAATAATAGAGAGGTCTTCATGACCGACCACGGATCGACGCGAGTCAAGCGCAACCGAGCCTTACGTGTGCGCCTCGGAGCGCGTGCCGGCTGATGCGCCTGAGGCGAACGATGCGGCTCCTGCTGGTTCGGGGCCTTCTCTCCCTGGGCGCCACGCGAATCGGTACGCCTCACCGGGGTAGACGCTGTCGTCCGTTTGCGATCAGACTCCTGACGTGGATCAGGGCGCTCCTCGCCCTTCTCGTGGAAAGTACGGCGAGCATCACCGGCGGTCCAGTGGATTGCCTCCGGGTTGTCGGGACCGGGATGCGTCACCTTCTTCTCGTCACTCACCGTTGTCCTCCGGCTTCATGTCGTTTTCCGCCGTATCGACGGCACGGTCTTCGTCCACACTATCGCTTCGCCGAACCACATCTCCCGATTGGACCTGCGTGGCATCACCTTCAACAGTTTCCACCGATTCGTCAGCGACTTCCTCCTCGACGGTATGTTCGGGGTTGACAGCGATGATTGAGACAGCGTCGCCACCTCGTACGGAGACGAACTTGACCCCCATCGTGGAGCGTCCCTTAGCGGGCACCTCAGATACGGCCGATCGGGTGATCTGACCTGACGTCTTAATCGCGATGATTTCGTCAGCCTCGCTGACCACCAGGCCACCAACCAGGGAGCCGCGCTCCTCGCTGAGGGCCATCGCTTTGATGCCGACTCCCCCACGCCCCTGCTGACGGTACTCCGACACAGCAGTGCGCTTGGCGTAGCCACCACCGGTTGCTGTGAAAACGAACCGATCATCCTCAGGCATGTCGGAGTGGATGATCGACATTGACAGCAACTCGTCATCACCACGGAACTTCATGCCGGTAACGCCCGAAGTCGCACGCCCCATCGGGCGCAGCTGGTCCTCGCCGGCAGAGAACCGGATCGCCTGCCCCTTACGGCTGATAAGCAGCACGTCGTCAGCAGCGGAGCACTGCTCGGCGCCGATGAGCTCATCGTCCTCGGTACGGAAATTAACGGCGATAACGCCGGCCTGACGAGACGAGTCATAAGCCTTGAGCGCCGTCTTCTTGACCATACCCTTACGAGTGGCCAGGAGGAGGTACTCGGCGTCGTCGTAGGACCGTAGGGTCATGACTTGGGCGATCTTCTCGTCGGGCAGGAAGCTCAGCAGCCCAGCGACGTGACCCCCCCTGGCGTCACGACCAGCCTCCGGCAGCTGCCATACCTTGGTGCGATACACCCGACCCATATTCGTAAAGAAGAGGATCCACTGATGGTTCGTGGTAGTGAATAGCTGTGCCACCTCGTCGTCAGCGCGCAGGCTGGCGCCGCGAACACCCTTGCCACCGCGTTTCTGGACCCGGTACAGGTCAGTGCGGGTGCGCTTGGCGTAGCCGCCCCGGGTAATGGTGACGACGACGTCATCGTCGGGGATGAAGTCTTCCTCGGAAAAGTCCCCATCGGCGGCGATAATGCGGGTGCGACGCTCGTCACCGTACTTATCGACGATCTCGGCAAGCTCGGTAGAGATGATCTCGCGCTGGCGGTCCTCGCTAGCCAGAATTGCTTTGTAATCAGCAATGAGGCGCTCGAGTTCCTCAAGTCGGTCGATGATCTTTTGACGCTCCAGGGCAGCCAGACGACGCAACTGCATATCGAGGATGGCGCGAGCCTGAATCTCGTCGATATCGAGCAGTTCCTGTAGGCCGGTGCTGGCGGCCTCAGTGTTCGGGGAGCGACGGATGAGCGCGATGACCTCGTCGAGCATATCGAGGGCCTTGACGAGAGCCCGCTGGATGTGGGCGTCTTTTTCGGCCTGAGCCAGGCGGTACTCGGTACGCCTGCGGATGACCTCCATCTGGTGGTCAATCCAGTAGCTGATGAATTGGTCCAGACGCAAGGTGCGCGGCACGTTGTCCACCAGAGCCAGCATGTTGCAGCCGAAGGTGTCCTGCAAAGCCGTGTGCTTGTACAGGTTGTTCATGACGACACGCGGCTGAGCGTCACGCTTGAGGACGATGACTAGACGCTGACCGGTACGGGCTGAGGAGTCGTCACGGATGTCGGCGATACCGTTGATGCGACCGGAGTTCACCAGGTCGGCGATCTTGGTGGCGAGGTTGTCCGGGTTGCACATATAAGGCAACTCGGTGACGACCAGGCACTGGCGTCCCTTCTTGTCCTCTTCCATGTCGATGACGGCACGCATCGTCACCGAACCGCGGCCGGTGCGGTAGGCGTCCTCGATGCCCTGCCGACCCACGATGAGTGCGCCGCCGGGGAAATCCGGACCCTTAATGCGCTCCATGCACGCCTCGAGCAGTTCCTCGTGGGAAGCATTGGGATGAGCCAAAGACCACTGCACGGCCTCGTTGACCTCGCGCAGATTATGAGTCGGGATGTTGGTGGCCATGCCCACCGCGATACCTGAAGAACCATTGACAAGCAGGTTGGGGAACCTCGACGGCAAGACGACCGGTTCGGTCTCCTTGTTGTCATAGTTGGGCTGGAAATCGACAGTGTCCTGGTCGATGTCGCGCACCATCTCCATGGCCAGCGGCGCCATCTTGCACTCGGTGTATCGCATGGCAGCCGCACCGTCGTTGCCCTGGGACCCGAAGTTACCCTGACCCTGGACAAGCTTGTATCGCATGGCCCATGGCTGGGCCAGACGCACCAAGGTGTCGTAAATGGCCGAGTCGCCGTGAGGGTGGTACTTACCCATGACGTCACCGACGACGCGGGAGCACTTGTTCCAGCCGCGGTCGGGGCGGTAACCACCGTCGTACATCGCGTAGATGACCCGACGGTGTACCGGTTTGAGGCCGTCGCGCACATCGGGCAGGGCACGCCCGACGATGACGCTCATCGCGTAGTCGAGGTACGCGTTCTGGATCTCATCACGAATCTCGACCGGCTGGATTCCGACGTGACGGCCGGTCACCAATCCTTGATGGTCGGCCTGGTTCTGCTCGTCGGGCTTCTCGTCGTCAGCCATGGAGTGTCCTTTGAATAACTCAGGGGATGAGGGAATGAGTGGTCAGATGTCGAGGAAGCGGACGTCCTTGGCATTGCGCTGAATGAACGATCGGCGCTGTTCGACGTCCTCACCCATGAGGACGGAGAACATCTGGTCAGCCAGCGCGGCGTCTTCAAGGGTCACCTGGAGCAGTAGACGTTTATCGGGGTCCATGGTGGTGTCCCACAGGTCCTCGGCGTCCATCTCGCCCAGACCTTTGTACCGCTGGATCGGGTTAACCTGGGGCAGCTTCTTGCCGTGGGTCAGACCGTCTTCGCGCAGCAGGTCGCGCTCTTCGTCGGAGTAGGCGAGCTCGTGCGGGGAGTTCGTCCACCGCAGTCGGAACAGCGGGGGCTGTGCCAGGTAGACGTGGCCAGCGTCAATGACCGGACGCATGAACCGGAACAGCAGAGTCAGTAGCAGGGTGCGGATATGAGCGCCGTCAACGTCGGCGTCGGCCATGAGGATGATTTTGTGGTAGCGCAGTTTGTCCAGATCGAAGTCCTCGTGGACGCCGGTTCCTAACGCGTTAATGATCGACTCAATAGTTTCCGAACCCAACGCGCGGTCGAGGCGGGCTTTTTCAACATTGAGGATCTTTCCTCGCAATGGCAGGATCGCCTGAATGCGTGGATCACGGCCCTGAGAGGCCGAACCACCAGCGGAGTCGCCCTCCACAATGAAGATCTCGCACTTTTCCGGACTGGTTGAGGAGCAGTCCTTGAGTTTGCCGGGCAGCGACGTCGACCCCAGCAAACCTTTCCGGCTACGGGCCAGATCGCGGGCCTTGCGAGCGGCTACGCGAGCCTGAGCAGCGGCTTGTGACTTTCGGACGATGCTCTTGCCCTCATTGGGATTCTCCTCGAACCAGTCTGAGAGTTTCTCGTTGAGGGTTTTTTGGACGAAAGATTTAGCCTCAGCGTTGCCGAGTTTGGTCTTTGTCTGGCCCTCGAACTGCGGCTCGGTGAGCTTGATGGAGACGACGGCTGTCAGGCCCTCGCGGATGTCGTCACCGGAAACGCGATCCTCACGCTTCTTGATGAGTCCCCAAGTCTCACCCCACCGATTAACGGTGTTGGTGAGAGCGGCACGGAAGCCTTCCTCGTGGGCTCCGCCCTCGATGGTGTTGATGGCGTTGGCGAAGGTGTGGACGCTGGTGGCGTACGAAGTGTTCCACTGCATCGCAATCTCCAAACCCATACCCTCCTCGGGACGGTGGGACTCCAAGGAGATGATGGTGGGGTTGATGACGTCGCGGGTCCCCGTGAGGAATCGGACGTAGTCCTTAAGGCCTTCCTTATAGAGGAAGTCCTCGTGAACCAGGTTGCCGTCCTCAGCGGCATGGTCGGCACGGCGGTCAGTGAGCACGATGCGCAGACCCTTATTAAGGAAGGCCATTTCACGGAAACGGTTCGACAAGGTTTGGTAGTCGAAAACGATGGCATCGAAGATCTCGTCGGAGGGCTGGAAACGCACCGTGGTGCCTTCGTGATCGTCGGGGCCGAGCGCCTCAAGCTGCTCCAGCGGACCGTCAGGCTCACCAAGGCTAAAGGACTGACGCCAGTGGTAGCCGTCTCGTCGCACCTCGACGATGAAGTGGGACGCTAGAGCATTAACAACCGAGGAGCCGACGCCGTGTAGACCACCGGAGACCTTGTAACCGCCGTTGCCGAACTTACCGCCGGCGTGCAGCTTGGTCAGTACCAAGGTGACGGTAGGGATGTGTTCGACGGGGTGCTCCTTGACGGGAATCCCTCGCCCGTTGTCGGTAACCTGGCACCAGTTATCGTCGAGTAGCTCAACCTGGATGGTGTCGCAATAACCGGCCATCGCCTCGTCGACGGAGTTATCGACAATCTCATAGACGCAGTGATGCAACCCGCGCTCCCCGGTGGAGCCGATATACATGCCGGGACGCTTGCGAACGGCCTCCAAGCCTTCTAAGACGGTGATTTGACCGGCATCGTAGGAACCGTCGACGGTCGTCGGGGGAAGCTCTGAGTCCAGACCATCAGGATGATCGGTAGCATCAATGAGAAGGTCCTCGGGGGTGTCCCCGTCGGTCACGGACTCGGGCATCTCGGGCTGGCTCACGGGCAATGCGCTCCTGTGTCTCTATAGAGGTCACGGTGACCTCCGGGTCTGGCGTCCCCGTCGGATGTCATGAACCAGCGGGAAGCCCAACGGTCCGATACTACCGCAAGCCCGCGCGGCACTGAACACCGGAACCGGCGAGACGGACGTTGAGAGGACCTGTGAGCGATTCGACCCCCTCACCCGACTACCGGGTACCGAGTGGGGGGTCACGACGTCAGCAGCGTTACGCCACCTCTCATTCAGGAGTCCCCCACCCCAGCACTTGCCAGGAATCCACGTCCTTGACCAGTCACTTTCACCTCGTCCTGGGCAGGCAACCAGACGGATTGGCCACGGCTTAATTCGCAATCGTCAGTACCGCAATGGGCCACTAACTGGCCCTCTGTTACAAGAAGAATTCGCCCTAGTTCGGCAGCAGGAAGGTCGATGACATCATTGTGCCCTTCAAGCCCCCAAAGCCGGAATTCCGGGAACGTAGTGTGATACACGCCGACTCCTGGAGATATTTGCTGAGCATACTCACCAAAGCACGGCTCAGGAGTCATGTTGGCGTGGTCTAATAAGGCCTTGACGTCGATGTACTTGCTCGTCAGACCACCACGCAAAACATTGTCAGAATTAGCCATAATTTCCACACCAGTGCCACCAAGATAGGCGTGCATACTTCCGGCGCACAGGTGAATTTGCTGACCGGGAGCCAATCGCACCCGGTTCATCAGCAGAGCGACAAGAATGGACGGGTCTCCGGGATGGTCCTCCCACAGCTCGACGGCGGTGGTGGCTAGGCTGCGGACGTCTTCATCTGCACCGTCATTGAGGTAGGCGCGAGAGGCAGACACGACCCTTTTGACGACCGGAGTCATATCGTCGTCACCTGACAGCACTGCCGCCACGAGCGTGACCAGGCCATCGTTTTGGCTCAGTGGTGTCAGCACCTCGTTCAGTCCATCGACTTCACCCAGACCCGATAGCAATACCAGAGACGAGGATGGATCGCGGAACCCACACAAGGCATCGAAATCAGTAAGGGCGACGATCATCTCGGGTTTGGGCCAGTCGTCACGAAAGAGACGGTTGGGGGCATCAAGGGGAACCCCTGCTTCATTCTCGGCGGCGAACCCCTTCTCGGCCTGTTCCCGTGAAGGGTGAGCCTGGATACTCAGGGCATGATTGGCGGACAGGATTTTCAGCAAAAAAGGCAGACGGTCACCGAAGGCCTCGCGGCTCCCAGCTCCCAGCTCGTCGGGGTGATGTGTCAACCACTGATCCAGAGGTGTGCCGTCCGGTAGGGCCGATGGAGCTTTGGGGTGGGCTCCCAGCCAGTACTCGGCCCACGGGGTGCCATCGGGTCTAGCCCCAAGGATGGCGGGAATGGCGTCGGTGGATCCCCAGTCGTAATGCTGGATCTGTCCTGTTAGTGCACGCATGGTTCGATTTCATCACGTTGGTTGGGCTCGAGTCACCTGGGTGAGGACAGTCCCGACGATCATGAGTACCACGACTTCCACGACGACGAGAAGTTCAAGATCCTGATGGTCGTTGGTTCATCGAACACAACGAAGGAGACGACCCCCCAACGCAAGAAGCACTCAACCTATACCGTGTACACAACGCTTCCCAATAGAACCCGGTTCCTCGACTAACACCCCTTTGGCGGTAGAACCGACGAGCCGTCCACAACGACACACGTGAAAGATCAAGGCTAGGCGAGTGGCCATTGCGCCCACACTGCAGTACCCTAATAAATCGGATGGGCGGCGTAGAGTGGCGTCGTCCCACCTAACGAAACCCAGCCATCAACCTACTGAATCGCAAGCTCCCTCAAAATGCTCACAACCCACTGCATTAGACAAAGCGCGCTGACTCGGCGATCGCTTACCGACTATTCAACGTCATCTGACTTCTTCCCCCTGGCAATTCCGTCCCTTCCCCGCGCCACCCTCAAATTAGAGGGTCTGAACCCCGCCGGCTCGATCAAGTTCAAAGCGGCAAGCGCGATGCTTCAAAAAGCAGAGCAGCAAGGAATCCTCAGACCAAATAGCCACATCATTGAGTCGAGTTCAGGCAACATGGGCATCGCTCTTTCGTGTATTGCTGCGAGCCGCGGGTACCGGGTCACAATCATATGCGATCCGAACACCTCAGAGCGAGCCTGCAAGCACATGCGCGCCTTGGGAGCACAAGTAGTCGTGGTGCATCAGCAAGACGAACAAGGGGGATTTCTAGGAATGCGACTACAAGAAGTCGAGCGCAGACTCCGCGATGACCCATCCGCAGTGTGGCTGAACCAGTACACCAACGACGCCAACTGGGAGGCACACAAAATATTACACTACCTGAAATTTTAGCGGACTTTGGCGTTCCGGACTGGCTCTTTGTTGGAACCGGCACAGCCGGGACCTTCACCGGTTGCTTTCGAGGGATCCAAGAGCTTAGGTTACCGACGCGGCTGGTCGCCGTTGACACCTGCGGATCGGTTACATTCGGTGGGCCCCCGGTCGCCGCCTGATTCCCGGGCTTGGCAGTTCCGTCAGTCCGAAGCTATACAAGCGACACGAAGGCGTCCGCGAAGTGTATGTACCCGAGCAGGAAGCGGTGGTGGCCTGCCGTTCGATAGCGCGCAGTACCGGTCTTCTCCTGGGCGGCTCATCCGGAAGTGCGATCGCCGCCATCGCGCGCGTCGCAAATGACATCTGCCCGGAAGATTCCGTGATTGCCATCTGCCCCGATATGGGTGAAAAATATTTGGATACCATCTACGATGATATATGGGTGTCGACACACTTTCCTGAACTTAAACCAATAGTGACCCATGATAATGAAATCCATGAGGAGATCCGGTGGGATATGCCATAAACACGCAACTGACAGACGAAGAAAACGGTCTCTTGCGAATCTACAGCCAGTCGGCCGTTTCACTTGCGCTTTAAAAGAACCGGCCGGCGGTGGTTGACCTCGTCGCTAAAACATATGCCAACTATAAGACCTCGAAAGCAATAAATCCGCCAAGTCAATTTCTGGCATGGCCAGGTACCCGCAATCGGATCATTGCGCTACCCGCGGCACTTTTGGACGAGGAAAGTGGAAGCGTCGGTTTGAAATGGATCGCTAGCTTCCCGGAGAACATCGAACATCACCTACGGCGAGCCTCCGCAGTGATGGTCGTGAACAGCCCTCACACAGGCAGGGCCCTCGCTGTTCTTGAAGCAAGCGACATTAGCGCGCACCGAACCGCCGCCTCAGCAGCACTCGCTGCCCGGCTCCTTGGTAACCCTAAAGGAAACTCGCTGGGAATTGTCGGTGGTGGTGAAATCGCCACGGAAACCCTTCACTACCTGGATGCGCTGAACATTTTGCCGGATCGAATCACCATAAGCGACCCACGCCCCCTCAAAGAGACGCCCCTCGGATCCTTTGAACATTGCAATCTCCATTCAGATGCACTCCTCCGCGTCCTTGACGCGGACACAGTCCTTCTGACCACTACTGCTTCAGCACCGCATTTACCCCAAGGCTTTCGGACACGCCCGGGGCAACTAGTTTTGAACCTCTCACTGCGCGATCTGCACCCAGAATCTCTGCTTGACGCAAACAATATCTTTGATGACGTGGAGCACTGCCTGACTGCCCGAACCTCACCACACCTACTCAGCATGACCCATCCGAGAGAAGAATTCGTAACAGGAACGCTCGCAGACGTTATGGACGGAGACGCGCAACTGAGTCCCTCGAAGGGGACGATCTTTTCCCCATTTGGAATGGGGATCCTTGATCTGGCTCTTGCTAACTTTATAATTGCGTTTCTTCCTGAGGGCCAATCAGGATACGAAAAGGTCAAATTTAGCACGCCTAAGGTTGTCGACCGTTAAGTTGCGCACAGCCACTGGCAGCCGGGGTTCAGGGAGAGAAACAAACCCGACCTCCCATAAAAGAGGCCCCAGCGAACGCCTACGGATTCTACGCCTATCCGCTTTCGATTCCGACAAACTCTCGCCTAACAAATGTTTGGCTTACTAGCAATTTTATCCAACTCTGCCTAGATCGCCGGACTGATAGCCCGGTTCCTTTATGCTTCTACCTGACCGACTCTCGATTCAGCGCGCCACCGAGTACCGAAATTATCCGAACGCAGACGCTAGTTCAATGCGGATTAGGAATTGATGAGTTCCTCAGTCTTCAGATTCGCGGGGAAGGATATTGCTTCCTAACGGTAGATCACTCGAAACTTAGCGATCCTTCACTGAACGCGCATAACGATCACGACCTGCTGGTCCACGGCTTTAACCTTAGTCGTGGAACCGTCGACGTCCTTGCTTGGCGGGACACAAAGGTAAATGGGCGGGACTGGGACCGATCGTTTTCGTCTGGCGAAATGACCTTGCGGTCTTTGGCCGCCGCCTATCACTCGGCTAGGCGGCGCGCTGAAGCCGAAATAGTCGTCTGGACACCTCGCGTGAAGTACCCAGAATACAGCATTAGCCCCAATATTATACTGCAATTCCTCATGGACTATAGGTCAGGTGCAAATACGTCGCTGCGCTTTTCCAACATAGGTCCCGTATGGAACCGGGTTTACGGCATCCCAGCAGTAGCAGAAATATTGCGGAGCATAACTGAAGTACTGGGACGCGCTGGGCGTGTGGATCCCCGCCACACACGCGTTCTGTTTGAACACAAGTTGCTCCTGCGACGACGCGTGAGCGCTCTAGGCCTTGTTGAAACGGACTCCGACCTGGGTCATTGGATGGACGAATTGCTGACGATATCCAAGCGATTGCATATGCTGTGCCTAGGTCGGCGCCCGGACCTCAGCTCATTACACCTAACCCAGATTCCTACAAAGTGGGTCAACCTCGAGTTGGGTGTGACTCAATCCCTAATCAAAGCGATCTATCGGCGTTATGACTGCGAAACATCTCGAGAAGTATAGGACAATAATGAACTACGTTATCAGCAAGGATTTTTCATTCTCAGCAGCTCACTATTTGAATGGTCTGGATGAGGAGCACCCTTGCTCACGAATGCACGGCCATAACTACATCGTACGCGTGGAGCTTATCAGTGACACTTTGAACGCTATTGGGTTCGTGGTTGACTACCGAGATTTATCTCCTATAAAGGACTGGCTTAATAAGGAGCTCGATCATCGCTGTCTTAATGAGGTTATAGCAGCTAACCCGACAGCGGAGAACCTTGCGATGCACATCGCTAAAATCATAAGAAAGGTGACGAATATTCCGCGCGAAGTGCGTGTCGCGGTAGGCGTTTCGGAGACCGCGAAGACATGGGCTCGATATGCCGAATAGCTATAGACAGGGAAAACTGCCTGTAGCAGAACTCTTTGGCCCAGTCTGGCAGGGGGAGGGGCCATTTGCTGGACGGCTCTGCCACTTCCTCCGACTCTCTGAGTGCAATCTCCATTGCACATGGTGAGACACGCCCTACACGTGGGATCGGATACGCTACGACCTCGATTCGTATCGCGAGTGGCTCTCGCCAGAGGATTGTTTAAAGACTCTCGTTGACGCACGTCTTCTAATTTTGACCGGGGGCGAACCATTGATTCATCAGCACAATCCTGGGTTTAAAGAGATTCTGCGCGCGGTTACCAATGTACATGTTGAGACAAATGGCACGCTACCCCCTCGCACATCACTACAGAACTAGTGAGTCACTTCTCGGTCTCGCCTAAGCTCAACGCACAAGGGGATCCGTTGCCCCGCCGGCTGAACGTCAAAGCTCTCCAAGCTTTCGCTGAACTAGCAGCCATAGATCGTGCATGCTTCAAGGTTGTAGCTCAAACTTCACAGGATGTGGACCACACGGCCCATGTGTTCGATACCTTGGGCGTCGACCCTGAGGATGTATGGATTATGCCTCAAGGTGTTGATGGGGCGACTCTCCTCAATAGAGCGAGATCTATCGCACCTGCCGTGCAATCTCACGGATTCAACCTGAGCTTAAGGCAGCAGGTTTTGATGTATGGCAATGAAAGGTTCAGATAGAGGTGTCCTTCAATGGATGACAAAAATGGCGAGATGACCGACCGGGACACAGCCAACGAGGGGGTACGTGCACTCTTGCGTCTGCTCGGTCAAGATCCTTCGCGGGAGGGGCTTGAGGACACGCCGCGCCGAGTCCTACAGGCGTATCTGGATTTGCGTCGCGATTGGCGTGAACCATCGGAGCCGCTTGGCCATGTCTTCAAGGCTGACGCGGCCGGAAGTAAACTCACTTCAGTCAACGGTATCCCTTGTTCCTCCCTATGCGAACATCACCTCATGCCGTTTACGGGAGTGGCGCACGTTGCGTACTTGCCCACAAAGATGCAGTGGTGGGCCTGTCAAAGATTCCACGCCTGGTACAACACATAGCCGTCCGACCCCAGATGCAGGAGCGCATGACGCAGAGCATCTGTGAGATGATAATGGGGGGCTTGCTCCCGAAGGTGACGCATGCCTACTCAAAGGCGTTCACACGTGCATGACTTTCAGAGGGGCTAAAAGCGTCGGAGCGAAGATGCTCACGATGCACTTCACTGGGTGCTTCCGTGAGGGACCGCTCGCTGACCCGTTCTTGGGCTTGGTGCGACAGTCGTGAGAAAGCAGGTAACAGGGAAGACCCTATCCGGCTCTTTGGCGAACGCCGTGTCGGCTTCAGGGCGACTTTTCACCGTCTGCATGGTTCTGGGAGTGATGAGATCCTTCATGGAGAACCTCGGTTTAAATAGGTTCCAAGCCGTGCTGGACCAAGTATCTCACAATCATGTAAGCGTCATGACAGTTGCAGTCTACGGCGGCTTGACCGTTGGCGCCTGTGTAATTGCATATTTGAACGAGATCCCTAAGACTAAACTCAGACAGGGGATTTATTACCATTTCAAATTGGAAGCCATGAAGAAGGCCACGTTGGTCGACTTCACATCTGCAAAATCCTACGGTACTGGCGCTCTATTGCAGAGAATTGAGGCGGGGGCCAGCGCGGGGCGGCAGATGGTCTGCGATTTCTGGCTGCGGGCGCTGCGTGAAGTACTTCCAGATATCATATTCGGCTTGTGGTTCATCTCACGGATGGATTTCAGGATCGCTCTGGCGGTTCTTCTGGGTTACGTCGTCCTGCTGGCTACCACTAACCTCATGCTACGCCGCCTCTACGCACTAAAGCGAGACGCGGTGGTCGACGACGAGCTCATCAACCGGAGTATAAGCCGCATAATCATGGAGTTCGTCTCCGTGAGGATCCTGGGTCTGGGTAGCCGAGAGCTGGCTAAGACTCGTCGTTTATGTTCCGAAAACACCAACCGAAGCGCCAAAGTAGTGGCGACTCACGAATTTTTCTTCGCCTTCTTTGCACTCCTCATAATCATAGCCAAAATTGCCACCATTGTTTTGTTTTCGTTCGGAAAGTTGAGTTTAAGCGTCGGTGGTCTCGTAGCTCTATTGCTTTATATGGACCGGGTATACAACCCAATCGCGATCCTGAATGTCCTTTACGTACAGTACAAGCTCGACAGGGTATCGCTGGAACGGCTCGAGCAATTTCTTCTCTTGCCTAATGATGGGGGACTCACTGGGGGCGGCATGCCGTGTGGCACGCCTGATTCAATAGTTCTTACCGGTGCTGGACTACAGCTTGACGGCGCGACCATCCTAAAACCAACAGACTTGAAAGTTGTCCGCGGCGCTAGCTTTGGTATCGCGGGTCCCAACGGAGCTGGTAAGTCCACCATTCTCAGACTGATGCTGGGACTTTTGCGACCGACCATCGGAGACGTCCGGGTCAACGGTATCAGCACGCGCGATCTAGACCTGAATCAGTTCTACGAATCTGTGGCGTACGTATCCCAGGATCCACCCGTATTCGATGGCACAATTCGTGAAAACTTGCTGCTGCAAGATACCCAGGACGACAAACGTGCCTTAGAGGTATTGAACACCCTTGGGCTCGGTGAATTTTTGGAAGCCCGTGGTAGAGGACTCGATAGCGAGGTTGGGGAAAGAGGTTCCATGGTATCTGGGGGCGAGCGACAGCGGCTCGCCATTGCCAGGATCCTCATTCACCCTAAGCCGCTCATCGTCTTAGACGAGGCTACGTCCGCCATGGACAGCATTTCTGAAGAGCGATCCATGGCGGCGATTCGACAGGTTGCGTCAGACAGCATTTTGATCATCGTGTCGCATAAGTTGAAGACGTTGGCAACGGCGGACGAGATCATCGTCTTGGAGTCCGGACAGCTTACTGAACGTGGCCCACTAGCAGAGTTGGTTAACGATGATGGAGTTTTCAACAGACTTTGGAAAGGCAGTAGACCATGGACGAAGTCCAGTCATGTTGACCGTGACAACTCGGTCAACATGACTGGACTTCCACCTCATCCGTAAGTATCTCGCGGCCCTCTCCCCGGCACCGACCGAGGCCCATGCTTCCAACTGGGAGCACTTGGCCCCTCAATAACGACCCTGGTAACGGTCCCCTCCCCCAGACGACGATTAAGCTCGGCCACCAGCTGAGGCGCAATGGTGCGCAAAGACGTCGCCCACACCGTCGCCTCGGTCCGAACTGTCAGCACTGTCCCCTGGTACTTAACCGGGCGCGAATGTTCCGCATTCGTCGGACCAACCAGTTCGGGCCAGCGAGAAAGCACCAGATGTAGATTGACCTGACGACCCCATCCCTTGGATTGCACTAGTTGGGTGAAAGCGTCGCCAAGGGCCATCGGATCGCGACCATCAGCCTTAGGACCGGACCATGATGGGGTACTGGGGCGACGACGGCGTTTCCTCGCAGTGGAACGTCGAGGTGGCGGCAGCAAAACCTCACCATCATCGTCACGACGCGGGGTTCCTGCTGGTTCACCGCGGGCGGCTCGAGCAATAGCCAGGGCAACGTCGACACCCTCGTCATCATGATCAGCCGCCAGACGACGATCTTCCTCGGTCGGACCTTCGTCAAGGCCGTCAGTCATCGTCACTCCCCTCATAGGCCAGCACCTGACCACCCCCGACGTCGAACCTCTCCCCGCGCAGAATCTCGGGAACATCCGAGGCTACCGCGGCCGTCACTAGCACCTGATCAGCCTGCACTATCGACGATGCCAGTCGGTCTCGACGCGACGCGTCAAGCTCAGCGAAAACATCATCAAGCACGAGAACGGGTTCAATACCGTCATCACGCAGAAGCTGGAAAGACCCCAATCTCAAAGCCAGAGCCAACGACCATGATTCGCCGTGGGAGGCATACCCTTTAGCCGGCATTTCTCCGATATGCAAGATGATGTCGTCACGTTGCGGGCCGACGAGGGTAACGCCCCGGATGAGCTCGTCAGCACGTCGTTTCGCCAAAGTGTCCAGGAATCGGTTTGCGAGCTCCTTACGGTCGATCGGTGTGGAACTCTCCCTTTCTTGCGGAGGCGACCACAGACCCTCAAGATCGATCGTGGACTTATACGACGCAGTAGTGAGGTCGTTCACTGGGGCAATCTCGCGGTAGGCGGCCGAAGTCAACGGCATAACGGCCGACAGAGTATCGAGCCGAGCCGAAAGTAGTTCAGCACCGATGGTAGCCAGCTCGTTGTCCCAGATGTCCATCGTCGCGCCGATCTCAGCTCCAGCCGATCGCCCCTTCCCGGACAGGGATTTGAGCAAAGCGTTGCGCTGCTTGAGGACCCGCTCGTAATCAGATTTCACCGCGGCCATCCTGGGCCACCGCGTCACCACTAGGCCATCGAGGAACGCTCGACGATCCGACGGATCACCGCGCACCACTGCCAGGTCATTAGGCGAAAACACCACAGTCCTCAACACCCCGAGAATGTCCCGCGGACGAGTTAACGGAGCTCGATTAATGCGCGCCCGATTGGCACGTCGCGCATTAATCTCGACCTCCAGCAGCAAGCTGCGGGCGTCGTCGGTCCCGGCACGGACCCGGCCTCGTACGACCGACTGGTCGGCTCCCAGCCTCACCAGCGGGGTGTCATTGCTGACGCGATGCGACGACAACGTCGAAAGGTATTCCACCGCCTCAACCAGGTTCGTCTTCCCTTGGCCATTAGGGCCAATGAAGGTCGTCGCCCCTGCAGTCATGGGAACATCGGCACGGACATAGGAACGGAAATCAACCAGTTCGAGGCGCTCAACGAACATCCGGACCCCCTCCGACCATATCCAGGCCGTCCGAGCTAGGTTACCGGACAGACATATTCACAGCCACGGTCTGCCATGTAGGACGGTGCATCCAGGTGGCAGCAACGGATCATCCCCACTGCGAATGGCGTCAATAACGGCTTCCGGCTCGGCTAATGGGCCAATCTCATCTCCTCCCCAGGTCGACGCGCAGCCCCGTCCGGCACCAACGAGATGGAATGTCGACTCATCATCGACCACCGGCCCGGTGACAACGACGAGGCTACCGTCAACGACGGCCGCCAAGTCCGCGTCAAGAACCCGCAAAAGATCTTCCGAACCATGGTCGCAGGCATCACAGGCGCAATCCGGGATGATGTCAAAAGGATCGGCATCCGAGGTGGCGGACAGCCCGACAAAAGGAACCTGATCAAAAGTCACCACCGACACGTATAGAGGCAACGTGTCGCTGTGAGGGCTTGACCACCGCTGCTGCAACCGGCCCCGACCTTTGGCCATGGTGTCGACGTCAACGTCACACAGTTTCGCAAGAACCGTCTGCCACGCCTGCAAGCGCAGCATGAGAACGCGGTACCTCTCAGGGTCAGTGACCCTGCTGTACTCCTCCTCGGCAGCAACGGAATGATCAGCGTGCGGATTCGGCCAGGAAGGCGCACCAAGGGCATCGAAGACGCGGTCAACCCCAATCCTGACGTCAGCGATGGTTGTCATGGGACCAGTGTGGCAATCCCCCTAGCAAGGCCATTTGGCACCCCATGGCACTTGCCTATCAAGGGCAGTGCTATAGCTCAATATAAGTATGCCTTGTGGGATTGTCGAGCAAAACCCTTCGTGACGCGAAGCTACCTCAGGAGGGCAATCTCATCAGCATGATGACGTGACGGTGATCCGTCTCCGGCCTGCCGTCGAGGTCATTGAGGCCAGTCACCAGACAAGGCTTGCCAGGAGCGGTGAAAGAGAAGTGGACGTAGGGGGTATCCAGAGCACCAAGGGCGTCAGACAGGTAGTGCGGATTGAACCCCGCCGCGGTAATAGTGGGCTTCCCGTCAACGTGGTTTGTAACAACAGCCTCAATGGCCTCAGAAGCTTGGGCTTGGTCACCCGTGGCCGCCGACAAGGCAACCGAGTCGTCATTGATGACCATCCGCAGCGGAGTGTTGCGCTCAGCAACAAGGGAAACGCGACGCACCGAGTTGATGAGCTCATCGGTACGAGCCCGCACCGAACGAGTGGCCTTGATGTCCATGAGGTGACGCACTTTAGGGAATTCCCCGCTTAGCAAGCGAGTGGTCATGCGACGCACACCGTTGGCCCCGTCACCTTCAAAACCGACAAGACCTTCACCACTGTCGCCCGAAGAAAGGTTCATGGTGACATGCTCACCAGAGGTCATCGAGCGCGCGGTTTCATTGATGACCTTAGCCGGCACCAAAGCAGTAGCCTCAGCGTCGGTGGCGCTGGGATTCCAGGTGATTTCCTTGAGAGCCATCCGGTAACGGTCTGTAGCCAGCAGCGAGAGGGTCTCCCCGTTGATTTCGACGCGCACACCCGTAAAGACCGGCAATAGCTCGTCACGACCAGCAGCCACGACGACCTGAGCGACAGCCCTGGAGAAAACACTAGCGTCAACAGTGCCCGTCGCTGCAGGCATTTGCGGCAGATCAGGATACTCATCAACAGGTAGGGCCTGAAGGGTAAAGCGAGCAGACCCGCACACCAGATCCATCTTGGCGGGGTCCGTCGTGATCTGAACCGGCTTGTTAGGCAAGCTACGAGCAATATCAGCAAGCAGCTTGCCAGAGACAAGAGATTCCCCCGGCTCGTCAACCTGAGCGGAAAGGGTAATTTGTGCGCTGGTCTCATTGTCGGAGGCCGACATCACCACCGAGTCGCCCTCAGCTCGCACGAGCAGTCCAGCCAAAATCGGCACTGTCGGCCGGTTCGGCAGACTGCGAGCAGCCCAGGCAACAGCTTCGGCCATGACATCGCGTTCCAGACGGATTTCCACTGCGTCCCCTTGATTTGGCGTCTCGCACTCCATGGTGCCTGCATGCCGATCATATCCATGCTTGCCGACCGTTGGCACGCCCATGGTGATGCCAACGTCAAGAGTTCTCTTGGTAGTGGATCTTCTTCCCGTGTTAGAGCGGTGTGCGGCAGCGAGGCCTTGTCCCCAAATCCACACCCACAGACTTGTAAGCGATGGGGATGTATGTCTTTTCGTCATACTCATAACCCCTGTGGAACTTGTGGATAACTGCCAAACCCCCTTGTCAGCAGCATTTGTGGCAGTGGACAACGACGTGGACTGGATGTGCGTGCCGGTGGGGTGGCTGTGGATATAGGAAGTTGTCCCGCCGTTATCCCCTGGTTATCCCCTGGTTTTCCCCTGGTTTTCCACATATGGGTGTGGGGATAGGTGTCCCGGGACGGGCTTATGTCTAGTCCAACGACACAGGTATAGCTGTCACCGTAGGCTGTGGCTCAGCTCAGTACTGTTTGATGCGGTTGGTGATCTCAGAGACCTGATTGAAGATCTGACGCTGCTCCCCCATGAGGGCGCGAATCTTGCGGTCAGCATGCATGACGGTGGTGTGGTCCTTGCCGCCAAATTCGGCGCCAATCTTGGGCAACGAGAGGTCAGTGAGCTCGCGGCACAGGTACATCGCAATTTGTCGGGCTGTGACAAGGGTCTGAGCGCGGGAGGTGCCTAAAAGATCGTCGGCAGAGATGTCGAAATAGTCGGCGGTCTCCGCGATAATGCGCTCTGGTGTCACCGGGGTCTCACGACCTTCCGGGATGAGGTCCTTGAGGACGATTTCAGCCAGAGAGATATCTACCGGTTGCTGGTTGAGGCTGGCAAAAGCCGTCACCCGGATGAGGGCTCCCTCGAGCTCACGGATATTGGTTTGGATACGGCTAGCGATGAACTCTAGCACGTCCGGCTCGACGGTGATCTTCTCTGCCGCGACTTTGCGCCGCAAGATGGCGATGCGAGTCTCTAGATCTGGAGGCTGGATGTCAGTAAGCAGACCCCATTCAAACCGGCTGCGCAGGCGCGGCTCAAGGGCTTCCAACAGCTTAGGCGGCCGGTCAGAGGTCATGACGATCTGCTTCTGGGCGTTGTGAAGAGTATTGAAGGTGTGGAAGAACTCTTCCTGGGTTTGGATTTTCGACTGCAAAAACTGGATGTCATCAACTAGCAGGACGTCAACATCGCGGTAAGAGCGACGGAACTCCGTGGTGCGGTTGGTGCCGATGGCGTTGATGAAGTCGTTGGTGAGTTCCTCGGTAGAGACGTACTTCACTTTGACGTTGTCGTAATACGACATGACGTAACGCCCGATGGCATGCAGCAGGTGGGTTTTTCCTAGCCCAGAGCCGCCATAGATAAGCAGCGGGTTGTACGACTTTCCAGGGGCCTCGGCAACTGCGACTGCGGCGGCGTGAGCAAACCGATTGGATGCGCCGATGACGAAGGAATCGAAGGTGTACTTCGGGTTGAGCCGGTTGCCTTCGTCATCGTTGATAGTGGTGGTGGGCCGAGCGGAGGGTTCAGTGACTCCGACGGTGACCTTGGGGACGAACTGGGCAGGTGGAACCTCTTCTTCCTCGTCTTCATGGTCAGGAGCACCAAGAGCCAATTCCAGATCGGGATCGATGGTGATGGCTAGGTGGATGGCTTTGTGAAAATGGTCAGAGAGAAGTTCCTCTAGTTCGTAACGCATCTTTGATTCAAGACGGTCACGGGCAAATTCGTTGGGAACGGCAACCATCGCCGTAGAAGAGTGCATCGTCACCGGGGTGGTGTTGGATAACCACGCACGATTGGGTTTCGAAACCTTCGTAAGGATGTTGGCCCAAGCTTCATTGAGGGCCTCAGTGGGGTCATTATCAGCTGACTGTGAACTCATCGGCGGTGGCAATACAGCGTCCGGATGGATCGGCGCGGGGCGAGGGTGGTCGGCGTCGCTGAACTGTGTGTCGGACATTCCACCACCTGTTCTCTAGAAGTTGTCGAGAGTTGTCCACACAGTTTTCCACAGTCGGTGTGACAAGCTACCCACAATGTACCACTCCGCTGAACGCTAGTGAGTCCTTGGCTCATCCGCAACCGGTTTGAGTGGCTTGCCAAGCGGGTCAAGTGACTACATAAGTGTGGTTTCATAGGTGTCATTTGATGGTCTGCGGCGCAGGGTCATCAGTTTGCCGAGAGCGACTCCGACAACGTACAGTTGTTCAGTCGCTGTCTTCAGCGTCCACTTCCCCTGCGCCCATTCGGGCGCCCCGGAGGGACCGGCTTGCGTCGATCCCCCGGGTGATCCCCAAGACACAAGGGAGAACATCCCCGTGAAGCGCACTTTCCAGCCCAGCAATCGTCGTCGGGCCCGTAACCATGGCTTCCGTTCCCGCATGAGCACTCGCGCCGGCCGCAGCATCCTCGCTGCTCGCCGTCGCAAGGGTCGCGTCAATCTGTCGGCCTGAGTTCTTATGCTGCCTACCCGGTCGCGGATGCACCGTCCCGGTGACTACCGTGCCGCGGTCCGCGGAGGCGTCAGGTCAGGTCGTCCTACTCTCGTCGTCCACGCCGGGCGACACGCACAATTCAGGCTCGACTTAGCTGACAGGACCGACTTATCCACGGCATCTGTGGATAAGTGTGATCCTGGTGGACTATTGGTGTCTGACGTAATGACGACTTCCCGACCCGATCTTGACGTTACGCCGCGGGTCGGTTTTGTCGTGTCCAAGGCCGTGGGCAATGCCGTGACACGTAATCGAGTCAAACGTCGACTGCGTCACCTCTGCCGTCCCCTCGTGGATGAGCTCGAGGATGGCACTGTGGTCGTCGTGCGAGCTCTACCGGCTGCAGTGACCCAACCTGATCGGGTTGCCAGGGATCTCGACGGGGCATGGCACCAGGCATTGCGGAAACTGCGATGATGGCTGCGGCGATTCCCTCACGGCGCCCGAACGACGATGGTGGTGTGTGGGCAACGGTGCGGCGTTTTCGTCCCTGTACCTGGCTGGCTATTGGATTTGTCAAAGGGTGGCGAGCCCTCATCTCGCCTCTCTATGGGGACGTCTGTAAATATCAACCCAGTTGTTCGACGTACGGTCTGCGGGCGTTACAGGTGCACGGGGTCTTTCGCGCGACGCCGATGATCATCTGGCGGATTCTGCGATGTAATCCATGGTCCCACGGTGGGTATGACCCAGTGCCGGGCACCCCCGAGGCAAAGCAATGGCGTGAACTTCATCCGGAAACTGCGCGCTCAAAGAATGAACCGATTCACGATCTGACGGACGATAATCCCAGGGATCACGAACCGGCCCTACGAAAATCCATCCCCGGATACACCGATCCGGGGAGTACCCACACGGGTACCCCTTCCCACACCCGAGGTGAGAACTGATGCTCAACCCGCTGGTCATACTTGGCCTGGGCGGCGCCCTGCACACGATGGGTCACGCCATCATGGTGCCGTTGTACTGGGCAGTGTCCGGCCTGCTCGTCCTTTTCCATTACCTGTGGTCGCCGCTGTTCGGCCGCGACTCCGGTATCTCGTGGACGTTGGCTATCGTCTGCCTGACGATTTTCATTCGTTTGCTGCTGGTGCCGCTGTTCGTCAAGCAGATCAACTCTGTGCGATCGATGCAGCTTATCCAGCCGAAGATGAAAGCCATCCAGGAAAAGTACGGCGACGACCGGGAACGTGCCGGCCAGGAGATGATGAACCTCTACCGCGAGGAAGGGGTCAACCCGGCGGCGTCCTGTCTACCTGTGTTGTTGCAGATGCCAATCTTTCTAGCGTTGTTCCGCGTGCTGGACGGCGCCTCCCGTGGTATCCCCCGAGGTCACTTCTTCGCTAAAAATCCCGGGCTGATGGAATCCCTGCAACACGCCAAGTTCTTTGGCGCTGAGTTGGCTGGCCGGTTCCTTCCCATGAACAACGGATTCGGTGGCACCCAGGTCGTCGCTCTCGTTCTCATCATCATCATGGTGGCGACGCTGTTCTACACCCAGCTTCAGCTGATGCGGAAGAACATGCCCCCGGAATCGCTAACCGGCCCCATGGCCCAGCAGCAGAAGATGATGATCTACCTTTTCCCACTGATGTACCTGTTTAGTGGTGTGAGTTTCCCGATCGGCGTCATGCTCTACTGGAGCACCTCGAACTTGTGGACGCTAGGTCAGCAGGAAATCCTCATCCGTAACAACCCGACGCCAAATACCCCGGCCTACATCGATTGGCGCGAGCGCATGATCGCCAAAGGTAAGGACCCCGATGAAATCGAGCGTGCTCGTCGCGAGAAGCGGCGTCGCAAAGTTGTTGCCCCCACCCCGGTAGCCACCACTGAGGATGGTGAGAAGCCGATGGTGGCTCGCCAAGGAGTGACCCGTCAAACGGTCCGCAAGGACGCCAGTGGTGGTCGTCAGGTGGTCCGTCGCCAGCAGCCTGCTAAACAGACGCGGGCCCAACGTAAGAAGTAAAGGCCTCTGGGGCCTGTTCCGAACCATGAGTTGATCTTTGAGAGGTAACAGATGAGCGAGAGCAGCGAGTGCAGTGAGGAGTTCGACGTCGATCAGGTCGAGGACCGCGGCAACCTCGAGTCTGAGGAGATTGAGGTTGACGACGTCGAGTCGGAAGATTCCGATGGCAATGACGGCGACGACGCTGAGAACGATGACGAGGATGCTGGCGACCCTCTAGATGAGGAGGGTGACATCGCCGCGGATTACCTTGAGGAGCTCCTCGACATCGCAGACCTAGACGGCGACATCGATACCTATGTGGAAAGTGGCCGAGCCCACGTTTCCATCGTCACGGATTCGCAGACCCTGGTTGGTAAAGATGGCAAGGTTCTGGAAGCTTTGCAAGAGTTGTCGCGGCTGGCCGTCATGACTGAGGTCGGGCACCGTTCCCGCCTCATGCTTGACATCGCCGGGTATCGGGAGTCACGTCGCAAGGATCTTGTGGTCTTGGCGACTGAGGCGATTCAATCGGTTAAAGAGACCGGCGAACCGGCTCATCTTGCCCCGATGAATCCCTTCGAGCGCAAGATCGTTCATGATGCGGTCGCCGCAGCCGGGCTCGTCAGTGAATCTGAGGGGGTCGAGCCTAAGCGCCATGTGGTTATCACCTAGGAACAGTGATGGGTGATTGGGGCGGGTCCGGTGAGTAACCGGGCCCCTCCTCTTTGTGTCAGTCTTTTTCGCGTCTGGTGATGGCTGTCCCCGTCCGTATGTTTAACGGATGGCGACCACAAGGTGTGTTGAGCAGTGGCAAAGTCGGGCTGATGACGTCGCTAGACGTGAGGCGGTTTTCGTTGGAAACGAGATAATCACGGCGTTATAGTTTGGAGAGTGCCTATTTCTGCTCGCTCTGTTTCCGTTTCCACGATGCTTGAGTTCATTGCGGCTCGAGGGTCAGCCTCCTTCCTGCAGACCCCCGCATGGGCACGGGTGAAGTCAGAATGGCGAGGTGAACGAGTAGGTTTCTATGACGGTGACGAGCTCACCGGGGTCGGACTGATCCTCTACCGAAAGCTTCCCAAACTTCCCCGTTACTTGGCTTATCTGCCGGAGGGGCCGGTTCTCGACTGGTCTCGCGACGATATAGCCGAGCACTTCGACGCGCTGGTGACCCACGTCAAGAAGCGTCAAGCTTTCGCGGTACGTATCGGACCGGCCGTCGTGCACCGTATATGGGGAACCAAAACCATCAAAACTGCTATTGCTGACGACAACATCACCTCGTTAACCGAGGTTGAACCGGACGTCGTAACTCCCGAAGGAGAGCACGTCGTATCGGTGCTCAAACAGGGCGGATGGATCACTGACGAAACTGGTCAAGGGTTTGCTGCTGGTCAGCCACAGTTCAACTTTCAGCTTTCGTTGCGCCACGAAGACGGCACTCAGAAATCCGAGGACGAGCTCCTCAAGGGCATGAATCAGCTGTGGCGACGCAATATCAAAAAAGCTGCCAAATTTGGCGTCGAAGTGAAACTTGGCACCCGTGACGACCTGGCGCGTTTCCACAAGGTCTACTTGGAGACTGCTGAGCGTGACGGATTTACCGGTCGCCCGCTGGAATATTTCGAGCATATGTGGGATGTCCTCAATGCTGAGGAAGAAGGCCGCATGAAGGTCTTTCTTGCTGAACACGAGGGCGACGTTGTTGCTGCAACCACCTTCGTCACCGTCGGTGAGCACGCCTGGTATTCCTATGGCGCATCGACCACGGTCAAGCGGGAAGTGCGTGGCTCAAACGCCATCCAGTGGGCCATGATTCGCACCGCCAATGAGGCTGGATGTGCGGTCTACGACATGCGTGGCATCGTCGCCGGAGTAGGTGCTGACGACCCCGAGATTGGCCTCATCCAGTTTAAGGTTGGTAGCGGTGGCCAGGCAGTGGCCTTCCCGGGTGAGTGGGATAAGCCCATCAACCCGATCCTGTACAAGGCTTTTGACCTCTACATGAAACGACGCTGACATGCTTAAACTCACTATCGACGCTCAACGGTGGCGCAACCACCTGACGACTTTTGCGAAGTCCTGCCCCGGAATTGTGCCAGTTACGAAGGGGAACGGATACGGCTTCGGGCATGAGTTGCTGGTTCAGGAGTCCCAACGACTAGGAATCGATATTCTAGCCGTCGGGGTAGCCCAAGAGGTGGCGTCGGTCCGTCAGTACGGCTGGGACAAAGATGTCATCGTCCTTAATCCGTGGCGCCCTGGCGACGAAATAGCCACCGGCCTGTTGAATGATCCCAAAGTCATTACGACGATTTCGCGGCGTGAGGACATCGCTACGGTGCGTGACCTCGCGCCGAGCGCGTCGATTTTGGTCGAAGTCGAGACGTCGATGCATCGGCATGGTGTTCCGGCCGACGAGGTGGCGGCTTTAGATCTTGACGGTTTTGACCTGCGAGGCTGGACTATCCACTTGCCGTCGGGGGCATCTCTGGACGAGGGCCGTGAGATGGCTCGGATTGTTAAGCAACATCCGTTGGCTTCACGAGGTATCTGGTTTTCCCATCTCAGCTGTGACGATTACATCGCGTTATCGAAAGAACTGGATGTCCCGGTGCGGATGAGGGTCGGTACTCGCCTGTGGTTGGGTGATGCCAATGCTTACCGTGTAACAGGGATTGTCCTTGACGTCCGCTGGCTACCGAAGCGGACTCCAGTGGGTTATCACCGTGTCAAGACTCATACGGACGGATACATCGTTGTGGTGTCTGGAGGAACTGCGCACGGGGTCGCGTTATCTGCACCGATCTCAGCTCGGTCTCTACGCCAGTGGTTGATTCCTGGGGCCGAAGCCCTGCAGCAAATGGTGGGACGGGTTATTAGCCCGTTTACTATCGCGGGAAAGAAGGCAGTATTCGCTGAGCCACCGCATATGCATTCGTCTTTGGTGTTCGTGGGTGGACCTGGGGAACCAACTCACGTTGGCGACGAAGTGCCGGTGAATGTGCGCATGGCAACGGCGACCTTTGACGAGATTTCGCTGGTGTGAAGTTGGAAAATGAGGTGGCTGTCGGGCTTTGTGACGGTTTTGAGGGCCCGATGTGTTTCTTCCCCGTGATTGTGTGTCTTATCCCTGTGTTTGTCTGTCAGTAGGGCTGGGGGCAGGAGTACAAGCCTGTGACTGTGTGTCTCCTACCCCTATGTTTGCTTGTCCCCTCTCCCGCGGTTGGGTGAGTTGCCTCGAGGATGAGATGTGGTGGGCAAGTGTGGTTTCGGAGCTGTGTCACGGTTGAACAGGAAGATATAGATATTGAAATATATCGATAAAACGAGAAATCGATGAAGATGTGTTTCACGTGGAACGTGAAGTTGGGGCTGACCGGGACATGTGAGAGTTCGGTCTGACCAGGCCTGAAGCATGTGGCTACATGGTGTCGAAGGGTTGGTAATGAGGCTGTTTCGTGGACCGGGGATGTCCAACGCTGTGAATTTCTGTGCTGGCGGAGGCGGGTAGGGCTGGTGAAATCCTGTGTGTACGCAAGTGTTGTAAACGTTTGAGATTGTTGAGCTCGTACGTTGTGTGAGTGCGGCGACGTGATATCGGACGTGATAACGGCGACGTGATAGTGATTGCTCGTGGCATGGGAGCTGTTGTGGACATTCCTGTGATGTCGAGGGACGTGTGTGATGTCGAGGGATATGGCGGTGCCGTTGAGAATCATCAGCAAATCCCATGTGGAGACTGCCTTTAGATCCGTTGATTCGTGTGAGCTAACTCGTTGAACTTCCGCGAGCTTTACCCATCAACCCTACTGAGCCGCCATAGTGAAAGCACTCCAGCGGCCGGTGGTGGATAGCTCATGGTTACCAAGAATGCTTCTCATGAGGAGTTATCCTGTGAACTAGTGTGCCCTGGCTGAGGATCGGGCTGGAGTTGGTGCTTTTGTGTGGAACCTGGTCAGCGATCAGTCAATCGGATTAGGTCAGTGAAGGGGGAGTAGGTCAGTGAGGATGGTCCCCCGACGTGATGCGAAGAATGTCGTCGTGGTTGAGTTGAGCTAGCGAGGAAGTTGAGTCTCCTTCACTCATATTAGACGGACAGCATTGCTGAAAGCGAGAGAAAGCGAAACCAGTTCTCAGCTGTGTCGCGAGATCGGTGGAGTCTCGCCGCAGAATTACATTGCTGAAATTCCCGTCTGTACAACTAGTTGAATACCTGTGGTATCTCGATGGTGGACGGCACTTCCTGGATGAGGCGATAGTCCCTAAATCTTATGGACTGCGTTTGACCTCTCTTGTTGAAGGTCATGTCTCCTCCCGTGGATCCGCACTTTGTGTCTTGAGTTCGTAGTTCTTGGGGTTCGCATGGTTCAAACTGGAGTTAGGCAACAGCCGTGGCAAGTCAGGGCTGGCGTTGCACGCCTACGTCAGGATGACGGACATATTGGACGGGCACCGATGTTCGGCGCTTAACTCGTGCGGTTGATGTTCAGCTGACTTGAACTTCCAGATGGACGCTGTTGTGATCACGGGGACGATGAGGCTCACGAGGTGTGATCATGGTGCTGAGTTCGGGAAAAGATCTCTCGGCGTTCCGGTTGTTGTGAATCGACTGGTGTGTTGGTCAGGCAATGTCTGCATTGGTTACTCGTGGGAAAGTGAGCATGGTCAGGCTGTGATGGGTTGGTGCGTCGAGTAGGCGCGAGCGTGCCGCCCAGGTGCTCTTGGTGAGGGACTGTTGAGATGAATGCCGGGCTGTTTCGAATTGAGCTCAAGTCAGTGGTTCGAGCCTGTCCTCTGGGTAAGCCGGGAGACGCCCCTCAATTTCACGCGCCTACGCCCCGATATGGCCTGTCTGCTGTGTGGTTTGGGAGACGTGTGTGGGGCTGGCTAGCTGTCTGTGGTTCTGGTGAATGCACGTAGGAAACACGGAGTGAGGCGCCAGGCATGGCAGGATGTTCGGTATGACCTTGGTGAGTGACGATGCCATTGCCGAGAGGCTGTATCGGGATAACTATAAAACGATTCGGAAATATGTCGATATATTGGCATCACGCGGGGTCGATTGGGGTCTAATTGGCCCTCGGGAGATTGGCCGACTGTGGGAGCGCCACATCCTGAACAGTATTGCTCTTGAGAGTTTGATACCTGAGGGTTGCCACGTAGCCGACGTTGGAAGCGGAGCCGGATTGCCGGGTATTCCTTTAGCGATCCTGCGCCCAGACCTCGAGATGACCCTCATTGAGCCGATGCTGCGCCGTTCGAATTTTCTGACTGAAGCACTTGACGAGTTGGGCTTGGACGATAGGGTGACCGTCGTCCGTGGCCGAGCCGAGGATGCTGATCTGCACGTTGATGTCGTTGTATCACGTGCCGTGGCAAAGTTGGCTACGTTGATTAACTGGACGGCAGATCTGATCGTGGATTCGGGCAGTCTTCTGGCTCTGAAGGGGCAATCGGCTGACGACGAGGTCGTCAAGGCGAAGAAAGAGCTTTCAAAGCGACGTCTGTTTGCTGAAGTACTGCTGATTCGAGCTGATCCGACCTCCGACGTGACGCGCGCAGTTCGAGTACGCCGTGCGGGTAAGTAAAATGCGAGATGTCGCTGTAGGCGCTAGGTCAAATCGCTTGCATCATGGTCTCGGTGATGGTCCCGGACGGAGCTTGTAGCATACCGTCGAAGTAAGTGACCGAGGCGGCATCAACGCATGTTGAACATGAATATTGGCCGGGCGCGGTGTCCAAGGCGAGGTGCATCGACGTCTGTAAGGCAGAAACTTGGTCAACCCGCTGACGATAGGGATCGATAGGTCGGGTATGGCCCGGTGTTTGTGATAGATGATTTCAAGGCTGTAGTCGTCGCTTGTGAGTTGAGGTCCCGCTGCGAGTGGTGCGGTTACCATCAACACGCTGGCAGGGCACCAGCAAGGATGCTGGTAGGTGATCGTAGCGAGACCAGCGGTGTGCGTGGGCTTGGGTGAGCCAGGACGATCGTCCGTACCGATCATATGGCTACGGACGATAGTCGAAGGCATAGCGCTTGGATGACAGACCGCGCGTAGGAGAATATGGTGTTTCACGTGAAACAGCGTGGTACGTCTCGCCAGCTCGGCACTGCGGGATAAGAGTTTTACGATGTCCAAGAAGTGCGCGGGATGACAGGCAACAGACGCGTCATCAGTGGAAGTCTGAGCGAAAGAACAGCGAGACATCAGTTCCTAGCTCGGGACGACACATCGCCGTATGTACCTTCGAGCAGACATACGGAGTGATCTAGCCATTACATCCAGGCGAAGGTGTGTTGATAGGTTGCCGGTTACGTATACGGCAGCCCGCCGGTTGGCGTGCTCGGGTTAGCGATTGACCTGAACTGGTGGCCCGACTGGCGGCGTCGCGGTTTTAAGTGAAGCATCCGAGTTCGAACGTTTGTGCTCGTCCGGTCGCAGCACAGGGGGTAATGATCTGCAACCGGGTAAGGACGTGCAATTGGCATGACACGCGGAGTGAGTTGATCATGGGACGCTTAGCATGTCTGAGCTGAGGAGGAACCCCAGTCAAGAGTAAGACACCACCCCGCCTCCAATGGTGTTCAACCTGGCTCCGAAGCAATGGGGCTCCACCCGGTTATGCGTCCAGTTATATGGTCGTAGGAAGTCGACGGCTCGGTGCAGCACCCTTGGTTGAAGCAGGGTCTGAATGCCACACCATCATGATCAAATCGGCGGTATGGTGGGTCGAGTTGAGGTGAATTCACCGGAATATCGTCCAAGAATTGTGTCCAACACGTTCGGCCAACGCGTTAACGGCCTGGAGACAGAGCTCGCGGAGAACCTAGGCGCGTAGGTGGGTACTAGGAGCCGCGACATGCTTCTACTGAACTGGTTGGACAGACCAGGCCAAGAATGTGACCCGTTTTCCCCTTGTGGATGCATGCGGTTGGCGAAGCCGTGAACACGCTTGGTGACTGACGTGAGCTCCAGACCAAAGACTCGTGTGGGATTGGTGCGGGGCCAGTTGCATGAAGCGGTCACGCGCGCTTGATGCTGCTGCCTGACCATGAGCTATTTCAGCGTGCCAGCCCGGCCGGTACGATGGCTGCAGATGACCGTAGGACTGGGGTTTAACGGGGCGGCTGTGTTTCGTTTTGACTCAGGCACGTGGGTAATGGCGTGGCGGTTCTATGAACGTGACGTTGTTGGCTGCAACGTTGTGTCGATGAACGGAGGATCAGCGCGCGGGTATGAAGATCTAGGTTGTCCACCGGAAGGAAGTAGTTATCCACAGGTTGTTGCTATCTATATAGGCAGTTATCCACAACTGCGGGATGGTTCTGGCGCTCACGGATGTGGCCGGTAAAGTGACCGAGTGTCAGTGTTTCACGTGAAACGTCACTCCGCTTGCGACTGAAAGGATGCGCATGACCAACGAGGTCCCCATCTATGACGGAGCGCCCAAGCGGGCGGCATTCGATAGTCCTGATGTGCCTGAAGTCGCGGAACCTTCTGTCGATAGTATCGATGACTCAACGACACGAACCGTGCCCTTGACTCTCCCGCGTCCGACATCGCAGAGAACTGTTGTGGTGGCCAATCAGAAGGGCGGCGTTGGTAAGACCACTACTGCAATTAACTTCGCAGTTGCGCTGGCTATGAGTGGACTCAAGGTACTCGTAATTGATACCGATCCACAGGGTAATGCTTCGACGGCGCTTGGAATCGACCACGAAGTGGGAACACCAGGAACGTACGAAGTGCTCCTCGATGAGGAGGAGATTGGTCTTGTCGCGAAGCCAAGCCCGGAAGCTCTCGGCCTCGAAGTAGTCCCAGCCACGATCGACCTTTCTGGCGCTGAGCTTCAACTTGTAGACGTGAAGGGGCGTGAACGCCGCCTGCGGAAGGCGTTGCGGAAGTACTTGAAGAATCATGATGTGGACTACGTGATTCTGGACTGTCCCCCATCGCTCGGGCTTTTGACCCTCAACGCGCTTGTGGCTGCCGACGAAGTGTTGCTGCCAATTCAATGTGAGTACTATGCCCTAGAAGGCGTCACGCAGCTGATGCGAACGATTGAAGCGGTTCGGCACGAGATGAACAAAGAGCTCCGTCTAGGGTCGATCCTCATGACGATGTTCGATGGTCGAACACGACTTTCTACCCAAGTGGATGAAGAAGTTCGTGCGCACTTCGCACGTGAAACGATGACGACGCGCATACCGAGGTCTGTTCGAGTTTCGGAAGCACCGAGCTATAGCCGTAGCGTCTTGACCTACGAGCCGACATCAACGGGGGCAGTTGCGTATCGTGAAGCTGCTGCTGAGTTTGCAAAGCGGCACGCAGGCGAAGAGCGTAGTACAACTACCAGCGGTGTAGAGCACCCCGATGCTTCTGATACCAAGAAGGGATGACAGTGGCAGCCAAACACAGCGGTTTAGGGCGGGGTTTCGGAGAGTTTTTTCAACGCACGGATCTCGATGATGGCGAAGAGCGCGTTGATGACTCTAGTACTGACGGCGACGCGATAAACGAACCTGTTGGAGGCTCTCGACTCGAGCTCATCTCCGTGGATGAGGTCTCTCCGAACGCGCGCCAACCGCGTAAAACGTTTAATGAGGAAGAACTGACCGAACTCTCGGAGTCTATCCGGGCGGTCGGAGTTCTGCAGCCTGTGGTTGTGACCCCAGCCGACAACGGCTACGAACTCGTTATGGGTGAGCGTCGGTGGCGTGCTGCTCGCAAGGCCGGCCTCGCAACGGTTCCTGCGATCGTGCGCACCACGGCGAGCGAGGACATGCTGCGGGATGCGTTGCTCGAGAACCTCCATCGCGTGCAGTTAAATCCTCTCGAAGAAGCAGCCGCTTATGAGCAGATGCTCAACGATTTTGGATGCACTCAGGATGAGCTCTCTGAGAAGATCCAGCGTTCCCGGTCACAGATTGCGAACACCATCCGGTTGCTCAAACTTAGCGCGGGCGTGCAGAAGCGGCTTCTCGATGGTGAGATCACCGCTGGTCACGCTAGATGCCTTTTGGCGATTGATAATCCTGAGGTACAAGTCGGCACAGCGAACCGCGTCGTAGACGAAGGTTTATCTGTACGCGCGACTGAAGAGCTGGTTCGTCAGACTTTGGACGATACGACAGAGGTTAAGCCGCATCAGCGGAAAAAACCCGGTCGGGATACTGAGGCCGTGAAACTGGGAGAACAGCTATCTCAGCGGTTCCGTACCGCAGTCAAAGTGCGGCGTCGTAATGGGAGAGGCACCATAACCTTCCCGTTCAATGATAATGAGGAGCTAGAGCGACTTATCGACATATTGTCTGACTGGTGAGGTAAGACACTGAACGCGTTTGGCCACGGAAGAGAGCATGGTCGAAGGCGTCACGCTGAACCCTGGTCGCGGTCGGACCGATGCTGCTCGTGATGGCGTACGTGCGTTAAGGACGGGAGTAGTTCGCAGCGGCCCTAGTGTGCGAAAGACAGTGTGTCGTGTGAGCACACTGCTACACGTCAAAGGTCAGCTGCAATGAGGTGATGCCTGGAGCACAGTACCGGAGTAGGTACCGGGAGAGTACATACAACCCGTCACTCAGTTGGTGCGCCATGATGAGCCCAGTAGTTTTTCGCGTCATCAATACGACGGTTGACATCCTTACGAGCGAAATACTCCGCGACGAAGGACAGGAACGGAACCGTTCCGGCCAAAGCGATGATAAGCAGGCGGGTTAGTGGCCAGCCTGCCTTGCGTCCCAACAAATAGGCGGTGATGAGCAGTACGGGGTAGAGCCATCCGTGGGAGATTCCGACCACGTTGACCATCGTTGGCCTGCCCGCCGCGTACTTGAGTGGCATCGCTACACACACGAGAACAATCAAGAGTGTTCCGACAATGTATGCCATAACGCGGTAGCAGAGCAGGGCTTTGCGAACCCCTGAGATGTCATCAGGCTCGATCCATGGCTCTGTTTCAGCCTCGGCTGCAGTCTCGGAGTGACGGGAGTCCGTCGAGTGGTCGTGGGCCGCATTGCCAGCGCGAGTGTCGTCAGAGGTGTTGTCAGGTGACATGTAAAAGTCGTCACTGGTCACGTCGTCGCTGTGTTTCACGTGAAACAGAGTACTGAAGCACGTCAACTGACGCTGCATCAAGCAGGCCGTCATTCCTTATGTTTGCCTGCTGCTCGGGCGAAGGCGAGAGACATGGCAACAGTAAAGATCGCAAAAACCCACCATTGCAATGCGTAGCCGCGATTACGTTCGCCACCGTCACCCTTCGGGAGTACCGCTTGCGCTGGGGCGAGCCCCTGAGCGTGTGCATTTTTCTCATCGAGGGTCAGAGTTGCTGGTACCAAGGGTTGGGGCCACGTCTGGGTCAACACTTCCAGCCGCAAGGAGGGGAGCACGGCAGCCGGCATCTGTGAATCTCGGCGACCGTCATTGGCTTCAGATGCCGCGAGCACACCCGTCACTGTTATGGTGCCCGTGGGCGCAGCAGGGACTCTCTCGCCTTTCGAGAGCTTGCCGCGAACTACGGCCATTGTTTCCCCGGAGGTCAGTTTGATTCCCGTTACGACGCGTACTGGCCACGATGTGCCTATCAAGGTTGTGGTCGACGGTTGGAACGTGCCCGTTACCGTCACCCGGCGTCCGTACTGGGCCATGACATCGGCCTTCTTAGGCGCCTCATTCCAGGTGATCACTGGCTCGTTGATACGCGCCTGGGTCGAGTCGTCACGTTGAGACTCAAAAACGTTCATCTGCCACAGTCCGAGGAAGACCATCACACTGGCAAGGACGACGCCGAGCAAGACGACAGATGCTTGCTTGACGCGCACGGCGTGGCGCGAGCCCTTCGTGTGCACACTGTCAGCCATGGTTGCGAGCGACGTCATCGACTAGTCGAGAGCACACCTCGCCAAGGTCTAGACCGGCAGCTTTCATCGCTACGGGTACGAGCGAAGTAGCTGTCATCCCGGGAGCAGCACCGGCCTCCAAGAAGACTGGGCGACCGGATTCGTCCACGATCGCGTCGACACGAGATATCCCGAAGAAATCGAGCTCCTTTTGCACGACTCGGGCCATCGCCGTCGCGGTTTGGGCCGCCGTATCGCTAATGTCTGCAGGAGTTGTTAGTCGTGTCTCACCACCGGTGTACATCGCTGAATAATCATAGACACCACCGACAGGGCGAATCTCGACGGCTGGCAGCACACGCGTGCCTTCAGACGTCGTGATCATGCCTATTGCGAGCTCAGTGCCCACAATGAATTCCTCGACTATAACCATGTCGTCATAGGCATAGGCATTCGCGACGGCCTGAGGAAGATCGTCGACGCCATCGACTTTTGTGACACCGAGGCTTGAGCCCCCACGTGCCGGCTTAACGATGACCGGAAGGCCAAACTTTTCGGCGATCGAACGCATGACCGTCTGAGCGCCAAGCTCACGGAAGACGTCATGGGGCAACGCGACCTGCTGTGGTGTGACGACCCCGGCTGCGGCCACGGCGCGAGATGCGATGGACTTATCGAAAGAGATACGGCAGGTTGCTGGGCTGGAGCCCACATAGGGGATGCCCATGAGCTGAAGCACTTCAAGAAGGGCACCATTTTCGCCAAGACCACCGTGCAACATGGGAAACACGACGGCACCGTCGTTGGTACGCAAGGTCTCAATGAGCGCGGAGTCAATATCGGCTTCCACGACTTCGTGTCCGACCCGCCGCAGCGCTTGTGCAACGGTGCGACCCGACTTCAGAGAGATGTCGCGCTGGTGGCTGAGTCCTCCGGCAAGGACGACGACTGGTTGCAACATGCCCCCATTCAACCAGTGCCGGGACGATGATGGCATAACCGACCCTCCCGGTATCTATAAGACAACGGCCGCAGCGTGGGAGCAGTTTGGGTGAGCGTCTGCCTGAGGCGTGGTTGAAGCACGCCGGGTCGATGCTCACCTAGTTATCAAACTGCGCCCGCCATAGAAGTGAGCAATAAACGTCAATTGTTTGAAACAAACCCGCTACGGGCCGAGCTCAAAGTCGCTCCCGGTAGCTCCGTCTTCCATATATAGCTAAATCGACATAACGTTATATCTATAGAACGCGAATTGGAGTCGCATCGCTGCAGGGCTTGACCCCTGTCAGAATCACGCCAAGTTCGGACCGGGACCCAAATCGCGGGAATGACGCCGCTCGTCAGCCAGCCCGAACGTCTCGGCGATATCCAGTTCTTCACGCATCACACCAGCCAGTCTCTCGACACCGACTTTGATGCGCTCGGGAGTCGGGTAACAGAACGACAGGCGAATATTGCGCTGACCACGACCATCCGCGTAGAACGCCGTCCCCGGAGTGTAAGCGACAAGCTTCGTCACAGCTCGAGGAAGCATGGCGGCAGAATCGATCGCTCCCGGCATCGTCAACCAGACAAAGAACCCGCCAGATGGGTGAGACCACGTCGTCCCCTCAGGCATAGTCTCAGCCAACGAGGCCAGCATAGTGTCACGACGGATGCGGTACATATTGATGAAGCTGTCCACCTGGGCACGCCAATCCCAATGGGCCAGGTAGCTCGAGACAGCAAACTGGGAAAAAACCGGAGGGCACAAGGTCGCCGACTCCTGGGCAAGAACCAGTTTGTCGCGTACGAACGACGGCGACAGAACCCAACCGATGCGGAAGCCTGGCGCGAATGTTTTGGAGAAGGACCCCAAGTACACGACGTTGTCGGGATCCATCGACTTCAACGTCGGCAGCGGATCACCATCGAGATTGAGTAACCCGTACGGGTTGTCCTCAACCACCAACAGATCCAGCTCGTCAGCTACCGCCAGGATCTCCCGGCGACGTTCGGTGGATTGCGAGATTCCCGACGGGTTTGAGTGGTTAGGAACCGTGTAAAGGAACTTCACCGACTTGCCGTCTTGACGTGCTGCGGTTACTTTCTCACGCAGGGATTCCGGAACCAACCCGCTGTCGTCCATGTCGACGTGAATGACCTCAGTTTGGTACGAGGCGAAGGTATTGAGCGCCCCGACATAAGCCGGCGACTCGGCCATAATGACGTCGCCTGGGTTGCAAAAAATGCGCGTGACGAGATCCAGGCCCTGTTGAGAACCACACGTGACAGTGACGTCGTCAGGATCTGCGACGAGCCCCTCAACGGCCATCACCTCGCAGATGTGCTCGCGCATCTCAGGTTCACCCTGCCCTGAGCCGTACTGCATAACGACGGTGCCGCGAGTATCAACGAGCCCCTTCAACGACTCACTGACGACGTCAAGAGGAAGGTCGGCAATGTTAGGCATACCACCGGCTAAGGAAACGACTTCGGGGCGATTCGCTACCGCGAACAGGGCGCGGACGGGAGAGGTTTTCAACCCCAGGGAGCGGGTGGAATACCGATCATGGAACTTGTCAAAGGTGGTGTCGACTCGGCGGTCGGTAGCGGCGTCAGCGGCCTCGGGAGCAGCAACGGCGGCGTTGACGCGCACGTTATTGGTCGGAGGAACGGGTTGCCTGGTGATGTGGTTTGTGCTGCTCACCCTCCCACTGTGCCCCACTGCAGACCCGGAAATCTAGAATGACACTCACCCAGGTGTGGTCTATTTCACCCATCGGACGTCACAGCGGGGCGCGGTGAGGAGCCGTCGTCGATCCGCTGCAGGGCGCATCGGGAGGAGACATTGTGCGAGTCAGGCATTTGACGACGCTGAAGCGGGAGGACACCCGAATTCTGGGACCCGCCTCCCGACTGCGGCAATGGAAAATTGACCCTGACAAGGCTTTGCCAGAGTGGGCTGATGAAGCTTGCCAGCGGTGGGGATTTTTTGGGGTCGCAAGTCGTCACGGGGACGAGATCGAGGGCATCCTGCTCGTCGCTACTGAAACCTGTCTTCCGCCAGACCATCCGATGTCGAAAATTCCCCGCACACCTGGGGCAGCGGTTCTAGTGGGCTTTCTTCCTCATCGGAGTGACGCTTCTTGGGGGAGAGTGCGTACGTCCTTCCTGGCAGCTCGCCTACACGGATCCGTGCCGGTCATTGAGGCTGGTGGCGTTATTGGATCATGCACCGATCTTCATATCGCACCCGTCACCTGGTTGGAATCGTGGGGATTCCAGGAGGTTGACCCTATGAGCGCCGGAGCGATTCGTCGCATGAGGTTGGACCTGCGGCGGTCAGTTAAAACGGAAGAGAGCTGGACAGAGCGCTGGTTTGGGTGGTTGCGTGGCAACAGATTAGTTCCAGCTGATGTCGGACGATTGCGATGGCCGATGAGTTCGGCCCGCCAAGATTACGACGCCCCGGCGACCGTGATTCAGACTAGCACGCAGTCCACACAGCAAGCTATGCGAGAGCCACTGACCTGGTAATAGAGGCAACAGCTGCGGCGGTGAAAGCCCGGTCCGGCAGTGATACCGGGGCGTGGGTCGACCATGGCCAATATCTCTGTGGCGACGTCGATGGCTGCCTGGCGTAAATCTGGGCGACAGCGAGTCACCATGATGACCGAAGTGCTCACTGCTGAGGCCAGGTTGTCCCAGGCGACAATTTTGCTCAACCCGGCGGCGATGAAGGCACGAGTGATCTCTTCAACCGCTGAACCGGTGATTTTCGCTGGTCCCGGTTGCCAAGCCACCGACACGGGAACCGGAGCAGGAAGCACATCACGGAACCACAGGTCCGCGAGCCGGGGGAAATCAACATCGTTGCCAAGAGCCCGGGCTGCGACGGCCGGAACTACCAACCTGGCGACAATTCCCAGTTGGGTTGCCGACAGTGCGACACGATAGGCAACCGGGCCATCTGCGGCAGGGACCTCGTGGCCATGGCCCGCCTTTCCCTCATGGCGCTGGGCCAGGAGAGCCTCGTGGGTGTGGTCGACACGGCGGATGAGGGTTTCGGGAGCAATGAGCTGAATCGCCGGAAGCCAGGAACCAGCGGGGAGATCGCTCGGCCGGTGATTTTCGACACAGACCCACTCGTCGAAACCGGCTGTAGCGAGATCAATGACGTCCACACCCCCATAGTGCTTCCTCTAATGCTGCTTCGCGAGTCCAGTGACAGGGAATGAGGTGCGAAAAATCCCGCCACGGTGAGGAGCAAGGCACTCAGGTGCTGTGACCCCACCCGAGGCGGGATTTTTCGTCACAAGGATCCGGCGCCCAGATTATGTTCAGGGTTTAGAGATCCCGGATACGTCACGAAGGGCCCGGGATACCGGGAACCTAGGGACCTGGGTAACAGACGATCGGCCCCAGGTGATGACACGCGGGGCCGACCAACCTCAGCGGAAGTTGACCTGCCGACCAAGAGTGCCCACCAACTGTTGGCGGTACTCAGCCGTCACGGCGCGATCGTGGAACTTGCGGACTTGATCCAGACGGGCCTGGACGTCAATCTCCTCGCAGGCGGACGCGTTACGCGGATCAGCCATGAACTGCTCAAGGTGGGCGATTCCTCGCTCGGCGCGCCGTACGGCTTCGGCCTGCTTGGCGTCGATACGCTCGGCGTACCAATCGGAGGCAAGTACTGACTCGCGAGTGAACATCTCCCGCAACTCGGGATCGTCGAGAGTCCAACCCTCCGAGCAAACTCCGTTGACCATGATTTCCAGCAGAGCCCGGATGGGCGGTACCGCCAGCGAGACCGTCCCGTCGTCGAAATAGGCCTTGGCCACTCGAGCGTGAGTGGTCGAGATCGTTCGCACCGAGTCAGCGAAGATGTCGGCGTCCTGCAGCTCCGGACGCAGCATCTCAGGGGTGAAGACGGTGTCGGGGTGCAAGAAGATACGCCCGAAGTAGGTGCGCATGAACTTTTCCGTCATGCGGTAGCCCAGACGGGAGGCGAGAATGAGTTCGCCGTCTTTATCGTAATCTTCCAGCTTCTCCAGATAGCCACCCTCGATGAGGGTCTTGGCATCCCTCTCGGCCGGGGACATCCGGCAGAAGATTTCCGGGACGAGCAGGGAAATGTCGTGGGCGACCTCAACCTTCGGGCCGATGAATCCGGCCGAGGATAACCAACCGTCGTACCCCGATAGCACGAAGGACAGGAAGGACGAGTTGAGGTCGAAGACCGCTGGCAAGGCGTTGAACGGCGCCTTCGTCAGGGCTCCCTCCGAACCGGCTCCCGTCGTCGAAGGACTTTTACCAGTCATCGAGGAGATGAACTCCATGAATAATTCCGGCAGCTCCATGTAGTGCAGCGGGTTGTACGCGCACAAGGCCGGGATTTTGCCCTCGGGTGGGTTGTTGCGACGCCCGGCGGCGACTACGTCGACTGGCAGGGGCAGCGGTTCGTCGATCGACAGCCCGTGATACAGGTGGCTGGCAAGATTGGCGATCGCGGTTTCGCGCGGCTTGGCGATGTCTGGACGCACCTGCAAGTAGCGCGGGTTGCGCGAACGCACCCCGTCGATAAGACGAGGATCGGCGCTGGAGACGACATATTTTGGCTGCTCCGAAGGATCGGAATCGGCGAAGTTCGACAGGAAGGTGCGCATCGGTGGGGTGAACTTCGAGAAGGCCACCACGTCGTCACGCATTGCCCTGACGTCCTCGCGGGTCAGCGGCTGGTAGTTCGAGATGAACAAGTCCGTCCCGCTCATATCACGCTCGGTCTGGGTGTCGTATCCACGGTAAATGGCGTCGTCAGGGCGCTGGAAGAGCAACGCTTCGCAGTTGGCGACGACTTTGCGCGACAGACCTTCAGGGCCGGTGACTACGCCCGGAGATGTGACGATTGACGCCGTCATGTCGTCCTCGGTTTGCACTTTGACGGCCGGAGCGTAATCGTGGCGCAGGGTGAACAGCCGCCACGAACCGTCGGGCTGGAATCCCACGCGCGCCATACTCACCAGCACCTTCTGGCCGTCGAGACGGACCATGTTGCCGTGGCGACCATTCGTGGGGGCGACGCTGAAGTGGGAGCGCCAGTCATCACCCCATTCCGGCTTGTAGTAGCGCTTGATGGTGAAGACCAGCTCCTTGCGGAAGGCCGGAATCGAGTTGATCCAATCGTTGTACCAGTCGGTGAAGTCCGAGGATGGGGTGAGGAGCTTGATGACCGAACCCACCGAACGCTCCGTCGAGAGGACCGGACGATGGTCGATGCCGTTAAGCTTGGGATCGGCGAACCGCGTCGAGTAGTCCCGATGCAAGATGTCATCGACGGCATCCATGTCGGCCTCGAAATCCGGAGAGTAGGCATTGCCCCACAGGAAGGTGTCCGATATGGCCTTGGAGATCTCCGACTTCCCACCACCGGATACCGTGCAGCACTTATGCAGGGTCGTCGAATCGCCGTAGGTGCCCTCGAGGTACCACTGGTCGTCGGCATCGTTGTGGACCATGTGAATCCGGTAACCGGCGGGGGAGATGTACTCGGTGTCAGCGCGCATTCGGATCGAGTGGTCACCGTTATCCCAGCTGACAGTGTCGTCACGCAGGCTGAACTTGGCCCCACCTGGCACCATGACGACATCGTCGATATCGAGTACCCGGGCCTGGCCGTCGCTAAGCATCTCGAAGTGGTCCGGATTGGCCATCACGACGTCGGAAACCGTCTGGTCGCAGACTGGGGTGGCGTATTCCTGGCCCTCGTTGTGGGAGATGTAGGCGCGGGCGCCCCCGGAATGCTCCTCCTCGGCCAGCCCGAACAAGTTAGCTGAGTAGGAGATCTGGGTCTTAACCTCCTTCTTGCAATAGCCGAAGTAGTTGTCGGCGACGATAGTGAGGATGACCCCGGACTCGTCACGGGCACACAGCTTGAACGGCTTGCCCTCGTTGTAGAGCTCAGACTCGTCAGACCAGCACATCCCGTCGCGACGCTGACGGTCGGTTGCCTGGTCGACATGGGGCAGACCGAGGTCTACCTTGCGGATGAGGTTGAGATGCGGGGCGAGGATGATGCAGCCGCTGTGGCCAGTCCAACCCGACGGGGCGAGGGCCGAGTCGTTCACGGGCAGAAGGGGATCGCCACTGTTGCCAAAGATCCCCTCCACGAAGTCCAGGTTGGAGACCAGCCCGCCGGGAGCGAAGAACCGAATCTCCATGCGGCGCTCGGAGACAAAACCGGGCACTTCGGGTACCACCAGGGGCCTCAGCAATAAGGAAACCCAGGTGTGGGCCTGGCGGTCGACCGGTTGGGTAGAAGTGTAAGGCAGCAGGGTGTGCTCGGGCGGGGCCTGGAAGGCGAGGTCGAGCAGACGGGCGAAGACGTCGATCGGCACGGCCTTCTTGTCGTCGGGAATTGCCAGTCCGCCTTCGGCGACGTGGAATACACCAGCAGTGGTGCGACGGTCATTGCGGGGATTGTGTAGGACGCCGTTGGCCACTCGGTAGCTCGAGACAAGGTCGGAACTGAAATCGTCGCCGTCGACGGGTAGTGAGAGGGCCCGTGTGAGGCCGGGTTCGTCAAGGGTCAAGGTGGTGTCGGGCAGTCGGGGGTGGACGGAAGAGTCCTCGCCCAGGTAGCGGTCGATGAATGCCTGGATACGGCGATCGGCCGGGCAGAGGAGCTCGGGGAGTTCCCTCCTCAGCTCGCGCTGCCGGGCCAAGACTGGGGCGACAACGTCAATGTAGGAAGCGCGCGCAGCCGTCGGCAGTGGCAGACCGTTGAGCGCCAGTCTTAGATTCACGGAATCCATGTGAGCTTGAGTGACCATAGAACCAATTGTGCCTGCCATCGAGTGGTTCCCATGGAGGAGTGGCCAGACGGGCAAGCGGTCCGGGCGAGGGTGGGCGTAAGGGCGCTCGCTCTCACGCCCACCGGGTCTACTTGTGCAGACGTTACTGCGCGACGCCACGCCACCTCATGCGCAGGTGGAAGGCGGCCGACTTCGGCTGGCGATCCCGGGTGAAGATGCCCTTTCGGTTGCCTCCAACGCGCATCGTGCCACTGGTGGTCGCGAAGTCCGCGAAGTTCCAGATGTGCTCACCGACGACGGCGTCGAAAGAGTCGAAGACCCGCTCATTCATCTTGAGCACCTCGACCTGGTACTCCTCGCTCCACGGCTGAGCGGGGATTTGGTGCAGCCCGGGCATGGTGTCGGCGCCGTATTCGGTGATGATGATCGGCTTGTTCTCGCTAGCCCAACCTGCCATCTCTTCTCGCCAGTGACGCTCAGCGGCGGCCAGGTCACCAGTGTCGACGTACCAGCCGTAGTAGCGGTTGAGCAGCAAAACGTCGGAGTACTGCGATACGCGACACTTTCCGAACGGAGCAAGCATGACGTTGACGAAACTCACCGGACGGGTGGGGTCGGCTGCGCGTGCCACGTCGAAGAGGGGGCGGAAGTAGTTTTCTGCGGCTTCAGTCTCAGACTCTGGCTCATTGGCGATGGACCAAATGATGACGCTGGGGTGGTTATTATCTCGAGCGATAAGGTCGCGGATGACCTGGGCATGAACCTCCTGGGTCTTGTCGTTGATGGTCTCCGCGGAGAAAGTCGGGTAGCCCTGGGCACCAAAAATGCCGCCACCCAGACCCATATTTATGCCGACAGCAGGGGTTTCGTCGATAACGAGCAAGCCATGACGGTCGGCATAGTCGAGGATGCGCTCGGAGTAGGGGTAATGGGACGTGCGCAGCGAATTAGCCCCGATCCACTCTAAGCAGGCGGCATCGCGCAGCATGAGGGCGTCGTTGTGGGCCTTGCCGATGGTCTGGTGATCCTCGTGCATGCCGAATCCAGTCAAGTGCACGGGCTCGCCGTTGACGAGGAGGCGGGCGCCGTCGACGCGGATAGTTCGGACGCCGAAGACCTGCTGGTAAGCATCGACTACCTGATCACCGTTGACCAGGGAGATTTCGGCCTCGTAAAGATACCCCTGGCCTGGCTGCCAGAGATGGACCGATGGGATGCGGGCATGGGCGTTCGCACCGGTTCCCTCAGCGACCACGTTGCCCTCGGCGTCGAAAATTGTCACCCGAGTCGTTAAGGGCTCAGCATCGTGCGAAACAACCGACCAGGTGACGATTCCGTCATTTCCGTCAATGTCAGTGGTGATGGTGACGTCCTCAACGTGGGTCTGGGGGCGGCGACACAGCCACACGTCGCGGTGGATGCCGGCGTAATTGAAGAAGTCGTGCCAGTACGTCTGTTTCGGACCCTCGGGAGAGTCGACGATAACGCCCGGCGGAATGGTCTGGAAGGACAATCGATTGTCGACACGAACCGTGAGCCGACATTTTTTGCCCGCGCGGACATGATCGGTGATATCGGCTTCGAAGGGGAGGTACCCGCCAACGTGTCTGACGACCTCGACATCGTTGACCCAGACGGTAGCGGCATGGGTCGCAGACTCGAAGTGGACAACGACGCGATCATCGGTCCAGCCGTGCGGAATGCGAATCTCACGCTGGTACCAGACCGGGCCAACGTGGTTGCGGGCGGCAGGGTCAGTGGAGAGATCCTGGTACGACGCCGGAACTGCCATCTCGGTGCGCGTGGGCAACGGTCGGGTGAACCATCCCTCTGTCTGGCCGCGGTCCTCGGCGTCGAAGGCGAAGTCCCACATCCCCGACAGACATTTCGTGTCCCGGGTGGCGGTGTCCTGTGGTCGCAGCATCATGATCTCCTTTCGATTGTGGTGTTTGGTTTCTGGTCCCGGGCGGCGTCGGTTACGACCTCGATGGCGCGGTCATCTCCCGAGCGAAGAGCGAAGGCCATAGTTCCCCATGACGGTTGGTAGTCACCTTCGACATGAGTGTGGACCGTCACCGTGGTACCGGTGTAGTCGGCGATCCAAGTGAGCCAGTACCCATGGCCCTGGCGGTAACTATCGGTGTGGCCATTGTCGTCGAAGAAAAATCCCTGCGAGTGGCCGTTACCGTCAGGAAGGTAGAGAACGATCCTGTGTGGGGAGTTTTCGACCGTCCGCGTGGTGATGATTTCCCCCGAAGGCGCGGGCAGCTCACACTGTGGGATCCCTGCCCCGGCGCGCACCAGCAGCGGCAGGCGGTCTAGTGGGGCCTCGAGGGTGAGACGGTGCCTGGGTCATGATGGACGCCGGTGTCAAACTCAAACCAGCCGTCGGAGACGTGAGGGAGGGTGACGGTTCGAGTGGTTTGGCCTTTTTCGACGACGGATGCCACCAACAGGTCGTGGCCGAGTAGGAAATCATCGGACTCCTCAAGAAGCGTGTCGTCGAGGCTGAACACCGGGTTGACGATGGGTTCGCGTCGCTCCGCCGCCAGATATGACAGGGTGTACAGGAATGGGATGAGGCGGTAGCGCAGCCGGATCATTTCCCGGACGATGTCGGTGATCTCGGGGTACATCCAGGGTTCATTGACCGAACCGTCGTCGTGCCAGGAATGGATCGTGAAGCGCGGATGCATCACGCCGTTGGCCACCCAGCGGGCAAAAAGCTCCGGGCTGGGTCGGGCGGTACCGGCGAATCCGCCGACGTCGTGGCCGAAATTCACTAGCCCAGACATGCTCATCCCTACACCCATCCGGGTGTTGTACTTCAGGGTGCGCCAAGAGGTGGAATTGTCACCACTCCAGGTCTGGACGTAGCGCTGCAGACCTAGCGGCCCAGACCGAGAAATAAGGAAGGGGCGTTCGACAGGGGCAGCCTCGCGTTGGGCTTCAAAGGAGGCACGGTTCATGAGAAGGGCCTGCACTGGGCGAATGCGGTCCAGCTCGACAGGGTGACCAAAACCGTCACAAATGGCGTCCTCTGACCACAATTCGTACTCGTTGTTGTCGTTCCAGGTGGATTCGACGCCCATGTCGATGAGCTGGTGGCGGATGTTGTCCTTCCACCACTGCACTCCGCGCGGGTTGGTGAAGTCGACGTTGCTGCCGTGACCGCCCCAGAACATCGACGTCGCCGGTTCCCCAGTCCGGGAGTTGGTGACAAAAATCCCCGCCTCTGCCGCATCGCGGTAATAAGGGTGCGTCGTCAGTAGGGCTGGTTTGATATTTGCCGCCAGGTGGAGGCCGGCGTCACGAAAGTGCCTCGTAGTCTCGGTGGGCTGGGGAAATTTGTCACGGTCCCAGGTAAAGACGTAACGGCGCGAGCCGATGGTGGTGTACCCCGACGAGAGTTGAAAGGAGTCGCACGGGATCGCATGCTCGCGCAGCAGGTCGATGAACTTCAGCAACTGGTGGGAGGCGTCGGGGGCGTCGGTGTAGTGCATCGTCGAGCCCGAGTAGCCCAGCGCCCAGCGCGGTAGAAAAGCTGGGTCGCCGGTGAGACGCAAGATCTGCGGGGTGAGATCGCAGAGGTGGTCGGCTGTCATGACCCAATAGTCGATGTCGCCGTGGTCGGCTTGCCACGAGGTGAAAGGGCGGTGGTAGTTGTCGACTTCGGCTCCCAGATTGAATCGCGATGCCGACAGGTTGTCATAGAAGATCCCGAAGGCACCGTTGGCGGTGCGGGTCATGAGGAAAGGCACGTGTTTGTACAGGGGGTCGGTGCTGCCGGCGTCATATCCCAGGGCGTCCAGGCACCTCATGTCGAAGATACGTCCGGTGCGCTCCAGGTCGCCCGATTTCTCACCGAGGCCGTAGTAACGGTCGTCGATGTTGCGGACTCTGTGGTGGGCGACCCGCCCGGTGTGAGTCCCGATTTCATAGGCCCCGGTGGGGCGATCTTCGCTGACGGTGACCCAGTCGTCAGCCCGGCGCTGCCAGGTCATCCGTAACGGGCAGTCGCGGATGATGACCTGCAGCGAATCGGTGCCAACGATGAAGGACTTCTCGTCTGGGTCTGGGGAATCGACCGGTTCGTCAGCGTAAACCCCGGGAAACTCCGGGTGGCTAGCAGTGTTTTCGGCGCTGGCGGTGACAGTTGTCGTCACCTCCATGTCCTCGACGGGCGCGACATCGCGAGAATTGCCCTCCCATGCCGGGGCAGGGGAATGGTCGAGGAGGTCACGGGGCCCCAGTCCGGTCCGCGGGGTGACGTCGGAACCGACGCTGATACTCCAGGTCCGGTCGAGCTGCGGACCGGCGGCGTCGAAAATTCGCACGTGGGCGATGGAACGCGTCACAAATGTGACGGAGGCACACCATCGCTTGTCAATTTTCAACTGGATACCCGGCGAGGTTGTCAAGTGGTCGGTGATCCGCATGAGCGTGTCCATGATGTGCCTCCGTTATGGGTCAGGAGTTTTGCTCGGCCTGTACTGCGTGGCGACGAGCCAACTCGTCGGCGTTGGCGACCACCTTGTCGCGGGTGAGCGGGTAGCCCAGCATGAGCAGAGCAGCGCCGAGGCAGCAGATCGTCGGGATGGCGGTGGCGAGGGTGTACAGGTGATTGACGACGGACTCCGACTGAACGGCACCACCTTGGGAGGAGGACTGGTAGCCGATCATCGTCAGCATGGCTCCGCCGATTCCACCGGCAATGGCCTGGGCAAGTTTGCGGGCGAAGGAGTTCACGCCATAGATGACACCGTCTTCACGCTCCCCGGACATGACCTCCTGGGCATCGATGACGTCGGTAATGAAGGCCCACACCATGAGGTTGAACACGCCGGCGCCGAGCGAGCCGAAGAAGAGGCCCACAAGGAAAATCCAGGGGCTGTGGGTGTGGATGATGAGCATCAAACCGTACATGGCGGCGCCGAAGAACAATGCCACTGTTGCCGATTCTTTTCGACCGAAGTTCCGAACCAGTGTCTGTGCGAAAGGAGCTACTAGAATAACGGTTGTGAAATTAAATACTAGGGCAATAGACATCGCAGTCTTGTTCTGGAAGTAGTCATTGAAAAGATAGGTCAATGTGACGCCCGAAAGGTTCTGATTAATGACAACAACGATGTCGATAATGACCAACATGACGAGGGCTCTATTGTGCGCCATTTCAGAGAACATCTTGCCTAGTGGGACGCGCTCTGTCTTGTCAATGCGAATACGCTCGACGGTCAGAATCGTCAGACCGATGTAGTAGAACAAGCCGAGGACGGCGAAAATAGCCGCTCCCATAAAGAAGCGATTCGGGTTGATCTGATGGGAGTTGCTGCCGTACATAATGAGCGGCACGACATAGCTGACGATGGCGGCGCCTGAAGCCGAGCCAATGCTCCGTGCGGTGGATAGTGAGGTCTTGTCGCGCGGCTTCCCGGAGATGGCTGACGCCATGGATCCATAAGGGATATTGACGAAGGAGTAGAAGATGCCCCAGGCTAGGTAGGTGACGAAGGCGTAGATCACGCGTGCCGTCATAGGTAAGCGGCCGGCGGCTGGCAGAAAGAGGAGAATGGCGGAGGCAGCAAGCGGAAACTTCATGCGCATGACCCATGGGGTGAAGCGTCCACGCTTGGTCATCGTCGAGTTGTCGATAAGGCGGCCGACCACGATGTCGACGAAGGCGTCAACGAGACGAGCAGCCATAAACAATGCTCCCACCAGTGCTGCAGCAAGACCGAAAACATTGGTGTAGAAAATCATGAGGAACGAATTCACCAAGTTGAAGGTGAAATTGTTGCCCACATCGCCAAGCGCGTAGCCAATCATGTCGCGAATATCGAAATCGCGAGCATCCACCGCCTTAGCCTTCTGGCCTTTCGTTGTGATGGTCGACATTGACAACCCTCTATGCTATTCAATGCTGCGACGATCATCGTCACAGCATTGTGGACAGGCAGCATCGCCTTGTCTAGAGATTCGCACCGGAGTGTCAAGGATTGCGATGTTTTGCCATGGTTTGCACCCTGTGTATTACGGGCCTGGACCAGGCAGGTTGGCGATAGAATCAGACCATGGGTGTAGGCGAAGAGTCCACCGCACCGGTTACCATTAGCGACGTCGCGCGGGCTGCCGGTGTTGCTCCGTCAACTGTCTCTCGAGCCTTTTCTCGTCCGGGGCGGGTGAGCGTCAAGACGTCAGAACGGATCTTTCAGGCTGCTCGGAAGCTTGGCTACCGTCAGGATGAGGTGCCGAGAATTTCGACGAGTAGGACGTATCACCTCGTCGCAGTGTGCGTTGCCGACGTCATGAATCCGGTGTTCGGGGCCACCGTCAAAGGGGTTTTCGCAGGTGCCCGCAAATGCGGTTACATGGTCGTCCTCATTGACTCCAACGAGTCGTCCGAGATTGAGTCTGAAACCACGAAACGGTCCTTGGCTACTGTCGACGGTTTCATTTTTGTCGGTTCGCGCATGTCGGACGCCGGTTTGCGGCACCTCGCCGGGATCAAGCCGGTCATGACGGTCAACCGTAAGGTTCCAGGTGTGTCATCGGTGACACCAGCCTCTGATGAAGGACTCGGGGACGCGCTCACCCATCTTGTAGGTGACGGACGGTCCACAGTGACGTATCTCGCCGGGCCGACAGCGTCGTGGCAATCGGGGGTGAGGTGGCGCAGTTTGCTTGAGCGTGCTCGCCGCGACGGCAAAGTCACAGTGCATCAGCTTGCCTGCCCGACACCCACTATCAGGGGCGGCATAGGAGCGTTCGATATGTGGAGGGCTCATCCGACCTCCGCTGTCATCGCCTACAACGACCTCATCGCGATCGGATTCATGCGTCGAGCAATGGCCCGTGGCCTCAGGATTCCTCACGACGTTGCCGTCATTGGGTTCGACGATATCCCGTTCTCGGCCTTAGTTTCGCCGGCGTTGTCAACGGTTCGCGTCAATCAGTTCCAGATGGGGGTTGTGGCCGTCAACCGTCTTCTCGACATGGTTGAGAAGCCGAATCATCATGAGCGCCAGTCGCCCAGCGAGGACGTCGTCCCGGTGTCCTTTATGGTGCGGGAATCTGGATAGCTAAGCGGGGCAAGTGACGGCAACTCGTTCCGGGTAAACCCTGCAAAGGGGCACAGTGAACGTCATGTCAACGCCGACTCTCACCCTCTTCGAGGATCGTCTGCTGCCCCGCGAGTCCTCCGCTTTGGCCGTTGCGCGCGAAATTTACCGATCCACGAAGGGTCTACCCATTATTTCTCCTCATGGACACGTTCCGGTGTCATGGATCGCCGACGACATGGCTTTCTCTGACCCGACGAGCCTGCTCATTACCCCCGATCACTACGTGAATCGGCTGCTGCATGCTAATGGCGTCGATCTTGAGGACCTGGGTGTCGGGCGCAAGACGATGAGCGAGGAGGACAACCGAAAGGCCTTCCGGATCCTGTGCGAGCACTGGCGTGATTTTGCTGGTACAGCGATGCGTTACTGGCTCGTTGACCAGCTTGTCGGCATTTTTGGCGTCACCGAACGACCCAGCCCTGAGAATGCTGATCGCATTTACGACACCATCGCTGAACAAATCGCCCAGCCAGATTTCCGGCCCCGCGCTCTCATGAACTCGTTCGACATTGCCTTCATCGCGACCACCGATGATCCTTGCGACGATCTCGACGGGCACGCTCGATTGGCTGCCGACGAGACATTCACCCGTCGCGTTGCCCCCACCTTCCGCCCAGATAAGTACCTGGAACCGGCTGCCGGAGGCTGGACGGGCTTGCTTGCGAGGTTGTCTGAGGTAAGTGGTTGCGATGCGACGACGCTGGACGGGTTTACCGAGGCGATGGAGAACCGGCGCGCCTACTTTAAGCAGCACGGCGCGGTTTCCAGCGACCACAGCCACCGCGACTTGGGCACCATCATTCTCGACCACGATCGTGCGGCGTCGATTTTTGACGCCTCGGTGGCAGGTCGGGCCACTGTCGAGGAGATGACCCTCCTTCGTCGGCATCTCTTCACCGATCAGGCGAGGATGGCTAGCGAGGACGGCTTGACGATGACCGTCCATCCAGCGGTGTACCGCAATCACGACGCTGCCGCGTTCCATCGATTTGGCGCCGATATTGGTTCCGACGTTCCGGTGACGCTGGAAGTTGTCGACTCCCTCCACCCCTTGCTCGACAAATTTGGCAACACGGACCTCAAACTGGTCGTTTTCACGATCGATGAGACCCTTTACTCGCGTGAAATCGCTCCCTTGGCCGGGTGGTACCGCAGCCTCTATATCGGTGTGCCCTGGTGGTTCATCGACGCACCCGAGTCGGTGATGAGGTTCAAACACGCCGTTACTGAGATGGCTGGGTTCAGTCGGGTGAGCGGCATGATTGACGACACTCGTGCTTTTTGCTCAATTCCGGCGCGTCACGATATGAGTCGGCGCCTTGATGCCGCTCACCTCGCCGAGCTGGTGGTTTTGGGCAGGCTTGACCTGGATGAGGCGGTTGAGATAGCTCATCGGCTTGTCGTGGAGCAGCCTACTCAGGTGTTTGGCCTGTGATCCGAAGAGGATGTCATGAGGCTTGATCTCGATGCACTTCATGGGCCCGCGTTGGCGGACGCTGGGCTCGCCTTACCCCTCTTTGACGTGGGGGAGATGCGTAGCCAGGCCCATGATCGGCCGCGATGGATGCATATTGGGCCAGGAAATCTGTTCCGTGTACATATCGCTCGGCTAGCCCAGGACATTATGAACTCCGGGGCTGAGCAGTGCGGCATTGCCGCTATCGCGCCCCGCAATCCACAGCGCCTCGATCGCGGCCTCACGGACCACGATTTGCTGACCCTTGGTGTGACCTCCCACGCCGATGGTCACACCGACTTCGGGGTCATAGCGTCGATCAGCGAGGGGCTGGCCTACCGACGAGATGACGATTTTCGTCGCATCACCGAGATTGCCTGTGCCGAGTCCCTGCAGTTAATCACCCTGACGATCACCGAGAAGGGGTATCAGCTCAACGGCTACGACAGTTCCTACCAGGACGCTGTTATTAAGGATCTGGGGCGCGACCCCGAGTCTGATCGTATGTCGACGGCAATGGGTCTTGTCACCGCTTTGCTGGTGCAACGTTTCCACGCTGGGGCGACGCCGGTGGCCGTGGTGTCCTGTGACAATTTCTCCCACAACGGTGACATGTTGCGCACCTCGGTGCTGACGATCGCTGCGGAGTGGGAGAAACGAGGCGTCATCGACCACAGGGTTGTCGAGTGGATTGCAGAAAAGGTTGAGTTCCCGATCTCCGTGATCGACAAAATCACCCCGGCGTCGTCCCAGAAGGTTGCCGAGCAGTTGGCGTCGATGGGGTTTGAGGACATGGCGATCGACCCCGACGTCGAGGTGGCGGGGTTTGTCAACACTGAGCCGGTTGAGTACCTCGTTATTGAAGATCGTTTCCCGAATGGGCGTCCGGAATTAGAGAAAGCCGGGGTCCACTTCACAGACCGCGATACCTGCCACCGGTTCGAGCGGATGAAGGTGACGACCTGTCTTAACCCGCTCCACACTGCTCTAGCCATTACCGGGGTGCTGTTGCGTAAGCCCACTATTGACGAGGCGATGAAAGACCCGGGTTTAGCAGGATTGGTGCACTGTTTGGGGTGGCAGGAAGGGCTCCCTGTCGTCAGCGATCCGGGGATTATTGACCCCAAGGAATTCTTGCGCGAAGTCGAGGAGGAGCGTTTCCCGACCCCATTCCTTGGTGATACCCCGAGTCGTATTGCAACCGACACCTCGCAGAAGATTCCGATTCGTTTTGGTGAGACCGTTAAGTCGTATCTCGCCGATGACTCCCTCGATGTTGCGTCATTGCGGGCGATTCCGTTCGTTTTCGCCGTCTGGTGTCGGTACCTCATGGGCATTGCTGACGATGGTGAACCGGTGGAGCTGTCCCCCGATCCGCTACGTGAGCAGCTGGAATCCGTTGTGTCAGGCGTTCGTTTTGGCGATGATGATTCCAAGGTCATCTCCCCCATCCTTAGTCGCGCCGATATCTTCGGCATAGACTTGACAATGACACCTTTATCTGAAGTCGTTGAACGATTTTTTATCCGCCTGACAGCCGGTCCAGGTTCCGTAAGGTCGGTTCTGGATAAGGAGTTTGCGTAATCATGAAGATGACGTTTCGATGGTATGGTCCGGAAACCGACCCCATCACGTTGGAGAATATCCGTCAGATTCCCGGAACTAGCGGAATTATGGGTGCGATGGACTGGATCCCGGTCGGTGAGGTGTGGTCCGATGAGGAGATTTCTTCTTACGTCCAGAAAGTCAATGAGGCTGATTTAGAATGCGAAGTCATTGAATCGGTGAACGTTCATGAAGACATTAAGCTTGGTAAGCCGTCTCGTGACATTTACATCGCCAACTATTGTAAGACCCTGGAGAATCTTGCCGCCCATGGTATTAAGGTCGTCGTCTACAATTTCATGCCGGTATTTGACTGGCTGCGCACCGAACTCTTCCATCGTAACGAGGACGGCTCAACCTGCTTGTACTACGACCACGAGGAGCTTGTGGGTCTAACTCCGCAAGATATCGTCAAGGCCACCCTGGATTCGTCGGCCTTCCCACTACCTGGATGGGAGCCCGAGCGGCTGGCTGATCTCGATGAGGTTATGGCCCAGTACACCGACATGACCCGGGATCAGCTACGCAATAACTACCGCTACTTCCTTGAGGGAATCATGCCGACCTGCGAGAAGGTCGGTATTCGGATGGCTGTCCACCCTGATGATCCTGCCTGGGACATTTTCGGAATTCCGCGTATCGTGCATAGTGATTCCGACCTGCAGAGGATCATTGATCTGGTGAATTCCCCGGCCAACTCATTGTGCGTATGCGCTGGATTGCTGGGTTCGAATCCCGACAATGATGTGCCGGCCATCCTCTCGAAATATGGAGATATGGGACGGGTTGCTGCCGCTCATGTCAGAAATGTGAAGTTTCTGGGGTCGAAGAAATTCAAGGAGGCCTCGCATCTTTCCAGCGACGGGTCCCTCGATATGTATGCGATTATGAAGTCTATTCACGATCATTGCTCGAATGCTTATATTCGTCCCGACCACGGTCGGATGATCTGGGGTGAAAAGGGTCGTCCTGGTTACCCGCTATACGACCGTGCTCTGGGAATCACCTACCTCAATGGTCTGTGGGAGGCCATTGAGAAAGCTTCCACGCACTGAGCTTGAGCATCACGAGAGATGACCGGAACTGTTCTCCGCGACCGTGCAGTACTCGGCATGAAGGTCGTTGACGAGAGCAGGTTCGGTCGCGTGCTGGCGGTGAGGCTATGTCGTTGGGTGCTGTGGCGTTGGCCGAGGGTTGAGTTCCAGTCGTCGGTGGTTTCCTCTCGTCTGGGCATCTAAAACCCTGCGGCCCCCACGTTCGGATCCCTGTTACTAGGATCGGTTCCGGGATGGCGGGCTATTACCGGCCGCCGTGACGACGGGAGAAGTGGGTGAGCAAGAAGGAAGGTGTCCTCCGAGGTGGGCCTCGGGCGCGTCAGTTCGCCATCGCGGAAGCTGTCGTCCGGGCCGGGTCGGTGAGCGTCGAGGACCTCGTCGAGTCAACCGGCGTCTCCGCCATGACGATCTACCGCGACCTGGCGAGCCTCGAAAGCAGCGGCGTGCTGCAACGTCACCGGGGGCGAGTTGTGGCGGTGGCCAACGGTCTGCATGAGGCCGATGCTGCTTTCCGTCTGGAGCAGAGCTCTTCCGATAAGCAGGCCGTCGCCGAGCTGGCAAGCGGTCTCATCGTCCCGGGCAGCTCGATCATGCTCGATGACTCTACTTCCGGGGTGTGGGTCTTGCGTTCCCTACCCGAGCACACCCCTCTGACGGTGGTGACGAACTCCCTGCTAGTTGCCAAGGAGGTCATCACCACCAGCTCTGACAAACTCGTCGTCACCGGAGGTGAGTACCAGTCCTGGGCGCAGTCCCTCATGGGGCCCGCCGCCGTGCGCATGATCCGCAGCATGCACGCTGACCTGTGCTTCCTGTCGGCGTCGGGGATCTTCGAGGCAGGTTGCTATCACCCGTACCAAGAGGTCGTCGAGGTGAAACGGGCCATGCTGGAATCAGCCGAGACGCGCGTCCTGCTGCTTGACCACACCAAGTTTGGACGCCGTGCCCTGTTCAAGTTCGCAGATCTCACTGAGTTCGACCATGTCGTCGTCGACGCACACACTCCGCGCGGGGTCCTCGGCCAGCTTAGCGATCTGGGTGTCCACCTCATGGTGGTCGAGACGTCTGCATCGAGATCCTGACCCGAACGGACGCAAGATCGGTTTAGGCCTTTGACCTGACGTCTGGACGGTATGACATGACATGGTCGTCGTCGACATCAAGGGCAAGATTATCGAAGGGGACTGGGGACCATCCTCGGACACGGCCTCTCACCTTTATGTGTATCGCCGGCGTGATGACATTCGCAGCATCGTCCACACTCATTCCACCTTCGCTACCGCGTGGGCCGCCACTGGTCAGGGCATCCCGTGTTCCCTGACGGCCGTTGCTGACGAGTTCGGTGGACCCGTACCTTGTGCTGACTATGCCCACATTGGCACCGAGCAGATCGGGCAGCAGGTCATAAGGTTCATCGACTAGTGCCCGGCAGTGCTTTTGAGGAGGCACGGTGTCTTTACCGTCGGGGCCTTCATTCCTCCACCGGGGCGACCTCCTGACCGCCTCAGTCACGATTCCTGATGGTCGAAGTGTCACAGCGCCGAGGGTTGTGAGGAGGGCCCTTCGCGGGTCACGGATAGGTGCAAGGTGGCACAATTCACATTCAAATCGATCATTTTTCACATAACTGCTGTTAATATAAACGTCATGAGGCGTTGTTGTTCGCAGTTGCGAGTGGGCCTCTTCAATACACGGCAGCGAGACATGGAGGAACCATGGGACTGAGGATCGTTGTCGCCGCTGATCCGGCGGCAGTCGAGTACAAGGATGTCGTCAAGGCTGATCTGGAAGCGGATTCGCGAGTCGATGACGTTATCGACGTCGGCGTTCAGGCTGGTGACGACACCCTCTACCCGCACATCGGCATCAAGGGAGCTCACGTCATCAAAGACGGAAAAGCCGATCGAGGAATCTTCTTCTGCGGCACCGGGATGGGCATGGCCATCACGGCCAACAAGGTGCCAGGCATTCGCGCCTGCACCGCCCACGACTCCTTCTCCGTGGAGCGGCTCATCATGTCCAACGACGCCCACGTGCTATGCCTCGGCCAACGCGTCATCGGTCGCGAACTCGCCCGTCGCTTAGCCCACGAGTTCATCGGGTACACCTTCGACCCGAGTTCCCACTCCAAGGCCAACATCGATCTCATCAACGCATACGAGTCAGGTGCCGGGGAAACCGCCCCTGGCAACTGCTGATACCGGGTGGTTCAAACGTGCGCCGGCGCACATCTGAACCAGCCTACTCCTGGGTCAACGCCTAGGGATGCCCAGAAATGCCGCACCCGTCGCTGCGTGCGGATGACAGATCGCGGGATACCCCGCCCTCACAAAGGAACACCGATGTTCACCACCTCTGTCGGAGTCTTCGTCTTCGGACTCCTTGCCGCCATCGGCGGCAACTACGCCTTCGTCCTCACCGGCTTCTGCGTGCTGGCCTCCTGGGGAGTGTTTGCCGCAACCGGAAATACCTTCGGCTTGGACTACCTGGCCTTCGGCCCCTTCATGGGCCCGCACATCGCCTTCGCTGGTGGAGTTGCGGCCGCCATCTATGCCCGGTACCGAGGGCATCTGGGTGACGGCAAAGACGTCAACACCCCGCTTGCTGGCATCGGTCACCCCGACATCCTCTGTGTCGGTGCCGCGTTCGGCATTTTCGGTTACCTGTGTCAGATCGGCATCGCGAACATCCCGTGGTTCGGCAAGCACACCGACCCAGTCGCCCTGACGGTGCTGCTTTCCGGACTGTTGGCTCGCCTCATCTTTGGTGGAGTACCTGGCAAAGGACTGTTCCACGGCTCCCTGCACAACCCAGAGCTTTTTCATGACAACGCCACCAGTTTCCCGGCCAAGATCAAGCCGGGTCCCAACGGACGGTGGCTGGAGTGGCAGGAGAAACCCAGCCAGCTCCTTACCATCGGCTCGTTGTTCGGCATCTTTGCCGGCGGCGCCTCTCTTTTCCTGGCCGCCAACGTCGGCGCCTACCTGACCACACGGGGTCTCGCCAACACTCTGGCCGCTGCCAACGCCAACAGCTTTTGTTTCGGCATTTCAGCCGTCATCATCCTGTTCCTCATCACCAATCGGAACATGCCGGTCCAACACCACGTGACGAACATCGCCGGTTTGGCCGCGGTGCAGTTCTTCCCGCTGCTTATGGGTAAGACCTTTACCACTTACCACTGGACGTACACGTCCTCGTGGGATTCCCACACCTGGGGAATGGCCACTGTCGCCCTGGCCATCGCCGCATTCTTCGGTGTCTTCACTGCTGGCCTCGGCGAGTTCTGCGCCCGCCTCTGGTACAACCGCGGCACCAGCCATATCGATCCGCCCGCCGCTGCCATCTGGCTCGGTAACACCGTGGTCGTCTCGCTCGCCACCCTGTTCTCGTGACCTCGCTTCAGGAGTAGCAACCATGCATGACGTTATCGACGTACCTACTGATTTCGCCCGGGCCTACGTGTTCGACATGGACGGCACTATCTACCTCGGTGAGCACCTACTGCCGGGTGCTCGCCGCATGATCGAGGAATTGCGCCGTCGTGAGATCCCAGTGAGGTTTTTGTCGAACAACCCGACTAAAGACCCGGACCAGTACGTCGACAAGCTCACGAGATTGGGTCTGCCCACGGCCATCGAGGACATCTCCAATACGGTCGTGACGACAACGCGCTGGCTGGTCAACAACCACCCTGACGCTAAAGTTTTTGCGATCGCTGAGAAGCCCCTCAAGCGGAGCCTACGTGAAGCCGGGATCGAGCTGTGCGAGGACCCCGAGAAGATAGACATCGTCATCGCTTCGTATGACCGCACCTTCGACTACCGCAAACTCCAAATCGCCTTCGACGCCATCTGGTTCCACAAGCGGGCATTCCTCATCCAGACCAACTCAGATCGGTTCTGCCCCTTCCCGGGCGGCCGGGGCGAGCCCGACTGCGCTGCCGTCACCGCAGCTATCGAGGCATGCACGGGACAACAGTGCAAGGTCAGCTTGGGCAAGCCGTCGCCGGTGATGCTTACTGAAGCCCTGTCCGGCCTCGACGTTGACCCGACAGACTGCGTCATGGTCGGTGACCGGTTGCAAACCGACATCCAGATGGCCCTCGACACCGGAATGAAATCGGCCTGTGTGTTGACTGGCGAGGCCACTGCTGACGACGTTGCAGCTCTCGACGCTGAGCATCGTCCCACCTGGACTCTGGATCGTATCGACCGGCTTATCCCAGCCTCGGCATGGCGCGAACTCGGCTGGACTGAAGACAACGATGACTGACAAGACGACCGAGCTGCGTGCACCGCTGCCGCAGAGACACTTCACAGGAGACAACGATGTTGAACAATGGCCCCTACCTCTTGGGCATCGACTATGGCACCGAGTCGTGCCGAGTTGCGATCTTTGACCTTGCGGGACGTCCGCTTACTTTCGCGGCAACTCCGTACAAGACCACTCACCCTCGTCCTGGTTGGGCCGAGCAGGACCCCGAAGAGTGGTGGAAGGCGCTGCAGGCGTCCTGCCATTGCGGCTGCTGGGATCTCCCCGGCAGCTATCGCCGGTATCTCGTATGACGCTACGACGCTAACGATGGTTGCCATGGACGAGCGCGGCAACGAGCTACGTCCCGCCATGATGTGGATGGATGTCCGTGCCACCGAGCAGGCCGCACGTGTCGAGAACTCGGATTCGGTCGCCCGCCTCTACAACGGTGCCGGCGCTTCTCCGGCCACCGCCGAGTGGTACCCCTTCAAAGCCGCGTGGTTACGAGAGCACGAGCCGGAAACGTATCGCAGGGCCGCCCATCTCGTTGATGCTCCCGACTGGGTGACGTTCAAGCTCACCGGAGAATGGACTACCAACATCAACTCGGCCGCTATCCGGATGTACTACAACCGAGACAAAGGCGGTTGGCCGGAGGATTTCTATGAGACTATCGGCTGCGGCGACGTCTTCGACAAGATCCCGGCAAGAGTCCTCGATCTGGGTACACCGGTCGGTACCCTCGGTACTATCCTGGCCCAGTTATTGGGTCTACGTTCCGGCATCCCGGTTGCCCAAGGACTTGGTGATGCCTGGGCCGGTCAGATCGGTCTCGGCGTGCTCGCGCCCGGTTCGATGGCTCTCATCACCGGCTCCTCGCACGTGCTCACCGGCCAGTCCGACACTGAGATCCACGGTGAGGGATTCTTCGGTGCCTACTTCGACGCCGTCATGCCCGGCCAGTACACCGTCGAAGGCAGCCAGGTCTCGACCGGTTCAGTGCTCAAGTGGTTCAAGGATAACTTTGCAGCCGACTACACCGCTGCTGCCGAGAAAATTGGCCTCAATCCGTACGACGTCCTCAACGAACAGTCGCGAAACATCCGACCGGGTTCCGATGGTCTCATTATTAATGAGTACTTCCAGGGCAACCGCACTCCGTACACTGACTCGAAAGCCTGCGGCATTATCTGGGGTCTATCCCTTATGCACACTCCGGCGCATTTCTACCACGCTATTCAGGAATCGGTTTGCTATGGCACGGCCCACAACCTGCGCGCCATGAAGACCGCTGGATTTGAGGTGGACCGCATGGTCGCTTGTGGTGGTGCCACGAAGAGCCGCGATTGGATACAGATGCACGCCGACGTGACTGGTGTGCCGATCGCCCTCACTGAGGTCGGGGACGCTGTGGTGCTCGGTACCTGCATGGTAGCTGCTGTCGGTGCTGGCCTATTCAAGGATCTCCCTGAGGCGGCCACACAGATGGTCCACGAGATTGACTTCATTGAGCCGGACCAGGAGCGTCACGAGGAATATCAATACTACGTAGACAAGTACTGCGACACCTACCCGCAACTGCGTCCCATGATTCATGACATGGTCGATCACGAGGCCGACAAAAACTGACGATCACACTGATCAGAGGAGAAATAATGTCCGAATTGATTGACAAGGCGTTGGCCGATTGCGGCGACACGGACGTCGTGGTCATGGGCCGCAACGTGCTCGAGGAAACCGGGCGCGTCTTCAAGGAACTCTTCGGTGATGCGAAGGCCATCATCATCGCCGACGAGAACACCTGGGCCGTCGCTGGTGAACAGACCAAGGCATCCCTCAAGGGCGCCGGAGTCGAGACCGTCGAACCGATGATCTTCCCGGGGCGTCCAGCCGTTTACGCCTGCTATGAGAACGTTGAGAAAATCCGTGATCACATGCGCGACCTTGACGGGGTGATCGCTTGCTCAATCGGCTCGGGCACCCTCAACGACATCACCAAACGAGCCAGCGACGAACTGGGTCGGCGCTACATGAACGTATGTACCGCCGCCTCAATGGACGGCTACGCCGCCTTCGGTGCCTCGATTACCGAAAACGGTTTCAAGCACACCATGAGCTGCCGCGCCCCGCAGGCCCTCATCGCCGACCTGCCGACGATGGCCGGGGCTCCGCAACGCTGCACCGCTACCGGCCTGGGCGATCTCATTGAAAAGGTCCCGGCCGGTGCCGATTGGATCGTCGCCGACGAACTGGGCATCGAGCCGATCGACGACGAGGTGTGGGATCTCGTCCAGGGCCCGCTCACCAGTGCCATCAGCGATCCAGAGGGGTTGGCCAATGGTAAACCGGAGGCATTTGATGGCCTCATTGAAGGCCTCGTGATGTCTGGTCTAGCGATGCAGAAGTACCGCATCTCGTCGCGCCCGGCCTCGGGTGCCGGTCACCAATTCTCCCACCTGTGGGAGATGGAGCATCTCGGTATGGACCAAGACCCGCCGCTGACCCACGGGTTCAAGGTGGGACTTGGCACGATCTCGGTTCTCGCTCTGTGGGAGAGAACGCTCAACCACGATTTCACCGCCCTCGACGTCGACGCGGCTGTCGCCAAGTGGCCGTCGGCCAAGGAAATGGAGGCCAAGGTTCGCGCCAACTTCACGGGCGACATGCTCGAGCCTGCCGTCAGGCAGACCATGGACAAATACCTCGACGCCGATGCGCTGCGAGAGCGTCTGGAACTGGTCAAGTCAACGTGGCCGACCATTCGAGAACGCTGCCGCTCCCAAGTTATGCCGGCTGCCAAGGTCGAGGAGATCATCAAGACTGTTGGTGGTATTTACCACCCGGCGCAGATCGGCCTCACTCGGGAGCGCTTCCACGACACCTACTACCGGTGCCAGATGATTCGGTCGCGCTACACCCTTCTCGACCTGCTCGTCGAGACCGGAACCATCGGCGATCTCGTCGAGTCGCTGTTTGAGCCTGACGGATTCTGGGGCCGGCGCCCCTGGCCGCAGGACTGGGTACCAGGACGACGTCGGGTGGGGCTGACCACTCGCCCCAGCACCACCTGACTTCCTCGCGAGGAGGACACCATGAACAACAACTATGTGGTGGGACTGGATTTCGGCACGCTGTCCGGACGCGCTGTCGTCGTACGGGCCAGCGATGGCGCCGAGATGGGGGCCGCCGTCCATGAGTATCCCCATGGGGTCATGGACCGCCCCCTGAGCGCTGCCGACGGCCGTAAACTTCCGCCGGACTTCGCCCTCCAGGATCCTGTCGACTATCTGGAGACCCTCGAGACGATCGTCCGTGGGGCCGTGAAGGACGCCGGGGTCGATCCCGACCACATCGTCGGTATCGGGTTAGACGTCACCTCTGCCACCGTCGTCGCTGCGACGAAGGACGGCACTCCACTGTGTCAACTACCCAAGTTCCGAAACGAGCCTCACGCCTGGGTCAAGCTCTGGAAGCACCACGGTGCTCAGGACCAGGCTGACCGCATCGTCAAGCTAGCCCAGGTGCGCCGGGAACCGTGGCTGACACGGTATGGAGGAATCCTGTCCTCCGAGATGCTCATGCCCAAGGTATTGGAGACTCTGGAACGGGCCCCGCAGGTGTACCGGGCTGCCGATGTGTTCTGCAACGTAGTGGATTGGCTGACGTGGAGGCTGACCGGGGTGTTGACGTTTTCGGCGGGCGATTCGGGGTACAAACGTATGTACCAGGATAGGACGTATCCGTCCCGCGACTACTTGATGAACCTCAACCCAGAGTTCGCCGACGTTTTCGCCGAGAAGATGAACGCCCCGGTGCTTCCCCTGGGAGCCCGGGTCGGTGGCCTGACGTCGGAGTTCTCCGAGCGTCTGGGGTTACCAGCCGGCACCACGGTGGCCAGCGGCAACATTGACGCCCACGTCACCGCGGCCGCCGTGCAAGCAGTGGAGAACGGCCAGATGACTGCGATCATGGGCACTTCGGCGTGCTACGTCGTTCCCGGGCCCCAGCTCAAGGAAGTTCCCGGAATGTTTGGCGTCGTCGATGGTGGGATCGTCGATGGTTCGTGGGGATTCGAGGCCGGGCAGACGGCGGTGGGCGACATCTTCGCCTGGTTCATCGACAACTGCGTCCCGGGCTCGTATGTCGATGAGGCCGACCACAGGGGCATCAGTGTCCACGACCTGCTTACCGAGAAATGTGCGAGGCAGGAGGTTGGGGCCCATGGTCTCATTGCCCTGGACTGGCACAACGGCAACCGGTCGGTGCTCGCGGATGCCAACCTGTCGGGAATGATCTTGGGTCAGACTCTCACCACCACCCCCGAGGACCAGTACCGTGCCCTGCTGGAGTCGACAGCTTTCGGGGCGCGTACCATCATCGAGTCGTTCCGGGACTCCGGGGTTGAGATCAACGAGTTGGTGGTGGCCGGCGGACTGACGAAGAACACATTCCTTATGCAGTTGTTCTGCGATATCTGCCGAGTTTCTCTGAGCGTTGGGACTATCAAACAGCCAGGCGCGCACGGATCTGCGGTGTTCGCGGCCGTCGCCGCCGATCTGTACCCCGACGTTAAGGCTGCCTCTGCTGCGATGGGGGCGAAGGAAGCGGGGGTCTACCAGATCGACGAGCAACGCGCCGAGCAGTACGACGCCCTGTACGCCGAGTACGCTCGGCTCCACGATTACTTCGGCCGCGGTGGCAACCAGGTGATGCACCGCCTCAAAGAGATTCGACGCCAGGCCCATCTGCGGGCGCGGGAATCGACGGAACCGTCGAATGGCGGCAACGGTGCACATTTGTGACAGCTATAACGCCACACGTACATGACCTCCGGGGTACGAATAAGGTTGTGACGATGACCTGACCCCCACCCACCGCCCTGACGAGCGAAAACACATCACACACATCAGGCCTATAAGCCAATACGAGAGGAATATCGTGGCAACCGAACTGACGTGGACCGACACCGATAGGCTCGCTGTCGACACCGCTCGAGTGCTGGCGGCCGATGCCGTCGAGAAGACTGGTAACGGCCACCCCGGCACCGCTATTTCCCTAGCGCCGCTGGGCTACCTGCTTTACCACAAGGTCATGTCCATCGATCCGTCCGACCCGAATTGGCTCGGACGCGATCGCTTCATAATGTCGGCAGGACATTCCTCGCTGACCCAGTACACCCAGCTATACCTAGCAGGGCTGGGACTCGAGCTGTCCGACCTGGAGTCCCTGCGTACCTGGGGATCCCTGACCCCCGGCCACCCCGAATATGGTTTAACGAAGTTCGTCGAGACCACGACCGGCCCGCTCGGCGCCGGTGTTGCCAACGCCGTCGGCATGGCCATGGCAGCTCGTCGTGAACGCGGCCTGCTCGACCCGGACGCCGCTCTCGGTACGAGCCCCTTCGACCACTACACTTACGCCATTGCCGGTGACGGCTGTATGCAGGAAGGCATTGCGTCTGAGGCTTCGTCTCTGGCGGGGACTCAGGAGCTGGGCAACCTCATCATGTTCTACGACGACAACCGGATCACCATCGAAGGTGATACCGCCATCGCCTTCTCTGAGAACGTCGAGGCCCGCTATGAGGCCTACGGTTGGCATGTCCAGCACGTCGATTTCACCAACGGCGGAACGACCTACGAGGAGAATGTCGAAGCCCTCATGGAGGCCATCGACAACGCCAAGGCTGTTACCGACAAGCCGTCTTTCATCCGTCTCACCACCGTCATCGGTTGGCCGATTCCGAAGCTCGCCGGTCTGGCCCAGGTACACGGTGCGAAGATTGGCACTGAGGGGGTCAGTGCCCTCAAGAAGAAGCTTGGCTTTGAAGACAAGCCGTTTGCCATCGACCTTGAGATGGTGCAACAGGTCCGCGCTGCTTTCGCTGAGCGCGGCAAGGGTCTGCGCGAAGTCTGGGACGAGAAGTTCGCCGCTTGGCATGACGCCAATCCAGACGGCGCTGCCCTGCTCGAGCGGATGCTCGCCCACAAACTGCCTGACGACCTCGGCATTCCCACCTTTGAGCCGGGCAAGATGAGCACCCGTAAGGCTTCGGGAGCTGTCCTGAGCGCTCTGGGACCGCAGCTTCCCGAGCTGTGGGGCGGATCGGCCGACCTCGCTGGGTCGAACAACACGACCATGAAGGGGGCCGACTCCTTCCTGCCTGAAGATCGCTGCTCCGAGAAAGATCCAGGCGGTCCGTACGGGCGTACCATCCACTTCGGTGTTCGCGAGCACGCCATGGGTGGCATCCTCAACGGCATCACCCTGTCGGGCCTGACCCGCTGCTACGGCGGAACCTTCTTTGTCTTCTCCGATTACATGCGTCCGGCGGCGCGTCTTGCGGCCCTCATGAAGGTCCCGTCGATCTTTGTGTGGACCCACGACTCTATCGGTGTCGGTGAAGATGGGCCCACCCACCAGCCGGTCGAGCACCTGGCCTCCTACCGAGCCATCCCGGGACTTGACATCGTCCGTCCCGCCGACGCCAACGAGACCGCCGTGGCATGGCGCACCATCATGGAGCACACTGACCGTCCCGCCGGCCTAGTACTGTCGCGTCAGGACCTTCCGACGATCGACCGCAGCGAATACGCCTCTGCCGAAGGTGTCGCCAAGGGTGCCTACGTGGTTTGCGAGGCCAGCGCCGATCCCAAAGTCATCCTTATCGGTACTGGGTCCGAGCTGTCGGTGGCCCTCGAGGCACGTGAGAAGCTTGAGGCCGACGGGATCCCAACCCGCGTCGTCTCGATGCCGTGCCAAGAGTGGTTCGACGAACAGGACGAGGAGTACCGCGAGTCGGTGCTACCCAGCTCGGTGACCGCCCGAGTGAGCGTCGAGGCCGGCATCGCCATGGGCTGGGCAAAGTATGTCGGCTGCAAGGGCGCCTCGGTGTCCCTTGAGCACTTCGGCGCTTCGGCCTCTGGGGCACTGCTGTTCGAGAAGTTCGGATTCACCGCTGACCACGTTGCGGAGGTCGCTCACACCGTGTTGTGACACGGAGTGAGGCATACCGATGTCGAACCGACGCCGGGCACATCAAGACGAGGAGATGCTCCACGTCGCGGAGATGTACTACTTCGAGCAGATGACCCATGCCGCCATCGCCCAGCGACTCTCAATAAGTCGTTGGACCGTCGGCAGGATCCTCGAGGAGGCTCGCCGTACGGGGATGGTCAAGATCACCATTGATCATCCCCTCGCCCGGCATCACCGGCTCGAAACCGAGTTAGTTGACACCTTCGGGTTGCAGTCGGCCGTCGTCGTGCCCGTTCAAGCCAATGACGAACTGACGATGGAGTTCGTCACTCGGATGGCAGCGCAGCGGTTATCCGAGTGGCGGCCACGACCGCGGGTGGTCGCGGTGAGCTGGGGTCGAACGACGGCCCATGTGGCCCGACATTTGGGGTCGGGTTGGAATCCTGACGTTGTTATTGCCCAGACCAATGGCGGAGTTGCCGTCACCAGGAATGATTTGGTGGGACGCTCTGTCGTGAGAATGGCCGAGCTAGGTCCGGGCCAATCCCTCACCTTGCAAGCCCCGACCGTCGTGGAATCAGCAGATCTCGGGGAGATGCTGCGTCAGGACGTGTCCGTTTCACGTCCCCTGGAGGCTGCCCAAAACGCGGATCTCGTGGTGTATTCGCCAGGAGCGGTGAGCGCCGACTCGATTTTGGTGACGGCTGGCCATGTGACAACCAACGGTATTGACCAGCTGCGAAGCAAAGGGGCTAGCGCAGACATCATGAGCCACTATGTCGACGTCCATGGCCGCGTTGTCGATGAAGAATTGGATACTCGCACGATCTCGGTAGACCTGGACTGTGTGAAGGTCAGGGATGACGGGGGCCACGGTCGTCCCTGGGCTCGAAGCGTACTGGTCGTCGCATCCGGAGTCGAAAAAGCAGAGGCTCTGGGGGTAGCCCTGCGCGGTGGTTTGTGTACTGACCTGGTTGTCGATGCCAGCGTTGCGGAGCTCGCCCTTGGGTGAAGGAGCGAGCCGCGGCCGTCATGCACGCAAGTGCAGGCTCTCGACGAAGGTGGGAATCGCGCGCGGTCCAGGGTTAGCGTGAATTGCGTCGGGCCCACAGCCGGGCCACAACCCGCCTCCGGAGGTACGAAGATGCTCAGGATTGCAGTGCTCGGTGCGGGTGTCATGGCAACCGCATTGACCTTCCCCGCTGTCGAGAACGGCAACGAAGTCCGCCTCATTGGCACTCACCTCGATGACGACATCATCGATTCCATTCAGGCCACTCGGCAGCACCCGGTTCTTGAACTTAAGGTTGACGAACGCGTCAAGGCGTACCGTTTTGCTAACGCCGCCGAGGCCATCGAGGGGGCTGACGTCATCATGAGCGGCGTCAACTCATTCGGAGTCGACTGGGCGGGTAGGCAGCTGGCCAAGCTAGCCAAACCCGGGCAGATCATCCTGTGCGTAACTAAGGGTATGCAGGCCGATGAGGACGGCACCCTCCACATCCTGCCCGAGGTATTGAAGAAGCACATGGGGAACCTTGCCGACGAGGTCCACTGGGCGGCTATTGTTGGACCGTCCATTGCCGGTGAGCTAGCGGTGCATCGTGACACCTGCGTCGTATTTTGCGGCGAGGAGCAGGAGGTCCTCGACCGCTTGGCGGCGGCATACCGCACCGACTACTACCACGTCTGGACGTCTACCGACTTCATCGGGCATGAGGTCGGCGCGTGCATGAAAAACATCTTTGCCTTTGGTGGAGGCTTCGCCGCCGGCATGCTGGACAAGGCCGGGCAGACCGACGCTAAATACGTCATGTACGACTACACCGCGGCGCTGTTTGGCGAGGGTGCCCGCGAGCTCAAACAGATGGTTGCCTTCATGGGCGGTGACCCGGAGGTGGCGACCGGCTTGGGCGGTGTCGGCGATATGTTCGTTACCACGATGGGCGGACGCAATGTGCGTGCCGGAACCTATGTCGGTGCCGGAGTGCCGTTCTTGCAGATCCGTAACGTCAAGATGAAAGGCATCACCCTGGAGGGGGTCGCCGCCATCGACGTGGTTGGTGAGGCGATCGGAAAGTTGACTCAGCATGGGGTGATTGCTGAGACCGATTACCCATTGGTGCGCGCCCTCTACGACATCGTTGATCACGATGCTCCCCTCGATTTGCCCTGGGAGAAGTTCTTCGGCGGAGAAAAGTGACGTTGGGTGACCGGAGTCGGAACACCGTGTCGAGGTACTCAGATGTCCGCAGTAATGTGCGTGCGAAAAATACCGGCCTGGGTGGGGTCCGGGCATTGTGGTGCACGACGCGTCCTTTGACCGGGATTTTTCGCACCCGGTGAAGGCTGCTTCATGCGGCAGTCCGAGAGTCCGCTTGCCTTCTGTGAACGAGAGGTGCCCTTCGGAGCGCCACGACTTAGACTCGTCTGGTCGTCTTAGAAAGGCTGTCATGAACAACGTCATCGAGGTCACTGATGCGACCTTCGTTTCCGAGGTTCTCGGTGTTTCCAAGCCGGTCCTCGTCGACTACTGGGCCGACTGGTGTGCCCCCTGCAAGCAGCTCTCCCCGATCATCGAGGAGCTAGCTGGAACCTACGGCGACCGGATGGTTTTCGCTAAGGTCGACACTAACGCCAACACCCGGGTTGCCGCGGAGCAGGGGATCATGTCACTACCCACCATCCAGGTCTGGCAGGGTGGCCAGCTCGTCAAGTCGCTGCAAGGCGGCAAGACAAAGAAGGCGCTGGTCAAAATCATCGAAGAATTTGTCGCCTAAGGAGGATCATGCCGTCTGCCACTAAGAAGGTTTCCCTGGTCCGTCGTAGTGAAGGCCACTACACCGCCACCAATGCGCGTGGTGGGCAAATTCGGCTTGGGGCCGGGAAGGACGCCGAGTTCACCCCTGTGGAGCTGCTGCTAGCCGCTATCGGCGGGTGCTCGTCCATTGATGTCGACACCGTGACAAGCCGTCGCGGCGAGCCTACCCAGTTCACCGTTTCCGTCTCGGGCACCAAACACAGTGACGAGGAAGGACGGGCATCTCTGGGCGACGTCGCCGTCGACTTCCAGTTGAGCTTCCCCGACACTGAGGAGGGACGTGAGGCCGCCGGGCTGGTGAACCGGGGCGTCACGATGTCACGCGACAAAAATTGCACCGTCTCGCGGACCGTCGAGGCCCAGACTCCGGTGGCTTTCAGCATCGCCGGCGAGCCGTTGGACTGAGGTTTCCTGGCGGGTCGTTCTCGCCGCGTTTTTACGCGGAGTGTGTTCACGAAGGGTCTTCCACAGGACATGAGGCGGCTGGACCCGGTGACGAAAAATCCCGGGCCCGGCCGCTTTACGGCATCAGGAGATGAGATCTCGCAGCCAGGTGATGATTTTGTCTTCGGCGTCGCGGGCTTGGGGGAAGGCGAGGGTGAAACTTTGGGTGCCATGAGCCATGCCGCGGACTGTTGTCAGTTCTACCGGCACCCCGGCGTCCTGGAGCTTGTGCTGCCATGCGATCGAGTCGTCACGCAGCGGATCCACCTCACAGTTGAGCAAAAATGTCGGCGGAAGGCCGTGCGCGTTCTCCAGGCAGGCAGGGTTAGTCAGTGGGTTGTCGAGACTTGCTCCGTAAGACAGATAACGCACGTGGCTGTGGTGCAGTGCGGCCGCTAGGTCAGGGGCGTCACGACGAGCCTCGGCCATTGCTTCGGAGGTGTCAGAAAGGTCGAGAACCGGCACCTCCAGGATGTGCCCAAGAATTGCGGGGTTGCCCTCGTCACGGCACATGATCCCCGTTGCAGCGGCGAGGTTTCCACCCGCGGAATCGCCCCCTACGAGAATGCGTGAAGTGTCAAACCCCTTGTCAGGTCCGGTTTCGGCTACCCGCCGCACGACGTCAACGACATCATGTAGGTTCTCGGGGTAGTTGTGCTCGGGCAGCAATCGGTAATCGACACTGACGACACATACCCCGGCTCGCTGGGCGATGCTGGCTGTGCGGGAGAGCACGGTGCGTGGGGAACCGTGAACAAATGCCCCGCCGTGGGCCCATACCAGTACTGGAGCGGGATTGGGGAGCCCCTTCGGCCGCTGAATGAGTACCGGGATTGGGTGAGTCCGTCCGGGGACCGTGCGGTCCTCGAGAATCACCGAGTCAGGGACCGCAGGCGTTATTTTTCCCCGCAGGCGGGCGGCCGCGTCATTGTCACGCGCCCGCTTCTCGGCGAGCGTTTGTTCTTCCTTCGGTTGACGATCCAGAATTTCTGCCAGTCGTGGATCCAGTTTCATGTCACTTCACCCTCGTCACTCGTGTGATACACAACGACCCCAGGACGGCCAGGATGATCGTTGCAGTGAACAGTCCGGGATAGCCCACCGTCTTTACGAGGGCCGCACCAATGCCCGGTGCGAAGACGATCGGTAGAGAATTGGCGGCGTTAAGGAAGCCCAGGTCGCGGGCAGCATCGTCGCGGTCGGGCAGTACCTCGACCATGAGAGCCCCGTCGACAGCCATATAGGTGCCGAACGCGGCCCCGCCCATCGCGGCGAAAATGGTGAGCGTCCACGGCTCGTTGACAAGGAAGAGGGGAATGACTCCAACCCCGGCCACGAGCGGGGCGATCATTGTGAAGGGCTTGCGGCGCTTGATCTTGTCGGACCACGGACCCGTGATGACGTCAAGGACGACTGCCGTGACGGCGAGGACTGCGAATTCATCGCGATGAGTCTTCCGGCAGTTGCTCGTGTCATGCCCATCTCATCAGTGGCGATGTACAGCTGGAATTGCATCACCATGAACAACGAGATCACGAAGAGAAATCGGCCTACCAGGATCCACCAGAACTGGCCGTCAGAGGGTGGCCTCATCTGAGCACCGAACTGGCGCCAGATGACTGGTGGACGGGGCGACCGATGACGCAACGGGTGGGGTGGAAGCAGGATTACCACGATGATGCTCGATACCAGCATTATCCATGCCGCCATGAGGAACCCTTGCGATGGGTGGGTTACGAAGGCCCCGGCGATAACTGCCCCGATGATTTGGGCGAGGAGATAGCCTGCGCCACCGAATGCTGAAACCTTACCGAGAGTGGAGTCGGGGACGTAGTCCGGTGGGATGGCGTTGAAAGCGCCAAGCATGCAGTTAAGCCCGCCCTGGTACATCATGTGCGCGATGACGAGGAGGGCAAGGTTGCGGGTTAAGCCGATGCAGGCGAAGGCCAGAGTGCCGACGATGGCACCCCCGATAATCCAAGGATTGCGCGGGCCGAGCTTGGACCGAGTGCGATCTGACAGCGTCCCGGCCAGGATCATGCAGCTAACAGCAGCAATGGCGCCGGTGGTCGTGAATAGGGCGAGTAAGTCGACTTTGTCTTCGGGCTTGACCTCAGCGGCAAGTGCTGCCAACAGCGTGCCGCAGGCAGCTCCGACCGTCGCCCACCCCAATTGTCCGATGAACATCACTGCGCCGAGGCGACCGGTACTGGCGCACTGCTTGTGCCGGGGCTGAGCACCCTCTCGTGGGGTTGTCGTCATGGGGTCTGCTCCTTTGCGGTGAGGTGCGGGTCGGACCGCCCTTAACAAAACCCTAGTAGCACTAGGTATTGTAGAACGCGACCCTCTGGTGTGGTCGATAAGGCCGATCGGACGCTGCGGGGTCCAAAAATCCCGTTCCGGAGAGGGCCAAGCACCCCCTTGACGTGACCCTCCGCGAGGCGGGATTTTTGTTTACAGGGTGAGGAGGCCGGGGAGGGGAAGCGTCGTTGGCCGTAAGCTAATCCGGTGCCCAGGTCTCCGCTACGCCAACGCCACGGTCTGGAGTCAGCGTGGGTTCACACCCCCGATCATGGGGCGTGCCGTCGGTTGGCAACTGAGCGTGGAGTCGATGGCTGGCCCTGGTCTACCATGCGGGAATACCTAGTCGAGAGGCTCCCGAGAATGGGTGGACAGCGTGTTGACGAGATGCTTGATGAGGGAAGGTTCGTCGACGAGTCAGGGCGTACTTTCCGGCGGGATTCCCCTTTCACCCCGCAGACCTTCGTTTTCTTCCACCGAGACCTGCCTACAGAGACTCCCGTTCCGGCCGGGATCGGCATTCTCTATTCCGATGAACGCATTCTTGTGGTCGACAAGCCGCATTTCCTGTCCTCGATCCCGCGGGGCTGCCATGTCCTCGAATCGGTTGTTGTTCGACTGCGCACTCAATTGGGGCTGCCAGAACTAACGGTCGCTCACCGCCTCGATCGTGTTGCCGCTGGAGTGTTACTGCTGACCCGGGAGCGAAAATGGCGTCGCCCGTACCAAGAGATATTCGAGCGTCGTGAGGTCGTCAAAAAGTATCGGTTGGTGGCACCCGTGGTGCACGATCCAGCTGGGGAAGGGGTTACCGCGACAAAAAGCGGCTGGCAGGTGAGGTCCCGGATTATTAAGGAGCGGGAGATTTTGCAGGCCCGTGAAGTTCCCGGCGTACCGAATGCTGTCACCGATATTGCGCTGATCGGTGAGCACGGCGGGTGGGGGCTGTACGAGGCGAGCCCTCGGACTGGTCGCACCCACCAAATTCGTCTCCACATGCAACGTTTGGGCGCTCCAATTGTGAATGACCCCTTTTACCCGGTAGTTCTGGACACCCCAGTCGATGATTTCACCCATCCCTTGCAGCTGCAGGCGTGGCGGATGGGATTCACCGACCCCGTCTCCGGCGACCCGAGAGCCTTCACCTCGAGATTAGGGTTAGCCGCTTGGCAGTGAGGGCAAGGTCATGCCCCTGACGTGATGCCAACCGACATGGGGTTTGCCTGTGTCCTGGCCATTTTTCAAGCGCCGCCCCGCGTACCGGACCTGTCACCGCCTATGTGCCTGCCCTGATTTCCCGCCGGCCGTACCCATTCTCCCCGCAGTGGGTCTCGCTCAGCGTGGGTGAACTGCTAACCCGTGGTTATTTTTCCCGATATGTGGGGAGCGGTGCCACTGGGGTGCTTGAGACCTTCGGGGGCTGACAGAAATCGCCACGTGAAGATATGGGGTTGGTTCAGGGATGGCTCAATATCGTCGAGGGCTCAGCGATGCCCCGACCCGTCGTGAGCTGACGAAAAACGTCAGGGGGGAAGAGGCAGCGAGAAGAAACCTGCGCCGCATGCCGCTTACCTATACCACGTCGCGTCCATGGCATCCGGACAGCATTTCGTCGCACCACCTTGCGCGCGGGTGGTGCGACGAAAACTGTCGAGTGCCTCAGCGACCTAGTTCAGTGAGGAACCTTTCGGCGTCTAGAGCAGCACGGCACCCGGACCCGGCCGCGGTGACGGCTTGTTGGTAGTGGGAGTCGACCAGGTCGCCGCAGGCGAAAACTCCCGGCACATTGGTGCGGGTGGACGGCTCAGCGCACACGACGTAGCCGGCATCGTCCAGATCGACCTGGCCGCGTACCAGCTCGGAGCGCGGGTCATGGCCGATGGCCTCAAAAACGCCGGTAACTTCGAGTTGACGTTCCTCGCCGGTTTTGGTGTCCCGCAGGGTGATCGACTCGAGCTTCGACTCGCCCTGCATGGCGACGATCTCGCTGTTCCACGCGAAGGTGATCTTGGGGTCGGCTGCGGCACGGTCGGCCATGATCTGAGAGGCGCGTAATTGGTCGCGGCGATGCACAAGGGTCACCGAGTTGGCGAACCGGGTGAGGAAAGTGGCCTCCTCAACCGCGGAGTCACCGCCACCAACGACGGCGATGTCTTTGCCGGTGAAGAAGAACCCGTCACAGGTGGCGCACCACGACACGCCGCGCCCGGACAACCGCGGCTCATCCTCAAGCCCGAGTTTGCGGTAGGCCGATCCCATGGCGAGGATAACAACGCGCGCCCTGTAGGTATTTCCGTCGGTGTCGATGAGCTTCTTGATCTCACCGGTGAGGTCGATATCGGTGACGTCGTCGGCGATGAGCTCGGCTCCGAACCGTTCGGCCTGGGCACGCATCTGCGCCATGAGGTCGGGGCCCATGATCCCTTCGGAGAAGCCCGGGTAGTTTTCGACCTCGGTGGTCTGCATGAGGGCGCCGCCGGCATCCATTGACCCTTCAAATACCAGCGGCTTCAGTCCGGCGCGGGCGGTGTAGACAGCGGCGGTGTATCCGGCTGGCCCAGACCCTACGATGATGACGTCGCGCGGCTCGTCATTACCGTGGACGTCGACGCCGACGGCCTCAGGGAAGGGCTGGGTGGTGTCGATTTCCGAGGGATCGGACAGCGAAATGTTGCCGAGGATGGTGTTGGGTGCAAGGGCCTGAGTGGTCATGGCGTCTCCTGGTTAGTGACTGGTTCGGGGATCAACCTATTTAGCGCATGAAGCTGTTACGGCATTCCCGGAGGGTTGTACGCCCGGCGTGGGGCTTCCGGTGCTCTCCCTCATGACGAGGTGTCACGGTATGGGGACGTCGATTCCTGGTTGGTCCGCTCCCGATTGCCGCAATTCGATGGCAGCCGATTTTGATGAGGTGCTGTACCCGTGCACGAGTGTCAGGGCGTACGTGGGGACTCTCATGTACAACGTTAGAAACAGTGTTGACGGGCACCCCGGCTGCTTTGGCAACATCCACAAGGCGCGCTGTCATGGCCAGGATCTTATGATCTCCAACGGGGGTTCAGCAATGTCAGGGGAACGACTTGTGAAGAGGGCTTTGCACCTCTCTTTATATCGTTGTTATAACCTATGGCAACGTTGCACAGAAGCCACGGCTGGGAGGATCCCTGGCGTGTCAGCAATGGGGCCTCGGCAATGACATGGACGGGCCGTGGCAGATGGGCCACAAGTCACCTGAGGAATACGCCCGGGCCGTGACCGAGGTGGCCAACGCCTTCCCTGCTTCGACGACAATCCCATTGTGGCTACCTGTGGTTCCTCGGACCGCTCCATGCCCATCTTCGGGCGCCGGGAGCGCGTCGTCGCCGATGCTGCATTCGACAGCCTGGACCTGGTGTCGGCCACGCCTACTACGAACCGATCGACGACGGCGTGATCCGTCTCGGCGTGGTTGCTGTCGGCAGGACCCGCATCATCGTGCACCGGGATTCGGACCCCCGGACTAATCTCTTCTGTTAGTTACCTGACCATGGTCGGATGGGGTTGGCCGGTCGCGTGCCACTACAGCGTCGTTCCCTCTCCGCCGACAGCATGTTTCCCTCGGCGATCGGGTGAACACTTGACGGAATCGTAGACACTGGAAGTCATGAGTGAGTCGACGAATGGTCCCCAAAAGCCTCGTGAACCTAATTCTTTCCCGCGTGCTAGCGCCGAGGGCGGATATTCCTCGCACTCTGAGGATGCCCGTCAGGGCTGGGCACAGGAGTCATATTGGTCGCACAGTGACGATACCCGGTCTAGTTCGGGAGATTCGCCGACTACCCAACGGCAGCCGTGGGAATCGTCTGAACAGCCCACTGCTATTGATCCGAACCTTGGTAACAAAAATGCCGGCTCGCCGCAGCCCTCGTCTCGATCGGGCCGCAAGGGCTTCCGAGGCGGGACTATTGTCCTTGCTGCGCTGCTAGCCGCGGCCGTGGGTGGAGTCTCAGGTGGTCTTGTCGATCGTTCCTTGACAAAAAATGACGCTCCTGCCGTGGCCACAAGGTCTGCCGCCCCGAATACCGTTACCAAGGTTGTTCAGGGATCGTCATCTGCTCCGGACTGGACGGCCACTGCCTCCGCCATCTCAAACTCGGTGGTCTCCATCACCGTGACGACCGGCAATGGGGGCGGCGAGGGGTCCGGCGTCGTCGTCGATTCCAACGGCGACATCGTCACCAACAATCACGTCGTCTCTGACGTCGCATCCGGCGGTCAACTGACGGTATCTATGGGCAACAAGACGTATGACGCCAAGGTGGTTGGCAGTGACCCATCAACTGACCTGGCTGTCATCCGGGTAACGAATCCGCCCGAATCCATGAAGCCGATTAGGTTCGCCAATTCCAGCAAGCTGACCGTCGGTGCCCCGGTCATGGCTGTTGGTAACCCGCTAGGACTGTCCGGATCGGTGACGACCGGCATCATTAGCGCCCTTAACCGCCCGGTCACGACCATGAGCCGCGATGACTCAGATGACTTGTTGGGGTCATATGATTCCTCGTCGGGGGTCGTCGTCACCAATGCCATTCAGACCAGCGCCGCGATTAACCCAGGCAATTCCGGGGGTGCGCTGGTCAATGCCAATGGTGAACTCGTCGGCATCAACTCCTCGATCGCCAGTTTGCCGTCGGCGGACCGCTCCCAGTCGGGCAATATCGGCATCGGGTTCGCCATCCCATCGAATCTGGCCAAGTCGGTTGCCGACCAGATCATCCGGACCGGCAAGGTCACTCATGCTTTCCTAGGCATTTCGGTTCGTGACGCGGCTGCAGTTAAGGCTGGTGTCAAGGTTCGGGGTGCCGGGATCGCGACGGTCATTCCGAGCTCGGCTGCCGACAAGGCCGGTTTGCGTCAAGGCGACGTCATCACCAGGATTGACGACACCGATATCGCTTCGGGGGAGTCTTTGGTGGGTCTTATTCGTTCGTTCAAAGCTGGACAGAAAGCAAAAATCAGTTATATCCGTGGTTCCCAGGAGGGGACGGTTGACGTGACAATGGGCACGGCGAAGACTTGATTTTGGCAACAGCACGGCCACCTCTCCGCAGCCGATGTGCTGCGGGGAGTTTGAATTTCTACCTGCGCTCTCACATGAGGTCGAGGACCGCTCGGGCAGTGGCGTCATCAACAACGAGGTCGGTTGCAACTCTGGCGCGCAGGGCAGCCAACAGTCCGACGGCCTTGGCGCGCCCAGCGACGACGCAGAGCCGACGCGGTATGCGCTGTAATTGGAAGGGGGCTAATCCGGTTGCTCTCTTGTTGAACTCGACGTCATAAGCACCGTCAGCCTTGAGGAAGACAGTGTTGACGTCACCGACGACTCCAGCATGTACCAAATTCGCCTTTTCCTCATCGGTCATGTAACCCGCTGAATAGACGTGGGAGGGGACCGGGCTGTCAAGGGCTCCGACGCTGAAAACAGCAAGATCGAGCTCTCGATGTGCTTTAAGGACGGCCTGAACGGAACGTTCCTGCCACATTGCGGCTTTTGTTGACGCACTGTCGAAGAAGGTTGGGACCGGGAAATGAATAACCTCGCCACCAAATGCAGCAGCCATTCTTGACAGGATCGATCCGACGTAGGGGATTCCCGAACTAGCGGGGTTTGCCGACCCATTCATCTGGACGACGCTGACCCCTTTGACGTCTTTAGGCACTACGTAGTGGGTGACGGCATCAAGGGTTGTGCCCCAGGCGATACCGACGGCGGAATTGTCCTCGACCATATCTGTCACCATCTGTCCCGCGATCCTGGCGACTTGATCGAGGCGGTGGATCTCGGTGGTTCCTGATTTCACGGGCACAACCGTGGTATTTACCCCGAACATCCTCGTCAGGGTGGAATCCAGTCCGCTTCGTAGCCCCGTTGGCTCGGACAAAGTGATGCGCACAACTCCGGACAGACGTGCCTGCTTGAGAAGTCGAGATACGGTCGAGCGAGATGTACCGAGATGGCTGGCGATGGTATCCATTGTCTCGCCCTGCATGTAATACATGGACGCAGCTGTCCATACATCATTGGACAATTCGTTCATGCCTCCCCCTTTGCCATGCACATAAGTGCGGAATCGCGATTCCGTGGGGCCCTTGATGTTTAACTGTGAGCTACGTCCGACCCCAATGGGGGGCGGGACGACGGTCCCCGTTCCTAAATTCTACGGGATCGACCGCCACCGGCGAGTAAACCGGTGTCAACGGATGACACCACGACGAAGGAGTCTTCATGCTTCTCGAAACCGCGGTGCCCGGTGCAACGATCTTCGGGTCGGAGTTTTTGGGCACCTTGATCCTCATTCTCCTGGGTTGTGGCGTCGTCGCCAATAACCTCCTCCCCAAGAGCAAGGGCCACGCTAACGCCCCCGGTTCCCTCCAGATTAACTGGGGATGGGGCTTCGGCGTGATGTTCGGTGTTTACGCCGCTTACAAGACCGGTGGGCATCTGAACCCGGCTGTGACCGTCGGTCTGGCCGTCGCCGGCAAGGATCTGGCCCCTGGTATCCCTGCTACGGCTGGCAATATCACGATCTACATCCTCGCCCAGTTCGCCGGTGCCTTCGTCGGCGCGGTGCTGTGCTGGCTGGCTTACAAGCAGCATTATGACGAGGATTGCGACCCCGCCCTCAAGCTCGGCACTTTCGCTACCGGTCCTGAAATTCGCAATCCGCTGTGGAATACCATCACTGAGGCCATCGGCACCTGGGTCCTTGTGCTGTGGGTCATCCTCTCCGGCTTCACCCAGGGAGTGAAAATTGGCCCCCTGGCCGTCGGTTTGCTCATTGTCTCCATCGGTGCCTCCCTTGGTGGGCCCACCGGATATGCCATCAACCCGGCCCGTGACCTCTCTCCCCGTATCGCCCACGCCGTGTTGCCGATCAAGGGCAAGGGCGACAGCGATTGGGGATATGCCTGGGTCCCGGTCGTTGGACCGATGATCGGCGCTGTCCTGGCCGCCCTCACCTACTCCATTTTCTGGTGAGTGGGAATACCTCTCGTGACACACTGATTGCGCGTCAGCCGTAATGTGTCAGACACGTCAATGCAGATAAGAAAGGCAACCAACATGAGCGATGAGAAGTTTGTACTGGCCATTGACGAGGGCACTACCTCCGCCCGTGCCATCATCTTCAACCACGCCGGCCAGATCGTGGCCGTTGGTCAGCAGGAATTCGAGCAGATCTTCCCGCGTGCTGGATGGGTTGAGCACGACCCGATCGAAATCTGGGAGGCTGTTCGCGACGTCGTTGGGCTCGCCCTGACCAAGGCCAACATCAACCGCCACCAGCTGGCTGCTGCTGGTATCACCAACCAGCGCGAGACCGCAGTGGTGTGGGACAAGAACACCGGTGAGCCGGTTTATAACGCCATCGTGTGGCAGGACACGCGCACCCAAAAGATCTGTAACGAACTAGCCGGTGACAAGGGCGCCGACCGCTACAAGGAGATCTGTGGTCTGGGCCTGTCGACCTACTTCTCTGGCCCGAAGGTCAAATGGATTCTCGACAACGTTGAGGGAGCCCGTGCGAGGGCTGAGGCCGGCGATCTGCTCTTCGGCAACATGGACACCTGGGTGCTGTGGAACCTGACTGGCGGTACTAACGGTGGCGTGCACATCACCGATCCGACCAACGCGTCTCGAACCATGCTCATGGACGTTCGAAAGCTGCAGTGGGACGACTCGATGTGCGAGGTCATGGGGATTCCAAAGTCCATGCTCCCTGAGATCAAGTCCTCCTCCGAGATCTACGGCTATGGTCGCAAGAACGGCCTGCTGATCGATACCCCGATCTCCGGCATTCTTGGCGATCAACAGGCCGCCACCTTTGGCCAGGCTTGCTTCCAAAAGGGCATGGCGAAGAACACGTACGGCACCGGCTGCTTCATGCTCATGAACACAGGCGAGGAGGCCATCTTCTCCGAGAACGGTCTGCTGACCACCGTCTGCTACAAGATCGGTGACCAGCCCACCGTCTATGCCCTGGAAGGTTCGATCGCCGTCGCTGGATCGCTGGTACAGTGGCTGCGCGACAACCTCAAGATGTTCGAGACCGCCCCGAAAATCGAAGCCCTCGCCAACACCGTCGAGGACAATGGTGGCGCCTACTTTGTGCCGGCCTTCTCTGGCCTGTTCGCGCCGTACTGGCGTCCGGACGCCCGTGGCGCCCTCGTGGGCCTGACTCGCTACGTCAACCGTGGTCACATTGCCCGCGCCGTGCTCGAGTCGACCGCCTTCCAGACTCGCGAGGTTCTTGAGGCTATGAACGCCGACTCCGGTGTGCCGCTGACGGAGCTGCGCGTCGACGGTGGCATGACCGCCAACGAAACCCTCATGCAGTTCCAGGCCGACCAGGTCAATGTGCCGGTGGTTCGCCCCGTGGTCGCCGAGACCACCGCTCTGGGCGCCGCCTACGCCGCTGGCATCGCTGTCGGTTTCTGGGAGGGCGAAAATGATGTCACCGACAACTGGGCCGAGGACAAGCGCTGGGAGCCCAAGATGGACGAGAATGAGCGCGAGCGTCTGTTCCGCAACTGGAAGAAGGCCGTCACTAAGACTTTCGACTGGGTGGACGACGACGTCAAGGAGTGATCTTGCTCTGATCCTGATGAACTGTTGACAGGTGGCGCCCCGTGCCTTCCAGCGCGGGGCACCACTGCGTTCAGTTCCTCGTGCCATTGCCGGGCGCTTGGGCCGCCCCGCTGTGTCGATCGGTTGCGTCACGAGCCCCGTTGCGTCATGAGCCGAGCATGGCAGCTACCGGTGACGAAAAATGCCGATTCGGGTAGGGGCCGGGAAAACCTGGGCTGGATGTATTCGTGAGGCGGGAATTTTGCACGGGGCGGCACGCGGCCAGTGTTGCAGACCAGTGCATGGGCCGACGCGGCTGTGGCTACGTGGCCGCGTCGTGATGCGTCAGCCGGGGCGAGACGCCTTACCTCATGAGGAGCCGACGACCGTAATATCAACGATCCCGCCCTGGAACCGGGTAGCTGATTTCGCAGGAAGCTCGGTCAGGTACACCAAAAGGTGCCTGGTCTTTGTATTCTCCGACGGTTTCAACGTCACGATCTTCCCAGCCCCCGTCACCGCCGCGACGCGCGTCCACTCCTTGATCGTCTTCATCGGCGGCTGATCCGAGGACACGTCATGCGTCGGCTCCCATAGCGAGATATCCGTACCAGAACCCACCAGCCGTACTTTGACCGAGGTGACCTTCGTGGCCCGGCCCAAGTCGACGACGAGTCCGACCCCGGGCTTAAGATTCCCGAGCTTCGCCGGGTTGCGATAAACGACGGTGTGCCACGCTGTCGATGGGTTACCGTCGATAGCGAACTTCACCTGGTTATGGCTCTCCTTGGCGTCGCCACCGTCCTCGGAAGGATCAAACTCCTGAACATGCGTCAGCTTGACAGTTGTCGGATTACTGGACGTTTGTGAGGCGCCGCTGTCGGAGTGGCGCATCCCGGCAGCGATGAGACACACAACCATGACCACAGCCGTTACAGCCACGAGGATCGGTGGCCAGCGCCGGTTATGTGGACGGGCCTTCGCGAATACCGGCTCGTCTTCAGCGTCGGTGGACCAGTCCTGAGGGGGTAGCTGAGTGGTGTGAGGGTCGTTACGGCCCGACCATGGTAAGGGCCCTGGGCTACGACCCCATTCGCCGGCAGCAGCTTCCGGAGACCAGTAACCCTCCTCATCAGGACCGTATTCTTCAGCTCGCTCAGGTTCATCGGGGTCCTGCGGTGCCACCGACACCGAGGATTCGTCTGACCACCACGGGTCTTCTTCGGCCCGAGATGTCTGGCCTACGGGGAAATGGATGCGGCGCTCCAAGTCAGCAGCGGCATCGGTGGATCCTAGGGTCCGCCCCAGAGACTGCGCGATCTCGTTGGCTGTGCGCAATGGGACCTCGTCATAGTGAGGAACCCGCGAGAGGATTTGGTCACAAAGGACGTCGAGGACGGGGGAGACCCCGGCTCGCACCTCACGTGGGGTGAGCCAGCCATGAGCATCTGTAGGTGCCGGTGGCAGCCCCCACGACATGGCCGTCGCCGGTTCCACGAAAGGTCGGTGCCCCTGTCCTTTGGGCCATCGAGATACTAGGCAGGCGTAGAGAACGCGACCAATATCCGTCACGTCAGCGACTTCGCGGTCCGGCCAAGAGCGAGAACTATCCCCCGGCCGGGGATGCAATGCGGCCTCAATGAGAAGACCACTGATCTTAAGGTTCCCTGTTGAGGTGACCAGGACGGTCCCGGGGCTGATGCGGTCATGGAAGATCCCCTGGGCGTGTAACGGGGCCATAGCATCAGCGATCTCATGGGCGATCCACGCCGCTTCCAGCGCTGACAGCGGGCCGGTTTCTAGCAGCTCCTCGATCGACTTGCCAGGTGCGTATTCACTGACGACCCACGAGGCTGGTTCTCCCGGCCCGGCGACGACAGCGTCAAGGACCCGTAAGAAGCGCGAATCGGTAGCAACAGCGGCGCGCCTAGCAGCGTCAAGGACAGCAGGGGTGCGACGACCATGTGGGGCCAGGGCGTAGATAAGAACCGGGCGGTGCAGCTTAGTGTCGAAGGCCCGCCACGTAAGCGAAGGCTCCAGACGTGAAATCTCTTGGTCGAGGCGATAACGCCCGCCCAGAAAAGACGCCGCGGAGAGGTGAGGAAGTTTGTCCATCTCATAGGAGCCCGAGTCATATGGACCGCGGTAGCTGTCGGCGGGGTCTTCGAAAGACACTGCCACCTCCTACCCGATCGATCCGACTGTGCATTTTCAACGATACCGATCCGGTACCGGAACCCTGGGATTGTCACGCGGTGCGGTCGCCAGTGTCGGTGGGGGAGCTCCGTGCAGAATCGTCACCCGAGGCCGCTTCCTGATCCTGTTGTGCTGGGGTGGCTGGCGTGCTGTCAGAAATGTCATCAAGCTTCGTTGCAGGTTGCTTAGCGTCTCGGGCTGCGGTCTCGGTGTCGCGCTGGGAATTTGCCGTCACCTGTCGGATTCTCAGCACCGTCGCGATGATGAGCACCAATGCCGACACGACGATGATGATCCAGCCCACATCATCCATTTGGGTAGCTTTGACGACGAAAGTTGACTGAGAACCCAGGAGCCGTCCCGACGGAGTCGACAGGTGAGCCTGCATCTCAACGACGCCGTTTGAACTCGCTTTCGGAGCAAACTTGATGGTTTGCGTTTCTTTGGGCTGTATCGCAACAACCTGGGTGTCCGGGATGTCAATGCGTTGCGGGTTTTCTGAAGTGACTACGACCTTGACACGAACCGTCTGCGCTAGCGAGTTCGTGATCGTGAGTGGAAATTCGTTACGTGACGACGACATCACAAAATGGGATGCCGAATGCAGGACCAGACCGTTACCGGCAATGACCTCCGACGCCGGGCGCATAACGCCGGTAGCCCACGCCTCCCGATCCTTGAGTGACGCCGACAGCGTCCGGCTGACAAATTTCGCCGAGGTCAAAGAAGCCGTCTCCGGCGAGGCCCCGACCAAATCTGACCAGCTGTCAGCATCAACGCCCACGTCGTGCTGGATTTGCCACCACGAATCTTTGAGGATCGTGTTTCCGGCATGACTTTCCGGCAGGTGTAGCCCAGGCTTAGCCCCGTTGAGAATTGTCGACAGGTTCTGCAGGTGGAGCCAGCCGATGGGAGCAGTGGCCCGGACGTCGTTCACGGTGGTCACGAGGGTGACAGCAGGGATCGACTCACGAGTCATGAGGAGGGCTTGGGACAGCAGCATTCCGCGTCGCTGAGAATCACTGTTTGATTGGGGATGGCCGCCGGTCCGGACCGTGTCGGCCAACCCGATGATCTTCACCCCAAAGTCCTCACGAACCCCCTTACGAACTGATGCTGCGCAAGTCAGTACGATGGAGGGGGAGAGCTCTTTAGCCAAGGTTTTGAACGACGAATTGTCGAGTTCAGCGGCGGGATCGATGATAGCCAAGGGCAAATGCGCTGCGGGGTTGGAAGGGTCGACGGCGTGCTTGACCGTCAGTAAAAGACTGGAGTGTCCCTGCCGGGCGGCCCCGATGACGTCAGCATTTCCGTAGGGCAGGCGATATGCCCGGCCTGACGATAAGAGAGGCTCGACGAGATTTAGCCACTCCTTGGCCTGCTCTTGGCCAGTTCCGGCGACAGTGTGTGAGCCCTTGCCAGCTACCAGATAACCCGACGCCATGGCACGAACTTCGTCGATAAGACTCGGATCAATGAGCACGGTGGCATTGCGGGTATGTGCTGCCTCGGCGAGGGGTTTCAACCGGCGGGTGATGTCATCGGATAGGGATTCGTCGGTGAAGGTACCGTCAATGCGTCGCGACGGTGGGGCGGACAGCACGATAACGGGGGCCAGATTCGCGCTGGTGTGAGCGTCTGAGAGTACCGTGAGTACCCGTGCTCGTCCGACGGTTCTCCGCGGTTGATTTCCCGGGGATGCCTGTACATGAACCCCGACTGCATAGACAGCATTTGGCGTCGTCAGACCCATCTGAGCGGGTGTACCGGTGACGGTGAACGCCCCGGTGTCTCCTGGCTTAAAGGTCTGGTTGGCCTCGGGGTCCGTGATGTTAAAAATTGACGCCTCTTTCGGCTCGCGGAACCAGCGCATCCCCACTGGCACGGTAGCCGGGGAAGCGAGGAGGTCAGAGAGGTCCCGAGTGTCGTTGATCTCGTCCTGGGAACGCCAAAAAGACGCCTGTACCCACGTCATGGACACCGAGGAGGTGTTCGTGACCGTCCCTTTAATCGTGATGGGAGTTTTGGGATCACCCGTCGGCGGCGTGACGGAGGTAATCGCCACCTTGACTAACTCGGAGGCGGTGCGCGCCTGGGCAGGGGATGATCCCGTCACAACGGTCGCCAAAACCATCAACAGGCCTAGTAGCCAGGCGGCTGGGCGAAGGCGGGAAGGAGAAGGCACGTCTGTCATGGTAGTTGGCCGACCTGCTTCAGCTGTGACCATCAGAAGGGTTTAGCGATCCTGCGTGGCCCACCAGGCCAGCAGTGCGTTTTTCGCCTCGTCGGGAGTATGCGGGCCTTCATCCAGGCGAAGGTTGAGCAGGAATTTGTACGCCTTGCCAACCTCCGGTCCCGGCTTGATACCTAAGGTCGCCATAATTTGCTGGCCGTCGAGGTCGGGTCGAATGGCGGCGAGTTCCTCCTTAGCGGTCAAATTGGCGATGCGCGCCTCAAGATCGTCATAGGCGAATTCCAGCCGCTCGGCTTTGCGCCGATTGCGAGTCGTGCAGTCAGATCGGGTGAGGATATGGAGGCGCTCCAGTTGGTCGCCGGCGTCTCGAACATAACGACGAACCGCCGAGTCAGTCCAACCTTGATCACCGTAGCCGTGGAAGCGCAGGTGCAATTCGACGAGCTTGGATACCTCCTTGACGACCTGGCTGGGGTAGGTGAGGGCCTTAAGGCGTTTGCGTGCCATCTTCGCCCCGATGATGTCGTGGTGATGGAAGCTCACCTTGCCGCCGGGCTCGAACTTGCGCGTCGAGGGCTTGCCGATGTCGTGCAGCAGGGCCGCCAGACGACCCGTGAGGTCCGGGTCGTGGCCGCGACGTTTCTCTAGGTCGATCGACTGGTCCAAAACCGTTAAGGAGTGTTCATAGACATCCTTGTGACGGTGGTGCTCGTCGCGCTCGAGACGCAGCGCGGGGAGTTCGGGAAGTACATAGTCGGCAATCCTCGTAGTCACGAGGAGGTCCAGTCCCTCACGGGGGTAGTCAGTGAGGAGAGTCTTGGAGAGTTCATCGCGAACACGCTCGGCTGAGATGATCTCGATGCGAGAGGCCATGTCGGTCATGGCGGCACGTACCTCGTTCGTGACGGTAAAACCCAGCTGAGAGGTGAAACGTGCCGCTCGCATCATCCGGAGAGGATCGTCACTGAAAGACCGCTCCGGAGGGAAGGGGGTGCGCAAAACTCCCGACACGATGTCGGTCAGGCCTGCGTAAGGATCCGAGAAGGTTCGGGTAGCGGCATGAAGGGCCATCGCATTGACAGTGAAGTCGCGGCGAATAAGGTCCTCCTTGAGGGTCTCGCCGTAGACGATCTCGGGCTTGCGTGAGTCCGGATGGTAAGCATCCGCGCGGTAGGTTGTGACCTCAACCACCCAATCGTCAATCTGGGCGCCGATCGTTCCGAAAGCTCGGCCGATATCCCAGGTCGCGTGGGTGTGTTGGCGCAGGATCGCCTCAGTGTCATCGGGGCGGGCATCGGTCGTGAAGTCGAGGTCGTGACCCAGTCGGCCCATAAGGGCGTCGCGAACAGATCCACCAACGAGATACAAATCGTGACCAGCCTGTGCGAAGGCCTCACCTAGTTCGGCCACCAACGGGATCTGCTCGAAGAGCGCATTGATGCGGTGCTCGAGCAACTGCGGCACGGTCATCCCGGATTCGTCGGGGGAAGGACGCAGGGCGGCGGGCAGCATGGTGGTGCTGTTGATGTTTTTCTCAGGCATGGCGGCAAATAGCCTACGCGACATTGGCGTCGAGGCTGGTGGGCGGTAGGAACACTACAGGGCTTATTCGGATCGGTCGTGTCATGAAGGCTGCTGAGGACCTGATCAGGACAGCTTACGACCGCGCGAGCTCTGGGCAGCGGTACCGCGAGATTTGCCGATACGTGCCAGGGTACGCACCCGCGACCACTCGCAGAACAGTGAGAACAGCACGATGCACGCCAGCGTTATCCCAGCTGCCCAGCCGGGTAAATGACGGTACGCGGCCACCCACAGCACGAGGGCAAGAACGCTCAGGGACAGGTAGGCGCGATTTACCATGACCCCGAGTTTACGGGTTGTGACGAAAAGTGCCGACATTATGCATGTCGGGGCGAAGGAGTGAGGATACGGGACCCGAGGCGGGAGAAATGGTCATCAAGATGGGGGAGCCGGTCTCGAGCCACGACATGGTGGCGTGCCATGCTGAGACCATGCGTCCCGATCCGAATGCGCCGGTCGTCGTAGCCGTTGACTCGTTTAAAGGCTCACTGAGCTCTGGGAAGGCTTGTCGAGCAGTCCGGCGGGGGTTTTCTGCGGCTGATCCGGATCGTGAGGTCATCACGATCCCGGTTGCTGATGGCGGGGAGGGGACTGTTGAGGCAGTTCTAGCGGCCGGTTGTCATGCTGTCACCGTCAAGTGTCACGGCGCCACAGGAGACCTCGCGGAAGTCGACTACGCAATGCGTGACCGCCATGCTGTCATTGAAATGGCTACCTGTTGTGGTCTAGAGAGGGCCGACCGGGTATCCGGGCCGCCGACACCCCGGCGTGGCCTCGTGGCATCCAGCCGCGGCCTTGGCGAGGTCATCGCAGCCGCCCTGCGTAAAGGAGCGACCGACATCACCGTTGGGGTCGGTGGGTCAGCATCCACTGATGGCGGCGCAGGAATGTTGGAAGCCTTAGGTGTGCGTCTGCTCGACAAAAATCTCGCGCCAATTTCTCCCGGGGCAGCAGGGTTGACGGAACTCACACGCCTCGACCTGTCCGGACTCAATCGAAAATTGTCGGGGGTAGAGCTGACAGTTGCGTGTGACGTCACCTCGCCGTTGCTCGGACCGGAGGGTGCGGCTGCCGTGTTTGGTCCTCAGAAGGGCTTGGACCACGAAGGTATCGCGGTTGCTGAGGCCGGTCTGACCAGGCTTGCCGACCTGATGGAACCAGCTATCGGCAGTACTTACCGGGACGATCCGGGATCCGGGGCCGCCGGTGGAGTTGGTTGGGCGCTTCGCTGTCTGGGAGCTAAATACCGCCCGGGGGCAGCTGCAGTGCTCGGATGGGCCAAAGCAGTGTCAAAAATCTCTGGGGCCGGACTTGTTGTCACGGGCGAGGGTCGACTTGACGGGCAAACCTTGCTAGGCAAGCTTCCCGACACGATCCGCAAGATTGCTCTCGACGCAGGAGTGCCGGTATGGGCGGTGTGTGGGAGGTGCGACCTGCCCGAGGAGAAGCGTCGTGTCTTCGAGCGCATCATCTGCTTGTCCGACATTGAGCCTGATGTTGAGGCATCGATGGCCCAAGCTGGGCCGCTGTTGAGTCGGGCGGTGGAGCAGGCGGTGCGGGAGGAGCTTGGTCGCTGACCCGGTGAACCCGCCGGAAAAGCGTCCGACGTCTGCGACGTCGAAAACTGTCACGTCGTGGGCGGAGAGGCGAGTTCTCTGCCCACGAAAGGTGTGCCACGTGGTATCTGGCGATGGCCGGGGCGGAGGACACTTGGGATCGTGATGAAAAGGAAGGCCGGACTGTCGATCAGAAAGCCCTGCGGATCCGAGCCGCGTCGAAGGCGTCCTTACACTCGCGGCGTAGGGCGCGCAGAACATTATTATGCTGGTTAGCGATGCATTTCGTCATGACCTGGAAGGTCATCGTGTCGCCGGTGATGTCACCGACGCCCAGCATCAGCGGCTTGTCGAGTAGGGTTCCTTCAAATTCGACTTCGAGGTTGTCGAGAACCTTACGGATGACGCGGATCACCTGGTTGGGATCTTCCAGGGCGTGCACGTTGATGTCAGTAAACGAGGTCGTCCAGCCTTGAGTGACATTGCCCACCTTGGTGATCTCACCGTTGCGTAGATACCAGGCTGCGCCATTCCAATCCCGGATCCGCGTCACACGTAGGCCGACATCTTCAACGAGCCCCTCCACTTCATTGATTTTCACCGCGTCACCGACGCCGTACTGGTCCTCGAAGATGATGAAAAGTCCCGCCAGGACGTCTTTGACGAGCGTCTGTGCACCAAAGGCTAGCGCCACGCCAACAATTCCGGCGGAGGTGAGGATGGGGGTGATCTTGAAGCCAATGGTGCTGAATCCCGAAAGTAGGGCGACGATGATGATGATCGTCACACCGACATTCGAAAGAAGTCCGCCAACAGTTGCGGTGCGCTGTTTTTGTCGATCGATGCTCGCGCCGGTCGCCTCTGCGAGGATGCGACGTGTGCGGCCTGGCATCGTCGCTTCGCGTTTCTCGGAACGCGACACCATGAGATGAATCGTCCAATCAACGCCCTTGCGGAGCAGCCAACGGGCGATGATCGCTACAGCGATGGTGATGGCGATGTGGATGAGTGTGTCCCATGTCCACACGTCGGATTTCAGCGGAGGCATGATCTCCCTTCGCGGTCGGGTTCAGGCGGTGGATGTGCTCTCAGTAACACTTCCACCTTCCCACGTCGGGCAAGAAAACCCCCGCCCCGGACACGCCCGAGCCATCAACGTGACAGGATCGATGTATGAGCGACGAAAACGTCTCCCCAGCAGCACGCCTTCCTGACGGTGATGAGCTAACGGCTGAGCGACCGCTGGACCCACAAGACCTGCCTGAGCATCTGGCTGAGCCAACGCAGATGCCTTCAACCGGCCCTCAGGTTGCTCAGGCCGTAGTCGAGGCGGTCGGTGGTACACCCCGTGCGGATGGCATGGTAGACGCCGCCGAAGAGGTGCGCATCGATGTTCTGGCTTTTGCTGATGCGCCCGCGCCGGGCTGGTCGACCTGGTCGACGGTGAGTCTGCACGCTGAACCCAATGCCGTCGCCCTCGTTGACGGCACCAGCAGCGACATTCGCGCGGAGCTTATGGTGGTGGGCGCTCCCGGTTCTGACGTCATGGGCAAGGTCCTGGGATCATGCGCCTTCGCGGTGCTCCGTGATCACTGGTCGATGGCTCCCGGGATCGTCTTCGGCGATGTTGTGTCGATGTACGCGCCGAATTCCGCTACCCCGCATCTCATGTGGTGCCATCCCTTCACCACCCCCCAGCTAGACCAGGTGGACATTGGCGACATGAAGGTCCACTGGTTACTTGGCGTACCGATCACCGAGGCCGAGCGTCAGTGGCTGGAGGCCAACGGGTTCGACGATTTTGTCGAACTTCTTGATGCCAAGGCCGTCAACTACACCGACCTGCAACGCCCGTCGGTGGTCTGACGGACCGGTCAGGCCGACTCCCGCCAAACTACTTCGTTGGGTAGTAGGAGGTGGGGCTGGGGGAGCTCCTGGCCGCGAATCTGCGCGATAGCCATGTCGGCCAAGGCAATTCCCGCTGCCCTGGCATCGCTGCGCACCGTCGACAGCGGAGGATCGTTGAGAGCCGCGATTGGTGCATCGTCGAACCCGACGACGCCGACGTCCTGTGGGACCCGCCGACCGACCTCGTTGAGGGCTCGGGTTGCTCCCGCCGCCAGCAGATCTGAGGCCGCGACAACACCGTCGAGGTCCGGGTGAAGCTCAAGGAGTTCCTTCATTGCCCGCTTGCCGGCGGCGAGGGTCCATTCATTGACTGTGGTGTGCCCTAAGGCGGCATTTTTCGCACCTTGGTGGAACCCATCGAGACGTAGCTGGGTGACTGGGGCCCACGATGGCCCTCCGATAGCGACTAATTTTGACCGACCAGTGGCTACGAGTCGCGCGGTGATAGCCCGGGAACCTCCGATGTTGTCGGTGTCAGCTGAAGGGATGTCAAAGCCCGGAAACGGCGTGGATGCGGTTACGAGGGGAGTATTTGTGGCCATAAGACGCGCGATCAGCGGGTCGTCGTTGCTCATCGCTACCAAAATTGCCGCGTCGAAAGATCCCCCGGCAATCAATGACCCGACCCGCTCAGCGGATCGGGAAGAATCGACGAGGGCTAGCAGCATCTGGTACCCGTGCTCAGAGAGGCGAAGATTCGCTCCCGATGCCATCGGCGACAGAGTTGGCTCACTGTAGAAAACGTCGGCTTTTTCGCGGGCTACGAGGACCACAGTGTCGGTGGACTGGACTCGTAGCGACCGTGCTGCTCGGTTGGGTACATAACCGGTGGTAATGATCGCGTCGGCGACAGCTCGTGCGGTTGCGGGGGCAACGTTGGTGTGGCCGTTGAGGACCCGCGACACTGTGGCATGGGAGACACCGGCGACCCGAGCTACCTCGTGCATAGTGGGTCGGCCTGTTTCCGCACTCATCGACAATCCTCCTCATTATTCCGGTCCAGCATCGGTGACGCTCGATTGTGCGACCCCACTTGTCGGAGGTGGGTCACGAGTCGTAATGTACACGTGTACACGGCGATGTGGTGGATTCTAGGGCGGTATCCAATACACGCCGGTCGGCAGGCTACGGGTCCACTCGTGGCCCATTTACTCAAGGAAGAGGGTTGACATGATCACACGCCGTACTCGTCGGATGGCCTCTGTTGCTGCGATCGTCGCCGGAACACTCGTGCTCGGCGCCTGTGGCAGTTCCTCGGGGGGATCCGGGTCGCCCGGTAAGGCTGCGTCGCAGTCCGCGGCGGCTTCCGGCCCGGTCACCATCAAGTACCTGCACCGTTTGCCCGACGGGGAGGGGATGACGAAGGTCGCTGACATCGTCAAAAAGTGGAACTCGGAGCATCCTGACATCAAGGTTGAAGCCACGAAATTCCCGGGCAAGGCCAATGAGCTCATGCCCAAGCTGGAGGCTGATGTGAAGGCTGGGACTGCCCCCTGTCTGGTCCAGTCGGGATATTCCGAGGTCCCAGACATGTACGTCAAGGGCTTGGTGCAGGACGTCACCAACGAGGCTGAGAAATATAAAGGCCATTTCTCGGGTGCCTACGGGCAGATGTCTGTTGGTGGCAAGGTCGTTGGTCTGCCCCAAGACACTGGCCCACTGGTGTACGTCTACAACGAGGCCGAGTTCAAGAAGCTTGGCATTGGGGTTCCGAAGACCTCTTCTGAGTTGCTTTCCTCCGCCAAGAAGGCTGCTGCCAAGGGCAAGTACATCCTCGGATTCGAGCCCGATGAAGCCCAGAACTGGCTGTCCGCTCAGGCTGCTGCTGCGGGCGCCGTGTGGTGCTCCGCCGAAGGCGATAAGTGGAAGGTCGATACCAACGGCGACAAGAGCAAAGTCGTTGCCGATTTCTGGCAGAAAGCCCTCGACGACAAGAGCGCTGTCACTGACGCCCGTTGGAGCGACGCGTACACGAAAGACCTTGTCAGCGGGAAACTCATCGGCAATATCGTTGCCGCTTGGGAGACTGGCTTCATGCTGGACGCCCTCGATAAGACCAGCTACAACGGTCAGTGGCGCGTCGTCCAGCTGCCATCTTTCGGCGGATCAGACATGACTGGACCTGACGGCGGCTCCGGTGTCGCCGTCGTCAAGGGCTGCAAGTACCCCGCTCAGGCGATGCAGTTCAACGACTGGTTCAACACCCAAGTCAACGACCTCGCTACCCAAGGTTTGGTCCCCGCCGCTAAGGGGCAGGTGACTACCCCTGAGAAGATGAAGAAGCAGTTTGGTGGCCAAGACGTCATGGCCGAGCTTGCTAAGGCAAATGAGAGGCTCGCCCCGAAGTTCGGGTATATCCCTGGCTTCACTGTCGTGGGCACGAAGATGAACGAGAAAGGTGCTGGTGCTGCTGCCGGCAAGGCCAAGGTCGGTGACATCTTCCAGACTGCGCAAGATACCTCGGTCCAGGCGCTTAAGGATGCTGGACTCCCCGTGAACGGGTGATTTTTACGCAAGGTGTTCGGCTTCGGGTTGGGCGAGGGTAGCGGCGTGCGCAGTCCGGACCGATCATTTTTGCCGGTTTGGGGCCTCCTATGGTCCAGGAGGCCCCAAACCCCACCTCGACTGACAGTTTTGATCTGTCATTGACGCAGTCCGCGGCGATCGCCATGGTCGCCGAACGGTGCGGGAAGATCCGCACCGTGACAATTCTTCACAGGAGACGGCATGTCCTCATCCACGATGGCTAGTCGCAAGGCCAGACACGAGGCGTTAACTGGCTGGTTATTCGCACTGCCATTCACCATCGTCTTCATCATCGTGTTCGTTGCTCCCATCATTGAGAGCATCCGGGCTGGTTTCCACAAGCAGGTTGCCGAGGAAGGCGGCCTTTATGGCGGAGGCCGGACAGTGGAGAAATTTGTCGGTCTAGAGAACTTCCAGGACGTATGCACGAATCCAGCCTTCTGGCACGGCATCGGTCGCGTCATGCTATTCGGTGTCTTCCAAATCCCGATCATGATCCTTGCTGCGCTGTTCCTCGCTCTAGTTATCGACTCGTACTTGGTGCGCCATCTCGGGTTCTGGCGTCTCTCGTACTTCTTGCCCTACGCGATCCCAGGGCTCGTGGCCGCGATTATGTGGACCTACCTCTACGTGCCCGAGATTTCCCCTTTCGCGGGACATTTGAGCTTCAGTCTCTTAAGTTCTCACGTCATCCTCGCATCAATGGCCAATATGACGACGTGGACCTTTACCGGCTACAACATGTTGATCTTCTTAGCCGCCCTACAGGCGATTCCATCGGATCTCTACGAGGCCGCACGTATCGACGGCGCCTCCGGCTGGGAGATCATGACGAAAATTAAGATCCCAATGGTTCGAGGCGCGGCTATGTTGGCAGTCCTGCTGTCCATCATCGGTACTGTGCAATTGTTCAACGAGCCGACCGTTTTGGCCACCGTCGCGACTTGGATGCCGCGTGATTACACGCCCATGATGATGGCTTACAACACTATGAACGGAAATATCAGCCCGAGCGGGGCCGGTCCGGCCTCGGCGGTGTCCATCATGATGGCCTTGGTCGCTGGGGGTGCTCGCAATGATCTACGCCCTGGTCCAGAGGAAGGCGGACTGACATGGCACACGGCAAGACCGCCGTCACCAAGGATGGCATCCCTTACCGCCCCTCATTGGATGGTCTCCCTCCTCGATCGATTGCCCCCTCCAAGGCGGCCCGGACAATCACATTGGTGATCTTGGCCGTTGTAGCTTGCTACTTTTTGCTGCCTATCATCTGGCTGGTCATCGCGTCTACCAAGAACAACACCGATCCGGTGAGCACTTCTGGGTTCGCCTTCGGCGAGTTCAACTGGGCCGCCAACTGGCACTCTCTCATGGCCTGGACTAAGGGGATGTTTCCGAGATGGGTGCTCAACTCATTGCTGTACTCAACGGTGTCAGGAGTCGTTGGGACGCTTATTTCTGTCTCCTGTGGATATGCGATATCTAAATTCCGGTTCCCGGGGCGCCGAGTGCTGCTCGTCGTCATCATGGTTGGTCTGCTCATGCCGGTGGCGTTGCTTACCGTTCCGTTGTACTTGCTGTTTATCAAGATGCACCTGGTCAACACCATGTGGGCAATGATCATCCCATCGATGGTCAGCCCGTTTGGGGTGTTCCTCGGCAATGTCTACGCCGATTCGTCGGTGCCAACGGAGCTCCTCGAAGCCGCCCGTATTGACGGGGCGGGAGAGCTCCGGATCTTCTCCACTATGGTGCTGCGTCTGCTGGCTCCGGCCATGGTGACGATCTTTCTGTTCATTTTCGTTGCGACGTGGAACAACTTCTTGCTACCGCTGATGATGATCACTGATGAGAATTTGCAGCCGGTGACTCAGGGACTGTACGGCATGATGGCCTATTTCGCTCCGGACAAGGGCGCTGTGATGCTCGCTTCCGTCATCGGAGTGGTCCCGTTGGTGATTTTGTTCCTCGTCCTCCAGCGTTACTGGCAGTCCGGACTTGCTGCTGGAGCTGTCAAGGGGTGATGCCCCACACGTCAGGTGTGCATGGACTCCCACTACGTAGGTGTTTGTCGGGGCGGTTTCCCCATTCTCGGTGGCCGCGCTCGGTGTGCAATTCCGACGGAACATTGTGCCCCCGAAACGGTCCGTGTCCCGAGTTTTCCTCCTCGCCGTGCACAAAAACGTCGGGCCGGTCACTGTCAATGCAGTGACCGGCCCGACGTGTGGTCGTGGCGATGAAAATCATTCAGCGGCGCTGGGGTGAGTCATGTCGGCGGGGACGACCCACTTATCGAAGTCCTCCTCGCTCATGCCACCGACCGTCAGAGCGGACTCCCGCAGGCTGATGCCCTTACGGTGGGCGTTCTTAGCGATCTTCGAAGCCAGGTCGTAACCGATGTGACGGTTGAGAGCCGTGACCTGCATGAGGTTCTTGTCGAGGTTCTCCTTGATTTTGTCGGGGTTCGGCTTGATGCCGTAGGCGCAATGCTTGTCGAAGCTGATGCACGAATCGGCGATAAGGCGGATCGTCTCCAGGCAGGCATGGGCCATGACGGGCTTGAACACGTTGAGCTGGAAGTTGCCTTGAGAACCGGCAAAGCCGACTGTCGCGTCGTTACCAAACACGCGGGTGGCGACCATCGTCATGGCCTCGCACTGGGTCGGATTGACTTTGCCAGGCATGATCGAAGAGCCGGGTTCGTTTTCGGGGATCAGGAGTTCGCCGATACCGTTGCGGGGGCCAGACGCGTACCAGCGGACGTCATTGGCAATCTTCATGAGGGCGTCGGCGAGGACACGCAGCGACCCCGAAACTTGTACTAGGGCGTCGTGGGCGCTCAGCGCGGCGAAAAGGTTGTCGGCCTGCTTGAACTCAATGCCAGTCTCCTCGGTCGCGTGCTTAGCGACGGTCGGGCCGAAATCAGGGTGGGCGTTGAGGCCGGTGCCGACGGCGGTGCCGCCGATGGCTAGTTCACGGGCGCGTGAATCGGCGTAGCGGATGCCGTCGAGGGCGAAATCGATTTGGGCGACCCAGCCACTAATGACCTGGCCGAGGCGGATCGGCGTTGCGTCCTGCAGATGGGTGCGGCCGACCATCACGACGTCGTCGTACTTTTTGGCCTTCTCGTCGAGAGTGTCGCGAAGCTGCTGGACGGCGGGGTAGAGGCGCTCATTGAGGGCACACACAACGGCGATGTGCATGGCCGTCGGGAAGGTATCGTTGGAGGATTGGCCACGATTGACGTGGTCGTTGGGGTGGACGGGCTTCTTCGACCCGCGTTCGCCACCGGCCAACTCAATCGCACGGTTGCTGATGACCTCGTTGGTGTTCATGTTGGACTGGGTGCCCGAACCGGTCTGGAAGACCACCAGCGGGAACTCGTCATCGAGTTTTCCGGCGATGACCTCGTCGGCGGCCTGGACGATGAGGTCGGCAACGTCGCCCGGCAACTCACCCAGTTCCTTGTTGGCTAGTGCCGCGGATTTCTTGAGAGTTCCGAGAGCACGGATCATGTCTCGGCCCCAAACGAAGGTGTCACGGCCGATCTCGAAGTTGTGGAGGGAACGCTGTGTCTGGGCTCCCCAGTAATGCTCGGCGGGTACTTCGACCTCGCCCATGCTGTCTTTCTCAATGCGCATCTCTGCCATGTCGCAAGCCTACTTTGCACGGGGACGTCACAGGTGGCGGGGTGGTGGGATTTTTGGTCAGGGAAGTCGCGGACACATAGGGGAGGGTGTGGTCAGGGATTCGGTCTATGAGGCTGTGAGCTTGGGCTTGCGAGATGCGGGCGGCGCCTCAAGGAACCTGTGGACAACTCCAATAGTTTCCGCGGTAGTTATCCACAGATGTCGAATTGGGTGACGAAAATCCCGGCTTCAAACGACAACTGAAGATATGGAGTTAGTTGACATTCTTGAGGCCAACGGTGGTGTGGCCAAAATCAGTTCAGTGGGACGAGTCGCTCGGCAGGCGCGGCGGGCAGCACGGGAAGGCTACGTTATTAGACCTCTGCCTAGAATCGTCATGACTGCTATGGCCGCTAGGCACCCAGAGGCGTGGATGCGGGCTGTCAGGTTGTGGCGCCCGAGCACGGTCTTCACTGGTAGAGCTGCTTTGTACCTGGCGGGGATGAGAGACCTCAAGGTGACCGAGATCGACGTCATCGTCCCACATTCGATGCCTCGGTGCTCGCGTCGGCCATGGTTAAGGTTCCATCGCGCTGGGAGCGAGCCCGTCATTGAGGACCGGTACGGTGTGCGTACCACCTGTGCCTACACGTGCTTTTGGTTGGCGTTGCGTGGGGACTGGGAGGCCGCCACGGAATGCCTTCGGAAAGGCTACGTGGCTACCGAAGATCTTCGCGGAGTTCGCCCTAAGGTGGCAAGGAAGGCTCCATCCAGCGTTGTCAGAAGAGTGTTGCGGCAGTTGTTAGACCGTCCATGGTCTGTCGCTGAACGGGAGATTCATGCGTTGTTCCGCCGTTACCGGGTCAGTGGATGGAAGGCAAACGAGAGGTTGTGGATTGACGGGAACGTCGTCTTCCCAGACCTCTGGTTTAAGAAGGAGAACGTGGTCGTCGAGATCGATAGCTACGCCTTTCACGGGAGACCGGCAGATTACGAGGCGACGGCCAGGCGTCACGCGCTGTTGGTTGGAGCTGGATTGCGCGTCATTCGGATCACGCCAAATATGATTCGGGATAATCCGGAGCTGGTACTCGACACCGTCAGGTCAGCGCTCTGGGGCCGCCATAGGGGTGTGGTTGCAGCGGCATGAAGCGGCAAGTCGGGTCTGTGACCAGGTGCATGCCGCTTGTGTTGGGGTCCGTCTTCTTGTCGGATCCGGTCGTTGCACGATTGCGAAAAGTGTCAGCACACTGGGGGTTGGGGCTGGATCATGCCCGGTCCGCTGGAGGCCAGACATATTTTGCTGTTCTTCGCGACGGGACCGCGAATGAGCGGGTTCTCCGATTACCGCTGTGCTAATTCAGTCATTGCTGCGCGAAGAGGGAAGACGTGGATAGGCACGAACCGTTGTATTCGGGGACCTCGTGCAGGCTTGTCGTAGCTGATTCACGGGTCATGGAAATAGCTGCTGATCCACCTCGGTTGTCGTCGAATTGGCTGCCGCGGGCGATTTTTGCCGGGGCAGCGGTTGTGGCGGCTTCCTGAGTGACAGCAGGAGCCGGGGCTGTGGTTTTTATCGGTGGGGCGGGTGCCGGAACACGGGAGGCAGGCTTGGTCGCCGGCTCGACTTCGGGCCGAGAGATCTCAGGCCGGAGAGATTCGGGGTGGTGAAAACTCACGGAATCCGGAGGCTGATAGGAGGGGCGCGGTTCATAAGCATGATGCTGCGGAGACCCTAATTCCGGGGCTGGGTGATGTTGCTGAGGTTGCGCGGGTTCAATGTGCTTACCGGGCTCATCAACGTTGCCGGGCAACGCATCGGTCAGAGCAGCGAAGGAGCCACCGAACAGGCCCTTGTCCGGAGAGGCGGAGAAGCTGTCGGCCCTGTTTGCTGATGATCGAGGTCTGCGTTCAATGACCTTCTTGTCGTCTGTGGGGTTGGGGTTCAGGTTCCCCAGGTTTTGCTTGTCCGAGGTGGACTCGTGGTGCCCGCTGTTTTTGACTCGTTTGGCCTGGGCCTTCTGTCTTTGAACGACCCACATGATGATCGTCATGACCAGCACCAAGCTGAGGAGCGCACCCAAGGCGCTATGCCGTATAACGACGATGAGGGCGAGGAAGAAGAGGATTGCCCAGGTGTGCGTGCTAGCTTGCGATTTCTTGCCTGAGGTGCCGTTACTACCGGTGACCATGTCGCTAGGATACGTGATTGATGTGTCCCCCGACGGACGGGTAGAAATGGAAAAGGATCATCTTAAATGACCGGATGTTGCCCTACCCGCGCGCGGACTCGAACTAATTCCTAGGATTACCCACATGACACACGATCCCGTGGCACAAACGGCTCCTCACAAGGTCGTCATCATGGCGCGTGGTTTGGGAACGCGGATGCGCAAATCTGTCGAGGGAGTCTCTCTTACGGCAGACCAAGCAGCTGCTGCTTCAGCCGGCGTCAAGGCAATGATCAGTCTTGATGATCGTCCATTTCTCGACTACGTCATCTCAGCGCTAGCCGACGCTGGCTTTGACGAATTTTGTCTGGTGATCGGCCCTGAACACAACGTAATCCGGGACTACTACGACTCATGCGAAAAATCGCGGTTGTCGATTGTCTATGCGGTCCAGGAGCATCCTCTGGGTACTGCGGACGCCGTCGCAGCCGCCGAGGAATTTGCCGGTGATGACCGTGTGCTGGTTGTGAACTCTGACAATTTTTACCCGGAGGACGCGGTCGCCAGACTTCGTGAGGTTCCCGCCTCAGGAACCCTAGGTTTCACGAAGCGCGCCATGATCGCGCAGTCCAACATCGATCCTGAGCGCATTCGTGCCTTCGCCCTGCTGGATTCTGATGATTCAGGTCAACTTACGGATATCATCGAGAAGCCGGACCCCCACATTGTTGATGCTGCCGGAGAGACTGCGCTGGTGTCGATGAACTGTTTCCTTCTTACCCCGAGAATCTTTGAGGCGTGCCGCTCGATCGACAAGTCGGAGCGCGGGGAGTACGAGATTGTCGATGCAGTGCGCTGGATGGTGGAGCATGGCGAGCATTTTGATGTCGTTCCGGTCGAGTCGGGAGTTCTCGACATGTCGAACCGCGGCGACATTACGTCTGTAGTGGAGGCTCTCAGCAGCCGTGAGGTGAAACTGTGACACGCTGGTTCGTTCCGGGACGGATAGAGGTCCTCGGCAAGCACACTGACTACGCTGGCGGGTCCACGCTGGTGGCCGCCGTGGATCGCGGGGTGACGATTTCAATCGAGCCGGGTGACAGTGAGATAACGGTGTCGACGGACGCCGCTCCCGGTGAGCTGTCCTTAGCCGCGGGTCATGATCCAAAATTGCCGGCTGGTCACTGGGGTAGGTACGCACAAGCCGTTGTTGACCGTTTGGCGGCAAATTTTGGTGATTTGGTCCCCGCCAGGATTCGGCTCACTTCCGACCTGCCGTTAGCCAGTGGGATGAGTTCCTCTTCTGCCCTCGTCAGCGCGATCGTGTTGGGCCTGGCTGATTTCAATGGGCTGCCTGATACCCGCACCTGGCAGGACAACATCACCGACGATGCCGATCTGGCCGGGTATCTGGCCTGTCATGAGAACGGTATGACTTTCAAGAACCTGGTAGGGGCCGCAGGTGTGGGCACTTTTGGCGGTTCAGAGGACCACACCGCAATGGTGTGCAGTAAGGCCGGGCAGCTCGGTCAATTTCGCTTCTGCCCGATTCGATTGCAGCAACGGGTCCCATTCCCTGAAGACATGTCCTTTGTCGTCATCGTTTCCGGGGTCGCGGCCGAGAAGACCGGAGCTGCTCGTGATCTTTACAACGCGGCATCGTTGGCGACGCGCGAGATCATCGAACGGTGGAATTCGACCACGGGTCGTGAGGACGCTGTCCTCGGGGATGCCCTAGTGGCCGACCCTAATGCTGAGAAGTTGCATGAGGTGGTGAGCGATCGCGCCGATCTCACTCGGCGCCTCAATCACTTCCTTACTGAGTCTGAAAGCATCATTCCAGAAGCGTCGAAAGCACTGGCATGTGGCGACCTCGAAAGATTCGGTCGAATGGCTGACGAGTCGCAGCGTGCGGCCGAGGACCTTCTTGGCAATCAAGTGCCACAGACATCGGCTCTCGCGCGCATCGCTCGCGAACTTGGAGCGACTGGGGCCACCTCGTTCGGGGCAGGGTTCGGTGGCTCGGTGTGGGCTCTCGTGCCTAATGCCGAGGCTCCGGAGTTCGCTAGTACGTGGCTCGGTAAGTACCGCGACGAGTACCCGGAGGAGGCTGGGCAGGCCGTTACCGTGGTCACACGTCCGGGGCCCTCCGCCCGGCGCCTGGACTGATTCGTTCGGCAGCCCGCTCATCGTATTCCTGCTATCGCGCAGGAGCGATGAGCACAGTTGCCATGGGGCTGGGTTTTACGAACCATGAAGATTTTTTCGACCTAACCTGTGAGCCATGGCGGACGAAATTGAATTTGGCACCGGCGGCTGGCGAGCCATCATCGCGGACACGTTTACTCGCTTAAATGTTGAGCGGGTCGCTCAGGCGCTTGCCGACCGTATACACGACGAAAATCAGGAACATCGCCCTGTCGTCATCGGATACGACCAGCGCTTCCTTTCCCCAGAATTCGCTTGGTGGGCAGCGGAGGTACTCGCCGGTAACGACATCGTCGTGAGAATCATCGACCGGCCTGCTCCGACCCCGATGATCATGTGGACCATTCGGGACCTCGGCTGTGCCTACGGTATGGCGGTGACCGCCTCCCACAACCCTGCCACTTATAACGGTCTCAAGGTGTTCACGGAGGGTGGCCGTGATGCCAAGGTCGAGATCACTGAACCCATTCAGCACCGCGCCAATTCCATCAGCCCAAAGGACATTAGGCGCGTGCACCGCACTGATGCCCTTCGTGACGGTGTAATTGAAGTGCAGACATCAATGAATTGGTACATCGACGCGATCCTTGATCATGTCGATCTGGAGGCCATCCGCCACGCTCACCTCAAGGTTGTCCTCGACCCCATGTTTGGCGTTTCCCGCACCTGCCTCCAGACCATCCTTATGACGGCCCGTTGCGACGTCGATACCATTCACGAGCGTCGCGACACCCTCTTTGGTGGGCGCCTTCCTTCTCCGAATTCGCGAACTCTCCAGACTCTGGCCCAGGAAGTTGTCGAGCGTGGAGCTGATATCGGCATCGCCACTGATGGTGACGCAGACCGCCTCGGTATTATTGATGACCAGGGGCATTTCTTGCATCCCAACCAGATCCTCGTGTTGCTGTACACCTACCTCCTAGAGGACAAGGAATGGCAGGGGCCCTGCGTGCGTAACCTCGCGACGACCCACCTGCTTGACCGTGTCGCCGAGGCCCACGGACAGACCTGTTACGAGGTACCGGTCGGATTTAAGTGGGTGTCGTCCAAGATGGCCGAGACCAACGCCGTTATCGGTGGTGAGTCCTCCGGTGGTTTGACCGTCCAGGGGCATATTGCAGGCAAGGATGGTGTCTATGCCGGCACCCTGCTGGTGGAAATGATCGCCAAGCGGGGTAAGAAGCTTTCGCAGATCTATGCCGACATCGAGGAGCGTTACGGTCGGCTAGAGATGGTGGAGGACGACTTCTCCTTCGCCCCTGAGGACAAGGAGTACCTCAAGAGGCGTATCTACCAGGACAAGGACCTGCCCGACTTCGGCCTAGAGGTCGATCACATCAGCGACATGGACGGGGTGAAGGTCTATTTCGCCAACGGTGGGTGGATCATTGTTCGGTTTTCTGGCACCGAGCCTCTCCTGCGGGTCTTTTGCGAGATGCCTGTCGCGCAGATGGCTCGCGAATGCATCGACAAGGTCGTGAAGCACTACCACTTCGAGTGAGTAACTAACGCTGCTCTCCTCACACGTCCTGTCCGGTTGGGGAGAGCAGCAACCCGGTGACGATTTCTCCCGATCGGAGTATGGTCCCGGCCCTCACGTGATCGGTTCCCGACCAAATCGGGGAATTTAGTAATACGAGGCAGACGGCAGCGCGTAGTGGTTGGGCAATACTCTCCTCCAGCCGTTGCACGATGACGAGCTTGGGCTCGTCACTGCCTGACCCAGCACCGATCCACGCGTTTGGAAATGGCGCAAGTGATCTCGTAGCTAATGGTTCCGAGGAGTTCGGCCATGTCATCAGCGGTCAGAGTTTCGTCCCCCTGGGTTCCAATGAGCACCACCTCATCTCCCACCGTGACGTTCGAATCGGGGCCAAGATCGACCATGAATTGGTCCATGCAGATCCGACCGACGATGGGATGAACGGACCCTCTAATGAGGACGTGTCCTTTATTTGACAGCCCCCGGGACAGTCCATCGGCGTAACCGACTGGGACGGTGGCGATTTTTGTCGTTTCGCTGGCTGTCCATGTTCTGCCGTAGCCGATAGTATCCCCCACACTGATTGTTTTAACGAAGGTGACGTGGCTGATCCAGGATAGGGCAGGGTGTAGGTCGGCATGGTCGGCGTGAGGGTTGGGATCGTATCCGTACCCAACGATGCCGGCGCGCACCATGGAGGTTTTCCCCAGATCGTGCCCGAGGATGGCGCCGGAATTGGCCAGGTGCACAAGGGGGAACGGCCCACGATGTGTTTCTACCAGCGAGACAGCAGTCATGAAAGTGTCGATCTCGCGACGGGTGAACTCCGCCCCCTCCGGCACATCGCTAATGGGCAGGTGAGTGAAGACGCCTTCGACTTCGACGCCTTTGGCGCGGTCAGCGGCAGCAGTGAGTTCAGCAAGGTATTCAGGACGCAGCCCGATGCGTCCCATGCCGCTATCAACAGCGATATGAATCTTGGCAGTGGTTCCTAGTCGTACAGCGGCTTTGCTTACTGCCTCCAGGGTGTCGAAATCCACCACGGTGAGACGAATCCCGGACGTAATGGCTGCATCCATGTCCCAAAGATCGGCGGGGGAGAGTTTGAGTATGGGCAGGGTGATGCCGGCTTCAACCAGCTCTTGGCCTTCAGCGACCGTGGCGACGGCGAGCCAGTCGGCATACCGGTGTTTTTCGACATAGCGCGAGACTTCGACTGCCCCATGCCCATAGGCGTCGGCCTTGACGGCAAAGAGGACCTTTCGGTCGCCTGCGCGTTTCCTCACGATGGCGAGGTTCGCAGCGATGGCAGGCAGATCAATAATGGCGTGAGAAGGCGATGGACAACGTGGCATGTGTCATAACTCCTGTGAACTGTCAGAAATAGCGAAGCGCCGGGTCGGCCCGGTGCGAGGCCGGGTTGAGCAGGGTCGGGTCGCTTCGGAGTAAAGCTGGGACATTGGCTGAGAAGCGGCGAATAGGGGATAGAAAAGTAAAACCTGAGGATTGAGGGTCGGTAGTAGAGAACTGCGGCGCAGGCACGGCGTTCAGGTGGAACCGTGCCTGACGATTATCGTCACTTAGCTATCTCCCTTCGGATGGGCCTCGTCGGTGCCTACGTCGTCATGGGTAGCGTGGTGGCGGTCGAAGAACCAGCCGACGCCGAGGATGACAAACCATATTGGTGTGAGGGCCAGAGCTCGCGCAGTGTCGGCTTCCTGGGCCAGCAACACGAGGACGAACACGAAGAACACCAACACGGCCCAGCACATGCCGCGACCTCCAGACATGGGGTACTTCGATGCAGCATGGGCTGCGGGAGCAACCCTGCGGTATTTCATGTAGCTGATGACGATCATGCTCCAGACGAAGATGAATAGTACCGACGAAATTGTCGTCACGAGGGTGAATGCCTCGACAAACGACTCTGATGCGGCTAGGAGCAGTGCCGTGCTCAGGACCAGGACAGTGATGACGAAGCCCCAGCGGGGGACGCCGTTCTTACTGAGTCTGCCGAACACCTTCGGCGCCATGCGCTTGTGAGCGAGTCCGAAAAGCATCCTTGAGATGGAGTAAATCCCAGAGTTAGACGACGAGGCTGCCGATGTCAGGACGACGAAATTCATCACACTAGCTGCACCAGCGAATCCAACTAGCCCGAGAACCTGCACGAACGGGGAGGAATCTGCCCGGACCTCGTCCCACGGAACGACAGTCATGATCGCGAGCAGGGCACCGACATAAAAGATGAGGATTCGAGCGGGGACGGCGCTGATAGCCCGAGGCAGGGTCTTCTCGGGATCCCGTGTCTCGGCGGCGGTGGTCCCGATGAGCTCGATTCCCACAAACGCGAATGCTGCCATCTGAAAACCAGCGAAGAACCCACTCCAGCCGTTGGGCATGAAGCCGCCACGGTTCCACAGGTTGGCCACGGATGCCATGCTTCCCGACGGAAACTGGAACTTCATGACCGCCAGCACGATGGCGAGGACGATGAGGGAAATAATCGCGATGATCTTGATGAGCGCAAACCAGAATTCTAACTCTCCAAACATCCTTACGGTGAGCAGGTTTAAACAGAGTAGGAGAAATAATGTGGCGGCTGCGAGCAGAGTCGCAGCCTTTCTATCCTTAACCCAGAAATCCCAATAGGTTGTAATTCCAATGAGCTCGGCCATGCCAGTGACGATCCAACAAAGCCAATACGTCCACCCCAGAAAGAATCCAGCCCAGGGGCCGATCAGGTCAGCTGCGAAGTCTTGGAAACTCTTGTAGTCGAGGTTGTACATGAGCAACTCGCCCATAGCCCTGACGACGAAATAAAGCATGGTGCCGATGATGAGGTACGACACGATGATGCTAGGGCCGGCGGCGCGGATGGCTTTGCCAGAGCCTAGGAACAGTCCGGTTCCGATAGCTCCGCCGATGGCGATGAGCTGAATGTGACGGTTGTTCAGGTTGCGATGCAGATGGGCCTCTGGGTGGGGGCTGGATGGCGACGATCCAGGTTCCTGCGCAGTCAAGCCGTGGTGCTCGTTTGACGCCAATGCGTGCGGGTGTCGCTCCCTATCTGGAATCTGGTTAAAACCAGTCATATCAATCGTCTCCTAAAAACGATCACCAAGATCGGGGGTGCGTGATGAGGCTGAATCGACGATGACTCAACGTGCCGCGACGTGATTTATTGCAGTGTAACACCGGTGGGTTTACGTGCGACGGATTTGATATATGATCGGGGCAGGATAATGGTAATCCAAGGAGGATTCACGGCTGTCTGTGCGAACATGTCCATGAAATTTTCGCGCAGGTGTTGGCCGATGTGTAACCGGGCGCTGAGGTGGTCAAGCCAGCATGTTGCAGTACGCAGTCAACCGCGTCACCTCGGTTCACGTGAAAAATCCCCGAGCCCCGGCCCGGCGAGCAGTGGCGTGTCTGCGGCGCCGGGGTGACGGTAAAAATTAGCGCAGCGCCTCTTTACGCTGTTCGTGGCGGTGGTGCACGAAGTACATCGATCCGATGAACGCGAACCAGATCGGGGTGATGAGCACTGCGATCCGAGTGGTTGGGTCCAAGGTAAGAATGACCAGGCTGATGGTGAAGAAGGCTAGCACAACCCAGCACATGGGGACGCCACCAGGCATCTTGTAGATGGACTCTTCGTGGAGCTGTGGGCGCTTGCGGCGGTACACGATGTGGCACACAACGATGAGTGACCAGGTGAAAAGGAACAGCAGGGCGGCAACTGTCGTCACCAGGGCGAAGGCCTGCATGATCGAATCTGAGGTGTAGAGGAAAGTGATGCCGCTTAGCAGCAGCAGACACGAAGCGACAAGTGCGTTGCGCGGCACGTTGTTGCTCGACAGTTTTCGGAACCGCGAGGGAGCCTGACCGTCGAGAGCTAAGCCGTACATCATTCGTGAGGTCGAATACAGACCAGAGTTATCCGAGGACGCCGCAGCGGTAAGCAGGACGAAGTTCATCACACTGGCAGCTGCGCCGAATCCCGCTAAGCCGAACAGCGACACGAAGGGGCTCACCCCGGGCACGACTTTGCGCCACGGAATGACAGCGGTGATAGCCAGCAGGGCGAACACGTAGAACAGGGCAAGCCGCACCGGGATGGCATTGATCGCCTTTGGGAGAGTGGTGCAAGGATCCTTAGTTTCAGCGGCAGCAGTACCAACGAGTTCGATACCGACGAAGGCGAAGAACGCGATTTGGAAGCCACCAAGGAAGCCCATCAGGCCGTTGGGGAAGAAACCGCCATCATTCCACAGGTTGGCGATAGTAGCGGGATCACCGTCAGGGGAGACGAAGCGGCTTGCCAACAGCGCGATGGCGACAATGACCAGCGCGCCGACCGCGATGAGCTTGATGAGGGCGAACCAGAATTCGGCTTCACCAAAGAACTGCACGGCAATGATGTTGAGGGCGAGGAGGACAGCGGCCAGGGCGGTTGCGGGTAGCCACTTCGGGATATTCGGCCACCAATATTGGAAGTAGGCGGTAATAGCGGCCATGTCGCCCATGGCGGCCACGATCCACGAGAACCAATACGTCCAGCCGGCGATAAAACCACCAGCTGGGCCAAGTAGGTCCTCAGCGATATCTCGGAAAGACTTGTAGTTGAGATTGGACAGCAGCATCTCACCGAGGGCTCGCATCATGAAGTAGAGGAAAAACCCAATGAGAGCGTAGACGAGAGCACTAGACGGGCCAGCAAGGTGGATGGTGCTGCTGGATCCCATGAACATTCCGGTGCCGATGGCACCGCCCAAAGCAATGAGCTGTAGGTGACGGTTGGTCAGCCCGCGTTGTAGCTCGCGCTCCTCTGTGGGGCTTTCCAGGTCGAGAGTGGCTGGCGGTTTCTTCACGGGTCTGGCCAAGGCGCTGCGGCGCGGTGCGTCGACGGATTGCGTTTCTCGTGCACTCACAGGAACTCCTTTGTTCGGTGAAGGTGATGACGGTCGCCTCATAGGCGATGGGGAGTGGCCGCTGCCTTCCACACAGCAGAGGAGGTGGCGGTGGCGAGTAAACCGGCATAGGTAGGCCAGAATCTCACTTCGGTGCCGATCTCGACGGATTCGGAAGAATCAGTCATATCAACGATGAGGTGATCCGAACTGGCTCCTAGCACGATGTGGCCGGGGTCGACGGGCGCCAGATCGGACGGATTGACGTCCTGACGACCGAGATTACAGATGGCACGCAGTCGAATACCGCGATCAGTGAAGGTGACATGTTGACCGAACGCGTCCTCGCCGGTGCGTCCCAGCGGAATCGACGGCTTGCGCTCGAGTTCGATGATCTCGGCGACGACCTCGACGGTGTCTTGACGAGTTTGCGGCCATGGTGACCGATCCAAGGTGTTGCGCCCCAGAATGATGGCTTCACCAATGCGCAGATTGTTGATTTCGGACGGCATGGCACCACTCATCATGAGCGGAAGATTTGCCGAGTTCCCACCTGAGATAAGACCCAGCTCAAGGCCGGTGGCCGCGCGCGCCATGTCGCGTAGCTGGACTAGGCGAGTCATATTTTCGACGCTCGGTTGGACTCCACCGTAGCAGGCCAGGTTGGTACCGACCCCCTTAACGTCGATGCCGGGCAGGGCGGCTGCCGCGGAGACAACATCGACGAGATGGTCGGGCCACACTCCCTCACGCAGATCACCGACATCGACCATGACGATGACTCCGTGGCGGCTTCCGGCCCGGACAGCAGCCTCCGATAAGGCGGTCATCGTCGTGAGGGAGGAGTTGAGAGAAATGTCGGCGAGCTGAACAGTGTCGTCAATGTCGTGACGCCCGGGGGCTCGCAACAGCATGGTTGGCAGCGAGGTGCCACATTCGGCGATCTGACGCAGGTTTTGAAGTCGAGAATCAGCAAGCATCGTGATGTCGGTGTCCTCCAGAGCCTGGAGGAGCACTGGGTGGGCATGTAACACCTTGGTGACTGCTGCGACCTGAACGCCGTGTTTGGCGCATTGAGTGACGATTGCTCGCGCGTTGTCGCGGATACGGTCGGCGAAAATCTCCAACCGGGGAGTGGGGCGGTTCATGATGTGCTTTCCAACCCGTGTGGGGTGTCGTTTTTTGTCACGTCGGGTGTGGCAGCGTCATCATTGACACCTACCCCCTCGCCGCTGGGCAGTTTTGTGTTGCCAGTGAGGGATTCGATCCAGGCCACGAAGGTACGACGGACCTCGTCGGGGTAGCACTGGGCTACCGTCCCGAGGGCGGAGAATCGATAGTCGCGGTCGATGACGATGGTGGCTTCAGGGCTAGGCAACAGTTGGGCGCCAGCTCCGGTACAGATTCGGCGGAGAATATCCGCACCGCCCGGCACCCGAGTCAGGGCCCCACCGGTTCCCACCACCCAGCGGACCGCGCTGAGGTCTTTGCCACGCACCACCTGGGTCTTGCCGGTCGGGGTGAAGATCTCGGTCACCGTCCCGGCGTGACGGCCCACCCCGGCCTCGACAGCCTCCCGGGCAAGCCACCGAGTCACCTCGGCTTCCCGCTCGTCGCTGGGAATGGCGCGCAGCCACTCCAGACGCTTCTCGTCCTCCCCTTCGTCAGTCATCGCCGCGACGCGACGTGCGTTAACGAAGACGCCGAGGTCTCCCTCGACGGTTCTCTTGGTACGTGGTTCGGGGTCGATCACCCGAGCCGACCACTCCGAGGACCCGTCGGTGACGCTGTGAACGTCAGTTGTGGCGCCGCCAACGTCGACCACCACCGCATCGCCCACAGCATCGGCGAACAACTCAGTGGCGAGCAGTACGGCTCCTGGGGTTGGCAGGATCTCGTGGTTGGTCAGCTCGGCTAGGCCGTGCATGCCTGGGGCAGCGGTGATGTGATCGTTGAAGACGTCGTGAATGACGGCGCGCACCGGTTCGACACGCAGCACGTCGACGTCAGGGAAGACATTGTCAACGCATGTCAGCGGCTGGCCGGCATCGGCAAAAATGTGCTCGACCCGCCGCCTTACTCGGGAATTTCCGGCATAGACCACTGGCACCCCAAGCTGGGCGGACGCAATGACTTTCGCGTTCTCGACAACGATGCGTTTCTCTCCGTCATCGACTCCACCGGCCAGCAGGATGATGTTGGGGCGGCTCTCCTGGAGATCTTCCAGGTCGAACTCGTCCATTGCCCCGACGGTGGTCATAGTGACGATGGCCCCGGCGCCCAGAGCCGCTTCGCGGGCAGCCCTGGCCGTCATGGACCGAGTGAGGCCATGGACGCTCATACGAAGTCCACCGGCCGCCGAGGAGTTCACGAAGATCTCCCCGGCGGCCGGAGGTGAGGCGCATTGCTCACGCATCTGGGCGATCGCGGCATCCGCGCCGATACGCACGTCGCCGGCGGCCACCGAGGTGGGGGCGAATCCCTGCCCGATGTGGTGCAGTAGCCCGGACTCCATGCGGAAGGCATTGGCTTTGGTGATGGTGGAGCCGATCTCCAGAGTCGTGAGCACGGTCATATCGATCAGGCTTCCGCGCGGGTCCGCATAGTGCGCACGATGGCGTCAAGGACGTCGATGCCCTTGGTGCCGCGCCCGAAGGTGGCGTCCAAGCCGGTCTCTGCTGCCATCTCCCGGTTCACCTGGGTGCCGCCGGCGACGAGAACGACCTTGTCGCGGATGCCCTTCTCGGTGGCCAGATCAGCCAACTTCCGCATCATGGTGCGATGGATGTCGTTGTGACTGATGATCGTGGAGATGAGGATGGCGTCGGCGCCACTCTCGATAGCGGCATCAACCATCTTCTCCACCGGCACCGATGTGCCAAGATAGCGATATTTCACCCCGTACTTTTCGATGCCACCGTGCTTGATGTCGAGGATCTCGCGCAGCCCGACGCTGTGCTCGTCTTCACCGACGGTGCCGGCCACCACCGACAACTCGTGGTCGGTGACGAATTGGCGTAGTTCGTCGGCGGGTAGCAGTTCGATCTTCTCGGGGATCGTCAGCTTGGATGGGTTGACGTCGACGTGGGTCGCCTGGCCTTTGACCTCAACGAAGCATCCTTCGGCGGGGTGCAGCACTTGCAGGTTGCATACCTGTGGGTCGGTGATGCCCATCTTGCTTGCCATCTCGACGGCCGCCTCGCGGGCGATGTCCTCGGAGGCGGGGATGTTCATCTGTACCAGGACGACACCGTCACCGGCCCATTCAGCCTCGGGCCGTAGCGCTGTGCCGTCGCGGAACGGGCGGGTGCGGGCCAGGCGGGTCGCGGCCGAGTCGTTGGGGTCGAGCTCATCGATGTAGACGATTTTCTCGGGTTTGCACAAGGTGCAGCCGTCGATGAGGTCGCACGGCTTGTTAAGACCCTCGGGCAGGTTGTTGTTGCCGAAATGGTCGCAGACTGGGGCGAGATAGTCGGGGTCACGCTCGACGACGGTTCCCTCGGCGATTCCGCCTTGGCCGTCGCGGGCGATGCCGTCGTGGTTGCGCTCCGGGAATTCTGCCGAGTCGACGAAGAATCCGTTCTCAACGGCGACGAAGTAGCCACCCACGTGCAGCATCTCGGTGAGGAAACCGATCGCCCGCTCCTTGAGGTCACGCACCATGTGGCCGAGTGGCCCCTCGCGGTTGATGGTCACCATCTCCTTGATGGCCCAGGTCTGTTTGACCGTCTGGACGCCGCGGACAGAGTTGTGGTGCCAGGGCAGGTTGCGGCCTTCATCAGGGGTGATGGTGCTCTGGATGTCCGCGCTGGTCAGCATCGAGATGAGGGTGTCGATGGTGTGGGTGCGGATGGCCTCGGCGAGGTCGGACTCGATGTACCGGGTGTTCTGCTGGGCGCGCATTTTGTACTCGCTGAACAGATCGCGCAGGGCCACTGCGTACGGCAGGTCGTACCAGAGTTTCGGCGCCGGGGGAGTGCTGGGCGGAACCGTCGACAGGCCGATGAGGTCCTTCGGCATTCCTACCAGCACTGAGTACATGCAGTTGAGGCCGTGCTGGACCATGAGCTCGGGCATGACCTTCCAACCGTGCCGGGCAGTGGCGTTGGCGTTGTGCGCACCGTCGATTTGGAAGATCTGAGCTCCCGCCATCACCTTTTTGGCTTCACCGGCGTCAACATAGCTGCGGTAGGCGTTGATGTTGCGGTACAGCAGGTTGTATTGCGGGTCTTGATGAGCACCGTTAACCCCCTCTTCGGCGAAGAGGACGGCCACCTCAGGGCCGGCGACTCCGGACACGTAGGAGTGGAAGTTGATGGGGCGCCCTACCTCGTCCTCGATGAGGTCGCAGGCCTTGCGGCTAGCGCGCAGCTGTTTACGGGTGATCGGAACGCCGCCGATACCTTCCGGGGTGCCCTCTAGTAGTCCGTCGATGTGGCTCTGCCCGGTGGTGCGGATGACCATGATGCGGATGACCATGATGTGGTCAGCTCCGTGCCAGGCCGCCATCCTCATACGGCGCAGGTCGTCCTCGAAGTGCCCGGAGGCGATCTCGGAGGTGACGACGGGTGCCGGCTGGGGATCAATGTTCTCGAAGTACTCTGCGGCGGGCAGAGGCATGCTCTGCTTCAACGGGGTGGACATGTTCCGGTAGTGGAAGTCGCCCATGTCGATTCCCTCTTCCGGCACGTTCCGCCAGGACCATCCCTTGCGACGGGGGTGGTAGTGCTCAAGGTCGGTGAGGATCTCCTCGACATTGAGTTTGGTATTCGGGCCTGGGGGTTCCTGCTCGGTGCGGGGCTCGACGGGCTCCGAAGGCGTCACGGCGGACTTGTTATTCGGGCCGAGTTGCTCGCGTTCGCGGGCGTGCTTGTGGTGCAGGCACGTGTCTTGGATAGTCATGCCGAGGCTCCTTCCTTGGAATCCGTGGTCGATGTCTTTGCAGGTGGCAGCGGGCTGCCATCGAATAGTTCGTCGAGGGCCTTGGGGTCCTCGGCTATGCGGGCAGCTGCGTCACGCAGACCAATGCCGTCACGACGTGATAGTCGCAGCACGGCGTGGCCAGCCCCTTTGCCACCCAGACCTGCCGCGAACACGTTCTCCACGACGGCGTGGGTTGTCACCGAGTCGATGCCCATGCGCAGTAGGACGGACCGTTCAATGGACGGGGTGGTGTGGGTGCGGGCGAGGTCAACGACCGGGGTCATAACCTCTTCGCACAGTTGCCAGAAGCGTTCCTTGAGGGCGGCGTCGTCGAGATCGGCGAGTTCGGTGCGCAGAGCTTCGTAGCGCTCGACGCGCTCCTGATCCAGGTCGGACATCATGCTCCTTTCGTGTGCGTCGCCAGCTCAGTGCCGATCAGGCGGACGTCGTCAGTGGTGGTGTTGGTCTCAGCCGCCAGAAACTCCAACTCGGCGTCTCCCCATTGCTCGGGTGCCACGATCTGACTGGCGTGGCGCAAGTAGCTGTGACGCAGCTTGTCGAGGTCGAGTGGGTGGACGCTCACTTGATCGAGGCGTTCAGGAATGACGATCGCTTTGCCCGGGACGTTGCCGGCTGGATCCCCGCGCCGAACCTCGATGCCGCGCGACCGTGCGAAGGAGAGCTGGCTGTTGTGGTGTTTTCCAGCGCCGGTGTACTCGGTCTCTTGGACGACAACGATCTGGTCACGATCCATCTGACGAGCCATGGCAACCGCGGCCGTCAGGCTGGTGTTGCCGGCCGGTCCGCGCTCGAGGCCTTCGATCTTGGTGAGAAGCTCGGTCATGTAGAAGACCTCGCCCTGGGACACTAGCTGGTAGCCGTCCATGTAACGCAGCGGACGTGCGGCATTGTGCGGGACGTCGACGCGGTCCGGCCAGGTTGCGAAAGGCACGCCGAAGCCGGTGTGGCCGGTCGTAAACGACTTGTTGTTGAAGTCGTGGTCGGAGGCCATGTGCAGCCCAGTGAGATCTACCGATACGGCGATGACCTGGGTCTGGTCGCAGCCCACCTTGCGCAGGCCGCGGGTGGTCCCGGTGATGTTGCCGCCACCGGCGTGAGTAACGACGACCGCGTCGGGCTGGCGTCCGTAGCGTTGCTGCACCTCACGGCCGATCTCGACGCCGAGAGTTTCGATGCCGGCGATGCCGTAGGGGGTGTAAAGGCTGGCGTTGAAGTATCCGGTGTCGGGTGCGCAGCAGCACGTAGAAAAGTTCCGGTCCAACTGTCAGCTTGATCACTTCTGCGCCGTAGGCCTCGCAGGCTCGGGATTTTTCGACAATCTCGGGTTGGCCGACGTGTTGGGAGTCGTAGATTTCTTGGATGACGATGCAGGCCAGCCCGCGCTGAGCGGCTTGGGAGGCGACGCCAGCGCCGTAGTTTCCACTGGTTGCCGTTACCATGCCGGCGAACCCCTTGACTTGGGCCTCATGGGCGCTCAGGGAGGCACGACGAGCTTTGAAGCTGCCCGACGCATTAGCAGCCTCGTCCTTGAGGAGAATCCGGGCGCCCTTTCCAGGGCCGGCGATCTCACGGACGGCTTCGGTGAGACGGTGCAACTCGTACAGCGGGGTGTCGCCAACTTTGGTCTCGGCCTGGATGCGTGCGACGTCGTCGAGGCTGTAACCAGTGGAGGACATCAGGGCGTCGTAATCGAAGACGAGGTCACCGTGTTGAAAACTGTCATAGTCCAGGGCGAGGGCGCGCCGCATAATGTCGCTGCGGCGGGCCATGACGTCGTCATATGAGTTGCTCATGACTGGTCCTCCTGCCCGTGAGATGTGATGGGTTCGTGCGTGGTGCCGATGGTCAGCAGCTCGGGCACGGTGTTGCCGAAGCTGTGGCTGTAACTGGGATTGACGCAGTCGAGGATGCCGGTGTGACGTCGTCCGATAATCGAGGTGACGGTGACCTCGTCGCCGATGTGTGCTTCTTCGTCGAGAAATCCGCTAACCCACTGCACGAGAGGGGTGGCGGCGGTGTCTTCCGGTACGGCAGCGGCCCGTTCGGAGGGCTGCAGGATGATAGTGCGGACCTCGACCCAGGTGCCCTTCGTAATGGGGCCGTCCGCTAGCGGGGCGGTGTGAGATATATCTGCCATGGTGACCTCGCTCAGCGACGCTCGTAGGCCGACGGTCCCATGAGGGCACACGGCGAGGGCAGGTCGATGATGCGCTTGAGGCCGGGGGTGGCAGCGACGATGCGCGGGATGGTGTTGACGCAAATTCCCGCGGTGGCTTTGCCGCCGGCAATTTCTGGGCCTGTTGTCATGGAGATGTCCGGAACACCAGTGATGGTGATGAAGTCGCCGGTTTCCTGGCCTTCGGCCTCTGGGGCGACCTGCTGCGGATGGATGAGTCGGATGACCTCCTCGCCTGCGCGGCGACCGACGGCGGTGTGGTTGCAGCCAGCCACCTGGCCTGGCTCGACGGTACGGTCGCGGGCGGGACGGGCGACCTTGGCGATGATGGGCTCGATGTGTTGCTCGATCGAGTCGACTCCCAGTCCGAGGGCGTCGCTGATGAGCCGGATGGACTCGGGGAAACCTACGTGGCCAACGATGGATCCGTCTGCCACTCCAGCCTTGAACTCCTCGGGGGTGGTTCCGACCCCCCTGGGTACGCAGCACAGTCTGGCCATAGGGGGCGAGGTCGTTGACGCGGCGCGCTTCGATATGGGTGACTTCCTGGCTTCCGGAGCTGAGGGCGACGACGAGGTGGTCCAGCACGAATCCGGGGTTGACACCGACACCGACAGCCGAGACGCCGTGCTTTTTGGCGAGTTCGTCGAGTTCCTTAGCCATGTCGGGGTTCTGGGCCTCGGGGCAGGACATCTCTTCGGCGATGCTCACGACGTTGATGCCAGCGGTGATGATGGTGCGCAGATCGGCGATCTGGTCGCGGACCCACGAGGTTGTGGCGATGGTGACGACGTCGACCTTGTTGGAATCGAGGACGGAGGCGGGATCGGTTGTGACGTTGGCTCCGAGAGGATCGATGCCGAGGACCACACCGATATCCTTACCGTCCAGAGCCGGATTGACGTCGATAGCCCCGACAAGTTCCAGTCCGTCTTTGGCCGTGATGAGTTTGGCCATGCCCTGGCCCATCGCTCCCAGGCCCCACTGGACGACTCGGATGGGATTGGTGGCGGTCATTGTGGTTCCTCCTGACGACGATGTCTGATGCTGAAGAGCCGGCTTCCTTGGCGTCACTGTCAGTCACAAGCGCTGTGCTGGCGGCATTTTTGCGGTCCAAGGGGCCTGCCCTGACCTGCAGCTGTGCAGGCCGACGGCTCTTCGCTGATCCGTGTGGCCCCTACCTTGGCACTGGGAGTTCGTGCAGCGATCCTTGCGACAGATGTGCGCACAATTGGCGGGGTAGGTGCACATTATTTCCAATTGAAGTGAGACACTTTTAAGGATCTTCCCAGCGTCGGCGAAGGAGCCACATGTACGAAGAGCTTGACCGACGACTCGTCAACGTCTTGCAGATCGACCCGCGTGCCAGCTGGGCCAAGGTAGGCAAAGTTTTGGGTGTCTCCCCGACGACCGTCGCCCACCGTTGGCAGCGCCTGGTCGATGACGGAATCGCATGGATAACTGCGTGCCCGAACCTCAATCAGCAGATGACGGCCATCGTTGAGGTCGACTGCCATACCGAGAGTTTCCCCCCAAGTCATCAAGACACTATGCGCTAACCCCATGATCGTCAGCATTGACGAGACGACGGGGGACCGTGACCTTCTTTTGACAGTCGTTGCGCCTGATTTTCCCACCCTGTCAGACATGGTCATCGACTGGATCGGAGGGCTGCGTGGGGTTCATGGCTCGCGCAGCGCCTTGGTGACATCGGTTGTTATCGGCTCGAATTCCTGGCGCATCGATGCGCTGAGTAAAGCGGAGAAAATCCTTGCCAGGGGCCCCCGACCAGGAGAGTTATGGATGCTGCCTCCTGACGACCTGGACCGGGAGCTGGCTCAGTCGCTCGCTGTCGATGGACGTACCAGCGCCACCTCACTTGCCCGTACCCTCGACGTCCCCGCCAGCACCCTGCATCGTCGGCTGCAGAAGTTGCTAACCAACCGGCAGATCGAATTGCGGTGTGACGTCGCCCCGGAGCTGGGCGGGTGGAGTTTGGAGTGCGCGTGGACCGCCACCATCCCTCTTAACCACAAGACTCGGGTGCTGGAGCTGTTGCGCCAGCAGTCGGGATTGCGCTCATGTATGTGGATCACGGGTAGTAGCAACCTACGAGTCAACTTTCGGGTGGAGCGTCAGAACGGGATCGGCATGATCGAGTCCGCGGTTGCTGAGGCAATACCGGGCCTAGCTCCTGCGGAGACGATTGTGTACATGCGCAGCCACAAGTCCATGGGGTGGGTTTTGGACCGGGACGGCCGCGCCACCGGAGAGTTTGTCTGCCCGCCGCTCATTGGGGCATCCGAGAGGGCCGATCACTAGCACTGCCGGTTTCAGATGGATGGATCCCGAGGTTTACGGGGTCAATGTGGAAAAGTCGAAAGTTCCTTTGTCATGCCGTGGTATTGGGGCTGTATCGATGCTTATTCTCGTGGTAACTAATCGCAGCCGGTTAACGTTGTTGTTGGCGGGTGTTGTTGTAAGGAGTGTGTGTGATGCGTGTTGGTGTT